>ERZ1066139.2-NODE-2-length-581901-cov-25.757788_pt1 | contig 581901 bp, 515 predicted proteins | sample MGYA00382786_ERZ1066139 | MGnify/ENA primary metagenome ERZ1066139 (study PRJEB33369, sample SAMEA5778369) | biofilm metagenome | biome: Industrial cooling water; feature: Water cooling tower basin; material: Biofilm | place: United Arab Emirates | collected...
GGGATTGGATAGTCGATGCTCTATGTGTAGCTGGAATTTAGAGAATTGGTATTACTCGATCTGCAACATCTCCAGGCGGATAGCAGCCCCCGCAACCTAACCGAGATCAGTTTGGCGGTGTGGCTTGCCTATGTCTTAGAAGCTTTTCAATTTCAAATTCAGCAACGAGAGCAAACCCTGGAAATCGATGTGCCCCCCGATTTACCTAGCCTGAATACAGAGGTCTATCGATTGAATCGGTTGATCAAAGAGCTGGTGACGAATGCCTGCAAACACAGTCCGACTGGGGCCGCGATCGCCATTTCTGCCACCGCAACCCCCCACACCATCCAACTTACCGTGCAAAACTCCGGAGTCGAAATTCCCCCCGCCGAGCAAGCCAACATCTTCAATCCGTTTTATCGCATTCCCAGTGACGATCCCTGGAAAGAAGGCGGGACGGGGATGGGGCTGGCCCTCGCCCAACGCCTGGTGGCGCACTTGGATGGCTCCTTGCGGGTGGAAAGCGCCGAAAACTTAACGCGGTTTATTTTGGAGTTGCCGCTGTAGCCTGTTGGCTGTTGGTCGGAAGAAAGGGGCAAAAAGGGCGATCGCGCCCCACCCTCACCGCCTTAAACCAGCAACTCCCCCGTTTCCTGCAACGAGTGCAACCGATGGTAAATGCCCCCGTGGTGCAGCAGTTCATCATGACTACCCACCTCCACAATGTGCCCTTTTTCCAGCACCACAATTTGATCCGCCTCCCGCACCGTACTCAAACGGTGAGCAATGATGATCAATGTCCGAGTGCCCAAAATTGCCCGCATCGCCAACTGAATCGCCCGTTCCGATTCGTAATCCAAACTCGAAGTGGCTTCATCAAACACCAACACATCTGGATTCATAATCAACGCCCGGGCAATCCCAATGCGCTGTCGCTGCCCCCCCGAAAGGCGCACGCCCCGCTCTCCCACCGTGGTGGCATAACCATTGGGCATCTGGCGAATGAACTCGTCCGCCTGAGCGATTTTACACGCCTCCACCACCGTCTCAAACGCCGCCGTGGGGTTGCCATAGGTCAGATTCTCCAACAGAGTGCCGTTGAAAATATCCACCTCTTGATGCACGATCGCCAAGCGTTTGCGGTAGGCCGTGATATCCAGCCGCCGAATATCTTGCCCATCCAGCAAAATTGCGCCCTGCTCCGGTTCAAAATAGCGGAACAGCAACTTCACCAGCGTTGATTTGCCCGATCCCGATCGCCCCACCAACGCCACGGTCTGATAGGGCTGAATCAAGAGATTAATATCGTTCAAAACTGGCTGACCTGGATTGTAGCTAAACCGCACGTGGGCAAACTCCAACTTACCAGTGAACTGATACTGAGGGCTGGCACCGGGCTGCACCACTAAATTGCCTGCATCTTGCCCCGCTGGCAATTGCATAAACTCATGGAACCGCAGCATGGAGGCATAGCGACGAGCAAAGGTTTCGGCCAGTTGGGTAATCGGGTCGATTTCAGCATAGGCCATGCTGGATACGGTCAAAATGGTGATGAAATGCCCAATGGAAATCTGCCGTTGCACCACCGCCCACAAGGTCAAGGCCAAGACCAAAAACACGCAAAGTTGCACGCTGGTTCGCTCCCAGGTACCCAGAACGACGTAGCCGCGATGGATACGATAGTCGATGACCTTAAATTCCCGTTCTAGCCGTTCTTTTTGGCGGGTGAGTTCGGCGGCTTCTGTGGCAAAGGCTTTGACGGTTTTGATGTTGGTGATGATTTCGGAGGTGCGGCTTTCGGTATTCTCCATGTATTTGTCGAGCTTGGATTCGCGATCGGCGAGGGTTGCCAATCCCCACAAACTGTAGGCCACAATGCCAACAAAGGAAGCCAGGAGCAACAGGGCAATGCGCCATTCGATTAGGCCAATCACAACGAAAATGCCCACGACCCGAAGTGCTTTGGGAATCATTTGCCCCATCACTTCTGGATAAGTCCACATGTGGTTGGCCAAGCCTTTGGCGACCCGCGCGGCAATCCGTCCGGGGTTGTTTTCGTCGTAGAACTCCAGGGGCAAGGTCAAAATTTGCTCCAGCGATCGCCGTGCATGGTCACGACGGGCGCGGAGGGCCGTATCCCAATAAAACCACGGCCCCAGCCAAGGTTGCAGGGGTGCCCGACCAACGGAAACCAGAAAAATTAGACTGAGCAAAACGAGCAGATAAAAATTGGGACTAGGGGTTTGCCCCAGACCAGTCGCGATCGCATCGGCGATCGCCTGCATCGCCCCATCCAACGGTTGATTGGACAAGACATTGAGAATTTGCCCAATCGCATAGGGCACAAACAAATCAATAATTTCAAACACACTCATGGCCCCGCAACTCAAAAGCGAGATGAGCCAATAGTGTCGGTAATAACGAATAACATCCTGAAATTTGGCCATGATCCCCTTCCTAACACTGAATCAACAAACCGCACTCAAAGGTTCATGTGGCCGTTCTGACCGGGTGGTTACACGCTGCGCCCCCCCTGACCCTGACTCAAACCCCGCCTAGCAACCCAGCGCCAGCGCCAAACTCGCTAGACGGTGACTCCAGTAAAAACTACAGAGTAGTATTGTATTACATCTAGGCCGAAGTTGGGAAGGGCGATCGCGGTTGCAGAGCCGAAATCTGGCGATAGCATCCCGCCCGGAGGCTCGGTGCCGTGTTGCTAGCCCCCTGCCGTTGAGGAGATACACCTCGCTAGGAGCGATCTCCTCAACAAAAATTTTTATCAGGTTTTTATAAAGTTTTTATAATTTGGGCTTCATGATTGGACGCGATTGATGAAGTCTCCGTGAATCTACTGGTCGTTCGGGAATGAGATTCGCTACGCTCGAAGTCAATTCAGGAATGAACCGTGCGGATTCGCGATCGCCAAGAGTGATGCCAAACATAGACGCACGAATTATTCCAGGAACTTTTCACCTTACCCCCACGTCTGATCGGTCATTCATCAGCTCTACTTTTACCGCTTAGGGTGCTTTTGGGTCTACGTCGTGCTATCCGAGAATTTACTCAGGCACGATCGCATAACGCCAGTTCGTCGAACGTATGGTTAGGTCTACCCTGATTGGCCACTGCGGACTCTAACCAGCGCGACTGAGGCGCGAGCAGCCATCGCTTCTGCTTTAGTTCGATTTTCTATGACAAGCATTGATTTTTATTAGACGCTTCTATAACGAGGAATTCATGGCAAGACCTGCACTCAACCCCATCGCTCTGACCGTTGCAGGCATCGCTGCACTGGGTTGCGTTGCCTCCGGTGCGCCTGCCGAAGCGGCCACAGTGACCTACGACTTTACCGTTGATATCACCACGGGAAATACGGTTGGAAAATACACGGGAAATTTTAGTTTTGAGCTTGACCCAGCGACCAACCCCTTGCGCCCCTGCTCAACCAACAGCACGTTACTGTGTGCGTTTGCGAATACCCACGCCCTGACGCTTGCCTTCAATTTTCCGGGTCGGCCCAACAATGCTTACACCGGGGCGGATGATCGCGACGGGGGGGCATTTCCTGCGGTTTACTTTACCCAGCAAAATGTTTTGGTCGGGCTTGGGTTTATCGTGGGGCCGTCAGCAACAAACCAGAGTTTTGCGATTTTAGGGCGAGAGTTTTATCAAGGCTTTGTAGACTATCCGAACACAACGACCAAGGCCAATTTGGTTGGGGCGATTACCTATGCCTTGCGTCCGCCATCGGGGCCAGGATCGGGGCCGGGGAATGATCCCTGCGATCGCGATCCAGATTCCTGTAATCCTGTAGCGGTGCCGGAACCTTCGGAAATTGCGGGGAGTGCGATCGCGGTGGGCTTGCTGGGTGGGTGGCAGGTCTGGCGGAAGCGGCAACGGCAGCTACCGTAGGGCCGAAAACGGGGTCTAGCCTTCGTTATACTCAAGCCAGGAGGAGCCAATTGCTGTTAATGGGGCAAGCATGGGTGACGGGCCAAGCATGGGTAATGGGCCAAGCATGGACAAATTGCCGACGATTTTAGTGCCGCCGCCCCTGCTCCGGGCGATCGCGGCAGGGGCAGATCCGCGCCCGCTTTTGGCCCAAACCCAGCCCCCCACCGGACGACACTACAAACCCCCCAAAGGCTACTCCGAAACCCAATTCGAGCGGGATTTGTGGCAATATTTTCCAGGCCAAATCCAAACGGGGGTAACGGTGCCCTGTCCCGATCGCGCCCAGCCCTATGTGCCGGATTTTGCCTACATTGATCCGGTCTTGAATCTGCACATTGATATTGAAATTGACGAACCCTATACCTACGACACGCGCCAACCCTTGCATTACCTCGGTGCAGCCAAGGATGAGCGGCGCAATCAGCACTTTTTGGCGGCGGGGTGGGTGGTGGTGCGGTTTAGCGAAGTCCAAGCCGTTAAAACACCCCAAAGTTGTTGTAAGGCGATCGCCAGCATTATCGCCTCGCTGACGGGCAACAGCAGCGTGATGACAGCCCTGCGCCCGGTGCCCACCCTGAAGCCCCAACGCCGTTGGACTCAGGCCGAAGCCGCGCAAATGGCCGCCACCCACTATCGGGAGCAATACCTCACCCCCCCTGCCCCTGACCCGGCGATCGCCAAACGCAAACGCAAACGCCAAAAATCAGCCTCGGCCTCGGCTCCTTTTGCCACCGCCAGCCTCACCTTTTATTGCCCCACCTGTGGCGATGGCCCCATTCCCTGGCGTGGCCACTACATTGTTTGCCCGACCTGTGGCGATGATGGGTTTGTCCTGTGATGGGTTGGCGATAGTGCAGTATTGTATAGGGTGCTGACATCATTGGCCTGAGGCGCTATGCAATTTGTGACCGATCCCGCGATCGCCACCAAAATCCAGAGAATGCAACAGCGGGTGCGCTGGCAGGATAAAAGCATTGTGCAGCGTGGTATTGATCAAACTCGCCTCGTGTTAGCCGATCAAGCCGCAGACTCACCGGAATTTTCCTTTCTTGTCCTGGGAGATAGCGGCTCTGGCTACCATCGGGGGCACAGTCCCCAACGCCAAATTGCGGAACAAATGCTAGAGCACCGGGCGGATTGTCGCTTTGTGTTGCATACGGGGGATGTGGTCTATCTGGTCGGTTCCAAAGAATTTTATCCCAAAAATTTTATTGCTCCTTATCGTGAGTTTTTGGTGGGCGGCGAAAACTACTCCGCGATCGCCTACGACCAGATGGTGTTTAACCAGCCCTTTTTTCCGGTACCGGGAAATCATGATTACTACGATCTCCCGGTGGTTTTAGGTCTCCTTGCCCAAGCCAGCTTACCCCTGCGGTATCTGTTGCGGCGACAGGTCGATATCGATGTGGGCTTACATGGCTCTGACCAGGGCAATGCTTATGCCGCTGCTTTTTTGGACTACTTAAAAAATATTCGCTCTCCGGCCGTCCTCGATCGCCACCTTGACCAGCACTACACCGCCACGGATCAAACCCACCGCTGCCTCAACTATCGACCGGGCGTGTTTACCCGCTTGCCCAATCGGTATTACAGTTTTCGTGCGGGGGGCATCGATTTTTTTGCGATTGACTCGAATACGCTGAATGCGATCGACCCCATTCCCAAAACTGAGGGGGGCAGCGATGTGCGGCTCAAACTGGAGCAACAACAGGCTGACATTGAACGGGAACAGCGGGAATTGTTGGGGCGAGCGGCCTTGCTAAATCCACAAAAACCTGACCAGGCCGAACAACTTGATGATATTCATGCCAAATTGGAACAGCTTGCCGAAGTCAGCCGCGATATTCACAAACAACTGACGGCCAGCGGCCCCACAACCGTTGATCGGGAACAGTTGACCTGGCTCCAGCAACGCCTGATTGAATCTTGGCAAACCGAAGCGGTGCGGGGGCGGGTGTTGTTTTTTCACCATCCTCCCTATGTCACCGAAGCCACGAAATGGAACCAGGCGCAAACTCTGGCGATCCGGGAGCGACTGCGGGTAGTGTTGGATGCGGTGGCCGAAACGGTGGGTGCTCAGGCGGGCGATCGCCCTATTGTGGATCTAATCATCAACGGCCATGCCCATTGTTTTGAGTATCTCCGCACGACAGACACCGGCCACGGCGATGCCAATACCAACTGGGTTGTGTGTGGGGGCAGTGGCTATAGTTTGCGCCGCCAGCGAAAAGAAGGCCCGGATTTGGTGGAATTGCGGGCTGGTGCGCCGCGAGTGGTGGCTCAAACCTGTTGCTATATCGGGCGATCGGGGCAAGGCTCCCAAAAACGACGGCCTTATTCCTTTGTTCGCATTGATGTGGCACCGGGTACACCACCCAAGTTTGTGATCCGGCCCTATGTGTCTGAATGGTTCCACCACGCTTGGCACACCTACGCCGCCGAACCCATCCCCATCAATCACTAGGCTTTGAGCCACAGAGCTGAGCTAGGGCGCGATCGCGGGGCTAGCTTTCCGATAGGGGAATGGTTTCCGGTGTTTTTTCGGGCAACACGAGGGGCGTTTGGAGCAGGGGGGCTTGGGGCTTGGGCAGGGCTTCCAATGGGGGCGGGGTAATGGGGGCGGTGGGTTTAGCCGCTTTGGGGGTGAGCCGCTCCATAACTTGGGTGGTCAAGGTTTGGAAAATGTTCAACTGTTGGTTTTTGTGGAAAACTTGTTCCAAAATAGCGCCCAATCGCTCGATCGCCAGGGGTTTTGCTTCGGCCAGGGTCAGGTTTGGCTCTTGGGTATCGAAATATTCCACCAGGGTGAGGCCCGCCATCCGGGTCAGGTAGGCCGCACTCACCGCCTGAATGCCACCGCCCGCAATATAGGTGATGGCATTGGTCTTGAGCAAACTGGCGATCGCGCGGGTCGAAAGCTCTACTAGGCCCAACTTAAGGATAAAGCTACCCAGGGCCGTGACTACCTTTTGCGCCTGTTCCACGGAAAACTTTTGTTGATAGATTACGCCCAAATCCAGAATCATTTGCACGTTGATGGCCGCTGTTGCCAAGATATCCACCGTGGGCACGGGACTGGCAAAGGCCGTTGCCGCTGTCATCCACTGGAATTTTTCGATGGTGGGCAAGGCACGGGTTCGGCGAACGGCATTCAACGCTGCAATGGCCTGAGTTCTCAGGGTCTGGGCTTGGTCGAGGGCACTGGCCATCACAAGATACTGCTGTTCAGCCTGCAACAGAGCATCTAAGGTTTGGGGGAGACGGGCCAGATCGGGAACTTGCTCTTCCAGCCACTCCTGCACGGTGCCGGTGTCTTGATGTTGGCGGACTTTCAGGGGGCGGGGCGCGGTGGCGATCGCCAACACTTCCTCCGGTTGCACCAGCCCCTGACACCAATTTTGCATTCGTTGCACCAAAAGTCGGCGTTCGTCGGGCAAGTACTGATCTTGCTTGTTTAACACCAACAATGTTCGTTTGCGGGTGGCGACTTGTTGGAGGGTGTGCAACTCCGAAGCGGTGAGGTCGCCCGTCACCATAAACAGAACGAGATCAGCCGTCGCCGCCTGTTTCACCGCGATCGCATCCACCGCCAAATCCCCCTCCAGACCCGCCGTAAAACTAGGAGCTTCGTACAGCACTACCGGAGCCGGGGCCGCCGCTAACCACTGGGCCTGCAACTGGTCAATCAAACTGGTTTTCCCACAGCCCTTTGCCCCCATCACCACAATCCGCACCGTTTCGCGATGTAGTTCTGTGCCAACTTGCGCGGCCTGGGCTTGCAACAGCGAGACTTGCGGTTTGATCGCGGCGATCGCCGGTTGCTCATCCTCCGTTTCTGTCTGCAATCGCGCGATTACCCGTTCGGCGGCGGCCAGGGCTTGCTTGACCGCTGTGGCCTCGACATAGCGCGGCAAAACTGGCTCGGTTTCCTTGGGGGCTGGCGATCGCTGTAACCACCACACACCAGAGCTAACGGCGATCGCAAACACGCCATACACGCCCCATTCCCCCACCGTTTCATTCAAAATTTCGAGCAAGCCAAAGCTGAGGGCTAGGGTAACACTACCCAACACCAAAGGCCGCTGTCGTAAATCCACCATGCGTAACGCACCAGGGTTCGAGTCCAATCTCCCCCATTCTACCCAGGGGAAAGCCAATCCGCGTCGGACAGTAAGCTGCCAGGGCATTAAGTTTAATGGCTAGATCAAGCACTGAACTCAACTGAGTGATTACCGCCGCTTCAACAGCATCAGTTAACAGAATCAATCTGGGTAATGTATTGCCGTATTTTGCTGGATTCACCATTGTTTATTGGCGACTAATAGCGAAAAAATCTGTTCGGCTGGTAATGGCTTCGAGAAAAAGAAACCTTGCCCATAATCACATTGAAGTTGGCGTAAATGTTGAAGTTGAGCAGCAGTTTCAATACCTTCAGCGATGACCCGCATATTCATTTTCTGGGCGATCGCTACAATAATAGGAACCAAGCCTAAATCCTGGGTTGTTTCGTCTAAACCTTGGATAAAAGAGCGATCAATTTTGAGGTTATCCATTGGAAAGAGGCGAAGATAATTCAGGGAAGAATACCCCGTACCAAAATCATCCATACTGAGCTGAATTCGGCGCGATCGCAAACAATGCAACACCTCTGCCGCTGCTTGCAAATTATCCATAATGGCACTTTCAGTAACTTCTAATTTCAAACAACAAGGAGCTAGATTTGTTGAATCCAAAATTTGGGTAATTTGTTCGATCAAATCGGGTTGAGCAAATTGACGGGCAGATAAATTAACGCTGATATTAAAGGTTTGATCCACAATCCCCTGACACTGCCATTCCCGGACTTGATGACAGGCTTTATACAACACTAATCGCCCAATTTGGTTAATTAATTGGGTCTCTTCGGCGATCGGAATAAAATAAGCTGGAGAAATAAATCCTTGCACAGGATGTTGCCAGCGGACTAAGGCTTCCAGCCCTGTAATCTTGCCCGTTTGTAGGGAGACAATAGGCTGATAATAAACGGCTAATTCATCGGCCTGAATTGCTTTACGCAGATCAATTTCAAGTTGGAGTTGGTTAAAAGCTGAATCATGCATGATCCGCTCAAACACACAATATCGCGCCTTACCCATTGCTTTGGCCTGATACATTGCGGCATCGGCATCCCGTAATAAATGTTCTGATTTCTGATATTCAGCGCTGCCCATTACCACGCCCAAACTAGCGTTAATAAACACTGTTTGTTGGTTCAAGGGAAAAGGCGCGACAAAAATGCGGAGAATTTGGTTGGCAAATTCTTTCACCGCTTCCAGAGTAGAACGCTGAGTGAGCAAAACGGCAAATTCATCGCCGCCCAGGCGGGCCAAACTATCGGCAGGGCCTAGAAGATTTTTGAGGCGTTGGGCGATCGCTAACAACAAGACATCCCCTGCATCATGGCCGAGGGAATCATTGATAATCTTGAAGCGATCGCAATCTAAAACTAAGACGGCAAACTCATATTTCTCTGTAGTGTGCGAGAGTTTAATCTGCTCTTCAATCAGTTGTAAAAAAGCAATGCGATTGGGTAATTCAGTCAGCGAATCTCGTAACGCTAAATGCAATAGCTTCACATTGGCGGCTTCTAACTGGCGCGTCCGTTCTTGAACTCGTGCCTCTAGTTGGGCATTTAATTCATTTACTTTTAAATTCGCGAGTCTCAAGGCCAAATGATGCCGCACTCGTGCCATCACTTCTTCAATATGAAAAGGCTTAGTGATATAGTCTGAACCGCCAGCCTTAAATGCCCGAACTTTGTCAAAGGCATCATCCAATGCACTTAAAAAGATGACGGGAATTTCTTGGGTTTCTGCTTGTTGCTTCAGTGTTTGACACACCTCATAGCCATCCATTTCTGGCATCATAATATCCAGCAAAATTAAATCAGGATGTAAGGCTTTGACAGCGGTAAGAGCCATTTGGCCATTAATCGCTTTGCGAACAGAATAGCCCTGTCGCTCTAACATTGTTGCTAATAAACGGAGGTTTTCCGGTGTATCATCAACCACCAGGATATCAACTTGATTTGCATTGAATTGATTCGGATCAGAATAAGGGTCTAGCATCAATTTGAAGGGAAGCAACAGATGATTATGAATATGGAAAAGGGACTTGGGTTAAAGTCATGATTTGGTCAAACCGAAATTCACTGACCAGTTGATTGAGGGTTTCTGCTAAGGTGTGGTGGTGGGCGGGTATTTGCTGAAAAAGTTTGAGCAAGGTGGTGTCACTTCCTTGGGCGGCGGCAACTCTGACTTGTTCAATCCAACTGGGTGGCATGACTTTAAGCTGTTCTAGCATGATGGTGTTGGTGACAAGGTGGGAGCCAGCTAGGATTTGACTGGGAGCTTTGGGCAGTTGAGTTTCGTAGCGATATTTGACACCAAGATGTTTTTCTAGTTTTTCAAAAATCTCTTCTTTCTTAAAGGGTTTGCGGACAAAATCATCGCACCCGGCGGCCAGAATTTTTTGCCGTTGTTCTTCAAAGGCGCTGGCGGTGAGGGCGACAATAATTGTAGCGGTATTGGTTAGACGAGCTTTGATCTGTTGGGTCGCTTCGTCGCCACGCATTTCTGGCATTTGCATATCCATCCAAATGAGATGGGGTTGCCAATCTTCCCAAATGGCGATCGCCTCTAATCCATTTCTGGCTTCTTTCAGTTCAAAGGAAAAGCCTTGAAGTAACCGGACTAGCAGCTTGCGGTTGGTGGGGTCATCATCCACGATGAGAAGGCGGTGTTGGGGTTGTTGATCGTTGATTTCAACAATAACAGTTGCTGGAGCCAGTGCGCGGGTTGGGGGTGGCTCGACAATCATTGCGGGAATGGTGAAGGCAAAGAGACTGCCGCGCCCGATTTCGCTGCTCACTTCAATGGTGCTACCCATAAGTTGTACGAAGCGTTGGCTGAGGGCTAGTCCTAACCCCGTGCCTTCGGTGGTTTTAGCGCCTAGATCGGTTTGCCCAAAGACTTCAAAAATGCGCTGAATTTCGCTGGTGGCAATGCCGGGGCCAGTGTCTTCTACTTCAAAGGTGAGGGCTTGGCAGTGGGGGGCGGGGGTGGCTTGGTCGAGGTGGCGATCGCCCGCGCGGGTACTACAGGTGAGGCTGGCCCGCAAGGCAACCTGTCCCTGTTGGGTAAACTTGATGGCGTTGCCCAATAAATTGATTAACACCTGGTTGAGTTTGCCTTCATCGGCTTTGACATAGCGCGGCAGATCCGGGCTACGCTCAACGCGGAAGCGCAAGCCTTTGGAGGTGGCCCGGAGGTGGAGGAGGGCGTAGAGGTTATCGAGCAGGCGATGGAGATCAAACACTTCCTCATTCAGGGTGACGCGCCCTGCTTCGATCTTGGACATTTCGAGGATGTTGTTGATCAGGGAGAGGAGGTGTTCGCCGCTGCGGTTGATGATTTCGATGTATTCCTGGCATTCTTCGGTGAGGGAGCGATCGCGCTGCATCAGTTGGGCAAACCCCAAGATTGCATTGAGGGGCGTTCGCAGTTCATGGCTCATATTGGCCAAAAATTCACTCTTGGCCCGGTTGGCCGCATCTGCCGCTTCCTTTGCCTCTTGCAATTCGGCGGCTTGTTTGAGGGTGCGTTCCATCAGTTCGGCCTGTTGCACAGCCACGCCCAGTTGGTTGCCAATTTGCAACATAATTTTGGTTTCGGCACTATCCCAGTCGCGGGCACTGGAATTTTGATAGGCGACCAGGAAGCCCCATAGTTGGTGGCCACAAAAGATGGGCACGCTAAGGTAGGCTTTGGCTTGGAGAAACTCTAAATGTTGTAAATCGGCATCGGCTAAGCCAGCGGTGTAAATATCGGGGACGTTGCAATAGCTCACGCCAAAGGTATCCAGGCTCTCGCGAATTTGCAGCCAGTGGGGGTCAAAGTTTTGGGTTTTGTCGAGGGGTTGGTCGGTCAACACCATCCAGCCTTCAGCTACGGATTCGGCGGCTAACTGTTCTTCCGGTTGGTTGGATAGGCGATAGATGATGACGCGATCGCACTGCAAAACATCCCGTAATTCTTCTGTTGTGGAATAAAAAATGCGTTCCAGCTTTAGGGTTTGGCGCATTTGCTGAATCACACGGGCAATGCTGCGTTCTCGTTCGGCGCTGCGTCGGAGCCGTTCTTCTGAGTATTTGCGCTCTGTAATATCCGTCACCAGGCCATCCCAGAGGGTGCTGTCGTCGGGTTGGGTGACGGGGCGGGCAATAGAGTTTAACCATTTCACCCGGTCGTTTACCACAATGCGCCAGGTATAGTTCCAGGCTTCGCGTTTGCGGAGGGCTTGATAGATGGATTGCCGCACGCCTTCCAAGTCGTCGGGATGGGTGACGGCTAGCAGCGGCAAAGAATTGGCCAAGGCGGTATCTGGCTCAATGCCAAAAATTTCGCGGCAGGCGGGGCTGACATAGGTGAAGTGCATGGCGTTGGTGCTGCTGGCCCGAAACTGATAGATCATGCCAGGGGCATTGTCGGCCAGGTTTTGATAGTGGGTTTTGCTTTGCTGGAGGGCGGCTTCGGCTTGTTTTTGGTCGGTAATGTCGCTGAGGGTGATGACAATGTGTTGGTGGGTGGGGTCGGGGTCGAGAAATTGCGGGTTGACGCTGACCAAGAGCCAACGACAGTCGGGATATCGCGATCGCTCCAGCCCCATCACGATGTTGGTCATTGATCGCTGCTGGGCGATCGCCTGGGTTAAGGGGTGGTCGGCAGGGGCGATCGGGGTACCATCTTCGTGCACAAACGGGGAATTGGGGTCGGTAAACTGCTGAAAGACTTCGGCCTCGTCGGTGGTATTGAACAAGGTGAGCGCCGCCTGGTTGCAGATCAACCCATGTTTTTGCCGGTCAAGCAAAATAATGCCCACATGCATATCTTGCACTAACATCCGAAAGCGTTGTTCGCTTTGGCGGAGAGCGGCGGTCGTCATGCTCCGGGTTTTGGCCCGTTGGTCGATGATGATCAGCAGCAAGAGGCCACTCAGGAACGTAAGCGCGATAATGCCGATAAAAATAGCCAAGGCGGGGGCGGGGGCGGTGGGACGGGCGAAACTGGCAACAGCAAAGTTGGCTTGGGGGATGAAATGGGTGGCAGCCATGCCGGTGTAGTGCATTCCGTTGATGGCAAACCCCATGATCACGGTGCTGCCAATTTTTTGGGGATGGCGTTGGGCGTTGGGCAGATGCCACAAGCGGTTGGCCAAGTGCAGGGCGGTGCCAGCGGCCACGATCGCGATCGCCACCGAGGCCAGCACCAGAGGCCAGTCATAGACAATTTGGGCAGGAACTTCCATCGCCGCCATGCCGGTGTAATGCATCCCGGCGATCGCTAACCCCATACACAGGCTACCGCTGGCCCACAGCCATTTCCCTAACTGGGAGCGGCTCATGAGCCAGAGGGCAATCCCAGAGGCGGCGATCGCGTAGATGAGGGAAAACGCGGTGGTGGCCAACTCATACTGCACAGGCATGGCAAAATGGAGCGCCAACAACGCGACGAAATGCATGGCCCAAATGCCGCTGCCCATTGCGATCGCGCCACTCAGTAACCAGAGCCACCGCCACCAGCCACCAGCCGTTTGCACCCGTCCCGCTAGCTCAAAAGCACAGTAGGATGCGAGGATCGCGATCGCTAAGGACAGCAATACCAGGCCCAAATTGTAGGAACCCAAAATTTCAGCAGACATAGATGCATAACAGGCAGTTCTGGCGCATGGACGTAATCTCAGAACATCTTCTTAGTTTTGCTTTATAATGCCCATTCCGCCAAGTTAAACCGCAATCTTTTTGCGATTTTAATTTATTCAAAAACAAAAAGCTGTGGCCTAGCCTGTCCCTAGCAGTCCATCCGACTAATGCTAATCCCTGATTCGGGTGATTTTTTGTTCGTTTAGGAAAATTGTTAGAGCAAAATACCAGGGTTGGCATATTGCTTTGTTGAACCTGATTCTCAGTCGATGGGGCAGAACAACAGGGTGGTTAGTGGGCGATCGCCCCGATTGAGAGCCACCCCCATAAACGAAATGCCCATTTTTCTAAAAGCCAAGCATGGCTTGATTTTGCTGAGGCTGAGAAGACACTGAGATCGGTCAATCGGTGATGAGCTTTTGTTTGGCGTAAATATCTTTCATGTGGCGTTTGACGGTGTTGATGGTGATGTATAGCAGGTCGGCGATTTCTCGGTAGCTGTATCCCTTGCGGTGGAGTTGCCAGACTTCGGCTTGGCGCGTTGTGAGGCGGTAGCGTTGGACTTCGGCGATCGCCCGATTCATTGCCGCTTGCGAACAATCTTCCAAGGTCACTAATAATTGTGGTCGTTGGGTGTCTTCGAGACAAAACCAACGCACTCGGACGCGATAGCACGTTGCGCGATCGCGCAGGATTTCGGATTCAAGCACCGCCGGATGGGAAGAATGCATGGCCGCCTGGTTCAGAAACAACTGGCACACTTGCCAGACCACGGGGGGCACTGTTTCTGGTACAGGTTGCTGGGGTTCTAGTTGTTGACAAAGGCGACAGGCGTTGTAGTTGCCATAGATCCATTTGCCATCGGTGGAAAGAATTAAAATGCCATCGGCCAACAATTCGATGATTCCATGTAATAAAGCTGGCTCAAGCTTGTTGGCGATCGCGGGTGTAGCGGTCACAGGGGAAACTGTCATCATGTGTCCTGTCTCCAACTGGGGGTAGTCATCCTTACGTTGGGCGGGGGCAGATTATGCAGGGCAAACGATGCCGGAAAAAAGAAATTGTCTGGTAGGCGGCTGCGGGAGGTGAGATCGCGGGCTGGGCGGTGGATCAGGCGATCGCGATATTGCCCAGCGTGGTTTCAAATTCTGCCAGTCGGGCCGCTTCGATGTATTCCGCCCGTCCATAAATTTTGGGCAGTTTACCCGTTGCCGCCAACACCTGCCGCACTTCGAGATTCCGGATGCTGGCCAAGGGCCGATTTTGGTGGAGGGCGATCGCGCTGGCAATACCCACTCCCTGCCCCACCCCCACGTTAAATTCCACAATGCGTCCGGCGGCGCAAGCATAGCCCTCAAACCCTGAAGCCGGACTCACCACTGCTAAATTAGTGGGGTTGGTGAGCAAGGCGTGTTGAATACCGTAGTTAAACAGGGGCGCGGTGTGAAAGCTAATATTTGTCAGCCCATAGCGGGCGGCTAATGGCCCCAAGCCATCAATCCCCCCGCGCACATCCAGGTAATAGCCAAAGGTGCCCAACGCTTCTTGGGAGGGCACCCCCCCAGCTAACATCTCTGCCCCAGAAAGGGGCGCGATCGCCCCCAACACATTGCCCGCATGGCGAATATACAGTTCGGTGCCGGGACTCACGGCTTTTGCCCCCAGGCTGGTAAACCACTGCACCACATAGTCAAATTCTGCGAGAATTGCCCCATTGGGTTGGCCATCGGCGATCGCGTAGGCTTCGGCTTCGGTGCCCGTGGTGAAACACATGAGCGCATTCCACGAGAGGCGATCGCTGCCCAAAATGGCGATATTGCCGCGATCGAAAACATAACCACTCCCCTTCAGCGACAACGCCTTGCCCCGAAAAGCGTGATAGGCAAAGGATAAAGCCCGACTCCGCACATCAATATAATCTTTGCCCACAAACATCGTGCGATTTTTCGCCAAATCATTGGCCATCTCCGCCTGAAATTGCTTCGCCAGGATTTGATTTTTGCCCGCCGCCCCCCACAAAAATTGCTGGGCCTGACTGTCGTTGGGGTCGGCAAACCGTTTCAGATAGATCAGCTCAATGTCTTGCAGGCGTTTGACCGTCAGGCCGACGGTTTCAAAAATCAGCGACACGGGCAACTCGGATTCTGGCAAGCTAAAGGTTTCAAAGCCTTGCAGTTTTTTCACCCCGGCGGCCTGGGCCAGTTCGGCGTTTACGGTGCTGTCGAGCCAAATGGCCGCCTGATACACTTCGCCCTTGGTAAGCTGGACAGCCTGGATGCGATCGCCCTGGCGAATGACCTGCCCAATTTCGATCCGGCTGACGATATCCACATTGGCCTCACTCAACAAACTGCGGAGCGCGACGTTGGCTTTGATGGGATCAAGGGCGATCGCCGCTACCCCTGCCCGCTCCAAAAACTCTTTGTAAATTGCGGCCGGATCGCCAAAAGTCGGTAAATTATTGGCTTTGCGAACGGCGGCGGCAATGCTGCTGCGATCGAGGTAGGCCAGTTTGCCCCGCACCAAATGCCCCCCAATCCCGGCTTGGGAGTCGCCTTTAAACATGAGCAGGAGGCGCGGTTTCTTTTTGAAGCGTCGTTGATATTCCCGTGAGGCGCTGACCAAGGCCAACACCCCTGGCACTTCATCGCCAAACCCAATCATGTCATAAACGCGAGGTGCGGTTATTGCCGTCATACTCACTTTGCCCCCAACTGGAAAATAAACGCGATCGCCCCAGGCTGCCTCTAGTAGCACCCTAAAGTGAATTATTATTCATCTTCACGGGGTTGAGGGAAAATCCGTGCAATGGTACAAGTCAGACAGGTTGCCTTTGGGCGATCGCTGTTTGAGTTACCAACCGTTATGCCTGAATCTCCTGTTCAAGAATGCCCCGTTTGCAAAGTCAAGATCATTAAAATGGTCGGGGGCGATCGCGTTCTGTTTTCCGTTGGCGCACCGGGCACCCGCCTGAGCCTCTGGCAAAAAGTGTGCAAACACGTTCAAAATCCAGCTTGTATCAACGCAGACCCATCCCAGCGGTAAGTGCCTTAAGGCGTTTTGGCGGCAAATTTGGCCGGAAGAAACTGCCGCAAAATTTCCCCTGGGGGCCGATCCCAGGTATCAATGTGGCGGTAGATATAACCTTGGGCGTTGAGGCTGTAGATCGAGTAGCCGTTAAACAATAGCTTGGTCTGCCAGGGTAATCGTAGGGTGCCCCGGACTGTCCAATCGGCGCGGATGGTGTCGGCGCTGGGTTGTTCAACGTGATGCAAATCAAAAAATAGTTGGGTGAAGAATAAACGACCGTGAAAACGCAACGTCCAAAAGATGATGCGGTAGTTGACCTTGCCTTTAAAGGTGTTGACCGGATCTTGAAAGAAAATGTCGGGGGTGTAGATGTCGTAGGTGAGGTCAGTGGTAAACAGGGTGGGCAGTTCGGCGTTGAGGGTGGCGATCGCGCGATCGACTTGGGCTTGATTGGCCACAACGGTTGACCCCGATTCCGATGTTAACCCAGCGGTAGACCCAGATTCTGACATGGCCCAAACTGCAACGACAACAAGACAAACGTTGTTAACCATTCTAAACTGTTGATCGAATCTAAACTGTTGCTCGAACCTAAAGGCTGAAGCTAATTGGGTTGGAGGCGAGCCACGGGGCGATCGCGGGGCTTCAAGTAAAGCGAATTGGGCTGATTTGCCCTCAAGGGAATGATTGAATGGGCCATTTTCATGCCTAAACCCTGGCGGGGTGTGCCATCTGGCGCTGGTGCCGCTGGCTGCATTCGGATGATTAGAAGACGGATAATTGGGATACAGATGATTGGGACACGGATGATCGGGACACGGATGATCGGGACACGGATGATTGCAACGCTATGTTGATTTTGGAAGCACGCCACTTGCAGAAACAGTTTCGGAGTCGGGGGCGCGTGTTCACGGCGGTTCAGGATGTGTCGTTGACCCTGGGCGCGGGCGAAATTCTGGCATTTTTGGGGCCAAACGGAGCCGGAAAAACCACCAGTATTAAAATGGTGGCCGGGTTGATTCGGCCCGATGGGGGTTGGGTGCGGTTGTGCGATCGCGATCCGCACGGTGATCCGCAGGCGATGAAACTGGTGGGCGCAGTGCTGGAGGGGAATCGCAATGTGTACTGGCGCATGACTCCCCAGGAAAATTTGGAATATTTTGGGGTCTTGCGGGGTTTGGGCCAACGCCGAGCACGGCAGCGGGCAACGGAATTGCTGGAACGGTTTGATTTGGCGCACAAGCGGCGGGTGGTAGTGCAGTCGCTTTCGCGGGGGATGCAGCAAAAGTTGGCGATCGCCGTGGCCCTGATGCACGAACCGCCGCTGCTGTTGCTGGATGAACCGACGTTGGGCCTGGATGTGGAGGCGACGGCCACCGTGAAACACCTGATCCAAGAAATTGTGCAGGCGGGGTGTGCGATTTTGCTCACGACTCACCAACTGGCGATCGCCGAAGAGTTAGCCCATCGCGTTGCCATTATCAACCAGGGCACCATTCTCACCGAAGCCCCCACCCCTGACCTGCTGCGGCAATTTTCTGGGAGCGCCTACACCATTGAACTGGCGGCCCCCCTGGATACTCTCCGCGCCCAAAAGCTGGCCATGCTTAGAGTTGGGGTGGATGGCACCACTCTGCACCTGGCCGATCCGAGCCAGCTTTATACCGTGCTGGAGTTGCTCAAGCCGTTGCCCTTGCTGCGTGTGGCCCAGGAACAAGCCACTTTGACCGATGTCTTTTTGAAATTGGTGCAGGAGAATCGCCATGCTTAGTCTGTTTTGGGCCGAGTTGGAACGGCAATGGATTCAACTGCGCCGTTATGCGACCGAAAGTATTGCGGGAGTTATTGGGTTAACGGTGGCTTTTTATGGGCTGTTTCTCACGACGCAATATGTGGCGGGGCCAGTGAGCCAATTTGGCGATCGCCTGGATGCGATCGTGGTTGGGTATGTGCTGTGGTCATTGGTGGTGTTTATTGTGGGCAGCATCGCCGGGGGGTTACAGCAAGAAGCCCTCACCGGCACCCTGGAACAATTGTTTCTTGCGCCCTACAGTGCTCCCCAAATTTTTGTGGTTCGTGCCCTTGCCAATCTCGTCATTCAGCTCTTGCAAAACCTGGGGGTGTTAATTCTCATCATGGGGATTACCGGCAGCAGACTGGCGTTTCCGCCGCTGTTGGTCTTGCCTTTGGTGACGGTGTTGTTGGGGGCTTATGGTCTGGCGCTGGCTGTGGGGTCGCTGGCTTTGTTGCTCAAGCGGGTGCAGCAATTGCTGGGCTTTTTGCCCTTTGGCCTGGTGATTTTACTGATGGTGCCGTCCGAAAGTTGGTCGGGCGGTGTGCGCTGGTTGGGGTGGGTGCTGCCGATGAGTCCGGGAGCCGGATTACTCCGCGATTTGATGGCCCGGAACCAGGGGCTAGAGTGGGGGCTGTTGGCGATCGCGGGTCTCAATGGCTTAGTCTATTTTGCGATCGGGATTATTCTCTTTCAACAAGCTGAGCGCGTCGCCAAACAACGGGGCCAAATCAGCGGCTACTAACAGGGTTTGGCCGTCTCTAGATCGGTTCCAATAAATACTTACTTTTCTAATCATTAGCAACTATCAAGATCTGTTTTGTTTTGTTAGCAAAGCTAAATTGAGATAAAGAGCAAAAATTACAGTCAAGGGTTTTTAGGGATCTCAAGCCTCTAGGTAAAAAGCTATGCTAGAGATAGAGCCGATTTGGTGCAAGCAGCAGTAAAAGACTTAATCGTCTGATTAATGAAATACTTGCTTACTTATACCCAGGCAACACGCTGTCTCAATGCCCTGAATAGATGTCGCTGATATTTTCATGCATATTAACTCTGATTTTAATCGGCAGTTGATTCACCCCTTTGCAGATTTTCAAACCGCTGTGCAAGCTGTTTTAGATTATTTGCAACAACAACTCGGTTTCCAACTTTGGATGTTTACCCGCGTAGAAGAGAATGATTGGTGGGTTTTGACGGCGAGCGATCGCGGCTATGGCGTACAGGCGGGTGATGTGTTTCGGTGGTCTGACTCCTTCTGTTCGCGGATGGTCAAGGGCGATGGCCCCAATATTGCGCCGTGCTCCCAAGGTGTACCGGCCTATGCCGAAGCGCCCATTGGTCAACAAGTGCCCATCAATGCGTATATTGGGATTCCTATTTACCTCAGTGACGACCAATTATTTGGGACGTTGTGCGCGATTGATCCCCACGAACAATCAGAAGCAATCACCCAACAACTGCCTTTAATTATGTTAACAACTCAACTGTTAACCACGATTTTAATTCATGACTTAAAAGCCCAAGAAAATGCGCGGCGGTATGAACGGGCGGAGGCGGAAGCCCAATTGGATAGTTTGACTGGATTATATAATCGCCGGGGGTGGGATCGGTTGGTCGGTAGCGAAGAAAACCGTTGCAAAGTATTTGGGGTGTCGGCTTCTATTTTAATTATTGATTTAGACGATTTGAAGCGAACGAATGATCTTCAAGGTCATGCAAAGGGTGATCAATTAATTCAAGATACAGCCAGGATTTTGCAAGAGAAAACGCGATCGCAGGATGTGGTGGCGCGGTTAGGCGGGGATGAATTTGGGATTTTGCTGATCGAAGCCAATCAAGAAATTGCTGAAAAACTGAGCGATCGCATTGAATGTGCGTTGACCGAAGCTGGTATTTCGGCTTCGATTGGCTGGGCGACGCGATCGCCGGATTCCACCTTGGCCACGACGTTTGAAGTGGCGGATAAGCGGATGTACACGCGGAAACAAACCCGAAAACAACAGGGTTAACGAGCTTAAAAAAACTTGGCAAATTGTTGATAGTTCCGCGATCTCCAACAACTGTCCTCACCAGATAATCAACGCAGACAATCAACTCAGGCAATCAATTTAGCCAATCAATCCGACAGCGATTCAAACTCATTCCGAAATAACTTCTGCACTACCCGCCGCGCCGCACTAAATCCACCATCGAAATATACTGCACCAATCACCGCTTCTAAGGTTTCTGCCAGGGTAATTGGATCGTCGTAGACTTTATGTTGCTTGGCCGCTTGACCCAACTTGAGCACATATCCCGCACCAACGGTTTGACTTAATTCTGCTAACTTTTCAATCTGTTTAAGGGCTACTTTTTGCATCACAATCTCTGGCTGCGTTGTTTGTCCAGAGCGAATGAGCAATTCTGTCAGCACCGCATCTAAAATGGCACTCCCCAAAATACTGTAGGCAGCCTGGTCAGCAGGGCTTTCGGCAGTTTGGCCCTGGTTGCCAGCCTCTAACAAATAAGAATGATGGGTCAGAGCGCAGCGCAAGTGGCTTTTATTAAAAAAAAAGTAGCCTAACTGATCTTCGAGGGGCATAGCGGCTCAATCTGCGGAGTTGATGGTCAGAGTATACGTCATTGTGGACTGCACTTGACCAGGATTAACGGCCCCTTCAATCGGCGCGGCGTAGCGAGAAGCGGCACTGGCCACCAGGGCCATGTGGCGATCGCTAACGGCTAATCCGTGGGTGGGATCATAACCGCGCCAACCGGCTCCCGGCAAATAGACCTCAGCCCAAGCATGGAGATGGCGATCGGTGCTGTCGAGGTCTCCTTCCTGATAGCCACTGACAAACCGAGCCGCCAAACCCGCCGCTCGACAAACCTCAATGAATAAAACGGCAAAGTCGCGGCAGGTGCCTGTTTTGTGCAGCCAGGTCATGCTGGGGGGAAGGGGTGCGCCCGTCTCCCGCAGTTGATACTGACATTCTTTGTAAATACGGGCATTCAACTCACTCAAAAAACTGGTGGGATGACCATTCACGGCTAACCAGATTTCTTGCGCCAGTTGGGTGGCGATCGGGTCAAGGGCAACTGTGCCTGAAATTTGTCCTAGCAGGTAGGGCTGAAGTTGCAACCGCAGCGATGTGGGATAGTCAAAGGGCAGGTGCAAGGCCCACGGCTCCAACAAGTAGTTAAATGGATTGGTGCAAAGGGTTTCAATATCGGAATCGACTTGAATGCTTAAACTGTTTGTTGGCTGGCGATCGAACCATAGTTTAATCAGAGTATTTCCATCCAAATCGACCAGATGGGATTGTTGCTGAGGTGCTGGCTGAACTGTGAGCTGAACTGAATGCACCTGTTGATGCCCATCCATCCGAGGCCGCAGCCGCACCAGATGGGGCTGTAATGTGACGGATTCCTGGTAGTGATATTCGGTGTGATGAGTGATGAGATAACGCATTAAGCAACAGGTTCCAAAGCAAAAAATGTTTCAAAAATTTGACTTCCCATATCATTCATGCGGCTTTGGAGTTGATCTAAAAATTCGTGCAGCCCTGTGGCAAAAACTTCATCAATAGTGAGATAGTCCAAATCGGCTCGTAGTCTGCCCAGCGCGCGTTCAACTGGCATTCGCCAACTACCTAAAGGTGTCCCCGTGATTTCATGGAGCGATCGCTCAGCCCGAAACACACACGATCGCACTGACCGAGGAAACTCTTTATCTAAGATCAAAAACTCAGCTACCGTCATGGGTACAATTCGATGCTGACCTTGTTTGCGATACATTTCATAAGCACTCGCCGACTTCAATAAAGCCATCCACTGCAACTCATCTAACGCACTCCCCACATAATTGACAGAAGGCAAAAGAATGTAATATTTGACATCTAAAATCCGGGCAGTTTTATCAGCTCGTTCAATTAATCGCCCAATTTGACCAAAGTGCCAGCCTTCATTATGACTCATTGTGGCATCCATTAAGCCTGCAAACAAATGACTTTGAAGTTTTACCTCTTCAAAGAATTTAAGAACTTCTGCCATGTCGGATAAGGAACCCGCTTTAGCTACATCACTAACCATCAAATAAAAGGCATTCACTTGCTGCCACATTTCGGAGGAAATAATTTCCCGAATCGATCGCGCATTTTCCCGCGCACTCCGCAAACAAGAGCTAATCGAATTGGAATACTCATTGTCAAAACTTAGAAAACGAATCACATTTTCTGCTGTCGCTTCACCATAGCGAGACTTGAATAAGCCCCCGTCTCCTGTTGTCCGCACAATGGGGTCCCACTGTTGCGCCGTTCCGGGAGGAGAATCTAATAATAAGTTCAAGTTCACCTCAATGAAACGAGCGACGTTTTCGGCTCGTTCCACATATCGGTTTAACCAATAAATCGAATTGGCAACACGGCTGAGCATAATTTGAATAGACCTAGACTGAATACAGCAATAGAAACGACTAAAATGAACTGGGCTTTAATGGGATTGTTTGCCTCATCTGTTGACTGGATTGAGCAACGCAACGGGACAACAAAAGTCAAAAGCCAAATACATACTTTTAGACTGAGCCAAGATGCCCTTGAGCAACCCGCTATCATTATTCTTTGCACATGACCCAGGTATCCTTACTGCCGCCTCCCTGCGAAGAGTTGACGACGAGGGAGCCACGCCGCAAAGCGACTCGTGTCAGGCCACCGGGATTCACAAAAATCTGCTTGCCGTACAGGATATAGGGACGTAAATCAACATGGCAACCTTCAAACTGACCGTCGATCATGGCTGGCACTCGCGAGAGGCAGAGTGTCGGTTGGGCAATGTAGTTACGGGGTGAGGCTTTAATTTTCTCAGCGAAGGCATCTCGCTCGGCCTGGGTCGCATGGGGGCCAACGAGCATTCCGTATCCTCCAGATTCTCCGGCAGATTTAACAACGAGTTTGTCTAGGTTGGCGAGGACGTGTTGGAGTTGGTTCGGCTCCCAACACAAAAAGGTGGGAACGTTACACAAAATGGGGTCTTGGTTGAGGTAGTAGCGAATCATTTCGGGGACATAAGCATAAATGACTTTATCGTCGGCTACGCCTGTGCCCAGAGCATTAGCGATCGCCACTCGTCCGGCCCGATACACTTCCGTCAAACCGGGCACCCCCAACATCGAATCGGCACGAAATGCCTTGGGGTCAATAAAATCATCATCAATCCGTCGATAAATCACATCAACCCGCTGCAACCCTTTGGTGGTTCGCATTTGCACAAAACCATCCGCCACTACCAGATCGCGGCCTTCGACCAGTTGTGCCCCCATCTGCTGGGCCAAAAAGGAATGCTCAAAATAAGCCGAGTTGTAAATTCCAGGGGTTAACACAACCACGGTCGGGTCGCTTAAATAAGGGGGGGCCAGGTTCAACAAGGTATCCAGGAGTTGGCTGGGATATTCCTCCACGGGCTGCACGGCCATTGTATTAAAGACGAGGGGAAACGTACTCTTCATGACGCGCCGATTTTCGAGCACGTAGGAGACCCCCGAAGGACAGCGCAAATTGTCTTCTAGTACGTACCAGCGCCCATCGCGATCGCGCACCAGATCGGTTCCCGTCACATGGCACCAAATATCCTCTGGCGGCTTCAACCCAATACAGGGTTGTAAATAACCACTGGCGGAATAGACAATCTCAGCCGGAATGATACCGTCTTTGAGAATTTTTTGCTCCCCGTAAATATCAGACAGAAACAAATTCAGCGCAGAGATGCGTTGTTTCAGGCCGGTTTCTAGAAATTGCCAATCGTCTGCCGAGACAATGCGCGGAATAATGTCAAAGGGCAAAATGCGCTCTGTGCCCTGGTTGTCGCTGTAAACATTGAAAGTGACTCCCATTTTGAACAACGCAATCTGGGCTGCTTGTTGCCGCCGGAGCACTTCCTCGCCCCCCAGAGAACTCATCCGCTCAATCAAAGGTATGGCTTCTGGTCGGGGCTGCCCCTGGCGCAGAAACAACTCGTCGAAAAAATCCCCTGGGTCGTAATCGGTAAAGTTCACAGTGGCTACCCATGTGTCTAAAGTTTATGCCGACATCCGCCCACCCCTCGCGTTTCCTGAAGTCCCACGCTTCAATGCGCGTTCCACCACCCTAAAGGGCTAAGTTTACCCTGGCCGGAGGCTAATTGCCCTGGAGTTTGCCAGGTGGGAGGGTTGGCGTGGCGAATGCCGAGTTCCCCTAACCCTTTAACCAATAGGAGGGGAATCGAGGGAAGACTGTATTCTTTGATACAAAATGCTAGGCGCTTGGTGGGCGCTATGTGGTCAAGGAAAGGGAGTCCAGGGTTTAGCGGGCGATCGCACCAACCTTAAAATTTTCCCAAAATCTGCAACGCCTGCATTGAATTCAGCAAATTTGTTCTAAAGTGTTGACACTCAGTGGGCTGTAGCTGTTAATATATTTGAGGTTGACCACAATGGGGTGTCGCCAAGTGGTAAGGCAGCGGGTTTTGGTCCCGCCATTCCTAGGTTCGAATCCTAGCACCCCAGTTCAAAACAAAGTCTAAATCCAAATCTGCATTAGATTAGACGCGATGCTCAGTCGCCTTGTTTTCTGGCATCTAGACTATGCAACCACTCCGTCAACGCCAACCCCCCGCTTATTGTTATTGCAGCGAATTAGCTCACGCTGCGATCGTGCAGCAACAGCAGCAACACCCCCTCCCCTTCGAGCAAGCTATGCGAACCCATTGCCGTAGTGCCGAAGGCTGTGGCCGCTGCCTGTGGCCCCTGGAACAAGCATTTCGGGCGGCTGGCTGCTTTTATGGACAACCGGGAGCCGGGGCGATCGCCAGCGGCAACTGAATTGTAAAGACCGTCCCTTGATCGGGTACAGATTCAAAGCTCAATTGTCCCGCATGGTGCTCCACCACAATTTGGTGGCTGATGGCAAGCCCTAACCCGGTGCCTTTGCCGACGGGTTTGGTGGTGAAAAATGTATCAAAAACTTTAGCTTGTACCTCTGGGGGAATTCCTGGCCCATTATCTGCAATCTGAATTAAGACACTAGAGGCCGCTTTTGCTAGGGTTGGCCCAGGCGGCAGCACCGTTGTCCGCAGGGTAATTTGGGGTTGCCAATCCGGCTGAGTCTGGTTGGCTGCACACTCGCTTAAGGCATCGATCGCGTTACTAATTAAGTTTGTGAAAACTTGGCTCAATTGCCCTGCAAAACTAGGAACTTGGGGAATATCGCCGTATTCTTTAATGACGGTAATGGTATTTTTTAGCCGACTATTCAAAATTAATAAGGTGTTGTCCAAACATTCGTGAATGTCTAGCGATCGCATCACCGCATCATCCATATAAGAAAAGCTGCGTAGTGCCCCAATAATTTTACGTAGGCGTTCTGCTCCGAGTTTCATACTGGATAAAATTTGGGGCAAGTCTTGCAGAAGAAAATCAAATTCTACGGCTTCTTTGAGCTGCTCAATATGAGGAGAAGTAACCGGAAATTCGGTTTCGTAGGCCCGCAATACCTGGATCAAATCTTGATTGTAATTGGTTAAATAGTCGAGATTGCCCCAGATAAAATTAACTGGATTAAGAATCTCGTGGGCAATGCCAGCAATCATCTCGCCTAAACTGGCCATTTTTTCAGCTTGAAATAGTTTAGCCTGGGTTTGCTGGTGCAACAATTGCATGGTTGCTTCATGAATTTGGGCATGGACTAGCAACAAATGGTGAACGTCCAGAAGTTGATAGTTTTCTGGTTCGATTTGCACGATGATTGGCTCGTACAAGGATTCGGGCGATCGCTGTAATGAAAGTTCTACAGCTTGTGCGATCGTGGCTTTACCAGCAATGATCAACAGGGGAGCCTGGGCAAATTCATACAGCATTTGTAAAGGCCGCCGAAGAAATAATTCAGGGCCATACCGCCGACTCATCATTTCCAAAAAGCGCCGTCGTGAGAGCATCCCAACAAACCGCTGTCCCGCCTTAAGGATCACCCCAGGTAATACCGGGTTGGCATCCAACAGACTAGATAATTCTGTCCCCGTTTGATGGATTTGTAGTTCGCAGGAGTGCAGGACTAAATCCCGTAGATGGGTTGGGGTATCAAGCAGATTTTCACTTAATTGGGTTGTTTGAGGGTGTTTGGGAGCACTACGTTTAATCATTATTTTTAATAGAACTAGCGGCGAGGGTTAAAGCGGATGGATGACAATCGAGGGTATGGTAGATGCCTTCTAAGAATTTACAAGAATCAACTTTGGTATTGACTTAAATAATTTTGTTCGGGGAAAAGCTTAATTTTCTTAACCTACAATTAATCAGGGTTTAATGAGAAGAATTTAGAATTTCTATTCCATTGAATCAACAAAATCAGCGCGACGAAACCGTAACACTCAAACTTCAAATAAGTTTTATGATTAGCCGGTCTGCTGATCGTAATGGTTTGTGGGGAAAGGATTTATTTGTGCTCTGACGATCGCTCGTTGCGGTTGGCGAAGGCGTGGCAATGGCTTAAAAATCGTTGTGGGAGGTCTGGGCGATCGCCCCAGTGCAAATGCACGTAAGACGCATGAAGATTTGCTGCCCAAAAGCCTTCTGTAGTTTTTGTTTTTGGGTTGGGTAACTGCTGTTCAAAGAGGGGTTGCGGGGTGCTCGCAGTGAGATGGGAGCGGTGAAATTCGTGGCCCCAGGCGATCGCCCCCGGTTTGCACAGTATCCCCCCTTGCAACGCCCGGACTTGCCGATAGCCGAGGGTGAGGCGCTGGCCCATGTGGGCGATCGCGGGCAACACTCCCACCATCGCCTCTGCCTGCCCTTGAAAATCCACTATGTGCTGGCAAAGATACATCAACCCCCCGCATTCAGCATAGGTCGGCATTCCTGCTTGCACTGCTGCGTACACGGCCTGACGCATGGGCGTATTAGCCCCCAGTTGCGCGGCAAACATCTCCGGGAACCCGCCGCCAAAGTACAACCCATTCACAGTGGGGGGCAGGGCGGCATCCTGTAGCGGACTCCATTCCACCAATTCTGCGCCGAGTGCGCTAAGGCGATCTAAATTATCGGGATAGTAAAAGCTAAAAGCGGCATCAACGGCGATCGCGACCCGCAGCGGGGAAGCCATTGGCGCGGGCAGGGGGGCGGCTAGGCACGGGCTAAGAGGCGGCTTGACCTGGAGGAGCGGTAGTAACGGTTCCCACTCAAACCAATCAGCGGCAAGGTCGGCCAATTGTTCAATTAACGGCTGCAACTGGGGCAATTCGGCGGTGGGTACCAGGCCCAAATGGCGATCGGGAATGGTAATGTCGTCGTGGCGGCGCAACACGCCCAAAATGGGCACCTTCAAGGGTTCTAGGGCTGCCTGTAGCAATTCTAGATGGCGATCGCTGCCCACCCGGTTCAGCACAACCCCGGCCAACTGAATTTGGGGCACCCAACTCCGATAGCCCTGCACCAAGGCCGCGATCGACTGGGACATGCGGCTACAATCCACCACCAGGAGAACGGGTTGGTGCAGCAATCGCGCAATATGGGCCGTGCTGCCATAGGCTCCGGCGATCGCCAGTTCCGGTTCGGCCAGCCGTTTGCCAGCCTGAATCTCTGGCCCTGCCCCATCAAACAGCCCCATCACCCCTTCAATGACGGCATAATCTGCCGTTTGGGCATAGGTCGCAAAGCACTGCTGCACGTAGCGGGCTGAGGTTAGCACCGGGTCAAGGGTACGGCAGGGGCGATCGGTCACGGCCCGATGAAACATCGGATCAATATAATCGGGGCCAACCTTGAAGGATTGCACCCGCGCCTGATGTCGCCGCAAATAAGCCAGCAGAGCCAAGGTGACTGTAGTTTTGCCAACTCCGCTCCGCTCTCCGGCAATGATCAGGCTCATAGATGGTGGTCTAAAGGAACTCCAGCCTTAATCATGCCCCCACAGGTTGATAATTTGCACGGCCACCGCCAGACTTTCTTCATACAACGCATCACGGCCCCAGCGTTGCAGTTGTTGACTCAGCAAAAATTCTGCTTTTTGGTCGCTGGATGCTGTGACTTGCTCCGTTTGGCATTCTTGGGCACTGCCGCCGGATTCCATCCGCATACAGCCCGCCGTTTCGGAACACAAAATGGTGCAGCAGTTGGCGTTGCAGTTGGTCGAATTGAGCCGGATACCGACTAAATCCCCCACAATTTCGCCTACTTCGGCGACGGGGATAGCGGCCAGTTCCGCTTCTACCACCTTGCCATTTGGCCCATCAAACGTGATGTGTTTGAGATGATAAATGCCGTCGTCGGTTTCGGTGTAGGAGGTCGGTTGCCACCCCATGCGACTGGCCATCCAACTCAGGAACATGAGGGCTTGGGCATCGTTGCCTTTTTCATAGTCCACGGTGACGCGATCGATTTCGTGGATCGAGGCGCGCCGTTCGGGGGGGTCAAAGGTGGCGGCGGTCAGTTCTTGCCAGGGGGCCAAGCGATGCCAGTTCAAGTCGGCTACAAAGGTGCCGGAATCGATTAGGTTTTGAATTTTCAAAAATTCGGATTCTGGCTGGCTGTGGTATGAGGTATCCAAAATGATGCAATGGCAGGCTTCGACCAAATCTTTGAACAGGCCATGTTCGGGGTTGGGGGTAGCCTTCCACCACACGAATTTGGGTAAGTCGGGAATCATCAGGGAGGTGATCACTTCCCCAACGCGATTTAATGCGTCTTTGGTGCCTCGGATGGTGATGTATTCGCAACAGATGAGGTTGCCGCCGCTGCTTTTTTGGACGGGGCAATAGGCTGATACTTGGGCGGTTACGCCCTGGTCTTCGCCGATGGTGGGGCAGATGGTGATGATGCGGCAGGGGTTTTGGGCCGCGATCGCATCGCTGATACTGGTACCGAGTAAATTAACATTGGAAATCTTGAGGCGATCGGGGGGCAACTTGGCCACTTCTTCCCGCAGGCGCTCCAAGGTTGCCAAGTCAATGCGTCCGTTAATGGGCAGGCCATAGGCTTTTTGGGCCAATTCCACTGCTTCTTTGGACATCGCATCATGCAGGCCATCGATCGCGCCCTTGTAAAACCCCAGGACAGCCAACAATTGCTGAAATTCTTCCGGCTCGTACACCACCATCGTAAAAGTGGAAGCCCGCGTCGCCACTGAAGCCGATGTGTTGGCATTTTGACTATGCCAAATCGCATTCAGTTCAGCTTCGATCTCATCTAGAGAAATATCCTTGGGTCTTTGGAGTGCAACAAGTGGAGTAGTCGTCATAGGTTTGTGATGTGCAGCTAGAGAATAGATTATTGGAGCGGTCTAATACCTTGCGATCGGGACAAACGACAGGACAAGCAACAATCCATGCATTGTGTCATACCATCATCTGGGGATTACAATCTGCGCCAATTGCGGCCATCCCGATTGAGCAACAACTCAGATTCAATCGGCCCCCAAGTGCCCGCCTCATATAGCGGAATCGCATCCGGAGCCGCCGGAGCATCCCAAACTTCCAGCAAGGGAGTCAACAGCCGCCAAGAAGCTTCCACTTCATCGCCCCGCGTAAACAACGTCTGATCACCCAACATACAATCCACCAACAAGCGACTGTAGGCATCGGTATTGGGTTGCCCAAAGGCCGTGTCATAGCGAAAATCCATATCAACCGGCCGAGTCCGCAAGGAATTGCCAGGGGTTTTCACATCAAACCGCATAGAAATGCCTTCGTTGGGCTGAATCCGCAAAGCCAACACGTTGGGGTTTGCCTGCTTTGCCGCCGACTGGAACATCAAAAACGGCACTTCTTTAAACTGAATCGCAATTTCAGAGACCTTTTTGGGCATCCGTTTCCCAGTTCGCATGTAGATCGGCACATCTTTCCAGCGCCAGTTATCGACATAGAGTTTAATCGCGGAATAGGTGGGTGTGGTGGAACCTGGTGCGGCACCTTCTTCTTCCCGGTAGCCAGGGACGTTTTTGCCCTTCATCCAACCGTGGGTGTATTGGCCCCGAATGGCGGATAGGTTCATGTCGCTCAGGTCAGCCAGCCGGGTGGCCTGCAAGACTTTTACTTTTTCGTTGCGGATGCTGTCGGCATCGAGGGAGTTGGGCGGTTCCATTGCCGTCAAGCAAAAAAGCTGCATCAGGTGGTTCTGCACCATGTCTCGCAGGGCACCCGCTGTTTCGTAGTAGCCTGCCCGCCCTTCAAGGCCCACGGTTTCGGCTACTGTGATTTGAATATGATCGACAAATTGCCGATTCCACAGGGGTTCAAAGATGGCGTTGGCAAACCGAAAGACCATCAGGTTTTGTACGGTTTCTTTGCCCAGGTAATGATCGATACGATAGATCTGGTTTTCGTTACAGACCTTTTGCACGACTTTGTTGAGGGCTTGGGCGGAATTTAAGTCCCGGCCAAAGGGTTTTTCGATGACTAGGCGCTGTTTGCGGGGATCTTCTAACATTCCGGCTTCGCCCAATTGCTGTACGGCTTCGGGGAAAAATTTGGGGGCGACGGAAAGATAAAATACTCGGTTGCCACGGGTATGGCGGAGTTCGTCGAGTTCGCTGAGAAAGGCTTTGAGTTTTTGGTAGCTTTCGGGGCGATCGATATCGCCGGAGCAGTAGAATAAGCCTTTGGCAAACTCTTCCCAGAGCAGTTCGGAACCCAGGCCGCTGCCAAACTGTTCAACGCCTTCGCGCATGTGGTCGCGGAAGTAGTCGTGGCTCCAATCGCGCCGCGCAAACCCGACGATGGTGAGTTCGGGGGGCAGCCGCCGTTCGCGTTTCATTTGGTACAGGGCTGGAACCAGTTTGCGCTGGGTCAGGTCGCCGGAAGCCCCGAAGATGATCAAGATCTGGGGTTCGGGGACTCGATCTTGTTGGAGGCCGACGCGGAGCGGATTTTCGAGCAAAGTAACCATAGGCTGATGCTGTTGTGATGAGAGGTTGAGAGAGTCGTCAGAAAAGAAATGAAAGCTTCAAGGTGGGTTGGGTTTGAGGTGGGCCAGGGATAAAAAGGGGGTTCCGTTGGGCTGCTGTTGGCGATCGCGCTTCCAGGCATCCTTGTTTTATACTGTCGGTCTGAGATTTGTGCATTAGCGATCGCTACTTTTCCAAAAGATCTGGAGTTGTCGCTTCCATCGTTAGGAAGGAATTGGTGTTGCTTGTTCCCGCGATCGCTCCTGAATAAACGATTCCACTAGGGCCACATCTTCCTGGCTACCAATAATCAGCGGTGTGCGTTGATGCAACTCGTGGGGCACAAAATCCAAAATATCCTGCGTTCCCGTACTGGCGCGACCCCCTGCTTGTGCGACTAAGTAGGCTAACGGTGCCGACTCATATAACAGCCGCAATTTGCCTTCTGGCTTTTTCACCGAACCGGGATAGAGAAACACCCCGCCCTGGAACAGAATCCGGTGAAAATCTCCCACCAACGCCCCACTGTAGCGAGCGGTATACCCTTCGTGGCGGTGCATATAGCGGATGTAATCCCGCAGCCCTTCATCCCATTGCCAAAAGTTTCCCTCGTTGACGCTGTAGATTGCGCCATGCTGGGGCATTTGGATATATTCGTTGGACAAAATGAATTCACCCAAACTGGGGTCGAGGGTAAAGGCGTGAACCCCTTTGCCCAAGGAATACACCAGCATTGTGCTGGGGCCATAGAGAATGTAGCCCGCCCCGATTTGTTTGTGGCCCGGTTGCAGCAGATCCGTCGCTTTGCCGTCTAAATCCTCGCCTTCTTGCTGCCGAATCGCAAAAATTGACCCCACGTTGATGTTGGTATCAATATTTGACGAGCCATCAATCGGGTCGTAGAGCAGGGTATAGCGCCCCAAGGGACAGTTTTCGGGAATGTAATAGGGCTTTTCCATCTCCTCGGAGGCAAGGCGACAGACAAGACCACTTTGCTGAAACACTGAGATAAAGACTTCGTTGGCGTACACGTCCATTTTTTTGACGGATTCGCCCTGCACGTTCTGCTCGCCAGTGAACCCCAGCACGCCTTCCATGATTCCGGCCCGACTCAGCCGCCGCGCAATCAGTTTGCCCGCGAGAGCGATGCGATTCATTAACGCACTGAGGTCTTGAGCATCTGGGCCAAAGCTTTGTAACTGCTGGAAAACGTGACGAGAAAGCGTAGTGCAGTCACGATCCAACGCTAGATCGTAATCTAACGGTTGGGAGGCATTTACCATCGCTGCAAACTCCCTTGCATAAAGAGTTAAAACTGAGGCGATCGCCCCCAAAAATTGAGCGATCGCTCCTTCACTTTCCATCTTAGAGAGTCATCCTGAGATCAACAGGTAACTTTAGATGAGCTAAAGATTAGAAGTATTGCAGGCTACCTAAATTCAACGGATGGGCTGTGAAGGATTAAAGAAACTGGAAATCTAGCTATCCCGCTTGACGACGGACTGCCTATCCCGTTTTTTGGGCTGAGCGGTTGGCTGAACACCCGATGCCACCGGCTATTTTTGGAGAAAGTCTTGTATCACTGTCTGTGTTGCACTGGCAGTTTTGGGTTTAGTAAAGCTGGATCTCAAGGGCACGCGCTCCTCTGAACCCTTAAGCACAAGGCAAGGACGATACCGCACGCCATACCCGTCACGCTGTTCATCAAGCTCAACTGCCTGAATTTGATCGAGCCGATATTCGACAGTTCTGGGTTTGCGGCCTAGCCGTTGCTGTTCAATGATGACTTTGTTCATCCGTTTGTAAAAGGCGCAGCGCACGGACGGTTTGAACAAGTACCAACAGCTAAGACCAGCAACAATACAAGTGGGCAAAAGCGTCCAGAACATTTTACGAGCGGACTTCTGGCGGATGAACAATGCGGATTGCTGTGGGGTTTGTAGATATTGATTGATCTGGTTGGCGATCGCCTGACTATCGGCTCCATCGCGCAACATTGTGACGGTTTGATAGGGGCCACTCAGGGTCACTTCATAGCTGCTGCTGCGACTGCTCCGGTATACGGTGACAGTGGCCGATACCGGATTTAAAACTTTGCGGTGTTGCACTTTGAGGAGTAACACATACTGAGTCAAGTTGCACGTTATTTGAGTGGAGTTGGCGCGATCGCATCGCAGCACGGCAGATGATGGCGACCCGATTAGCTGAATGAATAACCACAGGCTAAGTAAAAGGCTGATCGCGCCATAGACCCAGGCGAACCAAGGACGATGTTCTAATTTAAGCCGAAGCGGGGTATTCTCTAGCACTTTCATCTGCTTAGAACGCTCCAAAACAGTAGGCGCTGATTAACACTTTGGCTAGGCTAGGCCGACAAGCGATAACGGGCGATCGCGGGTTGCCCACCCAGTTTATGAAGGATAGCACCAGCAGGATCTGGTGATGAATATTGCTGCGATTTTGAGCCTGCGGCAACGTCGTTGACTATGGGATCAGGGGTGAAACCCCCTAATTCGCGCGATCGCACCCAGCAAATCGCCCCATTTGGCCATTAAGATGAGAGAAGCTCACCCCGATCAGGGCATTTTATGACTGCAACTCTCCAGACTGCATTGCCAGCCTCCGCTCAGAACGCGCCGACCGTGCATCGCTTGCCCAATGGCTTGACGATTATTGCAGAACAGATGCCCATTGAAGCCGTGAACCTGAATCTGTGGCTAAATGTGGGGTCGGCGGTGGAATCTGACGACATTAATGGCATGGCGCATTTTCTAGAGCACATGGTGTTTAAGGGGACGCGCCGTTTGCAAAGTGGGGAATTTGAACGGCGGATTGAAACCCGTGGTGCGGTGACCAATGCGGCCACCAGTCAGGATTACACCCATTACTACATCACGACGGCTCCGAAGGATTTTGCGGCTTTGGCTCCGTTGCAGATTGATGTGGTGGTGAATCCGAGTATTCCAGATGAGGCGTTTGAGCGGGAACGGCAGGTGGTATTGGAAGAAATCCGGCGATCGCAGGACAATCCCCGGCGGCGCACCTTTCAACATGCGACTGAGGTTGGGTTTGAGCGCCTCCCTTATGCTCGACAAGTGTTGGGGCCAGCCGCCGTCATTGAACAACTGAAGCCCCAACAAATGCGGGATTTTCATGGGCAGTGGTATCAGCCCAGCGAGATGACGGCTGCCGTTGTGGGGAATTTGCCGGTGGAGCAGTTGATCGACATTGTGGCGGAAGGGTTTGAGCAAGCGACTGTTGCCCAGGCTGGCTCGGCGGCGAGGGTATCGGCCCTGCGCCAACCTTTGGTGGCCGAAACCCCCTTTACGGCGATCGCGCGGCGCGAGGTGACTGATCCCACGTTGCAACAGGCGCGATTGATCATGATTTGGCGGGTGCCCGGTTTAAATGATCTGGCCAATACCTACGCGCTGGATGTGTTGGCGGCGGTGCTAGGGCGGGGGCGGACGGCGCGGCTGTTCCGGGATTTGCGGGAAGAGCGGGGTTTAGTCACTAGCATTGGCGCTAGTAATGTGAGTTATCAGCATCAAGGGTTGTTTTATATTTCGGCGCAGTTGCCGGAAGCCAATTTGGCCGTGGTGGAAGAGGCGATCGCCGCCCATATCCAGCAAGTACAAACGGAGCTAATTACCCCCTTTGAACTGGCACGAGTCCGCACCCGGACTGCGAATCATTTTATTTTTGGCAACGAAACCCCCAGCGATCGCGCGGGTTTATATGGCTATTACTATTCCCTTTTGGGCGATTTGGCCCCGGCCCTCAACTACCCAACTTACATTCGGAGTATTGAACGGGAGGCCGTCCAAGCTGCTGCCCAGCGTTATTTGTCGCCCTCGGCCTATGGTGTGGTGGCCATTCGGCCTGAAGCACCAACCCCTTAAAGCTGTCAAAAAAGTTTAGCGGCAAACCGTCAGATTCTTGCTACCCTGGCTACATCCAAATCGGTCAAGGAAGTTGTGTTATGAAACGGTCGTTTGCTCCGGGATTGGCCGCGATCGCTGTCGTGGCGAGTTTGACTGCTGTGGTTGCCCCCGCCCACAGCCAAGATCTGCCCAAAGTGGTCAACAAAGTAACTTATCAATGTGAAGACGGCAAAGGTTTTGTTGCGTCTTACCTCAGTAATGACGATATGCGGGCCGCTTTTGGCAGCAAGGAGTTTGTGTTGCCGCAAGTGGAATCTGGCTCTGGCGCAAAGTATAGCAACGGGAGTGTTACCGTTTTCACCAAAGGCGACGAAGCGATGGTGGACTTAGGCGATAAACCCTTTTTCCGGGGGTGCGCGGCGGTGGGTTCGGTGTCGGGTTTGTGGTAGGTCGTTTGTGGTGAGTCATTTGTGGTAGGGTCAGGAGGCCGTTTTTTCCTGTGCCTTTTCCTGTGCCTATGTGGGAGCAAATTGCGACGCAGATTAGCCAAGCCACCGGACAGCCCTTCCAAGGTCGCGATCGCCGTGCGGTGGGCGGGGGCTGCATCAATTCAGGCTATGCCCTTGCTGACGGCGATCGCACCTACTTTGTCAAACTCAACCAGGCCGCGCAGATCGCCATGTTTGAGGCAGAAGCCGCTGGCCTACGGGAAATGGCCGCCACGCAGACGATCCGAGTGCCGCAACCCATTTGCTGGGGCACAGCGGGCAGTTCTGCCTATATTGTCCTGGAATGGTTGGCGTTGGGGCGGGGCAGCAGCAGCGCATGGCGGGCAATGGGGCAACAGTTAGCCAAATTGCATAACACCACATCTCAACATGGGTTTGGCTGGCAGATGAACAATACCATTGGTTCTACGCCCCAGCCCAATCCCTGGGCGGAAAGCTGGGTCGAGTTTTGGCGCACAGAACGGCTGGGTTTTCAGTTCAACTTGGCCGATCGCAAAGGGGGCCACTTCCCAAAACAAGAGCAGTTACTCGCCGCCATCCCGACGCTACTAGCCGGACACGATCCGCAACCTGCGCTGGTGCATGGGGATCTGTGGTCGGGCAATGCAGCGGTGAGCGAAACCGGAGAACCCGTGATTTTTGACCCGGCGACTTATTACGGCGATCGCGAAGTGGATGTGGCCATGACCGAGTTGTTTGGGGGCTTTCCGGCAGAATTCTACCAGGGCTACAACGACATTTTTGCCCTGGATTCTGGCTACCAACACCGCAAAATTCTCTACAACCTCTATCACATTCTGAATCACTTCAACTTGTTCGGCGGCAGCTATGCCAGTCAAGCGAACCGGATGATCGATCAACTCCTTCAGTTGTGAGGCTGGGTTCGCTCTCAAGCCAGGGTTTTGGTGATGTGGCGGGGGCGATCGACGTTGAGCCCCCGGCTGACTGCAATGTGATAGGCCAGGAGTTGCAGGGGTACAACGGTGAGCCAGGGCGATCGCGCGGGGGCAATGGCGGGCAACACAACTTGGCGATCGCATAGGGCTTGGGTTTGGGCGGCGAGGTCGGGCGGCACGAGGCCGAACAGGGGCGCACCGTGGGTTTTAGCTTTGTGCAGATAACTCAGGAAGGTCGCCGGATCGGGGCAGCCGTGGGCGATCGCGAGGACGGGGACTGAGGAATCTAAAAGGGCGATCGGCCCGTGCATAAATTCGCCCATTGCGGCTCCTTCGGCATGGAGGTAGGTGGTTTCTTTCAATTTCAGGGCACCTTCCAGGGCGATCGCGTGGTGCAACCCCTGACCCAGCAGGATGCAATGGCGGGCGGGGGCTAGTTGTTCGGCGATCGCCTGAATTGGCTCGGTGTGCTGCAAGATTTGGGTGATGGCGGCGGGTAAAGTTTGCAGGGCTTGCAGATGGGCCTGTACCTGGTCGCCAGATAGGCGATCGCGGCGATAGGCTAATTCCAGGGCCAATCGATAAAACACTACAAGTTGAGTTGTAAAGGTTTTGGTGGCAGCAACGCCAATCTCGGTTCCGGCGTAGGTCGGCAAAATGGCATCCACAGCGGCACTGAGGGAACTGGCTGGCTGATTGGTAATGCCGATGAATGGCCCTGATGGATACTGTTGACGGGCGATCGCGAGGGCTTTCAGGGTATCGGCGGTTTCCCCCGATTGCGTCACGCCCAGGGTTAACGTGTTGGCGCTTCCAGGCCACGGTGCCGCCAGAAACTCGGTGCCCGCTTTTACCCGTGTGGGAATTCCGGCCCATTGCTCTAGCCAAAATTGCCCAATCAAACTGGCATGGCGACTGGTGCCCGAAGCCAAAATATGGATCGCCTGGATGGAGTCGAGGGGGGGAAGGCGATCGCCCCCATGCCCCAGCAGGGAGCCAGAAGGATAGGCCGCCAGACAGGTTTGGATTGCCTGGGGTTGGTCGTGGATTTCCTTCAGCATCCAGTGGGAAAAATCGGGGGGGCGGTCAACGATGGCGGCGGCAGTTTCCGATAAATTGGGCGCTGGTAAATCAGGCATGGCAGGGGTTTCCCGATAGGGTTTGGCGAACTTGTTTGACTGGTTTTTTGACTGAAATAAGCCTCAGGGCGATCGCCCATTTTTCTCCCAACCAACGAGATGAGGGATGTAATGGTCGATACACAACCTGAGTATAATCAGGTGTATCTAGTCTTCCCCAAACCTGCCTGAAGCCGTTGCCGTTGTTGCGATCGCCGTTGCTATCAACTGGTGTTGCAACCCCTAGGATCAACTCCGAGCCAGTCTTTGGGTATGCGGGGGAGGGTTGCGGTTCAGTGTTATTCCGTTTATCGGAGGCTTAGTCAGGCGAAGTCTATGCAGTCAGATTCGGCGTTTTCGGAACAGTCCCTTGCTGGTATTTGGGCCAAAAAGTACGTTCAACAGCTTACGGATGGGGTTGACAATATCCAGGTGGAGTCAGGGCAGGGGCGATCGCAAACCGCTGAAAAACTGGTTCAACGACTCCGCTTTTGCAGTTCCCGCGCCTGGGCCAAAACGGAAAGTTTGCTATTCAAAGAATTGCAGAAGCATGGCATTAGTGCGGATTTAATTGACCCGTGGAAAATTGCGGACGACTCCCGCCAACTGTTTGAACAAGCCGCCGAACATTATCAAACAGAAGTGACTCCGGAACGCTTTTCCGTGATTATTGCCCCAAAGTGTGGCGCAATCCGGCGGTTTTATACAGCCACCGATCCCCGGATTTTGGGGTTTTTGAGTATGCAGTTTCACTACACGGGGCAATTTTTGTTGGAAGAGTTGACGGCGGCAGAACGGAGTGCGGTGGTCAGTTATTTCAAGGTGATGGATGACAATTTGTATATGCCGTTGCATCGCTCTTATGAGGCTGCGGCCCAACAGCCCTATGGTGCGCCCGCCTTGGTTGCTGTGCAACAATTGTTGCCAATTTCTACAACGATCGCCGAGTTGATTAGCCTGCGAGTGGCCAACCAAAATCTAGAGCATCGCTGTTTTACGGGGCCGCTAACCCACCCGGATGTGACGATTTCGAGCATTCGGGATATCGAGATGTTCCAGATTTATCTGTGTTTGTGTGTGTTAGAAGGGAACATTGCCGCTGTGCAACAAGAGCTGTTTCCGCTGTGTGTGATGTTGTATCCGCCGTTGAATGTGCAGTGGACGTTGGTGCGGCAGTTGGTGCAATCGCTGGAGCAAGAAATCCAAAAACGTTTACCCACGGCAAGTGTGGCGGTGTTTAAGCCCTACTTGGCGGCGTTCCGCGAGATGTTTTCCGAAGATATTTTTCCAGAAGACAACCCGATCTGGAGCTACCACCCGGATGCATTGCGGTTTATGGGGATGGCGCGGGAGATTTTGCAGGGCGTGTTGCACCAGGAAGAGCCACTGGGCCGATAGGTCGGGTGGGGGCGATCGCCTGCCGGGAGGGCGATTTGGCCGACAAGATCGGCGGACACACTAAGGTTTTGCCCAGGAGCCAGAGGGAATGGAGTTCGTTGGGCGTGGTGCGGCGTTGCCATTGGCCGGGACGACAATAGAGCCATTCAATCAAGCGGCGGGATTGGGCCGTTGTCAGGGGGGCAAATTCGATCTGAACGGTGGTGGTGTCGGCCGGGGGGGGCTGGAGGTAGCCGGGGAGAGTTAGCCCAATGTCCTCCAGGTATAGCTCGACAGAACAGTGGGAAGTCAGCGATCGCCCAGGTTGCCCCGGAGCCAGTTCCACCACTGCACCGCTTTCGGAGATGGCGATCGTTTGGCCTTGCAAGATAAGCTGGCGCTGGGGGATGGCTTCTGCACTCAATCCGGTCACTTGCACGGCTTGTTGCCAGGGAAACCACTCAACGGATTGGCGGGGCGCATCGAACAAAATCAAGAGCGCCAGCCCCAACATCGCCAAATTATAGGCACTCCAGGCCCATCCCAGGTTTGTGCCCTTGACGGTTTCAATTTGGAAGGTGGCGGAGGCGGTGCCAAACCAGCCCTGTTGGGCCACTGCCAATCCCAGGTTTTGCCACAGACTCAGCAAGGTTAGCCCAAATAAAATCAGCAACGGTAAGCCCAGGTTCCAGTTAAAGGTGTAGCGATCGCTGGCCCGCCCTTTGGGGGTTACTTTGAAGCCTGCGGCAAAGGGGTTCAGCATGGTTTGAAAGACCGTTAAGGCAATGGGAAAGGCCAACACCAGGGAATACACATCGGCCAACAACGCCGACCGGGAGCGATCGTTTAACCAGGCAAAGGTCGCCAACTGCACGCCATAGTAAGGCAGGAAGAAATAGACCAGTTCCGCCGCTGTCGTTTGGATGGGGATGACGTGGAGGAAGGCATAGGCCAGGGGCATGAGCAAAAAGCCCAGGCGGGAAATGGCCCCAAACCAGTGCAGCAGCCCCTCCAGGTGGCCCAGGCGTTGCAGTAGGGTGAGACCGGGAATCGTGAGGGGGTTGGTTTTGATAAAAAAGGCTTGCAGGGTGCCCTGGCCCCAGCGCAAGCGTTGGAGCGCGTAGGCCGCCATGTTATCTGCCGCCAGCCCTGCACTCAGCTTTTCGTTGAGATAAACCAATTGGTAGCCGTTGGCCGCAAGCTGAATTCCGGTGAAATAGTCTTCGCTGAGGGAATTGGTGACAAAACCGCCTACGGCTTCCAGGGCAGTGCGCCGCACCACAAAGGAGGTTCCGGCGCAGACTACGCTTCCTACGGTGTCCCGAAAGGGTTGCACTTGGCGGTAAAACACTTCTTCATCGGGGGTTAAGACGGTTTCCAGGCCCAGGTTGTAGGCAATGGGGTCGGTGTTGTAGAAACTTTGGGGGGTTTGCACCAGGCCGATCTGGGCGGCTTGGAAGAAGCCGACAGTGCGGGTCAAAAAGTTGCGGGTGGGAATGAAGTCGGCATCGAAGACGGTGATCAATTCGCCTTGGGTCTGGGCGATCGCGTGGTTGAGGTTGCCCGCTTTGGCGTGGCGATTGTCGGGGCGAGTCAGGTATTCACAGCCCAACTCGGCAGCCAGGGCACGGATTTCGGGGCGGCGGGTATCATCCAGCAAATATACGCGCTTGTGGGGATAGTCTATGGCCTGACAGCCAACGACTGTGCGCCGCAGGATAAAAGCGGGTTCGTTGTAGGTGGGAATGAGAATGTCTACCGTGGGGAGATAGGTTCCGGTATGGACGGCGATCGCGGCCTGATCCGCTTCCTGTTGGCGATCGCGCACCCGCACCATCAACCCCAGTTGCAGCAGCCCGTTGGTTAGGGCTAATAACTCTAGCAAGAGCAGGCCCAAACTAAAAATCCCATTTAGCGGTGCGTTCAGGTTCAGGGTACACAGCGATCGCCACGCCAGATACCGCAACAGCAGCAGGATCACCAGCCCCACCACCAGCGGACGCGACCAGGGCCGGGGCCGAGGCGACAGGCGCAATACCAGGCCAACGAAGCCCACCGTCGCGATCGTGGGCCAAAACAAGCGAATATTAGATTCAGTGGGCACTGCAAACCAGTCAGGCACAAAGGTTTGGGCATGATGCCAGGTCAGGAAAAATTGGTTGACCGTGGGTTCCCCCCCCAGCCAAGCCAGCCCAAGGGCGACAAAAGTGGCGATCGCCCCCACCCACAGAAGCGTCGCGGGGTGGAGTTTGAAGTGATGGCGGCCAAACCGCAGACCCCGAATGCGTCGTGCTAGTTTACGTTTTGACAGTTTGGATGAAACAACAGTCATGCACCTGACTCCAGAAGTGTGTGAGGACGAGCGATCGCAAGCGATAGGTTGGTTTCGAGCAAGCCTTTGGAGGCAATGGATGCAGGTGAATGGAACAGGGTGTAGACGCACAGTTCAGGGCTTGAGGTTGATCCGCGTCCAGGGGTGGCCTCGGCGTTCCCCTCTCAAGCACGGTGAATTTTAGCCTTCTATGCGTGACTGATTAATTTTAGTAACCTTTGGTTAAGTTTTATCAAATCAATCGACTCAGAAAATCCACCAGATGGCTATCCTTTCAGGGCGGCGAACACGACTTGGGCGAAGGTTTGCCAGCGGGGCCGCACCAAAAACTCAACGTAGTGGCGGGCAATTTGCCGCAGGTTGCGATGGTCGGCAAACCAGATCGGCGTGGGCCGAATCTGAAATGGGGCAAAGAGGACAGATTTTTGGGGGTGATCAAACAGGTACGCATTGTGGACAACGCCCCGGCCCGATTGAATGTCCGCCAGGGAATTGCCCGGAAATGCGCCCCAGGTTAGTGCTGGAAGGCTGAACATTGCCCCCGTCCAAACGTTGACCCCGATCGCCCCATACTGCAAAGCCGCGATCGCCCGGTCTAGGCTTGCGGGTTCCTGCTGTTGCGTCCGGGGATCGACCAAGACCACGCAGGACAAGTTGCCCCAAACACACTCATTGACGAAGGGAACTGCGGCGGCCAGAAAATCAGTCGCATTGCTTCCCGGTAGGCTGACGGTCGCCAATACGCCACAAAAGGCTTCGGTGCTGAGGGCATATTCCCCGGCCTGGGGCGGCACATTGGGAATGAGAGTCCACGGCACGACGGCTTCGGTGCGATCGCCCAGGGGTTGAGCCTGGGGATAGCGATCGAGAAAGGCTTGATAACGGGCCTGGGCACCGGGATAGTAAGCTTGGCGGGGCGGGGTTTGGGCAAGGGTTTGTTGCACCAGGGCCAAAAACGGTTCTCGCTGGGGCCAGTCTTGGGCCAAGACCAGCACTTTGCCCGCCACACAGTTAAAACTGGCATTATGGGCGACCATACTAGCCACGTGCCGCGCCTGAAACCGCAGTTCGGCCTCAGTCCACTGGCCCGGAACCACCACAATCGGCGTAACACAGCCCAATTCAGAGGTAATTGGTTTGGTGAGGGCTTGGCGTTCTGCTGATGCTGCCGGGGTTGCGCCCCAGACGATCGCGGTGTGGGTTTGGGTGGCTCCGGTGATGTGAATGGTGTCAATGTGGGGATGCTGGCACAAAAACTGCCCCACGCTAGCATCTCCTTTGGCGATCGCCACAAAGCCATCCCGAATCAAGGGTGCCAAGACCGCCAGCCAAAACTCACCCAGATAATCGTTGACCGGATTGAGCTTGAGCAGAACGACTTGATTTTCGGCAAACAGCTTGTAGAGCACATCCAAGGGCGCGATCGCTGCCACATTCCCCGCCCCCAACACCAGCGCCACTTGTCCCTCGGAAGTGGGTTGCCGATAGGCCCAGCCTTGAGTGGCGGGTTGCCCCGGTTGCAGCCACACCTCGCCCCGAAACCCCAGCCACAAGAGGCGATCGCTCCAACTCGCGGGAAAGACTGTCGCCACAGTTTGGCCATCGGGCCGTGTCTGCATCCGCTGGGGTTGGGGTTGCCCCTTGGCCTGCAAGCTGTGAATCAAGGCTTTGATGCCCAACATGGTACACACCGGGCCAGTCGTCCATTCTTCCCCCGCTAGGGATGAGGCTGGGTCAATGCCTTTTGCCCGACAGCCCGCCTCGGCCCAGGCTGCTGCCACTGAGGCCAAACGGGTTAGGCAGTCCTCCAAATATTGAAGGCGCTGGGCTATGGGCACCTGCACCCAGGCGGTTTTCCGGTCGGCCAAGCCCGCGATCGCCGACTCCAATGCCGGAGCCGCAGTCACCAAAGCCACCTTTGGCGCGGGGAAAGCGCTGGTACTAGGGGGAGGCGAATTAGTCATCGTTTCCTCAACAGCGTCCGAAACTTTTAGCTCTCAACAGCCCTAAAATTCCATCAAGATTCATGAAGAGTACGCACCAAACCCCGAATTGGATGCGTGCCGCGATCGCGCCATTGCGCTCTGTTTCCCTAACCAGCCACCTCAGCCTTTCGCACCAAAATCACCGTACACTCACAATTCCGCGCGATCGCCTCCGGAATATTGCCCTGCACCGCTTGCTGCAACAACCCCTCCCGACTGGCCCCCATCATAATCACATCACACTGATCCTTCGCGGCCATATCCACCACCGCATCCACCACCGACTCCCCACACACCAGCGCCACCTCCACCTGGCTCCGACTCTTCTGGCGCAAAAAGTCCGCCGCCGCTTCCAACCCCTGGGGATCATACTCCCCTTCCGATCGCGGTTGGATATGGCAAAGCCGCACCTTGGGTTCCCGACTCAGGGCCACCAGCGCCGGCAACAGGGCGATCGCATACGCCGCATTGGGGCCACCCCGAATCGGCACCAACCACCGATCCAACCCGCCCAACTGCAACAACGTCCGCACCGCAATCTCCCGATCCGCCAGGTTCGCCCCCGCCAGCGATCGCTGCCCCGGCTTCACCAACACCACATCACAATTCGCCTGCCGAATCGCCGTATCCACCGTATCCCCAAAAATCCGCCCCGGCGTAGAGGTGCTGCCCTTCCAGCCCATCAACAACACATCAATATGGCGCTCCTTCACCGTTTCCAAAATCGCTTCTGCCGGACTATGTGCCGCCCGAATTTGCGTATGAATCGGCACGTTCCAGGCCCGCCCCTGCTTCACGGCCCGTCGCAACAAACGCTGACTGACCGTAATATTCACCGTCGCCTCTGCCGGAGAAATATGCCGTTGCACCGGAATAATCCGCAAACACTCAATTTCGTAGTTCCGTTCACGGGCGATCGCCAGCGCCAATTTCATCAACCCATCCGCCGTTTTAGGATTACTTAGCGGCAGCAACAAGCGCCCCTGTCCCGTCGCTGGAGCCTTCGTTTGATACACCACATAAGACGGTTCTGGGCGTGGCCCAAGGCGTTCCGATCGCCCCCGCAACTTATCCGACTCAATCCGCAAAATATCACTGCGCGTAATAATCCCCAACAACTTGCGATGCTCCACCACCGGCAACCGCGACAACTTATAGCGCGACAACAGAAAAAGCACCTGCCCCAGCGTCGCCCCCGGATTCACCGTAATCGGGCGCGGAGTCATCAAATCCTGTAACCGCAGTTCACTCCGAGCTTGCCGCTGGGCCACCCGGTCTAAATCCGTTTGCGTCACAATCCCCACCAACCGCCCCCCATCCACCACCGGAAACCCGCGATGGTGCGATTTTGAAAACGCCTCAATCACCTCATCCAGCCGCATTCGACTCTCCAAGGTTTCGACCTTGGTCTGCATCACCTCCGTCGCTGTAATCGTCGCCCACAGCCCATCACTGATCACCTCCTCTGCCAGGGTAATTCCCTTCATCGCCAACAGATGCGTATAGAGCGAACCGGGAAGCAACCACTCCGCGACCAGATAAGCCGTTACCGCGCTAATCATCAGCGGCAAAATTAGCTGATAGTGTCCCGTCACCTCAAACACAATCACGATCGCCGTCACAGGCACTTTGGCCACCGCCCCAAAAAAAGCCCCCATCCCTGTCAGCGCATAGACCAGGGGTTCCGCCGTCAGCAACACATGACTGCTGCCCAAACCCACTACCTGCCCCAACGCCGCCCCCAACACCAAACTGGGGATAAACAAGCCCCCTGGCGTTTCCACGCTGCACGCCAAGATCGACAACACAAATTGCACGACAAAAGCCCCAGCGGCAACGGGCCAATGTTGAGGCCGCGCCGTTAGAAAACCATGCAGAGAAGTCGTGTCTAAAAAAATGGGGGGCAGTAGCGCAATCACTCCCCCCGACACCAAACCAGCCAGCCCAATTTTCCAGCCCAGGGCAATGCGTAAATGCCTGCGACTCAGTTGCAATGTGGTCAAAATACTCCGATTAAACAGCGCCGCGCCACCGCCAGCCAGAAGGCCCAGAAGCAGAAAAAAGGGAATTTCTTGAATGGAAAAAGTAGGTTGATAAGTTGCGCCCCCCAGGATCAGGTTAGGGCCAGAAAGACTGCGGGAGATTACTCCGCCGGTAAAGGACGCAAGAATTGCCGTACCCAGAGTGAGGCTGGACACATCATGCAGCAATTCTTCAATGACAAACAAAATTCCGGCAATGGGCGCATCAAACCCTGCGGCTAAACCCGCCGCTGCCCCTGCGGCCAATAGTTGCCGCTGATGATCTGGGGAGGCCGGTACAGCGCGACTGAGTTGAGCCGCTAAAGCTGCCCCAATGTGAACGGTTGGCCCTTGGCGGCCCAGCACTAATCCTGATCCCAGGGCCAGCAGGGTCCCAATGAGTTTGACGATCGCCACCCGCAAATCTAGTCGAATGGGCACATAGGCCAGGGCTGCTTTCACCTGGGGTACGCCACTGCCTGCGGCCTCTGGGGCAAAGCGCTCAATAATGATCCCAGATAACCCGCCGCCCACCAACCCCATCAAGGGCAGCAAAATCCAGCTTGGCAACACCTGACTCATCGCCGCCCGCCAAGTCATTAACCAAGTGACCCCTTGTTTTAAACAGACGGCGGACAGGGCTGCAACTAACCCAATCAAAACGGCTTCAAAAATTGCGAGTCGCTTGGGCGTTAAGACTTGCCGAACCGTATTCAACACAGTAGAGAGTTGCATGGGGTGTGCCGCCAACGGCTGTAATCAATGAAGGATAGAATGACCACTCGCGAAAACATTGTGTCATGAAAAGGGGAGTTCCTAACGCTGGGAGCACGGCGATCGCGGCTTGTCTCCTGGCGAGATCTGCCGCCCAAGATGGGGGTTCCGAGGCGGGTTAACCGCTATGGATTGGGTTTGAGCCAGCCCACCTGGACGGGCCATTAATTTGTTAGCAAAATCCTGATTCGCGCCTAGAATTATCTAGGTTTCCCTGGCCTGAATGAGTCTGTTCACGGCTCTAAACTGAGCGGTTAGCCGTTAGGCCGACAAGCAAAAATCGTCTCTTTCTCACTCTGTCATCGCTCTAATTGTACTGTGGTCGGTCATCGTGCCGAGCGCATGAAACGTGCGGTTAAAACATTGGCGATCGCCCAGATTGATCGCGATCGGAGTTTCTCCATCTAATTCGGCCGATTCAATTTAGTTTGGGATTCAATTCAAGCCAATCCCTTGTTTCCTGAAAAAAATATGAGTAAAAATAGAATGTCAGTGTAGGATGATTCCATGCACTGAATCAATACTGAGCTAGGGGTATTACAAACACTTGTTGACTCGTATTTGTTGTAACCTCAGCCATCAGTAACCTGAAGCGTACATTGGTAGCGATAGAAGAAGTAAATTAATGTCTAAGAAGAAGAAAGTGGAACCTTTGACCGGAGAATTGCTCGTTAAAAAAGTAAAAGAGCTAGATTCCCTCAGTAAAGAAGAAAAAGCGAAGCAGTGTGGTTACTATACCGTGACAAAGAACGGTGTAGAGCGGGTTAATATGATGAAGTTCCTCAATGCCTTAATCGATGCGGAGGGCATTGAGTTAGACGGCAAAATGGGGCAAAATGGCCGAGGTGGGCGCAGTGCCAGCTATCGCATTAGTGTCCAGTCCAATGGCAATCTATTAATTGGTGCTGCTTACACCAAACAGATGGAATTGCAACCGGGTGATGAATTCGAGATTTCCTTAGGCCGCAAGCATATTCACTTAAAACAGATTGATCAAGAAGACTAGTGCCATTGCGATCGCTTCAGGGAAAGCGTTTGGCCAAATTGCCGAACGGCCCTGCGTTGCTAAGTTATGCTGATAAATTTAAGGCTGCGGTTCGACAGGCAAAGGTTGTCTTGTTGAGCGGCAGCTTTTTGCTGCCCAATCCCGTTCTGGCCAAATCAATGATAGGGTTAGAGCATTAACAATAGAAAACCAAGACATTCATGGAATCAATTGATTGGATGACCGTTGTGCCAGCAGCCCTGGCGATCGCGATCTTTGTCGGCGGAATGTTAATGATGTTTACGGGAATTTGGACTAGCCGCGATCGCTGAAACTCATTGCAATTTGACACTAACTTGACCAAAATCGTCGCTGTTGCCGTGGCTGGGAAGGCGGGTAATCGGAGCACCCCTGATTTAATTTTGATGCTGTTGTGCGGCTCAACGGGGGATTTTCTGGCCATACGTCTTGGACAAGGCAATCGTCTCGGTGGGGTGACAGGCTGTTTGTTTCCCATCGGTAGCGTAACTGTGGCTTAACTAATCGATTGCTGAAACTGCGGTTCTGAGCCAGGAGTGCTAGCAGGCCGGTCTAAGTCCTGTTCTGTCAGCGATCGCAAACTTGCCAAATGCGGTTCTAATGCCTTCTGGGCCGTCGCCAAACTACACACCAGCGCAATGTGATCCTGGTCTAAAACGCCTAAAATCTGGCGCACGTTATCGCGATCAACCACGGGCAATTGCCGCAAGCCTCGGCCCGCCATGCGGGTTTTGGCCTCCGCCAAGGATTCATCAGGATAGGCATAGAGCACTTCCCGCGTACAAATTTGGCCCACGGTTGTTGGTAACACGACGGTTACAGCTTCCGCTCCCGTTTCGTTGGCAGCGTCTTGCTCGTGGCTGGTGGGGGCGATCGCGATCGCGGCCTGCCAAAGCCCAATCCCCCGTTCAATATCTTGCAGCGTGACAATCCCAGCCAAAGCCGCAGTCGATTGCTCAAACACTAAAGCACAGCGAGATTGATGTTCCGTTAGCAAGGCCAACGCCGTCACCACAGACAATTCGGCATCAATGGCCAAGTATTCTGGCTGCATCGCCTCCGCCACTCTTAACTGTTGCATGACCAATTCATCGCGGTTGGGTTCTTGTTTAAGTTCCGTCGGTTGGGCCGTCGGAATGTCAGGGGCGATCGGCTTCAGGTACTCAATTAACCAAACGCTTAAACCCACTGCCGCCATCAACGGCAAGATAATGCGATAATCCCGCGTCAGTTCAAACAGCAACAAAATCGCCGTCAACGGTGCCCGCACACTGGCCGCTAACACCGCCGCCATGCCCACCATTGCGTAGGCTGGTGGCGCTGAAATGGGCAGCAACGAGGCAAAGGGGAGATAGGGCAATATTTTGCCGTAGGCTGCCCCCAAGGACGCACCTAAAAACATCGCGGGGCCAAACAACCCCCCCACAAAGCCACTGCCCAAACTCAGGGCGGTCAGTCCCAGTTTGACAACGAGCAACGTCAGCAACAGCGACAGCGGCATCTGGACATCGCGCAAAATGACATCGATGGTTTCGTAGCCAATGCCGAGGGTTTGGGGCAAGAACAACGCCACAACGCCCAAACCCAGTCCCCCGATCGCAGGTTGCACAAACGGCGGCAGTTGCCCGACCCATTGCAACGAAGTCAACTGCCCTTGAAACAGCTTTTTGGCAATTTGAATAGTTTGGGTATAAGTAATCGAAACCAGGCAGGCAAATAGTCCCAATCCTAAATAGAATGGCAATTCCAGAAAGCCTTTTAGCTCGTAGCGGGGCAAAATAAACGCGGGTTGCCCCCCCAGCCCAATTTGGGAGATCAACGCAGCGACCACCGCCGAGAGCAAAATCACACTCACCGCCGAGGTGGCAAAGGTCGTGCCCAACACCACTTCCAGGGCAAAAAAGACTCCGGCGATCGGTGCATTAAACCCTGCTGATAACCCAGCGGCGGCTCCCGCTCCCATCAACAACCGCAACCGTTCTTGGGACACTTTGAGGTGTTGACCAATGCAAATTCCAATGTGTGACCCAATTTCGACACTGGGGCCTTCTTGACCAAGGGAGGCACCGGAACCAAGGGAAACGGCAGCAGCGATCGCCCGGGCGATCGCTTTCAGTGGGGACAAGTTCCGAGGAATATGGGAAGCGGCAATGAGACTCGACAGAGACACCCCAAAATCCTGCAAGCGCCACCGCATCAAACCCACGGTTAGCCCCCCCAAACAGGGCGCACAGATCAATGTCCAGGTACCAATGCTGGCCAGCACCCCCATCAAGTCTTCCAGGAGTAACCGCTGCACCAGTTGAATGAGGTAGTGAAACAGCACGATCGCGATCCCAGTCCCTCCCCCAATGGCAATCCCCAATAATAGAAACAAGGTTTCCGGGGTTGGTTTTAATAGGGTCAAAAGATCAAGCGCCAAATTGACGGATTTTTGTGGATTAGACGATTCAGGTTGCACCGGGCCACTACTCAGAGGGAGATAAAATTACTAACATTTTGATGCCAAAACGAAGCGGAATGAATAAGTAGATGGTCGTAAATCAACAGAGTTGCTCGTAGGATGGGTTAGCGATCGCGTAACCCATGCGATCAAAGGATTAGGCGTTACGGCTACGCCTAACCCATCCTACATTCAATTCAGGCGACCTACTTAGACAAACCTCTTCGATTCATGCCTGCTATTTAGGGTCTCATCGGGAGGCGACTTGAACCCTGGCGATCGCCCCCTCGTCGGCCCCCATTGTGGCCCCGAAGGTGGCCAGCCAACTTTCCAACGCCGCCGCCAGACCAAGCCATCGCCAGGGCTAGCCAAAGGCAACCCACACCCGATGGTTTCGAGACGCAGAGCCAATCCTGGCCACCCGCCAACTGAGCCTGAGTTGGTTACAAGGTCGATTGATTTCCAGGCCCAACCCTCACCAAAAGCGCGATCGCTGGTCGCGTTGAACCCGGTGCATTTAAACCGAATAGTTCAATGGGTTGACCCGGATGCGATGGGTTTAAGTTGTTCCCTGTGCTGCGTTTTGCCCAGTTGGCTGGGAGTGGCGGGTTGCAGCAGTTGAAATTACTCATTCTTCCCTTCTCTATTGTGGGCGGTTAATGCCGGAACAGCAAGGGTTTCGGCACCTGAGGTGCCAGTTTGTGAGGTGGCTGTTAAACAGTTTCAGCGGTAATGGATTTGACCTGAAAGAGCGTGGCGATCGCTCACTGACAGGACTCAATGAATGGCCCTCAAACATTACAAAACATAAATCTCCGCTGGGAAGCGATCGGGGCTTGCGATTACACTAGAGCAGGTTGGTTTTGATCCTTTGTCTGTTCTAGCTCCGAATCTAAACTCACTGCTGATGAATGCTCCCACCTTCAAAGCTCATTCTCACGTCTGTCCAGTCTGTCATCGTCCGCACTCGGTTGAATCTGATCAACTGTTGCAGGGCTTGCTGATCTGTCAGCATTGTCGGGAGCGTCTGGTCATTACCTGGAGTGGTCACTATGTCCGTGATCCGTTTACGCTCCATCAGGCCGCCTCAGCTCGGACGTTGCGCCGTGAAAGTCATCCTTTTTTCCGAATTTTGCGAGACTTGCGATCGCCCCTCACCCTGTGTGGCATGGTGTTGCTAGGGGCGGTGTGTTTTGGGTTTGTCAGCACCCTGAGTGACTCGACTCATCCCGACAACGATCGCCTGCTCAATCCGGCCCCCGCCGAAACCCTCCGCGATCGCTAACCCCCAAATGCGTCGGGTGGGGTGGCCCTTGAGACTTGTCCAGGTTGGCGGGCAGGTCAGATTGGGGTGCCTATGCGCCCGGTGCAGGCTAATCTGGCCATTGTCTGACTGGAGGCAGGAATTTGAGATTGGCGATCGCAAAAGGGACGCATTCATCGATACTGGTTCTGTAAGCCAGAAAGTCTGCATCCCAAAGTCTGAAGCTATGGATCTTGAGTTTGTCCCGGTGGAAAAGTTCTATTTCGCGCTGACCTTAGCCGTGCGTACCCTCGAAGAAATTGAAGAACCAGGCTTAGCCGCCGCCGTGGGCAAACTGTTAGCCCAGAAATTTGGCCAAGCTTCGACCGTCGCCGCCGCCACCCAAAATACTTATAACTACGTCTTTCAAGTGGTGGGTGTAGACAACAGCCCCAACCCCCAACTCATTGTGTCGATCGCCGACTGGCAAGGCAATTTACGGATTAGCAGCGATTATGGCTGGACGCTAGATCCCGATCGCCGCCCAACGCGGGCCGAAAAGTTTGCCCACCGGGCCGAATTTGCCCAGCAACTCAAGGCTTACTTACAGGAGACTCTGCAACTGCCTTTGGCAACAGCGGCTTGAACGCGGCGGCAATGGCTGCTGGCTCCAGGGCTTGGCCAATAAAAACCAGCTTGGTTTGGCGGGGTTCCTGGGGTTGCCAGGGCCGATCATAAAACGAGTCAAAGCGATCGCCCACCCCTTGCACCACCAGCCGCATGACCTTATTCGGCACCGCCACAAAGCCCTTAATCCGGTAAATTTCCTGTTGCTGCACCAGTTGTTGCAACACAGCAATCAACGCTTGGGGGTCAAAGGCTTGGTCAAACACCAGCGGCACCGAATTAATGGTGTCATCGTGGTCGTGCTCGTCTTCCGTGTCGTGGTGGCTGGGTCGGTTGGCTAAATCCTCTTCCACTGCGGCATTGAACCCCAGCAACACCGCTGCCGCTATCTCCCCATCGCGACAGGGCACCACCTTGACCCCCGCCCGCAATTCCGATCGCAACCACTGCTGCACCTGCTGTTGGGCTTCGGCAGGCACGCGATCGCCCTTCGTCAACAGCACCAAATCCGCGCAAGCCAGTTGATCCTCGAAGAGTTCTTCAATCGGTGTTTCGTGGTCTAAGCTATCATCTGCCTCTCGCTGGGCCAACAACGCCTCCAGATCCCCCACCAACTGCCCCGCTGCCAACGCTTCGCAATCGACCACCGTCACCACGCCATCGACCGTTGCCCCGGTGCGAATTTCTGGCCACCGAAACGCCTGCACCAATGGCTTGGGCAAAGCCAACCCCGACGTTTCAATCAAAATACAGTCAATTTCATCCCGCCGTTTCAGCAATTCCTGCATTGTGGGCAAAAATTCCTCCTGCACGGTGCAGCACAGACAGCCATTGGCCAATTCCACAATATTGGGGGCAGTAGTAGGCGCAATCGCCTCGGTTTCGGGTTCGTCGCACACCCGGCACGATCGCAACAACTCCCCATCAATGCCCACTTCGCCAAACTCGTTGACCAAGACGGCAATGCGACGGCCCTGATTTTCTTGCAACAGCCGCCGGATGAGGGTCGTTTTTCCCGCGCCCAGAAACCCTGTAATGACCGTAACCGGAATTTTTTGCATACCCAACCGTCAACTCATGAACTTTCGGAATGGACTTTCGCGATCGCCCAAAGGTAGCACCCAGCGGCAAACCCCTTGGCTCCCCCCAGTGAAGCCCGTGCTTCTGGCTCCTTCGCCACCCTTTTGCGGCTATCAACCTATCACAATAACCGGATTCTGATAAGATGCGATACCCTGTTTTAGAATGCAGTTCCCACTATCCGTAGCGCGATCGCCCCAAGCCATGACCCAAACTCAAGCGTTTCTCAGCGTCCTTAATGCAGCTCAACGCCAAGCCGTCGAACATTATGCTGGCCCGTTGTTGGTTGTAGCGGGGGCGGGTTCCGGCAAAACACGGGCACTGACCTACCGCATCGCCAACCTCGTGCTGCATCACCACGTCGATCCTGAAAATATCCTGGCAGTGACTTTCACCAACAAAGCTGCCCGCGAGATGAAGGAACGGATCGAAAAATTGTTTGCCGACCAAAAAGCGCGATCGGACTTTGGCAAACCCCTAGATGCCCTCCCGCCCCAACAACAAACCCGCCTTAAATCCCAGGTTTATAAAACCATCACCAAAGAATTGTGGATTGGCACGTTTCATGCTCTCTGCGCCCGCATTCTTCGCCTCGATATTGAAAAATACCAAGACCGCAATGGCCGGAAATGGAACCGAAATTTTTCAATTTTTGATGAATCCGATGCCCAAAGTTTAGTCAAAGAAATCGTAACGCAAAAACTCAACTTAGACGACAAAAAATTTGATCCAAAATCTGTACGTTACGCCATTAGTAACGCTAAAAATAAAAGCCTTTCTCCCCAAGATTTAGAAAAAGAACAGCCTAATTACCGAGGCCGTGTACTGGCCAATGTTTACAGCGTTTATCAAGATACATTAGCTGCAAATAACGCCCTGGATTTTGATGATTTAATCCTAATGCCCGTACAATTGTTTCGGCAAAACGAACAAGTCCGCGCCTACTGGCACAAACGATTTCGCCATATTTTGGTTGATGAATATCAGGATACTAACCGTACTCAATACGATTTCATCACTCTTCTAGGAACCAACGGGGCTGAACCTCAGAACTTTCAAGATTGGGAACATCGCTCGGTTTTTGTGGTGGGTGATGCGGATCAGTCAATCTATTCTTTTCGGGCGGCAGATTTTACCATTCTCATGAATTTCCAGGGTGATTTTGGCGATGGTTTAGCCGATGACGATACTCGTACAATGGTGAAGTTAGAGGAAAATTATCGCTCTACTTCCAATATTTTGGAACTGGCCAATGAACTGATTGAAAATAACACAGAACGGATTGATAAGGTGCTGAAACCGACCCGTGGCGAAGGGGAAACGGTGTATTTGCATCGAGCGGATGACGAAATTGCTGAAGCAGAATTTGTTGTGCATCAAATCCAAACGCTCACTTCACGCCACCCGGAATTGCATTTTGGTAAGTTTGCCATTCTTTATCGGACAAATGCCCAATCTCGTGCGTTTGAAGAATCGCTGGTGCGGTGGAGTATTCCCTATAAAGTGGTGGGTGGTTTGCGTTTTTACGATCGCCGGGAAATTAAAGATGTCTTGGCTTATCTGCGGGCGATCGCGAATCCGTTTGATACTGTTAGTTTGTTGCGGGCAATTAACACGCCTCGGCGCGGAGTAGGCAAAACGACAATCGATAACTTGGTGAAAGCGTCTCAAGAGTTAAACCAACCGTTGTGGGAAATTTTGAGCGATGAAACGTCGGTTAAAACCCTGGCGGGGCGATCGGCTAAAGGGGTGTTGAGTTTTGCCGAAATTATTAAAAAATGGCGGGGCGAATTGGATTCTGTTAAAGCCAATGAAGTGGTGCAAGGGGTGTTAGAAGATTCGGGATATGTGCGGGATTTACAAAGTCAAGGCACGGAAGAGGCCAGCGATCGCCTGACTAATGTGCAGGAGCTTTACAACGCCGTTTTGCAGTTTGAAGAAGATAACGACGACCCCAGTTTATTAGGCTTTTTGGCCAGTGCTTCTCTTGCCTCGGACTTGGATAATTTGGAGGAAGAAAAGGAACAGGTTTCGCTCATGACTTTGCACTCTTCTAAAGGCTTGGAGTTTCCGGTGGTCTTTCTGGTGGGGTTGGAGCAGGGGCTGTTTCCAAACTATCGATCAATGGACGATCCGGCTGCATTGGAAGAGGAGCGCCGCCTGTGCTATGTGGGGATTACCCGCGCCCAGGAGCAGTTGTTTATTTCCTACGCCCGCGAACGCCGGCTGTATGGCAACCGGGAACCCGCCAGCCCATCGTTATTTTTGGCGGAGTTGCCAAAGGAATTGCTGGCTGCCAACGCGGCTACCGCTATCCCAACCCGCTGGACAACGCCGATCGCCGAAGCCCGCCGCCAAGGGCAGACGAAGGTGATGCCCCATACCCACGAAAATGATTGGAGTGTGGGCGATCGCCTGAATCACAAAGCCTTTGGGGAAGGCGAAGTCACTCGGATTTTTGGGGCTGGGAATAAAATTTGTCTGGCGGTGCGCTTTGTAGGCTATGGCCAAAAAATTGTTGATCCTAAAGTTACGCCGCTCCAACGGCTTGATTGATCAACTTAGAGCCAAGATTTGGTGCGGTTTTGCGATCGCGCCAATTGCCACATACTAGCGGCCAAGCCACCCAACAGGACAAGGCCCATCAACCCCGCAATTGGGTTGCGCCCAATGCCCGTCACCCACTCTGGCGCTTTGCCAGTGTAGGTAATCAGTTTGCCGACTTCCAGGATGTAATTGCCATAAACCAAGCCGCCATGTAAGCCCCAGGGTAAGCCCAGGCGATCGCGCCGCTTGCCCAAGATCCATTCCCCCCGCGATCGCTTGGCCCACACCAACGCGACCCCCAGCAACACCAACGCCGGAAAGGTCAACAGGCGCAGATGCAATGCCGCAAACAGAATGGCATTGGCCCACAGGACAACGATGGGGGCATAATCCCGTTGTAATTCATCCAACATCCAGCCCCGAAATAGCAATTCTTCGGCAAAACCCAGGGCGATCGCCACCACCAGTCCTTCCAGCACAACCCGCCAAAAACCGGCTTCCGGTGGCTGCCAACTGACCCACCCCAGCAGCGTTTCCATGCCAACTAGCAGCACCACACTACTCAGCCCCAACCCCAAGCCCACCACCAGATCCTGCCCCAAGTGCGGAGTCCACTCCAGGCCGTAATGCCACAACATCCGGGGTTGGCGATGGACAATTTTTCCCCAACGGCGCACGAGCCAAATAAACTCGGCATACAACACCACCAGGGTCACAATGCTGGCCAGGTTGCGATCGCGGATCAACCAATGGAGCGGTAGGGCGATCGGCAGCCACACCAGCAGCAAAATTAACGTAAAAACTAGAATCCGTAAGCCTGCGGGCAGGCGACGGATCGAAGCGGGATCAACTTTCAAAACGGTCAACTCTAATTATTCATCCGGTTCAATCGTGCTGCTTAACCCGTGATTCTTCAGTGTCTCACAGTAAAATTCAGCGTGCTCCAACGCGCAGGTAATCACCAGGGCCAAGCCATTCGTGTGTGCTTCCATCATAATATCCACAGCTTGAGCCTGCGTCAGACTGGGCACCGTTGTCATGAGCACCTGCACCACATACTCCATCGAATTGAAGTCGTCATTATGGAGCAGTACCCGATACCGAGGGGCAATTTTACGAACTGTTGAACTTTTGCTCAGAGTTTCAACCGACACGTTGCTAACCTCACGTCAATTGCAGTAGGAATGCCGTAGGAAAAGCCATTCCCTTTCCAGTATGATTTCTTTCACGAACAAATGTAACAGGTTCAGTGCAAAATGGCAGCAAAACAGTGGGGTTTGGTGGCTTGCGGGTCTAGCGGTGCTCAGTCCAGCGCCCTCCAACGTCTCGATAAACCGTTGTCTAGTTAGCATTCTAGCGGCCCAGATCAATGCCCATGACCGTGTTGGTGGCTTGGGCGGTGGCCTCCTCGCCCCGCAACCCCCGTTCACTTGCTAGGATTGACTGCCAAACCAGGCCCTACTGCTGGCCAGAAACCCGATCGCTGAAACCGTTTGCTAGCTATGTCTCATTTTCCCTCACCCAAAGCCGCTCTAGACCCAGCCTTCTTTACACCCTGCCAAATTGTTTATTTAGAGCATCATGACCAACGGCTTTATGCCGAAGTTATTCAAACCGTTGCGGTTAAACAGATTTGTTGGGTTAGGCCCCTGGTGTTGGCGGCAGCGGGGGTGGATGCCTTTGCGCCTGGGGCGATCGCTGATAGTGTAGTGTATGACTTACGCGAATGCTCAGACTTGCTGTTGCCCGTCCAGTTGTTCCGCGTTGCCCTGGATGTTGATGTTATCCCGCTGTTGATGCACCTGACCGAATTGGCACCAGAAACCCAAAGTGCGCTGCGATCGCGCCATAATCAGCAAATGCACCAGTTTGTTCGTGATGTTTGTCTGGCTCACCCAGAAGCGTTTGAAGCCCAATCTTCGACTGACCAAGCCAGAGACTAAACGCCAGGAAAAGCGCCGCTAGTCTGCAACCCCGCAAAAGGTGAGTAGAAGTGTTCTAGGGACTGGGGATCAGCTTAATCCGCCCCGCGTCCATTTCGGCCATAAGTAGCTCCAGGGCTTCAAAATCAGCGTCGGAAATGTGGCCCAAACGAGTGAGTTCGTAGTTAATCTCGTTTTCGATCGCTGGAGTTAGTTTTTTAAAGTACAGGGCTTCTTCTACCAGCCGGCGAATGATACTTCTCATAGATGTCATAAGGAACTCCGCCCATAAATTGTCCATTGTTTGTTGAACAGAAGGCGTGATCAAGAATTGGCCATAAAGTGATCTAGATCACGATAGAGACAGATTTTCAGTAGCTTTCTATCTTAAGAGTTAAACCCCTAATAATGGCTTGCTCCTAATATTCTTTCTAGCTTTGGCTCCTATGACCGCAGTGAGGTCGCGATCGCGGGTGCCGAACCTGAACTCCTGCACTATTTTACTGCCTTTTAGGGCCGCAGCAGGCAGGAAACCCCTACATCTAGTGTTGTAATTGCCACCCTGGTGGGGCGAGGGGCATCTCAGCAAAAACATGATTTTGAGCTTAAGTCGGTAGTCTGAATTAAATCTCGGATGGGTTAGGCGTAACCGTAACGTATCCAATCCTTTGACCGCATGGGTTACGCGATCGCGAACCCATCCTACGAGCAACTCTGTTAATTTACAACCCTCTACTTATCTCAGTAATTTCAACAGCTAAAAACCTCAGCGATTTACAAATCCAGGCCATCCTTGACCGTGAATTGAACCTCCGAGGTTTTGACGAGAAGCGCCTAAGCTTGATTCAATCATCGCCGTTTGTCGATGCAGGTATTTCAACCAGAGGGGGTTTCCGCCTAACTAATATGCATCATGCATTCCAGCAAAAACCGTTGGTTTTCCAGGGAATAAGGTTGCACTACAAGGGCTTGGCGGAAGGCCGCGATCGCCGTTCGATATTGCCCCATCGCCATGTGACACAACCCCAATCCATGTAATGCCCCGAAGTGAACCGGATTGAGCTGGATGACCTGTTCACACGCCAGAATCGCCTCAGCGTACTTTTCTTGCACATAGTACAGCACAGCCCGCCGATTCCAGGCTTCGGCAAAATCGGGTTGTTGTCCCAAGATCAAGTCCAGTAGTTCATCGGCTTGGGCAAAGTCGCCTAATTCCATGAGAAACTGCACGCGCCGCAGGAGGGTCAACCCGGTGCTTCCTTTTTGCTCAAACCAGAGCCGCCATAACTCACGGGTGGCGCGATCGCGAATGGTTTCGTCGGTATGTTTCAGATCTTGGAGGAGTAGATTAACAGGGGTTTGATTCATGATTGCTGAGCTGGGATGGATAGTCGGTTATTTTTTATTTGTGGTGAGATTTTCCACTTTGTATTGTGCTGATGGGGTTCAGGGGAAGCTAGGAAATCTACTGAGTTTTGCGGAAAGTACACGAACCCGCTCATCTTCCTCATGTCAACTTTACAAAGTTGCAAAGATTACTACGGATGGTACTGAGGCGGTGCTAGTAAATTAGGATTTTGGGCAGTGCTCAAAGTTAATTTTTACTCTAATCCTGCTGTCACCCACGTAGATCTACAGAAAATCTACAGCTTATTACGGGAATTATGCGGAATTGACTGGCTCACTACTTGAGGATGGGCTTGGAGCCATTGGTCAATGTCGGCCAGGACGGTCTTGGGAATTTCCCAGGGAAACAAGTGGGCTGTGTTGGGGTAGCATCGCCACTCGGCTTGGGGCAAATGCTTGAGCATGGCTTCGCTGGAGGCCGCTGTGATATGGCGATCGCATTCCCCAGCTAAGACCAAACAGGGCACCTGAATCCTTGCCAGGTCAGCCAAGCGGTTATATCCATTGCGTATGGCCTGGGTTAAGGCGTGGGTGGCCTGGGGCGAAGTTTGCAAAAAAGCTGGCATCGCGTCTTGGGCTAGATAGGTGTAGGTTGCGGGGGTGTGGTGTTGGATCAGGTAGCGGAAGAGCGATCGCCGCCCAATGGTGTCGATGTTCCACTGCCAACCGGGTTGTAACCGATTCAGCACAGCCGCCACCCCCGTCAGGGCATTGTCTTGCCAGGATACGCGGGGATGATTGCCCCAGGGATGGGCCGAGGTGGCCACCAAAATTAGCCCACTCACTCGTTGGGGTAGCCTTAGTGCTAGTTCCAGGGCCAAAATTCCGCCGAGCGACCAGCCCAGAAGCAGACATTGGTCGATCTGTTGGGCTTCTAGCAAGGCAACCAAATCTAGCAGATGAGTCTCCATGTCGAAGGGGGCGGACGCACGGCTTTTGCCGTAACCCCGTAGATCGGGCGCTAGGGTGCGATAGCGTGTCGCGAGATGATCGGTAAACACGGACATACTTTGTCCGCGACCGGGATGACCGTGTAAACACAGGATCGGGTATCCCTGACCTTTGGCCAAAACGTGCAAGGGCAGGGGCGATCGCGGCGTTGAATTAGGGGAGTGCAAAGTCGGCATACAGTTCTTTGAGCGGCTTGGGATGATCCCAACTGGCTACTAGCGTCGCATTGAATCCCCAAAAACTGATTCATCCGTTTGTATGATTGGTGATAAGTTGGCGATCGCACCATTGGTTGATAAGCATTGGTTCATAAAGGTTTTTATATCAATCCAACGCTGTTCTGACCGCGCTCTTCTATTACAATGACGATTGGTTGTGCGCTGTGGCGATCGCGTCCGCTGGCCAAGTGATGCAGTTCGACAGACGCAGTTCGGCAAATGCGAATCGGCAACAGTGTTATAGGCGTACAACTAAGCCGTGCAAACTGGATTGAGCCAAACCCATGTCAGACGAAAAAACTCCTGATTCTGTAGAAGCGAAGGCTCCCCCGGCAGCCAAACCCGCGAAAGAAAAACCGCCTGCCGTGGAAGACAAACCTTTTGCCAACTTTATGCGGGAAGATTTTATCCCCGCTTTGCAGCAAGGTTTGAAGGCAGAAGGTCTCGCTGATGTGTCTTTGTCGCTAGAGAAAAAAGGGATTGAGGTAAAAGGGTTCGGCCCATCGCCGGATTGCTGGCAATTAGTTGGGCGCTGGAGTAGTGGCTACAAGCAACCCCGGCAGTTCAATATTTATTTCTTTGATGAAAGCATTAGTGGTGCCAAAGGGTTTTCCTATTCCGAAAGTGCAGCAAAACCCAGCACTCTGGAGTCGTTTCGGATCGACGAACGCAAAGTGGACTTGAAGTTGCTGGTCTTTTGGACGTTGCAACGGTTGAATGCTCAGAAATGGTTGGTGCGGAACTAACGCTAGTTCGGCTCCGGTGCTGATCTTGGGGGGCGGACAGCTTGGGGCAAACGATGTCCCCCGATCTAGCCCTAGCGTTGGATGAGACCGTGGTGGGCTTGGGCGATCGCGCTGAGAATTAAGCTTAAGCGAAACCGCGCCTCTGTTGTGCCGTTGCTCCGCCAGTTGAGCCAAGCTGCCCGTTCAGTCAATCTGCATCATCAGCGATGGCAGGCGCGAGTGGTGCTTTTGCTGGGGATTGGACGATTGGGATGGTGATGCGAAAGCAAGTGCCGCCCTCTGGTGCTGGTAAACATTGCATGGTTCCCCCGTGTTTTTCGGCAATAATCTGATAGCTAATTGCCAGTCCCATGCCAGTACCTTTGCCGATAGGTTTGGTGGCAAAAAATGGCTCGTACAACCGATGTTGAATGGTGGGATTGATGCCTGTGCCATTGTCCGCGATCGCGATCGCAATTTCGGTTTTGCTCATCACTTGAGTCTGTAAATACAGCCTTGGTGTGAATTGCTTGTTTTCCTGTCGGGCTGTTTCCAATGCGTCAATCGCATTGCTCAAAATATTCATAAAAACTTGGTTAAGTTGGCCCGCATAACACTCGACTAACGGTAATGGGCCATAATCGCGAATAATTTCAATGCCGGGGCGATCGCAGGTTGCCTTGAGGCGATTTTGTAAGATCATCAAGGTGCTTTCTAACCCTTCGTGTACGTCCACCTCTTTCATGGCCGCTTCATCCATGCGGGAGAAGTTGCGGAGCGAAGCCACGATTTTTTGAATCCGTTCTGCTCCAACGCGCATTGATTTTAATAATTTAAGGAGATCCTCAGCAATAAAGTCAAAATCAAGCACTAAAAGGGCTTCTTTCACTTTAGGATGGGGCGTTGGGTAATAGGTTTGATAGGTCGCAATCAGGCTAAGTAAATCCTGAATGTAGTCATTGGCATGGGTCAAATTGCCGTAAATAAAATTTACTGGATTATTGATTTCGTGCGCTACTCCCGCCACCAGTTGCCCCAAAGCTGACATTTTTTCACTTTGTACCAGTTGGGCCTGGGTTTGTTTTAACTGATGCAAAGTATCGAGCAATGCCAGATTTTTTTGGTGCAAAACTTCCTTGGATGCCCATAATTCTGTTGTTCGCGCTTCGACTCGATTTTCTAATTCTTCGTTTAATTCCTGAAGGGCTTCTTTGGTTCGCTTACATTGAGTAATATCATTCCGAACGGCGACATATTGGTAGGGCCGTCCTAAAAAATCTAAATAGGGGACAATTGTGGTATCGACCCAGTAACAAGTGCCATCTTTGGCCCGATTTTTGACTTCGCCCCGCCAAACTTCGCCAGAGGCAATGGTTCGCCACATGTCAATGAAAAAGGACTTGGGGTGATAGCCAGAGTTGATCAGTTGATGGGTATTGCCAATCAATTCCGATCGCTCATATTGAGAGATTTCGCAAAATTTGTCGTTGACGTAGGTGATCACTCCCGTCGGATCGGTAATCGCGAGGATTGAAGATTGGTCAAGCGCAAATTTGACATCGGCTAAATCTTTGAGCGATCGCTGCAATGAGGCTTCCGTATGTTCTAATTCTGCAACTCGCTGTCGGAGGTTCAGGACTTCTTGATAGAGCAACTCACACCCTTCAGCATGAGCAATGGTGACGCAATCAGACATGGTACAGACCCGCGAAGTATATGCAGCTAAGAGTGCCCGATCGCCCGTTTGTAACCACAAAGCGTTACGTTTTGACAACGATGTTTAAATTTCTAGACATCTTAATCAGGGTGAGGCCATGACGGAGGGTGCGCCAGCCGCGATCGCTTCTTGTCAAAACGTACTCATAACGAGTATGATTTAGGGGTTGGAGTGAATTGATGAAGTTGCTTGGTCTTTTCGTTCCAACCTCACTGACGCTACATTTTCGGAGATGTCCATGACAACCACGCTACAAACTGCCAATGCTCGTGTCGTTGCGACGCTCAATCGGCAACAGGCCAATACCCTTGTTGCTTACCTGAACTATAAAAAGTATCACTGGTCAACGTTTGGGCCGCTGTTCCGGGATTTGCACCTCCTGTTTGAAGAGCAAGGTGCCGAGGTTTTTGCGATGTTGGATGAGTTGGCGGAGCGGAGCCTGATGTTGGATGGTGTGCCGGTCACTGATCCCGCTGATTATTTGCCGATCGCGACGGTTACGCCTTCCAGCGGGACGCTCACGGTGCGGGCCATGATCCAAGAGGCGATCGCTACCCATGACCAGATCATCCAAGAGATGCACGCGGATGCCGAAACCGCAACGACGGCGGGCGACATTGGTACGGCTGACTTGTATACGCGCCTGGTGCAAGTCCACCAAAAACATCGGTGGTTTCTCAAGGAACTGTTGAAGCAGGGCGATGGGCTGTTGGCTTAGGTGCTGGGGGCGATCGCGGGGGAATGGTCATCCAGGGCGATCGCCTGCTTTTGGCCCCAATTCGCTTAAAAATTGCGCCACTCTCTGTGGTTGTGTAATATGGTTAATCGGGACAAAAAAGTGTAGAACGATCAATTCTGGAGACTGCTATGAGCCGCACATGCCAACTGACCGGAAAAAAAGCGAATAATGCTTATGCTGTTTCTCACTCCCATCGGCGGACAAAGAAGCTCCAAGCAGTGAACCTGCAATGGAAGCGCATTTGGTGGGAAGAGGGCAAGCGTTTTGTCCGGTTGCGCCTTTCGACAAAAGCCATCAAAACTCTGGAAAAGAAGAGTTTGGCGCAGTTTGCTAAAGAAGCAGGCTTAAATTTGAACAAGTTTTAGACCGATCGCCCCCCAGTCTGGAAAGGCAAATTGGGTGGGCATCGCTGCACAGTTCGATTTAGTGTTAATCGGCATCATCGCGATCGCACCCTTCTGAGCGGGTAGAGCGAGGCTGGCTCCCAACGCATTGGTTGCCCCGGAGCCGTTAAGCTTTATCCGCGATCGCTATTGGCAATTGACTGCTTTCTACTCTCTATTGGGTCGTTTGTCTCCCTCGCTTGAAAAAGAAAGTAGCTGCGAGGGCAATGCACCCAATCCTGAAGAACACAACTCAAAGCACCCCGCCTGCGGCCCCCCTCTCCCTGGGGAGCTACCGTGTATATACATCTCTGTATTCTGCTGTGAATCTAGGTTTGATCCCCCTAAATCCCCCTTAAAAAGAGGGACTTTGAAACGGCTTTGGTTTGGCTCCCTCCTTGTTAAGGAGGGTTGGGGAGGATCAGCTTGACTTGTGTGTATACGCCCCAGGGAGAGGGGACGGGGGTGAGGGCAACCCGCAAAACCCGATTTGATTTAATCCACAATCCTTAATATTTTTTATCCGGAGCGGGTGTGGCCCTGATGTAGTCACAGGTTGGCCCACTGCGCTCCCTTTGGCGTGGGTCAAATGCTCCTCAGCCGAAAGGCAGAATTGTTATAACAAACTGATAGATTCAGCGGAAAATCTGGGTAAGCTCCCTGCATTCTGGTGCAAATTAGTCCGCTAATTCGCCCTCCGGCCAGAGTTGAGCGTCTGGTTGTGGTTTGTGTGTTCCCGGCTGTACTCTAGTTTGCGATCGCGGGTCTGGTTTTGGCCTTGAGTTTTAGCTTTATCCGTTATTTTGCGGAGTGCGATCGCACTAAACCCACGCATAACATCGCGTATCATCCCTGTTGTTTCCTTGAGAGCACACCTGTTAGCACAGTAGACATGTTCGTTACGTCAAGAGTATGTCAAGTTTGTGAAGCTTAATGGGTAACTTCTTTAAAACTTCGTTCATAATTCACCTAGCAAATTGCCCCTAGGCTCCCCCGGTTCCGTGGATTCCCTTTTCCCGATCGCCTGCTTTCTTCCAATCGTCCACTTGTTCTTCGCATAACAGAGCCATGTCAGACCGCAAGCTAGCCACACTTGTCAAGCGCATCTTCCGCCTCATCCACCAGCTCTACCGCAGCCTGTCCAAAGGGTTTGTCACCTGGCTATTGCGATCGGCGTTCATGCTGAATCGTCGCCGCCCTGCCCAGGCTGGTTTTGTGTTGCCCACAACGGTCTTTTTGATTCTGGTTGTGACGTTGACCACAGGGGCGCTGACCTATCGGGCGTTCAACAACAGCAGCCGCACCATTGGCAATGTGCAAAGTCGGGAAATCTACAACGCCGCCACTCCCAGCATTGACCGGGCCAGAGCCAAAATCGAGAGCCTGTTTGCGGATGACCGTTACCCCGGCGGGGTACCTTCGGAAGCATTCCTCACCACAATGATGCTGAACGAGGCCCGCACGATTAAAAACACGACCCCTGCTGTCCCCAAACCCACCGATGCTTATACCTTGACGGGGGAACGGCGGATTGATGCCAATGGCGATGGCACCGTTGATAATGCCTGGATCTATCACGATAACGATGCCAAAGCTACCATTGTTTATTCCATTGCGTTTTCTACACCGCCAGCCACCGCCAATCTGGATGGTTCTCAACGGCTGTTGCAACTGAACGAAACCCAAAAAGCGAGAGGGGCAGACGACCCCCTTGCTGGCCCCTATGTGCGGAACAACCCCCTGAGCAACAGTACCGGGGCTTCCTGCCGGATTCAGGGTAGCTCCGTTGAAGGCGGCTGGTTGCAAGACGAAACCGATACCTCCAAGCTGCGGAAACGGTTTCAGGTGGATGCTTTCGTGATTCGAGATGATGCGGTGAAACCGGGCCGACCCGCCAGCTTCACTACCCTGGAGTTTGCCCAAGACCGGGTGCTGGAACGGGGGAACAAATGGGGGGCGTGGTTCCGCAATGATCTGGAAATTCACCCCGGCCCGACCTTTAACTGGAACGGGGCCATGCACACCGAAGGCAGCTTGATGATTGGGGGGGGCACCTCCGGTCGCTTTAACTCCTATCTCATTAGTTCGCCTCGGTCTTGCTTCTTTTTGCCAGAAACTAACTCCGAAATTTCTGTTCGGCGGGTGGGCAATGGCACCACCTTTAATGGCGTTGTGGCAGCGGGTCAGATCAACACCAATGCTTACAGTGGCCGTAGCTATGGGATGCATTACTACAACGGCAACCAGCAAGTCGTTGGGGTGGACATGGGAACGGGGAATGACCTTTCTAATGGTACCAAGCTCCCCATTGATATTTCTCTTGATCCGGTTTTGATCCAAACCCAGGATGGCTACCGGGCCAGAGATGGCGGCAACAACGCCAACACGTTGGACAATATCGCCAACAATGCCTATGTGAACGGCAAGCGGTTCGTAATTGATGATGCGGGAACGCGGCCCTACACCGACGATTTGTATCGGGCAGACAACCGCTATGGCCCCCGCCCCAACTACCAACAAATCACCGTACCCGCCGGACAGATTGGGGCAGATATTACCGGCAACGACGAATTGACGCGGGAAGTGGCCGCTGGGGGAGAGCAAGAACCCGGTTTGGATGGCTACTGGGAACGGCGGGCCATTCGGGATGGGCTGCGGATTTTGGTGGGCGAACGGTTGGAACTGGGCAATCCGGCGGGCTGGGTTCCACCCAAGAACCGCTCGGATGCAGCCTTAACCGATACTCAAATCAACACCCAACTTGCGGCAACAGGACCATATCCAGCAGGGGTTAACGGCGAGTTTGGGGATGTTAACCAGTTAAGGGTTGTTAACACCTATGCCGCCGTTGCTGGGGGAGCAAACCAAACAACTGCGGATGCTATTACCAGCGATATTCAGGGCGATCCGCTCTATCCGCCCCAACGGTTCAACGACACCACCCGCGCCCACGAAGCCCGCCAACGACGGCAATTGCGGGACAACCTTTCTGCGGTGCAATCAACGGCAATCTACCACACCGCGATCAACGGGGGAACTTATCCAGCGGCCTGTTTGGCCACCACGGCCCACCCTGGCACCGCCAAAACCATCGAAAATTCCACCAACTTTACGAACCCAATTCAGCCCAATACTCCGTGGATTGACTTTTTCTATGGCACGGGCACCAATGGCTGGGAATTTGCGCCTCCGCCCGAAGGTGAGCTGTCAGCAGGGCCAATGCGAACTGCGCTGCAAAATCTGGCCAACTTCGCGGGCGACCCCGATGGAGCTTATCCACCGCAACAGGGCGCACGGGTGCGGCCCGACCCGATTGTGACCATGTGGGGGAATTTTTCCAACCTGCGGCGGGCGTTGGGGTCTTCCTATGACAGCTTGAGTCCGGCAGACAAGACTTACTTGCAAACCGCTGGTTGCACCCTGGGGATGCTGGCCTACAACATTAACCAGGTTCAACAGTTCAATCCGTCTACGGTTTCTAGTGCCGATGCTAATCGTTTGCGCCTCCTAGGCCAAGATATTTTTGACTTGATGGATGGGGACGCGAGCAACGGTGAGGTGATAACACCACCACCATCTCCTTACAATCCGCGTGCTTACGATAACGTAACACCAGCCCAACTTCTTGCAGCACTCAAAACTAAATTACAAAACTCTTTGGGTGCAGGTGTTCCAATTGAGCAAGATACCGATGCTTATCGGAAATACTTGCTGGCGGTGCTGATTCACGAGAACTTCCAGATTCGGCGCGATCGCACCTATGGCTTCCGGCCCTCTCCAGCGGCAAACACCTGGAACCACAACCCCTATGTGCTCCGGCCCACCGCCGCCACAGCCGATCGGTATACCCTGTGGTCATCGGCCTGCGACCCCAATATGTTCAAGATTCGGAATGGTGGCGCGGGGAGCACCCCAGGAGAGACGGGGGCACTTACCCTGATCGAAACTGCGACAGTATTGCAATCGCGCTTGGGCTTGTCCCGGTTGTGTGGCACGGTGATCCCACCGGGGGCTGTGCATGATGGCAAAGGGGATACGAACTTCCCCGCTCGTAAGAACAGGACATTCACCGACCCCAACAACAGATATGTGCCCCAGTTAACTAACCCGAACGATGTCAACGAGGATAATCCGACCTTTAATACAGGCCCTCTGGCTACGGCAACTACTGATGTTGACAATCAGCTCCGGGCGCAGGTGTTGCCGGAGTTTCCGTCCCTGTACTACATCTTTCCGGAGATTGCCCACAATCGCGAGGGTAGCGACACACCCCTTAATCCCGTTGATATTCGTCAACCGGGGACTAATGGCCTCACTAGCTTGAATGTCGCCTTCCAGCCCTGGAACGAACCCTACATCACCAACCCCACGGTTCGGGCCGCCTTGGCGGCGGATCAGTTCACGCCCGTCAGCGCAGGCACCGTTTCGGGCACCGATGGCACTGGGGTCGGCGCAGATTATACGGCGGGGGTCAACATGTTGCCCAATGGCGGCGATCCAAATATAACGGCCTTTACTTACTTTGCCTATTCCCCCTTCCGAACCGGGGCCGACAGAGTGGTCGATCTAGGGATGACCCCCAAACCAGTCGGCACCTGGACAATCCCAACGGGCACGAGCGCCATTAACAACACCATCAAAGACAACCAGGGAAGAGATCTTGGGATCGCGTTCCTCGATAAGGTGTTGTTCGATGGGCGGGAATGGTTGCCCAGTCGGGTGCTGGATCTGGATTTGGATATGTTGCGGCGCAGTTCGCCCGGTGCAGAAGAGAGTTGGCTACCCAAGAGTGGGATTGTGTATGCCTTCCGGGAAGATGCACGGCGGGAAGATGCGATCGCGCGGCCCGCTGGGGGTGCTCAAACCAATGCCATGACCCCGCGTAATCCAGCGTTAGGGGTTGCTGGCGAAACGGAGACTGATCCACCCCTCGCGGCGGGGACGGTTTCCACCAAGCCCGTTGACTTTGTGCCTGATCCGGGTCGCCGAGTGCATGGCTTCCGTCTACGGAATGGCGATCGGCTGGAACGGTTGGCGGGCGGCATTCCCGAACGGGATAACATCCGAGGGCTGTCGTTCTTCTCCGATGATGTGGTTTACATCCAGGGCAACTTCAACCGCCACCAAACCGCTGGGGACCAGCCACTAGAAGAGTTCCTGGAACTTTTAGACGGCCCCTACGACGCAACGGAGTTTTACGGTCGAACAAACGTCGATACGCAGAACTTTGCCAAGCCCACCAGAGACGGGTGGCGGCCCTCCGAAATCTATGCGGATACCGTCAATATTCTCTCTGATGCGTTTAGGGATGGCTCAGTTGCAGAATCCTTTACCAATACTTCTGCACCCGTGGCTCCTCAGGCTAATGCCACCTCCTTCCTCAACCAAAATCGCCCCGATACCGCTCTCAACAACAACTTTCAGTTTCTCCGAGAAATTCCGGGCGATGAAAAATCCCCCATTCGGGTCTCTCGGAACGGTGATCCGCTGATCGTGCCAAAATCTGATGTTTCCGGTGTACCACCATTACCACTACCTGTAGAATATGCTGGCCGTTATAACGGAGGCGGAACCACCTTTGACGGTCGCTATCGCTATATCTCTGGGGGCAGTGCCGACAATCAACAGGACGATCGCACCGTGTCCCCCGCTGAAAACACCTCGGTCAACGCCATTATGATTAGCGGCATTGTGCCCTCGCGGTTAAACCAGGGCTACGGTGGTTTGCACAACTTCCCCCGCTTCCTGGAATGGTGGGAAAACAGGGATCTCCGCATTGCTGGCTCGTTCTTGCAGCTTAACTTTAGCAACTACGCCACCGGGCCTTATGACCAGGATGCCTGGGAACCCACCCAGAACTCCAACGGGAACGAAGTTATTGATTACTACGGATTCGCGCCCAATCGGCTTTGGGGTTATGATGTGGCCTTGCAAATGGTGCCCGCAGGGCCAGCCGCTGCCCGGTTTGTCCAGTTAAGCAGCGTCCGTAACGAATACTACGATGAACCCCCCACCAACGATGCCTATATGCGGAATTTGTGCGCCGCCGCCAAGACCAACCCGGCCCCCGGTGGTGTAGACCTCAGTACGCTGAACTGTCCGGCCTAGGCTCACCCCAAGGAGGAGCAGCTTGCCGGATGGGGCTGCTTCTCGGTTTAATGGCTTGAACTTTATCCGGCTCAACTGTCCCGTTCATTTGCTCAGTCCATTGTTGTGGATCGCCCTATGTCTACCCGTTCTATCTCCCCCCGTTCGACCAAAGTGCCGCTCCTATTGGCCCAATCGCTTGGCGTTGCCTCGGTTCGTCCGGGTTCTCGGTCTAATACAGCGGGCCTCTCGTTAATTGAGTGTCTGGTGGCGATCGTGGTTATTAGTGTGACCGTTGCTCTGATTACGCCGCCGATCTTTTTGGCGACTGCATCCCGCATTCAGTCGCGACGGGCAGAACAGGCCAACCAAATTGCCCAACAAGAGGTTGATCGCATTCGGAGTTTGGTAGAACGGGGCACGTATACTGCGGTGGAGTTGCCCCCCAGCAGTGGTGATACCGCCGTGCGGGAAGTCGCTGTGGCCACCAGCGTAGACACTACAACGATTCTGTCGCCGAGTACCTGCGGGGGTAGTAAGTACCCTACAGTCAAACCAGCAACCAGTGCCAACCTGGTGCGGGTGGATGTGGATGGCGATTGTCAGGCGGAATTTGCGATGCAGGTCTTTCGCTCAAAAGACTGCGCGGCTACTGTCACTGGTGGGCCACCGCGCGGGTTTGAGTTTGGGGTGCGGGTTTATACCTATAATCCCAGTCAGGGCGGCAGTACGCCGACTTTGGCCAAGGATCGGGCCAATTTGAAGGTGACGACTGGCCGCAGTGATGATGGCTTGGACAGCCGTAAACCCTTACAAGCGTTGTATTCTAAGACGACTTACGCCAATACCAGTACGGCGATTCAGTGCATCGTTCCCACCGCATCGCCCTCGCCGACACCGTAGATTGGAACTTTGCGATCGCCTGTGACTCAATGCTCATTATTCTTTCCCTCGCCAACTGTGTCCTATGGGTAGCACCTCTTTCACGAAACCCCGTCAACGCCTGCATCGGTTGTTACAGGCGCGCCTGCGCCACCGGACTCGCCAGCACTCACAAGGGCGATCGCGGGGGTTCACCTTATTGGAACTGCTGGTTGCCATCATCATTGGCGCATTGATCACCATCTTGCTGTTGGGGTTTGTGGTGGAGCTAACCAAAACCAACCAGGAGGATGCGGCCCGGAGCCAGGTGCAACAGGATATGCAAGCCGCGATGGATTACATTGCCGAAGATTTGCGGGAAGCGGTGTTTGTCTACAATGGTGAGTGTTTGGCAGGCACTGCTCCCCCAATACCTACGACAGCGGCGACAGCCTGTCCGGGGGTCGTTAATCACATTCCCCAAGCCATGACCCAAAACAACACCATGCCAGTGTTGGCCTTTTGGCGAACCCAACCCCTGCCCGACGCGGTACAAACCGCCTGTGGGGCGAATGCGGCTAACCTCCCGAACGATGTGCGGTCGGCTTGTATTTCGGGTAGCACCTATGCGCTGGTGGTGTATGCGGTGGCTCCCCGGCCCAATAACAACCCTGACAGTACCATTTGGGATGGCAATGCCCGAATTTTGCGTTATGAGCTGAATCAGTTTCCGAATGCGGCGACGGGGTTTGCCGATGTCACAGCGGGCTATTTCCCGCCCCTCAGTCGGCCTAGTGACTCGTTCCAGCAATGGCCCTTCAGCCAAAACCCTACAACTGGGCAGTTTGGGAATCAACAACCGGCACGACCCACCAATCCGGCCTTTACCCTGGTGGATTTTGTTGATCCGGTGGGGGGGCTAAATACGGCGGGGACTGCGCCTCTTACGCCCTCCTGTGCGGAGTTTGCGCCTGCGAACGACCCGGTAGCGGCGGCCAATGCCCTCAGTCCACGCACGGCCAATACTGGCACTGATCCAATCACCGGGCGGGCCATGCGGGGGTTTTATGCTTGTGTGCGGGGCGGTGGTCTAGGGACTGCGGCCGGGGCTGGGGTGAATCAGGATGTTCTAGTGACCCTATTTGGCAATGTGTCTGGTAAACCTGGGTTCCCACGGGCTAACAACAACAAGAATCGGCTTAGTCCCATTCAAACGCGGGTACTGGTTCGGGGTGTACTGCGCAAAGTTGATCCAACGTAGAGCTTAGGAAGGAAGGCAAGGGACATGACATCACGACCAAAAATGCGATCAAGAACACTATGGCGTAGCCGCTCCATTGCCGGGTTTACTCTCCTGGAGATGTTGGTTGTCATTATTATCATTGGGATTCTCTTCGCGATCGCGGCACCGAGTTGGACTGCCTATTTAAACAATCAACGGGTTAACTCCGTCCGGGATGATACCCTGCAAATTATTCGACGGGCGCAGGATGATGCACGGCGAACACGAGTCCCCAAGGTGGTCATTTTTGAGGTGCCGGATCAGGGCGTACCACGAGCCGCGATCGTCAGCACCACGCGGACGGATACCGGCGCAACCTCTAGTGCGGTGATTCCGACGGGAACGATTACGAACTGGGAAAAACTAGGCAATGATGGCATTCGGCCCGGAGCCTTGGCGTTTGACGTTTCTCCTGCCAGTAGCCAAAACCAACTGGTCTTCAATGGCAACGGATTTGTGGATGATGTTTCGATTCAACGGGCGGGGGGCAATTTGGGTCGTAACGCAGAGACTGATACCACCCGTATTTTTACTGTGCGTGTGCGCTCTGCTGCTGCTGCTGCTGCCGCAAACCGTTGTGTCATTGTAAAAACAATTCTGGGTGGCTTAGACACGGCCCAAGGCACGAATTGCAACGTTTAAGCGTAGGATGATGGATAAATTACTGTGCCGCTCAGGGCCATGAGGGTGAGGTGTTGGCTCCATGAAAGTGCGATCGCTCTCGGAGTTGCCGTTTCAGGCAGTGTCTCACAATCCAGAGATTCAGAAGCAAGTGATTTTGGGGCCGCTAGATTTGCCCCATCTCACGAATTTCTCCCAAGCCCGGTTCAGTCCGGGGCAGGTCGCAACGGCGCATCATCACCCTGATATGTACGAGGTCTTTTTTGTCCAGTCGGGTATGGGGACAATCACCATTGATGGCGCTCCTCAAGCGTTACAGCCAGGAGTGTGTGTGGCGGTGGAACTGGGGGAAACTCATGAAGTGGCCAACACTGGAACTGATGAGTTGGTTCTGCTTTATTTTGGGATTCGGCTCTCGGACGCGGGGCGGCCAACAGCTTCCTAAGCCGCAGCACCTAGCACAGTCACTAAACGATAAACCCCGGCATGTCGAATTGGTACGTGCCGGGGTTTTAGGTGTAAGGGATTAAAAGTTTGGCCAGAGCCAGGTTGCCAGGGCTATGCCTGAGCTAAATGCCAGCCCCGTCAAGAAATTCTTCGATCGCGCGATCGCGCAGCCGACAATTGGTTTTGAGGTTATGCTCCAGGGCGGAAATGGTACGGGCGATCGCGGCGGCCTCAGACTGAGACAATTCCCCAGCCCCATCCAGCGCGGCCACAGGGACCAGGGTTTTCTCCTGCTCTTGCTGGAGGGTTTGCAGTTGTTGTTCCAGGGCTTCGATGCGATCGACCAACGCCCGGATGACCTGCGCTTCTGAATCGGGTAAGCGCCCGTGCTCCAGCGGTTCAACTCGTTCGCCCGCCCGGTGGACAACGCGCCCCGGCACCCCGACAACCGTGCAATCCGAAGGCACATCCCGCAGCACCACGGAACCCGCCCCAATCCGCACATTATTCCCAATCAACAGATTGCCCAGGACTTTGGCCCCGGCCCCCACGACTACGTTTTCCCCCAAAGTGGGATGGCGTTTGCCGCTTTCTTTCCCGGTGCCGCCCAAGGTTACGCCTTGATAGATGAGGGCGTAGTCACCCACGATCGCGGTTTCGCCAATGACCACACCCATCCCGTGGTCAATGAACACGCCCTGACCAATCTGAGCGCCGGGGTGAATTTCGATGCCGGTCAAAAAACGGGCCAGGTGAGAAATCAGACGCGGAATCAACGGTAGGCCAATTTGGTAGAGCCAGTGGGCAAAACGATGCAACAGTAGGGCTTGTAAACCGGGGTAGCATAAAAGGACTTCAAGCCCATTGCGAGCCGCCGGGTCACGCTCAAAAATGATGCGGAAGTCTGCAATAAAGGTTGATAGCACGGCAGGTCTGTGCCTCAGAAGAAAATTACTCAGTCCATCTTAACGTCGGAACGGTTGCCACAACAGCCCCCAATCGGAGGAGGGAAAAATAAGCTGGAGGCAGATGGGGAAAGGCGTTGAGCCTGAAAGTAGAGGGCCACATGGGGCTGAAGCTTGATTGAATTTTTATTTGCTTAAAGCCAAATTGAAGCGTCATGGCGGATTGACTGGGGGCGCGTCACTGGGCTGATCGCGCTGGCGATCGCGGCGATGTCAGCCTAGGGTCTGTTTTAAAAGTCTGGGAAAAGTAGCTTAGCCTTTACAGATTCCCTTTTCTGGTATGCCCAAAGGGCTTTAATCCCCCTTAAAAAAGGGGACTTCGAGCGATTTAGCGCCATCCTTTTTCTACGCCGCAGGCGCATCCCCGCCGGGTCTTAGGAGGGTTGGGGCGGATCAAAAGGGTTTAAAGCACGCTCTAGGGTTGTACGGTCAGGACATAATCCACCTGTTCCCCCGGTGTGGCGGTGCCGACCCAAACTTTATAGATACCCTCTTTCCAGTCGGAATCGGTGATGCTGGCGGCTTTTTGTGGCCCGGTGTCATCCCCGCAGCGGACAACCCCATCCGGGCCTTGGACGACTAACGTGGTATCCACTTTGCCGCTTTTGAGCTGAAGGGTGAGGGCGGGTAAGTTTTCTTTCAAGATCAATAAATGATCGGGTTTGGTGTCGGCATAGCCCAAGCACTGGTTGTTGTGGCGATCGCGGCTGCTGACAATGGCTGGGAGGGAAGTGGTGCCGCCGGTGGTACCCCGTAATTTGCCTGCAAGCTGCCCAGTGCCTACCGCCAAGTCACCAAAGTGCGACGTTTGGGCGATCGCGATCGAGGCACGGCTCCCCGACATCACCGCAATTCCTCCCACACTCAGGAGGGTTGTGATGACCGTCATTTTGAGGCCAGTCATTTTGAGGCATAGAGGCCATGCGAATGGGTGGCGCGGTTGCCGGCCCTGGACTGTGGTTTTGTCGCCCGTGGCTGAAGGTCGGATTTTACTCGACAGTAGATGAGTCAGCATCGCAAAGATCTCCCTTTGGGTGTGAGGTCATGGGCGTGAGGTGAGTTTGCCTTGACCTTTTAACTGAAGACGATGCCGCGATCGCCGACAAGCAACCGAGAGCCAGTTTCATAACTGGCAACCTCCGGGCTGATGCTGAATCGTTCTATTTTCCTCTTTTGGTTCCCCGGTCGGCGATCGCGGGCGGTGCGCCTCGGAGTCCCCGGTAAGATAAGAACGTGGGCCAACCTGGCGGCAGACACAGCCGCCTCACAGGAGCTATCTCTATGCTACTCACTCTTTTGGGCTTGCTGGCGGGACTGGGCATTGCCTTTACCCATCTGATCTTTTTACCCTACGGCCTGGTCGCAGCGTTTCATCTGCCCCATTGGGTGGGCTTGGGTGTGGTGCTGGGGCTGGTGGCCTGGTTGCTGGAGGATTGATGCAGTGGGGACGTTAAGGTTTTTTACGGATGGGCATACTGAGATTAATCCTGTTGAGAATACGAAGTAAATCGCCTGACTGATGGGATGGATGAATTCAACGGTTTGGCAAAAGGCTGTTGATGGGGAAGGCCAGAAGGGGAAGGGGGAGCCATCGCGCGGGGGCGATCGCGGCCCCACTGGCCCAGTTCGTCTATCCACGCTGGCAGGCAACAGTCGTTCCTAGGTCTTGTCTGGAGTCATGCCACAATTATTAGACGACGGGTTTGACAAGTTAATTCAAAATCTGCAAGTCGGGGTTGTGCGGTTGGCACCGGATACCCAAGTTCTTCAGTGCAACCCCATTGCGCTGGAAATTTTGCAAACCCAGGCGCACCAGTTGTTGGGGCAATGGTTTCCGGCGATCGCGTGGCAAGTCGTCGATAGCACAGGGGCACCCTTCTCGCTGGCGGCCCTGCTCCAGCAAGCGATCGCCACCCAGGAACCCGTCAAAAATACTGTGATTGGCGTGCGCTGGCCCGATCGCCCAGAATTAATCTGGTTGCTGTTGACCCTTGATCCCCAGCTCAATGGCGATCGCACCGAGGGCCACATTCTCTGCACCTTCAGCGACATCACCCACCAAAAGCATACAGAAGCAGCCCTGCGGCAAAGCGAAGCCCGCCAGCGGCAACTGCTCAACGCCATTCCTGACTTGATTTTGCGGCTTGACCGGGAGGGCACCTATCTGGATGTCATGGCTCCCGCTGGCTTTGCGACCCTGGTGCCCCAGCAAGATCTCATCGGGAAGCGGCATGACGCAGTGTTACCCCCGGCGATCGCCCAACAGCAGCGGGCTGCCATCACCCGCGCCCTGGCCACAGGCCAAACTCAAATTGTGAAATACGAGCTAGTGCGCGGTGGGCAAGTGGCCTACGAAGAGGCCAGGATTATCGCCAATGGGGCCGACGAAGTGTTGATCATTGTCCGCGACTTGACGGAACAAAAACGCACCGAACTCGCCCTGCAAGCCAGCGACAATCGCTATCGGTCGGTGGTGAACAGTGTGCGGGAAATTATTTTTCAACTGGATACCGCTGGCCATTGGATTTTTCTCAACCCCGCCTGGACGACGATTATGGGTTTCCCGGTCGAAACAACGCTGGGCACCCCGATTATGGACTATGTGCATCCCAGCGATCGCGCCATTTTGCCAGAGTTATTTGTTCCCCTGCTGGCCCAGGAAGTTGAGTGTTGTCGTCGGGAACTGCGCGGGTTGACCCACACCGGAGAACACCGCTGGCTCGAAATTGATGCCTGTGTGGCCCGCAATGTGGAGGGGGCGATCGTCGGCATCACCGGGGTATTGAACGATGTCACCGAGCGCAAACAGGTCGAAGCCGAACTCCAGCACCAGCACAAACGCACCCAACTCCTCTCCGCCAGTTCCCTGCGGATTTTGCAATCCCTTGACCTAGACAAAATTCTCAACACCACAGCGGCGGAAGTACGCCAATTTTTACAGGCCGATCGCGTCTTAATCTATCGCTTCGATGCCCAATGGCACGGCACCATTGTAGTGGAATCGGTAGAAGCACCGTGGGGTTCTGCCCTGGGTACCACCATTCAAGACACCTGCTTTCAGCAAGGCGGTTGGCGCACTTATTATGCGGGGTATATCTCTGTGATGCCGGATGTGGCCCAGGCCAACCTGTCAGACTGCCACCGCCAACTGTTGGATCAGTTCCAAATTCGCGCCAATCTCGTTGTGCCGATTTTGCAAAGTCGAGATGCCGCCGGACAGCCCAAACTCTGGGGCTTGCTGATTGCCCATCAATGCTCTGGCCCCCGCCAGTGGCGCAGGTTTGAAATTGAATTTTTGCGGCAGTTGGCCGATCAAGTCGGGATTGCGATCGCCCAGTCCTATCTGCTGGAGCAAGAAAAAAAACAACGCCAACAGCTTGCCCAACAAAATCTTGACCTGGAACGGGCACGACGACAGGCCGAACGCGCCTCCCATATGAAAAGCACCTTTCTGGCCACCATGAGTCACGAAATCCGCACTCCGATGAACGGGGTCTTAGGCATGACCAGCTTGCTGCTGGATACTAATCTGGATGCGGAACAGCGCGATTTTGTGGAAACGATTCGGCTCAGTGGCGAAACTTTGCTGACGTTGATCAACCAGATTCTCGATTTCTCCAAGCTTGAAGCGGGGGAAATGGAACTGGAAATTTTGAACTTTGACCTGAATACCTGTATTGAAGAAATTGCCGATTTAATGGCTCCCACCGCCCACGCCAAAGGGCTAGAACTGGCGACCCTGGTCTATCGCAATTTACCGACCCGCCTAAAAGGGGATGTCAGCCGCATTCGCCAAGTCCTCACAAATCTGGTCAGCAACGCCATCAAGTTCACGAGCAGTGGGGAGGTGGTGATTCAAGCGGCCTTAAACACCGAAACGCCCCACCAGGCCACGATTACTTTTTCGGTCACGGATACGGGCATTGGGATTACACCAGCCGCTCAGGACAAGCTGTTTAAGCCTTTTTCCCAGGTGGATGCCTCCACCACGCGGCGTTATGGGGGGACGGGGCTGGGGCTGGCGATTTCTAAGCAACTGGTAGACCTGATGGGGGGCGAAATTGGGGTCGAGAGTCTGGCCCATCAGGGGGCGCGGTTTTGGTTTACGCTGACCCTAGAGAAACAGGCGGCCTCTTTGGGGGCGACGGAACTGGGGCCAGAAACGACGTTTGATTTGCATCAGGTGAAGGTGCTGATTGTGGATGACAATGCCACGAATCGTAAGGTGTTGCGCTACCAACTGTCGGCCTGGGGGGTGCAAGTGGACGAGGCGGATAGTGCGGCGGGGGCGATCGCCCAACTGCGTCACCAGTACCAACAGGGCCAGCCTTACCATTTGGCGATTCTGGATATGCAGATGCCGGACATGGATGGGGAAATGTTGGGGGCACAGATTAAAGCTGATGCCCAACTGCAAACGACCCAGTTGATCATGATGACTTCTCTGAACCATTGGGGGGGTGCCCGCCAAGCGTTGCAACTAGGATTTGCGGCCTATCTGGTAAAACCAGTGAAGCAGTCGCGCTTGTTGGACTCGCTGCAAACAACCCTGGCCCAGATTGCGCTTGGGGTCGCCCCGGCAGACCCGCAGCTACCGACCCAACCCTCACCGGGCAAGGCGATCGCGCTGTCCTCCAGCCCGCCCAATTCTAGTTGTAGCCTTGGTGTGGGCAAGACGGCTAAACTCAAAATTTTGCTGGTCGAAGATAATGTGATTAACCAGAAAGTAACGCTCAACCAACTAAAAATTCTGGGTTATAGTGCAGATGTGGCTGCCAATGGCCAAGAGGCACTTCATTTGTTAGAAAAGATTCCTTACGATCTGATTTTTATGGATTGCCAAATGCCCGTTTTGGATGGGTATAGCGCCACTCAGGAAATCCGCCGCATTGAAGGTCGCGATCGCCATACGATCATCGTGGCTTTGACGGCTAACGCCATGCGCGAAGACCGAGTTCGGTGCATTAACGCCGGGATGGATGATTATCTAAGCAAACCCATCCTGAAAGAAAAACTGGCTAATAAACTAAACTATTGGAGCCAAGTGCTTTTGTCCCAGAAAGAGACCTTCATGAACGAGCCTACAAGTATGATTTCAACCTCTACACCAGCGGCCCCTTCTCCAAATCCAATGGCATTGATTGATTGGAACCATCTCCATCAAGTTTGTGATGGCAATGAAGAATTTGAATTGGAGTTATTACAAACGTTTGCGGATGATGTCAAAGTGCATCTCGCGGCGATGGCGCAAACGATTGCCGAACAAAATTATCAAGTTTTGGAACAGCAAGCTCACTATCTTAAAGGGGCCAGTGGCAATGTGGGGTTAACGGGGATGCACGCGATCGCGAGTGAATTGGAATTACAAGCGCGGCAACACCAGCTTGAGCAGGCACCGGAACAGCTCCAAAAAATGCAAACTGATTTACAAACGCTCGAAGCGATTCTGATGGCTAAACAGTAGGAAGGCTAACCGCTAGAGATACGATGTAGTGGCGATCGCGGCTCGATGTTCAGCTCTTTGGTGTCCCGATCCAAGTGCTAGCCCAGTGATGCGGCTGTGATGTTGGATGCAACCACGGAACGGCTGAATTAGAGTTAAGAAAGAGCGGTTAAACCAGCGGACGAAATCAACAATTTCAACCCAGGTTTGGAACGAAACTTAACGCGGTTTAATCTGGACAACGTTGGCGGAATAATAGCCGGATTGGTCACTTAGGGACTGAATTGTACTTGCGAACGAGCAGCAGACAATTGCGACCATCCGGTTCCCGCGTATAATCCAGAACATCGCCTATTTTGCCCATGAGCCGTAAACCCCGGCTGCTGTCTTTGTCACTGTTTAAGGGGGGCATTTTTTGCAGGTGTTCATGAAGATCAAACGGTGCTCCCTGATCCCAAATGCGGATTTCTAGGCGATCGTCAAAAATTTGGACTTCCAGGTCAATGAAGCCATACTCTGGCTTGCTCTGGTGGGCATGGCGCACAGCATTCGTAAATCCTTCTACAATGGCAAGCTGGCACGGCAGCCAAACTCCTTCCGACACAGGATGTTGGTAGAATTGGTCGAACCATTCTAAGACTTGATCAACAGCACCAAGGTCTGTTTCTACTTGCAGAAAGTCACGATAAAGGGGTTGCAATGTTGATATCCCAGAAATCTTCACCAGCATGAGTTTAATTGATGAATGAAAAGCGATTTTATGACTTGACGATAGAGCATGATCGGGGGCATATTTCTTTTAACAAGAACCAAACCAGAACCAGTTAGAGCTTTAAGGAATTCAAGCCGTCTAACATTGTAGAAGCGCCCGCAGCTAGATTAAGAATGATGACAATCAGATGGCTGAATTGGGTGATTTTTAAGGTGCCTTATGCTCGCAAAATCGCTCTCCTGTTCAATAGTGTATATTTCTTTCCTCAAAAATGACCCCTGTTTTGATGTGATTTGTTACAATCGCACGCGGCTTCAGGAACATGGGTTGACCGCCTAGTGGGGGAATGGCTAGCTCAGGTTTGCGGGGTGTGCCGGGTTTTCTCTGCTGGCCCTTCTGTTGAATTTAAAGGCTGGGTTTGGACTCTAAGTGGGTTGGCGATCGCTGGAAAGTGATGACATGGTAAATGGGTGAATCCGGCCGGGGCTGGCCCTTTTCCATGCAAGTATTTTGTCCTGGCGGCAAGGCTTTTAGTTATTTTAGGGTGCCCAGTTTTGCGACAAAAACCGGAAAAATACGCGAAAATGAGCTGAAGTTTATATAACTTCACTCTTTACAGGCGGCTGAGGTGGGTTGGCTCGGCTGTAGGCGCGATGAGTGCAATTTCCAGCTTGGTGTGGTCGTTCTCGCTCAGGAAAAAGTGCTGAGGGCCGTTTACAAGCGGTTAGCTATCGCTCAGTCGTGACAATCCCTGGCTTGGGTTGGGCGATCGCCAAAAAAGATTGAGGCGGCGACAAACTATGAGCGACAAACCGTGGCTGTTGCGGGTGGCTGGCGCAACGGATTGATTTCAGGGAGCTAGCAACACCGATGAAGGCAGCGTTTTGGTGGCACTGGGTTGATTAGCCCAGTCAAAATCAAGCGCCAAGGCTGGAACAGAATTGATTGACCCAGCGATGTAGAAAGGACTTGGGCATAGCGTTGTATTGCCGGATCAACAAGAGGCAATTCCGGCCATTTGGTTCTCGCGTATACTTCAGGACATCCCCGATTTTGGCCATTAGCAGTAAACCACGGCTATGCCCTTTATCACTGTTTAAGGGGGGCATTTTTCGTAGTTGTTTATGCAGGTCAAACGGCGCTCCCTGATCCCAAATGCGAATTTCTAGGCGATCGTCAAAAATTTGGACTTCCAGGTCAATGAAGCCATACTCTGGTTTGCCCTGGTGGGCATGGCGCACAGCATTCGTAAATCCTTCTACAATGGCAAGCTGGCAAGGCAGCCAGACTTGATGGGGCACAGGATCTTGATCAAATTGGTCGAACCATGTTAAGACCTGAGGCTGAGCATCGAGGTCTGTTTCTACTTGTAGAACGTCTCGATAAAGGGGTTGCAATGTTGAGTTCTCAGAAAGCTTCACCGGCATGAGTTTAATGGATGAATGGAAAGCAATTTAGTGGCCTGACACTACTGTTTTTGGGCGGGGGGAAGGCTCAAAAACCAGTTGCTCAGGTTTTAATCGGCTCAATTTGATCGGCTCAAAAGGTTTAAAGAAATATCGAAAAGCTTAAGGTTAATTCAAGATTCCGGCTATCGATCGCGGCCTGGAATGGTTCCGACGGATTTTATGCTGACAAATTGCTTGTCACAAATTGCTCTTCTTAGTCATGTGTGTGTATTTCTTTAATTAGTATATATTTCTTTCTTTGGGGATGCTCCCTGTCTTAATGGGGATTGTTACAATCTCGTGCTTGTCAAGGGGGCGGTTGACAATTCAATTCAATAAATTCGTTGCCAGGGCTGGGTTTGGGGTTGTTAAATCGGCGCTTTGTCGTGGCTCAAGGCTCAATAAAGACTCAAGCCAAGGGCGATCGCTGAGAAGGCTCAGGGGGGAGCCTTGTAACGATGGGGTGAACTCAGGGCGGGGATATTTAGAACTCAGTTACTAGCTAAATCCTTGGGCCAGATGGGGCCAATTCAGCCAACAGAAACTGTTGTTCTTTTTGTTATCTTAAAGTGCTCAGTTTTGGCTAGAAACCGGAAAAATACGCGAAAATGAAGCAAACATTTACATGATGTGGTTGTTACCATTGATAGTCTTTGTCAGGGGTGGTTATTCTTGGTAAGACTGGACGAAGCAAACAGGCCACGGGAGGGGGAGGGTGAGGCGGTTGCGGTCATGGCCTCGCTGGCTGGGGTGGGCGGGGGGCACCCGTTGATCCTGGCTGAATACCCTGAGGGCAAGCCAGTAACTCGTAAGCTTCTGTAACGTCTCTGCATTTTTGGAGCAATTTTGGTGAAAAAAGTTTTTAATGGATTGGGACGAGTTAGTTGTGTGCTGTTCTTGGATAGAGGATGGTTGCATTGTGCTGGTTCGTTGCGTTGCGTTGCCCTAAAGTAGTTGCCTGTTGCCTGTATGTCTGAGATTCCCACCAAAATTCTGTTGATCGAGGATGATCTGACGACTCAGCGAGTATTGCAGCGCATGTTGGAAGACGAGGGGTACGAGGTAGCGACGGCCAATGATGGGGTCGAGGGGTTGGAGCAAGCGGTGCGGTTCCACCCGGCGATGATTATTTGTGATTGGATTATGCCTCGGCTGGATGGGTTGGAGGTGTGTCGGCGGGTGAAGGCCGATCCAGAGTTGGCTACGATCTTCTTTGTGTTGCTGACGGCGCGGGGCGGGGTGGAAGATCGGGTGCAGGGGTTGGACAGTGGGGCTGATGAGTTTTTGACGAAGCCGATTGACCTGAGTGAGCTACGGGCACGGGTGAAGGCGGGGTTGCGGCTGAATCGGGTTTACCAGGCGTTGCAAGACCAAAAGCAAATGCTGGAAACGGAGTTGATGGAGGCGGCGGAATATGTGCGATCGCTGTTGCCGAGTCCGCTAGATGAAAGTGTGCATATTGACTCGCGGTTTATTCCTTCCCGGCAGTTAGGCGGCGATTGTTTTGATTATTACTGGCTTGATCCGGATTATTTAGCGATTTATTTGCTGGATGTGTCGGGGCATGGGTTGGGGGCGGCGTTACCGTCGATTTCGGTGTTGAACTTGCTGCGATCGCAACAAATTGATGGCGTGAATTTTTATCAACCTAACCACGTCCTCCGCGCCCTCAACGAAACCTTCCAAATGGATGACCAGAATGATAAATATTTCACCATTTGGTACGGCGTTTATAACCAGGCCAAGCGCCAACTGATTTATTCCAGCGCGGGCCATCCGCCGGCGTTGCTGGTCACGGGGGCTGCGAATGCACCGAAACAGGTGAGACGGCTCAAAACGGCCAGTTTACCCATTGGCATGATGCCGGATACCAAGTTTGTGAACCAACGCTGTGATATTGACGACTACAGTAGCCTGTATGTGTTCAGTGATGGGGTATACGAGATTATGCAGCCGGATGGTGAAATTTGGGGGTTAGATGGTTTTGTCGAGTTGCTGAGTCGATCGCCAAAACAGGGCCATCACCAGGGATTGACGGAGATTTTGGATTATGTGAAGGCGCTGAGTCCGAGCGAGTCGTTTGAAGATGACCTATCGTTACTAAAGGTTCAATTCGACTAGCGATACGGATACGCTATGAAACACATTTCTTCGTCTGTGCCTGAGGCGCGATCGCCGCAATCAGAGGTTAATTTATGGCGGCAACCGGGGCAGTGGTGGCAGGCGTTTTGGCAATTTTCCCGCCCCCATACAATTGTGGGGACGACCCTGAGTGTGTTGGCGTTGGCGGTGTTAACAGTGGCCCAGCACCAGCCGACTGGGGGAGCGATCGCGGTGGCCCCGTTGGCCCCAATGGTACTCTTAGCCTTGCTGGCCTGTCTTTGTGGCAATGTTTACATTGTGGGGCTGAACCAGGTGGAAGATGTGGCGATCGATCGCATCAATAAACCCCATCTGCCGATCGCGTCCGGTGCCTTTTCCCTGGCCCAAGCCCAGGCGATCGTTGGGCTGACGGGGGGCGGGGCGTTGCTGGTGGCGGCGAGCCAGGGGGGATATTTGCTGGCAATGGTGGCGCTCAGTTTGGCGATTGGGACGGCTTATTCGGTGCCGCCACTACGGTTAAAACGATTTCCACTTTTGGCTAGCTTGTGCATTTTTACAGTGCGGGGCGCGGTGGTAAATTTGGGGCTGTTTCTGCATTTCAATGCGACGGTGTTGCGCCGAGCGGCCCTTGAGTCTAGCGCGCTTGCGCCCTGGCCCATTCCGGCGACTGTTTGGGTGTTGACGGGATTTATTGTGGTGTTTACGTTTGCGATCGCGATTTTTAAGGATATTCCGGATGCAGAGGGCGATCGCCAATATGACATTGCTACGTTTACCCTTCGGTTGGGCCAACGGAATGTGTTTAATCTGGCGCGGTGGGTGTTAACGATTTGTTATGGGGGTATGGCGATCGCGGGCTTCGGATTGGCCTTGCCGCTGAATGCTGTAGCCCTTGCGGGGACTCACTTGGGACTCTTGGCACTGTTTTGGGGCCGCAGTTTTACCGTTGATCTGGAGGACAAACAATCCATCAGTAACTTTTATCAGTTCATTTGGAAACTGTTTTTCAGTGAATACCTGTTGTTTCCGCTGTTGTGTGTGTGGCACTCGGTGTAGGCGATCGCGGCGGCCTCACCCTGACTCAAGCATGGGGAGAGTAAGTATTTTCGCCTAGGCAATTCGCCGAAAGCAGGGCATGGGGGCGGCAGATTTTAGCCCAAGCTAAGATCCCAACAGTCTAGCTCAAGCGTTATAGTAGTTAAGCTCATTCAGCCGTTGCCAGGATGGTTTCACAGTACCGCTGTAACATGTCCAGGCGATCGCCAATCTGCTGCAATCGTTGAGTTACAGTTGGGGCTTGGCGGGCAGTCTGTAGGAACATCAAATCCATCGCCAGCATTCGTAGCTGCTTGTTCATCTCGACGTGAATCGACTGAATGTGCTGTTCCAGGCTGGCGGTGAGGGTTGTCATATTAAGGGTCAAAATTTGAGTTTGAAAATATTGCTGAAGTTCAGTAACAGACCGCTTGAGAACGGCGTGATCAACCGTATGCTGAGAAAGCAGATCGCTGATTTGGCGCAAAGTTTGCTGAAAAGATCGGTAATGTTGAATGTGCAACGAGGGCAGCATTGAGTCTTAGCACCTATGAGACAAAATTTATTTCAAAATAAAAATCGCTTTGTGAAACCGCAAATTCGCACCCACCAGGAAATGAAATTCATTGGTGTGGAAGTGAGAACCTCCTACAAACTGGAGTCCAGTCAGGAGAAGGCGCGTATTCCCGCTTTGCAGCAAAAGTTTCAAGCCGAGCAGATCGAAGACCAGATCCCCAACCGGATCGACAGCGATCTCCATTTTGCAATTTACACCAAATACAAGACGGATCATCGCGGCCCCTTTTCGTTCATCTTGTCGGCGGAGGTCAGCACCCTGGACACGATCCCCGAAGGGATGGTTGGGGTGACGGTGCCCACGTCTAAATATTTGGTGTTTACGGCGGAAGGGCGGATGCCTGATGCGTTGGAAAAAGCCTGGAAGGATGTGCGGATCTATTTTGCGAACAATATTGACTATCAACGGGCCTACACGGCGGACTTTGAAGTCCACGATAAGGAATGTCCCGATGTGGTGGATGTTTATATTGCGGTGAAAGATTAGGCTGAGGGTCAGGTTGACTTGGCAGTGGCACGCAGGGCGCGATCGCGTTTACCCTGAAGGCCGCAACGGCGGAGGGGCAGGCTTTGGCTTCCAGATCTGGCCGGGGCGGCTCAGGTGGGCGATCGCCGGTTGGCGGGTTTGAAGATGCGACGGGTTCAATTCAGCAATTTTAGGCTGCGCTCATGGGTTTTCTTTCCTTCGTTCGGGTTGTGCTGCCCTTGCCCCTGGTGGTTGGTAGCTGGCTGGGCCATAGTGGCTTGGCGCAGGCCCAGGCTGGGGTGGGCGATCGCGCCCTAACCCCGGTAGAATGCGAACTGCTGATTGCGGGGGCCGGATTGGCGGGTACGGCAGCAGCCTACGAAGCCCTCCTAGCCGGACGTACCGTTTGTCTGACGGATATCACCGACTGGGTGGGGGGACAAGTTTCTGCCCAGGGGACTTCGGCATTGGACGAAACCAAACGAATGCGGGATTTGCGGTTTTTTCCACGGGGTTATAACGAACTGCGCCGCCTTATTTTTAATCGCTACAACCGTTTGAGTGCGGGCGATTGTTGGGTAAGTGTGGCCTGTTTTTTACCCAGAGATGGCCACGAGTTGCTGTGGTCGCTGCTGAAGACAGCGGCGGCAAAAGGGAAAGGTAAACTCCACTGGTTTCCGAATACGGTGATCAAAGAGTTGGCCTACAGTGCCGATGGCAAGCAAATTCAAGGGGCGATCGCGATCCAACACCGCCCTGCACCGGGTACGCCGCCGCTCAACACGGAACCCCTCTCCCGCGTGATTGAAGATGCCTATCGCCCGGAACCGTCCGCCCGTCTGAGCAAAACCCTTCTACGCTTTGGGCCAGTGTCGCGCGATCGCCCAGCCTCCCCACCGGGGCCAACCCCCTGGTATGTGATTGAAGCCACAGAAACCGGGGAACTGATTGGCTTGGCGGATGTGCCCTATCGCCTAGGGTTAGATCCGGTGTCGGCCTACAATCCCTCATCGCCCGTCCAAACCAACGATCCCTACTGCACTCAGGGCTTTACTTATACCTTTGCGATGGAGCGCACCAAAACGCCCCAGCCCCAGCCGGAGCCAAGTTTTTACTCGACCTATGCGCCCTATTTCAGCTTTGAGTCGAAAAATAATGCCAGTATTGACCGGGTTTTTACCTATCGCCGGATTTGGAGTCCGAACCATCAGCAGCGACTGTTTGTGCGCGGGGTGGGGGCAGAAATTTTGCCCGGAGATATTTCCATGCAGAACTGGACCTGGGGCAATGACTACCGACCGGGGACGGCCCAGGATAATTTGATCTATGCTCGCGATCAATTGCGCGATCGCGGCGAGTTGGCTCCGGGCGGATGGTTGGGGGGCTTGCGGACTGAGGCGTTGCGGAAGGGAGAAGAAAACGCGATCGCCTACTATCACTGGTTTGTCGCGGGCACGACCGACTCTCAATTGGGGGCTGGGGTTAAGGAAGTTGCGCCCAATCATCGTTACCTGGCGGGGTTGGCTGCCCCAATGGGCACTGAGCATGGCCTGTCTAAATATCCCTACATTCGCGAGGCGCGGCGGATTATCGGACGGCCCACCAGAGTGGATGAACAAGGCTTTAGCGTCAACGAAATCGACATTTCCCGGATTGATTACCAGAGCGATCGCTATTATCAGGAAAATTTGTCCCCCGCGACCTACCGCAAACTGTTGAAACTATTGGCGGGGTTGAGCTTTCTGAAGCTGCCGGCGGGAGAATTTGATCCGAGCCAGGTGCAGCGACGGACGCGATCGACGATTTTTCAAGATTCCGTGGGGATCGCTCAATACGCGATGGATTTTCATCCCTGCATGGCCGAGTCGCCCCCAGAAAAACCGGGCAACATCGAACGACCCGGAGTTCGCAAAGCCCACGGTTCTGCCTATCCCGGCCAAATTCCCCTGCGGGCAATGATCCCCCAAAAACTGGATAACCTGATTGTGGCGGGAAAAAGTATTGCCAACAGCACGATCGCGGCAGCAGCCTATCGGGTGCATGGGTTTGAGTGGTCGGTGGGGGCCGCAGCAGGAACAACGGCGGATTTTGCCCTGCGGGAGCGGGTTTTGCCCTATCAACTGGTGGATGACTTGCCCAACCCAGAGCCGCTGCTGGAAAAACTGCGATCGCGGCTAGAGGCGGCTGGCAATCCAACGGAATTCCCCGACACATCTATTTTTAATTTGGACTGGGAAGAGTGGTAACGCGGTTTACCCTGGCCCAAAACACCGTAAAATCCCCCTAGTTGTGCTCCTGCCTGCTCATGTTGATCCGTCATCAGTTACTTGAAATTGCCACCGCCCCCGGCATCCAGATTTATGACCTCACCGGGCAGATCCAGGCCGAGGTGACTGCTGCTGCCATTCATACTGGCCAGGTGATTGTGTTTTCCCGTCATACCACCACCGCGATCGCCATTAACGAAGCCGAACCACGCCTATTTGAGGATGTGACGAATTACCTCAGGATGCTGGCCCCGGTTGGTGGCCTGACTATAGACGCAATTCACCACTCCTACAAACATAATGACTTGCATCTGCGCCCGAACATTCCGCCGGATGAACCCAGGAATGCCCATTCGCACCTGATGGCGATGACCCTGAGCACGAGCGAGGTGATTCCGATTATGGATGGCAACCTGGCTTTAGGGACTTACCAGGCGGTTTTGTTATTTGAGCTAGATGGCCCCCGCGATCGCACCGTTTTGTTGCAGTTGTCTGGGCTGGGCCGGGATGGCTAAACTACGATGGCACTAGGCGATCGCGGCCACTGTAGAGGTTGAAGCGTTCGCCCCGCAGAAATCCCACCAGGGTCAGGTTAAATTCTTGGGCAATGGCAACGGCGAGGCTGCTCGGCGCAGAAACCGCACACACAATCGGCACACGGGCGACGAGGCACTTTTGCATTAGCTCAAAGCTGGCCCGCCCACTCACCAAAACAATGTGGCGATCGAGGGGCAACTGCCCACCGAGCAAGGCCGCACCCAGCAGCTTATCCAGGGCATTGTGCCGCCCGACATCTTCATACACCGCCAACAAATTTCCCGCTAAGTCAAATAATGCCGCTGCATGGAGGCCCCCTGTCGCCTGAAAAATCCCCTGAGCTGCTTGGAGTTTGTGGGGCAATTGCTGGAGGGTGGCCGGGGTGACGGTGGCAGAGGTATCGGCGATCGCCCCACAGCGCACTTTCAACGCCTCCAGGCTGGTTTTGCCGCAGACTCCACACGCACTCGTGGTATAAAAATGCCGTTCCAGGCCAGTGAGATTGGGGGTAAGGCCGGGGCGCAGGGTGACGGTCACGATGTTATCGCGATGGTCGGGGGCCAGGGTGCGATCGCGGCAATGGGTTAGGCGTTGCACATCGGCCCGGTGCGTAATGATTTGTTCACTCAGCAAAAAACCCGCTGTTAATTCAAAGTCGGCTCCGGGGGTACGCATGGTGATGGCGATCGTGCGGGCGGGTTCTGTCAAACGAATCTCCAGGGGTTCCTCTGTGGCCAGATAGTCTGATCGCCGTTGCATTTGTTGGCGATCGACCACCCACACCTGGGCTGGAGTTTTGCGTGAAAAAGCGGCCATGTTTCCTTCACCGAACTGCTACCGTCAGCCTAACAGATCGGCACCAATCAATAATGTCGGGCGACCCATTTTTGCACCAGCCCCACCAGCCAATCACCTTCTTCCCATTTCAGGCCAGCACCAAAGGCTTCTTCACCTGTATTTGTTTGCACCACAATATACCGTTTGTTTTCGCTATATCGTCCAGTTGAGACTGTTTTGATCGTATGGAAGACATTCCGAATTTCATGCAAATTGCCCCACCCAAACGTCCATTGTCGCCCTAGAATTTTGCGATAAATAACAAACTCACGCAACCCAAAATGCACATAGACTGGCGATAGCATTTGCCATATTGCAGTCATCACAAAAATCATCAAAATTAGAACTGGTATCCAGGCATGGACGAGGAGCAAAATAATGGTTTTGAGCAAAGATACTAGACTCCATCCAAAAAGCAGCGGCAGACTTACCAAAAGCGCGATCGCAACTGCCAACCCCGTCAGGGCGTAAAGGTTTTCTTTGGGGGGCAGAAAGATGAGGCGTAGGGCGACATCGGTTTGTTCAACGATAATTCGGGTTTTGAGTGGGGGCACCAACTCGTTCGTTTCAGCTTGTACGGCTTGCCAAAGTTGCAGGGAGGGTGGCTGTAACCAAGATGAGTCTTGCAGCGCGGCCAAGGCTGCTACTGCTGACTGAAACCGCTTGCCGACATCGGGATTGACCAAAACTTCAATCCACTGGGCAAACTTTGGATCAAGGGTGATGCGATCGCGAAACTGAATTTGTAAATTTTGCTGGGGCAGATCCGCTGGGGCCGTTCCGGTTAGCAAATGAATCAACGTTGCACCCAAAGCATACAAATCTGAAGCAGGGACAGAACGCCCACCAAATTGCTCCATTGGCGCATAGCCATAGGTGCCCACAACGGTAAACGTGGCTCCTTCGATCGCGGCTTTGTCTTGCACGGCCCCAAAATCGACCAAATAGATGAAGTTATCCTCGCCCCAAATCAGGTTGCTGGGCTTGATATCGCGGTGTAACACAGGCGGATGTAGTTCATGCAAGTAGCGCAACAGATGGAGCAAATTGACGGCAACTTGGCGCACTTGTGCTTCGGTAAAGCGTTCTCCCCTGGCTAACAATGTTCGCAATGACTCACCCGGAATATACTCTTGCACCAGCCCAAACCACAGCAGGCGATCGTCCATCGAGAAAAAGTCGCGATATTTTGGGATTTGCGGATGATCCAATTGCCGTAAGATTTGCGCCTCGCGTTCAAATAATTTGAGGTGTTCCCACTGCACTTGATCGCCAAACAGCAATAGCTTTACGACAACGGCTTCTGGCGGCTGGCTTGTAATATCTGTGGCTAACCAGGTTTGTCGCCCTGCGGTTTGACCCAGAATATCCTGAAGTTGATAGCGATCGCAGAGAATTTGACCCGACTGAAGCATAGCTGGACTGCAATGAGGATATTTTCTAATCATTACACTTCCCAAGCGGCACATTCCCGAATTTGGGCCAGTCAAAAGATTGGGCTGGGGCTGCGGTTTGCGGGGGGGGAGGGGGCGATCGCAATCTTACCCCAATGGGTCATTGCCCCTGTCCGAAAGCCCATCTTAGTCGCGTGTTTCTAAGTAAGACAGCACAGCCCGCTCTGATTTGCTGCTGTTGTCTTTTCGGCTCACAGGAGTTCCACCATGAAACGGTCTTTCGTTCCATTTGCCCATAGTGTATTGCTATCTCTTATTAGTCTTAGTTTAGTCAGTGTCTTTACCCAACCTGCTGCTGCATCGACTTACATTAGTTCCTCCAAGGCGACTCGATTGTCGTTGTATGAATTGCCAGGAAGTCCGCCCTATCAGCGTGCCGGAAAGCCTGTTGGGGAATATACGACACGAGTGCAGGGACAAGTCTGGTATGGGTCAATTGCAATTACAAACCATAAGACTGATCAAATTGGTCATCGGTCTTACACTGGTACATTTAAGGATACTAGCTATGTCTCTGGTAAAGAATTGAACTGTCAGGGCAACATTGCTATTTTTAGAAGCCGCGTTAGCCGCACCGACCCCTTGGGGATGACAGCAACCTGGAAAGTCACCGGAGGCAACGGGTGCCCATCAGTGGGTAAGACCTACGCAGTGAGCTTGATTGAAGACTTACCCCGCCCCGATCGCAATGGTAACTTCACCGATCGAACGTCTCAAGGCGCGGAAAGCAGCCCCTCGCAAGGGAGCACTTGGGAAAAATGGCGAGTTGTTTCAGCAGATGGTTCATTAAACTGTCGGCAAACGCCTAATGGTGCCATCAAAAAAGTCTATCAATCAGGAACAATCTTGGCCTCTCAATTAGAGCGAGACGGGACAGCTTTTTTCAATCGGGCTGACTTAAGTTCGCCTTGGTTACGCACTCGCGATCGCTGCTTTGTTCGAGCCAATACTCAATACATCCGCCCTGTTTCTTTACCGTTTTAATTCACAGCAAACAGAAGAAGTGCCAGGAGCAACAGAGACTCTGCTGCTCTTTTTTGTGTTAGCTTCCTTGTCGTTGGTTATAGGGAAGCTTCGCAAGCAATACGGCCATCCCGCAGGTGCCGCTGATGCCAGCAAAAATTAATCCTGCGCCCACAAAGCCGCTCAGTACCAAAAACCACGGAGAGACAAAGGCTCCCAAGGTTGTGCCTGTAAAAACTAGTGTTCCGGCAACGATTTGGACTTGGCGCAGGAGGCTAATTGGTGCATTGCGATCGCGCTGAATGGGTAAGCCAGCATCTTTCCAGGCATTGAGACCACCTGCTAATTGCACGACCTCCGAGGCTCCTTCAGTAACTAGTTTTTGAGCGGCTTGATTGGAGCGATTACCACTCTGGCATTGCAAGACAATCAGTTTTCCTGACTCCTTTGGCAACGTGCTGCAATCAAAGGTCGAAAGTGGTTTTAGCGTTGCCCCTTCAATGCGCTCTGATGCATACTCACCAGGTTCTCGTACATCAACTAAAATGACCTGATTTTGATCTAAAAGAGATTTTAAAGTATTGACATCAATATTTTTAATCTGAGTGTTTGTTGTAGTTTTGGTAGTAGTCATCATTAGCTCCAAACTTGCTACTCGAACCCATTTAATTTGATCAAGGCAAGCACAATTTCACCGCGATTGCCTTAGCTTCATTGATTATATCACTATATAGTAATTAAATCTACATTCAGGGGGGTGGCGATCGCCGGAACGCTAAAAATAACAATAAAAAAGCCTCAAAGCTTTACACAATGAAGCTTTGAGGCAAAAGTGAGTTGCGGCCTATGAGTCAGGGTTAGGCCGATAGATAGGTGTAACGACTCAAACTTTTCTCGTAGTTTTGCAAGAGTAGTTGGGAGTCTTCTAGGCTAATGCGTTTGTTGTGCAAAGCTTCTTCAGTTTGTTGTCGAATGCTTTCAATCAAGTCTTCGGAATCATACTGCACATAACCCAAAACCTCAGTCATCGTATCACCTTTAACAACTTGATCGATATGGTAGCCTTTGGGTGTGAGCGTGATGTGAATCGCGTTTGTGTCGCCAAATAGGTTGTGTAAATTACCCATAATTTCTTGGTAGGCTCCGCCCAAAAACATCGCTAACAAATAGGGTTCATTGGGTTTGATGGGATGTAGTTCTAACACGGATTTTACATCTCGTAGATCGATGAATTGATCAATTTTTCCGTCACTATCACAGGTGAGGTCAGCCAGGGTTGCCCGCTGAGTCGGTTCTTCATCCAGGCGATGAATGGGCATGATGGGAAATAGCTGATCGATCGCCCAACTATCGGGTGCAGATTGGAATACAGATAGATTGATGTAGTAAATCGAAGCCATAATCTTTTCTAAGTCTTCCAGATCGTCGGGGACGTATTCCTGTTGGCGGGCAATATCCAGGATTTTGGCGCAGCAAGCCCAATACAAGCTTTCAGCTTTGGCCCGTTCTGGCAAACTGAGATACCCAAAGTTAAAGATGCTAATGGCTTCTTCTTTGAATTGGGTTGCGTCGTGGTACATCTCTTGGTAGTTGTCGGCGGAGATGCTTTCGTAGGTTTCCCACAAATTACGAACGATCAAATGGTCGTCTTCGGTGGCGGGGATGGCGGTTTGTGTGGGTGCTTCGCTGGTGCCCAGCACGTTGAAGACTAGGACGGATTGATGGGAGGCGATCGCCCGTCCACTTTCGCTGATTAAAGTGGGCACTGGAATTTCTCGTTCTGTGCAGGCTTCTTTAACCTCGGCCACAATGTCGTTGGCGTAATTTTGCATGTTGTAGTTTTTCGAGGCATAGAAATTGGTTTTGGAGCCGTCGTAATCGACCCCTAACCCGCCGCCCACATCCAAATAGCGCATTCCTGCGCCCAAGGCCGCTAGCTCAACATAAATCTGGCTGGCTTCTCGGATGGCATCTTTGACCACGGAAATGGCCGAAATCTGGGAGCCGATATGATAGTGCAACAGTTGCAGGCAATCGAGCAAATCAGCGGCTTTGAGCAGTTCGACAGTTTGCAAGATTTCGGGGATCGTCAGGCCAAATTTGGCGCGATCGCCCGCCGAGGTACCCCAACGGCCAATGCCTTTGCTACTGAGTTTGGCCCGAACGCCAACCACGGGCCGAATACCCAACTGGCGGCTGGCCTCAATCACCATTGGGACTTCTTCAATTTGCTCTAATACGATAATGGCAGTTTTGCCCAAGTGTTGTGCCAGGATCGCCATTTCGATGTATTCGCGGTCTTTGTAGCCGTTGCAGATCAACAATGCGCCAGAGGTTTGCAAGCTGGCCAGGGCAATCATCAATTCGGGTTTTGATCCTGCTTCCAGGCCAAATTGATAGGGCCGCCCAAACTTGACCAAAGCTTCGACCAGGTGCCGTTGTTGGTTGCATTTTACCGGGAATACACCGCGATAGTCGCCAGCATAGTTGTAGCGGGCGATCGCCTTAGCAAAAGCTGCATTCAACCGCTCGATGCGATCTTCCAAAATATCGGAAAAGCGGATGAGTAAAGGCAAATGGAGGTTCCGCAATTTCAACGCATTCACCAGTTCATACAAATCCAATGACCCACCGCGATCGCCCTGGGGCGACACGGTGACATGACCAGCGGCATTGATCGAAAAATAGGGTGCGCCCCACCCGTTAATGCGGTAAAGTTCTTCGCTGGCTTCAATTGTCCAGACGGTTCGTTCCGTTGCTGGAGGACGCGGCTCAGTGGCGGCGCGATCGCCATTCAACCGTTTGCGGCCTTTAACTGTCAATTCCATTGTTGCCCCTTGTGTATCGCTGGCCTCAACGAGCTGCGGTTGACGCGGACGACTCGCCCCCGGAATTGCCTCCAAGGGTTGCTGATCCAAATTTGCTGCCGATGCCGTTGGGCGTGCTGCCATGCTGCGTTTTCCTCACACTTCACACTGGTTGTCTGCGGGAATCGCTGAGCGACCACAATCCGAACCGCCCAACAGCGTCAGGTCAAATCGATTTGCGGCCCACTTGCGTTCACCCGTTTGAATTGCCAGTGTATCGTATTCCGTGGGAGACCATGCGTATGTCGCAATACGCTCCCAGCCGCCGGACGCGATGGCATCTGCCCAAGGGGCGATCGCGCCCCCTCACAATCCCGACAACCGCACCTTATAGTTAATTTCTTCAATCGGCAAATTATCACAATCCCAATCGGCGTAGCGCAGTTGCAGCCGCTTTTCGCCAGCATATTCCACCAGCTTACCGCCGTATAATCTGGCTTCCAGCCCCAGACTTTGCATTTTGACCTGGCCATTAAACACCGTCGCCCGCGCCAGATAAATCACCAAATCATCCCGCGAAGGCCGATTTACCGTCGTGCTGGCGGTGAGGTGGGCTAAACCCCGTTCGTCCATTTCCTGGGCCAGCGCCATTGCCGTATTCCGTAACCCCCGAATCGCCACAATGTTGGCGGCGACAGCCATTGTAATGTCCACCCCGTCATCGGTGAGGATGGAGTTGGTGGACAAAAACTCAAAATTGCGTTCGCCCAGGTCGCCTCGGATGCGCCGATGGATGGAGTTATCGGGATGGTAATGGGTCAAGGCTCCGACGATCGCCCCACAGGCCGCGCGGGGTTCCCGCCAGGGGGATTCGCGCGTTTTGCCATACACCTGTTTACCATCTTCTCGCAACCGTCCTACGTGAGTTTTGAGGTCGATCGCCACCAGAGAAATAGATTGGGGATTGCCCGCATAGACGCGCCGTTTGAGGGATTCATCCAACTCGTGGGCCACAGTGACATGGGCCAGGGTTGCGCCGTTATCGGTGCCGCCGCCCGCCGGGAAAAAGGCTTCGAGCTTCAGTTCCCCAATTTCAGACAGGGTGGCAAACCGGGAGGCGACGACATCACGATAGCGTTTTGTGGCTTCGCCCTGGTGAATGCGATCGCCACAGTTGGTATAGGCCAGCGTTGTCACTACACTGGGCAGGGTCATATCGGCTCCGCAGGCTTTCATATCCGTGGGGCTGGAGGCAGCAAACTGCAACTCATCCCGCAAGATCTGCAAGCCATTAATCAGGGCATAGCGATCGCTCACAATCTCATTGAGGTAGTTGTGATAGGCATTGCGCTCCATGCCAAAACTGGCATCCAGTTGCCAAAATTTCTCGACCCGTGCTTCGGTGGGGGCTGCATCAAAGGGTAAAGCCATAGATGAATCGACAAAGAGAAAAAAGCGAATGTGGTCATTGCAAATTGGGAATTTGTGACCCCAACTTTGGGCTTACAGCGATTTGCGGGGGCGGCAACCAGCCCAGAGGTTAGGGCTTGGCACTGTCTTGAGCGCTGACCGTTGGGGGGCACACCCATTTAAGTTGCTGTAATTTGCTTGTTCAAACTATACAAGGTAAATGCAAGATTTACTCAGAAATTTTAGTTTTGGAAAATAATGCTGAAACCCTTTTATAGTAAGAATTTCAGAGTCATTTGTTCAAGTTGCAGAGAGCTAAAACTATTCTGATCTAATGTCTGATGAGTGGATAGCTATCCAAATTCTATCCAGTTAATTAAGTTTTAATTATGTAGTGAACCAATCCTACAGCATTGCGAACAGACAAAGACTCACCGTTACCCCGGTTCAGAGTTTGAATTCCAGTACCAGACGCATAGATTCCGATCCCAGTGCCAGCCCCGTAAATGCTAATCCCAGTTGGAGCATAACTAAGGTAAACTCCAGTCGCTGCCGGTGAGGTTGCCATTCCACTTCGTAGGGCAATCCCAGAGCCATCGGTATTCCAACTATTTGGAGGACCAGCAACGTCAACTCGGTTGTGCGGAATGGCGTGGATATGTCCTGGATCGTTGACATGGTGCGTATGAGCGGGGTCGTAAATGGCATGAGAGTGCCCTGCGTCATAAATGGTATGAGCGTGCCCTGGATCTGAAACAACGTGGTTGTGCGCCGGTAGCTGTCCTGTTGTCAGCGTCACTGAGTTGGCTCCGGTGTACACACCCACACGGTCGTCTGCTAAAGTACCCCCATTATCAACTGACCCCATTGGCATTCGATCTCTTAGATCTGGTAGCCGGAAGTCGGTCGGACTGCTACTGCCCCAAAGTGTACCAATAGCCGTAAATAAGTTTGGGTAAGCGGAACGGTCAATATAGCTGCCATCACAGAGCAGCCAACCTGACGGAACCTGTGCCGTCTTTCCGGCAAACGGCACAATGGTTCCCGCTGGAATCACTGAAATGCTGGCTCCAAAGGTTCGCACCCAGGCTGTCGTCGCAATCTGAGTTGAGTTGTCGTTAGATGCCGGAGTCGGTGCTGAAGGTAAGCCAGTAAATACTGGGTTATTAATAGGGGCTTTTGCACCCAACAAAGTGTCCACGGCAGTCTTGACATAGACAACCGGGTCAGGGGCAACTTCATTAATCTTGACAATACCAGCTAGATCCGGCGAGGCCAGAAAGACCGAACCTAAAATCTTTTCCTGTACGACTTGCTGAACAAAGGAAGTTGTTGCAAGCTTGTTGGTATTATCTGTTGCAGCTTGAACCGGAGCTGTCGAGACTCCTGAAAGAGTAAGAGCCCCGCTGATGGCAACTGTATTGGAGAATGAAGCTGAACCGGTGAAATTTGTTGTTCCGGCAAAAGTTGAAAGTGCAGTTACATTCAGACTGGACTGAATGGAAACTGCTCCAATCAAATTTAGAGGGTTTGAAATCGTTGCCGTTTCGTAGAGACCAACCGTACCAGAGCTGGGATAGGTGCTATCATCTACTAAATTTTGTGAGGTGAAATCGCAGGCAAACTTTCGCCCTTGCAGGTTGCCTTGATACCGAAGGTTGTCGTATTTCAGCACTGCTGTAGACCGATTACGGATCTTTAATAAGTCCTCAGCCGAAACTGTGCCGGAGAGGATACAAACTTTTGGATCAGTTAACGCCGTCTGAGTTGATAGCCGCGAACAGTTATTCAGAATGATGTGTGTATTTGCCCCACCAGTAATTGTGTAAGGCTCAGTCACAATGACTTCGGAGCGATCGCAGTAGATGTGAGAGGCGTTTAATAACGTGGAAGGTCCAACTAAAGCAAACGTACAATTACCTAGATAAAATCTGGAGCGACTCTCTATCTTGACAAAATGAACTCCGTCAACTCCTGGAACTGCTGTTCGGAACTCAACGTCTTTGACGTAAACCTCAGCTCCCCCAGCTAACGTTAGACAGGATGTTGCTCCGTGAGTTGAGTCTAATGTCCAGAAAACCTGTCCGGCCTGTCCACTAGCCTTCCGAATTAAGATAGGAACGTTTGCGCCAAAGGCTCCAACCGGAATCCTGCGGATTGTAACGTCAGCAACATAGTCCCCTGGAAGCAAGTTAATAACGGCGTACTGTCCTTGGAGATTGAGATTGTTATAAATAACCTCAACAGCTTTATTAATGGTCGCAAACGCCATTGAATCTGATAACCCAGAGTTAGCATCGCTGCCCCCGGCCCCAACCCAGTATTCCCGTGCAGAATCGAGCACCTCACCAACCATACCAGCTAGGATATTGGTGTTGTGATTGACTTTGTCAAAGGAGGTTCGTAGATCATCTCCTTGTCCGTCATTCGCAACAATACCCGTATTGATCTGTTTAAGGCCCAGACGAAGATCAGGTAGATTAATCGGCATAACGAGGTTAGCTTAGACTATCTGACTAATCTAAAAGTCTGTAACACTAAGGATGTAACCAACTTTCAAGTTATAGCAATGGAATACACCTATAAATTTCCTTTAAGCCACGGCGCTGAAACAATTCAAACCCAGATTGAACATTTACTTACGACCGAAAATTGCACATCGGTTACTGATGAGGCAATCGAAGCGCCTTACGTTCAAGTAACCATCAAAGTCGAAACGGAAGCGTTTGCTCCTAAGAACTTTACAATTGGGCACAATCCCACAACAGAAAATCTTGTTTCCCAAGCCAAGTCAGTAGCGTATGAAGTTGCCAGAATTCTCTCGAACTATGCCCGTCAAATGGAGCAAAAGCATTACAACGCAACGCTTATTGATATTCGTCAGGAAGTAGTTGGAAAGGCTGAATTGATAGGAGGTTGAGCTCGATAAATGAAGAGGCATTGGTTATTAATAACTGGAATTACCGTTGGTTTGAGCTCGGCTTTAATAGTTACTTACGTCAAAGCTCACCCTGGCCGAACAAATAGTGATGGCTGTCATAACAACGGCAGAACAGGGCAATATCATTGTCACAGCACTACAAAGCCAGTCGCGCCCAACCCGTCACCAACTTCAGCCCCTATAACCAAAAAAATCACCGTTGTTAGCGTAGGTGACGGGGATACTTTTCGGGTAAACAAAGAGGGGAAAACCATCACAGTTAGGTTAGCCTGTATCGATGCTCCAGAAACAACTCAAGGGGTCTATGGAACAAAGGCCACGAATCAACTGAAGCAACTGTTACCTGTAGGCCAACAGGTTGTCCTGAGAATAGTTAACAACGACCGCTACGGTCGGATGGTAGCAGAAGTTTATGTCGATGAAAAACTAGTAAATTTGCAAATGGTATCAAGTGGATATGCAGCGGTTTATCCGCAGTACTTAAATGGCTGTCCAACGAATAAACCGCAACTGATCCAGGCTGAAGAGACCGCTAAGCAACAAGGTAAAGGGATGTGGGACAAAACCAACCCCATTCCGGTGATGCCTTGGGATTTTCGGAGAGGCCGTAATTCTAGATAACTATTTTGGTTCAACCTGAGTAAGCATCTCAGCTCGGTCTAAGATATGAGGTATGATATCGTGCCGACAGATTGACTGCTTCGACAACCGGATTACTCCGGCTCCCTCCAAACCCTCAAACAATCGACTGGCGTAAACAATCCCATTACGCCCTCGGAAATCTCGTTGTTGAGGATCACCGCAAAACACCATCCGACTACCCAGACCAATTCTGGTACTGATTGTCAAAATCATTTCGTCGGTCATATTCTGCGCTTCGTCAACTAGGACCCCACACCGCACAAAAGTCCGACCTCGGACGTAAGATACAGGAATAGCCTCAATCTTATTTTTAGATAGCTCATAGTCCAGTTCCCCTGGATTAAGTAACTGTTCTAAGTTGTCCATTGCAGGCCCGAGAAAATGTAACATCTTCTCATCCTTATCTCCTGGAAGTGCGCCTAAATGCTCATCAAAAGTGTCCGTGATTAAACGTACGCAAACAATTTTATCCAAGTGTTTCTGCTTTCGCAGATTCAGAAAGGTTTGCAGCGCAGTTAATGTCTTACCCGATCCGGCTGGCCCAGAGAGAACGGTAACGTCATTTTCCCAGATAGACCTAGCGGCAAGCTTTTGCTCTGCTGTTAGCTGAAACTTATGCAGTGTTTTGTCCATTTTGATCTGAATGAAGACTGAAGAATTAGAGACCCTCAGTAGTAGTGGATTGCTACGCAACCACTTGCTCAACCTTATTAAGAACGGCGAGCAAATGAGACTATTTGATGCCAAAGCCCCGCTTTGGACAAACCTGGAAAACCTTCCAGCCAGAATGAACTTAGTAAACTACTTTGAGTGTGTCGAACTCTGTGTCCAGTTAACAGAGTTAATACAAGAATCAATTTACCTTGAGACTGGAAATCTACTCTGGATGCTCGTCTGTCAAGACAGCAGTAGAGTTCCACTAACGGTTGCTGTCGCCGCTTGGTTAACCGCAGATTCTTTCCGCTTCCCCTCAAACGCGGTTCCAGAAGACCTAAGTTATGGTTTGGTTCTTCAGTACAGCCGTACAATTCCAGCAATCGCACAATTCTTAATCGGGTACAGAGCTTTACGAAGTGAGCCACAAACAGTATTTCAATCCGACACCGAACGACAAATAATTACTACGTGCAGCGAATATGCCAGAAGGATTTATTACGAAGAGTTTAGTGATGAGATTCGGACAGAATGTCTGACCCATGCTAAAGCACAGGTTAAGTGAAGGTACCACAAACAACGACTTCAACCGTCGTCGCGATGGTTGAGAGTAGTTTTAAGTGCTGAATGACTGTGCCATCTGACCGAATAAACAACTGAAAGTGAGAGGCTAACGCATAAACATCCTCATTGTTGGCCTCCGCTGTACTGACTCGAATTGGATTACTGGATTTGACCGCAATTAGTTGAATTGTCTGTAAAGAAGGCAGCGCAATCTCAGTAGGAGTATTTGCTGTGAGGGACAAAGGAATCACTTGAGAAGCATCCGACTCCAGGGCAGACAAGGAATAACGCAGCAGAGTTTGAAAATCTTGACTGCCACTTACAGCTTGAACACTAGCTGAACCAGTAATGAGATAAGACATCAGGTCAAAAATGTCAACGATACCCTCAAACTACAAGGAGCTAGAGACCGTTGAGTGAGCAAAGAAACTGCCCGGACGAATTTTACTTAAATTGTGAAAATGCAATGCGTAAGTGTACTTACTGCAGCGCAGGCTCTGGCAGAGAATTCGGGAACCTTTTATACAAGCCCAAAACAAATCCTGATAAAGACCATCCGTATAAAGCTGTAATCGAAGCCAAGAAAAAAGCCGACCGGGAGACGCGATCTACACAAAAATACGCACGTAGACAGACTTTAGATGGTAAAAACGTACGAAAAGGTTATCGTACAGAAAGAAATGTCGGAAATCGAATTGGTAATATGGTCGAGCGTACTCGTCGGTCGGGTGCTACGTTCGGAGAAGGTGATTTCAAAGTACTAGGTAGGGACGTAGAACATAAACTACGTGTCACTCCTCGTGCTAGTTTTACACTGCGTTGGCAGGAATACTTAGAAGGTCGCAAAAAGGGAATTGCTCAATGGGCCATTTCCGTTGAAAAAGAGGGTGCAACGTACACCGTAGTCATCATGACGTTACAAGAGTACACGTCATTGATTGCTGCGATATCTAATTACAGCATCCATGATACAAATACCCACTCGGACAGTCTGGACTCTAGTCAGCCAAACTCATCCTGAGAATGCGTTCTATTTTGAATCCCTTACCAGCATCTTAATAACTTACGTGAACCGGACTCAAAGTCAGGCCGTATCTTATGCAGTTACCATTTGGGATAATATCTTACCTGAAGTAAAATTAGCTTTACTAGAAGAGCTTAGAATTTGGCTTAGTCCAAACCCGGTTCAGGCACTTTGCTTTTTAAGTGCTGTGCATAGATTTGACCAGACTGAATTCTGTACAAAGCTTTGTAAGCAACTTCAGGCTAAAGTTCCTGATTTAACTCAGGAAGAAGTCACAGACATTATTTGTTTGCAACATCAACAGATTGTTGAATCACTTGTAAAAGCTTATGCTTATTGGCTTCAGGTGTTCATTGTAGTCTGCCAAACATCAAAAAACCTCAAACTAATTGTGCCATGACTGACTGTGATGACTTAAAAAGTCTCTTTCAAAAGAAAAGTTATGTCCATTTTGGCGCTGACGCTGCTCCGCCTAAACAATACCTTCGGACTGGAATTCTACCCCTTGACCGCGCTTTAGGTGGTGGTCTTTTATGTGGTCGGTTCTACGAATTCTTTGGGCCTGCAGATACGGGCAAAACGACACTCTGCGGCACCATCATGAAAAGTGCCCAGCGCCACGGTTGGATACCTGCGTTTGTAGACTTAGAGTGCAAGACTCACCCTCAGGATTTGCAGGATCGCTTTGGATTGAGTGAAGACTACATTTACTGTAGGCCCCCCTCTGGAGAAGAAGCTGTAGATTTCATTTCGACGTTCATCCGAGGTGAAAAGCGGTTAGTGATCGTCGATTCATTAGCCTGTCTAGTCCCACAAACCGAGTTAGCTAAAGACATTGACGAGGCCCCCAAGATTGGCTGGCAAGCTTCATTTGTTAGTAAAGCTCTCCGCATGTTAGTCAGTCCATTAGGAGCCCAAGACAACATCATAATCTTCATCAACCAAGTTCGGTCTTCCATCGGAGGCCCAACAGGAGGTGGGTGTCTACCAGGAAAAACAAAAATCGTCTTGGCAGACCAGTCTTTAATGTCGATTGAAGAAATTGTTGAGAATCAACTTCCGGTTGAGGTTTTAACCTTAGACCACCAGGGTCAGCTCACTACTAAGACAGTCACTAATTGGTTTAAGAACGGCTCAACTAATAAGTGGCATTCCATTCGATACCGGGATCGTGTCGGATTTCTAAGAGCGACCTCTAATCACGTAATCCCTACAAAGAATGGGGAAAAGCAAGTCAAAGATATAACAGCTGACGATACAGTTACGACGATAAACGTTCGAATGGATGATTGGGGGCATACCGTTGTCACCGCTCTGTTACTTGTAGGAATTGCCCAGATCAGTCCAACTAGCCGCTGTACGGCTAAGCTCGTTATTAAATTCAAAGGAATCTCAGAAGAGACCAGAGCGTGGTTATGCAACCAATTAGAAATATTGGAGCTTCGCTGCTATGGTGCTAGCGGGGTCTACGAGAGTCGGCCCCGACATGACCTTTATGACTTAGCTCAGGAATTCTATGCTCAGAACAATTTGACTATTCCCAGACAAGTAGAAATTACGCCTGCGATCGCTGGAATTATTGAAGCAGTTGCAGCAGGACAAATTTCAATTCGTAATTTTCTTACTCGTGAAGACATTGATAGCATTCATAACCTCCAATTTTTGCTGGAGAGCTTCACTCAAGTAACTGGAGATATTCGCATCGAAGGGGTCGATCTTAAGTGGGGGTCGGATACAGCGGACAAACTACGGTCAGAACTACCTGATCAGCCTGCAAAGCAAGAGTTGGTGACAAGAGAGCTTCAGGTTCAATCGAATGACCTCTATGTAAATCAGCGTTTTCAAGTCAAATATGACATTGAGGTTGTCGACACTCATTGCTATTTTGCCAGCATGAATGAAGGGTCCGTAACTCCCGTCTTGGTTCATAACAGCATCACTCCAGGGGGCAACCAGGCTAAACACACAATGACTGGACGACTCCAACTGGCTCGAATGTCTACTCTAAAGGGTAAGGATGGAAGTGAAGTTGGTCTACGTTGTCAAGTCAAAATCAAAAAGAATCATGGACCTGGGTCCAAGCGTTCAAGTATTGAGTATGACATCACCCGCGAACGGGGAATTTGGGCAGAAGATGTCTTGGGCGAAGAATTACTTCTGGAAGAAATGATTATCCGTAAGGGTGCCTGGTACAGTTTCTCTCCGGAGATTGCTGCAGAACTGAGTGTTCCAGAAAAGATTGGTCAGGGTAAAAGTTCCGTTGCTGAGTTTTTAGAAGCCAATCCTGAAATTTACGCCTTATTAAGTGAACGCCTTATGTCCTTACCCGCTATCTAATCTAAAGATGGTGGTAGTGGTGGCCCTCCGAGCAGCGTAGAGATTCTACAATACGAGGAGGGCTTTTATTTTGGAAATTTATGATCTACTTAACCCAGACAGAACGTGAGGCAGTCAAATCTTATCTTGGTGAGATGCTTGCCGAGAACGAAGAAGCCTTAGCTAAAGTTCAAGACGGCCTTCAACAACTTGAATTGCAGCGCCTTGTGTTGCAGGCTAACGCATCGTTATTAAGCGAACAAATTAAAAAAGTTGACGAACTCCCGATTGACCCTTCGATTACTGCCGCAACAGATAATATAACCACAGATAGTAATATGCCTGTGGCGCATGGATCTACCCACATAGAAATGTAATGCGTTATATTTCCACCGCTGAAGAGTATAAGCAGGGCCTTGATTTGTTACAGGACAGCGCTGAGCTTGCTCTGGATAGCGAAACTTATGTTTTAAGACAGCATAGAAACTTGGTTCAGGCTACGGCCCTCGACCCGCACATGGGTCGAATCAGTTTACTGCAATTGAAAGGCCGTCAAACTGATCCTTGCATCTTTGACATCCTTTTACTGGAGCGTGAAGGTTATGACCCTCAGGGCCTTGTAGACCTCTTGCTCAGCCGCAAGAAACTTATTGGGCATAACATATCGTTCGACTTTAAGTTCATCAAGCGTCACTACGGAGTTATTCCCACAAATGGGTTTGACACGCGCATGATGGCAAAGTTGATTTCAAATGCAACCGGTTCAAAGTTTGCTAGACTCTGCGGACATACCCTCAAAGACTTATGCCGCGACTATCTCGGCATTCATCTCTCAGGCAAAGGAAACCTTCAAACTACTGACTGGTATCCTCGTCCAACGGACAAAGCGTCACAAGCATACTGGCAGAAAAAACTTGAATATGCAGCAGCAGATATTAACTATCTGTTTGATTTGCACGACTTGTTTCTTGAGGTGCTAACTAGACCCCTACCCTACAGTCCTTTGCTGGTTGAAGATGAGATTCCCTGTGCCCCTCCAGGGTCTACCGATTACGGCCTAGGCATGAGTCAACTTTTAACGTTAGAGATGTTTCAAACTGCGGTTACTGCAGAAATGGAATATAACGGATTGCCAGCCAGCCAGGAACTTTTACAGCAAATTGAAGAAGTGATTTATGACCCAGAGACAGATGAAGGCATTCGGACAGAGAAATCAACTGAACTTTGCGATGCTCTTGGTTTAGAAACGTCCGAGACTTTTTTCTCTGATATGCGAGTTCCTACAGAGCGATCGTTGAAAGCCTTGAATAACCCTATTACCCTCAAGCAATTGGTCACAAAGGCCATCGCCGTCAATATGGACTCATCGCAAACTCACTATATTCAACGGTTGATCGACCTTCTAAGTGAACATTCCGACGGCGAAAGCATGAGTTTTGTTGATGAGGATGAGGCTGATCGCTTTCGCGACATTTTGGTGCTCTCAGAGTCTGATGCCATCCAGAGTTCTCAACTTTGTAAACTCGTATTGGAATACAAGCAGTTCTCTAAGTTGTACAGCATGGGACTCTCAAGGTTTATTAATCCTGTAACTGGCTGTATACACTGTGGGATTGACATGTTAGGAGCCGCTACCGGTAGGTCGAGCAGTTCCGCTCCTAACCTGCAGCAAGTCTCAGCTCGAACCGATATTAAAATTGATCGGCCACTATCTAATCTGTTTCCTTCATCAACAAATTATGACGCCCTTATCCCAGACTGGACCCCAAACGGGGGACTATTTAAGCGGAGTGGTGGTTAAAGTAAACAACCAACTTTGTCTCCAGATTCAGAATCAGAACTTTAAGCTCTTAAATTTCGACGTGGATAAGCGCCGGTTTAATGAAGGCGACAGACTCAGTGGATCTCTCTTTGTTTACAGCGATTCTGCCCAGGCAGAGTTTGGAATTGGATATGTGATGCCAGGGACTATACGCCATGTCAAATGATCGGGTTGAATCTGTAATTAATCTGGACGATAACCTCACGTTGCCTCAACTGATTGCCGTTCGCCTTAGTTTACTTGAAACAATTCGGAAAGTTGAAGAGAGAATTAAGCAATGCGAAGCGCAGGGTTCATCAAACTCATAGAGGATGAATGGTATATTCTCCTGTCGGTTGGGCAAGATGGTCGGATTAGTAATCCCAGCTGTCTCATGCCTGGTCGTAATAGATCCGAAGTAAGACGACTCATTAAACAACTTCAGAACAAGCAGTTAATAAACCCACAATTAGAGTTAACTGCCTCTGGACGCAGAGTCCTTAAACAGCGTAGAGAGCAAGATCAATGTCTGCCGTCGCAGAATTAGAAAGAAAGGTTGGTGGTACCGAGGTCACTCTATCCACTACGCTTCGGAGTGGATTTGTCGCACCCGAAGGCTATGTTCTAGCCAGTATCGATTACAGTTCACAGGAGTTATACGTTGCAGCCGTACTCTCCGGTGATCAAACTATGCTTCAGGCGTTCAAGTCGCCTGAAAAACTGCCTTTACTTGACGCTGATAACAATCCAATTGTCAAAGACGGACAAGCAGTTTACTACAAAAATCCTGATGCTGACCTGCATACGATTACCGCGCAGGGCTGCTGCTATCCTGAACTGTTCAGAAATCAACCTAAACACGAGTGGGTCGGCATTGCTAAAGATGCCAGTCTGATCAGCGCCAAGGGTTCCGCTCGTGACGCGGCAAAGCGAGTTAATTTCGGAATTTGCTATGGGCAAACGGCCCAAGCAATGACAAATCTTTATCACGTTCCTTTGGCCCTCACCGAAGAGTGGCTAAAACGACACAAAGAAACCTACCCAGATTTTCACCGCTTTGCCCATGACGTGGGAATTCTCTCTGAGACTCGGGGCTGGTCACTGAATAAGGATGGCCGTCTCCGATGGGTCGCAGAAGATAACGCGAAGGCCGCAGGCGCAAGTCCAGCCCGCTCCGGAGTTAACTTCCAGATTCAAGGCTACAGTGCAACCCAGGCCAAACTAGCCATGAAATATGTCTTTGAAGCATTTCAAGGAACTGCTGCACGCCTTGGGATGATGATTCATGACGAGCTAGTTTGTATTGTTCCCGGCAAGCTCACACTGGTTCCAGACAAATGCAAAATTGAAAACGGTGTCCTTATCCCAATTTATGAACCAAATGCAGAAGCTCATCAATGGGCTAAACTCTGTCAAGACTTGATGGAAAAAGCACAGGCCGAAACTTTTGATCACATTTGGCCCGGTCGGGCTGAGGCTAGTGTTGCTAAGTACTGGTCAAAGTGATATCAATCACCAGGTAGATCAAGCTCTTTTCTTAAGTACCTAATGTGTCTTACTAACTACCAAAATGAAGAGACACTTGAAAGTGGGTTTTAATCGCTAATGGCTGATACTCAGGACCAAATCACTACAAATCAGACTACGCAAGCTCAACCATCTCCTGGGCCTGCGATTCCACCGTCTGGAGTGAATTTTTCCTTTGAAATTAACTCAGAATTTGTGCTCCTTTTAGTAGCAACGTTGATTGCGGCTTGGCGTGCGTATGGAAAGCAATTTGCTCGCGATCGCTTACGGCGGTTAATGGGTAAACGAGCCTATCAGATTGACCACCGCATTCAGCGCTTTTTGGCTGAGGCTGTTGGACGCTCAGATGCCACCAGAGGTTTGCTCTACGAATTTCATAATGGTGAGAAACTGTCAACAGGCCGACACTTTAATAAAGTGTCTATTACGAATCAGTATGCCAAAAACGGCTATTCTCCCATTTTAGAAATTCAAAATCTTCCAGTGGCTAGCATTATTACAATGCTAAATGAGTTCAAAACTCTGATTGAAACAAGCCCCGGTGAAATTCTGAGTACCATCCGAATTCACAATGACGCGCCTGACTTGTACTCTGAATTGATGCGCGCGTACGGAACGGCTTCAAGTATTTACTTCTTATACTCTGCTCATCAGAACGGAAGTCCAATCGCTATTCTGGAGTTTCAGTTTGGCGCAGATATAACTCAAGAGATGTTAGAAGCCGAACGGAAGGAAATTGCTCCTATTGCAAGTCAGATTTGTTTTGAACTTAAACGGTCTAGTAAGTCGTGGTTGACAGAGGTTGTTCCCAAATGAGTGACAATGCCGTTCGGCTAAGAGTGTACAAGAATTTAGCAAAAATGCGGTCCTGGTTTGACAGCCGTAAGTTTACTCAAATTCTAAGTAAAGACCTCGATGCAAGCCCTAACTTCAACATCCATATTATTGATGATCCCAATCGGTTGCCCTACTTAGTTGTCTACGACGACAGGGAACTTATGCTGATAGTCCAACCCAGACAAACGTTGTTTGGGTTGCGCTACAGTTTAATGAAGTCTATTTCAACCTTAGGTCTCCAGATTAACTCTGATGGTAGTGTGCCGTTTAATAGTTTTCAGATTACTTGTCGCTGCTGCACAATTCTGAATCTAATGGCTAAAAGTGGGTATGTTGCCATTCATAGCGACCCGATTGACCCTCAGTTACAAATCGTTTACATTGTTGAACTTCCTGGATTTGCAATTGAAGTCACACGTTTCCAAGAGGTGTTAAAGCAAGTAGACCAAGAAGGCTCTCGTTTGAATGATGTCTTGGAGGCTCAACTACAGACACTTAGTAACCAAGTCTATGCTCAGAATGAGTGGTTTGAAAACTCCGATCCATCGGACGAATAACAAAGAACAGTAGTAGACTATGACAATTCGGTTTGCAAGCCTCAAACTCAAACAAACGTTTGAGCAAGTTTTTGTATCAAACGATACGTCGCTAACCGCCGAAAGTTGTGTACACGTTGCTCAGACTAGATCTAACGTCACGACTTTGACAACACAAGAACTGGGTAGAGCCATCTTCCAACGACACTGCTATCACACAGACCCAGACTCCGGAGGTGACGTTGGAGACATCTATCTTATTTCTCAAGCCGATCTCAAAGGAAAACTTAGCCGAGCTCAAAAGGCAGGCGCACAGTCGTTAACCTTTAAGGTTAACAAAGGAATTCTCAAACTCCATATTGACCATGCTGTAGTGGAAGGTAAGGTTACAGAGCGAGCTCGTTTGTTATTAACGGTGTATGGGGGTTCTATGAGCGATTTTGAACCGCCTTTCCCCGTTCAAAGCAAGGTCACAGAGATTGCTGCAGAAGACTTCAACACCTGGGTTAGTTTACTCAACCAATTTGGAGAGTTTAACGAAAAGGCTGGAACAGTCTCTTCTTCAGCCGCCAGAACTTTGTTAATAAACATTGGAGCAACGCTCCAGGGCTGGACTAACCATAAAGGCATGATGTGCTATTTACTGGTTCAAGCAGAGATCTCCCAACCTCAAGTAGAACCAATCGCTGTTTCATTTGAGGGTAGACATCTACGTCGATTAATTGGTTTGAGTGAAACAGAACCTGTTCAGGTTTACTTAGACACGCATAACAATCAACAGTGGATCACCTTTGTAGGCGACCAGGGTCGAATGTCTTTCACTACGGCCGCTGAACCTTCACCCCGCTTGCAGCTAGACTATAAACTACTCAGCAGTTCCAGGTTAAAACATCACGCGACTAGAGTAGCGACGCTCAACGAGATCAGTTCTAGTGTCGAACTACAGCGACCAGATGAAACCAGTCTTGTCCAGGATTTAGTCATTCTAGAACAGAAGCCTCATCTAGTAATTATGCAGGCGGCTAACGTTGAAGGAAGTGAACTATCCTACGTTCCGGTCAACCCAGGAGATGAAACTACCGGTAACTGGCAAGACATTAAAGTTCACCTAGCGATCGCAGCTATGGTTAAAAGTCTAGCTATGTTCTTTAGGCAGACAAAAGTAGTGTCTGGAGCGATCGCCCTCGAACAGCATACCCTTAAAAAACCCAAGGGGTCATCAACGGCCTGGGTGCTAAAACTATTACCTTGTGTAAGTTCAACGGTGGCTCTCACCACATTTATCATTGCGGTTCCATTAGAAGAATCGCTAGATCAAATCGATACGGCGGAATAGACTATGAGACGAATGAACGTCCGAAACGATCTAATTTACCCTAACGAACTGCCCACCGCAGCCTTGTTATTAACCTTGGAAGTAGGCGATATTGTCAAAGATGAAGCTGGTTGTCTGTTTGAGGTTGAGTCTGTGTACCGGTCTGTAATTCCAGGTGAAGAACCGCAAGTGAAGCTCAAACCCTACTCGAATAAGTCAGAATAAAATTTGCACCCACCACATTCCTTCAATGCCAATTAATTGCACTGAAATCTTTGACCGAGCCGAAGAATACTGCACAAAACAGACTCACCACTATAATCTTCTGGGAGATGTCCAAAAAGCGTCAGGCGGAGCCTACGAAATTAGTCAATTTGGCTCTGTCATGGCAACACTTTATCCCAAAGAAAAGGTTATACTCTGGAACGCTGATTTTTTATCTTACCCAGTTGAGTCATTATCCTTTTTGGTTAACGCAAGTCAAGAGCTAGACCCTACACCCTCTAAATCCATTCGTCCGCACATTTTACACTATCCAGACGGCAGTCCGATCGGTTCTAGCGTTAGAACCTATCCAGGAATTACCATTAGTTATACCGGTCAGTTATTACCTCCGTCCCAATTATTCAAGATTGATGATCCTGACTTGACTGCAGTAGATATTCTTTTGCTGATGTCGGAAAAAGGCCGTCAAGCCTTGCCTGGAAGCAAGGGACTTTACTACGCTCAATTCAAGCGGGAAAATGACATTACTGTCTACGAAGCAATTCATTCTGAGACCGACGAGCGTATGGACTCAGCGGACAAAGCTGAAGCTATTCTGAATCGACTTTTGCAAACAACAGTTAGCGTAGCCAGACTCCCTGTAGAAATCCCAGTGGTCTACTATCCTCTAGACCCAATGGACCAGGTTTATGTTAGCAGTTTGATTGAGCGTTATGAGCACCTCATATAAGCAAGGAGCCGAAACTCATCCGGTCATTCCCTTTCAACGAGACTGTAAAGTTTGTGAATTATCCTCTGGAAAAGCAGTCAATGGCTGCGGCCCAGATGACCTAACTAAAGTCCGTCTGATTGTGATCTCTGATCACACAGGGCACTACGAAGAGGAAGAAAACTATACCTTTGTTAGTAATGATGACCGCCGTATACCTCTCAAGCGTAAAAATGGACGAATGCGCCCTGAAGGTTTTCGTAACGCGGGGTCAACTCTACGCCACGAACTACGAAAATTAGGGTTAGATTCTTACGAAGAGGTCTGGCTAACAAACGCAATTAAATGCAACCCGGCTCAAGTTAAACCTCAGGAAAAACACGCCAAACTCTGTACCAGAACGTGGCTAAAACAAGAGCTAGCCCTACTAGATGAATACTGTCCTAAAGTACCCATCCTTATCGCTGGAAGCATTGCTTACAAGTCATTACAGGAGTTAGCTCCAGAATTAAAAACTTCGCTTCCGAAATTGCGTGACTGCCGTCGGACGAACCATTACAAATTCCGGAATCACCCCTTAGTGTTCACTTACAATCCAGCCGCAGTCAAGCCTTTTCGTATCGAAACCCAGTATCAGACAAACAGGGACTTTACCTTAGATGTCACTCAAGTCATGGACATTGAGCCTCCAATTATAGGTAGTCCGATTTGGCACTTTCGGAAAGACCTGGAATTTCTAATTCCTTTCCTTTAGACACACCATACTTGCCCACGCCGTCCTTAGTCTAGACTAAGGACGGCATTAGTTTACCCAAAATTAAACCAATGGCCTTCTTAACCACTACCGATACTACTTCTACTGACTTACGCACGCGCAGTCGCTGGACGCTGGGTCGAAATCGAGCCGACATTCAGATCCCAGATAATACGGTTTCCAAACAACACGCTGAAATCTATTGGGACGAAAACACGCTGAAGATTATCGATTGTGGCTCACGCAACGGCACTTTTGTCAATCACAAAAAAGTCATTCAGCCTGTAGCTCTACAGAACGGCGACCAAATTCGCGTTGGTAAAACTAATCTCTATATTGAACAACTAGAGAATAGTGCTCCTACAATTGAGTTGGCTCGAAACGATGTGACAGAAATTAACGTTCAACATGTCACAACTACAGTAGCGTTTCTGGACATTGTGGAATACTGCCGTTTGTCTCAATCAATTAACAATTTAGATTCACTAGCCTACTTACTAACTCAATGGCTGCGCGAAAGCTGTCAAATCGCACTGAGGTATGGCGCGTTTGAGACAAAGACCGCCGGTGATAGTGTCATGCTTGTCTGGATTCATCACGACAAGACCAAAGTTAAAAGCGAGATCGGACACGTCCTTAGCACCATTACTGAGATTTATCAGTTTACGCAAACACTGCTAATTCAGCAAAAAATTGGATTTGACTTCAATTTCAAAGCCGGAATTAATACCGGACGTGCCGTCATAAGTAATAATGGAGGCAGCAATCCGGACTTTACACCCTTAGGCGATGCCGTTAACGCCGCCGCAAGATTTGAATCAGCCACTCGGATAGTTGGCGAAGGGTGTGACCTCCTAATCGGGTCGGCTACAGCTAGCCATATTCCCGACATTGTTCAGCACTTTAGTCGTCATCAACTTTGCTTGAAAGGGTTTGATAGACCCCATGTACTTTATGGCACCAGCCATGCGTACCTTCAAAGACTAACGACCCCAATCTTATGATCATTAATACCCCAAGTCTAAATGTTGCAGATGCATTAGAGGCTGCAGCTTTGGTTATGCGCGCAGGTTACGCTGCTTATTTACACGGAGCTCCTGGAATCGGTAAATCTCATGCCGTCCATCAACTTGCTAAGAAGATCGGAGCCAAGTGTACTATCGTCTATTTAGCCGACAAAAATGCTGGAGAAGCTGGCGGTCTTCCTTATCTAGAACAGGGAGTAACAGTTTGGTCATTACCAGAATATCTAGCTGACATTGAAGACAACCGCCGTCCCCACATTTTATTCTTCGACGAACTTAGTGCGGCTGCACCTGACGTGCGAATTGTTTGTTATCAGATTTTGCAAGAGCGTCAACTTCGAGGTTACAAGCTACCAGACAATGTTTGGCTGATCGGCGCTGGTAACCGAGTCGATGACGGAGCGATCGCTTACGAAATGGGATCGGCACTGGTGGATCGTCTGTGTCACTTCAATGTTGAAGTTGACCTTAAAACCTGGATGAACTGGGCAGAAGCCTCCGAAATTCATCCAGACGTTCTCAGCTTTATTAAAGCAAAGCCACGCTACTTGAACGAAGAATACATTGATACCGACTATGGATCTGGAGCCGTTGTTAACGAAGAAAACAGTGTGGTCCCTACGCCTCGCTCCTGGGAAAGAGTGTCGTATCTTTTAGACCAGGTTACGTCTGAAGCAGAATACAAAATTGTGGTCAATCGGGTTATACCAGGATGGCTAGGTAATATGACAGCCTACGCCTTTAGCACCTACCTATCCCGTATGGAGCAACTGCAGCCGATTGAAGACTATCTTCAGGCTACAGATGCCGAACTCAAACAAATGGTACCAGACAAAGTTGATGCAATGTACGGCCTAACTTACAACATCATTCTGAGTGCGGATTCCGCAGACGATCTGGCTGACCGCTTTCGGATTATGTCTGTCATGCTATCAGACCCAGGAAATTTCCGGCAGGAAATGTTGACTGTAGCACTTCAGTTAACTTGTACCAGAGCTGAGAGAAAAGAGTGGAGCTCAGAACTGATCCGCAACCCAGTCTGGAAGGAATTTGGAGCACCGTATCTCAAGACAACTACGATCTCTAAGCGGGACCTGGCCTAGTCCTTAACCTGAGGGCAGTTTTGCCCTCAACACTTATTATGTTTAATCAACAACAACAACTGACTGTTATCCACAGTTTAACTCTGTCAATGTTCAGTCCAGTTGCCGAACTCTTATTTTGGGTTCGGACAGATATTAAAGACAGTTCTGAGTTCATTGCTAAGACTGACGGGAGAACAATCTATTACGGCAATAAATTTTTTGAGTTGGACAAAAAAGAAAGCTGCTTCGTGGTTATGCACGAGTTATTTCATTGTGCCTTTAGACACATTAGCCGGTCAGAGTTCTTGAGATCCTCCACCGATCACTATCTGTGGAATGTAGCGGCTGACCTTGTTATTAATCAGTCGCTACTGACGCTAAATTGGGTGAAGGCACCTCCGTTCGGGATTTTTTTGAAAGACGTACCCCCAGAGGTGGCGTCCAAGTTTCCCGCCGATTTCACAGAGCTGTCTGTTGAACAAGTGTTTGATATCCTAAAACAAAATGAGGAAGCAGTAGAACCTTTGCTGCAAACACTGGCTCAATCTGAAATGTTTGACCTCTTTACCGGAGAAGGTGAGACACTTGGAACAACACTAGCCGCAAATGGCGATGACAAATCTGACTTATCAGATGAGCTTTTAACTGCTGAGCTAGTCAAAATAATCGAGAACATTGAGGCCCAGATTCAAGGTCAAGGCACGGGCACAGCTAGCTTGCAGAAGTTGTTTAAGCGTATTCCGCCCGTGGAATATAAGTGGAAGCGAGTATTAAGTAATTTTCTCGTCAAAAGTATGACTCGAACGCGAGAGGCCAACTGGTGTCGCCCCTCAACACTTACTCTAGCGGGAATTACACCTCTGTTTCTACCCAACCTTAAATACCGGAAAGACTATGAACGGGTAGTAATTGCTATCGACCTTTCTGGAAGTTGTTGGTCCTCTCAAGTTTGTAGTGCGTTTGCAGCTCATGTCCTTAAAATTCAGAGTCAAATGAACTGTGAAATTACAGTTGTTACATTTGACTCTGTCATTAAAGACGTTGTTGTTTATGAGACTCGAAACACGCGGAACTTCAAAGAACAACTACTCAACACACAGTTTCATGGAGGCGGCGGAACAGTCTTCTCTCAACTGTTTGAACCTGTGTGGATTGACCATACCGGCAAACGGCACGCTATTGCGCCTAAGTCTATGGTTATTCTTACCGACCTAGACGGTATTTATCCTGAAAAAGCTCCTAGATTTCCAGTACTCTGGGCAAGACCTAAGGGATTTGGTCATAGAAAGGTTGGAGATGTTCCCTTTGGACAGGTGATTGAAATTGACGCAATTCGCTCAGTCTAAATTTCCAATTTCATTAACGACCTCTGACACCAGCATTAATGCAGTCGAGGCTGTCATATCTGCCTCGGTTGCTAACCGAGCAGTAGCCGCAAGCTTCAACAAGTCTGGAGACTGAATCTGATATTGATGATAAGTCTCCAAGACAATTTTTTTAGCTGCACTATTAGGATCATCAAACGCTTGAGTTCTAGGAATATGAATGCTTCCTTGAAGATTCTCTTGACTAAACTCTAGGTTAAATCCGAGTTGTTGAACAACAGTAGACTGTAAGTCTTTCAAAACTTTACTTACAACTAGAGAAATCAGCTCTGGCGACCCTTCTAAATCAACTCTAAAATGAACTCTACTCATTTGACCCTCTGGAATAATGACTTTGCGAACCACCCATCCTTTGCGATACATTTACGCACCGCGATCGGTATCCATAAATCCTCAACTTTTGAGTACCGAGAGTACCAACCGCGCTTTGCTGCGTTATACTCAACCAGACCGATTAACATCTGTGCTGGAGCCCAAGGACTTGGAAAAACGGTTATCACAGCTTTAACAGTCTTAACCCTGTATAACGTAAAAACCCTGCGTCCAGGAGCTATTCAGATCGTAGTTCCAAATCAACTGGTCTCCAACAGATGGGTTACGGATTTTACACGGTTTTCTCAGCTACTTGGCCGAATTGAGTTTATCTCCTCGGAAGCAAAAGCGGTCAAGTCAACCTGCCCGATCTGGATTATCACGATGGATTTTTACAAACGTAAATCCAAAGTGGCTAAGTCTATTGCTCACCGCCTAATCAAAGAAAAGAAGCACCCTATCTTTTTAATTGTTGATGAAGTTCATCATTTTAAGGGTAATTCAGACCGATTTAGAATTCTAAAAAAAATTCGTAAAAGAGTGTCAAGGTTACTACTTTTGTCAGGTACTCTGTCAGATGGTAATATTGAGCAAATTTACGATTTGCTAAAGTTTGCATATCCTAAAAACTTCCACTGGATAAAATCTCAGTTCCTCCGTGAATTTCAAACTAAAAAAGCTTCGGCCACTAACTATTTAACTGGTGAAGAAGACTTAGTTGACCAGCCAACAAGGTATCTTCCAGCGTTGTCTGTGTATAAAATTCCAACTTACTCTGGAATTGTTGAAAGCAAAATTCATCGGGTGCGGTTAGATGACCCCTCTGTAAAGTGTTGTATTACTTTACCAACCCCAGAAATCAGTGAATACAAGCTGGAGTTAGCCCCGGATCACCAAGCTTATTACCAACACCTGGTACAAACTCACCGCTCCGAATTAGAACGGCTAAAAGGTTATGCCGATACTGTTGTTGGTCGAGCCAAGGCTCTACAAATGCTTGAACCTCTCATTCGTGCAGTTAGTTATCCGGATGATTTTACGCCAACAAAGTTGATTAAATGTGGTGACTTAGTTGAGGCGTTCAAAGACCAGGGAAAAACGGTGATATTCACAGACAAAATCGGGTCTGGGCGTAGAGTCCATAACTATTTATCGGAAAGATTTGGCTCTCAACACTGTGTCCGAATCTATGCTGATGACCCCGAAATCGGTAGGATGTCTCCAGCTAAGCGCGAAGAAACTCTCAGTCAGTTTCTCTGGAAAGATGATATTTTCGCAGGAACATTTTCTATTAGACTAGCAGGAGAGGGCATTGACTTACTCCAGGCAAGTTCGATTATTTTTTACGACTTACCTTGGGAAGCAATCAAGGTTGCCCAGGCAATTAGCCGCTGTGTTAGACCTGGCGCAGTCAAGCCATTTGTTAAGATCGCCTATCTTTTTCAGCGCACCACCATAGACGAGCATATGTTCCGTCTGAATCAAGCCAAGCAAGCTCAAATGTCACTTTTGCTTGATTATTCTAATTCTGACATTGGTCAGAGTTCCCACCGGATCAATGTTTCAGATGTGCTGGACTTAGTCCTTCAGGGTTGAGTCCAATTAGCGCACATACAGCATTGAAAGCAATGCCAGAGTAACAATACTCCACAATCTTTCTGTTCAATGTCCCAACAACCTAATCAACTAGCAATTGCACTCGACCCAACTCAGTGGTCTGAGTTTAAGTTTCATCCGCGCGTCAGCGAAGTTTTTCAAAACTGGGTTCGTAACAACCAGTATCCCTACTCAGTTTTATTAAGTGGGCACACTGGCACCGGTAAAACGACTGCGGCAAAGTTACTGATCAAATCGGCGCTCTGCCCTAATCGTCCAGACAATAGTGGAGAACCCTGTGGAGCGTGTCAGACCTGTAAGGCTGACCCTCGAACCATGAGTTCTGTTAATAACGTTACCTGGATACAGAGAGGCCAAGAAGAAACGCTCGCAACTCAATTCAAACGGGCACTACAAGAAGCAGGCTCTCCAGCCTACGGCCTGGGCGATCGTAAGTTTATTGTGTTTGATGAGTTACAATCTATTCCCCGTGATCGACTCCAAGACCTTCTGTTTTATCCAGAACTTGCTGATGTTTTAGACCGAAACCGAGTTACGTTCATTTTCTTAACAATGGCCGAAGACAAGATCGATTCTGGTCTGCTAAAGCCACTAAAAGATAGAAGTCGTTATTTTCGGTTCCGAAAGCTTCAAGATGAAGAAGTCTATACCTTCTTAGCCCAGCACTATCCTCAGGCCCCCTCAGAGAGTTTACAGATTATTTCCCACAATGCCGACGGCTCTCTTCGGTCTGCACTGGCCTCAATGCAAGACTGTCTTGAACAAGATGAATCTCTTTCGCCCCTAAGTGTTGCTGAAATTCTCTATTATGTATCCCAAACCGACAGACTGCGCTTGTGGCAGGCTCTATCTGAGTACGACTACAGGTTTATTACCGACTTCTGGAAGGAAAATGCTTATAAGTTTGACGAACTTAAACTGGCCCATCAGATGCTCCGAGATTTAGACCAAGCCATGTATAAACAGCCAACAGCCGATCAACTTCTAGCCTTTAGACTGATCTATCAGTTTATTCATAGTCCAGCAAAGGTTCGGGTTCTAGATATGATCAAGACCCTGGTCGGGTTAGACTTGATTCCAATTGAACCGGCGCTTAATCCCTTAGAGCAGTCTGGGTATCAACGACTAAAATCAGTACTGGCGTGATGTCAACTACCACATCCACAAGAGAATGCAGTTTCCAAGGGAACGCTAGGGAAACTCTACCTCAAAACCCTGGAGTCTATCTGGTTAAAGGCAACCCAGATGTTTTCTGGTTTTTACTCAAGGGAGAGTTTCAATTTTTCCTTAGACCTTGTCTGACCGAGATGATTCCGGTTCTGAACGAACCTCAATGGGAGACCAAAACGTATGTCTTTGCGGCTCCCCCCGCAGCTGATCTACTTCAGCTACAACCGTTAATCACCGTCGCGCATAGAGTTTTCGTGCTATTAGTAACAGAGAACGAAAAGCTGACGCCTGAATATGAAAAGGTCTATAAGAAACTGAACGGTTCAGTTTTCAATCAGATCGACCTCACGCGATATGACTGGTGGAAACACATTGACACCAGCACCTTACCACCAGCGACCCTGTCTCAACTCAAACAAACAGTTCACTCTCCGCAATTAGCCTTGCAGCTAATGCAAGAAGGAGACTTTGATTGTGATAAAGAAGAGTTGTTAGACGTTACAGTAGAGAGGATGTTGCAAGATATTCTAAATCAGAGGCTGGATTCATGGTTTCTTGAACGCTCTCAAGCGTACCGTTTATTTGGCACTTCTGACCTCGAAAACTGTGGGTTCTTCCGCAGCACAAAGTTTCTTTGTCCAGCTCTATGGATGTATTGGGAAATTTTTGACCGCCACGGACTGTCGCTTGAATTAGCCATACAACTTTTTGCACGTTGGATTTATATCTGCACTCACAGATTCAAAAAAGGATTAAGTGCAAAAGTCTATAGAACGAGAACTTACTACAGTTTCTCGCCTTCACCTCAAGCATTTGAATGTAATCATGACACTAGCCAAACCTGAAGATAAACAAAGTGCTCTAGCAACCAGTACTGCACTGAACGCTATGTTCGGTATTGAAGTCACCGAAGCCGACCTGCAAACCCAAGTCGAACGTCAGACTGGAGGCTTGGTATCTTTAGCTGAAGAAACTGCGGTACGTGGGGGTGCGCCAGAATGGAAATTCCGCGTGCTGAAAGCAATTTCCAGCGATACGTTTAAGTGGAATGTTCCAGGAACTGACATCACAGAAGTATCCAACGTTGTTGGGATTAAAGGATTTCCGATTGCGGTTTATTATGGATTCCAGTTCTACTCCCAAAAAGAGAAGACTCAAATTTGCAGTGCGATCGCTTTGGGCCAAAACGGAGAAGACTCCAATGAAGTTCCACTGGGCCCTCTAACTAAACCCATGTATAACGGACTGGGTTATCGTAAAGAAGGTGAAGAAGTTCGGCCTAGCAAAGACCTGGTAACGATGAATCCTTACGGAAGTCGAGGCTTTAGCTGCGTTGACTGTATTAACAACGGACTTCACACAGTTGAATACGCCACGGACAAAGGTCAACAAACCGATAGCTGTGGTGGTAGCGCCACGATGATCTTTGTTGTTACAGAACTGGCAACTCTAGCCATTGAGCGTCGGTCACGGACTCAAACTGTAAAGTGGAGTGCGGTCAATGAAATGAGAGACGAAAATGGAGAGCTCATTTTTGAAGGGCCTTTTCTCCTAACCGTCTCGATCAGTAAAGGTTCGTTCTACTACAAAGATCAACTTAAAGTTGACCCCATTCCGGCTGATCTGAAATGTTTGTCTGAATTCTGGGGGAACTGCGTTAGCAATAACTTAGTGACTGATTTTCTGAGTGAACGCCCACTGGGACATTTGGCTATTCCAGCCTTCGTAGAACTTTGGGCGGCACAACCGGCTGATCCTAAATCTAAGGCAGTTGGCCCTCTCGTTAAGTGCCTCCCCGCGTTTCGGCTGTCAGAAGCGAACGTAGGTCTGCTCGGTACAGTAGCAATGGAACGCTACCTTGCTTTTGCCTACAGCCTATACCTCAGCGAGTATAAAAAGCTGGGAGGTAAGGTCAAGGCAGATAATACTGGTTTTGAAGTCAAAACTTTTACTTTGCCTGAACCAGAAGCGATCGATAAATCGATCAAACAGGCTAAGGCTGCAATGGTAAAAATTGGCGGACCTGTCAAAGAAAAGACAAATCCCTTTGCTAATGCCCAAAAGTCGGCCGCAGTTCCAGTATCAGACGAGGACTCAAATGCTGCGATTGACGTCACCGCAGAGTCCACCCCGGATGAGATGCCTGACGTATTTAGCCGCTCTTAATTAGCGCCTTGCTCATAACTGCCTGAGGGATATCTCTCAGGCAGTTACCTTTAGTTTTCTTATGATTAACATTTCCTTTAACGCCGCAGAAACGAGTTTAGCCTTAGACTCATCCTCAGTACGGCATTTGAATGCAATTAGGCAGCAGTTGACCTACACGTCTCAAAAAATAGTGTACGCCAATAGAAACAGTAGAATGCCGTCTCACCTCTTACCCAGCCCTCAAGTCTGTCTGTTATCTCAAAACCACAAATTTCCAACGGGATTGCTGCCGAGGTTAATTAAATACCTCAATCAGTGTGACATCCAGTATAAGCTTCACAACCGGATTGCGCTTGCTGCTAAGGCAGAAGTAGAAATTCCAGACTGGGCCTATAGTCATCAAGTCCAAATGACCAGAGAGGGCCTACAAAAACGAAGGGGGATTATTAAAGCACCAACCGGAAGCGGAAAGACCGCAACAATTGCATTCATTCTCAAATTCTTCCCATCGGTGGAGTGTCTAGTGACTGTTCCCAGTAAAGACCTGTTAGAACAGACGGCACTGCAACTAGAACAAATTTTAGAAGAGCCAGTCGGTCGGATTGGTGCGGGTAAGAAAAAGTGGAAAAGAGTAACTGTCGGCATTATTAACTCTCTCGCTAATGCTGCAGAACAGCAAACTCACGACTTTAGTAAAGTTTCAGTGTTAATTGTTGACGAGTGCCACCGAGCCGCTTCGAGCTATTACACAAAGGTTAGTCGCGTCTGCTCTAATACAGACTATCGCTTGGGGTTTTCTGCAACTCCCTGGCGAAATGACGGCGAAGACCTGGTGATGGAAGGTGTGTTAGGGCCTATAGTTGTCAATATTTCTGATAAGGAATTAACGGACAAAGGTTTAGTTGCGTCGGTTCAAAGTTTTATCTTTCAAGTTCCTGACCCAAATACTAAGTTCACCGGAGCAATTTCTAACCTAGACGGGACTTACAGCTACGTGGAACGACCACCGCAGCAGGAGGTCTATGAAGGAGCCCTGGTACACAATAAATACCGCAATCAACTTATTTGCGAGATTGCTGCTGCGTTTCTTCAAGCTCAGTACAAATATCCTGGAGTCATTCTGGTCAGTCGGATTAACCACGGAGAATTGCTAGCCTCAACCTTGCAAGTTCCGTTTTTGAGTGGTGAGACCAAAAACAGACAGACGGAATACACCAAGATCGGAAAAGAGTACCCGCTCGTTATTACTTCTGACATTTTGAAAGAAGGTGTTGATATTCCCCAGATTGGATTTATCATTCTAGCCGGAGGTGGGTCATCCAAGGCTAAGGTCATTCAACAAGTCGGTAGAGCCAGAAGAAAAAAGAAAGAAGCAATTATCATTGATTTTGATGACCAAGAGTCACTCTACCTAAACCGTGCCTCAGAAAAAAGGATTGACGCTCTCAAAACTTTAGGTAAGTTAGAAGTAGTTGATACTATCACTAGGATCTCGGAGGCTCTAAATTGAATTTACACACTCATCTGCCTAGAGCAATTGAAGAGTATTGGCTGTGTGTATTTAATAACATGTGGCATCAGTATCATGTTTTTGTTCCGGCCAAATTTTATCAGGTATCCATTCACGAAGCGCAGTGGACTTGGATTGCCACAATTCTAGAGGTGTCCGCCCAAACCAGTTTTGTAGACTATATAACACCGCATGAGTTGTGTGCTGCTATTGCTAGAGCTGAGAGTCGGTTCATTGAGTCAAGACGTACTCGAAAGCCAGGAAGTGAGCAAGAAGGGCAATCTAGATTACACCAGATTGAAACAAATTTGCGGCGGCTATTCCAAACCGAGATTCCGCCAGAGTTGACGCAGATCAACCGCAGTTTATTAGGACTAATTGATGATCGAAGAAACAGACCTCACGACCCTATCGTACAATTTACTTGACTTACACTTAAAGGTCGGCTATCAGAAATGTCCCTTCTGCAAGCGAGATCAAAAGTTTCGAGTTCTAAACAACCGTTACAAGTGTTTCCATCCAGAGTGTCAACAGCAAGGAACAATTGTTGATCTTGTACAATGGCACAAAAATTGCTCTCGTTCCAAGGCTATTCAACTGGTTAGAGGTGAGGATTTCCAGGCTAGAGATGCCTGGAAAAAGCGAAATCACCTACTCAGTCAAGTCTTCTCGTCGTATCAAAATGGGTTAACTGACGAATGTCTCGACTTTCTGAACCAACGAGGCTACGGAATTTGTCTTGAATCGGTTGAGTTTGGATTTGCTAGAGGCAGTCAATATTTGCAGTCGCGCGGGTTTGATTTAGCTGAGCTGGTTAGCCTCGGTCTTGCCTATTCTGACGGAAGAGAATTCTTCCGCGACCGAGTCATTTTTGGGATCAGAGACTTCAAATCTCGCCTTGTGCATCTACAAGGTCGGTCAATTCATGCTGAGGAATCCGTTCGTTGGCTGTCTACTCCATCCCATTTTAACGATCAAGACATTAACCCAATTACAAATTACCTGTTCGGAGGTAATCAACACATTGACAACCCTCCAGAATGGCTATTCCTAGCCGAAGGAATTAGTGATGCCTTAACTCTGATCGAACTAAATGTACCCTGTGTTGCCTGTTTCGGAGTTCAGGTAAACCTCTGTAGATTCACGGCTCTTTTTGAAAAGGCCACAAACTTAGTCGTCGTCCTGGACAATGATGTGTATCCGCTGATGACAGAGCACGCTGGGTTGTACAAGTCCTGGACTCCAATGTTAGAATCTCTAACTCAGCTGCAAACCGCGTTCCCACAACTTAAAATCTGGTGCGCGCCGCCCCCTAACATCAAGGGCATCAAAGACGTTAACAATTGGTATATGACCGAGAAGCTAACTCCAGAGAGTTTTGCTCAGGGAATTAAACGTCAATCACAGACTTTATTTGACTTTGCTCTCAACACGTTTCGCGGCCACAGAGAGTACCACCCTTTACTGCTCAGGTTATTAAAAGCTCAACCCAACTCTCAACGCCGAGAGACCTACCGACAAATTCTGCCTACAGACATCGTTAGTTACCTCCTCGAAGTTTATGGCTGAGATGTACCTCACAACTTCAGGGTCTAAGTCAATTGCAGGGCCAGTTAGCTTCACGGCAGTTGTATTTTCCAAACCCGTACAGGACTCTATTTTTCGCAATTACAGGCGGTATCGCTGGAGTCAGGTAGCATCAACTCTACTAGAGTTAGACTTTGTAGACGAGACACTGCTTTTTCCAGTTCAGCAAATTAATTGCCAGGGGGTTAAGCTACTACTCATTGAAAAAATTGATGCTTTGATCGCCCGGTTAGCCCTAAGAGGCTATCACAACATCACAGTTGTCACCACAGATTCAGAGATACCAACTCCAAAGTCAACCATGTTATTTCGGCGTGAACGACGTAGTTTATCCTCTAGTGCCGCCAACGCTATTGCTCATAGTCATATTCGCGCTTGGTGCCAGCTGTATGGAGAGAGGTACCAAGAGTACAACTGGCCTCAGAATCAAGGACGGCCAACCTCAGATCATCTTCAAACGATTCTGACAAAAGGCTTAACGCCTTACCATAGAACTGTAGCCATCCAAGTGACAGCTAACTGGTTAATCAAAACGGCGATCTCAGACCCACTTACTTGGCGTAAAACAGTAGAAGAGTTTGTACTCAAAGGTAGATGGGAGAAACAGTTTCAGGAACCCTTTATTACTGCAGCTCAACTTACCCCAGCTCAACTGAATAGATTCCTACAAAGGCTGGGCCTTGGTCCTCATCGTTATATCGAATTTGCCCCATCATGTCCTCTCAGACTCCCGGTTTCAAAGACATCCAAGACGCATATAGACATTTACTTACCAGCCAACCAACCTCAAAGCGAGGACTAGATAAAGTCGTTCACTATCTGGACATGCTGAAGACGATTGTGTCCGATCGCTCCTTCAATCAGGAAGAGCTGATGGTGTTTTATCAACTAGCTGACAGACTGTGGTTAGAAGCGTTACGCTATCCTCAGGTAAGGTCAACAATTGAACAAGCAGTCTGTTTAACTCCGAGTAAAAGAGAGATGAGCTTAACTGTTTGTTTGGCGACCTGTCATATGAGTCTTTGGTATCAGTCAGATGAGACTGAAGTAGATTCAACTAAAAACTTTTACTGCACAAGAGTTCTTCCGAGCTTAATTGACTGTCTACGACAACACACGGCTCAAACCGTCAGCATTCACCCAATTTCCTCGTTCTAATGGCTAAGCGCGACTATCCGGATTATGCTTTCACGTCCTTTTCTCGTCTAGGGCGATTTAAGACTTGCCCAAAGTTTTATCAGAAGAAATACCTAGAGCGGCAAAAAACACCATTTGTCTTTAATCCAGCCACGACAATTGGAACCTGGACTCATGCCGTCCTGGAAGAAGTACTGTCCTTAGAGACAAATACACTTGACGCAACTACGGCTTACGCACTGCTTTTACCAGGGTGGCTGAAAAGTCTAGACGTAGAAAGTTTACTTGACAAAGGGATATTCGACGCAGCCGAATCACTCGGTAGTTTAGCCTACAAAGCCTCAGAGCGTTATGTAGCTTCAGACAAAATTAGGACAACGAAAGGGTCTGCGCCCAAAGATGTCTGGAACTATCCTCCGGCTAGCTGGACCAGTGCCTTGAAACAAGCTGGTCTACAAGACGTAAAGTACATTTTTGACAACTATGCGGCTAGCCTGCGTCCAGATCTATTCATTCAAAACTCATTAGTTGGAATGCTCGCCGAAGTCTACAGTTTTATCTGTGACTTTAAGTGTCCTACTTGGGCCACAACCAAAGCGGTCGAGATGCCTATTTCAACTGATGAGTCTAATAAAATTCTGATGCCCGGGCAGAAAGACCTGTATATCAACTTATTTATAGACTGGGTGATTACCCGCACGGGCCACGATGACCAAGTATTTATTCTGGATTTTAAGTCTGACTCTAAGGTTCCGACTGAGTTGGATGTCCTGCATCATCCTCAGTTAAACCTTTACTGTTACTGTTACGAAACCCTTTACGGTATCAGACCGTACGGACAAGGGATCTTCCATATTCCTTCAGGAAAGTATATCTTAACTGCCGTAGACATTGCTGTCCAAGCTGAGGTTATGGAATCATTAGGTGAGTTACAGGCTCAGATTGATATTCAAACGCAGCAAGAGCAATTTTATCGCTGTCACCCTAACGATTATGGCACTCCCTGTAAAAAAGCCAATTGGGAAACAGGCGTGATTACAGAGGTGTGTCCGTTTTTGAAACAATGCTGGCCGACTTACCATCAAGTTCTTAGTAATTCACAGAGCATTCCTTAACATTACGTTACATTATTAAAAAATGCTTAATGTAAAGATGCGACGTTAATAACAGGCCAAGTGATTAGTTATGCTGATATTTTAGTCAGCACCCTAATCGCCGTGGACAACTTCAACAAAACAGATTTCGTTAATGGCTTAATGCATTGCGGCAGCGGCAAGGTTGATAACCCAACTGCTGCGGAAGCTGTATTTCAGAACATTTTAGATCAAGTAGGGTTAGCCTTGTGCTCAGGAAAAGTAGTTAGTTTGCCAAAAGTTGGTAAGTTGACTCCAACTCTTCGTAGAGAACGGTATGGTAGACATCCACAGACTGGAGATAAACTCATTATTCCAGCGACAGTGATTGTTAAATTTACAATATCAGATGCGCTGCACCGTCGATTACAACCGGCCCTGCTAGACCGACTGTTAGCGGCAACAGACTACGATGTGCTTGAAATTAAGAGCGAATAATTTTTGACGGGTGCATTTTCCGCTTTTACTCTTGTGCCATCAAATCATGACTACAAAACCTAACAGTCCACACCTGATCAGAACCTCCTTTCTAACGTATCTGCAGCATCTCTTTCCCTACAACGAACCTTGGACTCACCCGGTTACCCAAGTGACCTATTCACATGAATTAATCAAGCGCAGATTATCGGAGTTCAAGAAAATAACTGAAAACGATAGTCGGTCTTTGAATGACTATCGAGCGCTGTGGTACCTATGGTCCAGACAGAATAGTCGGTCTTCCATTGCAGAGAGTCTGTTCATCAGCTCTAGTACCTTGCGTCGGAGCTGGGACCGAAGCATTGACACAATTTTATTAATGCTACTGTTTCCGGACTTAGTCCCAGAAGTCTTTGTTTTACCTTCACCGTTTTGGGAGACCCCGTGACTTCAACCTCGCATCCAAACTCTGAACTCCAAACGATCGCTCTAAACGCGATGGCTGTGATTGAACAGTTTGAGAATCTGGTGGCAAACTTGAGTGAGTTTATGCAAACTTTACCTCAGGGTCAACAGCAAGAACTCGATGTTCATATCACCACTTTGAAGAGTCTAATTGAAGTTCTTAATGAAGACGGGATTATTAACGGCTCTGTCCTGACTAAAGTCGGACGCTCAAAAATCGAACGTTTGCAAATTGGTGGTGAGCTGTTAAAGCGACGGTCTCAGTACACAGTCGCTGAACTAGCGAGCATGTACAGTCTTGCACCAGAAACTATTAGACGATTCTTCCGGCAATACGAAAACGCTAGACCCAAAGAAAAAGTCCAGATGGAGCGCACATCTATTATGGATAGTGCTGCCCAAATGGAGCAGTTAGCCATTGTCATTCAGCGGAATATGGCGCGGCTCGAAGGCGCGAACGACGATGTGAATGTTAAATTTGTGGGAGAGATGTCAAAACTCATCGCTCTTTCAATTCAATACGCAGAGAAAATGGCTCAGTTTGAACGGATGCGAAGGCTCGAAGAGCTGATTGCTGAGGTTTTGATGGATGAGCTACCACACAAACGAACTGAGATTCTACGACGAATCGGCGCAGCCGGAAACAACGTTACTACTCGCTCAATTCTGAAGCAAGCTACAGTTGACGCTGAGTTGAGTACCTAGTCTATCAAGTCTTCTTTTATATTTGCCCATGAGTCAAATAAGTGACCAGCCACAGGTTTGGTATTGGTCTGGGACAGAACTAGAGTCTGGCTATCTTTTGACAGCTGATCGAAGTAAAACGCTGATTCTAACCCACGACCGACTTATTCAGTTTCCGCCCTACAGTCAAGGTGCTACCTGGGGGATTGACCCACACTGGCAACTTAAAGATTCACTCGGCTAATTTCCGCTTTCCACTGCCGACCTCAATCAGACAACTGGTTGTTCAGAAAAATAATACTCACGTTCAAAATAATGAAACTGTTAGTTCAACTTGACAGCACAGAACCTCCTGTTTACAAACACGCAGATGACTCAGGTTTGGATCTACGGTCTACTGTAGATATTGACTTAGCTCCCGGTGCAAGAGCCTTAGTTCCAACTGGAATCAAAATTAAGTTACCCCCGTTAACAGAAGCCCAAGTTCGACCTCGGAGCGGTTTAGCGGTTACCAGTGGAGTCACCGTACTCAATACCCCAGGAACAGTCGATGAAGGTTACCGGGGCGAAATCGGGGTCATTATGATCAATCACAATTCTGAACCATTCAAAATTTGCAAGGGCGATCGCATTGCTCAGTTGGTTATTTGTCCTATTTACCGACCTGAGATTGTTGTAGTTGAATCTCTAGACGAGACAAAGCGTGGAGAAAACGGGTTCGGATCTACAGGGGTGTAAACATGACAAACACAATGTTTGTAACTAAACGAGATGGCACACAAGCACCTTACGACATTATTAAAATTCGTCAGGTTGTCAACTGGGCCTGTGACGGTTTAGTCAGCCCAATTCCCTTAGAAGGGAGTCTATCCTTGAAGGTTCGAGACGGAGTAACTACCCGATTCATTCAAGACAGCCTCATCCGCTGTGCGCTTGAATTGTGTAATCCGCAGGAACCAGCGTGGCGCAAAGTTGCTGGAAGACTTCATATCTGGGGACTATGGAAGGACGTAAAAGTTAACCGAGGTTATGGTTATGGCAATTATGTCCAAGCTGTGCATTATCAAATAGACGCAGGGCGTTACGATAGAAAGTTGGTCGAGGTATATACCGACGAGCAACTTGAAATTGCTTCAGGGTGGATTAACCCTGACCTGGATCAAAACTACGACTACGCAGGGGCCTCATTACTCACTAAACGGTTTTTAGTTGAGAATGAGCTACCGCAAGAAGCCTATTTAACCTGCGCCTTATTAGCCGCCAGCGTCGAACCAGAATCAGAGAGACTTTATCAAGCCAGACAATTTTACCGAGCGATCTCGCAGCATAAACTCTCACTCGCGACTCCAATTCTTGCCAATCTCCGGCGACCCAATGCGTCGTTATCTAGCTGCTTCATTATTGCAATGGATGACGACCTCGATAGCATCTATAGTGCAATTCACGATGCTGCAAGAATTTCCAAGAGCGGCGGTGGCGTTGGTTGCGTTGATGGAGAAACGGAGTTTTTAACTCCGTTTGGCTGGAAGAAGTTTTCTGACTACGACAGTTCTGTTGACGAGTTAGTAGGGCAATACAACGCATCTACAGATACGATTGAATTCGTCAAACCGACTTTGTTTATTAAGGAACCCTGTTCAGAAATCAATTATTTCCGAACAAAATACGGAGTTTCTCAAAAGATTTGCGATGACCACAGAGTTTTGTATTATTCTGAGGGTTCACGGACTCTACAGCACCCCATTACTGGGAAAACCCTGGCAGACAAGTTCCTCACGGGAAAAGGTTTTAGAGGGCTACTAAAAACCGCCTTTACATCTGTGCAAAGCGAGGGGTTAGCGTATTCAGATGCGAGGTTACGTCTAATTACGGCCATCCAAGCAGATGGCACATTTCCAAATGGCAGTAACCGATGCATCATACAAGTCAAAAAAACTAGAAAAGCCGCCCGTCTTCAAGAAATCTTAGAAAGCTTAGGACTGGAGTACAAATTAACATTAACGCCTTGCGGACTGCATCACTACTCGTTTATTGCTCCAGACAAGATCAAAGTATTTCCTCCTGAGTTTTATCAATTAAGTACCCATCAATTGAAAGTTATTTCTGAGGAATGCTTGTATTGGGATGGCTCTAAAGAGCAAAACAGGTACTTCTCAAGAGTCGAAAACAACGCTGATTTTATTCAGTTCGCTTTTTCTGCACACGGCAAGAGAGCATCCAAGGCCACTTATAAAAGAGACAATGGGATTGATTACGTTGTCACAGTTTCGGAAAATCCATATGTGGGACTGCGTATAGACCAAAGACTTGACCACGAAATTTATTCAAGAGTCCCGACTACCGACGGTTACAAATACTGTTTTTCGGTTCCTAGCGACTGCCTTATTCTCCGACATAATGGTCAAGTGTTTTCGACGCATAACTGCAATGTCAGTCGCATTCGGGCGGCTGGTAGCTGGGTTCAGAATCGAGCAAACTCTTCCGGTGGTGTTGTTCCCTGGATTAAGTTATTAAACGACACAGCTATTGCTGTAAATCAGGGTGGACGCAGAGCTGGAGCCTTTACAGTCAGTCTTGATGTTTGGCACCGTGACATCCCTGAGTTCCTTGAAATGCAAACTGAGAACGGAGATCAACGGCGCAAGGCATACGATGTCTTTCCTCAGTTGGTGATTCCAGACCTTTTTATGCAGCGGGTTCTGCAGAATGAGACTTGGACTCTAGTTGACCCTTATGAAGTGCGTCAAGTTTACGGAGTTGAGTTGGCGGAGTTGTGGGGTGAGCAGTTTGAGCGGGTCTATCTGCAACTCGAACAAGACGGAAAACTGACTCTAACAGAGCAGGTGCAGGCTAAAGACCTCTTCCGGTCGATCATGAAAACCCAGATCGAAACTGGACTACCTTACTTAGCTTTTAAGGACGAGATTAACCGTCGGAATCCTAATAAACACAAAGGTTACATTCCTGGTGTAAACCTTTGTGTAGCTCCGGAAACTCGGGTGTTAACGGATCAAGGTCAGATTCCTATCAAAGACCTAGAAGGCACCGTAGTTAAGGTTTGGAATGGGTTTGAGTGGTCTCAGGTTGAAGTCCGCAAAACGGGTGAAAATCAGCGTTTACTCAAAGTACACCTAAGCAATGGTGAAATTTTAGAGTGTACCTACCATCACCATTTTTGGGTACAAGTAGATTACAAGGGTAAACTCAAACAGGTTGATGCAAAAGACCTAAAACCGGGAGATAAGTTAATCAAGTACGATTTACCCCTGGTTTCCTCGACCGACGATGTACCCTTTCCTTCCGTTTATACTTCAGGTCTTGACAAGTTTACCGTACCGCTTAATGGGTATACAGTAAAGTCTCGTTTAGACTGGTTAGCGGGTTTAGCTGATGCCGAAGGAACCATTCAGCGAAATGGTGACAACGAGCAGTTAGTTATATCTTCCGTTCATCCGAACTTTTTACGCGAAGTTCGTCTAATGCTGCAAACTTTAGGGGTTGACTCTAAAGTCACGCAGATGTTCAAGCCAATGACTCGCCTCTTGCCCGATGGTAAAGGGAGTAAGAAGTCCTATGACTGCAAGGCAAGCTACCGATTGATTATTACCTCTAATGGACTGTACAGTTTAAGTCAATTAGGTTTTACAACCAATCGCCTCAAATGGGAAGTTCGCCACCCTCAACGGGACGCAGCTAGATTCATTCAAGTTGAAAAGGTTGAGTTTACCGACAGATTCGACGATACCTACTGCTTTTCAGAGCCTTTGCGTCACTTAGGGATGTTTAATGGCATTCTCACAGGGCAATGCGTAGAGTCGTATTCAAACGTAAAACCAGGAGAAGAGGCCCATACCTGCAACCTAATTTCATTGAATCTCGCCAACATTCGAGGGTCTGAAGAGTTACAGCATTGTTGCAGTCTGGCAGTCCGACTTTTAGACAATACCATTGATCTGACGACGACTCCAATTTCTGCCAGTAAACGGCATAATGACCTTTACCGCACTATTGGAATTGGGTCGATGGGGTTGGCTGATTGGTTAGCCTTCAATCATCTGCGGTACTCTAATGTTGAGGAAATCAACGACTGGTACGAAGACATCGCTTACTACTGCATCAAAGCCTCGGCTGACTTAGCTATTAAGCGGGGGTCTTTTCAAGCCTACGAGGGAAGTGAGTGGAGTCAAGGTAAAATTCTCTGCCGTGAAAGTCAATGGTTTGACGTAAATAGCAAAAAAGCTGACCGCTGGCACAAATTAAGTCATCAAATTCAGACTACCGGAATTCGTAACTCTCAGATTCTCGCAATTGCGCCAAATACATCCTCAGCCTTAATTCAAGGGTGTACAGCAAGTGTGCTACCTGTCTTTAGCCGCTTCTTTTATGAAAAGGGTAAAGTCGCGGTACCTATGGCTCCCCCGTTTATTGACACTCATCTTTGGTTCTACGAAGAAAACAAACGATTACACCCTAGCATCGTTGTTAATGCGATCGCAGCAATCCAGAAATGGACAGATACAGGCATCTCAATGGAACTCCTATTTAACCTTAATAAAGGAGTTTACTCGGATGAACCCGTTGCCATTACCGCTAAGGAAATCTTTGAAGTCTTGATGCAAGCCTGGAAGTCAGGCTGTAAAGCTATCTACTACATCCGTAGTATTCAAAAAGACGACACCGACTCCTACAAAGAGCAAGCGTCAGAATGCTCTGTGTGCGCTAACTAACCCTTCTTCTACTTAACTCATGTATCTTTCCAAACACCATCCAATGATGGAACACGCTCCGGTGTTCAATCCTGCTGGTAATGACGATGTTGGTACAAGAACGATCTGGTTTGGTAATACAACCAACCTGAAACAGCTAAATGACATTCGTTACGGCTGGGCTCGGCAGCTTTACAAGCAAATGCGAGAACAGTTTTGGATACCTCAGAAATTGGATATTACCGGCGATGTCAATGACTACGCCAGTCTTACCGCTGGAGAGCGTCGGGCATTCGATGGCATTCTGAGCTATCTAACGTTCCTAGACAGTGTACAAACCTGTAATATCCCACATCTGGGCCTTACCATTACGGCACCTGAGGTCTCTTTGTGCCTAAACGAGCAAACCTCACAAGAGGCTATGCACAATGAGAGCTATCAAGTCATTATTGACACGATTGTTCCCAGCGATCGACGCAGTGACATTTACGAGTTCTGGCGTACAGATAAAGTGCTGTACGACCGCTGTAAGTACATTGCCGGATTGTATCAGCAGTATGTAGATAATCCTTCCCAGGAAAACTACTTTATTGCATTGGTGGCAGACTACATGCTCGAAGGTCTGTACTTCTACAACGGATTTGCGTTCTTCTACAACTTAGCCAGTAGTTCTTTAATGAGTGGCTGCGCTGATATCTTCCGACTGATCAACCGGGATGAACTCTCACACGTTCGCTTATATCAAAAGTTGTTGGAAGAAGCCCGTCAGGTTTTCCCCCATAGCCTAGAGCAAATCTATGAGATGTTTGACGGCGCAGTTCAACAAGAAGTGTTGTGGGCCTCTCACATCATTGGCGATTCTGTTTTGGGCATCACTGAAGACAGTACTGAGCACTATACTCGCTACTTAGCCAACACCCGGTTGAAAGCGATTGGACTTAGCCCTCTGTACAGCGATCCTAAGTATAAGAAGAGTCCTTATGCTCACTTAGAACGGTTTGCAGACGTTTCCAGTGAAGGCTCAACCAAGAGTAACTTCTTCGAGGGGACAGTGACATCGTATGTGATGTCATCCGGTGTAGAAGGGTGGGAAGACTTCTAAGTCTGAAATAAAAAGGGGCTCTTTGGAGCCCCTTTCCGCATTAACGGTAGAAGATGCGTCCCCAACCGTCATCGCCTTCCGCATCCCAGACTTGCCACCTGGCTTTTAACATTCGCTTACTGTATCGAACACACTCACCACTTTTACCCTGATACGGGAACTTACCATAAGGATCATGACAAAAATAGTCATCGCCGTCCTTACCAATCACCAGAATCATATGGCCGTTTCCTTCTGGCCACTCCTCGGTACCGTGGTGCAAAATACCAATCACCATCGGCATTCCCTGCCTTAACTGATCGTCTAGGTCAGCCAACGTGAGATTGTAATGAAATGACGATTTGACCCCAATTTCTGCCAAGGCCGCAGTCATATGCGCGTGGTTCGTAGACTGTCGCCCTTTATTAACAATAAAGTGCCACAAGAAATAATCATCCGATCCATTACAGACACCTGGTTTAATAAACTCGCCTCCAGCAAAAGAAGCACTCGTATTACAGGTGCCGTAGGGGTCGTAAGAGTTATCTAGCTGAGACTGATAACGCACAGGGAGTTTGATCAATGGAGCCGGATAGATGACCTTCCCATCTTGCAGAATCTGGACGTGACTAGGGAAGACATACCAGGTATTGAAACCCTTGAACGAAGTTTCAAAGAATGCTACCCGGAAGTGATTTCCTTCTTCACAGTAAGAATGAATCTTGAATTCACCCTGAGAGATAGCGACTTTCTCAGCATCACCTAACTCAGATGCTTGTAAGAAAGGCGATCGCTTGAGATACGTTGATCTGACAATTTTTAATGTTAAGCCCATTAGCCTGGTTCAGCCCAGATCGTTTGAGGATCAAGGCCAGCCTCAATCACTACAGCATTAATTTTGTCAATCTCTTCTGTAGTTAAAGTAAGCAAGTTTTCGTTTAGCAAAATCTGAATCAACTCACGAAAACGCTCAATGACAAAATCAACCGATAAATTTCCCGTCAAACCCGTAAACAAAAAGGATAGAGCTAGTTGTGCAGATTGAGATTTCTGCGCGGCTACATATAATTTATCCCAAGGAAAATCAGGCTGTTGAATAGCCCGAAACAGTCTTTGAACCGGTGATAAAAGGGTTAAACTTTGATAGTTTTGGTAGTTCTGGTAAGCTTTCCAGTCGGCATCACTAATATAGTGATAGTCTCCGCCAGGAGGCGACGAATAAACACCTCTTTCAAAGTCAGGCTTTCCGTTGGAGTCTTTGTAAATGTATGGCATTTTATCTCTGCTTATTTACCTATTGCTAAGTTAAAGTCAATCCACCCTTGAATTTGCAGCACTGTGTAACGACCCGGAGAATAGTTTCCAGTTCGAGCCATTTGAATTTGACCGGCAGTATTTGTTGGTGTCTCCAGAAGCACAAGCGAAGTAGTCGCGTTATATACACCGTTAGCTGAATAGGCGTACCCACCACCTACACCTCGAAAGTCCCCAAAAATTGGTGAGGATGTAGGTAAGGTTAATAGTGCTGCTGGTGAGCGAGCATTGATGGATAGCTGAGTTGATAAAGCTGTAAACTCAGCGTTGCCACAAGTTAAAATATACCGAGCAAGTACCTCTAAACCAACAGGTACAACTAGGTTATATAATGTGGCTGAAGTATTTACAATTAAACTCGTAATTCTAACTGGAGTTACATATTCAAAGCGAGTTCCGTATTGATTAAAGGCTAGAATAGCGCCACCACTTCTCACCACGGAGGCTACTCGTCGTGCCACCCAATTACTAGGCCGATTAACCGCCTCGATCGACGTATCGAAATAAGCATCTACTATGTTTGTGACCGGGTTATAAATCACAAACAAATGGTAGGTTCCATCAGTAAGACTAATACCAGAGGCTCTGCCGCCGTTATTGCCAAGCGCCCAAGTATTATTTAGATTTTTAACTAGACTAGGAACCGAAACAGAATAATATCCGCCAATTTTAGTTGTTAGATAACCAGATCCAAGCGTGACGTTTTGCCCATCTGTAGACGAGCACTGCACTCCACTAGGTTGAGTAGCTACTAAAAATGAATCCGAGACTAAAGTTTGATTTCGGTAAACTAAAGTAGCATCTTCCGTAGTGCTTAGACTAACAGGAATACCCATCACCGTATCAGCCGATAAATCGTTGTATACGTTGATAGGGTTAACTAAACCAGTTCTGCGTGCCTGTAATGTCATAGGCCCTCCCAAACTTTGAAATCTCTCCAACCATGCAGCAGTAACGTTGGATAAGCACCAGATGACTGAATTGTCCCGTTACTACGCCATGTAATTTGTGCATTTTGATCAGTAACCAAAAAGTCAGCTTGAAGCGCTGTCCCAGCAAGCATAAAGTCATTGCCGTTTACATACCAGTAACTACCGACATGACCATTAAAGTTACCAAATAATGGTGTTCCCGATGGTGTTGGTGCATTTTGACCCAAGGAAATTGCAAACGAGCCATTAGCCACCGGAAGTCCAGCAGTAACGGTTAAACTCACTAAAGTTTTAACTCCGTTAGGCGGACCCACCAACGCGACGTTGGTTTGAGCCGAATTGTAAAGATTACCTTGACCGTATGACCCAGGCGACCAGGTATCTCCAAGAGGAGTTGTACGAGTTTTCAGTTCACAGTAGCCACCAAATTGATTGAATGGAACAAAGTTACCTCCAGCTACATTGATTGAGGTAAGTCTGCGTGCAGCCCAACCAGAAGGCCGGTTAACTGCGTTAATACTGCTATCCAAGCCTAGATCAGCCTGTCTTGAAACCGGATTAAATAGTGCAAACACATGATAAGTTCCAGTCGTTAAGGCTGAACCTAGTATGCCGCCAGATCCACCGTAACTCCAGGTTGAAAGAGTTTTGGTAATGGTACTTAGGACAATCGGATATTCGCCTCCGATATTAGTAAAAGTTGACCCAGCCGAAATTGTCAAACTGTTGGTTGTAATTGAATTTGGAACTACTCTTAATCCAACAATATGAGCTGAACTTAAAGCCTGAGCTGGCACTAAACTACCGGACTTAAAGTACAAACGACTATTGGTAACCGGACGGGGAACTATTTGATTTTGTAAGTAACTACAGTTCCAAGAAGGACGCTTAGAGTCGAGGTATAGTAGTCGAGTTGAGAGATTAGATGCCATACGCAATGCCCTCGTCAAACCACCCTAAAACTTGAATTGTGGTGCCTGTACTAGCGCTGTAGTAAGCACCTCCCGCTTTAGAATAAACAATTGAACCATTAGTCGAAGGAACTAAAACCCTGGTAACGTCGGCTAAAAAAGCAGTATATGCAGAGTAATAAACAGAGGAGGTATGGCCTCTAAATCCAGTTTGATAAATTAATAATCCCATCGATTGAACATTACCTTTCAGGTTTGACTGTAGTTCAAAATTATGGACTATTCCATCCGCAGGCAAACCCGGTGACAAAATGGCATCAATTAGAATCGGAATATTTTGAGGCGCAAAGTCACCCACTTGAGTATAAGTACCCGCTGCAGCGGTAGAATTGTTTAACGCTAAAGTCAAGTTAGTGAATTCAAAATAATTACCAAACTGGCGAAAAGGCTTAACTGTGTAGCCTACAGTCAAAGGAAAAGAAGCAATTCGTCGGGCTGACCAACCAGACGGACGGTGAACTGCATTGACATCAGAATCAAAACCTACATCAACAACTCCATTCACAGAGTTTCTAATTAAAAAGACGTGCAAGGTGAAAGGAAATGATGAAAAGGTTACTCCGTCAAAAGTCCCGCCTTGGTTTGTTCCTGCGGCCCAAGGCAAATTAATTGATTTCGTTAATGTCGTAGATAACCGGCCTACCCCGCGCTGACCAATTGTTAAAAGCGCAGCTCCAGCTGCAATATCTAATGTCTCTGCTGGGTCAACCGCATTATTACTGACCGCCAAACCCTCCAACCCGCTACCGGGGTTAAGGGGGCCAAACCGCCACTCATTGCTACTGTAGAATAGACTATCTCCCTCATTAACTGGTGACGCTACCGGTTGATGGTGTAAACGTTGAGCGTTGACAGTAAGAGAGGCTGGCAGATTAATCAGACCAGAAGTCCCTTTTCCAAATGCCAACTGCATTAGCTTACTGTTCTCCGATAGATATAGCCCTGATAATAGGTCACGTCCGCAACCGAAGCATAAACCTTCAGTTCATAACTTCCCGTCAATAGTACCCCCGGCTCAATTACCGCTTTTCCCGATTTAGCTGGGATAATGATAGAAGTTGAAATTGGAGTAGAATTTGACGAAGCGACCCCATTCGCTGTAATTACCGTCGTTACTTCAACATCTGTAGAGTGAACGTTTGTGACCCACAGAGTAACAAAATCATGGTCACTTGCATGAGCTGCATGAACTAACTGAGCTGGATGTCCAGTTGCAGTCACTTTGACCGGCACTCCTGCCGCAGCCGTTGAAAGCGGCAAAGAATTATGTGTAACTGTCATACGTCTGACAAAGACACTACGCCTAGAATCTAGGCCATTTGCCGACCTAAGATGTGTTCAAATATGAGTTTCTACGCCACTGTCGATCCAAACTACATTGCTAAAGCCAGTCGATACTTCAGCCATAGTGTTAGAGACATCCTTGTTGAGTTATTACAAAACTCAAGACGGGCTGGAGCTACCGCAGTCACCATTGTCTTGGACGAAGAAAAAGAATCTATTGCTGTTCTAGACAACGGGCAGGGGATTGAAGACCCAAAAACCATTCTTACTTTAGGAGAAACAACATGGGGCGATAAAATTCAGAAAGTGGAAGACCCTGCCGGTTGCGGCGTTTTTTCATTAGCTGGGTGTTCTGAGGTTCAAATCATCAGCCGAGACTGGAAGTTAGACTTGTCTCCAGAGAAATTCTGCGGTCAAGTTCCAGTTCAGCCGATATATGAACAACCGTTTTATGACGGCACAGCCATTTGGTTCCGCTACAGCAAAAGTCAACTAGATAGTCGTTTCCCGGTCAACCTAATCAAAGCAGTCTGTGAGTTTGTTCCGCTCAATATTACGCTCAAACACAAAGAAGAAACGCTTTCAATTGGTGGTAATGCTTTTCTTAAAAATGCTATTTACTCTAAATCTTGGCAGGGCCTAAATCTAGGTGTAGTAAAAAACTCAGGCTCAGCTTCTAACTGTAACTTTTTTGGATTACAGCTAAACCTGCCCTTTGACTGTCCTCGAATGAAAGACAAAGCACTAACAGTCTACATTGACTTTGTAGACTGTGAAGAACTTAAATTGGTGCTTCCAGACCGAAAAGAATTTGTCAACAATGCATTTTTGGCTGAACTTAAAGTCGAGTGTGAGAGAGTAATTTTTGAATATTTACAAACTCTACCCACTCATCAGCTAACTACAAAAAGTTGGCGACGAGCAGCTCAACTAGGAGTCAAGCTACCAGAACCAAACGTCATTTTAGACCCTGTAGAAATTCAGGATGACAATAGCAACGTAGAAGATATCTTAGGCATAAACTCAAAGTTATCTACAGTAGTCTTACCCGTATCTTCTACACAATACGTGTTGAATGCTGGAGTCTCTAAGCACTACAACGATAGCTTTACAGTGTCAGATAGAATTCCAGTCTACCAATTACTAAGAACATGGTTAGCTCATTGCGATGACGTAAATCTTGTATTACCGAATGCACAATATAGAGGACTATCCTCTTACGACACTCTTCCTAGAATTGTTAGGATTGACCCAATCTCTTTCATTGAGGGGACTTGGGAAGACGTTGACTATGAAAATAGAAAAGTTGAAAAATTAGCTCTGGAACTAACAATTGAACAAGAGCAACCAGATGGGACTGTTGAGAGTTGGGAAGTACGTCTACCTCTTGATTTTTGGGCTGGTGATTCTCAAAATTCTATTAATCATCTAATTGTGTCAAATGAGTTTGGTTATGAAGATTTAGACGAGCTAGTTGAAAATATAGTCCTCGTTCACTGGGTTAAGAACTATGACTCGGAGGATTATGGTGACGATGAGTCAAATTTTCGTGTTGATTGTATTTCGACGGTGTATGACTTTCTTGTCGATGAAAAAGAAGCAATCAAGAAGATTCTTCAGGAAAAAATAGCCCAACATATTCTATACAGTGTGCCCTCAGGGTACAGTGTGACAATCCAATTGACCCAAGGGCCTAACCGAAAAATTGACATCCAGATTACGTCATAGAGATCCCAGTAAACGATTCCCACTCGCGTTCAAACTGGGTCAGGTCATTTAGCTGAATCCGGGTTCCAGTCTGAGTTGCTTTAAGACAGTCCCCAGCGGGTGAAGGACAGCTAGAGTCCATTGACTGGATGCTCATCGGTAACTTAGCCGTAGCCACCTGAATTGCCACAGGCGGCTGCGGTTTTTGCTGTATAGCCTTCTGAGTTAGCTCTCTCGCTGCTGCAACCAGCTGCCCTACTTTGGCACTGTTCATGGGCAGTTGTTGCACACCCTGTTTCAACTGCTCAAGGTCTACGGCACTAGATTGCCACTGCGATCGCTTCCGTTTAACCTTTACTCGTAAAGGCTGGGAAGGCGCAGGAGCTTGTTCTAATGTTGTCTGTTGAGTCTGTTCAATTGTCGGAGCCGTAATTGTGGACTTAGCCGATGGCACCGAACTGCCACTGGCCTGCGTCCCTTTTCGCATCTCGTTAATAAAATTCAGAACAATCGGTTTAGTAATTGACCGATTTGTAATTTGATGTCCACCCTCATCACGCGGTTTGTTCCAGATCTCATGGTGTAAGTGCTCGCCAGTACTATGACCCGTCGTTCCTTGGTAGCCAATCACCTGTCCTTTAGCAACAGTCTGACCCACTTTAACGGTTCCTATCGACCGTTGATGTAAGTGAGCGAAGAAGTGTTCCATACCAGTTTTTTGGTCTTTGATAGCAACACCGTATCCGTAACCCCCATAGCTGCCGCTCGCCGTGATTACTCCGCTTACAGGCGAAGGTAGAGCCGGGTTGTAGTTGCCATTTTGCTCAATCGTGTAGTCATAAGAGCCTGGGGGTGAGTCGTCAATAAAGTACTGAGTATGCACAGAGTATTTACCTCGTGCCATCTGACCGGTAGGCTGTACCCGATTGGTCGGAGCAGACTTTGCTGCACTTCCCTTTGCTGGTTTGATCGAGGGTTGAGGGCGTGCAGTCGGTTGTGTGGTTTGGGTTGGAGTGACCGTAGAGGCCCCCTGACCTTTAATCAAAATTTGAGCAGGGCCTAAACTGCTTAACTTAGAAAGTTGTGAATAAGACTGACCGTTATCAATGTGATAAAAGTTATCTCCGTGTTGACGTAGCGGGTCTTCTCCAGCTACCCGATTTCTATACTCTGAGACCCCCTTGAAGGAAGTTCTACCGCCAACGTGCTTCCGAGCATTGGCCATCTTGGTGGGGTCAGCAGCATCAGCAAAGAATTGGTCTAGTACCTGTGACGCTTGAGCATGGCTCATCCCCCGTTTGCGTTTCAAAATAGCAATGGCCCCTTCTCGACCTTGGATCGAAGCCGAGCTGACACCAAAGTAAGGTTCAAACTGTCCACTGGCAAAGGCGACCTGAGTCACGTTACTACCGTATCGGGCCAGCCCAACTTTAGGGGCATTAATCCGGTTGAAGACCGCTTGAGCCGCATCCAAACGACCCAGTCTACTCGGCGACTCCATGATCGCTAGAGCGGCTAAACGGTACGCTTCCGCTTCACTCAATACAACCCCGCCACCCACTGTTTTTACCGGACCACTACCACCACTCTTACCGGACTGACCTGGCGAAACAGAAGATTTATATTTGCCCGGAACGGTACCCAACCCATAGTCAACGACTAACTCTGTCGGTTTGTGCTGCTTGAACCAGGCATCAACTCGGCGCAAGTCATCCATATTTTGAATGCCCAAACAACCTGCTGTTCCAGCACCGCCAGAGTTTCGATTAGAGTCTAAGTGAATGCCGATCGCCGCCCGTCCGGTCTCTCTAGTTGCCCCGGTCGGATTCACACTGACCCACATTGGACCAAGACCAGCCCCAAAAGAACCGCTGGTCCACTCCGGACTTCCCAGACTATAAGTCCCTTCCGGCACGGGTTCTAGTGAGCCGCCCCTAGAATCCTTCGCCTTCCGGAAAATCTGGCGGCTCCGAATACCAGAACTGATCGTCATTGTGTCCAAAATTTGACCTTCTTTGCCGACCATTTGCAGAGTCAGTTTGTTCAGACCGAACTCATCTTTTTCGTCTGTTTTTAATAACCGTAGATATGACTTACCGGTAGAGGCCGCACCCATCAAGGGCGTTGCTTCAGCTGCCGTCCCTTCGGCTGAAACCTCACCGACTCCCAGCGTTTCAGTCACAACCTTTTTAGCCGCGCCCACAGCACGCTTAGTCAACGTCGTTAGCGCGTCCATGTAACCCTTTTGGGCTTGATGAATTAAACCTACAGCACTCTGACCAAACTCATAAGCTTGTTTCGCAAACCCAGTCACCCCCTGCAAAACATTTTTCCACCAGGGCTGACGCTCTTTATCGTGAGTTGACTGTGATTCTTTGGCAAGATGCTGAGCGTTGACCAGCTGGTTATCTGTCGGTAAGGGTTGGTTGAGATAATCCTGCGTTACCTCCAGCCGCTCCTGACCCCGCCGCCGCACCAGATACTCATCATCTGACTGAGAACGAACGATACTACCTCGCTTCAAAGGTAAGTTTAGAGCCTTCGGCTGAGCCCAAGCCCCTCGCCGCCGCCGCGCTCGTTGTACAAGGCGCTCCATTGACTTATCTTTCTTACGCCCAATCAGCATTGAGTAACCTCCGGCGATCGCCCCGGCAATGAGGCCCACCCCAGCAGCAGCTAAAACTAAAGGAGCTGCTGCAATGCTGGCAACTGTACCCGCAGCGACGGCGGCACCCACGGCTAACGCTCCTAACCCGGCCCCAACCAGGGCACCCAAACCGCCACCGACAACCTGCCCGGTCGTAATTTGCTTGGCGCTTACCCGCCGCGAGTAAGCTTCTTTGGATAGGTGGCCACCTACCTTATCCATAACCAAATTTCCTAGATAAGCTCCAGCGATCGCTCCAATGGGACCCAAAACACCCCCGATCATGCCGCCAGCCATCGAACCTAACGATGAAGAGACCCGCCGCGTAGCCACTTCATGTTCGGCTTCTGTCCGGGCTGTTTGTGCTTGGTGCAACCCATAACCTAAAAGACCCATATCTAAAGCGGGACCCAAGACTCTAGCCCCAGTTTTTGCAACGCCTCTAAGTAATCCAGAACTACCCCGAACCAGCCGACCAAGTTGAGCTGCTCCTGGCGCTCTGCCTAGTACACGGGTAAACCGCGCTCCGGCTTGGGCCACCTGTCCGCGCATTCCCCGTTGATAAGCTTGATTTGCTGCGGATAGAATTCGGTCTAGCCGTCGGCCTTTACCTGCAACTATTCGAGCGGAGGACTGGGCCATATATGCCGCAACAGTGCGACTTGCGTGTCGGCCCACGTATGACCCCGCCGCACCAGCCAAAACTGTTTCTTGAAACAGAGGTTTGACCAGGTCATCTAATACCGGCATGACCCCGTAGTCTCTGGCTTCATAACGGAGGCGTGCGCGCTCTTTGATCGCTTCAGCCCCAGTGATTTGTCCAACCAGTGACCCGGCAGTATCCCCTAAAGCTCCGGCTGTCACTAGACCAAAAACGGACCCAACAATTGCTCCTTTGGCCGAGGCTGCTTGAATATAAGCATCCTCAACTTCAGCGTAAGTGCTAGTTGCGTTTAACGATCCGACTCGAAAAGACCCATACCCAAAAGTACCCAGGTCAATGGCAGGACTGAGTGCGTTTAAGACCGTCTCTTTATACCCCTGAGACAGAATATAACGACTGATGCCTGGAGTATATTTGGCCAGTCGCTGCAGGCCAGCATCCACAACCCGACTGGTTAGATTACCCACTCGACCCAGCAGAGTACTTCCTGCTCTGAATGTGCCGCTGATCAACTTACCTGCTGCGCTTACAGACCGAGTCAAGCCATGACTTAGGTGCCGAGTGACTCGTGAAAGTTCAGAGGCGTAGGCTTGTCCAGTTTTGATCAGAGTTTTAGCAATATGAGCCGAGTATGGAATCAGATAAGGTCCTACTTCACCGACAGCTCGCAGCACTGGACGAATTATAGACAGCCCTTCTTGTACAGTCGCCTTCAGTAACTGCCCTCCAAAGCGTAAGCCTTTATGTGCAGTGTGAAGGGCGTAACGACCGACGTTCTGAGCGATATGCCCAGCGGCCTGGGCCAAACGACCCATGTGCCCAGGACGCAGTCCTCGCACACCCAACTTTAATAACTGAAAAGTCGTCTTAGCGGTTAACTGTAAAGCTTTGCCACCTAGCTTACTAACTAGACTCAACCCAGCCACTGCCGGTCGTCCGAATGTTCGATACAACGTCGTTGCGGTTCCCGTTGCCAGATTGGTTAGATAGGGAAAGACTGACCGTAGTCCAGCCATCCTCTGAGTCATCTGCCAGAGGGCTACAGTGGAGGAAGCTGCTGTTTGGAGAACACCAACCGCTAATCTTGAAGTTAGGTTAAATGCACTTCGACCAATATTGGTGATCAACTTTCGGTGTTGTTGAACATACAACGCCGCCGCCTGCCCGACTTCTTTAAGGCCGGTGCCAAAAGTCCGACCGACAGCTCGCCCGTACTGATAGATATCCCGTCCAATGAAACTGGCTGTACGCCACCCCAGTCTTAGAATCTGCTGTCCAACTCTAGCCGTTGCTCTAGCATAAGGCTGAAGACGTCGCCCAACATGAACCGTGTAACGCCCCATTAAATCAATCAATTCAGACCCAAAGCGCACCGATTGCATAACGCCTTGGCTCAAGCCCCGCAGGGAAGATAACCCAAGTTTGACACTGCTCTGAGCCATCCAACTGAGAGCTGACCCTACGGGGTGCAATAGAGCTTTTGTGCCTGCATAAGCGGCTCGGACAAACGGAGAAGCGATCCGTCCAGCAAACTTAGTGGTCTGGTATCCCGCTTTTATGGCTGACTTTGTAAGATCTACGGCAGAAGCGGCTAGGGCTGATGTGACCTTCCACCCTACGGTTCCCGCTGTCCGTAGACCTTGTCCAATAGAGCGGATGGCTGGACCTAATAGGTCATCAGCCAAGTATTTCATTTCGGGAAAGTGATCAATGAATTGTCGGGCCTGCTGTCCTAAAAATCGTTCAGCCCGACCCAGTTGGTTCAGACCTTGCTGACTAATTCGAGCTGCAAAAGAAAGAAGCTGTGAAGTATACCGTCCAAATCTTGGTAATGAAATTGGTCTAGTCAGAAAACTCAATACTGACTGACTTACATAACGTCCAGCTTGCACCAAGTTTCCTAGCTGCCGGAGTCCGCCTCCAGCAGCAAGCTGTAAAACAGATGCAATCGGTCGCCCAATTCCAGTGATTAATCTGGCCCCCGCTGCGCCAAGGTAAGTCCCAGCTTTGATCGCCTGACGAGCCATCGGTCGCCCTACGGCCATTGCAAACTTACCTACTCCCTTAGCACTCCAGTTTAATAACTGAGCGGTTCGATGGATGACCGGTAAAGTAAGAGCCAGCCCTGATGTCGCGATTGCAGTACCAACAGCGGCGGCATGGGATAGAGCCTTGTAACCAAATTTGGCAGCTCTACCGACGGTACGGTTAATTCCTCTAAGCACATTCCGAGCCCCTCGGCGCAGGGGGTTCAATACCCTAAGAGTTGCCGCTCGTTCCGCTGCAAATTGTCGGTTAATTCGCAAGTAGAGTGAAGAAGATTGGACTGGATCGTAAATTGCCTGTCCGGACTCAGCATTCTCAATATCTTGGTCTGCCATTAAGCTGGCCAAACCAAAGAAACCGACCAAAGGAGCAATAACTCCAGCCGCGCCCCCTAGCACAAACCCATAAATTGGACTGCGGAAAAAGAACCCAGTTAAGGCCCCGACTAAAGCTCCAGCGGATGCTCCCATTTGATCCCGCCGAGCTTGGGTTAATTGCGTCCGATACTGTCGAGCCAGAGCCGGTTGTCGGGCAATCTGTTGGTTCAAACCGGATAGAGTTGATGCCGAGGTAATACCCTGAAGAACATCAACTCCCATAAAGACTGAGTCAACAATGCCAAATAAATCGAGACCGCCAGCGGCCATCCGCATGTCCAGCCCTTTGTACATTCTGTACATCGGGTTAAGCATACCTTCCAAGCCATTGACCGTTCGAGCTGCTAAATTCTGAACGGTGTTAGCCAATAGATTAGAGCTGGCGGTTGCCATCTTGTAAGAACCAACTGACTTTGCCATCACATTCGCCAGCCCCCGCCACGGACCGGGTAGGTCAGAAAAGTCAGTGTTGAATACCTCAATTGCTTTATCCAAACCCTGACGGCTCGTTGGTTGAATCTTAAGGTTCAACTGTAAACGCGGAGGCGACACCGGTTGCATAAACCCAGTGAAAAAGCGCTTTGGCGCAGAAAAAATATCTTTTAATAACGCTCTTCCCATCCGCTGCGGCTGTCTGTATCTCAAACCTGGGTCAACAAAAGTGGCTCGATTTGGCATTTGCTCCAATGCCGATTGAAAGACATCCTCAATGCCAAAGTCAGTAGTCCGCTTCAGGACTTTTAATAAATCATCAACAGACTCTGGATGACGCTGAATATACTCCCGCATCGCTCGAACGTTGGCCGAAACCTCATCGGCATAAACCTGCTTGAATAACTGAGTGTTAAAGTCACTAGAGTAACGTTGATAGAGCTGTACAGTTGACTTTTCACTGGCTCGTTGCAGCAGTGATTTAACCTCATTCACCCGAGCTTGGGTCGATGGATGACTGTATAAGTGCTGGTCAAGTTCACCAATTTCCAGACGGGTTAACTTGCCCTGCTCATCCAGTGCGTGCGAGGCTTCGTGTAACAACGTAAATCTTGCTTCCGCCAAGTCGGTTTGTCTGACTTTTAAGCCTTGAGCCTGCCGACCTAAGACTCTAGCTGTCGCTGGACTGACGGTGAGTGAACGATATTTACTGCTATAGCTACCTTCTAGAGCAAACCGACTGCCTTTGACTCGCAGGCGAGTTCCGCCTAGAGCTACAGCATTGGCATCTCCAATGTCTCGGATCAAACTCCGAGTATCCTGCCGGAAAGTGCTGATCAGGCCCTGGTCTAAATGCCCTGTAGCAATAAAGCGGAGACCGGCAGTGGCATCAGAAACCGCTTGAGGAATACCCCTGAATGCCGCCGAAATTTGACGCTTCCGGGTTGGACTTGTCAAGGTATTGGAAATTGTATCGATGACAGATAGTTGAGTGACAGGGCCAAGACCACCGGTCACTAGACTCAAACCAAGATTTAATAAACCATTCTGTAACAACCGACCACTTTTTAGCGTCTTCGGCAACTGCATAAATGTGGCTAATGCAGCTGTCGTAACCGACTGTTCTAGATACAGTTGAATTGGACTTTTCTCTTGGTCTTTGTAAGCAGCGCGTGAAAGGCGATCGCCTGCAACAGCACCGACTATGCCACCAAAAATAGAGGCACCGATCGCCGCCAGAGGGTTCCTCGTTAGAGCAGAAACAAAACCACCGATAGTAAACCCTAAAAGCGCTGTGCCTGCTTCTTGGTAGGCTCGTTGAAACTCTTTGTACATGTCATTTTGATCCAGAGATTTCAGTCGAGTATCGGCTAAGACACCACTAAGAAAGTCTAGACCGCTGAAAAATGCCGCTGTTGGTAGACCTTTGGGAATGCCATGAAGCGAATCCATTATGTTGAATCCCAACCGGGGTACCGCCTCAGATCCAAAGCGGACGGCACGAGCCACAGCTCTATCAAACGGATCAGTCGCCCCTTTGAGACTACTAAGACTGTCTGCATAAGACTGCTGAAAATTTTGCAGATAACTCCAGCCTGGAACCTTCGCCTTGAAATGCTGCCAAAGCGGTTGAGCTAAAGAAGCAACATCGTCCAAGAAACTTCGAGCTTCTTTAATCACAGATTTGGTCTGCTGCCACTGATCTTTAGCCCAATCCAGTTTAGGGGTCAGAACCTGACTCAGTTGTTGTCTTGCCGTTGAGCCGTAATGAGAAATCACCTGATTGAGCTGACTCCCCCAGACCTGCAGGCGCTGAGTAACCGGTTGAGACATCTGACGGAATTGATTGAACCGGGCCTGCGCCCAGTCGAAGGATTGGTTACCTAAGTTAAAGAAGTCCGGCGTCGGCATCTGCAGCGCAGGTAATCGAATGCCCGGTAAATGTAAGTTAAGCTTAGGCCCAGGAATGCGTGTTTGCATTAACGCCTGCGCTGCTCGTTGAAACCGAGCTACCGGTTGAGTGAGAAACTGAACCTTGGACTTGACCCGATCTGCTTTCGTTAATAACCAGTTAGCTGGTTTCCAAAGTGCGCCTTCAACCTTACTAAAGTTTTGCCGTATGGTTTGGTAGATCTGACTCATGTTTTCAGCCAGTTGTTGAGTCACAGGCCGAGACAGGTCATGCATCTGCACTCGTAACAGCGAGGCCGATGCCGCGTGAATAAAACTGTAGAGAGAAAGATTAATTGGTTCTGGGGGACGTTGAATTGCCGCTGCAGTAACCAAAGCGTTGTACATTGCCTGCCGTCGTTCCAGCGCCAGCCGCATAGTATTGCTAATCCGGTAATTCCCCAGCCCAAAGGCTTGAAGCACCCGGCTACCACCGCTGAAGTATTGTTGCTGGTTGAAGTAAGCCTGCTTATTAGAAACACTGCCTAACATGAGGGGATGCACTGTGAGTTCATCTATGGACGTATCCACAGACACAGCTCGTTGGATTGATGCAGCTTGCTCCTGTTTGTAGTGCAGAGCAATGTTACCGCCAATAAAGGGTTCTTCTCCGGCTAAGGTTGAACGCCGAGGTTCGTAAGACAGGAACACCGAATAGGAACTGCGAGGCAACAGTAGCGACTTAACAGTCTGAACCGGCAGAGAGTCATTGGCTAACCCCAGATTTTGATCCTGTAAAAAAGGTGCAACTACACTCTCCAGGAGAAAGCGCACAGGAGCTGTTACAGCAGAGGCTACCATCCCCAGCGGTGTCGCTACCATATGGCCTAGACCGCGTGCTATGCGGCCTAACCCAACCGCGTCAGCCATCTTACCGATACTTTCGACTGGATGGGATAAGAAGCGACCTAACCCTCGGACGAGGTTTTGCTCTAGCTGCCGAACCGGAGCACTTGCAGCTTTGATCTGGTCTAGTCCCATCATGGCCCCAATACCTAACGCAATAGCGCCAATAGGACCTAGCCCTGCCATTGCTGCCATTCCTGCTACGCCAGCCGACAGTGCCCAGTAGAGACCGCCAGAAACAAATTGTTCGCCAGCCGCACGCCGGAGAGCTTGTGGTTGGGTATCTCCGCCCAGCATAATCATGGACGACTCAAACAGTTCATAAACTGAGCGACCGGTGGCTACCCAAGATCCAACTAACGTGGCAGCTCCCTTGACTCCTTTGATACCTGTCGTTAAAAAGCCTTCAGTCCAAGGGCGAATTTGAGGTCTGGACTTAATCAGAGAAAAGTCCTTGGCTCCTTTTTGTAATCGCCCTTGGGGCACACCCCGTTCACCATCCAATGCCTCATCGACCCAGCGCATCCAAGCACGGCGATCGCGGTTGATGTTATAACGACCCCGAATCGGCTCACTCAGACGGTTAATAATCTGCTGCATGGATTCGCTCTGCTCCAACCGAGCATTCAACCGCAGCAAGTTTTCATAGCGGTTCGTGGGGGCTAAGTCTAGCTGATTTACCTCTTCTAGAACTTCATCTAGGGCCGCGCCCAACAAAGATTTTGTCTCATCAATATAAAGTCGCACGCCGTCGTTAACAACTTGCCCCTTGCCCCCGTAGAACGCTTGATACAGAGTCATTGAAGTTCCTTTTAGAACCTGACGCTGCATTTGCTTTCGGATAATCTTCGTGACCTCATTCTGCACGCTGTTCTTGAACGTTCTGAGTAACTTTGCTTTCTGCTTATCTTCAGCGGCAGGCAGATCGTTCAATAAGGTTTGGAGATTCTGTAAGTAAGTTCCGGTAAAGTACTTACCGACATTTTTATGCAGAGTTCGGTACGAAGTGCTGATGTTTGAGACCAGGTCGAACGGACGCTGTCCATTTAACGCATCGCTCAAGTCAACAGGCATTCGATAAACGTTGTTGTAGCGATTCAGTTTGTCGATCTGAAAGATGGTCGCCTGATTTGTCCCCGGTAGGTTGCCCGTGGTGAAGACATACCGGCTGGGGTTACTAAAGAAGCGTCCCTGGTTAAGCTTAGAAACCTCTATCAGTTGAGAAAGTTCAGATTGGGTCACATAAGTCGAGAGCTTTGCAACCGTCTCTGTTGCGGCACTAATTGTGCCAGCAGTTAATAAAAGGGACATCGGTGCGGCAATCCAGGCCGCGTTTGAGAATGAGCCGAGGCCATTAGCTAAGTCAAACGGATTAAATGAGTCCGCCAGCCGCCGCCCTTTCCATTGCGATGAACTGAACCAGCGGGTAAAGGCGGCATAAAGATCAGACTGCCGCTCTGCCTTGCCCGACTGAATCAGCGATCGCTCCATAATAAAGTCGGCATTAGCGATGAAACCTAACGGGTCGTACCCGTCATAGTCTAAAGAGTAGCCAGGTAGAATATCGTGACCCAACCGCCCCGTTGCATAGCCTTCTTTCATCATGTCGAGCATCAACTCAGACGCACGCTGATTTGAAGCGTGTCGCATTCGGAACTGACGCACGCTCAGAGCTCTCGAAATTGCTCCGCTGTTAACCGCCGAAAGTTCATAACCGGTCATCGCCTCATATTTTGCTGCGTTCTGGCGCGGTGATGCCCCTCTTAATAACGCAATAGCCTGACTTAAATCTTTGGCCTGTCCTGTGTTGATTAACCCATAGGTCCGAGCCAACATATCTTGCGAAACGCCGCCTCGGACAAAGTCATAGGCAGTAGCTGAAATATCTGAGAATGAAGAGGCATATTGAATATACGTGCTGGTGCGGTGTTGTTTGAACGAGGCTCCTAGCGGTCCAATTAGGTTCAGAAACGGGTCAGTTGTGTCACTATATAGACCCGTTGCTGCGGGTAACCCAGTGACCCCAAAGGTCAGAGTCCGCAAAAATCGATCGGCTAGACCATAGAGTCCGCGTGGGGGTGCTTGAGCCCCTTTGCGCCGAGATGTTTCTACCCCAGAGAGTAGGCGTAAGGTTGGGCCTAACACTGGCGTTTTGTACAGAATGTCAAGAGCCGACTCAGGCAGCAAAGATGCCACTGTAAAGGCTGCGGCTCTAACGCCTAACATGGCCATTGCCGCTGTCGCAATTCTGGCCCCCGTTGACTTCATGCCCCTGTAGGGTAAGTCCATCTGGGCAGGCGTAGCAAAGTTCCCATCACTGACCTTTAACATGTGCTTGAGGGCAGCAGTTCGGTGGGCGTGCTCCCATAAAGATGGAGCTGCGATCGCTCCCATTAACCGCCGTGAAACAGACTTGTACCGAGCGGGTTTCATTGACCCATCGATTTCCCGCATATGACCTAATAGTTCATTTAAGGTCTCATTGGCGGCATGGCCTGGTTTCACAACAGGTAACCAGTCCGTTAATAACTTGTGGAACTCTTGGTTTGAAAGCCCCTTAGTGCGAAGTAGAAAATCATCAGCTAAGTCTTTGGTAGCGGCGAAGGCCCCACTGCGATCCAGCGCCCGTCCCATGATTAGCCCCGCACCTAAGGCTCCGCCAACTTGAGTGAGCGGGTCATCAAACTCGGCTCCGACATAACCCCCTTCAGGATTTGCCATCAGGTTTGCCATCACCAGACTGAGGTAATACGGTGCCGCTGCTCGTACAGCCCCCGGTAAACGTAGATTGGCCTTGGGATTAACTAGCTTCGCTGTCGCATTGAAGGTAGACGAGGCTAACTCTACCGGTAAGGTATAGACAAAGCGAATGGACTTCGTCGAGAATTCCAGCGCCCCGCTCGCCATTCGTCTCAAAGCGCGGGTGTGTTGGTCTAAGTCATCCAGTTGTTTTAATAACGGATGGTTGGCCCCCGCTCTAGCGGCTAAACGTCCCCTCAGGTTTGAGTCTGCAAGACGACCGCCGCCTAAGGCTAAGGCAGTGCCCAGCCCCAAGAATTCCATCCCTTTTTCATAGGCAGATTCCCGCTCATAAATCAGGTCATTTCCAAAGGTCAGTGCCGATAGCAGCCCTCGCCCCATGACGGAAGCGATCTGCAGCGCATTAAAATACCCGGGTACGTTCGCCCCAACATCAAACTTATCGAGTTCTCGCTCGGACAAGCGCACGGCAAAGGGTAACGCTGGAGTGATACCGGAACCCAATAGCGGCATTAACTGTAGACCGACGGACAAATTCGCCTTTCCGGTGGCAGCGTCCGCCCGAAGCAAAAAAGGCACCTGAATGAACGGGGTAGTCAGCTGCGTTGCCATTGTGTAAACCCGCTGTCCCTGTTGAGGTCCCTTCAGAAACATTTGAGCTAGCGTGTGTCCAATCGCCAGATTTGTATAGTCTTCGCGAGTCTGCGCTTGAGCTAATCCTTCAGCGGTTAATCGTTCATAGTTAGCCGAGAAATAAGCGTCCAGGCTATCGGGCTTGAGGCCATTCTCCTGGTTGTGAACTAGGTTGAGCATCCATGCCGCTCCCAGTGCCAACGTCTTGAGTCCTAACCCAGCCACAAATCCAGCCGCGATCGCCGCCTTGGTATTAAACCGCAATCCCATCCGCCGATGTCGGATGGACTGAATATCTGCCTGTAATTGTCGGTACCGAGTCTGAGCCCCTCGATATTGCTGCCGACTTAATTGCAGATCATCCGTTTCGAGCACAATGTCTTTGACTGAGCGGGACATCCGGCGCTCAGACGACCGCATTTTTTTATTAAACGTGCGGAGGGGGTCCAGCTTGTGACTGAATGACTCCGGTTGGTTCCCGAGGTCAACAACGTCCGGTAGCAGAAACCCAACCGCTGCGCCAACTCCGAGCTGAGTTAATAACACAGACTCGCGCGAGAGTTCACCCGAGAATTGAAACCGGGCAACCTGCCCATCCTCAGTCTGTAGTTCCTGATGCGCTTTAACTTGGGTCAGGAGACTGGCACCTAAGGGTTGAAAGAAAAACTGGTCTGATACACGGTCAGCTAACAGCGCAATCCCCATTGTGGAAAGCAACTTCCGCATTTTGGCAATTCGATGTTTGGCCTCGGACTCAAAGGGTTTGTATTTATTCTCGGCCACTGTAGCAGTCTCATTTAGTAACCGGAACGGCGATTGCTCCAACAGTTTGCGCTGTTGGTTAAGTTGCTGCCGATACCGGACTACCCGCTGGTCTTTTAATAACGTTTCCAACTGCTGATTAGACCGGTCTAAAACCTCTTCGCCATATTGCTGCAGCCGAACTAAGTTAGTCTTTGCATCGGCCGCCGCCTGGGGTTGAAAAGCGAACTGCGGTGTCTGTAGAGACTGCCCTAAGTCTTTGATTAACTGGCGCTCTTGCCGCATTAATTGGACTTCGCCAGACCAGCCTTTCAACACCTGACGCACACTCTGCCCTGGATTTTTGAAGCTATCTGTGACCTGACGGTAGAACCGATCAGTCCACAAAACAGCGTCTTCAAACGAGATCACGTCGCGCACCGTCATGTGTTTAACCGGGTCAAACTCCTCAAGGTTCATCATTCGACGCAACGGCGGCACCCAGTACATCATATTGGCCGGAAGCAGAGAGGCTAAGTCGTCATACCGCTTCGCAATCTTTTGCATCCGTTCGACCCCAAAGTTCTTGAACACAGGCCGGTAGACATTCGGGTCATCCTGCCGCTGTTCAAACACAATCTCTGTCGGCTGACCAATCGTCTCGGTCAGCTTGTTCAACGCTGTGGTGTACGTTCGATAGTGCGGCGTATCCACCGCATAGGGATTGATCGCCTCCAGAATCGGAGCCGTTAAACCAGCAAACCGAATCTGGTCAAACTTTCTCAGTATTTGTGAACCAGCGTATAACCCTTCATCTCCCAGCGTAATTTTGGTTAATCGACCTTCCTGCGTCACGGCAACCCGAGTCGGGTCTTTCAGCACATTGCCGGGTTTGTAAATTCGGTCGTACAACCGCGTGGTGAAATTTTGCGGCGTGGTGGTGGTGTCTTGAATCACTTCATTCAGAGCACCCCCGATGGCGGGACCAAACGTTAATAACCGAATGGCTGGAGCTGCCTGTAAAACAGTCCGTGCGGCCCACGTCTTTGGAGCCTCACGAGGCAGTTGTAGCATCATCTGAGCATGGTCAGTTTCGAGCATGGCTCGAAAATACTTAAGCGGTAGATCAACCCCCACATAGAACGCTAACGTTGTTGCGGCCCCTGCTCCGATGTTGTAGAAGTTAGAAAACATCTGCTCAAAGGGTCCTTCGTTCGCTTGACCGTAAGTGTTCCGGTAAGACTGCCCGAAGTAACGCTTCATGCTGCCAACCAACTTTTTATCCCGGTCTAACTCTCGGTCTTTGTGCGCTTCAAACCCTAAGGCCCAGTCAACCATTCGCCCAGCCGACTTCATCGTTGAACCGATGACCCCGTGCCCAACGGAATAGATGGGCTGACCGACTAAGTTATTAAAGGCATAACCCCAGCCCGGATCGCTCAGCTCACGGTCCATCTGCTTAATCGCGTCCGGTACTGCCGCTGCTGATTGACCCGTACGCGATTGATACAAATTAGAGTAAATATTGACTGATGGAAATTTCTTATCTGCGAAGAACTCAAAGAAATCCGCGTCCATCTTGGTCGGATAAAACGGCATGGACGGTAAGTTGGGCCCCTGGTCTCCCAGTGTAGTGACACGGTACAGATCGCCCCGCCCTTGAAGCGTTAGTTTCAGTTCTACTTTTGCGGGAGACTTGACCGCTTTCGTCTTGTACTGTTGCAGACCCTCCGTTTTTAATAACGTCGAGTAGAGCTCCTGGGAAAGCTGCGGGTCATTCAGCATTAATAACAAGTCAACCGAGCGTCCAGCCTTAGCTGCTTGAGTGAAGTTATGGGAACCAATCGCGAAGAGCTGGTCGCTCTCTCCGACAATCGCTAGGGCTTTTGTGTGAACCAATAAGGGGTCATCTGCAGTGGGAGTGAGAACACTGACACCAGCTCCAGATAACTGCTCGATTGCTCGTCTATGCCCAACAGTGTGACTTGCTGCCTGCTCGTACTGGGTCTGGGGATTCGCACTCAGAACGGTGACGTTCGCCCCTTGAGACTTCGCCATCAACAAAGAGGAAACCACAAGCGGGTCATCCAGATACGGCCCACTCAGGACAATGCGATCGCCTTTTTGTGCCCGTGCAATTCGTTGCGCTACTGCCTGAGACGCAAACCCGGAGACCGCGACGTTGCGCGTTGATTTTGGCACGGCTCCGATCGAAGCAGCAGCTTGAAACTGAGAGATTTGCTGCACTATTGCAGCGTCCGTTGTCGAGAACGCTAAATTATCCTGAGCAACAGACCCAGCAAATTGCCGTATCCGTTCCGACCGGCTGCGAGGGCGAGCACTCAGAGCCCCCTCTGACAAATTTCCGGTGGCAACAAAGGCGGTTGGTACGTTATTAATCAGACTGGTGTAGGTCTTAGCGTGCAGCCGCTGCTCTGCCGACGGCCGGGAAAATTGTCTGACATCAATCCCTAATCGCTCGGCCTGCCGCGCAAATTCTCTGGTGCGTGCAGCCTTGTCTTCAGATTGGTTCCCTGCATTGAGAATGACCCGCCCCGCTTGACTGAGGAGTCCTGACGCTTCTGGTACTGAGTAGAGCGTTGCAGTCAGACTCCCTGGCGCTGACTCACGCAGAAACTGCTCTGTCTGAGTCGGCAGAGCAGTTGAATGAATGAGCTTACCAAAAGCTGACTGCATGTGGCGTGAGATAGACCGTTCACAGTATGCCTAAGCTTTAGGGTCTCAATGTATTCAGGAAAGTGAAAGATGCAGGATTTGCGGGTTGCAAACCTACTGCTTCAGCTTGGTCACGTTAGGTCACGTTGGAGTTTTTACGATCGGGAATGGTTCCTTTTTCTGTGCCGTTAACGGCGAAGGTGTCTGCGTACGCAGTCTGGAAGCACTTGAGGATCTGGTGCTGCAACAACACGTCCAGCAGTCGGTGCCCAATCCGGACAATTTTCTGCATAAAGCGGCTTAATCGCCATGCAAACTGGGCCAGTAGCAAAGGCCGCAAAGTAAGTACAAGTGTAGCAACAACGCCTCTGTTCAACTAGCGGCTCATAAGGGCTGTTAATCCAGTCTGGAAAGATAACCTCTAAAAGTTCTGGGTCGTTTTGGACAACTCGATTCAGCCACCACTGCCCCACTCGGATCAACGTTGAGTCAGTATGCCGACGGCCTAGAAGCGATGCGCTACTGCAGACATACTTAACGAATTCAGACGATAACTTTGTCTGTCTCAACCAACATCTGTACTGCTGATTAGTCCCTGCCAGCACTAGATAAAGATTGTCTCTTGAGGGTGGGGCTAGTAGTTGAGTCATTCTAAGCGGATTATTGAAGCTTGGTGGGCTCGGCGGCAGTAGCTTAGCAGCCTAACGGCGGTGAGGTAAGTGGTGAGGCAAGACTATTTGGGTTTGGACACATCCAGCACAAACACATCGATAAGCCCTCTGAGCGCTTGCGGTAAGCTTGCTTCAATGCTGATTCTAAGTTCCTGAGCACTTCTGATGTTGTGTTCTTTATGCCCAGCAACCTTCTCGTCTGCACCAAACCAGATCGCGAGGAAAATGCCCTGTTGCTCTGCGTCTGGGTGTATTGAGTAGCGCTCATGCAGTTGAGCAGAAGCGGCAGTGTATAGATCATTATGCCACTGCCCTTTGACCTCTGTAACAAGCAATCGCCTTTTGCCGCTAATCATTTTAGTCGCCGTGAAATCACTCCGCTTTGCGCCCTTCAGCTGGTGCTCCGGCGTCACAGAGATGCCTTGCGGTTCAAGCCTCAAATTGAGGCGCTCAGCAATAATTTCCGTAGACCGTACTTCGCCTAGCCGATCACCTTTCTCATAAAAGCGATCTGCGGAGTTAAACTCTCCACCATCAATAGCTTTCTGGAAATCTTGAAGCTCTTGGATAACGAGTTGACGCAGACCTTCCACCGTAACCACTACATCGTGATCTAGTCGATTTACGATTTCCTGTGGTGTCGGCGGCTCGAAATCCCTGAGTGCTTTCTTTCGCACTTGACTAGCATGTATGCTCTTCAAATTATTGTGTAGATCAGCGAAGCGTGGACCGGCAAGAAGGCGTTCGAGGACAGGGATAGCATCCTCAGGATCATCTGAATCTATATACCAAATCACGTTGTTCAAGAAGCGGTATGCCTTCTCTTCTTTAGGACTGCCCGTTCCCCAGTGGTTCGGCAGGTCTACTTTAGGCCATTGTTCAATAAAGGCATCTAAAATGGCTTCTACTTTGCTTGATGTGAGTTTGGGCCAGTGGGAATGAGATCCAGGTATTCGCTCAGACTGCTCGTAAAGCAGAAACACAGCATCTTTATCTGCTTTGAGCCAGTCCCAATATTTTTCAGGTGCGTTGTCGAGAAAGTACCACGCGCGCACTAACCAGAAAGTGCGCTTTTGTTCGATATCTTTATTTTCAGTTCGGTTGGGCCAGTTGGCCATAAACTCTGTGCAACGCTCAGCAATGATTTCTTTCAAGTCATCCCGTTTGCCATACTGAGCAGCAATCCCAAAGAGTGTATTTAGTGAGTTAAGAGCTAGTTCACTAAAACGTTGGAGCCATTCAATCGATAGTGTGGCACGCAAATGACTGAAGGCATCTTCGTTACGCAATAACCCAACCTCAGGATGAGCACAACCTGGCTGTGCAAGTTGTGGCTCAACGTACTGCCGGAGAAAATTCTCGGCATTATCGCTATCAGAAAAGATTAAGCGGTTAACTTCCTTTAATAGTGCATTGTACTCTTCACTGGAGACTGCATCCCAAGACATATCAATGCCCGTACGCAGTGCTCTAAGTAGGTGGAGATCAACGCCTTCTAGATTGCCTTGAACACGCATGATCTCCAAGCACGCCGCATAGAGAACTATCTCTGAGTGATAATATTTCGAGGCACACTGTGATTCCGCAAGTTCGACCAGATCAGGGACATGAGGAATTATAAAACTAAGGCAGTTTCTAAGAGCATTCCGAACGAGTGTTTCATCACCAAACTCGTGCTCAATTGTTTCTGGAGCCGTAAGTACAAGTTTTGCAAAGCTAACTAGGCAAGTCCAGTGGCGGCCACCTTCGACAAGCTCTCGGTTTTCTTGAACATACTTGATGTTTGTTGCACGGATTTCGTCTTGGTTCCTGCGGCGACGCACTCTCTTTCTGTTAAAGCTGAAACGCCTACACTTGTGTGCTTCAAACATTTGTGCGCTAGCCCTGCTAGCCTGGGCCCACTCTCGCATAAATAAGGGTTTTTCCAGTGCTTGTTGACGCATATGACGCCGCAGGGTATTCGGGCCTCGCTCTTTTTTATTTTGATAGTATTGATGCCTAGCTATGAAACTCACCCACAAAGCTGGGTTATCGGTTTCAAACGCCAGATCGACGATGAATTTGTAGTCATCTCCTCGAAAATTAAGGCCGGTATGGGAATTGGAGTGCCAATCGAATGTATTAAGTTGGGCCTCGAAAATCTTGTCACGGTCAGTCAGTTTGCCAAACACTAGGGCGATAATACCTTGGCGTAGTGCATCATCTTGTTGAAGCACCTGAACTGCCTTACTTTGGTCGCTGCCCTTTCGCTCATGGAAGTTCAGGTTCCCGACCCATTGCCAAATCCGTAGTGGCTCGAAGGGAGGTGTTGCCAATTCAAAGTAGCGATCCAACATTGATCCTACGATTTTGCTGATCCCGTTTCGGCAGTCGCATTCATAAGGCTTCTTTCCGCATGTACAGGCTAGATCCTTGGTCAATTCATCCAAGAGCCACTCAATAGTCACAAGGTCTAGCCCGTTAATGAACTGTTTCACGAAGTAGCAATTGCGTATTGTGCGACCATGTTGCTCTTGATGGCTCGGATAAAGTGTTGAACAAGCTCGAAGAAATTTTGCGAGATAAGCTTGCTCAAAAGTTTCTGGTTCCAAGTTTTCGATGGTCTCAGCCGCAATACTGAGAGAATCATTACTGGCCTCAGTCACAAGAACGTCCAAGTCAGAGCGATGGTCATCACCTTCAATATCGAGCAAACACCTATTCGCCAACCAACGAGTGTCATTACTTTCAGTCGGCGTTAGAATGATTTGGCGCAACTCATCTGTCAAGTGCTCGATTGCTGGTGAGCCTCTCAAAAGCTCAAGGATCAGATCACGTAAGTGCCCGTCACTTCCAGATGTGAGAAGAGGTTTGATCTCGTTTACAACATCTTGAGTGAAGAACCCTGCCACGCTGAAACGACGCCAGAAATCCCCCCTTCGGAAGTAAGGATCTTGTGTCTCAATTTCTTTTAGTCGCTTTATAAGCAGACGCTTTGACGAATGATCAAGCTGGGAAGGGTCGCCGTTCGCTAACACTGCGTAAGGATCGAGTTCAATTGCGGATTCCTGTATAGGTTTGTTGCCTAGTGCTGCCATCCAACCCAGCAGACCCCGTAGTTCATCTCTTACTGTGGAATTTGGAGCAATAATAGGTAGGCATTTGGATAGTGTCAAAGGATCTGCTGGGTCTTTTATCCGCTTGGTAAGATAATCTGCTGCACAGTATTCAGCGACAATCCTGTGAATCGGGCGATGTTTGTCTACACTATCACTCGGTTTGAAAAGACGAGTTGCCAAGATTGCGTCAGCTATAGTTTCACCCTCAAGTAGTGATGCCAGCAACGGATATATCCGCTCTTCGGTGGCTTCGCTTGTGCAGACACCTTCTGCACCGGACAACAAAAGCTTGGTGAAAACTTCCGCCGATAGGTTAACTTTTTGAGCGGTTGAAAGTAGCGGATTAGTTCTCGCTACATAGGGATTTACTTCCTTCGCCAGACGTTCAACCGCTTGTGCGAATATTGATCGTTTGTCGGTGAAGTGTCGTTCACTCTCGATATAGGCATCAGCAAACAGTTTCAGAAACTGAGGGTTCGGAAGAAGCGTTTCTAAATCGAATCGAGCAACCTCGGCCTGAAATGCTGCGAAGTTCTCTCCCGGTACATGATGTTCAAAGATCGCTTTCTGTTCAGATCCATTAAACTCGCATAGCCTCACCACTAGAGGTAAGTGTCCGAAAAAGTCTTTGACCGCGTTTGTTGCAGCGTTGTCCCACTCGCTGGATCGGCTTGACAAGTAAACGCAGGTTGGAGTGGCCGCTTCAGCTTTGCCAAGAAGTTTATAGATGCCAGAATCATCCACTTTGGACAACTCATCAAATGCGTCAATCACCAGTGGGATATTTGTTGCCTTTGTTTCCGCATATGCAAGTTTGCTCGCTGTAACAACTGTTGTGTCCAGTTGGCGGGCAAGACTTCCCATAAGCTCAGTTTTCCCACCACCGGGTTCAGCCAATACAACGACGTAATTAGAAGCGGCGAGTAACTCCGGTTCAGTGTATGTTTTGTCATTATCTGCAAGACTGCGTGGAAGGTAGAAAGTTGTACTCATGCACACGTAATATTTACGGACGAGAGCGGTATATCTTATTTTAACGGTATGAGCCGAAACACTACTTGATTATATAAGTTTGAGTTACAGCGTTGGCGTTAGGTCGATATCGTTAAAGCACCTAACGGATCGGGTCAGCGGTTACCGATACCTTTGCATCCAACCTAAGCGGCTTTAGTCAATCCGCTGCACTCGATCCGTTAGGTGTCTGGAGCTTAAGCAAACACTTTTTTGGCTGTTTTTCCACAGCCATTTACAAACAAACCATCAAAAGTGCCTCCAACGACACCTCCCACCAAAGGCACCATTTTCATAAGGTTAACGACGCCCTTCTCACCAGCCTTTGTAATTAGTCGAAACCCGATTTTCTTATTGATTTCAATTAGAACTTTACCGGGTATCTGCTTGATTAGGTTTTGACATAGCTTAGTACCGATTGTGATGCCTGCGGTTTTAAGAAGCTCCTCCCCTGCTTCACCAATTAGGCATAATAGAACCATTGTTCTTACTTGCTCAGAATGAATATTATGTCCACGAAGGTAAGCTATGGCTGCAGCAGTGTTGGCTCCAAGTGCATAGGATGCAGCTAGACCCGCTGGAATAGTAACAGGCATTGCTGCGATGCCGCCTAATCCAGTAACAAAACCTGTGCCAGCAGCATAGGTAGTTCTCCACGCAATAACTGAATTAATGGCATCTTCAACACTTGCGGCTTTACTCAAATGATCTGCTGCAACCGCCTCTGCAGATGGCAGAATTCCTAACCCGTTAATCCCAGCATCGGCGATCCATTCAAGAGTTGCTCGTATGAGATTGCTGTCATCGCCACCTGCGCTAGCTGAAACCATAAAATTCAAGGTTTGTAAGGTACTTCATCTTTTTTATCTCTAGTTTTCTTAATAAGACCACCGTAATAACTCCTAATATTACTGAAAATTTACAAACTAGCTTCCTAGCCTTTGCACCACAAAAAATAATACTCAAGCTACCGTCACTACTGACAGACGAAGACACATAACGTTCCGGGTCAGCGGTTGCTAAGGCATTGGCACCTCACCCAAGAGGCTTCTGTCAATCCGCTACACCCCAAGATTATGCCTATGCTTGGCGTGTTCTAAGATACGCATAAGACCCTCCGTGTTATTTGCGTGTCTTCATGAGCCGTCCTGTGCGGCCCCGTATGACAGGTAGGGGAGGGAAGGGTTAAAGGCTCTCCTCGCCCCGATTGGGCGGCTTACCCCACAGATAGCATCCAAGTACGATCAAAGGATTCAAAGCTGAAAACGAAGGCGTTGAAGAGAGCGCACTTGAGCAATCGTTTCACAGTCACGCTCGTTGTGAATCAAAGTTATGACACCCTAAAATTTGCAGCAATTACCATATCGTTGTAGTCTAAGTCACCTCCGTTAGGGAGATCCTCAAAACCAAACACATTATTAGCTAACATTCGGATGTGATCGACTCCATCAGAATTCGCACCAAGGAACGCAAAATAAACAGCCGGATCATTTTGGGTATTAGTATCAAGTACCTCCGTGGGCGAAGCATTGATAATAATAAAAGGCGCAAAGAGTGAGCCTGAACTAAATTCTCCTCTGAAAGTTCCTGTGGACTGGTTTGCAACCTCCAGATCGATCCCTGCGACGCGGTTGCCAACGGCAGTTTGGATATAACCTAAATCTCCGGGTTTAAGAACGTTTCCGGTAAGAGGATCTGTAATACTGCCATCCGTATCATTGATTTCGTAAAAACCAACGTAGTTGTTGAAGGCTGCCTCCCGGTAAACGCTAAACTCTGCTTTAACGCTTCCACTAGGGGTAACAGCATTGCGGAGATCAATAAGTTCGATACCTGATTCATTTTGAATAGCTGTTCCTAATGGCGAGGTATCTGTAGTCACTTCAACTTTAAGCACTAGATCGTTGAAGTCTGTTGTGTTACCGAAGCTATCTTTCCAAGATAAGGGGAAAACGCTATCACCCAAGTCAGAAATTTGTTGCAGCGAAAGATCAGAGAAGAGCAAGTCAGAGAGTGGAGTAATACTTTTTTCAACGTTGTCAAGAGTACTATTCTTGACGAGCATAAACCGTAGGCTATGGTCTGCATCAAACTCAACAACGCTACTTATGCTGCTAGTATCAAAGCCGTTCGGGAGGTTGACAATGGTAGATAAAACAGAACGTGCCCTATTCAATGCTGCTTGAGCATACCCTTCAGATCCAGGGACAAGACCGTTAATGGTTCCTGCGGCATCATCAACGGTGAATACTGCAAGTTCATTAACGAAGTTTGATTTAGACTCTACTAAGCTTACCTGGAGTTTTGATGTCGAAATTGTAGCAACCGCGATAGACACTGTTGCAGTATCTGTGAACTCTCCATCACTCAATCCATAGGTAAAACTGTCAGTACCGTTAAAGTTATTGTTTGGAAAGTAGAGAAAAGAACCATCTGAGTTCAATGTTAAGGAACCATATTTAGCATCTGTCAGTAAGGTTACAACTAGCTCATCGCCATCAACATCACTATCATTCAGCAAAACATTGCCAACCAACAAATCATCTTCGTCAATCTGGAAACTATCATTAACAGCGATAGGAGATTGATTAAAAGCAGCAAAATTAATAGTAACCGTTGCAGTATCAGTACCACCATGACCATCACTTACAGTGTAATCAAAGCTTGCTATACCTGCAAATCCATCACTAGGAATAAAGTTGATACTGCCATTGATAATGTCTATTGTGCCATTAACCAGATTATCTACACCATCAAAAACTAAAGTATCTTCGTCAGGGTCACTGTCATTTTCTAATAAATCGAGAATTGAAAAAGACACAACTGTATCTGCTAGTGCCGAAAACCCATCATCAATAGCGATAGGGTTATTATTAGTATTTCTGCCACCATCACTTTCTAGGGTGAAAGAATTAGAGAGGTAAGTACCACCCAAGAATAACCTGAATCCTGAATATGTTCCAAAATCTGCTGAAATAGTATAACTGTCAGCTCGTTGAGCAAAGTCGGCACTGGTAGGTATTCTACTAGGGGGAGGATTTCCACCAAAAAAGTCTTTATCATTGCTCTCCAAAGATAAACTTAGACTGTTAAGCTCTAGTCCAAATAGTGATCCCCCGATGTCAATAGGATTTAACCAAGACAAACCTCTAGAAAAATCTAGGTAATAAGCTCCAGAACCAACAACTAGACGTCCATTTCGGAGAGAAGTACTTTGACCATCTATACTTAACACTCCATTGAGTGGAAAATAATCCCTACCAAAGACAGATGAACCTGGACGTAATTCAGGATCAAATGAGTACTCTAGGATGAGAGGAACAGTTCTCCCAGGCCCAGGATTTCTTGGAAAGGGTTCGGAGTACTCACCGACAGTTGCCTCGAAGCGAAAAGTCACATCATCTTTCGCCTCTTCTAGATTGAGAATAGTTTCTTCATCTAAGGGTAAAGCGACAGTTTGATCTTTGAACCTAGCGAGTTCAATATTTTTTAACGTGTCAGTACCATCCTTGCGTGTTCCTCGCATGTGCGAGAAGGTTATAGTACCATCTTCTAAGATAGAATAATCATAGTTTTTGAATCGGTCTGAAAATATAACGATATCCTCACCAAATCCACCATCAATAGTGTCGTTTCCTTTACCTCCTACAATAATGTCATCTTCAACATTTCCATTGATAATGTCATCGCCTTCTAGTCCCAAAAGCAAAATATCTTGCTCAGCAAATAATAAGTCTGGATCACGGTTTTGAAATGCATCTAGTGTGTCATTCCCAATACTTCCAGCGATAATATTGCCAGGGTGCAATCCTACAGGGGAAACTCCACCATTTGTGTTGGGGAGTGGAACAAAAAACCTGTTTTCATCAGAAGCAAAGACAAAAGACTTTGAATTAAATGCTATTGTAGACTCATAGTATATTTGAGCATTCGTATTTGGACTATTTTCCTGTCCAAGTCCAAGCAATTCTTCTTTAGCTACCCCCAATTCCTGGGAAATTGAATTAACAAATCTGCCATCATAAACCTTATACTCTTTCTCCCTAGGTAAGAAATTTGTCTTCTCAACAACCCTAATACGATCTCTGCCAATTGAAATATCTGGAAAACTTGTTAATAATGTGCGCCCCAATAATTTCTGAATAGCTTCTAGCTCTTGTTCTTCGCTTAATCCCTCTTCAAACAGAGCGCCACCAATGACATTATTGTTTTGGTCAACTAGCTGTATATCTACTGGTACAGTGCCATCAATTAAGTTGATGATGTCCTCATCTAGTTCGCTTGCTGCTTTCACAGCACTCCAGATGAGAGAAAAAGTAAAGGCAGCTTGTCCAGCACTTAGCGCTAATATCACACCAGGACTCAAAAAGGATATTATGGCTGTAACCGCAGCCCCTCCAACGACATCTAAGACAACTCCACCTACAGAAAATTTTCCTTCAGAAGGATCGAATGTTACTTCAATTGCCTGTGAACCAATACTAGAAACTATACCGCCCCCAGACTGAGTCAAAAACTTTAGTATCTTACTACCGCCCGAACTGCTGAGTTCATCTAGCTGTTTAGTAAGCTCAGCAACAAACGCATCTACAGCTGCACCTGCACCTGCAAGTGCAGTATCTAAAGTCGAATTATCACCAGTTACAGTGACGGTATCGTAGATAGAGTAGTAAGAGGGATTAAGTACTTCAGCCATAATGATTTCTTTGCTTCTATGAGAGTGTTGAGCTGCTGCCTAGATTTTTACAAATGATTGTAACCATACTTTCCACAGTTTTTGTGAAGCTTTTATGTATATAACGACTCGGCAAACCGACTCAAGGTGACCTTGCGGTCAGAGACCTATGGCAATTGGCAATATGATGCAACATCGCTATACTCGCCCTTGGGCATTTAGCGATCGCTTCTTGAGTGCTGTTACGCTTCACCGATGAACTTCAATTTCTGCTTCAATAAACAAAAGTCTGGGCGCTTGACACCACAGACGACATCAAACGACAAGGGCAAAGTATGGCTGCGGAGCCAGCTAAATCTTTATTAGAGAAAATCTATCTACCTAATCCCCCGGTTTGGGTTGATTAGGTAGAAATATGTCAGCCTAACCCCTCAATTTGGCGGCGATCGCCTGCCCATCATCAATATCAAGCTATTTAACGTCTTGCTTCCACCGATTTATAATACATGTTGAGAGCAAGTTAAAGATCCGGCTAAGCTGCTACAATCAAGCTTTGAAACACCGCTAAAAACCTCTCAACAGGCCGCTCCAGTCAGATTGTTATGAAGCTTACTTCTACTGCAATATTGGGGAGTTTGTAGTGTTCAAAAAGTAATGATTTTGAAGTCAGAATGGGTGGCGCTCGTCTCTTCCCATCGGCACCTTTACTTTTGTAGGACTACCGGCACGTTTCAGATCACCTACGAGGTCTACGAGGAGATTGAGACCCTATAGAAGGGTCATATACATTGATGTATATACCACCTTGAGATGAACTCGATCCACCACCTAACACTCCAACCCATACTCCATACTCACCTACGGGAAGCACACCTGACAAAGTTGGTGAGGCTCCCTGAAATAAAAGAGGAAGTTCAGGATAACACTTACCAGATGATTCACGGTCTTTAGCTGCAATAAATAAGCCTAGACTAATATTGCTCTTGATGTTAGCTAGAAAAATGCTCACCCTAGACGGTTTGGTTACATTAAGGATTATATCTGGCTTTTTAAGAGAACTAATTCCGATAGTTCCATTTTGGCCACAACTTATTGTTTCTGATCCTCCTACAGGAAAAAGGGCTGTACCAAACTTGTTTTCAGGTTTTGCACCTTTTTGAGGCATTTCTGGATATACATCAAGATAGACTCTTGGCTTCTCATAAGCAAAGGTATTATGAGGCTGGAGAATCGTGATTGAAGCCGCTAACAATACTCCTACAATTCGCTTTTGGTAGTTCATAGGATAACAACGAGAATTAACTACAAGTGAGGGAGAAAAATTTTGCCTAAGATCCTAAATTGACTTCTTATGCCGATTATTTCCGCATAATACGTCGTTTAAGCTGATTCGCGAGAATCTTTCCGCATAATTTCAGATTCCTTACGGGGATAAGTAGATGTACTACTAGACACACAGTACATCTACTTGTCTCTGTGCAGCCACCTCCTAAAAAATTGCTGGCTCAGGTGCGGGATGCGATTTGGCTCAAGCCCTATGCCTACCGCACAGAGCAAACTTACGTGCAATGGATTTGCCGCCATATCCTGTTTCATGACAAACGTCAGCCCCAGGAGATGAGTGCCGAGGCAATCTGGCTGGATTGGTCTCGTCTTGCTATCGACCGTCACATCGCTGCCTCAACCCAAATTGAACCAAGCGGCCCAACGTCGTCTCAAGCCGGATTATTCACCATCAGGTCACCCAGCGTCACAGCTGGCACGTAGGTCACATGGTAAATCGCCCCTTCGGTGGGAGGGTCAGCTTCCCAAATAATTTGACTCGCCTCAACCCGATAAGTCCCCGCGTGGCTGACTTCAGTGACCTCGAAGAACGCCACATTCACGGCATCGATCGCCCCTGTCGCCACCACATCAATCTTGCGTTGAGCAGGAGCTTCCGGCACCACCCAGGTCATCTGTGCGACTGGCACTTGATTATTTTTGCCCTGAAAGACTTTCACGTCATAGCGTCCGTGCGGGTCATAGCAACTCGAAGGCACCAACCGCAGACGTAATTCCTGGTCATAAGGAATAGTAACAACGGTGGGTAACGCTAGCGTCTGCTCCGCCGAGCGTAGTCTTGATACAGGTGCAGTAATCACCAACCGCAAGGGTTGTAGGTGCGTCGGTTGGGTCGCTTCACCGTCAACGACAACAGGTGAGACAAACTTAATTAAAATAGGGGTGTAAATCATTGCTTTCGACTCTCAAACCAACGCTGACGGCTTTGTTGAAAATTCGGATAGGGGATAGTGTTAACGTTCATTGCCACCTCTTTAATCGGAATCTTGCGCTGAATAGAATCACGGACGATACGAGTCGCCAGATTCCAACAAACAGCGGCAACACAGTCTGCAATGTCCTTTGACCCATTGGTGGGATGGTCTATTTTTCTTCCTTTAATTAGTTGTACTTTCGACAGCTCAGACAAAGCCAATGGGGTCCACGGTGAATCGGTCGGCAAAATAATGCGTTGCTCGTGGAGTAACTGACGCAACAAGTCATACATTGAGACTTGAGTGTTGTTGCTAAAATACTGAATGTCACACTGAATTCCGTACTGCCGGAGTCGTTGCACCGTTTCGACGGAGTTGTAGTGGTCAGCCGACAGCTTACTTAGGGGTCGCCGTTTATGCACCAGCAAAATCGACTTTTGAACATCTGTAATGGAAACCTGGGCCTCGTGTGACGGTTCCCAGGCTAAAAACCCATCGATCACAACAACTTGCCGACCTTGTGCATCAAACTCATTGTGCCCAAACGCCGCCGCGTAAGTATCGGTTCCAATCGCCGGGTCAATGTGGCAAACAGAAGCCCCAGCAAACGATTCAACTTCATTGACTCTTAGCTTAACCAGATTAAACCCAGCTTCTTCTTCAACATATCGAGTCGCGTGAATTTTAGACTTCCCGCGAAATGCAGCCTTGACTTCATGCTGGTCGAGAAAAGCATCGACGGCAGCAGGGCGCACGCCCTCAAACTCTAACGCCGCCTGCACGGGGTCACGCAGATACTCAGAGGCAACGACGGGGTTGTCTCGCGCTGCGTGGATCGGGTTCATATCCCAACTGCGAACCCGGATACCCAAAGCATGAGGGTCTAGTACAGTCCCGTCGTAAAGTTGAGAAATCGCATCGCCTTCAAACCACGCCGAAGAGATCGCTACCCGTTTAGCGTCTTGGCCAAAGGTCGTTGTTGCAATCCCTAAGTTAGACCAGAGTTCAATGGCGTTCGACTCGCCGTCCGAGTCCTTAAACCGGGCGACCTCATCCATCACCAGAACTTTGACCGTGCCGCCCACTTGGGCCCCGGACTGACTGTTCCCGGAGTAAACGTAAAGCAGCTTCTCTTCAAAAGAAATTTCTTCCTTACCGACAAAGAGACGGCCCTGCTGCTCAAGTCGCTGGAAGTACCGAGTATTCCGAACCGTACCAACAACCGCTTTGAAGATAGTCTTCTTCCCTTGCGATGCGGTCGTAGCTAAGACCAAAATAGAAATCGGGGTGTTGGTCGAGATTTTGTAGTAAGTCTGCGGTGATGGAATCTTGCACAGAGTATAGAACTCGTAAGTCGCAATCAGTGAAGCCAGGGTGCTCTTCCCACTACGACGCCCTGCCTCAAGAACCAGCAACTGATACTTTTCATCGGCACTCCAAGTACAGTTATTCCTTAGTTTCCAGTACTCTAAAACAGATATTTCTTCATCCGTCAGAGGCATATTGTAGAAGGCTTTAAGCACTGTTCTTTGTTGCAGAGTCAGTTCAATGCCTAAGTCAACTTCTTCGTTAATAAACGTCAAAATATCAACGTCTATCTCAGACTGATGATGAGACAGACGCTCTTCTACACCTAAAACAAGGTTGCTAACTAGGTGATCAAAGTTAGCCCCCTGAGGGGAAGTCAGTTGGTTTTTTGCCACTACGAGTCAAGCGCATAGAGATACAGGCTGTAGTGCAGTAGTGGTGAATTTGCGACGGCGGTAATCAGTAAGTCAATGTCTGTATCTGCGGTAAAGACCGTGCCGTTCGCAATGGTGTTGGAAAAATCAACGGTCTGAGCTGTGCTAGTGACGGCGACGGCAGACTTAGACACGCCATTCAACCGTAGTGCAGCAGTGCAGGTTCCACTCAGCGTCTTCAACACTAAGCGGCTTAGCACACCAGACCAAGGTGTTTGCAGAAGTAATGGATAAGTTGAATTCTGAGCGGTTAACAGCCCAGAGAGTACCTTAGAAGCCTGGGCCTCAACCCGCTTTCCGCTGGCAAACCCATCCATCCGAGTCAGAGAAATATTGGCGCTGTCGGCGGTGACAACCGCTTGAAAAGCAAACTGGGTGCCAATCTGCAAAGTACAAATTGTTGTCCGCAGTGCATCCGCAGAGGCGACAATCTGAGTTGGACTTACGGATACAACCGTGGTGTTAGCAGGAAATGCGGGTGTCTCACAGTCACTTACAGACTGAATCACGTCTCCCGTGTTAATCCCCAACAGGAGCGGATTTGTCGCAGTCGCTAAGTGATGCTCATGTTCATTGTATTTACCAAAAGCTTGCAGGATATTATCACCGCCCAGTCCGGAAATAGGATCGCCTAGGATGACTTTAGGCAATACGCTCACGTCACAGCTCCCGAATTACAAGTTGGCCTGCGGCAATGAATAGGATGTCTCCTTCCTGCAACACTTTGGCTGTACGAAACGCCCCGTGATAAAGCGGGTTGCCCCCAGACGAGGCATCAAAAAGTGCAAAATGGCTGACCGTCCAAGTCTCACCGACCGGAACCGGTTCAAACTGGATAATGTTAGTGTTGGAGACTTCGTTGTTAGAAAGCGTCCAGTTCAAAATCTGCAGTAGTGATGTGACTGGAGTCGGAGTAGTGTTGGTTAGAGCATCTGTCGGGTCTTCGTCGTAAACGGCCAACCACCATTGGTTCGGTTGCGGCAGTGCCGCCCCACCAAACAGATGTGCAATCATGCCGCTTTCCAAATAATCCGATTTTGCAGACATAGCCGTGTCAATTGAGTTCCAAGCTGAATTTAGCTAGGAATAAACCGACAGATGTGACCATGTTTAGCTGACATTCGCTGTTGCGTAGCCTTCAGACCTACCGTTTACTGTCGTCTCAGTCGTCGGCACTTGATGCAAATAAGGCTGATATTCCGTCGAGTACCATAAGCGTTCTAAGGGGTCGAACGCTGACGCAATATCACCGGTAAACAATAACAGTTCCAGTGGGTCGGTCTCATACTCCGCTTGATACTGAGTCCCCATTGTCGTTCTGACTTCATTGTCAGCATCAACTGCGGACGTACCTTCTAATTCAGCGTCAGCTAATAGCAGCGCATCAATCTCGACCGTAGCCACACCATCACTGCGGGTAGCGACAGTCACTAACCGCAAAAAGTCTAGGTCGATCGCCGGAGCCACCCCAGCCAAAATTAGTTGCTCAGAAATAATAAAGTTAACTGGATTGGTAGTGGCAACACCGTCAACCGTTGAACGGAGACTTGGTAAAATATGAGACCGGACCTGAGCCACTCCATTGACAGGATAGTGCTTAAGTTCTGTCAAAACGTCAAAAGCAACCTCAGCCTCAGCCTGCCCAAGCAATAAATCCGGATCTTTTAACTTCACCTCACCTTCGATGCGGATGTAGGGCTCTTGCCCTCGCAAACTTTGCTGGTTGGTGGGAAAGTTTGTAATCGAAGGTCGCAGGGCTGTGCGTTGATTTCCCGCCAGAGTAATAAAATAAACTCCGGTGGATGCCTGTCTGAGTTTATTTACCCCAACTCCTCGCAGTTGAGTTAACTCCAGTAGCCACCGCTCCGCGCCACGAACCAATTCAAATAGATACCAGCCAGTTGTCTGAAGAAAAATGGAAATAATCTCATCTGAGCCTTGATGCACAGATATTTCTGGAGCTTCAGCTCTGACTTCAGCTGGCGTCAAACGACGAGACCAAACGCCAGGAACGTGACTAATTTGAAGCTCGTCGTTTGGCAGTAATCGATTCGTGTAAATGAACAGCTCATGCGCGACCAACTGTCGTTTATACTGCTCTGTTGCCTTTTGCCATCGGTCAATTTGGTCTCGAATCTGAGAGGGCGACAGCTTGTTACAGACCCAGAGCATCAAGAGCGTATCCTGAGTCTGCAAATACATTAATGAGCCATGATCAACCCGCAATAACAATTCTTGGTCAGACAGACTTGTCCCAAAATAGCCATCCGCAGAATAGTAGGTGCCGATCTTGGCCAGTCGGTTGTCTAATAAGTTATACGGGGTCCCTGGCGTATAGCCGTACTCTTGCAAGTCGATCGCGCATGACCACGGTTTAACCACGTAGACTCGACCGGAGAAAGTGAGAATCTTTTCAATTTCAGCATCAGGCAGCAACTTTAGCACGGCATCGACCCCACCGAACGGGGTAGCATACTGAGCTAAAAAGGCTTGGGCACGGGTAGATAAACGAGTAGACATATCAGCGGAGGCGAGAGGATGGAGCAGTGACCGGGCGCGTAGTTGTCGGACTTTGTTGAGCGGTAGGGCGAGTGCTTAAAAAGTTTTCGATACTGCTGTTGACAGTGCCCACCGCTGACTGCGCGCTTGAACCCAGCGACGAGACATCAGTCGTCGTCGTCGGCGTTGGCGTTGGGGTAGTTTGTGAGTTCACAAACCCGTTAACGGCATCATTGACCGTGCCGTTGAGCGATCTAACACTAGCTGCGAGTGAATCCACCCCAGATGCAGATGCCGGAGCTTGCGTGGTTAACTGAGGGGCTGCGATCGCGGCAATTCTCTGGGTATTAAAGTCCAGTAACAGGGCATCAATCGCATAATAAACTCGGTCATAGCGAGCAACAAATATCCGGAACGACTGAATCAAGGCCCGGTAGGTTAACGCTAACGGGTTGAGGGTGTCTCCACCCTCAGTGTTAATAAAGATAGTGACTTCTTTGCCAGACTGAACCACGCTGCGATCGAACCGCTGTGCAGTTTGATGAGCGGAAGTGAACTTCAGTTTGTTGCCCAACCAACCGTATAGAATTCGGTCTGGTGAATGATACTGGTCACCCTCAGTTCCGATAAACAACCCGGTCAACTGGATCATGGCCTGCTCAATCCCCAATGACTGATAGACGGGCGGACCACCAGGAAGATTAAACCGCTTATAGTTCATTGAGGTTCTAACCAAAATGCCCGGTTTAACCTCTGGAACAGAAGTGCCCATATGCGACGATCTTAGATTAGTCTCAATTGCTGGCAAAAGACTAAAAGCAAACAGTCGGCTGGTTCCGGTTACATCTTGGTAGCGGACTTCAAAGCGGCTGGCCTGGATGTCAAGATTACCGTCAGCCCCTAAATTGATGGTGGATTCCGCGACTTGTTGCTCGACCCCTTGAGCAATTGAAAAGTTACGGGCTGCATCGGCAACTTCAATGACACTTGAAGAGCTGAACGAAAATGAAGGTAAGGCGCTAGCTGAGTTTGTTCTAGGCCCCGCGTCTGGTAGATTCTGACCGCTACCTTCGTTTGGTGAAATGACGGAAGTGAGAGCCCTTTGCGCGTCTAGATCTGAGGCTCGTAGCTGGTCTAACTTCTGAGTTGTCGAAAGAGAAACGTCTCCTTCTAAGTAACCGGTTGGCATAGGACTCCTACAACTCGCGAATCAATTGAATTACCTGAGTTGACGTGGCATCACTGGCAATTGGCGTTCGTAACGAAATCCAGTCTAGGAAATAATAACTGACTGAACTTGCTGGCATAAAAACTCCCGGTAACAACGTCGGTAAATCCGTGTTAAACACCACATCCGTACACAGAGCTTGGACTCGGTACGACCCGGTTAATAACCCTGGTTTTAAGTGCCCCTCAAAGAAAACTTTGTTTGCTTTGGCACTGGCTAAAACATCTGGATTGGTCGAGTTTACTGCCGTAAAATTTCCCGATGGAGTAATTAAGTTCCCCTCTGGATTAGTGTAAACCGATTTACAGGTGTGGACATAAACTAGACCGTGCAATTCAGGAACACGATTTGCCGTTAATGACGGGAGTGGCGGGTTGTTTTCATCGACCCAGGCTGTAGTCTTCCCGATTGCAATCCAGATTGAACCTGGATTAGCTAAATAGCGCTCAACATAAGTGGCGGCTAAACGACAGCGAGACTGAAAAGTTGTAGCGTTGTTAGTCTTCATAGGTTTCTGGCCCTGGTAAAGATAGCAGTTTCAGTCGTCAGACGAGCGTAGAATCGAGCTGGAACAGAGCTAGGTAAAGACTGTAAAACTTGACGAGTAAAATCAGGTGAAACATCATTTGTGTACACAACCACCGCTGGCACAATATCTTCCCAGACTGCTGTCCGCCAAAGACCTAGAGCTAACCGTTCACTGCTAGGGTAGTAGTCTCTTAGCGTTGTAAACTGAGCAGCTTCTGGGAGGGCATCTAATAAACTTGTGCTGACTTCTTCCCAAGGAATAATTTCATCAGCCACCGTGACCGCCGTCGGCTGCGGCTCGACTAACTCTACCGACAGACCATAAGCAGAGGCTAGAACCTGAATTGCTTCTACAGTTCCCTGCTTGGTAATTAGGTTGAGAATCGTTAATAACAGACTGCGGTGAAAGTTATCGGGCTGTAACAGGGGTCGAGACACATTCAGCGACTCGCCCCATTGATCAAGCGGATCTCCTTGAGCTGTACTGAGGTTTTGTCCAGCGCGAATCAACGCCAGCAATAACCCCCAGCTATATCCCAGTTGGGCGATCGCTTTTAATAATGCTCCAAATTTGCCTGCGGTTAGGGAGTCTTCAGACATCCACTGATAGCCGTAAGGCATCATGCGTTTGGCCTCGTTGTACAGATAAGTCTGGAACCCAGCCGCTTCTACCTCAAACAAATCGAACTGTAAATCAGCGCACAAAAGGTACTGTTCAACTTGATAAAGTCGTTGCCAAGATGAGCAAATCAGAGAGGGGATTAAGGGTTGATAACTGACCTTCCGCTCATACAAATCGCTGCCAATTTGATAAAAAGTCTGAGCCAAGGCTGCGTAATTAACTCCGGCATAGGTGTCCGGCAAGTAATTCAAAATGTAAATCCACAGTCCCACATCAAAGTCAGACAAAGGCTCTGCCGCGTGAATATCCACAATTTGGGTAATCAAAGACTCCGTATCAAAATGACGATTATGGACACAATTCCACAGCAGTTTATAAACTGGGGCTGCATCTGGAGTAAGGGTGTCTTCCAGGCGCACGTTTAAGGCTCCCAGTAAGTAATGCTGCATTTTGGCGGCAGCATTATGCAGGTTCCAGTGATACGACAGCGTCAGGTAATTTTGCAAAAAGAGTTGTCCAACGACAGTCGCTGCAAGCGAAGGCTCATCAATCAAAAATCCATATTCATCAAAACCGACATAAGCTTCACCCGTGGTATCTAAGCTATTGGCAACGACTTCGCCCAATTGCAGTAACATCAGATCAAAATAAGTGGGTAAAGTCCGGATGCTCGTCGTCGGTCGTCCCCGAAGATACTGCACCGCCTTGGTCAGAGCCAGACCAATCCAAGCTATCTGCAGTGTATCTCGCTGAGTCGATAGGGCCTGGACAACCGGGTATTGACGGCTGATGTACGTGGGCAAACCTGGAATAATATCCGTTGCAAGCTCACCGGCTACAACATTGCCCAAGTTAGTCGTCCAGATATGGGTCAGCTCAGTCAGCACCGAGAGCACCAGCACCTCGTTGTCAAACTCAATTAGAGTTAGCAGACTTAAGGCAATTTCCTTCAATGTTGCCCCTGGCATAGATGACCCAATCACCGATGCCGGAGTATACCCCCGGTTAAAGGAGGGATAAACCACTTGAGAATTAATGTAGTCTTCACTGGTCCAGGTCACCAAAATGTTTGCCTCTGGCATTCCCGTCACAACCAGTCTTTCTGACCCGGTATCCGACGGCTGTTGATCCAGCTCGACCTCAGCATCTTTCGCTAACTTTTCTGTGCCCGTTCGATCGGCAGTCAAAGAAGCATTACTAATATCATCCGGAATTGTCGTCTGGTCGATCGTGATCGTCGCATCGTCAACCGTTAATAACTGATAAACAATTTGATCATCTAAAACAGGTATGTCTCTGTAAGCGACTGGCTCAACCAGAACCAAATTCTCAGTGTAAATTTCTTGCTGGATGGTTTGAAACGGGTAGACTCCGTCGGCAACGGTGACTTCATACGAGTTTGGATAGCTTTTATTAAAAGATACCTGAGGGGCCGCGTAGATAAATGAACGGTTTGCCTGGGGCGAGAGTAATGGAGTCTGCAGGTTGGTATTAAAGTTAGTAATCGGCTGCACCGTTCGGTCTGCGGTCAACCAATCTTCATTCAAGTGAATCGTAGACGACACATCCAGGACAAAGTTGGCTGTTGCCGCCGCAATATCAATCTGACCAACCGGCTGATAATTTGAAACAATCAAGTTCAGGCTGTTTTGCTCCAGGGTTTCTGGAGCTAGAAAGCTGCTTGACCGTTCCGGCTCTATCCAGGCTTGAATGACAGTCGTGTTAGTGCTAACAAACTGTTTCAGATGCGTAAAGAAAAAACTAAAGAATTGCTTCGTCATCTCTGCTTACTGTGTCTCATAAGTGACTCGTAAATTTTGAGAACGAACAACCTGTAAACTTTCAGGAATTACGTCGGTCGCTGGCTGAGTAATCTCAACTGACAAAATGCCGCTGACGCTGGCAAATGTCCTGAGTAAACCTTCACGACTAAAGGTTTCTCCCAGCGAAAGATTTAAGAGATACGTTTGAGTGAGACCGATCAGCAGATCAGTCAGCGTTTGTAAATCGACCGTTTGAGTTGGCAAAACTTGGATATTGATGTCAGTCAGTAACCGCTCGGCTTGATGTGAAGTAAGAACTGGAATACCGGCTGGTTTCAACGGGAGAACAACCTGACGTAAGCGTTCCAACTCTGCGGCCGAGAGTGTAGTAGGATTATCAATCCAAATTTGGATGATGCCGGGTTTAGGGTATCTTAGAGCCACCCAAGGGACCGTCTGCTCTTGCAGTAAAGCAGACCGGATTGCCTCTTCAGTGGATGACCTTGAGAACAAAATTACTCGTTGCACCCGCGATCGCAATTCTTCGTCTGTCTCGGCATTTAGTCCGTTTTGCAGGCTACCGCAAGGCTCTCCCGCCGACGTTCGGTGTGACCCAACGATAAAGGCTCCTTGAGGGTAGGTGGGTGAGATCAGTTTTGTCGCCGTAGTCAAATTTCCTAAGACGCCAACTTTTGTTGCCCTGACCGGCAGTTTGGTTTCGGCAAACGCACTGATCGGCGCAAACTGATCGCTGACAACTTCAAACTGAAGACCGCTGAGCGGTTCAGTCAAAACGGTTCCTGGTTCCAAAGAAAATCCTTCGGTGCGACTGATCCCAAGCACAAACCCAGAGGCATATTCGCCTGGTTTACGAGTCAGACCATAGTCAGCCGCCTTCTGTTCTAACGCAAGACCAAATGCAGTATTGAGATAGAAGTCTCCAAATAGCTCTAGCAGCTGGAGGTCAGTCTGTAACTGTACCTGACTAAAAGCACGCCCTAAAGTAAACAAGACTGAGCCTGTAGATACGTCACTCAGCGCTGTCCCCTGCGTGACGACGGCCTGCAGAAATTCTTGTTGAATTTGACTAAGTGACCGAGGTTCAAACATTCGGAATCTGTAGATTAAGTGTCAAAATTTCACTTTGGGAAAGGATGCGATACTGTAAAACAACATCGACAATATTCAAATAGTCAGAAGAAATTTGAGCTTTGATGGCTAGGACTTGAATCCGCGTCTCTTGTTGTGCAGCCTCAAGCGTATATTGCTCAATTGAAGCAATATTTGCTGGGGTGACTGGAGCTGAAAGATAGTCATAGGCTTTATTCCCATATTCGGCATTGACCTCAATCAGACCACTCGCCTCTCTAACCAGTCGGGTATAACCTCCATAGGGTGTGCTTAAACGCCGCAACAGAGCTTCAACAATTAACTGTTCGCCATCAACTAATAATCCGTCGGCAGAACGAACAATCAAATCACCCTGAGATTCTAAAGTCAAGTCACGACCAGTAACGTCAGAAAGAGTCATCAGAGATAAAGCTTCGCCAGCGGATCTGTGTATCCTCCACACGATAAATTGTTGCTGGGACTAATAAGTAACCATTTATTCGTCGCCTGCTTTGTTAGATTTCCGTAAGCGGAATATCTTTGAGCCACTAGAAGATACTCTCCGATCGGCCACTGCGAGGCTGAATGATTATATTGACAAATGCCACCCAGGTCTAAGTCATTTCCTTGAATCACTTCCACATAGTCTGACTGCGAATCCGCTCGGTGAAATAAACTCCAACGGATACGCCCCGGAACATAGTCAGTCGGAACTTGGCAGACGGCAAATAGCTCAGCGGCGGCTGAGTGAGGCTGAAAGAAGTTATTAACCAGAAGTTCCGTCTGAGCCTGTTTGATTTTCCAGGCTTTGACTAACTCACAGAACCGAGGCACCTCTGTTAATAACGCAAATGACCGACCAAGTGCTTGTTCTGAATCCACCTGAAGGACATAACCCTTGCCCAGCAGAACCATATCTGCATTATAAAAACACAGATGCTGACCAGCTCTGACACCTAGATCCGTAGCAATATCAAAGTAAAAGTCCGAGCTGTTTAGCTGATTCCGCACAATATACCGTTGTGGGGCTGACTGAACGCCAATTGTCATTCCAGCCGGAAGATGGACACTCATTAATTTCCTCCCGTCAAAAACTCGCCCAGTTTAGAAGAACCCGCTAACGTATTGTTTGGTTCTGGGGTCAAGGGAACATTCTGCCCAGCAGGACCTACTCCCGTTGGTGTTTCTTTAGTTAACGGCGCAGGGTCTTGCATCGGTTGAAAGACTCTAGGAGCCACGGTCACTAACTTAGGTGTACCTGTTGTGGGAACTGCAAGAGAACCGCCAGAGTTAATCAAAACAATGCTGCCTCTAATGACCACGTTGCTACTCGCCACAGCTTGAATTTGAGACGCGCCCAAAGTCATACTCGCTCCAGAGTAAAGTTGAACTTTTGCGGCTGACTTGACAGTTACATCCTGCGTTGCGTCCAATCGAATTTTTCCAGTGGCCGTAGAGATCCGAACATCTCCCTGCAAAGCGTGCAGGTAAATGTTCGTGCCTGCGTTAATCACAATCTCACCTAAAGTGGTCTTCAGAGAATAATTCCGGTGCACCAACTTAGCTGAGTTTCCATATTCTGTAGCCTTAGAAGGGTCAGCTTTTGTTGGATGAATAGGTACCTCAGACGCTTGCCCAACTTGCTCCAACTCTGAGTCCTGGTACTTTACGTTTGACCCCATAATCTGCGTGTGATTCGGAGAATACTGCGCTGATTCCTCAGAGGTGTATTGAATGCTGTTGTTGTTCATCAACGTCATTTTGCCCTCAGAGCGAATAAACGAGTGAACGTTTGATGCCTGTAGAATATCGTTGACGTGATGCTCAAACCGAGAAAATGTGACGCTCTGTTGAGATGAAAAGGTCATTGAGGGTGAGTTCACATCAAAGACGCTGCTGGTTTGAGTGCGGAATTGAGCAACATTGTGCTGCTCTACTGCGTGACTTTTGACGATGGTATTGCCATTTGCATAGTCTGCGGTGTACGTCTGGGCTACGTCAGCTGCGTACTTACCAGCCTCTTGAACCAGACCAGCATAGTGTTCTACTGAACTGCGTAATGACTCCGGCAGCAGGTTTAATAACAGGTTGAGATCAGAGTTTTCTAATGAACTTTGATCGGAATGGACTTGATGCAGCAACTTATCCGCCCACCCTTCAAGTCGCTTCACCTGGTCTAACGCCATCCCTAATAATCGCTGTAGTCCCTCAGAAGGACTCTTCTTGTGCATTGAAGCGTGATGCGGAGCGGGAATCCCCAAGTCCTTATACAGCCCTGTCCCCGACGACCCGTGAGGTTGAGGATTGGTTGGAGCTAAGTCCAAAATATGATTTACCACGGTCGATCGCAAAATGTTTTCGGTCACTCTAGGAACAACGTCTGCAAAAGGACTGTTCTGAATGACTGACTGAGGCACATTAACTGCGTTCGCTACACCGACCGTCTTTGGTTGCACGAACAGCGTTGACAAATTACTCTTGACGGCCAGTTGATTATATTCTTCTGACCGAATCCGAATGGTCGGAATCACCGGAGTTAATAATGGATGGGCCACAATTTGAAGTAGCCCTTCAGTTTCAACCGGTAGATTAAACGATAGCTCAGTTCGGGTTGTAGATACACTAGCAGTCAACGCCAAAGTAGAAGTATAAGTATCAGACCCTTCAGGTAAGACGCGCAGTAGGATTGTGCCCGAAATAGGAGTTGGAGACTCGACAAAACAACTAACAGTTAAAGTCGAACCAGCAATGGGATAATTTGTGGCTGGATAGATTGTCAGTGTGTAGGGCTGTCCCGCTTCAATTGGAGCAGTGACTTCTTCAACATCAACAAACGGCACGCCAACGTCAGAAAAAATTTGAGGCAACGTGAACGCCGTCCCGGTCAAGTCCGGTGCTGGATCGAGGACCTCAAAGTCTGCACTAATTTCAGTAAATCCAAGTGGAATGATCATATTAGGAACTCATGAAGTCGGTACGGTCCAGTTGCCGTTAGAGACGGCTGAGATTGAAGTAGTTGCAGCGCTGCCAAATAGAATCTGTAAGTTAAACCTTTAGCTTCATAAAGGGTATTGAATAGACCCAGAACACCGCCAGCGTCATAGGCTGTTGCGTGAAGATTAGCCCAGGCTAACCGTAACTCTGCGTAGGTTGGATCAGACAAGAAGGCCCGAAACTCCATGCCATGAATTGCCTGTAAATCCGTAATCTGTCTAGCAATCTGCGTCAATGCATCCACTATCAACGCTGCATAGAACAGAGTCGCCCCCGATGGAGCTAATAACTGCCGAGACGCAGTCCAAGATGTTTGAATGATTTCCGGGTCAAATGGACTTACTGCGTAGGAGTTGGATAACTCGGAGTGCCCATTCAGAACTGTTTGAATACCGACTAGAAGTGGGGCTAGCTCTGGGGAGACTTCTCCTAAAATCCAACGCCCTTTGAGTTCATACCAGTCATTGACACTTAGCATTTGCTGGCGTGCAGATATTGCTAGACCTTGAAAGGCAGGCGCAATATCCTCTAACGGCCAGACCAAAAACTCCGTCAGAATTCGGGTGTAAGTGTCAAACGGTAACTCAGACAGACTTAATAACGTGAAAAGACCCTGCTGTTTTGCCTGAGGTGTCAAGTCCGGGTCTAAGGTTAAGTCTGTCCAGACATACTCTAAAATTTTTTCTAATAACTCAATGGGATATAACCCATGACCTAAGTCTTGGTGCAAGTAGAGCAAAAAGGCTAAGGACCCGGCAAGGCCAGTAAATCCTTTATCCGGCGTGAAGGTTGGGTCATCCTCAAATACCGGCAGACTAGACCAGTAGTTGGCCCCATACTGCTGCCAGTAATAGTTTGCATGGGTTGTCAACTCGGTGTACATGACATCACGAGTTTGTAAACAGCGCAGCGCTAGAGACAGTGCGATCGCAACCAAGGAATCTCGATAGTGCAGCACCGTAAAAATATTGACCAGGGATGACGACCGAGCGTACTGCGTCTGAAGATTGAACAGGCGTAAGGCTCCCTGAAGCAAAGTCTGGTTGCGACGGCGCTCCAGAAAGTACTGTAAATTATCTTGATGACCAAACTTAAGGTCATTCGGGTCATAACTAAACCCAACTGCTTTGTAACTATTAATTGTCATGAGACCTCCACATCATCCAGCACAGCTCCAGACAATACCTCTGGATAGGCAACGTCAACATACGCAGAAAACTCTTCGTAGGCTCTTGGAAACAGACGAAGGTCTACACCAGTTTTAAGGTACAACGCCAGCACAAGAAAGTTAAGAACACTGCCCTGGTGTAGTTGATAAAGCGCAGGATAGTAGGGATGATGATTGGCCTCAGCCCAGTCCATAAAATTGTCTAGGTCTTCCACCCATGCAATATAGTTGGGCAACTGGATTTGAAAGTAGCTCAACGCAACATTCGTTGCCCCTGTAATCTCTCCGCGTTGAGCTAAGTACACGATTCTGTAAACTTCGTCGGGCAACGTCGGGCAGGTTACAATCGCTGGTTTTGTAATGGTCTGAAGAACTTCAGTGATCTCCGGATGCAAGACATTTGGTCTATTCTCATCTATCGGTTCAAATCCCCCGATGATAGTCACCCCTGTCGTAATGACAACCGTCTGTATGGGATTAGCTAATACGGCCGCAATCTTGAGGAAATCAAAGACTGAACCGTACTTTACTAAGGGCAATAGGTATCGAGTCACTGCATAAGCAGCACTAACCCCGTACTGAGTCAGAATACTAGCCACAGCATCACCAGGATTTGCCGTAAAGTTCAGGTTGCTGAGGTCAGAGCTGACGTGCTCATACGGGACATTGCTCGAAATAAGTTGTTCCGGCTGATACCCAGCCAGTTCCGGAAAATCGGTATAAATAGTCGAAGTATAGTAATCGGTAACCGTTGTTCGGACAACAACTTGAGTGTTCAAACTGCGGGGATAACCTCCGGCAATCAAACCACTTTCGGCTCGGAGTGGTAAAGGTTGTGAACCCACAATAGGTGTCCCACTGCCAAATCCCAGGTTGGCATTAATCGATAGCTTACCCGTTTTAACATCAAATTTGACTGAGATAGACAACTTCAAATTGAAGGGTAAGTCTAATTGAAAGCTCAGCACTTTGAGTCCAAAACCGCCAAAACTTCCCCAAAGAGATTTCAGTTTACTGATCAAGGGCATCAGTGTCTTTTGCAGAAAGTCTAATTGGCCGTCACCAATAGATAAGGCTTGGTCAAGTAGCTGAGTAATTCCTTCGATTTCATTAAACGCTTGGCCTAAAAACTCAGTTCCACCAATCAGTGTTTCAAATTGCCCAGAAATCCCATTTTCGGAAATAGTCAGACTCCCTGAAGACTCACTGCTTCCAGCTCGCCTGCGTTTTGCGGCAGGATGCGGCGTTTGGACGGTATATTCTCCGCCAACGGCTGCTCTCCAGTTGGCTAAAGACTCTAGAACTTTTGCCTGACGGCGAATAGCCTGCTTGAGCGCTTCGTCTTTGGGCATATCTGCCATCGACTGTCGAGCCCCTGCCTGCTGTTTCTGCTCGTTCTTACCAACAACAATTCGTTCCCCAGCAAAGTAACTAAAAACGTTGCCAGAACTGTCGGTAACATAGGTCGTGCCAGGAACTTCAAGTGCAGTTGCTGAGTTAGATGGCTGGGTCGGCGAGCTGACTCGGAGCACCAAGGGATAGACCTTGACCTCAGCATCTCCTTTCACAGCTTGTGCCTCAGGGGGCAATGGGGAAGGTAGAAGTGCCAGATCCGTCAAGTCTTTCTCATCCATCTGGGGCACTTTACCATCAGACCAGAGGTCTAACTGCCCGTTCATAAATAGAGCAGAGTCAATATACGGGAGGCTGGTGCGGTTATTTAAGAACTTGATAATGACCGTTTGCCCTGGACGGAGTGCTTGTGGCAGAAATCCGGTGCCATTGGCCTGAGCTGCGGCCCCTGGAATAGACCGGGGAACTCGGCGTAGCATAGTATTTGCCATCGCCGGAACGATAACGTTGTATTCGTTCCGCAGTCTCGACAAATCATCAACGTCAGCAATATACCCGATCAAAGAATCGAGAATGGGCGTATAAGCGCGACTCGTATACTCGCTGAATTGTCTTGACTTCGAGCGTTGAAATGCTTCAAATGCTTTATCTATCTCAAAAGTCATACCCTTAAAACGGAGATGTTAACGCTAGTTCTGTGGTCCACCCTTTTCCGCCGACCATGAATTTATCGATCAAAGCTTCGACTCGCCACATAGTCGAGACATCCTCACCGGCTCCGGCTGAACTGGACGCTTGACAAATAAGCGTATCCTGGTTTTCCTGAGACTTTCCTTCAACTTTAACTGTTGCAGTCGTGCCGTCATATACCGGTAAACTGACCGATGCTCCCTGGATTGCTGGAGCACTCGCCCCAGCATTTTTAAGGGATGCCTCAGCATATTGTTTTAGATTATCGTTGTAGCGATCGTTGTATTGTTGAAACCTTGCTCTGTCATTTAGAGCACCTGGGAAACCTCGTCCGGGTTGTAAAGGAGAGCCTAAGATTTGCACAACTTCCCCAGGAACAAGCGTGGGGTCGCCCAACAACACTGCAGTTGCAGCACGCACTTCTTTCCCCATAATTCTGGCAGCGTTAAGCGCCACGACTGCGGCCTCTTCAGCCGTTGTAATTGTGTCGTCAAAGATGCGCGTAAATTTACAGGCATACTCAACCCCTTCGAGAACTTTAGGTCGGGTCCGAAGATGGATTGTCCAATCATCCTGAGCGGCACCCTGAGCAGTTGGTGCATTCTTGTGAACCCAAAAATTAGTCTTTAGACCCAACGAGGATTGCTCTTCACTGAATGCATGGAGCAGTTGGTTAATATCAGGCGGAGCTGCGTTGCCGCCATCTACCGGTAAAGAGTTTGGGTAATCCCGGAAATAGTAAGTCCGAAAGAACCGTTTGGGGTCCTTCAGTCCAGTTACGTCATTTGCTCTAGGTGAATAATAAAAATTACCGTCGCGGTTATCCTGAAAGACTTCCGTTGGGTAAACCTCTTGCATCGCCATAAATTTTAGAATGTCGATCGGCACCTGGTTAGCGACTAAGAAGTTTGGCCCTTGCTGTAAATTGATCGAGGTGCGAGTCGTATAAATCCGAAAGTGGGGATACTTGGATACGGACCGATTGGCCGTTCTAGTCGTAGCAACTAGAGGGCCCCCGTCTAAATACCAAAGATTTGCTGGTGGAACAGACGTAACGCTCGAAGACTGCTTTTGGTCCCCGGTGTCTCCCAGGTCATAGAGATATTTTTCATCCCATAAAATCTTCTTGCCACAGACAGCGCAACCTCCCGCTTTGTCCCCCTCAACTTGACCAATGCCTCGTTGAGCAACCTCTAAAATCAGGTTGGAGCGAAGTTCCTTTTCTCCCGCCTCCTGCGTCGGGTTATAGGTCACTACTGTATCCATCAGCCACTTTATGCGATCGCGCATTTGTAAGGTGATGGTATAACCCCCAGCGGCAGAACCGACGCTTTTAACTAAATCGATCACACCAACAAATCTTCTTAGTAAACGAGTCCCGAGGTCTTGCGGTACTACAGGTCTTAGAAAATCAAGATAACCCGTCCAAATGCAAACCTCTCGTTCAATTCCAGCCTTATCTGTAGGGTATTCCGGAAGTGTATCCAACGCTTGAGTTGAGAGCACTACATAGGCAGTAGATGCGGCCCAGAAGCGAGTTACCATCGTTCTGACACCAGAAACAGTCCAGCGAGACTTGGAGTTCAGGTCAGTAGACTCATTAGAAAAAATAATATTTCCATCTAGATCAGTAACCACAGCAACCGGAACATAGCCATTCCGAAAATGACAAAGGTCACCCAAGTCAAATCTATTCATAAAATCAGGGCACTTGAGACTTTCTGAAGCTAACAAACAAGACTATGCGAGAGGTGAGCACAAAAAAGAGGGGCAAAAGCCCCTCTACCCCCTTGAAAATGTAACCCAATCTAATGACTATCAATCTCACATCTAGCTTTAGTCTACCAGTTATTCCACTGAAATTCCTGGTGGACGACCAAGATTAGCTCCATCGGCTGGGTTTGCCTGGTTTGCAGTAGCTAAATTGTTGCTGGCAGAAGAGGCATTAAAGGCAACACCACTCCAGATGCTTGCCCGGTTAACTTCTTCAATACCCTCAGCTAGACCTTCCCACCGATTGGCGATCACTGAGCGACCAGCCATAGCCCCAATGGTCAAGGAATCGACTTTACAGTAGGTCAACATTAACTGACCGCTGGCGTGCCGACGAGGATTCCATTCTTCTACGGGGCCTCGGTTGAGGAACAGCTCACCGTTTCCAATAATCCCACGAGACTCATCATAGTCTGGAGGCAAAGAGTTGTAATTCCGATCAGCCGTTGCGTTAACCCGGTCAAGCTCGTTGGCATTAAGTTCAAAAGTAATTTGAAACCGAGCCATTCGGTTGAGACGGAGTTCTCGGGTGAGGGCGCTGATGCCGAAGGTTTGTTGCAGGATTCGCGCGTCTAATTGACCGCGTTCGAGAACCCACCCAATCTGGATTTCACCATCTAGGTACCGGGGTACCCGCTGGTTAAACTCCATGTAGGGTTCGGTCGCGTTCCGAATTGTTAACTGAATAGAAGTAAATCGACCAACAAGCAGATACTTACCAGTTGCTTGGTCAAGTACCCACACATCAGCGTCAAACCCCTGCATGGGATCAAGTAAAGCGTTATTAACGGCAGCACCGTAAACCGCTGAGACTGGATTTCCTGTGCTGCTCGTAACCGTCGTGACGTTGTTAAATGACATGTAGCTGAGTCCTAGTAAACACCGAAGCGGTGGTAGTGGTGTCTAGGAGAGCTGAGGTTAACTGCCTGGTGAGGTTTGAACGCTGAACTCGGTGGTCAGGTCGCGAACAACATTCACGCGGATAAAGTCAGCAGGATAAATCGGAGTAAACGTTAAACGAACATTTAACTTACCGCTGGAAATAGCCTGAATGCTATTGTTGGACTCATCGCAGATGGTCGGAGTCCAGCTATAGATCTTTTCTTCACGCTGTAATGTCCGAAGGTAAGCGTCACATGCAGCCGCAACTCGACTTCGCAAGCTCCGAGTATTAGGGGCCGATCGCACCCATTGAAGATTACGATACAAATCCATAATGATCTGGTCGGTCATCCGACGCACAGAGATGTATTTCTTCTGAGCATCGTTGCTGGTGGTGATCCCGTTTAAGAACTTGTACAAGCGCAGACCGCCATCAAAGTAAAGAACTTCTAGGCGAGCACGGGTTAGAGCATCTAGATACGTCGGTGTATTCTTGGTGTCAACAGAGAGTACGCCTCCAGCGGCCTGACCACTGCTGATAGAGGCTGGTGAGACCTGGGGTGAAATGTTAGACAAGATCCCGGCATAAATACCGATTGGCGGCAAACTATTCGTGCCCAGATAACGTGCACCTACCATCGTGTTGTAACCTGCCACAATGACCACTCGGTCACTGGAGATGCCCGACGCAATTGTCGTTGCTCGTGCTTCGGCTACTCGCGCAGGGGCGGCAACAATCGCAATCCGTAATCCATTGAGTGTCGTACTACGTTCGGCCTGAGCAGTTAGTTCTGTAACCGCGAGTTCATATCGAGCATCAGAAACTGAAACACCCGCTAAGGAAATAAAGGCACAGTCCGACTCCTCAAGTCGTCGCACGGCATCAACGTAGTCTTGTTCACCAGGATTCGTCACACCATAGTTAGCTGGTTCAGATCCACCCGTGAAATAGACATTCGACAAATAGGCCACCCCTCGGTGGGATGGGTGCAGCGGGTTACTCACTGTCGCTGAATCAGCCAAGGTCTGAACGGGAGGAGCCAGCCGCTGCGGGGTTAAAGCGTAGACCGTGTTACTTAACGCTTGTCCACTTGAGTTAGCTACAGGTAAGAAATAGGCTCGGAACAGTCGCGAGTCTAAAGTCTCAGGATAAAGTCCCGTCTGAGGGTCAACAGAATAGTTGTTCAAAATGAACGATTCTGGAGCCAACGGCGTGGAATAGTTCAGACCAACTTCGTCAACAACTTCAATCCGGAATTGACCTGGGGGAATTGGTCGGATGGTTACCCGTAGGCTATTCCCAACAAGACCTGGAGAAAGTGCATCCAACCGGACTAACGGATTACCGTTAATATCATACAAAAATAATCGTGCGGCCTGCATTGAGTTCCGACCACCGGTCATATAAATGGTCGAACCGTAAAGGTCAGCGGCATCCTTAAAGAGCAAATCTTGAGGATTGCCACTGCCGACCGTTCGAGTCAATTCATAGTTGATCCGATTTGACTCAGTCCCAACAAAAGTCGAGTTGAAAGTCAGGCTGTAAGGTAGGTTAAAGTCATTTACCGTTACCTCCTCAAACAAGGAGGCTAAGGTCAAGTCGCTAGCGATCGCGTTTTGCAAAGAAGTTAAAATTTCAACGGCTGCTAAACCTCCTTCAAAAGCAGCAGACGTATTTGGAAAACCTGTCGCACCGGTGTCAGTTTCGCCAATTTTAACTTCGCCCCGAATAAAAGGCACCGAGAAAGTTGCAGTTGGAACTAGCTCAGTAGCTGTAGATTCGCCAGCATTGCCAATCGCAATGTCAATCCCAGTATCAACTTGAGTGTAGCCAACCGAAAAAGTGTAGATATAAAGGCTCTGATAGCTCTTATCGGTCGCAGATACCCGCAGAAACCCATCTGCGGTGCCCGAGGCTGGGTAGTCTTGAGCTGTAGCCAAATTAGCGATCAACTGACTACCGTCAACCGAGCGATAGGCGTAACTCAGGACAAAGTAATCTGGTTCAGACCCAGACATCACTTCAATCGTGACATCTTCGGAGTTAGCTACAGCTCCCGTTACCTGGCCTTTAACCAAGATGGCCCAAGTTCCGGTCGTGGGTTGATAAGGGTAAGACAGAATTTCAAGATAGGCCCCACCAGCATGAGCAAAAGTAGCACTCCCGCCTGTGCGAAGTACTCGCCCTGGTTTTGCAGAAGCAGCGAGGACAACGCCATCTGCACCGGTTGCAGTAATCACTTGGAGGTCAGTCTGGGCTGTGTTATTCGCAATACTGACTGCAATTTCAGCCGAGGCCGCAACGTCGTTTTCTAACTTCTCAATTACCTTGAAATCAAAGTAACCGGCACCCTCATAATTACTCAGTGCCAAGGATTGTGTCGGGTCAACCCGAACGTCTGCCCCGATATAGACGCCATCTCGAATTAACGGAGACCCGATATAGGAGGCTTCAAACGTCAGACCTACCGTTCGGGCGTCACCGGTGGCGACAAAAGCTTCGCTTAATGTGGGATTGGTTCCGGACTGTAAAGAAACGGCTCCGGCCGATCGTAAAGGATTCGGCATGACGCGACTAATAACAAAGTTGGTCGCGCCTTGTTGCATTGCCTGTCGAATGAACAGCGCTCCTGCGGAGTTATCCTCCCCAAAGAGGTAAGCGTAGTCAGCCCGGTTATTAATTCTAGATGGCCCAACCGGACCGCGTGAGAAGACTCCCGCGACTCCAATCGTGTTACGCCATTCAGAATTGAACGGCAGGGGCCCAACAATTGATTCCGTAAAACTGACGTTCGGAAAACTGTAATCGTTTTTTGGAATGGAGATACCTTGTGTCATGCGGCGAAAGTCCTAGCCAATGGAAAATGCTTTTACACCGTTCCTGAATAATTTAGGCAACGGTTAAACCAGTTATGTGCTCAAGGTAAGAACAGATACTATGGGATGGAAAACGTCGGTCCGAGTCCCAAGTCCAAAACTTGTTTTTCAGCCCCAGTCTCTGTCGTAATAGAGTTCACGGGCATAAAGTAAATGTCTTTCCAAGCATTCGGAGCGTACAGAGTTAGTTCCCAGACAACAAACGCAATGTGAAACAGAACGTCCTCAGATTCTCGCGTCCAGCTCGTTGTCGGAAAATCAATAGATTTCACCTGACTCGTGAACCGAAACGGGACAATACCTCGAATGTCGTTGAGAGCTAATCGAATTAATTCGGCATACTCTCGAAGCAATTCCTCTGCAGGATTAACTTTTATATCTAGCGTTTGATAAGTTCTTTGAGTACCTTCTAAACTTGGCTGACCTGATTCAATATCATCAGTTGCTAAGTTTAGACTTCCGCCCTCATGCACCATAACTGTTGTACCGTGAGGTGTTAATAACGGACCGCCATCAATGGTTAATAGCTGGTCATAGCCGAGCGTCATAATCTCGCTAAAGTTAGGGTCACGGTACGCTAACTCAACGACTAACGTGTAAGTTGCCTCATCTGAAGACGAAGCATCTGTTCTACTGCCTAAGGTATAAGGTTTATAGACAATAGAAGTTTGACGCCCTAGTGGTGGTGGACTACCTTTTGCGGTCTTACTGGAATATGCAGGGTACACAGAACAAACAAGACCCTCATCTTGAAGTTCATAACCTCCAAACGACCGCCAAGAACTAATTTTGGTTTCTTTTTTTGATTTTAGATAGAAAATATTCGGGTTTTGAATCCGAGGGTGTGAGGCAAGGGCCACAATTGTTGACAGCACTAACTGTCTTGTAGTTGGAAAGACTCTAGCCATATCCGTTCAGCCGCTCCGTCACCCGATAATTACTCTGGTCTCGGACATATTGCAATCGATCCGAAATTGGAGCTTTCACAATTTTGGGTGCAACTTTGACTTCCTTCGTTGTTGTCTGCAATTGTTGAGCTACAGCAGCATAGAACTTGGACTCAACTCGAACTGAGCGAGATTTAGAACTAAACGGAGTTAACGGTCCTTGAAGGTTTCCTACGGCAATTTGAACGTCAGCCGGTAGATTAACAATATCTAGAATTAGCCAACTTTCTGGATTGGTTACAGAAAAGGCAATCAATTCTAAAGCGACAAGGGCATTAGCGTTATCAGGATAGTCGTTGCGAATCAAGGCTCCAAGAGCCAGGGTATCTCCCTTAATCGCAAACAGTTGGTCTAGTAGAAGTTCGGCAACCTGATTTGGTCTCAACGCTTCCAACATGGCCTGTTTGTCGGGGTCCACGTCCGTTAAGTAAGGTACATCAACAGTCTGATTTTCTGTCATTGTGGGAGAGACTCGAAAGGTCAACTCTCCCTGTGCCGCCCAGATTGCATCTGAGATCGGGTTTCCTACATAGTCAAGAACATCGCCGTTATTATTCACGGCGGCACGCTTAAAATAAAGAACCGTAGGATCTCCCGTTCGGCTAGTGCTAGTAACCCCTACAGTTGTTGCTTTACCTTGCTGTACGGCCAATAGCAAAGAGTTAATAAACTTGTCATTTAGACCAGACGGAGCTACGCCCCACTTAAACGGCAAGGGTTCAGTCGGCTCGTCTACATAACGAAAACGCACACTGATAACTTCTGCTGAAATGTTAGCGTCACGTTGACGAGCCTTAAATTCAATCTTATAAAAAGAACTACTATCTCCTAAGATTGGCGCAGAGATAATGTTACTGGACTGTTGAGTCAGCGTATAAGAGTTGATTGCATCCGCCAAGTCAGCCACAATTGAGGCCGTTGAAAACTTACCGGTATAGTTGTTAATAACTTGCCAGGAACTAGATGCTGTCGAGGCCATAAAGAACTCAGCTCGAATTATTCGAGAACCTAGTTCTAATTCAAAAGGTTGAAAATAAAAGGACTTTGTTTCGTCTTCGGCGGCTACTTTTGTCTGGGCGATCGCCGCAACATCGGGGACTTGAACCAAGCGTTGCAAGTCCTTGATTGCGTTTTCTTCAAGGACGATGCTGTGTTTAGCCTGCTCTTCAATTTGAGACAACTGCCCAATTAAGATTGAGGCTGTCATCGCCGCTGAGACTCGCTTTACCCCTTGTGTAAAAATATTAAGTTCAGGATTAACGAAGGCCGATGCACTGGGGTCCGTCTGCCCAAACATGACCTGTTTTACAGTCGTCAAATCTGGAAAAATTCGGATTCCGACATTATCTCTCGAAGCTGCTAAAATCAGTGCAATTCTAGGATCAACTTGTTTTGTAGCAATTGAATAAATTTCCAGGCTCCCTTTTGATTTGAGGAGCGATGAGTACGACCGCACCAATGAAGAATACTCTTTCACCTCAGGCGAAAGAGCATCCAGTTGGTCATCAGTCAGAGTACTAAGTTCAACCCCAACTAAAGTCGGTGTGGCAATTAGAAAACGGTCTGTAAAATCTGTCATTTAGAAGGAGGACCGACCAGTTATTAGCCGGTCGGTCAAGTTGAGTCAATTAATTCAACCCAGCGTTTGCAAGAATCTCGTCTGCTTCTTCCTGAATGATCTTGTAAGAGAACTTCGCTTTGACAGCACGTACCATGTCAAAGTTGCCAGCCTCGCCCATTTTGACGAGAAAAGACTTTACTGTAGACCAGTGTTCTCCCTCAACCAATGGAACTTCCGGTAGGTTAGCAGCCATGTTTTCATCCGGTGCCTCAGTAGACTCGGAATTGAGTTTGCCTTCGGGCACAGCTAGAGATTCAGTCTCAGCGTCATCCAAAGACAAACTTTCCGAGGGATCTTTCGAGTCATTCGACGGTTGAACAACCTTCTGGTCAGAAGATTGATCTGAACCCACAACCACACCTTCCTGTTCCAAACCAGGGCGAATGTCCTGAGCGAAATTGTCAGCTGCCTTACTTTGAGGCTTGGGGTCAATCGAGACCAGCGATAAATATTCACTGCCAGGAATTTGCTTGTCATGGATCATTTGGCCGACGCTGTCTTCAAAAGCGACAACTTCCCCAACAGACCTAAAGTCATAACGTTTGCCCTGAGCTCGGATTGACGTTTGAGTTTTAACTAGGAAGTGGTACATAGGTTACACCGATAAGCGAGCATCGTCTCCATAGGTTTGCAAAGTGATTGCGCCACCAACAATGTCGATGACAGCTAGACGCACACCCGCAGGCTGACGCAAGTAAGCAGGGCCCTGAACCGACAGACCAATAGGCATATTGCTCTTGTGATAAACAGCCTTTTCAGGAGCCATCACCAGGTTCGGGTTGCTTGAAGTCGCCGTTGAAATCGTTGAGCCGACTTCATTCATCGGCAGGTTATTGTGGCTGTTGGGATCTGCTGGAGGGCCGCTAATTGCGTCATAAGACAGCCATGCGGAACCGTCGTATTCTTTAATGTCATCAACAAGGAGATACTCACCCATGTCGATGGTCTTGATATACTTCTTCCCAGCCACAGGGCCGCTGGGAGCCGCTGCTTGAGCTGGAACCACGCGAGTAGGAACGAGCCATACTTCAACATTGTGAGTTCCAGTGTTCAGAGCGCCAACACCCGGAGCCAAAGTCAGCGCCGTAATGTTAGAGGCCAAAGTTGTGTATTGACCGTCTAACCGAGCAGCCCCAAGAGAAACATTCATCGTCAGAGTGTCGTTGCCAGCCCCAGCGATCGCTACGTTAGAAACGACTAACCCGTTAATAATGCCGCAGAATGGGTAAAGGCTAAGTCCACCCCGTTGACCCTGCGTATAGCCCTGAAAATCAAATCGTTGTCCAGTCATTAGTTCGTGTTACCTCAATTTAGCTTTGGTTAATGATTAAAAAGTCCCAAACTAGAAGGTGCCAAAGTCAAGGTCTGCGCGGAGAATCAAGTTCTCGTCAACCGCTTCAGGCTCACAAACAGTCAGCAACATAATCCAATGAGGGTAAGTTGCGTAAGGCAAGAATGCATTACCCATTTGCATTGCTCGACCAGGGACAGCAGGAGGCATTTGATCAGGCCCAGTACGCATCCAAAGACCGGACGAACCATCAGGGGATTCACCGACAGGTTCAATCGTTTGACCCAGAGTAGCCGAGCGATCCATGTGGTGAGACCGAGCAACGATCGCAACCAAGTTAGACGGCCACATTTTCTTGATGACGTTATCAACTGGGTCCCGGTAAAGTGCATCAATCAACCGCAGATTCAAACCAGCAATCGAAGTAATGTCCCCGCCAGCATTTAGAGTAACGTGGGGGTGTGGACTTGTATTACCAGCTACAGGCCCTGCTGCAGTAACAACACCCGCAGAGTTCCGAACATTGATTACGCCAACTGAACCAGTCTGAGCTTGAATCAACTGGTTGTCCTGGATCACCGTGTACAAGTCACGCGACATAACCATGTCGGTCATCATGACTTTGTTGGTGTTGTAGCAGTACTGCCGCAACAACCGGAGTGCGCGGATAATATCTGCTTGAGAATCCGTCCAAGGCACGCCTGCACGCAAAGTACGGTCAATAAACAATAGGGCTTCTTTACGACCTTTGTTGTTAGTCAGAGCCTTACCAGCCGTGTAACCAGTCGAGCCAATTGCCGCGCCGGAGGCGACGGTGCCATCATAACCGTCATACCGGAAGTAGTTATGTGCTGGAATCTGGGTACTAACACTAACTGACTGCTTGGTTCGAGGGTCAGTGTAATTAATCCCACCCTGCAGAATCATGGCCTGCAGCAGATTTCGCGTCCGGTTATGTCGGTTTACTAGCCGTCGGACACGCCCCTCAATAATTTGAGTCGGAGGATTTTGCTCATTAACAGTACCAACTTTTCGCAGTTGGTTAATTAGAGCTTGGTCTACAAAATCATCTTCACGCACAAATGCCGGTTGAACGTAACGCCGCTCAACGCGCTCGGGCTCCAAAAAGTTTCCAGCCGGAATCCCCATCCCGACAATAGGCATAATGCCAAGACCTTCACGAACAGTCTCGATTACAACTGTCCGCTCCCCAGATTGAGAAGTTGGAAAGAGGTCTTCTAACCCCTGAGAGTCGAGTTCCTCAAAGGATCGAGCTAGTCGAGTCAGTTGAAGTGAACCAAGGGCTGGAACGTCTCCAACGTACTCATACCCCGTAATAGTAGGAGAAATAACTGTTGCGTTTGACATATTGAAAAAAACAGATAAGGGTCAGCCAAAAGACAATTGAGGCGCAGTCAAAACGACTGAATTACTAAGTCAGCAGGTTTTCAAGTTGTTCTTGCCGTTTTTGAGCAAGAGACTGATTTCGTTCGATGGTGGCTTTGAAAGGATCTTGAATTTCGGGACTATTCAATGCCTGAGTAGTCTGACTAGAGCCATGTTGAGTAGTCGCTTCAGATAAACGAGTGGCAGACATCTGACGCAAAGTCTCCATTACAGTCTCTTCTTGGTCACCCAAGGAACCATCGGTCAGAATGGTTTTATATTGGTCTTTGACCTCTTGAGGAAGAGTGAGACTCTGGAGTTCAGTAAGTTTCACGGCCAGACGCTCTTCACGTCGAGCATCTTCAGTCGCTTTCAAACGAGTTTCAAGTTGCTGAGAATAAGCGTTAGCCTGAGACAACTGCTCTAAAGTCGTGGTCAGCTGTTGTTTAGTGTCTTGCACTTGTTGGGCCAACGCTTGGGTCTCTTGCTGGTACGTCAGTTTGATCTGTTGTAGTTCAGTCAGCACATGAGTTCTAAACTGTTCAGAATCAACAGCCGATTGAGCAAGATTTACAGCGGAGGTTGACGCAGGTACTTGCACAGGTGCAGCAGGAGTTTCTTGAACCGGGTTGGTTAGACTCTGAGTCGGTTGACTTTGAGTCACATTAGTCGATGCTGATGCGTTTAATTCTTGAGACATAGGTTTTGATGAAAGTTGAAATGTCAACGCCATAGACGATTGATCTGCCGAAAGAGCCTTTACTCGCGGCATATTAGGCAAGAAAGGTCGATTGGTTAAAGCTACACCAATAAGTGCAGTTCCCAACATCTGACCGTCATCCTTTGATTTCCAGTTCCGAATAAATTCACCACTGCTGTATCGATACTGACCAAGAGACACAGCCGTATAGGTCACGTCAGATACAGCCTCAAAAAGACCGCATAAAACGTTATCCTCTTGAACAAGTTCAACTAGAAATGCTTCTGCTGGATGTCCCTCGACAGAGGTAGTAGTAATTGGATGACCAAGATATAAAGGAGGTTCGAACCCAACGACCTTGTTGGCAAAGTTCTCCTTCATCTGATCGAAGTCGGCCTGAGTAAACTCAACAATGCCGTACTCGTCATGTTGCCACTTGCCTAAAACAGCAAATGGCACTTTAATCAACCGCCGTTCTGCGTCAATGCCTTGGGGTTGAAGACTTAATTGTTCGACCACCGCTGAAACTGTCTGAGTCTGAAGCGATAGTTTTTCAGGGTGGTTCACTTTGTCCGTATTAAACAAGTGCGGCGACTTACTCATACGAACATAGTTGTAGTTCGCTAAATAAACCAGTTGTAAGGCATCTTCATTAGACACCCTCAGCGAAATGTCAAAAAACCAGCCGTTATCATACCCCAGCTTAATCCGGGCATCTTCAGCCGATTTCATCTGCGTCAGTTCATAGATGATACTATCAGCAAAGTGATAAACCATCCGCAACTGAGCGAAACTGAATCGAGCTGAACAAAGATCGCCGTTAGATTGCCAGGAGCCACCTAAATTCGCTTGTTCTACAGAAAGGTTATTCTGGATAGAGACTGGCTGAGGCGTTGCAAGTACCGTAGGCGGCTCTGTTGTCAGTACTTCCGCTGCAGTAGTGCTTTGGACCGGTTCAGTCAGTTCTTGTGGATAGAGCTTAGTGGGATTACTCTGTCTGGGCGCAGCCGGACGCCCTGCGCCAGTTTCCAAGTCAGAAACCGGAACCGTGACAGTTGTATCGTTTAAGCTGCCTAAAATCTGAGAGTCGGAAATCATGTAAATGAAAGTATTCTCATACTCATATCAGTATGAGTATTTCTTTGACTCTCAGCTGTTCAACTTAACCTCGTGAATTTCGGACGTATGCTTCCTACTTTTCCTTATTTATTAGTTCAAGACGTTTTAACTGACCAACTTAAGATCGAACCTAAGTCGTCAGATGAGCAGGCAATTACCGTTACCCTAAACGGCAGTCTTGAACATTTTGATTTGTTGTCGAACTGGCAAGAAATTGCCCATCGACAACTCCTGCGAGAGCTGATTAATGGCAAACCGGATGTACCGATTCAAGTCTGCTTTATTAAAGCTGTAATTCGACAAAAAATATTGCGTCAATTAGACTTTGCAAGTCTTTTAACAAAAGATGACAACTGGGAACTTCAATATCGCTATCACGGAAATAGCTACACATTTACCATAAAGCAACCACCTCACGGTCAAGAGCTTCATCACAGCCTGTTGGTTAGCAGTCAAATGATCCTAGAGGGATATACCTTAGTTGAGGATAAAGGTGCTGGATTCAGCATTTACACCCCTAGCGGCAAAAAACGAAGCCTGACAAGTCACGCTTGCGACTGTACAACGTTTCAACAGAACATGGCTAATCACCAGTTTATTCCATGTGATCATTTACGGTTGACGAAATACTATCAACACAACAGAAGTCCCTTCTTGAGTTTAGGATTCGCAGCCTTGGTCTAAGAAGACTTATTTGATTTTGGTGCTGACGTTCCAACCGGACGGCCAGCTCCAGTTCCCTTTCCACGAACTGACCCTTGACCACCACCACTACCACCACTAGGCGCGGGTTGCTTTGGCACTAAAATCATATCCTTCACAAACTTCAAGTCTTCCGGAGTTTGTGCTCGGTCTACTACATCAACCATCTCTCGTACCATCCCCCAGTCCGTCTCGTTAAGCGGATTAAAGTAGCCTCGATCAGTCAATCCAGTAATCATCTGCATCAACGCCACCATCTCTTCTGGTCGCGTTGTATGTCGAATCGGAAAACGAGGAGCAATATTAGCCGAGGGCCTCGTAAAATTCTGCTTGACGCAGACGTGAAAAGACTGTGAAACAATGGGGACTATAAACTGGCGATACATATTAGAAATGATTCGATTAAAGAGCTCCATTGCTCGTTGAGTATCGTTCAGTCCTTCAACGCGATTACCGAATGGAAACAACACAAACGGAACCCAAAGTCCTTTAGCAGTCTCGCGATCGCAGCGGTCAATCCCAATTTCAAATGACTCTCCTACATTTGAGCCGGAAGTAATGACCTGAACTTTTGGAGGCAAGTCTTCGCTGAATTGAGGCAATAACAGGATATTGCCACCACCGCCAAAATTCTGAGTTTGAACTTGACGCTCAATTAATTCTTGCGTTGTCAGTACTCTTTCTTCGCCGGTTGCTGGGTCAATCTCAGTTTGGTTCGTTGCATAAATTGGAACCGTAATGGCAACAATTGGGGTTCCTGACCGATCGAGTGCAATGGCTTGCATGTCAATGAATGCTTCTTTTAATAGCTGCCATTTATAGACTGACTCAATAGCCGAAATACCATAGTGATTTCCATAGAAAGAACTGCGCGTTAGATGGATTGTTTTCCATAGAGGCAACAAACTTTCACCAGGCGAGGTTGGGTTTATCTGACCTGTAAGTTGATAAATCCCAGATAACTTTCCAGTCGTTGTGTTTTCACCCTCAGTCAATCGGCCTTTGTCATTAGGTCGAATAATGATAGAGGCAGGATGATAAGTCAAAAAATCTTCAATAAAGAGTCTGCCTTTGTTGGGTGCGTAAATTACCTCCGAAGCAGAAAACCCAGCCCACATTGTACAGTGAACTGCTCTAAACAGTGCTTGATAGATTACAGAACTTTTTTTAACATCTAGTTTTTCTGGACCTTCTGACTTAGTCTTGTCATCAATAGTCCCAGGCAAACCACCTAAAGTACTAACGTTTTCTCTCAAAAAGTTTTGAATCTCAATGTCTGGATGTTCAATGGGACCCAACATAGAAATGAGGGTGTCAATCAAGACAAATAAGACATAGCTAACAGTGGTATCAAACAAGGCAATTTGCTCATACTCCAGCATCTTTTTTAGTTGCGGTCGCTGATGCGGAGCATACGGAGCCTTCAACATGCCGTGCTGCTTTAGCTTGTGTCGAGGCCGACTATTCGGGTTGAATTGAACATCAACTAATTGCATTCCAGTCATGAGAGAAATCTACCAATAGATGAATTAGTGCCTCCGGGGAATTTGAGCGCAAGACTATCCTGGGCAATCAAATTTTCTAACTTTGATTCTTGATCCCGAACTGATCGCTGCCGTTCGCGTGCCAGGTCTTCTACAGCTAGACCAATGGCCCGTTGCGTCAAGTCGTCCAGAGCGTGCCACGTTTCCCAATCAATCGAGACGTACTGATTCACGTAGACCCAAGAATCGACCCCTAGTCTTTTCGATAGCCTTCGTGCCGCTTCATCACGCGCCCAAATCAAATTAGCCAGTTCCGATTCTGAAGTGACTCCAGGAGTCAGATCAGGACTGATATTAAACACTTCCTGACGCTGAGCATAATCAACTAACGCCAGCGTCAGACGTCTTATTCCCCTGCTGTAGACCCGACTTTCTTCCGGGACGAACTGGCTGACTTGCCGGAGCCACTGAAAGTAGCCTCCATTTCCTGACGCAGAGACTTTCCCAGTTGCTTGGCCTCGTTTGCATCATCGCGATCGACAGTAACTGCATTGAGAAAGACAGTGCTGGCAAACTGAAAATCTAAGTGAGTCCAGTCATCCAAAGTGGAAATAACATCCTTGGGGTTTACCGCTTCTACCGGGTTTCCGTCTATGGCCGTAACGGAATAAGCGAATAGCATTTCATCAAATGAGTAACCACAGTTAGAATCAGACCCGGGATAACGCCGCTCTAACTTCATGCGTTCTCCGGAGGTCAGCTTGCGGAAGGTTACAGAGTACGACTTACTCGGCATTTGATCTCGGGTAATCGTATGCTGTTGTTCTAAAACCAACTTAAATTTCGTGCCAATCTGACGGGCAACCTCAGATAACTCTTCATCAAGAGTGAACATCGACAGAAAGACTAGCAACACATACTGCTCATCTGCCTGAGGCAGTTCCCGTAAAATGTCCATCGGGTCTTGAGGTTGAGCCGATAGCTCTTGACCGTTAACGGCAACTAAACAGGTTGAAACAAGCAGCTCATCCAAACTATACCCCTGGTTGGGAGAAAATCGTCGAGTCACCTCCCGTCGGTCTTGAAACATCGGTTCCCGAAACGTTAGAGCTACCTGGCACGAAGGAAGTTTGTCGGCTGGTAGGGTAAATTTCTTCATAGCTTTCAAAGTTAAGATGTCTTCCTTCACTATTTCCGAGAAGACCACCTGATATGTGCTCATAAAAAAACAAGGGCGGCTGTAATAGCCCCCTTGACTCTGGAGTATTTACCCTGTATTTACCCTTTTCTCTCTTAAATTCTAACCTAAAGGACGAATTTGACTAAGTTCGGCTTAGACAGATTGCTGTTCTTTTTTACCCAAAGCCTTCAAAATGCTGAAGTTCGCGAAGAATAGATTAACAACAGTCAAAACTTCACTGCTATCCAACTCACCATCAGAGACGGCAATCACAGTTCCCTTAACCAGTTCATACAGTTCGCTTTGCGACATCTGCGGCAACCGCGCCACAATCAGCGGATCGACAACATCAAACACTTTCTTCAAAATTGGCAGGTACTTCTTATACCGAAATCCTGAAAGAATAATGTTTGCAACACGAACCGCAAAATCAACCAATGCTAGAGCAATAGTACTTTTCATCATTGTTTACCTTAGTTCAAACGCTTTTTTGGCCCTCGCCAAAAACTCTTTTCGACTGTCAAGTCCGTTATAGCCCCCGTTAATAACACGGGTAATCCTCTCGACATCATCTTCATCTGCCAGGTCATTCAGTTGTTCGTGCGACCAAAACCAACCAGCGCTGCGTGCAGCTAAGTCATCGTCAGCCAGACGGCGAGGGAACGTAATCAAGTTAACGCCTAGGGCCGCTCCAGCTTTCTCATAATTGTCCCGACCAGTAATCTGAATTAGACCTCTGCCTTTGAACTTAACTCCATCTCCGGCATACATATTTCCTAAATCCTCACGCCATTCATACTCAGAGCCAGCCTGACGACCCTGTTCTTCAACGTAGTAAAAACTACCTGACTCGTGAGCAAGTTGCGCTAAAAAATGAGCCTGACGCAGCCTTGTATTAATCTCAAACTCAACTAAAGCGGCATTAATATGCGGCAGAAGACGAGAGATTTGATAGGGATCAGCATAGGGGGCAATGGCTAAGAGATGTTGTTCAGTAATTGTAGGACAAGCCCGTTTCAAAGGAATTCCTTCATAAACCTTCTGTGTAGTCCTTGCGTCAAGTTTCAACAGTTTCCGCAGAAGATTATCTAATTGATTGTCCGACGCAAACGCTCGGTTATCTAAGTACATCAATCGGCCTGTAATGCAATCGACCGCTTGCCGCCTGAGAAACTTCGTTTGTGCCTCGCGAAACATCCCAAGATAAGGCTTTCGTAGGCGTGGACGAAGCGGGTGTCCCATAATCTCTCGTAAAGCATCATCAACCCAATAATCAGCGGGGCTGACTTCATCTGCTAACGACGCTAATTGAACGGCTAACAACTGGACTGCATTTTGTCTCAGCGTTTTAAGTTCCATGTCTCCAAGTTTGCTATTAATAACCTAATATTCTCAAGAACTTAAGGACATTAAGTGAGCGGGTCTAACCCTAGTTAAATCCAGCCGCCATCTGCAGTTGCTCGGTTTGAACAGATTCAAGTTCTGTTGCAATGGGATTCATATCTTCATCCAGAATTATCAGACCGGTTTCAACATCTTGCTCAAATTGAGAAGGCACTGCAGAGACTTCAAAGTCAACTTGCTGATTAGCAGAATGGTCCATCACTTCATACTCCGGATCATTCATTGCTAACTGTGCCTGCTCGACCATCTGCCAAATTTGCTCAGTTACATTTTGAAGAATATCCCCAATTCGGTCTGGGACAAATTCCTGGGCTCTAGTCTTTTGCTTCACCATTGAGCGTGACATACCGAGAGAGACTACAGTACCAAAGGTTTCGGCAGCTACTGTTGCGATCGCATTACCAACCCTTGTTCGACCACCCGGTAACTTAGAGGCAATCCCATCAATAGCTGAATAGGCCATTTGACTAATGCCTTTGAACATAGACTCTTGAATGAATCCCTGTAATGCGCCAACGGCCATTCCTTCTGTTTCCATTGATTGTTTTACTCGACCCATTGCAAAGTTAAAATCGGCCGCTGAAGTTGCATCGGCAGCTAATTCAGCCGTTAACCTACCACTCTGAGAAGTAAGTAAAGCGGTTGATTGCATGACATCTAAGGCAAACATTCCGACTCGATCGTCGAGTTTAATATTGGACCCGGCGAGGGCCAATAGAGCTGGAGCTACAAAGATGCCCATTGTCTCTAGGCGAGGATCACCCTGTAACATGGCTGGCCTCTCGTCTGTCGTTTCTATTGCCTGTGGATTTGTTATTTTGCTCAGCTGTCCAGCTACACTAGAGACTAAATTCTGGGTATGCGCTGCTTCATGCGGTAACTGTAATCGACCCGCATTGAATAATTTATCAACATTCACCCCATGTTCATAGAGACCGGATAGTTGCTTCCGTAGAGCCTCCGCTCGATCACCCTCAGCGTTATCAACTGACGTTTCCAGCTCATCGATCAAAGGAAAAACGCCTTGAGTCATAGCTGCTGTACTATTTTGCAAAGACTGCAATCCCGTGATACCAGTCTTACTCCGTTTCAGCATTGCTTTAGCAAAGTACTCTTGCTCAACCGGAGACAAAACGCCGCTCCCAGGACGAAGTCCTAATAACCGTCCCATTCTCATTTCATCCCCAGCAGAAAGATTTGCCTCCCCAGTAAGGTTAGCAAAGGCACTTACTTTGTAATCTGCCATGTACAACACGTCTTGTACGTTAGGTTGCTGACCTCGCTGCAACATTCTCAAGTACGCATTGTAGGTATCTACATTTGCACCTTGCATTCGGCTATAAATGTCTCCGTCGTTGAAGCGAGCTGTCTGACTTTCCATGTAAAAATCACGAAGGTCAGTTAGCTGCTGCACTCCTAAGACATGTTGATCCCGATTCCGGGATTGCAACTGAGCTAAAGTAGTGTCCTGTAACAGCCTGTTATTTAATCGGTGGCGCTCAGCATCGTCTTGAGCGGATTGCAGGCCATCCTCATACTCCTGAACGGTATGATAAATACGCCGGTTGACCGGAGACAATGCCGTAGGATCAGCATCAGAGGCAAATGACCTCAGCTGACCAACTAAAGTCTCTTTTGCAGACTCAGAGAAGGTTCCTGAAATAAATGAGGCTTGCGCTCGCTCCATTAAGGTCAAAACTTGACCGGCTGCAAACTCAGTGATGTTACTAACAGTTCCTTGACGTAACTGTTGCTTGTAGGTATCTTCCAGCCCTTGATCTGCGACAAAACGATCGTAGAGTTCTGAAGTGTCTGTTGTCGCAAACTCAGATAATCTTAATAACGCACCAAATCCAGTAATTCCGTAGTCTGCAGCCTCACTACCGACTGCCAGCGACGGACCAATTCTGGTCATAACCGCATCGCGGAGAATCTGCGATCGCTGTTTATCTGCATCAACTGGAGAGTCTGCCTCCACAGACTCCAACGCTTCTGTTAGTGGTTTGCCCTCAAAGGTTGCCTCTCGCAGAACGTTAATAATTCCTTTATCCGATTTTTCTTTTAAGGCATCTCGAATAATCTGTTGCATTGAGGCAAGTGTGCCTGTAACGGCACTGAAGCGTCCTGACAACTGCTGTTGTAACCCTTGGGTGTCTCCATTCAGTAATTTTCGTCTCAGTCGATTAATTTCAGTTGCTTCCGCCAAAGATGATTCAGCGGCTAACGTTTGAAGACTCTCGTCAATCACAGACCGGAACGAGGACTCCCCTGTTGTTTGTAGTCCAGTCACAATTGCCTGATCCAGCATCGTCTGGTCTAACAGGGGTACTAAGACGTTGTAGGTCTTGCCTATTAGTTCCGTCCCTGCTTGACCAATAACTCCTTGTAGACCTTCAAAATCAAAGGGATTCAGCATTAACCCTGCCGACTTTTTCATAGTCTTATTCACTTGTTCAAACGTCATTGACAAGTTTGCCTGCAGAGATAAGTAGTTCCGGGCAGATGCCTCGAACGACTCGGAGGTAAATGCTTGTTGATCTTGGGCATAACTCAGAACACCCTCAACCATCGAACTAGATAACTTGGATGAGAGTTGAAGCGCCTGGTTCATCCGCTCTTGCGTCTGTGGATTATTCATTGAGAAAGACCCTGAGTCAAAGTCAGTAAACACAGAAGTTAGAGCCGAAACCTGTTCGTTTACTGTTTGAATGTGGTTTGCCCCATCCTCAATCTGAGGCATGGTTCCACTCATTTGCTGAACCATGCTCATTAATGTTCCAGTTGAGACCTCATTGCCCTCAGTCACAAAATCGGGTAACGCAAGATAGGCCCCAACCCATTGCCGGACATCTTTCAACGCGCGATTATGTGAGCGATCCAATGTAACTTGATGTTCACTAACTTGATTGATCCCCCTACTTAACTGTGTCTGCACTTCTTCCATCTGCGTCAAAATTTGCAGGCGTTGTGCTTCTAATTCAGGAGTCTTACCAGCACTGATCTGACGGTCCACAAAAGATAACTTTTGGCCCAATTGCAGTGAGGCTCGTTGTAGCTGTTTCAACTGAGCCGCGTGATCAGCTGTCCCTGTCAAGAGAAATTGATAAGCGTCTCCATCAAAGTCACCCAACATAGTCAGTAATCGCCCCACAGCAGGCACCAGCATACCTGTCTTAAAACGAGTCTCTTCTGGAATAAGCGCCCCACCTTCACTTTGAATTCTGGCCTGTAGTGTCTGAACGTCTTGGACATCGTAAAGGTTAGTGTCAGCAGTAAGTGCCGAAGAACCCGCTGGAGCACCACCCCGTCGGATAGACCCAGAACTAAGAGACATCAAGCGGTCTAGTTCACGTTGATTAGATTGTTGAACGCGCTCCACCGGAATGTTAGCCAGAGCACTGATAGTATGAACTCGCAGTTCATTCAGCTGATGTTTTGTGAGCTGCTTCTGGTTTGCGGCATCAATTGCCTGAGCAAACTTCTCCGTTACGCTCTCTTCATTCGTGCGATAACCCAAAGCTCTAGTCAGTTCTTGAGTTTGGGTTAAAAGGTTCGCCGTTGCATCTGGAGTGCGTTCCAGTGTCTGTCTTAATATCTGAAACTGGTTGTTAATAACGCTCAGGGTCTGCCTTGAATCTCCTAAAGCAAAGAACCGATCGCCCAAGGCAGTCTGGTCCGAGTCAAGTGCAAATGACCCCATTGCGATGCCGACAGTACCAGCAAAACTTTGTCGGTCACCCAGCGCCTTACGAGTAAAGTCAGTGTCCAGAATACGCAGCACAGATGACCGACTTGCTTCTAAAGTCTCTTGAAAAGACTGTAGTTGTCGAAGTTGTTTTTCAGTGATTGTGGCTCCAGGTGTTAATAACTTTTCTCGCAGGCGTTCGGTTTCCATCAATTTTTGTCTAAGGTCAACCTGATGTCTCAGAGCCTCATCGGTATATTGCGGAAAGATCAACGGAGCTTTCTTCAAGACATCCGTTCCGAGTAAAACGCCGGTTGAAGCCTCGTGAACTCCAGGATCGCGGAAATTAATCTTATAGCGACCGGCGTTCTCACCGTCTGTGATGGCTGTGGCCTCAAACTGAGGAAATACAATTTGCTGAGTCTGCTGCACTTCCTTGAGCATTCGTTTAGTTTGCTCAGTAGCACCGGACTCTAACTGATGCTGTAACCGAGACTCAACGGCTAGAGCCCCGTGCACAAACTCTTTATACAGACCTGTTTCGTAAGCGGATTGAATGGCAGAAATAGACTTGTCATTCAAGCGGGATAAACGCTGGGCAATTTTATTTGTCAAGACACTATCGTCTGTAGTCAACGGTACTCCCGGAATCCGATCGGCACTTTGAGTCAAGTCAGTGATTAACTGATATTTATCTTCTAGAGCCTGAGCCGAATTTCCAGCATGACCTGCTTGCACGTAGGCTCTAAATGAAGTCTGCATCTGGCCAGTCTGCTGCCGCACAAACCGGTCTTCAACAAACGATTGATAGGCTCTTTTCACAGTCTCAGTCACAATTCCAAAGGCTGACTCCCCTGGCGCAAACGAAGCATCAACCCCCAAGTACTTTCTCAAATAAGCAGCCTGGAGTCGAGCAGACTTTGAAGTTGTCGGATCATCCGTCGAAAAGAAACTCAGATTGAATAGACGATTGGCGGCAATTGCTCGCGCCTGAATGTGGTCTGCTCCATCCGCAGTCATCCCCGTGACTAATCGCTGAAAACGCTCTAACCGTCGGATAGCAGACGCACCCTTGGCGGTGGAAACTTGCTCAATTGCCTCTTGTACTAACCCCAACTGCTCGCCCAACTGAGTATAAGAAAGCAGCATGTGTTGGGTGTCTTTCTGAAGTTGTCCAAAGAATCCATCTTCCCCAGGCAAGGCTAAACGGTAACCTAACTGAGCATTGGCAGAAGGTAGATCTACTCTAAATGAACCGACTAAACGGGCGAAGGCGTGTTGCAGCTCACGACTAGCCTGACTACCACCCCCAACTTTAGTGAACGCTTTTAGATAAGAGGAACTCATCCCTAAAAGGTATTGATATTCTAGGGCCGCTTCATCTTTCATGCCAGTAGGTACTAAAGACCGACTGACACCAATGTCTTTAATATCCTCAATTACAACATCGTTTTGAACCATCGCCTGTAAAACAGCCAACTTTCGCCGGATCTCTTCCCTGTTCTTAGGGGTGGGTGCTGGTAAACTTAGCCCTGCAGTCGCTGCGATCGCATCAACCGTATTGCGGTGTCCAATATCTCCAAGGTAACGGTCAGGGTTTGATAAGTCCCGTTCGTACAACGCACCTACACTAGCCTGAGATGGTTTTAGTGATGGGCTGAATAACTGCTGACCCAAGAATGATAGGTGAGCCATCAACCCGGCTCCTCTTGCCAATAAGTTAGCCTCATTCAAAATGACCTGGCCGTTATTAAACCGAATTGCAGATTCTGGCGAAGTCATTACTGTATTGACCAGTTTCCGAGTTTGTCGCTCTAGCGTCTGTAGAGCAGACTGATCATTTTGAAGGGCACGCAGCACCGTTTGTTTCACTGAAGCAAGACTGCCTGCAGCCGCATCCATTGCCGCCGTTTGCGAGTCAGATAACATCGTTAGCCCCATCGCGACTCGCCCTAAGGCTGTAGCTGGAACTCCATCTTTGATTGCCGCAAAATCTGCTGCCTTAACGTGTTCCAACGAATCTGCAATCAAAAACGCACGCTCCGAGCGTAGACGCGACTGCAACGCCTGTTTGACCTCAGAATCTCCAAGGAACAACAATGACAAACTCTTAGCCATTTCAGTGCCGGACCTCTGGGTCAGAGCCGACCTGGTGTCCTGCTGTGACAGTAGAAATAACCCCGCTTCGTAGTTAAAACCTTTGAAGTGTCCATGCCCAAACAAACCGTATAACTTTTCGGCTGCAAGGGCCTGAGGGCGAACAGAAACTCGGTCAGATACAGTCTCGTGAATCTGGTCAAAAATTTCCGATTTGATTACAGAAAAGGGACCTTTGACCAAACCGGCACCGGCAGGCCGTGATCCTGAGCCTGGTTTCCAGGTAGTCAGAACATCAGTTTGAATTTGAATGGTGCCTGAATCCGAAACTTGGACTGATGGCGTACTCAAAATAACCGACACACCCTCTTGATACCGTTTACCAAACGCAGGAAATTTAAGGGTTATCGCTTGATGCCGACTGCCCCAAAGAGTGTCTTGGTGTGTACCAATACCTTTAACCGTGACCAGACCATCTTGAGTAAATGAACCAATACGCTCATAACTGTCTTTTGAAGGAGCATATAAACCTTCTTTGTAATAAAGTCGGAATCGACCCCCCTCATTTTTCACCAGCAAGTTTTGGTGGCGTCCGTCTTCAAAGTTCTCTAAAGCGGATTGAAGTGTTGTGACTGTAAGCGGTTGGCTCTGGTTATCTAGATGATCCTGTAACCGTTGCAATATGCTCGTATCTTCAACGACAACAGGAGCCCCAAAGATCATATTGCCCGGTGCCATATACTTTGAGAGCAACGCTTGAGTTTGCAGTTGATTCAAAATCTGACGACTAGATACTTTGACGGAGGTCCGATGAACATCTCCTGCGTTCACGGCATAACCAGCATTGAGATAAGACGAGTCGCCAATGAGAGACACGCCACCAACGATTGCTACGCGCTTCATTGACTGTGGTCCAATGTAGCCTCGCTGGGTATTCAGAGGGTCTAACTCTAATGAACGATAATATTCCTGCACAGCAGAATAGCCCTCAGCAGATCGGGCCGCAACTTCATCAAATTGAGCCTGAGGTAACACTTCCCGCAGACGGCCTGATAGTACTGAATCAGCGTCTAAGCGAACCTGTTGCAGCGATCGCAGTTTACGCACTAACTCAGGATTCACATCCACTGCCGGACGAGTACCCACGACATTCTTCAAGCGCTGAGGAATTTGTTCAGCCTTCGTAAACGGAGTGAGATACAACGTTTCTTCAAGTAACTCATCTGTTACTGACTGCTCTAGGGAAGCATAGACCTGTCGCAATTGTCGGCGCATTTGGTCTTTTTGAACTACAGCCAGTCCTAAAGTTGAGCTAAAGATCCGCTTGAGATCATAAGCAACCGCAGCTCCAGTTGAGATGTCTGAGTCAATTACGTTCAGTTGACGGATGTTGCCAAACCCAGGAAGTTTCAGTGGTTTAGCGTGCGCTGTAGCCCCTACTGGCCGAAAGTAAGTTCCAGGTTGACCGATTCGTGTCCCTGGTTTAACTTCAGCTGGATTGAGAAATCCGTGATTCAGAATCCTGCCATATTGGGTGTCCGTGTCATAGGTTTGAGTTTCAGCATAAATGGGTAACCTGGCCTGACCTTGCGTTGAGGCATAACCTAATTCATGCGCGCCCAAAAACGGAGCAGTCAGATCTTGAACTAATCGCCGTGCCTGGGTAGACTGAATAGCCGCATATTGACGCTTACCTTCATCGGTTGAGAGAATTAGGGCCAACTTCAGATCATTTAATAACCCTGAAGTATCTGTTTCCAGAATTCTATTGAGTGTTTTACCAGACTGGGTTTCTCGATCCGTGTAACTTTGCTCCAGTAAATCAGTAAAGGCACTCTTTAATAAACTGAAACGAGCATTTTGATCTGACTCATTAAGTTGTAAACTCTGGTCACCTGTCGCCAGATAATTTACAGCATTGAGTAAAGCATCGCCAAACTGCCCGTGTAACTCCGGTTGGTTATCAAAGGCATAAAGTACAGTCGCTAAATTCAACGGCTGATCGCTCCGGAGCTTCGAACCTTTTTGGATTGATTTGGCAATCAGATCCCGCCCTGCTCTATGCATATCGGCATAGTGAGTCTCTTGCAGTCGAGCAAACAGTGTATCGACTACACCAAACTTAGACTGATAAGAAAGTTCTCTGGCGACAGTTCCCACTAAACCTACAGCAGTCTCGATACCTGAAAGTTGAACCGTTTGCCCAGCCCCAACAGACCGTCCAGCGCCCATTTGTTTAGCGGTCGTGGATTTGTTCACAAACACAGATCCAGTGATGACCTTGTTGGTGTCGCTTAAGATCACATTGCCGTAGCGGTCAACGCTTAGGTTTAACTTTGTGCTGCCTCCTTGACCTTGACCTCTAACTCTTACTGCCAAACCAACTTGAGAAGCATTTCCGCCTGAGAGGTCATAGCGACCAGAAACCTCAATCAAGCCTCCAAGCTGCTGGGATAAAGTTTCTAGACTCTGACGTAACGTCTCAACTCTAGTCGGATCAGCGTGCCGTTCAGCAAGATAGCCAACGCTATACAGACTCCGTCCCTTCAATCGGCCTGCTGATAGACTTGTGTAATGTTGATATAAGTGCGGCGTAAGTTGCTGTAAATAGGCTTCCGTAGCTGGAGCCTGACGTAACAGATCCGAATAGGGACCAGTTCCGAGCATTAGGTTAACATCTAGGTTCATCGGCGCAGATTGGTCATAATCGCTGCGCTGTTTTAGAATTCCTAGGGCCTTATCAAAATACTCATCGGTCACACCCAGACGCTTGATGGGTGTCATTGAATCGGCTGATAAGTTGGCCGATCCAATATTGAAGAACTTAAGTTGATCGTTCTGCCCGAATACTGCAACCGTCTTATCGTGCTGGTAACCCGTCGTCGCGACTTGCAAGGAGCCTGACTTTAATAACAAATCGACCAATGCTCGATTGTGTGAAAGTTGAGGATTGGTTCGAAGCGCATCAAAGAATTCTGTTGTGCGGCGGTTATCTGTAATGATGTTAAGTCGGTTTTCTCTTGCAAGTTGGGCGATCGCCTGTAACATAGCCGTTCCATTTTTGGATTGGCGCATTAATAACGAAATTTCACCCATGCTGATGACAACCCTGTCATTTTTTGAGGCTGGGTTAAAGGCTGCTACACTTAATGCCTGTGACATGCGCTGATAAATTTCTTGCTCAACGTAAAGAAAATTCCGTTGAGCTCTTCGTTCAGTCAAGTATTTTCGTAACTGACCGGGACGGTAAACCTCGTCGTCGGCAACCATCTGAGTCAGGGCATTGGTGAGCTGATAGATTTCTTCGGTAGCTGTGCGTTCAAACTCTGCTGTAGGGCTGGCATGAATTGACTGATACCCTGGAGTCGAAAACACCATGAGGGACTCCAGAGAGTTGTTTCCAGCCAGAGCGGGGGTGACGTTTTGCGTTCCTAAAAAGGCTGTCATGCCTCTTTGTGGGTCCCCGACATAGCCAACTTTAGGGTGAAACGAAGCATAAGACTGGACACCCAGAACAGAATGATTCGGTCGGCGTAACGCAGAACCAGCCTGGATTGTTAGCTCGTTTCCTAATAGAATCTGCGCTGTTGTCTCATCCGCAGTAGGTGACGTAAATCGAGGTCGTTGTGTAACCAAAGTAGTTGGATCAGACCTCTGCAGCAGAGTGTTAACAACATCTTCTTGCTGAAATTGGAAGAATGATGCCTTAAACTCACCTGGGCGTTGGAGAATCTCAGAGTAGTCAGAAGGGAGTGCGCGTGAGACAAATCCTTGTAAGCGTCCGGTATGCTGCCCTGGAATTTTAAGACGAGACTTAGGCACCATCTCCCGAGCAGACTGCGCGGTTCTTTCCCCCAGAAAACGGAAAGCATTGTTGGTTTTTTCAGAGAGAGCAAATAGACCGGACTGCGGCTGAGCCTGTGTCTCCGCTAAAACTTGACGACTTTCTCGCGCGGTTCGCTGTGTAATCCGAAAGGGGTCCCCAGAATCAAGCGTCTGCTCAAAGTCATCCATAAATCGCCGGACGGGAGAAGGTGACTCAATTCCCTCCCCGTCCGGCGACCGCTCCGGTTCAATCTCAGCCTCTAACTCTAAATCCAGTTCTTCATCCATACATTAGACGTTCTTAAAAATTGAGGCCAACTGTGTAAAGAGAATACTGAGCTGAGTGAACTGCTTTGGGTTCAGCCCGTTTTGATGATATTCCTCTCGAACTCGTCTTAGCATAAGACTCACATCATCTAAGTCACACAAGTCCAAGAGTTGTTTAAGCAACTCTGTTTGACTCATTCCTAGCGCTTTTGCCAGTTGACTTAATCTTTTCTGGTTTTGTTGAGCTAGATTCACAACATTAACGATTTTATGAGTGATACTGAAAATGCAATGCAGTATAGTTTCAGCTAACGTATGAACAGATTTTTTCAACGTCTGGGGATGATTTGGGCTTTTTTGACCCAGGCCGAACCAACTATTTCAGTTAATGGCTCCAGTATCACATTTAAGAAAACTGGTGACCTTGTCGTTAAAGCTGGACGACACTATGTTCAAGAAAGTGAACTTTTACTGGCAAACGTCAAGAATGCTCAGGATTACATTACAGCCTATTCGTTAGGTCAAAAGGTGTTCACCCGTTTCACACGACTTGAGGGTATCAAACGCCTATACGAACAAGCCACAAAGATCGCTAATAACGCTACGTTTAATCCTGAGTATGGCAGCGTAGTTCAGAAAAATCTGGTCAATATGGGCAATCAAATCCGCTTGATGTGCTATGCCCTGTACGCTCCAGCTAAAGATGAAGACACATCTGAAGCACAAGAAGCGGCTGAAGGCTATGTCACTCCAGAAATGGAAGAGCTCACGTTTAATAACCAGACCGGCCAGTTAGAACGTTACTTAAGCGCATTTATTCGCCGTCCAAACGACGCCTTCCGAGTTGAACCTCCGGTGGAAACCCTTCGGCGTAAAATTGCATCTCTAGGCTACGGTGATGATGTCACCGTGACTTATGAACCAAAGGCTGAGGTTGAGGCTGAAGTTAACTCTGAAACCGACCAGAGTGACTCGATTTCCAAAGAACCAGAAGTTGAAGACCAAACCGAGATGTATATCGGAATGGCCGGAATGGGAAAATCCATTGAACCTAGTATTGGTCAAGCTGAAGCAGACATTCAAATGTTGACCGCAAAGTTAGAGGTTTAGTATATGGGCAAAGCCGCACTTAGAGTTGGAGACCCTGTTCAGTGCATCTGCAGTTGTAAAGATTGCAGTCCGTGTCCAAACGGCAAAGTACTGTTAGGTGCAAAGTCTACCTTCATTAATGGTCGTCAGGCAGCTCTACTAGGAAGCACAACTACCAACTGCTGCGGCTGCTGTTGCCCCTGCCCTAACAAAATTATCGGCGGCTCTGCTACAGTTTTCATCGAAGGCAGAGCCGCTGCAAGAGTTGGAGACCCAGTCCGTTGCGGAAAGACTAACGTGGGGTCTCCTAATACCTTCATCGGCTGATTGCAATGACTATTGACCGTAGTGAACCACTTATTGGGTTCCAGACTAAAGAGCGTATTATTAACGAACCCACTCTAGGTTTAGAGTGGGTTACTGCTAAGGAGTTGACTGACTTAGCCGGTACTCCTCTAGAACGGACATTCAGCGAGTTATTCTATGGAACCGAACTGGAACTTATCGTTTCACCAGGGGCCCCGACTGGATCGCCAGACGCCTATGCATGGCACTATCAATTGAAGTCCGAACTCATTGAAAGTCTTTACACGGGCAGACTACTCCACGCCGACGGAGGCCCTGAGGCACAATACAATGACTTCTACGGTTGGACGCACAACGCTAATGTAAATCTCCGCACTGAACTCTGGACAGACACTCTGGTCACACGAGTTGTTTGGCAGTTAATGTCTCGTCCAGATGAAAACACTTTGGCAACAGACCGAATTTACACCTTTGGCGCTGACGGGACGATCGCAAACAGCACAACTGAAAGTGAGCCGGAAAGCATTTTAATTGCTGCTGGTCGATTATGGGGACTCCGGTATACCCAAAGTGAAGCGGACTTCACTGTTGAAATGAACAATAGCAGTGGAGAAGTACAAAATACATTCACTGCTCAAGGTAACTGTGCCACTCAACAACCGACCGTACCTGGAGAAGTTTTGCCCAGCCCCAACGCGCCTAACAGTAGTGAAGTCGGAGCGGTTCAACCGCACGCACTGACTCATGCTGGGTTAGAAGTTTTTGCCCCAGAAATAACTCGACCGGTAGTCACAGAATCGGTTTACAACCCAACAACAATGTTGAATGAAGATGTTGTTGTTATTCGTGTAGTTGCTGAGGTTCATCTTTTTCTCTACGGGGCCTATTGGCTTCAGGAACTTGAGTTTGTTAACTCTTACCATCAAGGTATCTTGCTGCACCCAGAAGGCACAGACTTGGCAACTCGTCTGAAACCTCCAGGAAAAGTATATTTATCTGATGCCTACAACAAAGTCCAGGGGACTTTCACTCCAAACGCCGAATGGCGGTAATCGTATGCCCACATGTTCAATTAAACTATTAGACTCTGAGATCAACCCAAAAACTCCAGTAGAAGCCTTACTTAATCCTAGATTTTTACTTGAGTGTCCAGCGGATATAGCTGAGGAAAAACAGGTTAAGGTCCAACTTGTTAGCGTGATATTTGAAGGAAGTGAAGCCAAACTTTACACCCTAGAATACGGGCAAACTATTTGGCTGAGCGAAAATTTTGAAGTTGAAGTTACTAACCCGCTGCTTGCGGCCAGACCACAGACTTACACTCGTCCCCGCAAAATTGGCGGTATATCAATCGAATGACACTAATCTGCTTTGAAGGAATTGACGGGTGTGGCAAGGACACCCAAATTGAATTAACCGCTGACTGGCTCCGGACGGTAACGAATCGGCCTGTGGTCGTCACTCGTCAGCCAGGAGGTACCGAAATCGGTCAGACTTTACGCCGTCTGCTCCTTGACCCAGCCTCTCAAATCAACATCTTTGCAGAGTTCTTGATCTTTGCCGCTGACCAAGCCCAGCATACAGACTGGATCAAGGAGCAGTTAAGCAACGGCGCTATCGTCCTAACCAATAGATACGCTTACTCGTCTTTAGCCTACCAAATGTACGGACGAGGACTAGAAACTAACTTCAAAGACCACTTCTATTCCATTATTAAATTTGCTCAACAAGGACTTTGGCCTGCCCAGACTATCTGGTTGGATGTTCCGGTAGAAACAGGGTTGGCCCGAGTGCATCAAAACGGAAACCTAGACCGTCTAGAGCAGAAAGGAGCAGAATTCTTTGAGCGAGTTCGGGCTGGTTACATAGAGCTTGCTGAAATCTTTGAATTTAAGCGGATTGATGGCACTCAGTCTATTGACACAGTCCAGTCCCAGATACGCGGTCTTTTCCTAGAACTCAACAATAAGTTGTTAATAACAAATTAGCGTAGGGGAGGTGGGTCAAATACCGGCTGACTTGGTAAACTCAACCCCGGTTGCTGGGGGAATCCAGGCGGGGCGTTATTGACCTGTGGAGAAGGTACTTTAGAACATCGAACAACAAACTCAGTGCCTTCTCCCAAAGAAAAATGAGTCAAACTTGTGCCGCTATCTAAGATCTTCTTTTCCGAATAAAACTGGTTTGCATGAACGGCGTTTTGGTGTGACTCCCCTATCTTTGGGATATTTGGAGATTGAAACGCACACCCTTGAATGGATGCTTGGGCAAGCAAAAAGGGTACTACAGACAATTCTGTTAGAAGAGGCATAGACTAAGTCCACACAGAATAAATGAGTACATCAAGAAAACTATTTTTTGGAAAAATAAGATGTTGTTAGACATCTTAGCGTATGTTACCAAATCCGCCAGTCGTGGTTTCCGATAGCACGTATAATCCGCCAACTCTGAGCGCCCCATCAAAACCTACACCAGCAATTGTACCTGAAGGGTACGATACAGAAGTTTTAGTTAATAACCAAGACATTTGGTTGATGGCTGACCCTAACTTTGGTACAGTTCAAACTCAAATTAGTTTAGCTAGAAAGTCAAGATGGAGCACTGAGACGGTGACTAAGGTTAGCCTGACAAAAGTCACTGACACAAAGACCGACTATAGCTATCCAGTAGACCCTACAAGTCTAATCAACCGGATGTTTAAGTACAGTGATAGTGTTTACGTCGAAGGCCCAGAAGGAGGTAAGTGGAAAGAATATGACGACGATTTTAAGGTCGTCAAAAGCGGATTGTTCAAGAAATCCGAAGTCCAACTACAAGGCGTAGGTGTACATTATCTTGAAGTATTACCTCCTGAATCATTCACTGAAGTAAAAGTACCCCTTCGGATTGCTCAAACCGAGATGCCAGAGTTAGTGTACGAAATTCAATTTGACGGCAAAGAACAATCCAAAGGTACCGGTAAAGTCAAGTTATCCTCTAGACCCAAGCAACCCATTGAGGTCGTTTTCATTTTCGGAAATTATGTAAACGTTGACGCTGACAATGACCTCTCAAACGGCTATCAGTTCGAGCTGGTATTTACCTCAAGTAACTGGAATACTTTTCAAGAGTTTAATTTCATTGCAGAAAGAGACGCAAATAGTCAGAGCGAAGAACGATTTATCGAAGCTGCTTACGCTAGACCAGCTCTCTACGAAGGCGAACCTCCTGCTGATAAACTCATCCCTGGAACCAACTCCAAAAGGTCTATTGGTATAGTTCAGGATACTTATGTACCAGACACGAGCCGGTTTAACATCGTCATCGACACCCGCTACGCAGTAAATCTTCCAGCTAAGTACAAACCTCTGATGGAAGAGGCTGCTAAAACCTGGGAAGACTTGATCAAAAATGAGTATCCGACTCAAAGACTTCAGCTCTACAACACTTTTGGTATTCAAGACGCGAATGGGACACCAGATCTTGTTTCAAAACCGTTCTTTACAGATGAAGACTGTGACGATGTTGTAGTCTACATTAGTGAAGTAAACTTTACAAATTCCAACCAGGCCGCCAACGGAAGTAGTGCAATTACAAACGACGGACCACGAGTTGGGCAGATTACGATTGACCCTGGTGCGCGAGCCACATTAACAGATGACCAGTTCAAACAGTTATTTCGACATGAGATTGGTCATGTTCTAACAATGGTAGGTTTACATAATCCTGGAAAGAATTACATGGATTTGACTAACCACGTATTCACTGGGCCTTATACTAAGGCCGCAAATGGAAATGTTGACTTACCACTACAAACTTCCAATGAGCATCCAGCAGATAGCGTTAACTCTATCCTCTCTTACGGCACAAACGGCATCTATGCCCACCCTGGCCCCACTGCAATCGACAAGGCGATGCTAGCCGACCACGGATTTATAGTTGTTGGAGTCAACGACTAATAGCCAGATCAGGTGAATCTACATAGATCCACCGCATACTTCCCTAAAGTACCTAATCCAACTTCTCTACAGGTAAACTACCTGTAGAGAAGTTTTTTATTAAGGAGAAACATTTTGCATCTTAGTCAACGTTACAACAACACCGGAGATGTCCTTTTTCATGAATTCAGATTCTCAACAACCGAGCCCTTTGGGAATCTGCTTCGGATTAAAGAAGAAAATGGAGAACTCTGGCGTATGTTCTTACCCACCAGCCTTTATGCACCATATCTGACTACACATGATGATGCTACAACTGAAGAGTTCTGGCAGTTTATTGAGCGAATACCTGGGTTTATAGAACGCTACGAACACCGCATAATTAACTTCACCAGTCAGTATTGCGGGGATAAGCGAACCAATTTACACCCCGACGAGTTGATCGAGATTGACGCAAGCGGTAAACCAACGCTAGGAGAGTCTACCCCATACAAAATATTTTACTTTTGCACTCAAACGCCATTTAGTCCTAGAGAAAAAATAGTTCTGAACAACTTGATTTCGAGCCAAGGAGCTACAGTTCCTTCAATTGCTCTATCTGAAAATAGACGTACTCCTTTACTTAGCTCGGATGGTAGACCTGTTCAACAAGACGAACAGCGATCGCTAACTTGTATGCGGTTTGTACCCCTGTTAACAAATCTGACCGACGATGAAATTTGGGAACAGATTCGCCAGCAAAATGGTAATAGTACTTATCAATTAAGCATTAGTGTTGTCTCCAAGTGTTTTCCAGACTACTTTAGCGATCCCGACGAGTTTTTACAGTTGTAAAGTTTGACGTGAAAATTCTTCAACCAGCAACTCTAAACTTAAGGCAGAGTTTGGAAAATATCCTTGATTAAGAAGTTTATAGCACTGCTATGTGCGTTGCTAGTATTTTTTAGCGGCGGCATAAAACCTGTCTTCGCTTTATCCTTTGGATATGAAGAGATGATCGGCGTTCCTCTTGGAAGTCCTGGTGTAGTAGGAAGGGGAAATGGCAACCTTACTTGCGTCTATATGCCAGAGATCGGGGCTACTGTTGTAACCGCAATGGTCTCACATAGAGATATTGCTAAAAAAGTTCGCTTCTTTGAGTGGGATGGACGCATAATCAACTTGACAGATAATAATCAAACATTGGGCAACTTCTTTATTGACGTTACACCTATGCCACAAGATGCTAGTAACTACCGTTCGTCAATGGCTGCAAATGTTCTGGGCACCAGATCCTTGTTTGACGGCAAAGGAGCAGGACATATTCTGTATAGTACGGGTTTTCTATTTTACATTAGCCTTAACGGAGAAATCAAGAGTGGTGACGAGATCGGACTACCCTCTCGGGTAAAGTATACAAGCCCAGATAATTTGTCAGTTGAATCTATGAATTCCGCTGAAGACCTGACACAGTTTCCAGCAGTTGTTTGTGCGTATGCAAACTCGCAAAAAGGTCAAGAAGTTCTAAATAAAAACCCCTTAGTGCGACAACTTGTTCAAACGCTCACTACTCAAATCAGAAATCAGAAATTAGATATTTGGGATAGGCTAACTATACTTAACGTAGTTGCTGGGATTATTCACGCTATTGTGACGTTAGATTTCCTAAAGGTCTTTCGATAACCTCTGAGTAAAGTAATAGAACATAATCTAAACTGTTCAGACTTCAAAAATCTTAAGTTCTTAGTTAAGCTAAGAGCCTTTACTTTTAACAGGCTGGGGCACTGTTAAATTGAGGTCAGAATCCATTTGTGTTTTAGAATCCATTCCATACAACCTCTTGACCTATCAGTACCCTCAGTCATCAAACTGAGGGTACGTTATTTTAGACATAATCACTACCCTCAGCCCTATGCACAATTTTCAGGTGCGTAAGGACCATCGTTGTCTATCCGGTTTAGCGTATGAGTTTTACTAGGACGAGGAGACATATCTTCGACAAAATTCCGAAAGCTTTTCCAGCGTTCGCACACATAAATTCCGCGTCCGCCATAGTTTTTGTACTTAGGATGCCACTCATAACGACATCGGTTAATCATGTTATTCCAAAGACTGTATAAAGGGTGAGTCTCTCTTGTGTATGGAGCATAAGGGCCAGTCTTAGATTTAGAGTGTTTATAACCTCGTTTTCGAGGTTCTTTTCTAGAACATCCGCATGATTTAATGTCTCCTTTTGAAAGAGTCCCTCCTCTTATTTCTTTTATAGTGCCGCAGTCACAAATAACCTCAAACCAAGAAGCATGGTCTTTATAACCCACAAATTTAGTTACGATTAATTTATTAATTCTCTTTCCAACAAGATTACTTTCAAGCGTCTTCTTTTTACACCCACACGAAGTTGTATTACCAGTTACTAAATTCTGCTGTGGAACGGACACATATTTTCCACAATTACACTGACAGAACCACATAGGATTACCGTGATTGTTGTAACCATCTTCACGTACGATAAGTAGATTTCCATAGAGTTGATTTATGAACCGTTCAGAATCGTGAGGTTGCATAGGTTTGAAGTAAACGACTTTTCTATTGTAGTCGTTTTTATATTAAGCCCCGTATGAAAAAATGTGGCGGATAAAAATTGACTTATTTGTAAGAACCCCCCTAGGGGTACTTTTTTTGAAAAAAGATTAATTATTTGGTTCTGGTGAGCGCAAGAGGACAGTCGGCAATAAACCCGACTGTCTTTTTTGTTGTCAACCAAACCACAAAGGAAACAAGACTATGATGTTACTAGGTTCTATCAAGACTATGACCACTGACGAGGTGAAAGCAGGCTTGCTTACTCGTAGTGTAGTAGGACAACACATTCTCGATACGATGCGTCAACACCACACTGATACAGATACGTTACAAGCTGACTTAGACAACACACCTGAAGCAAGGCATGGTGCTGCTACTGAACAGCGCATTGCTGCCACACTGTACACCTGTTTAGCTGGTATCAAGACTATCGAACTGGCACCCAAGCACAGCGTAGCTGATGATGACTGGAAGCTTGACCTGTTCATCACTACAACTGCAGGGCCAGTGCTTGCCTTCCAAGTGAAGAGCAGTGAGTGTGCTGCCCAGGCTGCTGCTATCAAGTACCCTGATGTACCTGTGCTGTGGATGGATGTCAAGGATAACACTCAGGCTAAGGCACTGGTAGATGCAGTAGTAGCAGCATGTGAGTGCTACCTGGAGTACAAGGATTGGGTACTAGAAGCTCTGGTACGCAGGCAGCAAGCTAAGGACAAGGGTATGCACACACTGAGTATGGAGGTTGCCCGGATGCTTCTGTCTGTAGAACAGCGTAAGGCACTAGAGCTACTAGGGTTGGGTCGCTATACCAGTAACGGTGGCTATGCCCTGCTGTAGTGCTATGTACACATTCCTCCCTATATAGAGGGCTGTATATACAGTCCTCTATATGAGGCCCTTCCTATATAGGTACCCCTATATAGAAGCCCCCTCTTTACAGAACTCGTGTCTGTACGGAAGGGGCTTTTCTATAGGCCCAAATTCAACAACTTGGAGTTACGTTTATGTCCTACGAAACTGAAACCGTTTACGCTGCTGATGTTGAAGAACTGAACTCTTTGACCCAAAAGCTTCGGGCTAAAGGTCATGCAGTAAAAGTTCGTAAGCTCGATCTTGGGTTTGCAGTAGAAGTTGCTTACGGTAAAGGTACAAAAATGAGCGTTTCAAACCCAGAAACCGCTTTGCCTAAAACTTCTGGAAGCGTCTTTTACTATGAAAACTGGCAATGGGAACAAGGCGCTACCACTGCCGCTCGTTTGCGTGAAGAAGGTCAAGCCTGCAAATACTTTAAGGCTAAGTCAGGCAAATGTTGGGTACTGAAACTTGTCTAACAAACGGGGGCTTTTCAGCCCCTTTCGTTTGTCTGCTAACACCGTTGACTTGATTTGAGTGAACGGTGTTGACAGCCAAACGACCCTGTTTGGTTACACCACTATTACTACCTAGGAGAAAAGATTCATGTCTTTCATTTCTAACTCTGTTATGGACTTGTTTGAAGATGCTTTAACTGCATCCAACAATGAAGCAAGTTTGGTTCAAGAACTTGGTCTGACCCCGACTAATGTCACTGTGAATGAAGCTGAATTCGGTTGGGTCCCGAATCGTTTGCACGACTTGTTCACCTTTCGTTCGCATTTGGCTACGAATCCGCCAAAGACCTACGAAGCGACGAGTGTAGTGATGGCAGTCTTCACGATGCGCCTTGATGCTGAAGGGAATATGCTTACTGCATCTCCTTCTATTAAGAACGCTCATCGTGGGTTGACTAGCAAGTATCTGCCCGTTGGTGACTGGGGTGAGCGTGCTCGGATTACCCCTGACTTGTTTATTCAGGCTGATTTCGTTGTGAATAACGACGATGTGTTGTCTGTTCCTACAATTTACAAGGCTCCTTATGATGGGAGTTCTACGCCTGGAACGGCTTTGATTAGCCTGTGCTCTGCAAACAAGTCCACTGAAGATTATCAGGAACGCCACGACGGGGCTCGTGAAGATTTTCGGTTGTTGATGGTTAACTTGGCTGAAGAGTTGGGTGTCCCTGCTGGTGAGCAGTTCTTGGTCTGTCTGGTTGGGTTGCCTGCGGTGACTAAGGAATATCCGGCAAAAGACGGTAAGCCTGCCTATTGGTTTACTGGGTTTGAAGGGGGCTACCTGATTGGCGGTCGGAAGATCGGCGGTTCTGGTCAGCTGAGCAAGAACTTGGACGTTATGCGTGTTCGTGCAGACATGATGGTCGGGGGCAAGTCTCTGCGTGACCGCATTTTGAGCGAGATGACTGCTAGTGTCCATACTCGTACGCCTTCGACTTCTACTCGCCCTGCTCCTGTTCGCTCTAAGCCTACCCCTACGACAACGTCTGCTACTCAGGAGGTTGCAGCACCTAAGTCTACTCCTTCCACTGTTACGACTGCGGTTTCTACCACTTCCACGGTTCAATCTGATGTTATGCCCAGCGCTGGCATCCTGGCAAAATTGGCCGCTTTGGATGTTCCGGAAGAAGAAGATGAGTTGACGCTGATGCCTATGAGCGCAGTAAAGACTCAGTCTGCACAACCTTCAGTTGCCTCGGTTGCATCCAACCTGCAGGGGAAGAGCAAGGTTCGCCATAACCCGATGATGGCTGCTGTTGAGGTTGAAGAGACCGCAGCCACGGTTGAATCTGAAGCGTCTGAGGAAAACCATCCTACAGATGACAACGACGCTTTCACCGCTGACTTGGGAACTGCTCGTTCTCGTCCTAATCCGTTTGCTTAATTGATTGACTGACTGACTGACTAATACACTCGGCCACTAACACTCAGTTAGTGGCCCTAACTTAACTTGGAGATTACACAATGTCTACGCAAAATCAAACTCAACTTCTGGTTCACAATTGGAATGTAGCAGCTGACCCGTTTTATGCAATGAAGGCACGTTCTGCCTACGGGATCAACGCTGTAGCTCAACTCTCGCCAAACGAAGCAATTCAGGCTGTGATGGGTGATGAGCTGGCTGGTCTGATGATTAATAACGGCAAGCTGAATGCTGCTAACCCTGTTCAGGGCGCTCTGTTTGCTGCTTGGTGCTATCTGCGCTTGCGCCAGCGTCAGCCCCTGGTGTTCCCGATTGCTTTTGGTGAAGTCTTTCACTTTGCTGATGTTGCTAAGGGCAAAATGCACATTGCAGGGCTGGAAGTTCTGCGGGGTTACGGTAAGTCTATTGACAAGCCTAATGAGCTGAATGATGCCTGGAAGGTATTCAAGCAGGAGCTGAAGAAGACTGAGAACTTTGCTGAATTGGCCGCTAGTTTTGGGATTTCGACTCAAACCGCTAAACAGGTTTTGATGACCGGTATTCTGGCGTCTATGGGCGTATCGTACTCGTTGTTGACGTTCGCTTCCGGTGAGTCGTTCTACACTCATATGTTTGGTGAGGCTCCAGAAAACGTCGTGTTTGTTGACCCGAACTGGACTCGCTGCTTTGACTTTAATGCCACCGCTCAAGACGTTGCTATTGTCATTGACTGGTTGGCTGGTGCCTTGATGAAGGGTGGTGTGTCTCCCATTGAAGTGTTTGAAGCAGAAGATGGGTTCATTATCAGCATGGATTCTTTCCTGTTCCATGTCACCACCAAAGATGGTGTGTTCGAGACTAGCCGTAACCTGCGCTTTAACAACATGCTGTTGGCTTCCAGTCTGTCTGGATATGCTAACGGCCGTCGCATTCCTGGTGAAGACCTGAGCTTGGTAAATAGCTACGGGACTTTTCTGTATGGGTTGATGATGTTGGGCGCAGGACAGTTGGGTGCTGCTGTACCGGAGTTGGATCAACTGGTTAGCAAGAAGTTGCTGGTTGAGCTGCCTAACTCTTCGGATGATGAAGCACGCGCTGCCGACGGCGATCGGATGATGTATGACCGTTACGTTACCGTCACTCGCTTTGCACCGATTGATCTGCCTATTGGGTTCGCTCGTTATCGCAATGCTGCTGGAGAAGTAAAGGCAAAGGCTTTGTACAACCGGGAAGTCAGTCTGACTGGAATGGGTGATGTTGCTAAGGGTGCTGCTCGGAGCAACGTTTCTCTTCCAGCTAAGGATGCGATTGACCGGGCCGCTCTTTTGGCCTTCAACTTGGTTCGTATGCCACGGGGTCAGTTTATTGACGGTCGGCGTGCTTGTGTTCAAGCAAAGCACGTTCCCGCTGAGCTGCGGACGCAGTTTGTGGTTGACGTATTGAAGTCTCAGTGTGGTAGTGAAGATCCTGCAGCGATCGCTAACTATTGTCGTGATACCTTTGGGCTGTCAGCCCGGACTGATGCTGAACTGATCGAGTTGGTTAGTAACCACTTGATTGTGGGCCTTAGCAGCAAGTTGGCTAAGCTCATCAAGCGTACGGCTATGGATGCTGCGTGCGTGGGTGAGTTTGCTGAAGGGCAAGGGCGTGGTCTCAAGCGCTATGGTCAACCGGAAGAATCTCAAAATAACTGGTTGATTGAAGCGGTTGTTTCGCCTCACGCTACTTTCCCCGCAGGCATGGCTGTGTACTGGGGTGAAGGTCCTAAGGTATTGGTTAAGCACACTCAAACGGTACAACCGGAAGTTCCGCAGCAGATCACTGACCTGGCAACAGCAGTGGAATGTTATTACCCTGGTGAGTTGGAAGTTAATAAGGGCTGGTTCGTTTACACGATGAACAAGCCTGTACCCTTGGCTGATCGTGAGCCTGTGGCGGAAGTGCCATACACGACCGACGAAGGCAACTTTGCTCACATCATTCGGAATGATGTTCCCTCTGGCTACCTGATGGAAATTCGGTGGCGGATGGCGAAGGTAAATGGGAGTAAGACCTCTCTGCAGATTGTTGTAGTCACCCAAACACGGGAGTCTCAGATTAAAGGGCGTAACAACGTGAAGTGCATGTTGTCTCGCTACTCTGACTCTGTGATTAACAATGGGTTGAATGAAACCTTGGCAGCGCGCTCTGTCTTCTTTGCTGATACCAACAAGTGGTTGGACTTGGTAATGGAGAATGCAGATGTCGCCGCTTGTACGGCCATTCACAACGCTGACGCAGAAGGGTTGCGGCTGATTGCTGAGGCCAACTCCCTGGTCGGCTCACAAGACGAGAACTTGGTTTGGTCTCCTGTCTTGGCAATCACTGGCGCTTATCAACCTCTTATTGACTGGTTTGAAGTTAAGTTCGGACGGGCTGTTTGGTTCACTCATGCTGATGCTAGTGGTGAATGGACGGAAATCATGCGTCGGATGTACATTGGGGCGAAAGGGTGGTCTCCTGTAGAGACTCACACCGTAGGTTATGCTATCCCCTCTGGTGCGACTGACGTTACCGTTCTTGCAGATGGCCCCGTAAGCGATGACCATAACAACGTTGTTGTGTTCTACACCCTTGATGGGATTGAGCACTTTGTTCAACGGGCCTGGTCATATGCTGGGACGAACGAGACTGGTCCTGTGTGGCAACCCGTTAAGGTTGAGCTCTCCAGTGTACGCGCTTCTGTAGGCACCACGCCTTTGATGGCTGGTGTCGCTCGCACAGTTGAACAGGAAGACCCCGCTTACGCTAAGCGTCTTGCTACGGACGGGTTCAAGAACGTTCATAAGTCTGCGGTTTTCTTTGCTATGGCAAATAACAAGAGCATCAAGGCTAAGGGTGGTTCTGTACTGCCCATGCATATGCTCGGTGATGACGCTTCGGCAGAGTTGCTGCGGACGGATGAAATCTTGGACTTGGTTAACAACCCGGATAACGCTGGGCAGTTGCTGAAGGTTCTCGCTCCCCACTTTAAGCATGTGGTATTTAGCATTTGCTGTGGGGCAAGCGGTCACTTTAGCGTATATCTGCCTGCTGTTCTGGCGCAGGATGCCAACGCTGAGTTCCGTTCTACCGAAGGTTTGAGTGACCTGATCACGACACTGTTTGTTCTGTTTATTCAAGGTGTATCACCTGAAACTGAAGACTTCCGTAAGGTTGCCTCGCGTGCTCGCGGTGCCCTGAAGAAGTTGACTGAGTCTGATGCATTGATTAAGTCCGCAGCCTTCTGCCGGATGTCGATGCAGGCGAAGACGCAAGCTCTGCCTGGAATCCCTGTTGGTGAAATCTGGGTACGCGAGTCAGCTCGGTCTAATTCGGTTTACGCACTGCTCAACAAAGTTACGAAGTAAACAGCGAGGCCGGGAAACCGGCCTTTTTTCTTTTGGAGGATTTGCACATGTCTAAGTTAAATGGTCGCAAGGTTATCATGTCCCGCGCTCCGATGACAACGCCGATTACGGCTCGGATTCGGGTGATCGAAGACAATCATCCGTTGGCTGACGTGATTGAAGAAGATACTGCATACATTGGTCCTATTGGTATGGTGCCTGATGCGGGTGACAATGATGGTGATACTCGTGCCATCTGTGACGCAGAAGACTCTAACCTTAAGGTTATCGACTTGGAGGCTGTAGTTGACAACGTCATTGCCCGGACTGGGGAAGACCAGCTGACACCTGGGGGTAGCTATTGGGGAGATCATTACAACATCGCTTCGGCTACATCTGTGAAGAAAAAGCGGGGGTTGAGCAAGAAGAATCTGTCGCTCGACTTGTGTGATGAAAATCTGAGTAACGCTAACACTCGGAAGTCGCTCCCTGGCATGTTGGAAGCAAGTACATTGATGTTCACCGAGGCCGTCGGCTGGGTACACCGTTTGTTTCTGACTGCTGACATCTACCTGTCGATGGTTTGGTGCCTGGAAGAGTCTCTGAAGGAGATGTTCCCCAACTGGACACCGGTTGATTTTACGAAGAACAAGAACCTCATTTTGATTCTTGCTGAAATTTATGAGGTTCCGCTTGGTGGTTTATCCTGGGAAGCATATGATGTGATCTTTGGTCACCTGATTCCAGTCATTCAAGCTGGGTTGGATGTCAACCCTGACCCTGCGTACATTGGTACGTTTGATGGGTTGCTGACTGAAGCTGGGATGAATGGTGATGCTGCATCTGATGTTATCTTTGCTGCTGACAAGACTTTTCGTTGTCGCAAGTTGGGTAAAGGTGCTGCAGACCTGAGTTCTCAAGAAAAGGCCAACCTTTTCAACAATCCTGAAACTTTCCTGGAGTTGTGCGCTGAAATTGCCGCTCTGATTTCCAAGGGGCAGATGGACCTTAAGAATTCTCATCATCAGGCAATGTGTGCTTTAGTAATTGACTGGCTGGATATCAACGACCCTAGCGGTGTTTTAGTTGATAAAAGCCTGACGCTGTTACAAATCTCCGAGTTCTTCCACACTGTCATGGCCGCAGCCCTTGGCGACGAGCCTGAAATCGACCTTGACTATTTCTGCTAGAAAGTCTGGGCCAGCTACAACTGGCCCTTATTCACTTTGTTGACTCAGTGCAATTGGAGAAAAAAATGTCTAACTTGAATATTTCTGATGTTAAGTCCTGGCTGGACAATCAGAGCGATGAGCTGAAAGATTACCCGTTCTGGGCGATGGCTAGTGAAGACCAGATGATTGCAGCCTATGCTATTTTGAGCGGACGGTTCGACTGCGTTGCCCTAATGGGTCGGGCTGGATCGGGTAAGACTCACCTCGTTCGCCATTGCCGGAACATGTTACAAATGTTGGACTGTGAAGTTCACATTACTGCCACTACTGGGATTGCCTCCTCTAATGCCGGAGGCGAAGGTACGATCAATAAATTTGCTGGGCTCAAGTCTGGCAATAGCACCCTTCCTCAAGGTTTGTTTGATGACGTTGAAAACCATTGGAAGCGGGTTTCAATTACTCGGCGAGCTAATGATGTCGCTAGCGTCGATCTTCGGAGTACGGCGGATTTAGTTATCTTCATTGATGAAATTTCAATGATGAGTTCTGAAAACCTGTTCCTGACGTTACAAATTCTCCGCTACGTCTGCCGTAACCGCCGCATCCGGTTTGTTTGCACAGGCGATTTTCGGCAATTGCTGATTGTTAATAAGAAGCAAGAGTTGCCCTGGCAGGAGTTCCAAAGTCTTGCCTTTGAACCTTCTGCGTTCAACCCGGCTGGATCTGAGGAGATTTACGAAGCACCTAGTCTATTTGAGAGCGGCACTCTAGACGGTAAACCCTGGCGTGCGGTCACCATTTCACTTATGACTAACCATCGGCAAAAGTCCGGCGCAGGTTGGTTTGTGGATGCCCTGAATGCACTGGGCGATGGCAATAACTTCAATCATCCCTTAGTTGCGCCGATGTTAAATCGGGTATGGGTTAGCGATGAGTCTGGTGGCTCCTTTAACTTCAAGTCAAAGGAGCCACTGCCAGATTTGAGTGAAGCTGTTCACTTGTTCAGTAGCAACAGCGAAGTAGCCAGTCATAACCGTGAGGCCCTAAAGGTAGCCTTAGCTAAGGGAGCTGAATGTCAAACTTACACGGCCAAGATCTCTCCAGGAAGTTGGACAAGAGAAGAAATTCTCAACGAGGTCGCTCCCCTGGAAGAGTCGGTGACTTTGGCTGTTGGGTTGAAGTTCATGCTACGTGTTAACCTTTCTGCTGAGTTAAACAACGGCACCATCGGCGTTATCACTCAACTGGACGAAGATGCCATCAAGATCACTCTTCCGGACGGAACCGCCCACTGGATTGGCATGACCAGCATCCCTTTACCTAAAAACAAACGGGGTGTTGCAGTCGGCACTTTTGAGGCAATTCCTGGTGTTTTAGCACACGCATTAACTCCTTGGAAATCCCAAGGTTTGACTATTGATGCCCCAGTTGTGTATCACCTGAATAAGTGGTACGCCGCCCACGGTCAACTTTATGTTGCTGCGTCAAGGGTGACAAAACCAGAGTATCTGTTCATCCTTACCGACAATATGAAGAAGCTAAACAAGGGAATTGTCTGCGAAGAAAAAGTCAAAGCATTCATCTTGAAAACTGAAAACAATATGCGCTCTGCCCTAGGTGAGTCTGTAACGTATCCGCAAGTTTGGTCTCGCGCTGACCAGGATACCCTCTGGGTTCGGGACTATCAAGTCCAGGATGTAGATTACGTGGCTAACCCTAAAGGCGAACTGATCGCCACGCGCGAATCCTGCGATTTCTACAAGTTGGGTGCTGTTGGCGGACTGTTGGTCAAGGACGCAGAGGCATTAGGTGAATTGCTGATGACAGATGATGTCGCGTTTGAGTGGTTCAAGACTCAGATTCAGTATGTCTGGTTCTTACCACAATCAGCTCGTCAAGCCGCGTAACACCTAGTTATTAACACCTTCTTGTCAGTCCCATACCCTGTCCCGGATGAAACCGGGAATGGACGCTTCGCTTAGGAAGTGACGAAAGCCCTTGGCAGTAACCGGGGGTGGTCGCTTCGCTCTTGGAAGCTTAGGGAGCATAACCGGCAGTAACCGGGGGTGGTCGCTTCGCTCTTGGAAGCAAGGCGTCTCTTGTTTTTCGCCTCTAATTGGAGTTAATAACCATGTCTCAAGTACTTACAACCATTGCTATCCACACTTCTGAGAAGCAAATCGAAGGTTATACCAACATCTCTGCTGAAAGCTTGAGCTATCAAGTTGATGTTGATGGTGTTGCTCGTAACCGGAATGCTTTGACCATTAAAGGTGCTCAACTCACCGAAGATGGTCTCAGCGTTTACTTTGATTTGGACCTCGGACGTGTGTTTGGTGATGATTACAAAGTGCAGTACGACGACGGCACGGAAATGAGTCGGCACGCAGGTAACCGCGTTGTGTTTACGCACGATGATACTGTAGCTGACGCTGACGGCAACTATGCAATCGACCCAGAGCTCTACGCTCAGTTGATTAAGTATGCAGAGAAACTGGACGAGAAAGGTGTAGAGTTTACCAAAAATGGTGCTGTCATCCTCTCTGCTGGTTCTGGTGCATACTTGGAGTCTTTCGTCTTCAACGGCGAGACTTCTGCATTAATCGCGGACATTGAGGTACGTGAACTGGAAGAAGCAACCGAGCAAGGGTTCAACGATTCCTATGTTCTGACCAATATCTCGATGTTTGGTGTGCGCCTGAAGTGGAACGGTCAATCTGCTAAGGAAGGTTTTGCAACTCGTCGGAGTAATCCGCTTGCAACTTCTCCTGCCCGGACCAGCCGCCCCGCTCCTAGCGCCGTTCGTCGCCCGATGCCCTCCGTTGTTAAGTAAAACCGTGTAAGTATGCTGCCTGACCTTTGTGGTTGGGCAGTATGCTGCTCGGAGCAGATCGCGCAAATCTTGGGATTAAAAGTTTAGGACACACAGTTAAACATCGTCCTAGACAGTTAATCCCTGGATTTGTTCAATCTGAACAGTTAACCCCATATCGTTTTAATGGTGACAATTAACAGTTTATTGATTGACAGTTACAGGTTTCTACTGACAGGTCTGTGCATGACCGTCGGTAGATTTAGGGGCGAAGTTGCGAGAGCGGGGAAACCTCTCGCGCTCGCTTTCCTGAGTTCTAAGTTTGTCATGTGATCTCCTCCTATCGGTGTATGACCACCATTTCCTGATCGAGTCTAGTGACTACCGCTGGCTGATTAAAGTCAGCGGTATTGGAGTGTGATTCTCCAGTTGACCTACAAAAAGTGGTCAGGCTGAATTTATCCTCTAAACCAAGCCTTGTACTTTTTATTGACGTTTATGTCAGATTTGACATATTATGAGTCCAGACGATAAACCTTTAGTTAAGTTAATTGGTATTACAACGCCACCAATGTCTTCAGATGCAAGACAAGTTTGTGGGTACTTACTCAGGCTGGTCCAACAGGGTGAGACTCTAACAATGCCTCAGTCTAGACCAATGCCTTCTATCGGTTCAAATTGCCATGAATTAAGAATCACAGATAAAGATAATAAGTGGCGAATAGTATATTGTGTCCTTTCAGACCACATATTAGTGATTCATGTTTTCAAAAAGAAAACTCAAAAAACCCCCAAAGAGACAATTGATTTCTGCAAAAGTAAATTAGCTAGTTATCTTAATAGTTTGGAGAGTTAATGTGGACAAAACACGCAAAGAAAAAATTGAAGCGGCTGGCGGGGAATTAACCACCGTTGCAGATCTACTTGAACTCACTGCTGAAGAGATAGCGTTAATTGAATTAAAATTGGCATTAGCTAAAAAACTCAAGGAGACCCGCTTAAGCACAGAAAAGTCGCAGACTGAACTGGCTCAAGTTATTGGGTCAAGTCAATCTCGGGTTGCAAAAATGGAAAAGGCAGATACCAGCGTTTCGCTAGACCTACTGATTACCAGTCTATTAAAGGCTGGAGTTTCACTCACTGAAGTTAAACAAGCAATTCCAGATTAAACTCTCATCCACCCTTAAGTGCAGAGGTGAATTTCACCTCTGCACTTTTTTATTAAAGCTGCTATCGTTAATAACAATGAAAGAGCTAATCGCTATAGCCGCTATCATCGCGGTTGGATTTGGGGCCTGCCAAAGAGCTAACCCCACTAAAGTCGCTAACATCGCAACCATCATTAATGCCAGCAACGGGGCCTACAAATTCGAAGGGCACGTAGTTGCAGAGAATGGTGGGTCTGTTATTTTCAGCGATGCCTCTGGTAAACAGTTAGAAGCCTATGGCGAAGTTGAAACTTGTGAACGTGGTAGTGGCCGGTTGTGTGAAGGCGTTGTCTTCGTTAACAAACAAGGTGCCCAGTTCACACTGAAGCGATTTCAGCCCAAGGCAGAACAGACTCAGGACGGTGTTTTAGGTGCAATCCGCGTGCATAAGAACAAAGTGCATGGACAAATAACCGCTGCTGACGGAACGCAACAATGGTTGCCCTTTAATTCCAAAGGTATTGGAAACTGAACCATTCAGAATCTTAAGGAGGCCCTATGGCTGTACTAGAACCCGGCGACGATCGTCAAATTAATAATGGTGATGCCTCTGTTCCCTCAACTGGAGGCGTGAATCAACCACCGGGCCTCTCTCTGGAACAACAATTTAGCCTGCGGTCGTTTGAGACCCAGGTGCAGCAGATGAGCCGCGAGCAGGCTCAGGATTTCTTGATTAAGCTCTATGAGCAAATGATGGTGAGAGAGAATTTATACAAACAATTCCTGAAGCATTCATGGGGTTTCTCTTAAACCAGTACCGTTTAACCACGATGCTACCGAAGAATGGCATTTTCGGTGAATGAGTCATAACACACACCCGCGTTAGTCAAGTACGCAAAACGTTGAAGCAGACCAGTCCCGCCCCTGTCGCGAATGGGGGTACAGAGGTAGTACCAGTACTGGTACTACCTCGTCTATTAAGGCGTTATTAAAATCATCCATAAACTCTAAGGAGGCCGTCATGTTGGGATTAATTGCTGGCGGTCTCGCTGGAGCATTAGTTGGTATTGGTTGTGGATTAATTCCCAGCCTGGGCGCGCAGCATGTTGTGCTCGGTGCCTCAGTTATCGGTGGATTAGTCGGTGGAGTAGCCGGAGCTACGGCAGCGACCGTTGTCGGTCAGGCTGTCTATAGTATCGTCGGTTCTGCTAAAGAAGCGATTGACCCGGAGTTATCGGGTTCGCCCGAAATGCTCGCTGCTGCCCCAGAATCTGTCGTTGATGCGAAGCAAACTGGCGACTCGTTGGTTGTTTCCAAGGTCATTGGTACGGTTTTTGGCATTGGTCTGGCAGCATTTCTGGGCCAGATATTGTTCCCTCTAACCACCCTACCCATCACCCCAATCGTCGCATTATTGGTTGTGATTCTCCTGTGGAGCGTCTTCAAGCGGCACTGGTTAATTACCATCGCGTATCTGTTATTAACGCAAGGTATTTTCCATGTTGCCGGTGGGTTCGGCATCAGCAACATCGTTTATGTCGTTGGTAGCTGTGTCTTTCTGATTCCGGGATGCCTCCAGGCACTCACCAAAAAGGATGACCGAGAAGACCAGTCTGCACCCAGCAATTTGCAGTTTGAAGGTACGGCTAAACGTCTGCTCCTGCCCGACCCAATCAAGATGTTTCTATCCGCTGCGATCGCATCGTTAACCCCAGGCGTGAATACAGCACTGGTGACGACGGCAACGACCCGCAAAGGTAATGTCATCACTCAACTCACGACGGCAGCAGCCGAAGCAGCAGTTGAGGGTATGGGTCTCATGGCGTTGATTATGGGTGTGCAGAGTGGTAAGTCGAGTTTGGGCCTAGAGTTGGCCGTGGGCTACGTGGGCCTAGAAGTTCTCGCTCTCTACATTGTCGGTTTAATCATTGGTCTCATCTACTACCGCTGGGTCTACCGGGAATATCGTCAGGTCTCCCAACTCCCTGGAATTCATCTGATTGGTTTGGGCCTTGCCGTCGGCACGGTTCTGCTCAATGCCGGTTTATTCTGGGGCCCTGTGTTGATCGCGGTTGGTCTGGTCACTCGGTTAGTCATGCGACTGACGGGGGCACCTTCAACCTTACTGTCGATTACCTTTCTTGGACCTTGCCTCTAAAGTTGGCAGCTCTGTTATCGTTATTAACAGAGCTGCACTCCCGACGCGGGACCTAAAATCAATGGAACCAAAGACAATGAAATTTCTCGTTCGACAGGTCGGAGAACAATATATTCTTGAACCTCCAGCTGAATTGCAGTCGCAGATTAACCTGACAGATGGGGCTGAACTTCAGTTAACCGTCTTAGCTATGCGAATAGACCCATTAGCTGAGGTCGAACCCCCTGCCAAAAAACTGCATGAACAAGGAATGCAGTTCTTCGCACAGATTGACAGGCAGTATCATGGCGTCTTTCAGGATCTAGCCTGATGACAGAATTCGTTTGGATTCCCAAGTCTGTCATCCTTGAGGTGCATACTATACTCGTTAATAAATATGGCGGTCTACAGGGTATTCGTAACGAGAGTACCCTAGAATCAACCCTACAAAGGCCACAGAATCTTCACTTTTATCAACCAGGAAGTACTCTGTACGACTTAGCTGCTTGTTATGGTTATGGCCTGATAAAAAATCACTGTTTTGTTGATGGCAACAAACGCACTGCATTTGCAGCCATCAACCTCTTTCTTAATTACAACGGATATAAACTCGTCTTGTCTAGAGTAGCCGCAGTTGCGCTGATGGAAGAAGTCGCTGAAACAAACGTGAAAGACGTAGATTTGGTTCAATTGTTTCTTGCTAGTGAAATTCAGCAAGGGTCTACCCAGCTCAAGAGTTTATAAAATACAGGAGCACAACGATGGCCGCAGATATCGATTATTCTGAACCGGGTCAACCAGCCCAGGTCACCACAAAAGCTTTACAATCACGAATCGACAAACTAGAAGCAAAACTCACACAGTTACAGACTGACAATGACCAGCTCCGCGAAAGTGTGTTTGCTCTGGTTCAGAGTCTGGGTTCAATGGTCATTGACCCCAGCACTCGCATTTACGAAGTGTACTGTCTGCAGGGACATCTACGCGACCTTAAGGGTAGCGATTGGGAATCTCAGGCTGATACAGGTTTCATTACGACCCTGAATCAATATGACTAGCTTATTCGGTTTACCGTACTCTAACATTCGGTAAACCGAACTCAGACTTTAGAGACGATAGTTCTCGCTACGCCTACACTGATACACAGAACCCAGACATAAGTTAGGTTTTAGCCGCACAGCCATCAATACAGGATAAATCCTAAGGTATAAGCTAAGACCAACTTTTAACAAAGCCAGTAATTCTATTGAGAAAAACGCGCCGTTATATCAAAGCGCCCTGTAATCTTTTATACGCACAGCCGAATTAAGCCATGCAGTTACAGTTCCGATCCTCGTACCACAATATGGCTAGAGCCCTTAACCCAGAAGTGTTTGAGGTCGTTCAAGAGCTATCCGGGAACCTGGCTAACTTGGGTAACCTGATCATCCTTGACGATACTGGAAAGACTGTGGGGTTTGTTCAAGTCGTAGACTACAGCCGCCGACTATTCAGTCGCAATACAGCCCAAGCTGAAAGCATATTCACTTACCTGCAATCGCAAGGCTGGTCTGAAGTTCCGGCGTAAACGGTAAAATACCCCGGAATTGCGGGAATATTCCTGAATACATTGCCGCGCCCATACGCGATAAAGTATGGTTAATCCCATTACCAAAATTTACTCCGACAGGAGTATAATCAAACCCCCAGCCCCCGGCCCCTTTAGTGTGCCTCACTACAGCCCAGAACTCGCCAAAAACCCCCTCTCTCACCCCCCGTTCCAAGGGTTCTACATCTTTCAGTCTATTCAGAAAAGCGTAGTAGCAAGGCTAAGCTATTGCTATACAAGGCTTTCACCCCTAAGACAACATGTTTTTCAAAACTCTCTTCCATCAGCTCAGACAATTCTTCTGGTTTCACACTCCCCGCTCTCAAGTGTCTAATTTCAGTGCGGGAAGTAGAACGATCATGACTGCTGCTGAAAGACAGGAATTTCTGAAAAACTCAGAGTATGGTCGGGTGTTAGGCGTTTCCAAGCGATTGAAGGGTCATTAAGTCAGAATAATAATGTAGTTTTCACCTTTACCCATGCCAGAACCACTAGCACTTAATTGTTTCGTCTTTCTCAGCCCTGACCTCACCACCGGTGAGACTAGAACGGCAGAGACTCCCACTGAAAGCGTCCAGGATTTTCTCGCATCTAAATGGGAACAAGGTTGGAACGCCGATGAACGGGTCATGCAAAGATACGGCAACTGGAATGTTTATAATTTAGAGAATCGTTCTCTTATCTTCCAAGATACGGTCCAGAACCTGGCCCAGCAGTAATTGCTGATTAAAGCATCGCGTTCCCGCTGACACTGGAGTCGCTAGATGCCATTCAGTTTATTAACCTCAGACTTTGACTCAAACTGAATCAACTCGAACGCCGATTTATCTGAACTGTAAGTTATACACAACTGGTTTACAACCACAGTTCTTCTCGCGGGAACCGATCATCCAGGGGTCTAGCTACACCACGCATTATTCCTACTGGGAGCTCCGGCAGGATTATTCACTAGATCAGCTCCCGCCGACCACACCCACACAATTTGGCGATTTATTCGTCTTTCCAACTCACGGTTGCAGTATGGTTGCGATCGCGGGGCTGACAATGGCTGGCTATGACATTAAACGGATTGCTATGCCTCATCAGGTCTACGCTAAGTTGGTTTCGGAATTGAAACTCAGAGTGTTATTAACGCTCTTTCCGTTATGGGTCTGGGACCAGGATGCGCGAAAGAAAATCAGTAAAGCTGAGAATATTTTTTAATTTATGCCGGACAGTAACAAACAACCCGACTCTGCCCTTGAGTTCATAAATCCAGATGCCTGGGCAGATAAGTTGGTCGAACTGCATACACCCAGAATACATAGAACTTTTCGGGATGATACTACCTACTATCTACTCCTCCTGGAGCAAACTTGGCGATGACGACGATTGAAGTAGTTCCTATACCAAACTTTCGAGTCTACTGGGCTAACGCCAACGACTCAGGTTGTCACACTTGCCAAGCACCAGACATAAAAGGTGCTCTAACAGAGGCAATTCAGTCAGGCATTAATTCACTAGATTGGACTCAGTGTTGGCAGGACTGCGGCGATCACTGGTTGGTGACAGACTTGTGCGACCCTCAAGCAGACAAACAAAGGCTGCAAAAACATGAAAAAGATTCATCTGCGCGGAGTTCCGTGTAAGGCTGGGTCACGCTGGCGGAGTAAGGTACTGTCAAGTACATCAAAGGCTGAAAAAGTTACCTGTCTAACGTGCCAGAAAATTCTATCGAAGAACCGTACTCAAATCCTTTAATCACTATGATTTATTACTTTGACCAACCATCCGTCGTCGCCCAGATCATGACCATTCGTCACAAGTTTTGGGAACACATCCTGACACAATCTCCCCAGCGTATTGTGGAAACGCATAACCAACTAATTGATCAAAAAGTTCCAGGCGACCTAATTAGTCTGGCACTAATCCAATTGTGCGAAAGATCAACCTGGTTGAGCCTCCTGATGGAAAGCGGCGAAGTGAGTGGTCAGATAAATCGACCTGTTTCGAATGACGAGGCCATGTCAACCGCAGCCGCAGGCATTCTAGGGGCCAAGCTCAAAATTGAGTCGCATATTCGCTGGAACGGAGAAGTAGGAGTCTACACGGCTGAAGGTAAGGAAGCTCTAATCAAGATTGACTTCGACGTGTTTGATGTAGACCCTCACACATCTATAGACAGCGTTGGATTCAACCGCTTCATTTGGGCACATCCTTTAGTAAGATCAGACCATAGCTACGCTTTGGTTGATCGACTGCTCAAAGACTACTTTATTGCTGAAACGCAAGATAGCTACAATCAGCTAAGAGCCTATATTCTCAAAGCTGATATTAACAAAGATGCAGACCGAATACTTTGGCAAGCCCGTTATGATGACAGAGCGTTATTAACGGTTTACGCTTTAGCAGCTGAAGGTCACAAGCGAGTTTACAGTTAGCCTGCCCTTTTAATTACTCATAGTCCTATTACCTTGTATGGACCTCACTACAATTAATCCCATGCAGTTATACTGCACCTCAATCGAAGAAGCTGAGCAATTCTCCTTAGAGCAGAAAATTGAACTCGCTCATCGTCGGATTGAGACCGCCATTAATCAATACAAACCCAAAGAAATAATTGCTTGCTGTTCCGGTGGGCATGACAGCCGCACAATTACACACTTAACTGCAACTGTCGCTACCCGACTCCAAGTTCCTTGGACAGTATTTCATATCGACACTGGTATCAAAGTAATTGATGCCGAATACGACCCCGAAATCGGCGTTCGTAACTTGTGTCAGCAGTTTGGTTGGCCCTTAGAAGTCTACAGAGCCTTAGAACACATAAGTCCAGATGGGCATCCCGACCCACAAGACTATGAGTCCCTTGTCCTCTACGGAGCCCACGGACGCGGGAAGTTTGGCGATTTGTCCGGCGGGTTTCCTGGGCCTGGAATGCATCAACTGATGTTCACCAGACTAAAAGGTCGTCAAATTGAACGGATGATTCGCGACAAGGTTCAGGACAAAGAGAACTTACTTCTAGTCACAGGTGTCCGTCTATTCGAGAGCGAGCGCCGGTGGGAATCAGTCTCTACGCGCGGAGTCTACCAGGCCGAGTTAAATTATCATCGAGTTTGGGTTTCAGCAATTGCGGAGTGGACCGGTTTGGACACTGCGGAGTATATGAAGCGGCACAACATTCCCAAAAGCGCCTTGAAATCTGGATTTTGTCATTCTGGGGAGTGCCTGTGTAATGCCTTTGGATTTGACCCAGTCCAAATTGAATTTCTCAAAACGGACTGCCCCAAAACTTGGGAAAAAATTCAGAACTTAGAAGCTCGATCGCGTGAACTTGGTTATCCTTGGGGTTGGAATGAAAAACCGCCTCAGTGGTGGGCCAGCAGAGCGGAAATCTTTGATTCACTTTCAGACTCTGATGAAGTCGCACACCTATGCACCAGTTGCATTAGCCGTCACGAAGAGAACAATCACCTAAAGGAAACATTAGTGTTACCGACTGTTAATCAGAAAGTAGGCCCTCCTACTATGGACGATCTGATGACTAACCTTGCATTACCGACTATTCCTGGCATTCAGGCGGGAAAGAAGTTTTATGCGACGGTAATGACCCTGGACACAATCGCCAGCTTGACCATCTTTGACGAATCTGTAGTTCCAGATGAATCCTTGAAAGCCCAAAGACCGTTGAGCGAATCACGTCTTCCAAAAATCGCCAACTACATGACCGGCGACTGGGTCTTCGACTCAATCACCGTTGCTCTAGAAGAAGACTGCGATTATCGACCGCTCAGTCAAGACCTTGGGTCCGCAGGCATTTTGCTGGTACCTCGTCGGGCTGTATGGCGAATTGTAGACGGGCAACACCGGGCCGGAGGCATTCGCCTATTTGTTGATCGAGTTCGCGCCAACCCTGATGCAGCCAAACAATCTGTGTCTGTCAACATCTTCGTTGGGGCCGACATCAATAAGTTGCGGCAAATGTTCAAAGACTTGAACTTTTACGCTGCACGGGCCAGCAAGAGCCTCGCCGTAGCCTATGACGGGCGAGAACGGTTACCGCTATTAACTCAGGCTGTCTATAGTCAAATCCCAGTCTTCAATGCTCTAACTGACTGCACTCGCAGCTCATTACCTGCCCGGTCCTCTAAGTTATTCTGCCTCTCGCATCTAATGGATGCAGTTAAGATTTTGTCCAGTCAAACCAAAGAGACGAGACAAGAGCTGATTGTCGGATTTTGGCAAGAGGTAGCCAACCAGATTGACCCTTGGGACCAAGTTTTAAGATCAGAAGCATCCGCAAAAAGTGTACGAGAGAGTTTTGTGTCTCACTACTCAGTCGTACTCAATGCGATCGCCCTGGTCGGAGTGCACCTATACCAGACGTATGGTAATAATTGGTTAACCTACCTTAAGTTAGACTCAGTGAATTGGAGAGCTAATAACACCGATTGGACAAACCTGTTATACGACGATAAAGGTGCAATCAGTAAAACAACGAAACGCTCTGTAGCTATCCGCGATTACATCCTATCTTGCTCAAAGAGTTAGCCTTACATAACCGCTCAGCGGCCTTGCCCTATCCAAACTGCCTATCTTGGCGTGAAGCCTGGAAAGCACAGTTGGAGTTCATGGGCAGCGCTACATAAAAAACTGAAGCCTGTGAGACGGCATCAGTATTATACGCTGGCTAACAGCCAACTAGAGGACATGCTTTGTGTCGAGTCGCAAGACGGAATACAGAGCAAACCGAAAGGTGCTTCTAGACGAGGTGCGAATCCTCAGCGAAACCGCAAAGCTACCGCTAGCAATGCGTGTCTAGACTTGACTACTTCTGGGTAGATTTGTCTAGATTTTAATTAGCGGTGGAAGTCTTCAGGAAAGCGTGTTAAGAGGGGATTATTCCGTACTGCTCAGAATCTCTATATCAACGCCGACGCTAATGGCGCGGCAAATTGTATTGCTAAAGTAGCGGCAACGTTGGGGATTAACCTCAGTGGAGTCAGTAGGGGCAGCTTGCTCATGCCTTTAAGAGTCCGGCTATGGACTGCTTAAGAATCCCTGTAGCTTTAGCTCAGGGAGTGTCAAAAGAGCCTTTGCCAATTTGTCTAACATTTCTTCAGCATTGTCCTCCAGCAAAAGACTGACGCTTAAGGACTCAGTTTATTAACAGTCCAGACCCGTTGGGGGTTTTATCTAGTTCGAGTCTAGACTGGACAATTGTGCATACCTCCAAGTTGCACGGGGGTTAAGGCCCCCTTTCATAATCCTTTTAAGAACAACTACTCATGACCCAATCACCACCCCCACAACCAATTTGTCCGGTCTGTAAAGGCACAGGTTTTAACGGTGAAGAGCACCGGGTTTGGTCAATTCAACATAACGGTTGGCTGACTAGAAAAGTCTTTTGCAGTTGCCTCAAAAACAAAAGTAATCGCGGCTAAAACCCTTCTCTTTGCTGGGTTCATCGTTTATTCTGGAGGTACGCACCACCAGCTACCCTAGGCTGCATTAAAACTTTCGGACATGTTGACATGATGTTGTCACAAACTCCAGCTCAAATTCATTCCAATCACATCGCCAACGGAGTCGAACAAAACCGCCTGGGCTACAAATGGATTCCCGGTTTGCGTCGGGTGGACGATGAAGAACTCATGCAAGGTCTTAACCTACAAATCGAGCCTGAGCTCTACAATTTAAGTTTTTACATGGGCGACTACCGGGTCAATATCACTTACAGTGAACCAAATACCTGGGGACCCGGCCAAACAGCAGTTTCAGTGTTTGACCAATTTGACCGTTCAATTCTGATTGGTTCAGAACAGGGGCCCAACCGCTATGTTGCCTATGCCAAGTCGATGCACCAGGCCGGACGAATCATCCACAAACTGTACGAGTCAACTTACCAAATGTCGATGTACGCCGCAGGCGTAGTGAGGGGTAAAGAGCCTAAGTACTGGATTCGTCGAGGCATGATTCCATCTGAGGCTATCCATCAACCAGACCCGCATCAGTACATTCAGCAACAACGCTACTTCTTCAATCAAATCATTCCTGGCGAGATTGACTTAAGCAGCCCTGGCGAATGGATGTTCACCCGCCAAAGTAAATACCCAGAACAAAGTCAACAGGAAGCGATCGCCGCATGAGTGTAAGCTATATCATAGTTCCGCTGGAATCCAGTTGGGAGAAGTTAACTCACATCGGCACCATCAAAATTGACGCTGAGAACCAAATCATCTTATACCAACATGCAGAGTTCCCTAAGTTGATTCTCGCTGCGTTCGATTATGAAGTCGGATGCGGACGCATGATGTTCTCTCTCTTCTGTGAAGTGGGGCAGATGTATCAAGCGACCTTCAGCCCATTCCTGGGTCCTGTAGTCAGCGTAGACCTTCTGGAAGTAGACGAAAGTCCGTATCTCATTCATAAGGTCAATCTGAACCCAGGCGACTCCCTACCGACTGAGTTTGATTACGCTACCCTAACCTGGATTCAGCCGGAAGGCTATTAACGTCGGCGCTTCCGACGCCTATTTTTGCCGAGCATAAAAATGATTGAAATCATCGAAACTCCCAAGCAAGACTCAATTCAATACCAAGTCGAGGGTTTTGTTAGCAGCCGTTCAGTCATTCTCATTTCCAAGGATAAGGTTCTGTCAACTTCAACTTTGCCGGACGAACTAACCCTAGCCGCTGAGTATGTCGAGTGCTATCAGCAAGCGCTCACTCGTTATCAACAACACAAACAACAGGAGCAGCAATCGACAGTAACCAATCTACCAGCGGAGGCGCACAGTGATGACTGGGTCTATAAAGTTGACTTCAATGCCGCGCGGTATTTCCAAACCGTAACAGCAGCAGAAATCTTAGCTGTGCTGAACTGCGATTGCTGCAACGACTATCCAATGGATGAAGTCGCCCAATTTGCCAGCGGCTACGACACTGATGTCAAAGAGTTGTTTGGCTATATCCGCTTGGTGAATAACAAGCGCACTCGAAATTTTATGAGGTTTGAGTGTTCGATGGAAAAACAGGCCCTCTTAGACTGGTTGCAAATTCACCGCTCGGATGTTGCCATGCGCCTAGTCGAAACGGAAGACGGCTACCTTCTAGTTGATTTGCCGCAGCCAGAAACGCTGACTGCGCCTCTCACAATATTCGATCAGTAAATGCAAACCTTCTCAGCCTTCTATACGGATGAACTTGGTGAGGCAATTAAGGACGCGGCTATCAACCAATGCCCTGACGGGTTTAACCTCTCAACTGCAAACCCAGCCGAGTACAACGCGATTGCATTGGCATGGAATCAAGGCATCGACTCCTATCTGGAAGCAATCACTAATCGATCAACCGTTAAGTTTAATACCAATCAACTCGGAACTCGCACGCATTTCAGTATTCATCCAGAAGAGGTTCATGTCCTGGTTCGTCGGTTGTTGGAGTTGGAAACTGAAGGGGCTGAAGACTTAGCGCACGATATTTGTACAAGTCTAAACATTGAATTGGTATGAATTATGCCGCATAGACCTTACTGCCGAAAAGTACGTCACATTATCGACAACATCAGAGATTTTTGTCGTCGGTTCACGCCGATTCCGTACAGATCGAAAAGGGATTTATTTCTCGACAGCGAAGTTGAATACCAGATTCAACTATTCGATTTTGCCAAACCTGGTTCAAAAGAGGCTGAAACAATAATGCAAGAACTTGTTCGCATTGAGGAGATAAAAAGTTCACTCTCACCTCAAGAGTTACAACGACGCAATCGTCGAAATGAGTATCTATGGCGTCAGTACAATCGTGACCGGTCGGCGCGGGGATAAATCCCTCAACTGTCTACTGGACTATCTGTGAATCTCTGAATATCGAACTTATTTAGACTTTTCTATGCAAAAAGTTTACGTTCTCACCCAACCTGCAAAGATAAATCGGACAACGCCAGACGATGATTTTCAGATCGCTTACGATCTGGACGACGGCGATGAGTTAGCCGACAGCGTATTTTTTCTTGACTTAGCCCTAGCAAACTCAGAGTGCGATCGCCGCAACCAGGAGCGACGTGACTTAGACCTCAGCGAAGCTTGGGATTATCAAGTCAAAGAGTTAGAGATGTTTAAGGATTCCACCCATGTATAGCTACCTAACAGTCGAGGAAATCGAAGCGATCGTCGCTCAAATTAAGGGTTTGCCGCAACTTAAAAACACAAGCTACTTCACATCATTTTTAATAGCGTGTGGGTTATCGGAGGTTATGGTTCAGTTATCCCTAGAGAAAAACTTGGATGTCAAGTTTGTGCTGTATGAAATGAATACCCGCGCGGCTAACGGTGGCTGTACTGGGTCTATCTCTGTGCTTCTCGACAACTTAGCCGTGGCAAATCCACAGGCTGACCTCAGCGAAGTCATTCAAATTGCAGCTCAACAAAATGCCGAACTCTGAAAGTTCCAACGAAACCCTAATAGAAAAATATCTCAACCCCTCATATGCAGACCTCAGTCGTATTTGGTACCTGCACCCGCAACCAAAAGTTAGACTGCGATCTCACAGCTGTCAAGCGACAGCAATCTTGCTCAAACTGGTTGACCGCTACCGCTTGCAATTAAGCGGGATTGCCAACTATGACCAGTTTGTAGACATGCTGCGCCAGTTCAACCAACAAGAAGACCAACCGGTGTTGCCGACTAGCGGAGCCTTTAGTGTTGACGGATTCTCTGCTGATTGGATAACCGCGTTTCAGTACAACCACAACCAGGTTCACCAGGCTAAAGTCTTGTTCATCGTTCTCAGCGAACTGAAAGAACTTACGCTGCCTCTAGGCCCTGAGGTGCTTGACCTAGTTTCGCCTGAGGCCAACAGTGCAATTTTCACCTTGATGTAATCAGCTTCTATTCAAGTTCTGTAAACTCAGATGTAAAAAAAGGCGGAAGAGTAGTCATACACTAGCTAAGGTTACTCTTCTGATTTTTTATGAAAAGACTAATTGTTTTGCTTCTACTAATCGTAGAACTCTTTACAAGTATGAGTCCAGCATACGCAATGGATATTGGTTACACAGAGGTTACAGATTCACAGTCAACAACTCTTGGGTCAATAATATGCATGTACAACAAAAAAACAAAGGTATATCAGACAACACTGTTTTTCTTCCGAACGAACCCACAGATAAAAATCGAAAGTGTAATTGGGGATTTATCCATCGGGACAGAACACGTTCCTCTCGGAGACATAGATTTTAGTGACGAGAGCAAAGCCGGATACAGCTACTTGTATACCAAAATAGGCCAAGCTAACACAACACCAACTGCAACTTACTCAGGTGTTTTTATACTTTATGCCTTTCCTGGGTTAATAATCAACGCGGGACTCAATCGCATCTCAATTCCTTTTGCAAGATTAACCCCGTGGGATACCATTGACGAAGATTTTCCTGAATTTATCTCGGTTCGTTGTGCAGACGCAGACGCAGACAAGGATAAGGCGCTCAAAAAACTAGAGGCCATGAACAAAAAGGCCAAGCAATATGGAGAAGCACACTACAGATTTGGTCAAGGTGCTTTAGCTGGTTTGAAAGCTTACAGAGCCATACTGGACAAAGTCGGTAATTTTGTTGGTGGTGTTTTTGGTGGAGCTTTAATCCTAGTTTGGCAAGCTGTCAAAGAAGCGATTCGTCAGTATGTTCCAATTTAAGGACAAAATATAATCGCTTGGCACTTTAGACACAAGGACTTCTTAATCGGTTATAACCAATTAAGAAGTCCTTCGCTATAAATAACAAAGGTTTTATGAAGTTAATTTATTTGATCTATGACAGCAGCGACGAGGGTTATACCTTACCCCCAAACGCTGAGTTAATCAGCTCAGAACTAATATTTGACGCTAGTAGAACAGATTATCCTGATGCGTCATCCCTACCTAACCGAGAGTTTCTGCCTGGAGAGTACCAACCTCTACCGACCAAGGATGTCTACAAGCGGGGTTATTGGGGTGAAATTACAATCGAAGACCTCAAAGCATATCTTCAAACAGTTCTGCCAGATTATTCAGTCTCCCTCAAATTAGTTAAAGATCCGAGTAAGTCTATTGGGACATTAACCGATGAGTGTCAACCACTTGACAATTTCGAGCGGATTTTGCATAAAGATCCTCGACAGAATATCGAACACAGAAGATTTAAGATTGGGCTATTTCCTCGACTGGAGCCAGGTGACGACCCTGAATCGGTATACACAACTTTAGAGCAGGAGTTGAAGGTTCATCGTCCGCCTCTACAAATGCTGGCCGCAATTCCTGAGTTCTCTGATGCTGTAAATCAAGACAGAATGGTAGACTTCCGCCGACTTTACGAGCAAATAGATAATCTGAGTGCTGAAGAAGTCGAGCAGATGGGTGAAAACACAGGTATTTCGTTATGACCCGAATTATTATCGGGTAGGAGACGGTTGGGGTAACGGTAACAAAAGAACTTCAATACCAATTTCAAAGTCAGAGGTTAACGTTTCTTCTGTACAAGTCAGATGCGTTGACTTCTTAAGGCTGTGGGCCACAACAAGATAACACTTTTCTCGTTTATCTCTGTGAAAGTTAAAAAACGCCTCCTGTAACCGCAAAAGATCCGTCTCTTGAGCTGCCGAGGTCTGGTGAGAAACTTCCGCTCTCTTCGGCTGCAACTCATTTACATTACCCTCGACAGCAGTAGTCAACGGTAGTGCTGTTAATAAAATTGGAAGTGCGATATTCAAGTGAACACTCCTCCGAATTTGGTTACATAGGTAGCAACAATATCAAAAATACTAAGACATCTTTCACAGAACCCTGGTCGTTAATAACCGTCCGGGTTCTATGTTAGCCTTTTCTAATTGCTCATTTATTACCTCTATAGAACTCGTTCCCAACGAGTTCCTCTTAGGCTGATTCCAAGTCGATTCCGAAGAAGTTGGCAGTCTGGCGCTGTAGCACACTCGGTTTAATAGGTTCGCTTTCTTTATGCGGGGATTTTGCTCCCACCGCCCCTTGCTCTAGCTTCTTTCGGAATCGTTCAGAATTCGCCGCTTCGCGTTTCTTGCCAGCCGGTGTCTCGCGCAGGATCGGGTCAAGGTTTTTCCAGAATCGAGCGAATCCCATTCGGTTGATAGCCTTGATCGCACCAGTACGGGAATGGTGAAAACCCATCGATACGCCCATCAGTTTTGCAATCTCGATCACCTGTGGGTCGAGGCCGTCAAAGCGCAGCTTGAGCTTACGAGTTTTGACAGCCTTCGGGGTGTAGTGATCGACGTAGTAGTTAGGCATCCGGCGATAAAAGCGCCCGATGTCTTCGTCGCAAATGACAAAGGCATCGGTTTCAATCGCTTCGCGCGCCGATACTTCCTTGTAAGGCACAACTTTTGGTGCCGATTGCAAATGCTGTTTAAGCGTGTCGAGCGGTAGATTCAACCGCTTGGCAAGTTCGACCTGGGTCAAACCAACGGTGTACGTGCCGCGATCAACAAAAACGTTAGCCTGGAGCTTGTCCGAGTTATGGCAAACCTGGGCTTGAGCAATACGCTCGTCCAGTTGATCGAGAATTGGTTTCCATTGAATAGAGGTAGTCCAGATCGCTCGGTGCAACTTTTGCTCGACGCGATACTGCTCGTGGATGACTCGAACCTGAGTCACCCGCGCTGCCAGTGCCGCTGGCTGCTTGAGTAAGGACTGATTAATCGTTCCTTTCTCTTCGCCGTGTTTGCGAGCAAACTTGCGGTCGCTGCCGTACTTGACATAAGTCATGCCGCCTCTGCGCTGGAAACTCAACCAACCCAGCTTTTGTCCCTGGTTTAATAACCGACGGACTGTAGACTCTGAAGCGCTGAGCTTACGGTTGAGTTTATTGTGCGGCACTTCAATCCATCCCTGTCCGCACCTATCTAGCGCCCGAACTGCATAGTACAGTCGCGCAACCGGTGCATTATGGACGAATCGAACGGCGTTGATGAACATGAAAATTCAGAATCTACTGCCTCATTTTAACCTGAGAGTCACTTGTTAGAAATGTTTTGTAGACTGGATTTCAGGCTATTTTTGTTATTAACAGAGGATGGTTCTCATAATGTTCACTCAAGTAGACCAGCTTAAACAGCAAGTCGATGCGCTCCGACCGTTACCGCCAGCCGTTACAAGCGAACTGCGTAACCGTTATCTGGTGCGCTACACGTATCATTCCAACGCGATCGAAGGTAACACCCTGACGCAGAGTGAAACTGAGTTGGTCTTAAATTACGGCCTGACTGTTAATAACAAACCAATGCGGGACCACTTGGAGGCCATAGGACATAAAGACGCCATTAATTTCATTGAATATTTGGCGGATGAGCGCTTGGCCTCAGACATTCTTGAGTTTGACATCCGCCAAATTCACGCCATGATTCTACGCCGAGAGCAACCAGACCAGGCTGGAATGTATCGGACAATTAACGTCCAAGGGGCTGGTAGTGGCTATGAGTATCCCAACGCCGGATTCGTCCCTAGTCTAATGGGAGACTTTGTGCAGCAACTCAATCAACAGCAAAGGCACCCAATTGAGCTCGCAACATGGGCTCACTATAAATTGGTGACAATTCACCCGTTTGTCGATGGCCACGGACGCACCGCCCGATTGCTAATGAATCTAATTCTGTTGCAGTCTGGTTACTATATTGCTGTCATTCAACAAGAGGAAAGACTTGAGTATATTGCAGCGCTGGAAGGGGTTCAACAACATAACGAACCGCTTGACCGTTTGTTGCAACTTGTTGTTCGGGCAGTTAAGCGATCGCTGCAAGAGGTATTGTTAACCGTTCGTAATTAAAGCAGAGCTTGTTCCTCTAAGGTCAGCAAAACTGATTGTTTGATTCGGGATGGCGTTAAACTAAAAACAACAATAACGCTGGAAATTCAGCCCTTACCAATTTCAAAATTAATTTTTATGGGTCGTAAGCAAAAGGCTCAAACCACCCTCACCGACAAAGAGATTCTCGACCAGATGCAAGCGTTATTAAACCTGAGATCGGCCAGTAGCGCAACTATCAGTCAGTCAGCCCCCTCTGCAACTGCTTTTCCTCAATCAACCCTCAAATTACCGACTCGCTTTCCTTGTCTTTACGTCGATGGTGCTGGTCAAGGTGCAGACGGTGGTTGGGGCCTCATCTTCTATGAAACACTCGACCGGGTCATAGAACTCGGTGGGTACGCTCCCGATACCACAAATAATCGCATGGAATTGCAAGCGGCAATCGAAGGCGCAAAGTTAATCAATTCGTTGAAGCTTGAGGTTACCGTCCCGGTCTATACAGATTCTCAGTATGTCCAAAAAGGGATCACGCTATGGATTCATAACTGGTTACGCAGCAATTGGCGCGATCACAGCATCAAGAACCAGGATTTGTGGGAAGAATTGTTGCAAGTAAATGAACCCAATCTTCAGTGGCAGTGGGTCAAAGGACATAGCGGCGTTGTTGGCAATGAACGGGCTGACCGGATTGCGGAAAGCTTTGCTCGGGGCAAACCGATTGATCTCAAAGATTTCCGGTTAAGCTAGATCGTAAAACGCTGCTCACATCGCAGCCCTTACCACTCAAAGTCACTTCCCGAGATTCTTGTGAGATTAATTGGAATCGGAACAATATTGTGTGCAGGAACTGTTGCTTTTACCATCGTTTACCCTTTGGTCACAACAAACAGGCCGGGAGACTCAGTTGTAGCTACCAATCCTGACACCGTCGGGTCAGCCGAAGCAGCTCCCGCAACTTTCAAACAACCAGCCCTGCAACCGGTTATTAACACACCGACTGACATAGGTCAGTGCGACCAATTGCCCGACGTCAAAAATACCGAGCAGCCTTGGTTATTTATTAAAGAAGGGGTCCCCATTCAATCTGACGACAAACCGATTGCTGGCCCCACAGTTCCTTGTTTTCTAGCCTTGATCGGCTCGAACAAACGAATGGTCGGCTACCAGTTTGCTAGTATAGAAGCCGCTTGGAGAGCTGAGTACAAACTTGGGGATACCAAAGGAGGCACACAGGAAGTTTATACACCTTTTGCCTGGTCTCCATTACGCCTTACCCCTGAGGTCAAGGCCAGAAAAGTTGAGTTTTTTCAACAGCTCACCGCGCAACGACTAAGGGGTAGCTAAATGTTATTAAGACTTATAGGATCAGGGCTATGCCTCGGTGTTGTATTAATTACCTATCGTCTTTCAGCAGAACCGATTGCCAACTCACAATCCATCGCGGCTACCGACACTGTCGAAGCAGAGGGAGCAACTCCGGCCACGGCCACAGCACCAGCACCACAGTTGGCCAAAGTCTTAGCCGCACCCCCAAGTCATACTGCTAAGGAAGGTACGCTAACCGCTGAAGATTCAAAGGTGAAACAAGCTGAGTTTCCGTTCTGCAGCAAGATTGTTACCGACGATCGCGAACACCCTTATCTATTCGTGCAAGCAAACACACAGATTGCACCGGACGATTTGCTTGACCCCACCCGGCCTCCGACCGAAGTCTGCTCCTACGACTATGTCTTGAATGACGGAGTCGTTCCAACCTTTAATGGTTATCAGCTAAAAGACCGAGCCACTTTACTCCGGATTATCGGTGGGATTCCTAAAGGTGTACTCTGGCATAGCCCTGGTATGACCCGCCAAGAGCTAAGACAGGCCAGAAGTCACTAGGTTAACACTGGCGTTAATGGGAGCGGTCAGTGCCGCTCTATTTTTTATGAAAAAAGTAAAAATTGCCCAAGCTCCTTGGAGTAAGACTGAACCCACTCGTCCAAAGTCTAAACCTGCGGCCAACCCAAGACAAAGATTAGCTCAGCGCGAGCCTATTTTTGAAGGGCGTGAGTCTGAGCAAATAGCTCTTAACGTTATAAACTATTTGCACTTTGTTCTAGATGGCCCCGGCGAACTGACTTATCAAGTCCAAGACGTTAGAGTGCATATTCGCTTTCAACCGCTCTCTTATTTACACACGACTTGGGGGCAAGGCACTGCCATCATCAAATACCAAAACCAATCTGCAGAGTGGCTAGAAATGACGTCTACTTATAGTAGTTGCCGTCACGCCACTCTTGGTATCGCGCTGAAGAGATCATTCGACCAGGTGACTAACGATTGCCCCCAGTCGCGCCCCCATGAAGTGCAGGTTCTACGCCGCATGAGCATAAAGGACTGGGTGTTTGATGTTCTGCTCCCAATTGAGGGCGGAATGTTATGGAATAACGACTGGCGCTACGTCGAAGAGATGAAGGCTAAACTGCCGCTGTTCGCCCCCTACTATTTCAAGTAGAAACTGCCTTCTGTAGCAAACGTAAGATACCAGCAAAATATGGAACCCACAAATTCAATCGCAACGGAATTTCAGCTATTAGATGAGGTAAAGACCTTATATATTAGTCTTTCCCCCATTACAAGTTTGCCCAAACAAGGGGAGATCGTTATTGTAGGCACTCACTACGGACGGGATTTCCTAAAATTAGGTAAGGTGCTTGGTGTTCAGAAAAAAGCACTCGAAGTCGCCATCCTTAATTCGGATGGAAATCCTGATGACTCTCCTGACCAGACCATTCGGTTCTCGCTCAAGACTTTCAGTTCAACCCGCAGGATCAATGACTTATGGCTATCTCTGTACAGCCTCAAAGGTCTCCGAGAAAAAATTGCCGACCAGAAAGAGAAAAATCACCGGGCAGCGTGCCACACTCACCACTCCAACCTGCGTATAGCTGTAGGCCGACTGCGCCCAGTTGAAGATGCGGAATTGATCCAAGAACTGCTTGTCAGACTGAGCGAAGTAAAAAATGTTTAGTCACATTGATCGACTTCAACAACATTACAATCGCCTGCCGCGTCTGTTGTCTACCGTCGATTGGACGCCGTCGATAATCACTGACTTCGATACATGGAATTCTTCAAGTCATATCTCGTCCAATTAAAGTCTGGAAAAAAACTTATCGTTGGTACCGTCATCGATAGTCTTGACAGTACTATTTCTCATTTTATCTTCAGTGCTCGTCCGGTAATAAACATTGAGACAAAACCCGATCCGCTGGAGTTAGCTGAGTTTGTCTCCGCTATTGTTGAGTTGACTAGAGATCACCCATCCTACGACGGTTCTGCTGTTGTTAAGTTCACTGAAGTAATAACTGACAAGAACTTTGCGGCCGTATGGACACCTGACCTCGCTGAATTAGCTGAACGTCAAGGGTGGGCAATTCTTTGGTATGACAGCCTCAGCCCTGAAATTCAAGCTTTAGACGAAATTGGTGCGTTTACTGATGACGTAAGTGCCCAGCGCTTCGTCTGGGCCTTGGCGGAACGGGGCGAAGAATTACACCAGAAAGCAATTTCTGCCTTGCAAGTTTGTTTTTCTTAAGATAAACGTCGTGAATATCATTAGATTAACTGTCGAAATCGGGTACGAAGGCCAGCTAGACTCTCAAGATTTAGTTGATAACATTGCCTGCATTCTTGAAGCAGCTGACCTCAGCTCAAAAGATTACACCACTTGTAATGGCAGAGTAGTCATTGAGACTGGTAGTGGTGAAGGAGACTTCGAAAGCGAGTTTAACCCTAACAACACAGAAACAATCGGAGTAACTGGTTTCCCAGGCTATGTGATCGTGAATGACTCGCATGGAGTTCATTACGACTACGATAACAGCGCTAACTTCATGCGTTACTACGGCGCTTATCTGTTACCAGGAGAAGAGCCACATGTCTACAACCAGCTGGAAGATACCTTCTACACTCTGCAGGAACAAGTACGAGACAATCAGCACATTCTAGGCCAAACCCTAAAAGTCTACGCGCTCTGCGAGGTAGACCCGGCAAAATACAACCACCTCAAACCTTTAGGAGACGACGAATAGATGAACTTTGAGTTTGAGACCCAAAAAGTCGCGGTTGTTTCCGCCCAACACGTCACTAATCAAGATTGGGACTTATTAGATTACTGGTGTACAAATACCACAATTTTCAATTCGTTTCTCGTCACGTACCGCCTGGGCGATTATGGCTATGAGGTCATCATCAGTTCAGAGGATTTTCAAGCGACTATCGCGAGTCTAGAAAATAATGAAAGTGTTTCACCCCAGTTTCTACAGTTATTAAACCTTGTTCACGAACAAAAGTTTGACCGGTTAATCCTCGATGTTGACGCTCCTATTGTCCAGGGTTTAGAGCTAATTCATAATGAACGAACATAACTTCAAAATTAACATTGACTGGCCTGGTCAACACCCCGGTCATTACTATTTTCAACGTTACAGTTGGCCTGCAGCAGACGCTCCAAAAATTGTCAATTTGTGGACAAAGATCGATCGTCCACTCCAAACAGTCAACGGTAACTACTACCAGCCCCAGCACAACATAACTCAAGAGCAGTGCTCAAACGACCGTCTTTGCTACATCTTAGACCTACAACAACAAGGTCAATCAGCCTTCAGATGGCCTAATGATTATCTGTTGGTGCTCACCGACCAAGTTCCAGTGTTACAAGACTGCTTAATTCTGTGTTGGGAACATAAAACTAAATGGTGCCAGTTAAATGTGCAGCAGAAAACAGTTCACCAACTTAAACAGTTGACAGCTCAGTGCGTCTACGCAGTTTCTCCTAAAGGACACAGAACAGAAAAGGTTCTAGAAGAAAAAATCAAAAGTGGTATCTTTGCAGAACGCTTGACCCGAAACAAACAGCACTTAGAAGAGTTTATCGCCCAAACTGAGAAATTGTTAAGCAAACTCACAGCAATATAAGTCTTACAACCCCATCTGAGAGGGGCCTAACAAAGTTTATTGATCTACTTTTGATGAATCTTAACGACGTACTTAGTTCACTTAACTTTCAGTACATATTCAGCACTGCCCTGATTGTATTTCTTATCAACTTTATTGGAGGAATGTTCCTAAGTTTCATTATTAACATGGACATTAAATTCCTTCAAAAGTGGATTAGAGGGTGGATTTATTTTATCCTCGGTTACACATTTATACTTTTGTTTGTGAGTCTAAATATGGCTCTAGGAGTATTAATTGGGTGTTTAAGCGCAATCGGACTCGTTTACAAAATTACTCAACTTTGTCTCTTTCACTAAATTATGGAAGTTCGTTACAACATCGATTTCACTTGTACCGTCCCTGAAGGAACTATCTTGGGATGGGACGAACAGACACCAACACTAATCATCGGCACCCGCGCTGCCAGCCCTACGGCTAAACTAGAATACCTACCACCCTCTGAGTATCACAACTCTGAAGTAAACGGCGTTGGGATTGAAAGAGTGATTAAACCTCAAAGTTTTGGGAGTCAGCGCATAGCTCACTTTAGTCGCACTCACTTCTACTCTGGTGATTTAGAACTCTTGGAAAGTTGGTGTGAACAAAGCGATGCTCCGCTCATCAGCCTGACTCACTGCTCGCTTGGAATGCTTGTGCAGGTTCCTCAAAATGAGGCGGCTAGAGTAGCTAGAATTCAGGAATGGAAACTCAGCACACCCTTTGTAGAATTGATCGACTTATGTATGGAAGAAGGCTATCAATGGATGTTGATTGACTTCGATGGCCCCGTATATCCTCACTTACCGGAGTTTGATTAATACTCAGGTAGCAGAGGAAATTGGTCTGGTTCACGCCCAGGAAAAGCAACAGCCTGAGTTTTACAGATGACTTCGTTAGCAAACTCTATTCCTTCGTTATATTCATCAACAATTTCCTTTGACCAATAGGTCAATGCCTGAGGCTGCCACTGCTCAGCCTCAGGCAAGTCGAAAAAACAAACAACAACTGGAGTCCAGCCCAACCTCTGAGCACACAGAAACTGGTAAACCCAAACCGGCATTTTAGGTAAGATTCTAAAATCAACAATATCCCTGAGACCTACTATCGAGGCTCTATCAGAGATTTGGTCAGCGGTAAAAGTTCGTTGCGCTTGATGATTCGACAAAAATGTTTCTAGTGCCGTTAGGTCGTCGGATACACAAATTAGAGAAGTTGAACCAGACGACTTAACAAACGACAAAGAATGATTAACGAAGTCTAGTGAATCTGGTACTAATAGAGCATAGAGCATTAAAATTTTGGTACCTTCCATCCTCGTAATGGAAACAAGTTTAGCAAAGAACTGTTTGCTCGTTTCAGAAACTCGTCTATTGCACGCATTCGAGCGTTCCACTCACGAATATTCTGTTGTCTCGTACCATCATTTTGCCGATAACGCTTCAACAGTTCATTTGTTCGAGTTTGTAGCTCAGAAAAATCATCGTCATCAGCAGAAATGCAAATGACATCTGGGGGACTAAAAAAACTGTCAAAAACATTATGTACGGAACCGCCGTAGTTGTTCACATAAACCACCTGAAGGTCGTGCGTAGAAATCTGATCATTTGTTCTTGATCCCTTTAGCACTGCAACAAAGTGGGCAACATTACCAAAGGTAGAAACGCTTAAAAATCGATAGGGATTCGCACCGGTAACAATTGGAAAGGAACTTCCTAGCTGAGCACTAGACATGCCTCCGCGCATTGTCTGAATACGGGCTTGTCCAGTTACGCTAGCTAAAACAAGGTTTACCACGGTTAAATTGTTAGAAGTATTAGAAGCACAGGTAAGAATTCCACCAGTTCCACCCACATCATCAAGCAAGTATGAAAAACCTATGCCTTCTGACAGGGCATAACTAGGAGCGACGAAACTGAAGGACACAGCAACAGAAAGAAAAAAGGCTAAAAGACGTTGGACGATTTTACTCATAATCTTTTGTAAAGCTTCAACTAAAATTATGAAAGGAATCTCCGTTCTATAGTCTAGTTAAACTTTACAAAAAGCTGTGGATCAATAAAGAAGACTTCCTGACAGCCCTAGATTCACAAATATTGGTTCTGTATGAGTCCCCCAAACGCACTAAGACATAAGTACCCGGCTGAATATGAGACTTGGAGATATATTCGACAAAAGTGTCTTAATCCGGATAACTCAAGGTATACCGGAGATAAAATATGTCGAAGTTGGTGGTTATCGTTTGAGTACTTCTTTTCTGACCTGGGACCACGGCCCTCACCTCAACATAAGTTAGCGCGGTACGATAAGAAAAAAGAATATGGACCAGATAATTGTTATTGGCGATCGCTAGAGTCAAACCAAGACAGAGTCTACGTTAATAACATCAGAAGTCCAAAGCGCAAAGACTCTAACGCGCCATCGCCACCGCCGCCAACTCAGATCACATCGGACCCATCAAAACCCTGGAAAGTGCCGATCAAGTTAGACCATCGTTTAGAAGATCATGCATCTTAACAAAGCCCAAGCCTTTATGCTATCGCAGGCAGCTCAGTCCATCAAATGGTCCCCAAGTCAATTTATCCGTCTAGGCTGTAAAGTGCCGGATAAGGCTGAATTTGAAGTTGTTATTCACAAATTCCAGCAGAACATCACTGAACTTACTGATGAACTGGACTATCGCATCGCCTACGTCATCATGTATTACTACGGTCAGCGGGAAAATCGTCTTCGGAACTTTCTGAATACTTTTCTAGGTTTGACTGGTATCAGCGTTGAGCTATTATCCAAACAAGCCCATACAACGATGCGAGAGTCTGTCGCTAATCGTTTAGTTGAACTCGCTGAGGCTGAACGCTACGTCCAATTTGGACAGCGCCTTAAATACTTCCATCAGTCCTTTGCATGAAACCAACTTTATCCCTCGCCGCTGCGGAGAAATTGTTAGCTGCCGCAAAATATAGTGCGGAGCACCCTGAGCATTTTGATATGAGTGACTATGTCAGTCTGAACTCAGATAGCAACTCTGTCCCAGAACAAATCAAAGGTCTAGTTATAAATGGTTGGGGGACTACAGGCTGTATTGCTGGGAATCTAGTTCTGCTCTACCGACCTGAACTTTATGCTGTAGAGATTCTTGGGCAACTAGAGATATATGGAAAGGAGGCTATTAGCTATATAGCTCAGGCGAACCTCCCTACCGATAACCTAATTAACTATTTCCAGCTAAACTTCAGAAGCATTGTTGAGGAAATTCTTGAAGTAGATGACACAGATACTTTAGAAGAATTAGATGATCTCTTCAGGCACTATACAAGAACGGTCTCTGCCAATAACGTCGTTCAGGTAGTTCAAGCCTTTATCGACAATGGTCTAGAAGGGGTCGAGACATTTCTTGATAAAGGAGATGACCTATGAGTTCTGGTACTCTCTTCTCCTTTCCAGAGGTTGACCTTACTCCGGCTGAAGTACATGCAGTCAAAAAAATTTTAAGTCAGTGGCCGCTGTGGTTGTGGCGGTTTCATCTCACCCAAGACGAGCATTGCAGAGACCTGTTTACACCGGGCGAATTCAAAAAATTACTCAAAGAATTCCGGACTTCTGAGTCTGTGACTCTTGTCACGGGTGGTGAAGTACTGGCCGCTCTGTTTATTGCAGAGCGCTATGTGCTTGTTCAGCGATCGCAGCGCAGTCTAGCTCTCAAATTAACTGTAGAAAATCTACGTCGCCGTCTTAGTCGCATCCCGCAAGGATTATTCAGGAAAGAAGGTTATGATGTGTAATTCAAACGTGCCAGACTGGGCGATCGATCAACTGATTGCTGGGTTCCCTTCAGCTAATTTAGCCAGACACGACGCTAGAGAAATTCTAAGCGTTCTTGTCGAAGAAGGTTGTCTGAAGTTGGACAACGAAGCACAAAATCTGGATGCTGACCTTGATTGGAGAATTTTAGCCGTTCAAATCGCAAAATATGTAAGTTCGGAAGACGAACAGTTTATCCCAAATTTTGACCTCCTTGCAAAACACAAGAACGACCATGCAACTACATGACCGCGTTCATGCTAAGTACCCTATTAAGGCTGACATCCCTGCCGGATGTCCAGGTACTATTGTGCATGTCTACTTTTTTGCTGGTCAAGCACGCGGATACGAGGTAGAGTTCTTCGACCACCGCCATCAACCGATCAATATTGTTACCTGCTTACCGTGCGAAATCCATCTGCTCAGCCATACGAACCAGTCGAAGTCACAGCCCAACAGAGAAAGCTAAACATTTCGTTTACGGATAAGGGTCTTGTTTTGACACTTAGTCAGGCGGGACAACCCGTTCGTCAGTCACACTATTCGTACGAGCAACTAAAGCAAACCTCAGTTGACCAAAATGGATGATGATCAAAAAGAACTGCAGAGCACGCTAACGCACAAAGCCCTTACGTTGCACCAGTACCGAGGAGACGCACTCTACCTTGTTGTTTTGGAAGATATTAAGACCCAGCAACGCATTTACCCCATCATCAGCGAACAGCAGGGTTTAACTTATATACCCACCGGCGGTGGCGGAACGCGCTGGCCCCAAGACCCCCGCTGATTGATTTTATTAACAGTCCCTCAAAACGCCACATTTCAGTGGGCCGACAAACCTGGAAAGTCATTTCAATCGAAAGAGTCACACCATGCTAAAACTTCTACGCCGACTATTCACCGGGGAGAAGGATACCATCCCCTTTTCCATCAAAAACCAAGTTGCTACCGACGACCAGTCGTTTCCTCCCGTCACTGGTGAAATTGTTTTGACCGGACAGGGAATAGAAATTAAATTCAATGGCTATGAAACCGTTTATGAAGACAACCTTGGTTCCTTAATTTATATTGAAGTGACCGACGGCAGACTCCAATTACATTATTGGAACAACCGCCGCCGAGAAGACTGCCAAACAATTAATTTTGAAGGTGCTAAAACCCCACGAAGAGTACCCTCAGTCTGGAAGCGTGCTGAGTAACACTCATGTTTCAAGAAATCACGATAATCCTCGACAGCGCCGAAGTCATGGTGCGTATCGACTCGGAAACCGGAGAGACCTTGGATATTTACACCTATTTGCCAGCGGATATTTTACTCTACAACGACAAAGAGCAGGAGTGGCGTCCCACTTGGAAACCCGGTAAAAAGAATCCACTCTTTGGTCACCTAGCCAAGCGCGTCTACCCCAGGTTTGAAAAGTATTTGTCCTATGACTGGACTGACTGTTACATCTCTGACGAGGAGTTAATCGGACTTGACCCTGAAGGTAATAGTCCAATTTGGAATAACCCTATCATCCAAGCCTGTCGAGGCTAACTACAATGCCAAACGTCTTTCAAACCCTTAACCTTCCTTACTACACTTACGATCGGGTCTACTGTACAGGTTTACAACGGATTCCCTATCAGGAATTGTCCTACTTAATCCACGGACCAAATAGTGTAGACCACCAGATTCAACTTCATATTTACAAAGGGACAACCCACGTTTTTTACTACACATACGAGGGGACAGACCCCTCTGCTCCAGTTGTAGAAAAGCGTTTTCACCGCCACTTTCCGAACAATTCAGAATCTATAGTCGAGGCCGTTAGCAATCTTCTGCAAGACATACGACTGCAGACGGAACCCAACTCACAAAAGGATTTCGTGCTAAGCTAAGAGTATTGACGTAAAACAGATAGGGGTCATTTTTCATGGCCCTTTTTCCAAGCTTTCATACATGGAAACAATTGCCAACAGTTTACTTCAGACCCTTGAGTTGATTTCAACCGGTGACGCCAACCCAAACGGTGACCAAGCCTCAGTCCCTTACCTCAAATGGATGTGCCTAGAAATTCTGGAGCACCCGAACAATCCCAATGCTTTACACTCAATCGGCTATATTCAGGGCATTCTTGTCGGTAGAGGCTTAAGTCAGTGGAGCCTTGAACAACGGCGTATCCAACAAGCCGACTTATAATCTTACACCTCAAACAACACTATGGTTTCTATTGTTAGCCACAATTCAAAGGTTACCGCAGCGGAGACTAACAAACCGACCTTTACCGTCGTTGACATCACTCCCGAAATGGCAAAAGCATTTCTGGAGAAAAATCACCCCAATCAGCGCACTATTAATAAAACTCACGTCCGCAGTTTAGTTGCAGATATGCGCTCTGGAGCCTGGGTAACAAATGGTGATTCCATTCGCTTTGATGAAGAAGGATACCTCATCGACGGCCAAAAGCGGTTGACCGCAGCTGTGGAAGCGGGGATTACCTTAAAAGACACTATGATCGTCCACAACCTACCGGCCGAATCATTCAAGACAATTGACCAGGGTCAGTCTCGTAATACTAGACAGGTCCTCAATATGTCGGGCATTGATGCCTCGGCATTTGAAGTTACCCTGACTCGTGCCTTAGGCTGGGGACCTAATGACTGTAGCTACAAGCGCTATACACAGGATCAACTCACAAACCTGTATCTAGAACACCGCGAAGCAATTCGTTTTGCCGCTCGTCCTTACAGTGCTAAAGCGAGCGAAGCAATATTCAGCGCTCCGGTTCGAGTTGTCGTTGCTAAGGCATATATCTGTGGAGCCGACAAAGAGGCTCTAGCCGCGTTTCTGACTGCATTCGACTGTCTGTATCCTACCTATGAACCAGACAAGAATGCGACTACGTTAGCGAAGTTTGTTATGAATGCTCGCGACAAAAAGCGCGAAACGTTAGAAGACCTTTACCGCAAGACTCAAAGTGCTGTGCAAGCATACTTAAAAGGTCAAGTTTTACAGACACTCAAAGGCGTCAAGGAAGACCTCTACAAAATTCCTGGTTTGCCTCAGTAGTCTACCGCAGCCTTCTGTACGCACCCCACAGAAGCGAAACCCCTCGGAGAATCTCCGAGGGGTTTTTGGTGAATATAGTCAGTGTTATTAACGGTAGATCAGGGACGGCACGCCTCTGTAAAAAGGCACCGTTGAGGGTCTCGCTGGAAATAAAGGATTGCTATTCTTTAAGGCCAACACCGTAGCAATTTGGGCGTACTGCTTCGGATGCCAGTATTTCTTGTTGTGAAACAACACGCTAGGAAAGTCACTTGACTTTGCATTAGTTTTTTTGGCTTTAGCGCAGTAGGCCACTGGCGGCAACAAACTTTCACGCCGACGGATCAGACCTGAAATAACATTGCTATCTGAAGGGTCATCCAAGTAAATAGCTCGGTGCATCCAATAAGCATCCATCGATAAATTAAGTCCTTCCCGAGACCCAGTAAAGTAAAGCAAATACGCTGTCTGCTTAATCGCATTTGATGCTGGATGGTAAGCGATTAGCGGGACACTGGCTCCCTGCTTTGTCTGAACATGAACTCGCTGCCCAACAAAATCCACAATGTCAGCAACGTTGTTATTCATCACATTTTCCAACACGAAAATCTCAGGCACATCCGTCAGTCGCCAACAGGTAAACGTCCCATTCCCGGCTATCGCACCTAAACTGCGATCGATCGCTAATTTTGTTGTCTCCGCCTGAGCAGGAAAAGTAATACTGAGGCCAAAAACTAAAACAGCCATCAAAATAATAAAACCACGGTAACAACCCTGGAGTATCGTCTTTATGCTTATCGACATTCCTACTACCTATATTGTTTGGTTAAACCAAAGTCAGTTGATCGCTCCGACTCAGTACCAGACGTGGCTGCGGTTAATCACCCACCGGCATCTACTGTTTGTTGGAGACAACTCTAGCTATACCCCAAAACAACAGACAGAATTTGACCGACTCTTAACAGTCTGGAAGAACCTGCGCCTGTGGATGCCTCATATAGATGACAGCAATGTGACTCCAGCCCAACGTCAAGTCTGGAAATTATTTCCTGAGCGTCGTTCAAACTGGCAAGTCTGGAAGAACTGTGAGGATCGTCCCTATATGCTGGCCTCTGACCAGGCAGCAGTCTATGAGGGCTATTATCAGCAAATGCTAAGTCTGCTACCGTCTTATCAATCGCTGAATTTGAACATAAATACCCAGGTCATTCCCATCTGGTCACTTCAGCCGGTTGCTTTCTGTGTTCGACCGTCCAACCTTACGTTGCAGAGCGTAAGTCCTGTTAATAAAGGTCACTGCACTTATGTCTGAACTTAGCCCAGATCAACTAGATCAACTTATCCGTTTCTCCTGTTTAGATGCTCAAGCAAGCTTTGAGCCGCTAGTAGCCTTTGGACTTTGGTTAAAGGATTGTCTTCAGATCTCAGTTGATAATATTCCGACTGTTTTTCACATTGACCAACTTACACTTACAGAAGAAGTCAAAAATTGGGAGAGTCTATTTACTAAAATTTTGTTGTATGCCGACTACAGTACACTAACCAGCGTAGCCAGACTGCTCGAAGCAATGCACTTTGAGCTTATGGATTATGCCGGAAAAAGCGAATTCAACTGGTTTCAGCTACCTCATCTCAGCCGTCTAGTGTCTGATATGCCCCAACCGACCTGGAGTCAGAGTATTGCCGAAGAGAAGAGGCTGTTTCTTGCCCATCAGTGGCAACAATGCGTAACCACCGCTGAAAACTTAGAACAAAAACGGCTGGCATACCCAGACTTTTTAGACATCTTCCAAGATGACCAATTTAATAGGCTCCGAGAGCAATTCAACCAAACTATTCTTCCAATACAGAGAAATCTGCTGAATCTGCCTACAGGTTATACAGAAAACGATTTAACTTTCACAGTTCTAACTGAGAACTCATTTCTAGACTGGGTGAACAAAAAATGGGAGCCGAGACTCCCACTAATCTATTTTGTGATGGCAGGTAAGGTTAAGGAAACAACAGTATGTGACCTATCTGCATTTGTACCCAATACTTATTTGATTCTTAAGGGAGCCATCTGAGGTACGTTTGGAATCGGCCCGTTTTTAATCGCCGGACGAAATAAAGGAACTGGAATCGGAAATCTCAACGGAATATCTAGATCTATCACTGTCTGAACTTTTCGACGTAGCCACGCAGAATTCGCCAAAAACTTCATCTCATCCCAGTCAAGATTAGTACACGCAGTACTCGGCGGTAATTCTGATGCGGAATCTTTTTTAACTATCCTCGAAGGCGCGTGAAAGGAAGAGGATACAAAGTCGTAATACACCGATAAACCCATCAGCTCTGCATAAACCAAGGTTGTAGGTACAGGCTTTGAACCAATAAATAGGACGCCTAAACCGTAAAAACCTTTTCTAAAGGGGATTGCAGCCTCAAAAGTAGAGTAAAGTAAGGTGCCATTAATAAAACTCTCCCCTTCAAAAACTCTGTATACCGGATTCTCTCCTACTCGATTAGCAGGACCGAGATTAGGTTTATAAACAAAAAATTTGACCGAGTCAAGTGCAGTATTTCCAAATTGACGCAGTGTCAGCGAAGCCCGGATAAACTCAATACTCTTCGTGTAAATTAAAGAAGCATCGGGGTCAACTGGATTCACAACTTCAGGAGGTGAATCCAAATAAACAAAAACTAACGGGCGTCCACTTTTACGGTCAATATAGCAACCAAGTTCACCTTCAAGGGCTTTATCCGAAGTTTCAATTTCGACTGTTGTTGCAAAAGCACTCGGCGGGAAAAACAGAGACAGACTCAGCAGCGTGGCCAAAACAAAGGCAATTAAACGTTTCATTATCTAAGACTTAAATCATCTGCCTCGATTATCCGTTGATGTACTCAAAAATTTATCAGTTGAACTTCACAAAGGTTCAGATCAGGCAAGGGGTGTGATCCTAGGATCACACCCCTTGCGCTAGATTAATAACAGAACCGGAGCCTTGATTTAGCACTCTTCGCTCCAGTCCCAAGTTGAACATCCAAAACAGACTAACTCAGCCAAGAATGGTAGAAGCCATCGGATCTGAGATTCGGTAAACCGAATACTAGATATACGGTAAACCGAATAAGCCTGAATTAGCTGAACTAGCTTCACTAGCTTCACTAGCCTTACATTCAATCCTATGTTAACAAGTTCAGCCACTCTTTACAAAGATACCGAGGTCAGACTTTCAAGACCGCTCGGTTGTGGCCTGTCTAATCCCTACGATCATCTCCAAAACCTCCCTCAAACCCTTACACATCAGAACTTTGAACCGATCAGCGCTGACGCCTACTCCTCTGGCGTTGGTGCCTACTCCTCTGGCGTTGGTGCCTACTCCTCTGGCGTTGGTGCCTACCCGCACTGCCCCCAGAGTACCGAGTCAACCTTACAGACCACGCTTAATCACTACAACGCTCTGTTTGGGTTAGTTGTAGAGTTATGGGAATGTTCTGTTCTAGTTAGGCAAGTCAAGCATCAATCTGAACGATTCAGATTAAAGCTCCAGAGTCCAGGGTTTAGTCGGAGTCATCAGTCAGGTCAGCCGCGTCAGCGGCGCGGGATTAAGTCTTGGCGATTGAAGTGGATTGAGCGTGGGGTTCGGGAGGTTTGTTATGAGCAAGGGCGGCGTTCGATCGAGGTTGGGCTCACGTTTCCGGAGTTGAATCAGCGGGAAGCGCAGCGGTTACAGAGTCAGCGGGGCTGGAACTTATTACAACGGCAGCTCTCGGATTTCTTCCGGGATTATGGGTCGTATGTGAAGGTAATCGAGACTCAGGTTGACCGTTCCTTAGAGTCCGGTCGGCCCTACTATCATTTCCATTACGTTGTCAACTTACAACCGGGACAGACCCTCGCGGCGTTCCGGGCGTTATTAACTAACCTTTGGACTAAAGCTGTGCGCTCCGCCACCGGCACTCGTAAGGAGTGTGCTCATGGGGTTCACGCTGCCTTGGTGCGTCATCCGCAGGCGTTATCCCGGTATCTTGCCAAGCGGCACACCAAGGACGATGCGACGGTTAATCTCCTGCGATCGCAGTTTGGTGACGGGGTCTTTATTCCCGCTCGGTGGTATTACATTTCCCGGCCCGTGCGTCAGTTAATGGCCTCGTTTACCCAGTTATTAACTCCAGCCCAGGCCCGTGCTTTGCAGGAGTGGTTGTGGTCACCCCGCTACGTTCAGAAAGAACTCTTCATTTATGCCCATAAGGTCTTCCGACAGGGCTGCTGGGTCGGGGCCAAGATTATCCTCAGCGATGTCGGCAAGAAGATGTTAGCGACTATCGCCTAATTCAACGATAAATTGGTACCGGTAACGGAAACCGGAAGACTGGAATAGGAACGTTCTGAGGGAACTGTCTTTTCCACATCTGCTCTAGCTTACGCCGATCTTCATCTGGGTCTCTAACACGACTATTACGTCCGTCATCCTTAGTCGGACAAGTAACTGTGGGTGTCGGTAGGCCCTGAGAATCAACTAAAAAAATCGGATGATTGTTAGAGAAAATATGTGGCTTAGTAAACGTGATTACTGAGGGTAAAGCAAGGTTATCCTTGTAAAGTTTTTTATGAACTTGAAGGATACGTGCTTCGTGATAAGTGCGGTCATTCTGATTAAAGTTCAGATTGACCGGACTAAGTACATTCTGTGTCACAGTACTAGAAGCAAAAAACGAAATACTAAATTTAGGAAGATTATTGTTTTCACCAAATTTTATTTCACTCAAAAGAACAGTTAACCTATCACTAGGTCCAAAGTTTTGACAGATTATTTGCCCTACAATCGTTCCAGGTTTTCCTTGTTGATAGAGATTCTCTGAATCCACACCACCAGGAGCTGCTAGAGTTAGAGGCATCCAGCAATTCAGACTAAGTGAGGCTAGAAGAATATACCTAGCAGCTAATCTTAGAATTCTTTTCATCAAAAAAATATTGAGACTTCATTAAAAGCTTAAGTCTTGTAAATCCCAAAAAATCAGGTTGTTTGTAACAATGCTTAATTCAAATACCTCAAACCTGCAAGCAATTTACCAACAATTTAATCTTGACCAGGCTCAAGAGGCTGGGGCTAGGTTGCACAGAGCACTACACCAAAAATACCCGCAGCAATTTATTGCTAATCCGCAGATTCAGATTGCCTCAGGCCCAACCGAACTCGCGGCGTTATTAAATCCACCCAAACAGGTGCAGCAAGAAGAACGATTCTTTGCCTACCAGTATCTGCTCTACGACCTCAATCCGTTCTTGAATTATGACACCTACTTTTCCCATTTAACGCTTCAAGATTGGAAGCAGTGGTTGGCTGGTTTAGCCAAGACAAATCTCGAAGTACTAGCCGAGCGGCACACCCACACATTGAATCAAGTTGCTCGTGACCATTCAATCCCGGGCGGGTACTTGTTAGGAATAACCAGCGACTGGGCCCAAGTATTAGCCCATCGTTATGCAGATGGGGCCCCAAGTCAGGCATCAGAGTATGAACTGTTAATTGCCGCTGTCAACCAATTGTTATTTTCTGTGTTCAGCGCAGACCAAGTGTACATCATGCAGTATCCGCATGTAACCGCCGAAGACCCCGCGCAAATCACGTTTCCAGACCGTTACTCTTGTGTCGTTAGGGATGAGTCTGATTAGACCTTAGAAAGTTATGGCGCTAATAGTAGGATTGATCATTCATACTTGGAAGGCTCCGGTCAAACTGGAGCCTGAGTTTATTCTGACAGATGACATTGAACATTATCCCAACACCGCCTTCTGCACCTGTGAATTAGATTGGGGCCTCCAGCAACTAGAAAATTTTGAGGCTCACTACAGCGGAGAAGAAAACTTAGGTTTACCTTTCAGACGACTTTTTCCGCAAATGCTGCGGCGATCCTATAAGTTCTACTCCTTTGCTTGCACTCTGTACCTCACTTTCTTTGAACTGGACTTGAGCCCTGACATTCTAGAGCGGATGGCAAAGATTAATAACGCTGAAATTGCCGCTGAATTAGCAAGGACTCACATTGACATCACTCAACGGATGCGAGAATTTGTGGAATAATACACCGCATCGGTTTACGGCAAACGTCAATTTATTGCTCTCACAATGTTTGCACTAAGACTCATTCGAGTCCTGAGCACAGGCTCCTGTCACTACACTTCAGCTAATCGAGCTGAACATGAATCTCTATTTTGACTCTGATGCAACCTCGATTAACAGATAGGGGCCCAAAGGTATCTACAACGGGCAGCTACCTATGCTGCCAAGAACCCTCGGCAATTCAGTCGGACAGTAAAATGATAGAAGTTCCATATCTTTCGATTAGTAGCACTCCGCAAAGGGCAGAGGTCTTTTGCCCTCACTGCCAAGCACCCCTAGTTGCTGAGTGGGGCAGGGTTTATCCCGAGGCTAGTCCACCCCAAACTGAGGATTGTCCCTCGTGCAGACAGCCAATCAACTACGCTACTGGTGACTCCGGGCAAGCCATGCTAAGTTGACCTTCTGGAACCAACCAAAATACAACGACTAAACCGGGTCTGGGTAGACAGCCTATGTCTGCCCTCCAGGTTCAACTCCTGGTAGTCGTCTCCGCGCACATTATTAATCAGTTCCCTTTACTGTCGTGCGCGTTTCTGTTTCAACAACCAAACACTATCGCCGCAATTCGCGGAAAGGATTTCTCATGTTTACGATCGCTAATATTCAAGACCGCAAGCAAACCACCGCCGAGGCCCTTAGTTTTGCTAAGGCTAAACTCATGACCGCTGACTCCCTGGAAGAATTGAAGGCATCCTATCGCCTCGCTCTGAAGACCGCTACCTTTGCTCAACAATTGATTGTCTTCGCTGTGTTATTAACCGTCGAGGCAGGACAGAAAACTCGCAGTTATGTTGACGCTAATTTTAAGTTCGCAAACTTCCAGCAATTGTTTGAAACCTTAGGTTTCAAACGACCGGTTATTAACGAGAATCTAGAAGCTCCCTTCTGCGTTATTAACACTGCTAAAAGCCTTGATACTGGCGTTAATAACGCAGTTGAATCTGTTATTAACACAGTTCAGACCGAAGTTCCGGCTGTTAATAACGACGGCCCTGCTACCACCAGCTCTGTTATTAACGAAACGACTTCTCTGGAAGCAGCTCTTAATAACGATCAGGTTCCTACGTCAATCGCAGCAACTACCTTTAATAACGAACCCACAGATGAAACCCTAGCCGAGTCAGTCAGCCCTGCGACTAAGACCAAGTCCAAGACCTCCAAGGAGACTACAACAGCCCGGAAGACCCGGAAAAGCACTGCGGCCACCACTAAGGTAGAAGTTTAACGTTCACGGCGTTTCTGGTAGCATTCCTGGCATAGCGGGGTTGAGTTCAAACTCAACCCCTTTTTTCTGGTTTCTGTCTTACTCGTATTGTCGTTGCCGTCTTTTCTGACTAAGATGACTAATTACATGGTCTTAAAGCTAAGTACATGTAATTAGTTATGGCATTTACTACTCTTCAGGAACAACTAGCTCAAGCTAGAGCCGAGACACAGCAGCAACGTCAGGCCAATTTAGTGGGCCAACGTACCAAGCAGAATACTTCTAAAGTATTACGATTGGACGACTGCACTCCGCTCGCAGAACGCTTCTGGATGAACGTGAATAAATCCGACAGCTGTTGGATTTGGCAAGGCGCACGCCGTAGTCGCGGACACGGCACGTTCTACGTTAATCACTATCCAGAAGCAGCCCATCGGGTCGCCTGGGTACTTCAAACACAGAAAGACCTACCCGCTAATGTCCGCCTCAAGCGTTTACCGCATAATTGTGCCTGCAATTACTGTGTGAATCCAAATCACTACACAGATAGCAGCCACCACACTCTACGTCAGCACTATCAGACAATCGATGTCATTTCAGCACCAGTTTCTAGCTGATATCGACTTTGCACCTCAAAATCTATAAATTAGGTGCAAAACAGGTTCTCAAACGGAACATAATCCGTTATTATCAGTGCAGATACAGAGTCATTTACTTATAAGCTGCGTTTGTAACCCTTGCAGCCCTAGTCTCTTAACTCGTTACTACCATGACTACATCTCTCGGCACAGCCTTTCAAACAGCATCCTGGAACAATCCAATCAGAGTAACGACCGTCGGTAACACTCTCGTTGCTCAACCAAGTCACTCCGCAGCGGCTGCTGCTAATCCTACCAATCGATTCATGACCGGCCTCAAAGTTCACACTGCCATGTACACTAACGGTCCTGCTGAGGGACTCAAAGGGTATGGCGACGACGCTGTATGGGTCTCTTTACGAGGCACCATCAGAAATATTAACGGTCAGCGAAATGATAAACGGATGACCATCCAGGTAATGGTAATTATGGTCAATACCGAAGAACGAATCAAAGAAGTAAAAGCTCGTCGAGGCCGGAAACCTGCAACCTCCCGGAAATTTCGTGAAGTTGTTAAAGGTAAAATCGTCGGCCCGGTCTACAGCGAACCCGTGAACTTTATTAATGACGGGGACTACACTGTTTTGACCCTCTCATTCTCGGAAATCAAACCCATGTTAAATCAACAGGGTGAACCCCTGTTTTGCCGAGGTAATGAACTGGTAACTCTCGACAACTTGCTGGTTCAACGCGGCCGCAGTTGCCCTCGCCCGGAACGCAAGAACCTAACTCAACTGACCGAAGTTCGGTCAATCCAACGGTCGGTTCCCCAAGATTCCGGGGCAAAAGAGCACACTGCTCAACCAAACATGGCCTTAGTTTCTAGCGTAAGCTAGATAAACAGCGGCCTTGAGCCGCTCTGAACTGTTCAGAATACAATTTAAGTGCCATGAATAAAGGACAACTGATTGACGCGATCTCGGACAAGTGCGAGGGGCGCGTAAGTAAACGCCAAATTGAAGAAGTTCTGTCCACGATGACGGATGTGATTACTGACACCGTTGCCTCCGGCGAAAAGGTTACTCTAGTAGGGTTTTGCACTCTAGAAAAGACCCATCGCCAAGCCCGGACTGGCCGTAATCCTAAAACCGGCGAACAACTTGAGATTCCGGCCTCCTACCGAGTTAAAGTCTCTATTGGGAAAAACTTTAGCGATCGGGTCGCTGCATCTTAACAATCACACCGCACTTATAAGCTTGCTCTCTACAAGGGGTCTACTACCAGTTAGTAGACCCCTTTTTATGACCGCTGTACTGTGCAGAAACATCGTTGAAAAGAACAGCTATTGGAACTGGAAGCGGCCGAGATTGGATGATAAGTGGATGATAAGTGGATGATAAATGGTCGATGAGTGGTCGATGAGTGGATGATACGACTAGAATTAGTGAAAAGCCCTTAAAGGCCCTGCCACACGTTACCTCTACTACTATGTCCAAGACAACTAACACAACTGAAGCTGACCCGATCATCCAGTCATCAACCACTAATCATCCAGTCATCAACCACTCGTCATCCACTAACCAGCCACCCTGCAGAACATACTCTCTAAGAGAAGCGGCAACTAAGTTAGACATTACTCATTCCACTGTCAAAATTTGGTTTTCGAGTCTTGTGGATGTCTACAGTGAATTTGGTCGAAGCGAGGAATTACATACTTCAGTTCGAGGTAAGACTCGTTTGACAGAAGCATCTCTAGACCGACTTACTAGAATCAAGCACTGTCGAGATTTATCTGTTTCACTAGATGATGCCTTTCAAGAGGTTGAAACAGACCTCAGAGCGCAGAAGGCTGACGCTGAATTAAAAGAGACACTGGCAAAACAACAGGCTGAATCTTATGAAGAGGATGATGATACGGATATCAGTGCTCTCGTACCTCAGACTGTTGAAATTGAAGTGATTGAACCAGAACGGGTTGAGGTTACAGATATTTATGACACTTTAATTCAAGAGGTCAGATTGTATGACCAAGCAAAAACAGCGCAGACAGATGCAATGATTGCTATTGATGATCGTGAGACGCAACGTCTCCTAGACCACAGACAGCAGTCAATGGTAAAAGTTGCTCGGAGCACGTCAGACGTAAAAAAGACCAAAAATACCCGCCGTTCCCCTCGCTCCGCCAAATCTGCCTAATTCTTGTCACCTTAGCCTTCGTTGGTCTGACTGCGGTTACCTGGCCGCACATCAAAACGCTTCTTTCTCCACAGACCAACTTGTTACGCTAGGTTAAAGCTTTCATCACAACTGCGATCGCGGCCTTTGCCCGATCGCACATTTATCCTTCATCGGCAAACCGAATGCTTCACTTATTACTGCACCTTCGGTGTAAGCGTCAACTGAGGCGTAATCCTGACTATGCCTACTATTCAAATCAGGCAGACAAACTGTATCGCCAGTACAGTCCTTACAAGTCTTACTACACTGCCGAGCAAAAAGAAGCACTAGACCTGTTAGACAACATTGCCAGTTGGATCTCCTGCGTCAGTGATGTAGAAGAAATGCTACTCACTCGAAACTGGTCTTATCTAACACTGGTTCGCATCCGAACTTATTACAACGGCTATGTTGCCGCTACCGGAGACAAAAATTTCACTCGGGTCAGCCAGTGCATCACTCAGGCAATTAACGAGTTAGACCCGGTATTTAATAAGATTCACAGTCAGTTACAGCAGAGATAACTCATCTAATTAATTTTGCACTCGTATGGATTTACTTCTTTCTTTCCTTGCCAAACGTTGGTTCATCTTCCGCGTCAAGCGTTTGACTGCTCGGTTTGACAAGGTGAATGTTAGTCTTTACGCATTGGATGCGTCAGGACTATACAGTAAACTTCAACATCTGGCCCTAGAACAATGCGATCGCACACCTGGTTTTCGGTATAACTCCATGCAACTAAGAATTTGCAAGGCACTTTATGCAATTCAGCAATGGGAAAGCTGCTTAAAGGAATTGCAATGGTCCGTACAAACAAATCGGTGGGCCCTTGGTAAAGTAACCTTTGAACGACTACAAAGGCACTACAGGTCATATGTTGAGGCTACTAACGACCGTCGTTTGACCCGAGTCAATTGTTTTCTAAACTCAACTCGTGATCAGATGACAGTATGGAATCATAAAGGTCTCCTTTAACCCAGCATCGACTGGCATTCATCTATTCTTGACTCACTTATGCCATTAGGATTCCGTCAAGTTTTCATTCCAACAGTAACCACTGCTACTCTAGGAGGCTTAGCCTTATTAACCGGCTGCGCCACTGCAGAGTATCGTCAGGTGATCAAAGAAAACGCTCAAGCAAACGCCAGAGAGTACACTCAGGAATTGGGCTACAACGTTCAAGGCGCAAGTTGCTCAGATACTGACTCCGATTCGAATGGTTACGTTCGCTGTACAGTAGTTCTCGCGTTAACTCCCGCACAAGTCACCCAGAAAATTTCTAGTAAGCTGCAAATCGAGTGTGGATATGGTTATTACAACATCAACGGCTGTGCCGAAGTCACCCAGCGAGTCAATCCGGCCCAAGACTAACTTAACACCCCCTCTAAAATGGGCTGGGGGAAAGCGCTGGTTAGCCCCACTATTAACACCAGATGTCAGCCAATACAAAAGTTGGGTAACTCCGTTTAGCGGAGGGTTGGGGCTAACTTTGTCATTTCAACCGCCAACGGCAGTGATTAATGACATTAACTCCCACCTGATTAATTTTTACTCGCAAATTGCGGCACATGGATTAGCCATTCCGCCGGACCTTTGTGTTTTGGATGAGGCTGTTTACTACGCTAGACGGCAGGAGTTTAACCAACTGATTCAAGTTGACCCAAACACACCCCGTTGCGCTGCTCTGTTTTATTACCTCAACAAAACTGGGTTCAATGGTCTTTGCCGATTCAACCAGAAAGGACTATTTAATGTACCTTTTGGTAAATACAAACAGGTCAACTACCGTAGTGACTTCAAGGATTACCAAGATCTCTTTCGACATTGGCAATTTCTGTGCCACGACTTTGAGCAGGTTCAGGTTGAATCTGACGCCTTTGTCTATCTCGATCCACCCTATGATGGGGGATTTACAGCCTACAGTCGCCAGACGTTTACTTGGGATGACCAACAACGTCTGGCGAGCTGGGCGGCAAAACTAACCAATCCACTCGTTGTTTCTAATAAAGCTACAGATCGTATCCTTGCTCTTTACAAGGATTTAGGATTTGTGCTTTATACAACGTATGGTCCACGTCACATTAACAATACTGGCGATCGTAAACCTGTCCAGGAAATGATCGCGACCAAGAACCTACAAAGGCTCTCCCCTAATCAAGCTATCGATCCTGTTGAATGACTCGGCTGTTCTACACGGGCAGCCTATGACACCAGACCAAACATTAGAACAAGAACTACTTGACCTTCTTGGACAATCACCTAACAATCCAAGACTCCACGCTCTTCTAGAGCAATTCTATGAACAGCAAGCCGACCTCGACCAAGTTCGAGCTATTTTCAACTTTGCACGTTCCATTCATCAATGGCAACTCACTCAGACCGCTCACGATCCCACCAGCAACAGTATGTCTCGACGTCCGCCTCAGATCCCAGTCTCCTCGAAGCTGTAGACTCTACCGATCCTGTAATTAGACTGGCTGCACGCCGTCGTCTAACTTACTTACAAAGTCGTCAGCAGCAACCAACAGTTCAACCCAGAGAGCGACGTCAGCCCCAAAAACCAGTCAACATTATCAGTTGGCTGTTCTGGAAATAAAATCCAATCCGCGCGCGCGAGCGCCAATTTTTCATTTTGACTCAACTCATGTCAGTTTTTTGCCTACACCAACAGCTAGCTCCCGCAATTGTTCACACGCTTTTGTCTCACGACAATACTCGTGAGTATGGTCAGCGCCTCCGAGATGAGCTCCATTATCAAGTCGAGTTCTATCGACGTCGCCGTGTTAGATATCATTAACTTATGTGCGAGTATCAACCAGTCGAGTTCTATAGAGAACAAATCGTTAACCGTACTCGTAAACCGCACACCTGCGGAGAGTGCAGACAGAAGATACTTAAGGGTAGCCCAGCGCAGTATATTGCTTATAAGGCAGACGGAGAATTCCAAACCTTATATGTTTGTCAGGACTGCCTGTTGATCCGGGCCCAGTTAGAATTAAGCGAAGACCAAGAATGCTGTCCTCTTTATGAGGTCATTTTTGACTTTCTTCCGGAACCGAGTGGTCGTCAGTGTGACTTACTCTGGCCTGAGATTCCGTGGCTCCAACGAAGCCGAAACGGAAAATTTATTTATACGGGAGAAAAAACTCTTGACAAGTCAACCTGAACTGAAACTCATTGCGGAAAACTGGGCATTCAACCCAGATTTCATCGACCGAGTAGAGTTCTACTCCGATGTCGTGATCGTCTACACGACCCAAAGACACTTCTATCTCAAGTCAACTTCAGTCAGTTACGATAACCTACTGGAAAGTCTCAATACACTCGGCTATTTTCCTGACCCTCGCGTTGAGTTGAAGCCGTATCAGAATGACCTATAGAATTCTGGCGATTGACCCTGGTTCTTCTGTGTCTGGTTGGATTGACTGGCATACAGACTCTATTAATCCAACCAAACACGGAGTCGGAGTTGATAGCAACTGGACACTCCTGTCGTATGTCAATCGGTTCTGCCAGCAGCCGGAAGCAACAGCGTTAGTCATTGAAAAGATTACACTTTATCAAAAGGCAGACGTAAACATACACGATACGATCACTTGGTACGGGATTTTTGCTGGCGTAGCGGTTCAAAAAAATATCCCAGTCTTTCTAATCCCCAGAGCCACAATTCGTATCGGTTTACTAAACCATACCAAAGGTAATGATTCAATGATTACGTCCTATCTAAAGGACCGGTATGGTTGGAGCGCCAAGAAAAAAAATAACCCCTGTCCTCTAACCTTTGGGATAAAGTCACACGCTTGGCAGGCCCTCGCGTTAGCAACATTTTTCTGTGACACTTACCAGTTCAATCCTAAATTACTGGATACCTTCAGGTTCACGCAGCCTCAGGTAGCCGCTGTCGCATGAACTACCGCACCCTATGCGGAATGCAGTTCATGCCAGCCGATCAAATAACTCAACTCACTACTGGAAAAGACTATGCGACCCTTATCCACTTTGATACAACTGGTCATTCTTTGTTTATTTTTGAGTGCCGTTCATGCCGGAATCGTCAAAAAAGATGGGCAAACCGTAACCCAACTTCTAGGACTTGTTGGCTGTTTGGCGCTTGTCGCTCCCGTTGTTCATGCCGTTGGACAATAGTTTTCAGTTCACTCGCTTAGTTACGAATCATGTCTCATCAACTAGACCTTATTGCAGCAAACACCAATTACGCTGACTGGACTCGAACCATTCTGCGCCAAGCTATTCCCTCTTTTGAAGCCTTGCCCACTAATATGCACGTCGGCATAAAATACGGCCTGCATGAAAGACAATATCGAGCAGAGGCACTCCGGTTGGACTTTGTTGACTGCCGAGGAGAAATGCAGTCACGTCGGGTCAAGATCACTAAAGGTCGTTTGATTAACTTGGATGCTGTCCGTGAAGCTTACCTGAGTATCATGGCAGAGTATGAGGCTAATGAGCGAGAATGCCAGCATATTTACGGGGGTAAATCTCAGGACTTTGACCCATTAGCAGCCGTCAAACAAACCTGGGCTAGTTTAGGGTACGCCGTTGAAGATTCGTCCCAACAAGTCTGTGAGAGTTCCAACGGCAGTTTTTATTGTTGGCAACTCACTAGCAACGCTGATCGAGGCTGTATTAACCTCCAACTTAAATACCTCGAACCAAAGTTAGCTGATGAAATAATTCGATTCGTTAAGTCTCAGCCCAAAAGTTGACACCAATCAATTATCTAAGCTAGATTTGTTCTAGCCTTCCATTTAATTATTCCAAGGAGGCGCTTATGCCACAAACACTACACGTCCGTCACGCAGGTCAGTCTCAACAGTTCAACATTGAGGTTAACGAGAATGACCGCAGCGCTCTTCAACAAGCAGCTGAATTGATGGGACTTCCCAATCATGCTCTTGAAGACTACAGTGTAGTCCGCAACCCAACCGAAAATACAGTCATTGTTCGGCCTCAGGCTGTCTACGGCTAAAGTATTCAACCCGTGCTCTAACATTTAGAACTTACATTCTCGCCTAACGGTAAGGCACTCGACGTCTACGCGATTGATTGCAGGTTCGATTCCTGCGAATGAAACAACAGTTCTTAAAACTTGCACGGGCCCAAATTAATAAAGTCGCGCTCTGACTTTAAGGCCAACCTAAATCCCTATGAGGGATTGAAACCTGTGAATGACTCTAACGCTTTATTAACTTGCGCGACCCCACTCTTAAGTTAATGTTTGCTGTACTCTGATCGTAAGAAGTTACATTCCGCTGTTAACGGAGAGGTTGCAGGTTCGATCCCTGCATCGGGCACTACGCCCGATTAGCTCAATTGGCTAGAGCACTTAGTTTCCTTCTTCAAACTTGTACAGCAATTTCAATTCCTAAGGCGTACTCTAATCTTAAAAGCATACACACTCTAGGTTCGATTCCTAGGCTGAGCGTCAGTTCAGCTAGTCAAACGGTAAGACAAACTGCTTTTCTAACTCGTACGCCCTCAAATTTCGACCCGTGCTCCAACTGGAGCAGCTTACATTCTCGTAGAATAACCAAGCTGCTTGAACTTGCACGGCCTATTCAATTAACGACGCGCTCAGACGGCGAAAGCGTACATACAGAAAGAGAGTAGTTGCTGCTTTCCGAACTTGCGCGTCGTCCACTTCTAAAGGCGTTGGATGACTAACATCCAACGCCTTTGTTATGCGTGTAAAGAAGTTTATGTCTAATCAAGATCAAGAGTTTACAGAAGCAGTCCAAAGAATCCGAGCAACTAATCCGGCATTTACTGCAGAAGAATGGGACGCAGCCGGTCAACCCAACTCCATTAAACATCAGCAAACTTTATACCAACAGGCTTTGCAAGCATATCCGTTGCCAACTGTCCCAACAACACTGGAAAACGAAGGAACATGACGACTGAAATCGATACTCGACTAGCCTTGCTAGATTCACTTCAAACCTGCCCTCACCGAGACTTGGCTAAGGTTCAGGAAGTCCATCAAACAATTGCCGCAGCCGACCCCATTTTCTACGCTCATCTAGCCGCTTGGTATCAGTCTAAAGGGGATGTGCGGGACCATAAAGAAGCGTTTGTTTCACATCTTTTGACCAGCTCTACAGAGACTCATCGACAAGAAGGGTACATGCTCTTGCAAGACTTGCCACCGTATCAAGTCAGTCGCATTATCAAGTTCCTAAAAGAAACAATCAAGAAGGTACCCCGCAGTACGCGAACTGCCGTTGCTCATTACCTGGCGGGTCTAGAACAGAACCAACGGCGTTTTGATGGAGCGGTTACTCGTAGCCGCAAATCCTTGAAGCACCTCTACGCCACTCTCCGGATCAAACCAGGCGACCGGGCCCAAGCTATTCTATTCGAGGGGACTCCGCCAGATGGTTCTGTCAGTGCAGCGGTTAAATTACTGGCCCAGGCTAAAGACTCCGCCCAACAAGCACAAATCATCTTAGACAAAAAGATTCCTTATCCAATTGCCATTGGCGCAATTGACCATATGACTCCAGCAATCGCTCTGGCATTGCTGGCAAATATGACCCCAGCAGAAGTTGTTAATAACCTCGGCTCTCTGCAACGCTTTGGGATGTTTGACCACCCAGAAGTCAAAGCGATCATTGAAGAAAAGCTCAAACAAGCCAGGTCTAAGAAAGGGGTTTCAGCGCTGAAAGCGATCACAGCTCGGTCTGCTACTCAATTGGATGAGTCTACTCAACAATTGCTAGGCGAGATTACGGATGCTCAGCTGAAAAGTAAAGGCCGCATTCAGGTACCGACGGCATTGCTGGTGGATAAGTCTTCGTCGATGGGTCATGCAATCGAGGCAGGAAAGCGTCTCGCATCGGCAATCTCTGCAATTGTCGATACGGACTTCTTTGTTTATGCCTTTGACTCTGTGGGTTATCAGCTTCAAGCCCGTGGGACTAGCTACGACAGCTGGGAACAAGCCTTCCAAGGGATTTATCCATCTGGAATGACTTCCATTGGCGTTTCTCTAGAGATGATGCGGCGGCAAAAACAACGGGTTGAACAAGTCATTCTGATTACAGATGGGGGTGATAACTCCCATCCACTGTTTGCTAACGCTAAAGCACAATACGAACATGACTTCAACCTAAAGTTACGTGTTGTTGTTATCCAAACGGGAAACTGGTCACCAGAATTTTCAAGAATGAATTCAGAGGCAGAGTACATTCAGTGGGACGGTGACTATTACAGTCTGCCCAACCTGATTCCTCAGCTGGCGCAGGCTAGCAAGTTGGATTTACTCATTGAAATTATGTCAATGCCAGTCCCTTGCCGGACATAATCAATCGCCTTCAGGCACACAGGGGACCCAAAAGTCCCCTGTCAATTTTTTATCAGAAGAATGGGTCTAAAACCCCGTCCTTCTAGGACGGCTTTTCTTGTTCTCTAATGTATTGCTTTAAGACTTCAATTGGCGCACCTCCAACGGAGCTAACAAAATAGCTAGGACTCCACAAAGCATCCTTGCCATAGGGCTTAGGGTATCCAGCTTGACCATATCGACGGCTGGATACACCTTTTAGAGCGTTTACCATTTGAGAAATAGACAGCTTAGGCGGATATTCAATCAGCGTGTGAGTATGGTCGGATTCCCCGTTAAATTCGAGAATCTGAAAATCCATCTTCTTAGCCACCTCACTAAACGATTTTTCAATCACTGCAAGGCTCTCAGAAGTGAATACAGCCCTACGGTATTTGGTTACACAGACCAAGTGAATCTTAAGACTTGAAATACTATGTCTTTCTTTGCGTAAATTGGTTGTCATTTGCTGTAGACCAAGTTAGAATACATTTACAGACCAATTCTAGCATAAGCAATGAAAGCCAGATATCAATACCGTTTCTATCCTACCGACCAACATCGACAGAGCCTAGCTCAGTTGTTTGGTTGTGTGCGGGTAGTGTGGAATGATGCCTTAGCAATTTGCAAGCAGTCCGAAAAAACGCCTGGATACAGCAAGCTTTCTGCAATGCTGACCCAAGCAAAAAAGACTGAATCTAGACATTGGTTGAATGATGTTTCGTCTGTTCCACTGCAACAGTCGTTAAGGCAGTTAGGAACTGCTTACAAAAACTTTTTCGATTCTCTTAGTGGGAAACGAAAAGGTAAAAAAGTAGGTTCCCCCAACTTCAAAAAGAAATCGAATCAACAGTCTGCAACCTTTACGGACAATGCTTTTAAGATTTCTGATGGAATTGTGTATCTGGCTAAAATTGGAGACTTAAAACCAATTTGGTCTAGAGAATTGCCCTCCACGCCAAGTTCTGTCACGGTGATCAAAGATGCCGCTAACCGCTATTTTCTCAGCTTTGTAGTAGAGATTGAACTCGTTCAAGTCGACGCGAAAAACCAAAGTATCGGAATTGATTTAGGGATCAAAACTTTTGCTGTGATGTCTGATGGCTCTAAAGCTGAGAGTCCTAACTACTCCAAGCATGATCGTAAAATTCGCAAGCTTCAGAAGAAATTAGCGCGTCAGCAGAAAGGCTCAAACCGGAGAAACAAAACTCGAATTCAAATCGCTAAACAGCACAATCGAATCGCAGACATCCGCAAAGATTTCTTGCACAAGCTATCTACCAAGATTGTTAGTGAAAACCAAACTACCGTCTTGGAAGATTTGAACGTATCTGGAATGGTGAAGAATCGCAAGCTTGCCAGATCCATCAGTCTGCAAGGTTGGAGAGAGTTTAGGGATTTTTGTGAGGCTAAATCTGAAAAATTTGGTAGAGAGTTTCACATCATTAATCGGTGGGAGCCAACTAGCCAAATTTGTTCAGCCTGCGGTTTCAAATGGGGCAAACTCGATCTAAAAGTTCGGTCGGTTCGATGCCTGAATTGTGGCACTGAACACGACCGAGATGAGAATGCAGCAAAAAATATAGAATCAAGTCGCCATAGGGCATTGGGAGACTCTAAACGGACGCAGAGACAGAGTAAGACTTGCTTGCAAGCGTCAGTCAGTGAAGCGTCAAGAATCACCGTGGCTTCAGCCCGGTGAGTATGTCAACAGTGTGATCATGGATTTGCAAAAAGACGCAGACCCCAATCAGTTTAACGGCAAAGCTATCAGAGTTGAGTACTTACCGACAAAGCGCAGTCGGAAATGGCAAATGGCCTCAGTCTATATCAAAGCTTTCGATGCCTCCGTTCACGGCAACCTAGCTCTTCGACTAGCGACTGAAAATGACTGGCATGACGCTAGGTTAGTTGCCTCTCTAGACTAGGTTTGTTAACACAGAAGCGTCTTTATCGACCGCTTCGTGCCTACTACTATTACAGTCAAATTCACCATGCAAGTTACGGTTGCAATCTATCTGGATGCTACCTACAAAACTCAGGTAGAGTCATATCTAACTAAAACCTTACGTTGCACAACTGCAGACTTAGACCAGCTAAGAAGTTATTTGAAGGACACTGGTTGGACAGAAGGTACCCGCTCAGGTGAGTGGTGTCACGAGGACGATCGGATCTTAACTATCTCAACTGACCGCTGCATCGAAGTCGGGTCAGGAGCCGAGTTGATTGAATTAATTAACTCTACCTGGGCGGAGTTAGAAGATGTGTAGCTATATAGTCTCTGAGTGGCTCGAAATTCAGCCATTCGGAGACACGGAAATAATAGAATTTCTGCAGAGATTAGCTGACCAAGACAGATCATTACTGGAACTTGACTCTGATTACAGAGGCAGCGATCCTTTGCGATTGTATAGACCTTCTAGCGTCCTCAGTGCCAGCTACGACCAAGAAGTTTTAATCTCGCTGCTAGAAGCCTCTGTAGGTTACAGACAACAAGACGAGATCATTCAAGTTTTGCCAGACGAAGATCCCAAAGATGCAGCCGATCGAGTTGAAGAATCTATGTGCTATTGGGAATAGGAATTCAATCATGACTAAGAAACAACTGAGACAGATTATTGTATTCATCACACTCCTATTTCTAATAATAGGATTGATTGCTGGAATACCACTTAAAGATCTATTCATCATTTTGCTTCTTTCTATTGGACTAGGGTTTCTAAGTAGTTTAATAATGGCCGTTCTTATAGACCTAATGACCTAATTTATCACCATGCCTAAACTGATTACAGACTACATTGCGATTGAATCGAATGACCCTGACAAGCAAGTAAAGGTTGAAACTCGAATCACTCCAGACCCTAAAGGATTATTTAATCGCCCAGAACTTCATCCTAAGTTTAAGTCTTGGTGCTTTGAAATCATTGTCAGTTGGTGTTGGGAAGAAGAAGAAGAAGAAGAAGAAGAGTCTGATAAAGAATGGTATTCTGAAAGACCGCTTAAGTTTTACTACTACGGGTTAAAAGAGCCGTCTTTACAGACTTTCAGTGATCATATTTATCACGAGTGTAGGGCGGCTGTCCTAGCAATTAATCCTAAAAGATACTTTAGTAACTTGAGTATTAACCGTGGAGATATTGCTAGCGAGTACGTTTACGAATATCTCAAGCATCTCAACCTAGTAGGTCGGAACACTTTAACAAAGTTTTATCAAACTCCGAACTATCTGGAAACCGTTTACTTTGTAAAAGACTACAACTACTGGAAAGATCGTTTGTACCAAACGCTCAAGTGGTGTGACTATATGGTTGGCAAAGAATGGGTGTTTGAATTTCCATTCGAGTTCGAATTGTGGGAGTTTCTAGAACTTTCCCCGATCAATCTCCGAGATGAGCTTGAAAATCAAAAAAACAAGCAGAAAAAAATTAACGAAAGGATCAAAGAACAATATGGCAAACGACCTTCTGTTACATGAGCGGCACTTCCGTTCTAATTCAGTTCTTGAACGTTTCAATCAGGTTCCCATCACGATCTGTGGAGCTGGTGCAATTGGTGCAAACCTAACCGAGACACTCGCTCGTCAAGGATTTCATACTTTGCAGGTAATTGACAGCGATCGGATAGAATCTCACAACCTTAGCACTCAGCCTTGGTCATTAAATCAAATTGGGGTGAAGAAAGTTGACGCGCTCCGCTTGATTGTTTTTAGCATTATCAATGTAGATATTAAGGCTACTCACTTGACCTTCGACGATCGCAATCTTTGTAAAAAGAAGCTCCAGGGCAATCAACTCATCATTGATGCCTTTGATAACCGAACGTCTAGAGAATGCTTACAGTCAGCAGCTCAATCTTTGAACATTCCTTTACTGCACATCGGCCTTGAAGGGTTTGGTTACGGAGAGGTTATCTGGGATGAAGACTATGTGATGCCTGAAAACACCGGAGTTGACGGCTGTGACTATCCGATGGCACGTAATCTCATCATGCTCACTGTCGCGACCGCTGCTGAGATTATTGCTAAATTTGTGACAGATGGAACTAAAATCAATCGCTCACTTACACTGGGCGACCTAAAAATTCATTCAGATGTCTGATAATGGCGCGAAAATCAAGACTGTTTTATATAGCTAAGTCAGTTTCAGGCTGGGCCTTCGCTGTTTCAGTCTCCGCTGGTGTCCTTTGGATCGGACTAAAGAGCATAGACTCTCTCAAGCCGCTTCAGCCAGTACTGCAACCGCTTCAAATGATTACGATGGCACTCGGTATGGGAAGCGGACTGCTCGCTTGGTACAATAATGGCGATCTCCCTGATCCACCAACCAGAACAGTATTCAAAGTTCTTTCGCCGAATCAATCCGCCGCAGTCCAGGCTGCAACATCTGGTAGCTGGCATAAATACGAACAGCTTCTCTCAACATTGACGGACACGGAAGCAGAAGAGGTGCTGGCAGTTCTAAATCCTTCTGTTGCACAGAACCCTTTATTCCCAAAACCATAACCAGGCTATGCAAGTCACGAACGAAGCCTACGGTTGGGTTGTAGACGAACAGACTGTGAAAGACCAGTATACAGTTACGTTCGATCCCGACCACGACCCTGGAGTCTACCAAGTCTCAGGGTTGGAATTTTACTTTGACCGACAAGGTCAAAACATTATGCTATACGCTGACCAGGAAGAACATAGTTTTCAAATTGTGCAAACTGATACAACCCTCTTACCGGGAGAGAATGCTCTCTTTGCCTGTAAAGGGCACCCAGTTATCTTCACAATTTTGGTGTTTCGACCGCAATGACTAACTTCAATCAACTGCTTCAAAGTTTAATCAGTCAAGAACAGCAGTTAACCTCCCAGATTTTTCTGGCCCCTGCTCTGCCTGGACAGCCAATTACGGTGCGGCTGAATAATCTACTGTACCGTTTTGATAACTCTCAAGGTTACGAGGGTTGGGGTATCTTTCAGCCGACGTCTACAAAGTCAGTTAAAAAACTTGAAGCAGCTGACCCAATTAAGGTGGCTCAGTATCTTCAACTGTTTACAACGATGCGACTTATTCTGGTTTATCCCCTTCGGGGGCAAACCTGGCTGGCCTACCCGCAATACCCTGAAGTCTTCACCAGGCATACCCAGCGTCAGCCGCAGCCGGTTGAAGTTCACTTAGTAACGGGTGGTGAGAAGCTTTTACCCATCACCGCCCGTTATGATGGCAAATTATTCTGGTACGAAGGCCGAGACTCTCGGTCTGACATTGTGCTTTATAGCCGGTTGCAAGACCTATTTCGCCGCCAGGAAACTGAGTTCAGACTTCCTCAGATCACACCCCCAATGATAACGGCATACACATTAGCAGCTCAGCAAGATGAGACGTTCCATCAAGATCGGACTGAGATGCTATTGAGAAACGCCTTTTTACAGGGCGGCGGTCATTTTATTTCTTATGTTGACGAAGGTCCGTTCTGGCGGGTCAAGTGGAGCACATCAGACGGAACCGAGCACAACAGCACCCTCAATAAAGACCTGTCTGTAATCACAGCTGGTATCTGTCTGGCCGGAACCGACCGCACCTTCGATGTTCAGTCTCTGGTCAACGTCGTCGAACGACGTCACGAAAGTTCAAGCTATGTAGGTTATTAATATGGGCAAAGAGACGAAGAAAAGAGCAGACTTCAAAAATTTCATGACCCTCAAAAGCGCCTTTCAGAACGGTGATGCTGGAATTGTATATACCAAGCGGAAAAGTACAGGCGAAGAGGTTGCGCTAGTCTGTGCTTTTAGTCAAGACCCTGCCGCCAATGAAACAACCATTACGCCACTGGCTGTAATGGTTGAAGGCAACCCTTACGAAGACTTTGAGAGCCCAGAATGATCATTCGAAAAACAGTCGATATTCTCGGTATTCTGTCAGCTGCTTACCTTTGCGGTTCTTACATTTCCGGAATCGGAGATCAGTATCGCAGCTACGCATTGTTTACCCTTGGGGGGACCTCTGTAATGGCAGTCTTGGCCGAAGATCCGTCAAAGAAAAAGGTACTAAGTGCGGGACAGAAACGATACAAAGCGCTCACCCCAACTCAGAAAAGTGCGGTAGACGCGGCCCTCAGCGGAGATTTTGACACCTATAGTGCTAAGTTAGCTCAACTGGACTCCAGCGCGATCTCAGAGGTCAGCTCTGTCAGTGCTCTGTTAGCCGAAGAACGACCGCCGAAAGAAGCTGATTCGGTTCTTAATGACGAAGTTTAACTGGGATTGTCAGAGCGCGCTGTAGCTATCCACAAAACTCGCTAAACTAGGCTTAGCAGGCGTACCTTGGGTTTACTACAGCCTGCAACGGGAGGGGAAACCCTCCATTTTCTTTACACTGAGAGATCGTATGAAACGTCTATACCTCATTCCACTTGGTATTTCTTTATTGATTATTGGCGCAGCGTTTGGGGCCGTTATTAACGTTAGCAATCAAGAAGCTAATGCTGATGCTCCAGGCTGGCATAAACCTAAGTCCAAGGCCAAACTTACAACCCCACCTCGGACAGAACCAGACCCGAGCAGAGACCAGTCAGCTCAACCAAGGCTTAAGTCTCCGGTTGAATCCAGCGAACAGATTGGCGCTTTTACCACCGTTACTCCTTTTGGATCTCTGCGGTTTCAAGCAGTCGAAAACACAGAGCTGAAGGCCCCCTTCACAGGCTCCGTGGAGAACCGCGACGGCTGCGTCGTGTTTGAAGGTTCAGGCCAACCTCAAACCTTTATCCTTTGTGGAGTCAACTCTGAAAATAAGGGTAACTACGAATACGGTGATACCATCGCTCGAACCACAAGTCAGGAGTTTAACGTCTCTTATCTGACCGGCGACCATGACGATTGGGTCATTGCCTCTCCTAGCAAAGAGCAGTTAATTGTATTGTTTGGCGAATCACTGAAGGACTAACCAATGTTTAGATTTTTAAGCGAGGTTCCACCTTCGGTTCCACCGTCAAAACCTAAGGTTCATTACCGCGTGGTTATTGTGGCGGAGATGCACCTCAACCCAGACGAATTGAGTTTTAACAAAATCGTCCAGGCGCTTCCTAACGGTAAAATTACAAGTTTTTATGTCGGCGAACAAAGTATTTCTAAGAGTGGAATCTCAAACCAGGGTTGACTACGGTTATATTGAGACCGAGCACCCGCGTCATATCAAACAGTTTTGTCAGACTCAGGGTATTGAACTGAGAGAAGTTGAAAAGTTTAGTACGCACTCCCAGACTCATCACGAGTATTTTTCAGGCCGCTACGTTCAAACAGCATTATTAACATCGGAGATGCCCCTGGAAAGTCTACTCGATAGTTTGCAAGATTACCGACTTCTAGAACAGCAGTTTGAAGAATTAAGACCGCAATACCACTCAAAGCTGGAACGCGAGGCTGATAACCTCGCTAAGATGGCCGCATTCCTCAGCGGTTATCTAGCCGCTAGAGGAGGCAGTGGTTGCGGAGACTGCGGTCATGAAAGCGCCATTAAAACCGCAGAAGAGCGGCAGGACAAAGTTTCAGTAGCCTTAGGTTACTTCGAGTAGCGCTAATGACGACAACTGTACAATCTTTAGACCTAATCCAACAGTGCGAGAGTTTATTAACTGAGGCAGGAGTGACGTTTGACCCTAACCTCAAGTGTTTGACCTCAGAATTACAGACAATTCCGGTCTACTACAGTCTACGCTCCACAAGAGCTGGGCAGATCAGAGAACTGAAGCTTCAGTTTTTAGATGACCTCGGGCATTCGCATTCTGAACTAATCAGATCTCATAAAGGGGTTATTAACGTCAAACTGGTCACAACTAAAGCACAAAAAATTCTTCAAGAATCTACTGAGTGTCTGCGGCAGATTGAAGAGCGGAAAGCAAACAGAGCCCAGGCTGAAGCAGAACATCAAGTCTTTACTGATGACTGGAAGAGACGTGGGTATAAAGCGTTTCCGTATGACACTGTTGTAGAGTCTTCTCGCGGCACGCTTCATGCCTCTATTAGCCCACCACGGCTGGGTAAACAACCGGTCATCACAGTTAACCTTCAAACAAACAACGCAGACGTTGCGGATCAAATGTATCGACTAATCGAGTCGTTTCTTAGCGATGTTTAATCAACAGGTCTATCCAGGGGCGCTGTGGCAGCGCCTTTTAGGGTCAAGTTAACTCCTGCTGGTTTTAGCCTAACCTAAAGAAGCCTCGCCGTTCTACGGCGGGGAGTGTCACCCTGAGTCAGAGTCAAAGACTTGTTGTCGATGCCTCAGTCGGAGATGTAACGGCGCTGCATAAATTCTTCCTCAACTTCCAGTAGTTTCGCGTTCGGACTTGCTCACCGCCTGCACGAAGGTTCTGCAAAAATAGCAGTGCGGTGCCTTGCATCTTCCACGGTTCAGTTACTCAATCAATGCCATGCGAATTAACATCTACGCAGTAACCAAGACAGTTCTCGATGACTCCGGTATCGTTCAGCAAGCCGTATCAACTAGAACGGTGTTTCTAAGTAAACAACAAGCAGAGCTAGAGTTAGTTCGACTGAGAAGTAGTATTGCTCGGGTTGAAGTGATTCCATTTCACCTAGAGTTTAATCTCTTTAAGTTAATCTACAAAGTGATTTACTTGCGATTCTTGATACTAGGACTCGTTGCGGCCTTAGTCAAAACTTACTCAGGACTTAGCAGCAGTGTGCTAGTCATCATCGCGTATCACACAATCATTGGTCTTATTATTCTAGGAGTGCTTGTATGGCCGATCCTATGTTCTCTAACCAAGTCGATTCGACAGCAGATCCAAGATCGCTGGCAGACACACAAGCCCCCCGTATGATCATTGGCGCTGAAATTGACTTAGAGTTTTATCGACGCATGATGCGCTATATCTCAGCTCAACAGACAAAGCATTTTATTCAAGGCTTTCAGGCGGGATACAAAGAAGGACTCAAAGAAAGATTACCCTGGTACAAACATTTACGTCGGGCCTTTGGGAATGCCAAACGTTAAGACTCACGACACCATCACCGTCTGCACAGCTCCAGTCAGTACCTTTGCTGGAGCTGTCTTTTCAGTTCAGACTCAGTCGCTAGTTCCTGTTTTAATCGCCCCTTTAGCGCATCTGTTTGCCGGGTACATGTTCGGGCCTGACTTAGACATGTATCACTCTCGACCGACACAAAGATGGGGTTGGTTAGCGTTCATCTGGTGGCCGTACAGCCGATTGATTAAACACCGTTCATTCTGGTCTCACGGCCCCTTGGTGGGTACGACAGTCCGTCTTCTTTACTTATTAACTGTCTGCGTAGTCAGTCTTGGCCCTGTAACCTGGTGGGCCTATCAATTTCTAAAGGTTAATTACAACATTTCACCAATACCGCGACTGTTAATCAACACTTCCTATTTCTTTGTAGTCCTAGTGGCTCTCGAATTAGGTGCAGCATCCCACTATTTAGCAGATTGGTTTGGCAGTTACCGCAAGCGACAAGCTCGCTATGCGCCTTCAAAGAAAAATCGGTGAACACTCATGACCCAGTCTACGTTTATTGTCGAAATCGAACGTCACTCGTACTCTAAATCCCGGAAATTTCAAGTTACGGCTGCTGATCTCCAAACAGCACAACGAACAGCCGTAGAAGCGGCTGCAAATAAAGTCTGGAGCGAGCATAGTGCTGAATACGTTGTCGTTGATTCAAAAGGAGCCTGACCATGCTGCCGACCTGGGTACTGCTCATTCTTAAAGACACCGAAATCGAAGAGTTGTCTACCATTGGAATTCGTTACATCTTACCCGGAGGAGTCAGTCTCGTTATCGATCCTGACACCGGTGGGTTCACCTTTCAGTGCTACCTTCCGCAGAAAGGAGATGCTTTCGAGTTCGCTAGAACTCAAGGGAGTGATCATGGAATCCCTCAGTTACCAACCATTCCATTCACTACCTATCAGAACTTTCTGAGTTGGATCACCTATGTCAACGCAATTCTGAGTGATGTCAAGCACAACCGCAAGTCAGTGTATCCACTGCCTTACAGTCAGGTTCCTACTCCTAAAATTGTTCATCTTCAGACGAAAATAGACCCAACCGATCCTCATCTCTGTATAGACGGAGTCTGTCTAAATAGCCTCAGTCGTAGCGCTGTCACTGACTTCGTCAAAACAGCCTTGGAAGCACAGGGATTTACGGTTGAGGTAAGCTAGAACTGAAGCTCAATCACGAAATCATGTCTCGTAAACAACTTCTAGCAATCGCCGCTCTGATTATCTTCGGCGGCAGTTTTGTTGCACAACAGACGCTATGGCTAATGTTGTTTTTTAGCAACTAACTCCTTAGAGGGCTGCTTGATCAGCTCTCTAGAGAGTTCACTACGTCGTAAATTCGACCATGCTAATTTACCCAAGAGAATAGGATGTCAGAAACTATTCAAGCCCAGGTATCGCAAGGAATTATAGAGCGGCTACCTAAGTTATTTAATGCTTCCATTGACGATATTTTGATTGAACTACTTCAAAATGCTCGTCGAGCTGGAGCTACTAAAGTTGAATTTGAAACCGAAGATAGCGGCGTATTAGTTTACAAAGATAATGGCCTCGGCATCCCAGACCCGCAAATTCTGTTGTCTTACGGCGAATCTAGTTGGGAAAACTTAGAGCATGAAGACCCCGCCGGAATGGGGTTTCTATCTCTGGCATCTTATAACGTAACTGTACGATCGCATGAATGGTGTGTGCAGTTAACTCCAGAATCATTCTCCGGACTGCCGGTGGAAGTTGAAAGAGGCTGGAGCCACATCAACGGGGTTAAACTGTTCATCAATTTGGGTCTGGACCAGTCACAGATTGCCGCAAGCCTTAAGCGAGCCGCTACATATCGACCTTCGCACATTACTGTGACACTCAACGGTAAGTTTATTCCGGCGGAAGATTTTTTGCAGAGAGCCGCCTATATAGAAGTGTGGAATGGATTAAGAATCGGAGTCTACCGGAGTTCACTTCAGTCAAAATTAAACTTTTACGGAGTCCAGATTTTTTTACCAGACAATTTGGGTTTAGTTAATGAGAGATATTCAATTCAAGTTGATGTAATCTACTGCCCTCATCTGAAATTAGTTCTACCTGCACGCAAGGAAATTTATCAGAACGAGTTTTACCAGGAACTAAAAGCAGAGTGCAAAAAAGTAGTGTTTCGTTACATTCAAACTCAGCCGTCTCACCAGTTGGCGTTCAAGCATTATCAACATGCTGCCGAGTTAGGACTGCCAATCGCTGAGGCCACACCTCAGATGATTAATCTCAACTGTTCTCCGTTTACCTTACAACCAAATCAACAGTATGCTCTGTTGCTTGAAGACCATAAGGAGATCCAGTATCAGATCAGACCGGCCTTACCTCCAGAAATTGAATTTATCAATCCAAATGAGAAGTATAAAGGGTATTCCTGGTATAACTTTCCGACTTACAGTCTGGCCTATATTCGCATTACTCTAGACGATGGCACCTTACTTATTTTTGACCCAGAAGAAAGTCTAAGTAAGTTGTTTTATTCTGGCGAGGAGAAACAAGACTACGAAGAATACTCTTTTACACAACCGCTGGATGCAAAAGATCTATCTGTAGTCTTTTATCGAGCGCACGCCGGAAACCAATCCTATGTAGAAGGAGCATACTCGATTCCCTATCTTATTTTGGGGGATGAGGCTTTTGACTATGAAGATGGTTTTTGGAACGCCGACGAGTCTTGTATCATTGTCAACCAGTCAGTGCAAACTTCGGTCACAGACCTCGAAAACCTTTTGATGCAAGTCTTCTTTCATCCGTCAGACGATTGGGAATCTGACAGCGTTGAGACTCAGGAGATATCCGCTCGAAGAGAGGCTAGAGAACTCGCAATGAAGCGTCTACCGCTGGAGGCTGATCAACTTATCAACGACATCAAAGCAGCCCTCTGTCCTTTTCAAAACCTAATCAAAACAGATCAGTCTTTGAAGATTGAACTTAGAGGAGGTCAAGACATTCTTTGTTATTTTGAAGGCGCAGACGATGAGTAAAAATTTAACGTTTGACGACATTAGATCCGGAGACAAGGTTACGGTCTCGACTCCCACAAAAAGGCGAATTACAGGCAAGGTAGTTATGTTCAACCCAAAAATTCAGGGTTGGGTTCTCAACACAAACGGACACGGGGTCGCTTTTGCCTGTAGGCACAACACGATCTGTATCTCTAGAACCCGCTAACCAGAACACATTCTTATCGAGTCGCACAGGGAGCAACTTGCTCCCTCAAACCTTTATTACTAAACGTCAATGGATATTTGGCAACAACTCGCTCGGGACATCTCAGCCCTTGGAAAAAAGGCTCAAGCCTCAATTAAAACAGTCAACCCAGACGGTTCTAAGACCTACCAACCTCCGGAGTACTATCGCACACCTCGTCAACTTAAAGATCCTCACAATTTCGTAACGGAACTGGTTCAAGTTGCCGCCCTAGCCATTGCTACTATTGAAGATTACGGCGGTCAAGTCGAAGACATTTACAAAGCAATTCAGGCTGAACGCAGTCGCCAAGATACCCGCTTTGGCAAAATTAGAGGTCAAGACTATTTAGTCTGGGCCGCGTGCCTGATGGAAGAACTTGGCGAGGTCGTTGACGAAGTTCAAATCGACGAAGAACCTAACACTCAAAAGGTCGGTCTTGTTCCGGCGTTTGAAGGAGCAGAAGGATCTCAGCGGCAGGCTGATTTCAAGAAGGTCTCCGACAAACGCGATCAATTTGACTATCAATGCTACATGCAACTTCGGGCATTGACAGAACTTTTAAGTGGTCTAGCCTTCGATGAAGAGACTCAAGAATTGCTTGACAATGCTAATCTTCTAATCGCAGAACGCGAAGCGACAAGTGACTTATTAACGCGGATTATTTCCGGTCAGACCTATGACATTTCAATCACAGATTAATCAAGAAATTCAAGACATTCTGTTTTACGGCCTGGTCTTAAAAGCAGTGAAATCGATTGATGTAGAAATTAAAAGTGCAGACTTCGTCATGACTTCGGTTCTGGTATCAATTGAGGCCAAGATTTTTATTAATAAAGTTCTCAGCTGTTATAGACCTTGGATTAATCGGACAAGTCTCAGAGTTAAGATTACTCCAGAATTAGCAACAGAGATTGAATATCTCGATGCTATTAGTTTTTTTGAGTCTTCGTCCAGTCTTATCGTCCAGGCTATTTACAAAACAGAATTCAACCAGTCTAATCTAGAGCTGCCTTTTCCGTTTGACCAAGCCTTACAATTTGCGGCATGAGAAATAGAGAATTAGCGCACCGATTTATTCACCAATTGAATACCGCAGAATCAGGCAGTAACTTTTGGTATGAAGAGAACCGGTGCTACTCGTATAGTACTTGCATAGCAACAATTCGAGAGTTCAATCAAACTAGATATCTGGTACTTAATAGACATCAGTACAGTAACACGACGTCAAACCACCAGAGTCTTCTTTTACAAGCAGCACGTAATGTGCTGCCGGTTATACGGTATGACTCTACCAATATTTCTACGTTAATCGAACTTGAAATTTTGGAAAATACTCGTCATACCCTACCCAACGAAATTACTAAAGAGACCCTGATTGAACTGTTAATCTATCAGGCCCAACAGTCAGCCGCAGCCGCTACGCGATCTCGAAATTACAAAGAACTGCATCTATCAGACGAACTTCAAAACCTTAAACTTGCGTCGGATTTGAACGGCGCAGAGATAGACCCAGCTAAGGTCAAGTCTCTTCAAGACCGCTTAGAGCAAGTTCGCAGAGAGGAAACTGAGGCTCGCAAAGACCAAAAACGGCAACAGGAAGAGAAAATCAAGGCATCTTTAGAACGAGACCGCTCTCTGATGGAAGATTGGTGGAACGGCACCAGTAACTCTGTACCTTATAGCTATCGCCAACAACCGGGTAAGTATATTCGTCTTGATCCAACCGACAAGCATAAAGTTCAAACTTCAGGTGGGATTTCATTCCAATTGTTAGATGGTCGAGTTCTCTACAGAATGTGGCGATCCAACAGCGAATATAAGTCTAGCCGCAATGTTCCTTATAATATTGGTGGTTATCCGCTAGACGAAATCAAACCTGGCGACTATATCCGTGTTGGCTGTCATACGGTTTATGCTCATGAGATCGAGCGGTTCATTACTTCAGTTGGTTGGGACGACATTAAATCCAAAGCTGCCTAAATTAACTTTTGACTGTCGATAATCGACACGGTCTACTAATTCTTTTCAGTTTGATATGTCTCACAATTTGCCTGCTAAAGACCGAGGTCTAACTCGCATTAACAGTAGAGTTTGGCATCGCGGTACAGCCGTTGACGTTCGAGGACTCAGTCCCGAAGAACAACTTCAAGCAGCAGGACTTGACTGGCAAGTCCTGGTCGAACCTTTTTATTACGGTGAAAATAAAGAGTTTACAGACCCAGACAAACGGGTTGCCTACCGCAGTCATGACCAGAAGACTATTTCCCTCTATGACAAGCGTCAGCCCTGGCAGAACACTCAAATCCTCAGCACGTTCAACAACTTTTGCGAAGATGCCGGTTTACAACTCGCCTACTTAGGGTCTTTACATGACCAAAACACCCTCTACGCGGCTGCAAAATTGGAAGCGGATAGTCATATCCTCGGCAGCACCGACGAAATTAATTGGTGGCTGATCCTCCGGAACTCCCATATCAACGGCAAAGGTATGGACGTATCTCTTTACAGCGATCGTCTGGTTTGCACCAACGGAATGCGCTCGGTTATTCGAGACAACCGCAAGGTGATTACTCACGTTGGGGAGTTTAACCACGATCGCGTCACCAACATTCTGAAGACTGCCATCCGGACAATCCATCAACAAGAGACAGAACTGGAAACTCTGGCAAAACAGTCCATCACCAAAGAAGAAGCAGTTGCGCTGATTCTTAGCGCCTATGGAGAAGCAGGTAAGTCCGTCGAAGACCAGCCGCCAGTGGTTCAAACGATTCTGCGCTTGTTTAATGGCGGTGGTCTAGGTTCAGACATGCTGACTGCCTACAACACCGCGTACGGGTTATTGCAGGCAACTACGGAATACTTCAACTGGCACATGAAAAACACCTCTGGGGCCTTTGCTAGTATCTTGGATGGTTCGCGTGCTTCTAGTATGAACAAGATGCGCGAGCAGTTAGTCGGAGTCTATGCCCGTTCGTAACTGTAAATTCTGAACCGATCAGAATTTATACTTTCTGCACTACGATAGTAACGGTTGGGTTTACGCTCAACCGTTCCGTTATTAAAACCACAGAAGATTATGGTATTGTCAACCACGCCCATCAACTTCAATCAACCTGTTCATGCAACCCTTACAGGACCCCGCTCTGAAGAGACTTACAAAGTTCATCTTCAAAATCCAGCAGACCTGGCTGTAGACTTATACGACTTGACTGCAGATTTAGATGTCCAAGTCCTGGACAGTCATGAAAAGCTGATTTTGTTTTTTGGGGCTGATTCCTTTGGCGGCGCTAATGAAGGTACGTTGGCAGAACATGCAGACTTCATGGAATATGGTTTTCCTGTCGCTGATGCGGGTCTAACGCTACTTAAACCAGGAGACTATCTAGTAAAGGTTAAGAGTAAAACTCCCCTTGGTATGAGCGGTAAGGCCGATTACACGCTTAAAGTTAGTGATAAGGCGGTTAAACCTACTCATGTCAAGATGGGGCACATGGGACCAAAGGACCTGGCCGTCTATCGCTCTGTTACCAGCAGCGCTGCTGACATTTATGATGTAACCCTTGATGAAGACACGGACATTGAAGTCTCAGTACTTACTGCGGATGGAAAAGACGTTGAACTTAACGTGACTGCCAAGGGTAAACCAGACAAGAAGGGTAAAAAACCTGAGGATGACCTGTTTACGGCTAAAAAAGTCAAAGAGAAGTTAACTTCCGGCGATTATAAGATCAAGGTGACCGGCGAAGACGGAACCCGCTACTTAATTGGGATTACGACAACGTCAAAAATTGCAGAGCTGATGGAACAAAACCAGCCAGCAACCGCTAAGGATGTACCCTCTGAAGCAGCATCTATGTCGGTTAATTAGTCCAGCTATAAAGGCAAAAGGGGGAGCTAGTTAGCTCCCCCTTTTGCGTATTCAAGCGGTTATCAATAGGAAAATGGGTGAATATACAACTTGTAAGGTCCAGTAAACCCTTTGATCCTGATGTAATAAGTTCCCGCTGGATAGCCGTTGCGGTTATAAGTGTTCATGTCCAGAACATGCCCGTCTCGGTCGAGTAATTCAAACGATTCAAACCCAGCGATCACTCCGACTCGCATACTAGCATCTTCCATTAAATCAAACCTGTAGAAATCCACATCTCCAGGATTTTCAAAATGCGTATTGTAATAGGCGTCAATTAGTCCAACCGCACGCCCCGTCGTAATTGGAAAAGCATCTTCCATTGACGTACTAATATCAAGTCCGGGTTCACCCGCAGCAACCTTTAACTCAAGTTTATAGGTCGAGTATTGATTTTCTTCTGGGCTGTAAACTCTAACGGTGTAAACCCCTGGTTCTAACTCAGCCTCCATCAATCCAGAAAGATTGCCGAAGTTCGTACAGTAAGTGACCAACTCCCCAGCCGCATTCTGCAGATCAAAGTTGGCTGAGGGGTGACTTTGTTCTGTCAGCCACAGCTGTACAAAACTCGGTTGTGTTAGCTGAAAATTATAGACCTCTGCAGGCTGACCGTAAGCGACGTGACCTTCAACTGGTAAATTTGCTTCTAACATTAAGAACGATCTCAAAAAATTCAACAAGTAGCCAGTACAATTCTAATGTCCTCTCATAACAAACAGCTTTCAAATGGGTTTTTCATTAGAGACCGCTACGTTGCTGAATGCAGTGACTTCAGCTAGAGGCGCTCAACTTAGAGACACGGTATACGCAGACACATCAAACTACTACAAATTTGATGTGCCTTACCGAGCCGATCTGTCAGCCTACGTCTTGCCTACACATCAAGACGTCAATATCTATTTATTAGATTCCACCGGCGCACAAGTTACTGTCAACAGTGGGGCAACCGACGTTGCATCAGAAAATCCGGGGAAAAATCTAGACGTTTTTAGCTATCGACGTTTAGACAGTTCCAATAGTTTTCTTGAACCGGGAACATATTATCTGAAAGTTGAACCAGGAACCGCGTTTACTTCAGGTGAAACAAGTGTAGGCATCGGGGTAAGTGTTGGTGGAAGACAAGGCACAGACTTGTTGTTTCACCAACCATCAACAGGTTATCTGGCAGCGTGGGACATGGCAGGCTCCACGTCTCTTGGAACCTACAACCTTACTTCTATTGGTAGCCCTTGGACAGTAGGAACCACAGGAGATCTTGATAACGACGGAGACCAGGACATTATTTTTCGGGACTTAAACACCGGAACTGCTGCGTACTGGAAGATGAATGGGTATTCTCTCGTCTCTTCTCATTCGATTGGCGTAACTCCTACGGGGAATGTCCAAATTAAAGGTACTGGTGACTTCAATAAAGATGGACACCAAGACATTGTTTTCCGCGACTACGCCACGGGCAAAATCACGGTCTGGTACCTGGTTAACGGAGTTTATTTAGGCGCGGATAACCTTCCCACCAATGCTTGGGACACCTTTTTTGCTGCGCCCAACTATTATCTTTGGGGTGTAAGAGACTTTAACCGAGATGGCTCAGCAGACTTAGTTTTAGAAGACAAGAGAGCTCCTAATAAACTCTATGTCATTTTTATGAACGGGTCTGAGAAGACCGGGCAAGTTATGGAACTCTTAGGGCCGTATGGTTATTCGCAATACGGAACTTGGCCGAGTAATCCAGGAAATTTTGACAGTGACTACTTTGCCGTTCCTTTTCTGGACAACTCTTTCAATCTATATCTCGTAGAGTACGGGCCCGGATATCGGTTTTTACAACAGACGGGCTATGGGAATTTTGCTGGGTTTAATGTAACAACTTTCCCGAAATCCACAGCAAACGAGTACTCAAACGTCCGCCAAAATTTCCTTTTGTCTTCAGACTTTGCGGATAGTGTGACTGTCAAGTATTTTCTTCAGACACAAAACCCGCGCGCCTTTCATTTTGATGTCACAGCTGAGTCCACTACTCTGGACTTTGACCTTACTGCGCCTAGCACAGTGTCTTGGGAATTACGCCCTGCAGGTTCAGCGACAGTTGTTGCGTCGGGCACCGGTAACGCTTCTACAAGCTTTAGTGGACTAGCTGCTGGCGGTTACAACCTGTTCCTAGCAGAATCAACCAGCACCACGGGCGTTGACTTTGAGTTTACCCTGACAGAAGATACAGCAACTACGTCCTATACCTCGACGACAATTGCATCTCTCGACTTGGGGAACGCCGGAAGTAATCCGTCTGAGTTCACTCAAATCGGGTCCACAGTTTATTTCGTAGCTACTGACTCGACTCACGGCACAGAACTCTGGAAAACTGACGGTACGCCTGGGGGAACAGTTCTAGTTTCTGATATTGTTAGCGGAATTGACAGCTCTAACCCCAGCGATTTAACCGCTGTAGGAAGTACTCTTTACTTTACGGCTACCGATGCAGAAGGGGACACTGAACTGTGGAAGTCTGACGGCACATCTACAGGAACTGTGCTGGCTGCGAACATCAACGCAGAAGATAGCGGCTATCCACAGTATTTATTAGCTGTTGGGTCTGACCTGTACTTCGCGGCTGATGGCGATGGTAACGGTAACGAACTCTGGAAGTTCAATGGTACAACCGCAACGAACGTTCTCAGTCAGATTACCGGAGCCGACGGCTATTACCCGACAGAACTTATCACCGACGGTACGGATGTCTTCTTTATCGCATCCAACCTAACCGGAGCAAGGCACGCCTATCATTACGATATTTCTTCCAGTACTCTACAGGACATAAACTTTAACTTTGAGAATGGTCTAGACACCAATTCTACAGAACTTACAGTTTATGAAGGTTATATCTACTTTGCTACCACCGCTTCCGGTGGTAACCGAGAGTTAGTCTATTACAATCCGGCTACAAACTCGGGGAACTTTGTAGATATCAATACAAATAACTCCTCGTTAGATAGCTCAGACCCAACAGAACTAACTGTAGGAACAGCTGCGTCTGACCTGTACTTTGTAGCAGATAACGGTAACGGTAACGGCCGTGAACTTTATCGCATTACTTCTGCTACCGGCACTCCTTCACTTTATTGGGATATTGAATCCGGCTCCGACAGTTCAAATCCCACAGGCCTAACGGCGATCGGAGACTATATCTATTTCAGTGCGACGGATTCAACTAACGGTACTGAGCCTCGACGTACCGATGGAAGTTCCTACGACCAATTGATTACAGATATCGTCTCAGGCACTGGTTCTTCTGACCCTTATGGGTTCTTTACTCTGAACGGCAAAGCATTCTTTGGCGCTTCGGATACAGACGGGGGTACAAACTATGAACTGTGGGAACACAGTGTTTCGCCAGCCACGCCGATTGATGTACTGAATGAAACCGAGATTCGTGCAGCTGTTGGTGGCGTAAACCTGGGTAGTTTACCGGCCGACTTCACTGCAGTCAGCTCAACTAAGTTCGTCTTTAGTGCCTATACGACGGATGGAGGACGTGAGATCTACGTCTATGACACTGCGACTGATACGACTTCACTACTGAAGGACATCAATACAGGTGACCCTGGCGTTCACTTCTCTGAGTACGTCGAACTTGGCGGCAAACGTTACTTTGTCGGAACGACTGAGCGCGGAACTGGTCTTTGGGAAACTAACGATACGACCACGCAAGAAGTTGCCCTCACTGGTGATGTTGTTTATGACCCCTACAATTTGACTGTTGCAGGGTCTGCTATTTACGGAATCGGGTACTTCGAAGGGTATGGCTACGAATTGTTCACAACAGATGGTTCCAGTGTTACCCGTCTAACCGATATTATTGCTGGTGAAGAAAGTTCCGGCATTCAACACCTAACTGCAGTTGGAAGTGAACTCTACTTCACAGCAGTAGTAGACAATATCTCTAAACTTTGGAAAACCTCAGGGTCCACGCCTACTTTAGTTGACCAATATTATCCTGCTGGTATTGAAGTACGAGCAGTTAGCGCAGCCAATAGATTCAAACGAACTGACTCACAGGTTGGTGGAGTGGGTGTTCTTATTCAAGCGCCAGACAATGACACCTACAAAGTTTATCTGTATCATTCGGGCGGCAAAGTAGGTTATGCCCCTCAAACCTCGGTATACTCAGAGCAAAACCCCAATTACAAAGAAGGGGTAGCGATCCAAGCATCAAATTACCTAAGACGTACTGCTGCTGACCAAGTTTATACACTGAGTTACGCTGAACTTCCAGATTTTCCGAATCGTTTTGACGGTAATGATGAAAGTAAAATCGTTGAGGGACCAAGTCCTGTTTTTGTAATCGACGGTGACGCTGCAGTACCCTCTAACTATGACAACACAGGCAGTGTGACTTCACTGGGTTATCCTTCGTATGATAATTACCCTCCATACGATTATGGGTATGTTACAAAACTAGATAAACCTGTCGTCTTCTTCTATGACGACTATGCCCAGTACAAAAACGCAATTTACGGAGCTGGTTTTGCTTGGCAAGCTAAAAACGTTGACAGTTCTGTGGGTTCTTGTCCAGCCCATAATGTTTACAGTCCGATTGGGTGGGAACCAATGGGAATCCACTTTTCAAATATTTCCGACGATGAAACTGGCGGCGGCGGCACAGGCGGCGGCGGCGGCGGCACAGGCGGCGGCGGCGGCACAGGCGGCGGCACAGGCGGCGGCACAGGCGGCGGCACAGGCGGCGGCGGCGGCAGTCCGTTTTCAGGAGCTGCTTCCAAGTCTGGAATATATCCAGGTTCGCCTGTAAGTAGACCACTTCAAATGCCATATTTTGGCGGCGGCGATGGCGGCGACGGCGGCAATCCCGCTCCCGACCCAGGTCCTGGACCTAAATTACCACCAAACACTCCTGTATTTAGTGCTGTAGGTGCAGTCAATCCAGCCACGTTCTTAGCTAGTAGAGCAGAGACGGACATTCGACATTTTATTGGTTCACCTGAATGTTCACCAGCAGCACAGCCGCATTCTTCCGATGTCAACCCAGGAACCTACGTGGAGAATGGGGAAGTTAAACCTATGGGTTCTGGTGCTCATCACTTTGTCTCGTTGGACAACGGTTACATTGTGTTTATTGCCGACAACGGCAGCACCGGATTTGAGCTGTTCGCTATCCAAGACCAGCAAACAAAGGATGTTCGTACCACAAACTTTAGCGTTGCTTTGGTCGCGGACATCAACCCAGGATCAGAAGAGTCTTACATCACCAATATTGTGGCGTATGACAAGCATGGTTTCTTCATTGCTGACGACGGTACAAACGGACCTGAAGTTTATATGACTGACGGAACATCCGTCTCGCGGATTACAACCATCGCAGCGGATACTTATCCGTATGATTTGGAAGTAACCAGCAGTGGTTTGTATTACACCACTTACAACACCACCACGGAAGAGACTGTACTTCACAAAATTTCGTAGGTTAATCTAGAATCGTAACTCCATACGATCGGACGGGCTGCATAAGCCCGTCTTTTTTGTCAGAATAAATCAAAGATTACTAACGCACCGACATGACCCACAACTTTGACCCAACTCTTCTAGCTAGAATGCCTGCTTATAAGGAAATGACTTGGATCGCTCCACTCGGAGAATCAACCAGGATTCTGCACTTACGCACAAATGCTGCTGTAGGGTGGCAACCTTATAATCAGTGTCCAGAAGGTAGTAACTATGTGGTTCCTGAAGATGAGTACAGTCCAGGATTCAAGCTCAGTCTTCAACTTAAAGAGCAAGGTTGGAAGCTGGTTTCACCTCCACGGAGTTAATCAATCATGAACACCAAAATTACTGAAACTGATATTGACCAGATGCTGGAGCAGGCAACTCAAGAGCATCATATTTTCTATGGCAAAGCACTCGTTGTTTGTTATCAACTGCAGTCTGGATTCATCTTAATCGGAACAGCAGCCGTGGTTGATCCCAACAACTTTGACTTAGAAGTAGGTCTTAAAATTGCTCACGACAACGCCAAAAATCAACTCTGGGAACTAGAGGGCTACCGGCTACAACTGGAACTTGCAAAATAATGAAAACTTACCAAGTTTACACACATAAAAACTGTCAGGACGGCCAAGCCTGTGCCTGGGTTGCCTGGAAACAGTTTAAGGACAAAGCAGATTATCATTATGTGGGCTATGAAACGCCCATCCCAGACCAGCCCTTAAGTCGGGCTAATGTGGTCTATCTCCTAGATATGTCTCGCCCTCCGGAACAATTAATAAAACTCGCTCAAGAGGTCTTCTGGGTCGGGGTTTTAGACCACCACGAATCAGCTCTAGTTGATTTGATTCGATACTTAGGCTCAACTTTTGACCGCCAGAAGTTACTTAGGTATGTCAGTAAGCAACATTTTGGGTCAACAACGTGTACATTTGAAGAGTTCATCGACTACCTTGAGTTTATTCAGGCAGACACAACGGATGAGGTGATTGAGAATTTCATTGATCAGTACGGCATCAAGCGAGTGAAGTTCTCTTATCAAAAGCAATACTCTTTGATGATTGATATTGACCTTTGTCGCTGTGGCGCGTACCTAAGTTGGAATCACTTCTTTGATCCTTTCCCGCCGATGCTAATTCAGTACATTGACACGCGCGATCGCTGGGTTTGGCAAATACCTCAAGCAGAAGAACTTACAGAAGGATTGTTCGCCCGATGGTACGACCATCTAGCTCAACCTCAGACTCTAACAGAGTCGATTGCACACAGCGACCGTGACTCAGCATTGTATGGAGCTCAGTGGCTCAACCAAATCATCGATGCCCCAGGTCACATTGCTGATCTTATTAGAGAGGGCAAACCTGCTGTCCAAATCCGTCAAGCGGAAGTAGAGTCTATTCTCAAAGAAAGTCTCACTAACGTCATTATTAACGGCGAGGTGTATCCCTTGGCAGATGGTAGTAAGCACCGCTCGTGGTTAGGTCATACAATTCTCTCAAGAGGTCACAACTACGCCTTTTCGTATCGATATGAGCAAAATGAAGAGTTTATCTACATGCGCGTTAACGCAGCGCCAGGATACCGAGCTAATCGCCTCGCTGCCTTATTTGAAGGCGGAGGTCATCCGGGAGCAGCTGGATTCACATTTCAGCGTCTCAGCACGCTAGCGGTTGGTGATAAGTTCAAGGTTCCTCAAATTGTCGGGGATATTTCCAAAGGAGCTGAGCTCATTCCAGGAACCACTGTTTATACAAAGACAGCTGACCCACAGGATTACGGTTTGACTGACTCAAACCCCTATATCAATCGGTGTAAGGCTCAATGAAGTTTATTTACGTTTCGAGAATCAACGGAAGTGATTTCTCTGTCCAAATTGAAGAAGTAGATGTACCCTTTGTCACCAGTTTATTAACGGCGTATGACTATTTTCTAAACCAGGATGATAGTTCAGATACCCAGACACCACAAACGCAACTGCTTTTTTGGTGGGTGCCTAATCTTGCGGCAACATTTCGCTTGCCCGTAGCCTCAGTTCAAGAAGGCTGGTTAGCCCACGAAGTCATAGCTCAGTACGATCTCTTTCTTGGAGACCGCTATGTCCGCACTAATGCCGGGGGCCTTGAAGAGTGGGACGAATCTGAAAACACGTTTATGGAGTGGAACTCAGAGTTAGGAGATGATATCACCGAGTTTAAGACCCTAGAGGAACTAGAAAAAGCTTTGGCGACTAAGGCTGTTTAATAAACAATCCTGTTTCCTCATCTTTCTTCCACCCACTCAAATTAGCTGCTCCGGCTAAAGATCTTAAGACTACCTGCTGCTGTGACAATCCTGTCAAAGCTCGGTAGTCTTCTAAGTCCTGGTCGTATGCTTCTGCAATTGACGACATCGACCGCTCAAAGATACTTTCTGCCTGGGTAGTCTTCGGGCGTCGGCCAATAGCTGACCACGTAATTAGTCTTAAGTGCATCAATATACTGGGATTGAAATAGACCCGCTGGGATAGGTGCTTCATCACTTTTTGCCGTTCTTCTGGCGTGAGCTCACTTAAATAAAATTCTTCAGTCATCAAGAAAAACCTCAATTTACCTCTATTTGATGCAGTATAGAAACAAATGAGGTGCAATTGGTACTTTTTACTGAAATTGCTCTAAACTTATGGGTAGTCAACCATTCCATTCATTCCCAGTAGCTATGTATACCAAAGACCAGTTAGCCCAACAGGGTGTTCTCCTGACTCAGCCAGAAATCGAATTAATCCTAGGCGGGTGTCAGGATTATTATTCTGACACCCAAGTTCAAGTCTTACTTCAGGTCCAAGAGCTGGCCATACAACGACAAATTTCTGTGGCAGAAGCTATTGAAGTAATCCAGGAAGCTCCAAAATTTGAAGAAGTCGATACTCCGTTTAATCCGACGGAAGCTTCAAATCACAGCACATTAGCGCTCCTTCAACGACACTTGAAAGGACCCGTTAGTGAAGTTAACGACTTAATGAAAAAACAAGAAGACGCAGTTGGAGATCTAGTTGATAGACTCAGTACTGAGTGGGCCCTGCGAATGCATCATCTTTTGAGTCAAACTCCATCTCTAGCCTTGCAAAAGTTAACCTTGTTACAAGAGCAGTATCCTGTGAGTGGAAACGAGGTTTCAAATTTAGGAGGTGCCCTGTGGGAAGGTACGTTTCGTACATCCTTACCCGCAATCAGAACCTTCAGCAATATCCCTCAACTGCCCTCTAGAACCTCTCCAAAAATTGAGGCCATTAAAAAAACTGATCAAGCTGCCGCGTAAATATCATGGGCGAAATTAATAGAGGCTGGAAGCTTCTCTGTTCATTTGTTATAGGAGGTATAAGCTTTAGTCTGTTCGGTAGCCTAATTCCAAGTAAGCATCCGCTAACTTGGATTTTGATGTCAGGCACCGGTGCACTCACCTATTTCAGTTTGGGTTATGTTCGTCTTGGAGCCAACAATGAAACTCAACAACATTTCGTTGATTCTGACGTTGAAATGTATATGGAACCTACGTCTGGACAAGTGATTGCTATGCGTTCTCAACGGGCGTTGCCTCCAGCTCAAACAAGGGTAGTCACTCCGGTACAAACAGGTCAAATTGCAGATCAAATTCAGGCCCAGCTAAACTTACCAGAACGACAGTTACCTCCGTCATCGTTGCCACCCGTATCACCACCAAATGATACCCAGCTATATTCACAACCAGCTCAGACAGCGTTTACCCAACCCGTTGAGCCCAGCCCCAGTGTACCTTCTGTATCAGAACCAGTAAGACCTCCAGTTGATGTTCTAGTTCCAGCTACAGAACCGACAACCACACCGGTACAAAATGGCCGACGGCCCCCCGATACTCTAGTTCCAGCAGCCGATTCTGAACCGGATGACCCCTGGAACAACGCATAACTCCTGGGATCATGAGTCCAAATTCCAACCACCGCAAAGGCATTAAAGTTGATTATGATGGAGAACGTTTTCGCGTCACTGGTGACGTCGAAGACGTTTTGCTGTTATTAAACCGATCCGACGACCTTAAACGACTTACGCAGAATCAAGGTCGCACCAAGGAATATGCCAGAGATATCGTTGAGGTCATCGAGACTTATCCTGTACTCCATCCTGAACAGCGACGTTTATTAACCGGGTCTTCTCAAGCGGCGTTACTGCCTGAACAGCAGTCAACTCACTGGCCTGTTCAATCAAGGCAGGAATCACAATCTACTGCCTATCCAGATCGGCGTCAAACTCAGTCTTCCGGATACAGTCCGGCTCCAGGTTACGGCCCAGCTCCTCAGCTTGACTTTCCGGTTTGTAGCGAGCCTATTCGGGTTGAACCTCCTCAACCCCAGCAACAGCAGTTGCGATCGCCACACTTATCTTCAGCAGCCTCTAACTATGCTGAACCACAAACACAGTCGCCATACCCGGTCCAAAGTGCAGGACATTTGACCAGAGTCAACTCCGGCGCTCCAACGGTAATTCAAACGCCTAGTGCGGCTGAGTTGGATAACTTAAGCACAACGCTTGGAAGGATAACGCAGCCAGGACATTACACTAATGCTGAAATTGCCTCTCCAGTTGACCATCATCGGCACTCACCCCAGCCAAACCAACAGACTCGGAGTAACCTTGTTCATGCTGGATACAGCAAGTTTACAGATGGAGTTGATATTCTTTTAGCTAAGCATCCGCGTCTATTTGGTATTGCAGTAGTGTTTTTGATCGGAAGCTTTCTTGTTTCAACTTCACTATCGCCGGTTTTTCAAAACGCAATCAAAAGGCCAGCTTCTCAGCCTAAAGTTGAGAAAAAGACCCCTGCAGCCAATCCAACCCCAATAAAATCACCTAGTCCCAGTCCGTCTAGCGCCCCCAAAACTGGAACTCCTCCAGTTGAACCTCCACCTCCAAGATAAGTTTATGCAGCAAACTCCAGTTACCCTAAACGTTGATGAGACTGACTTGCGAAACTTTGTACAGCAACAGCATCAAGACTCTAACGGCGCGGACGTTACGGTTGACGTCACACCAAACAAGTCATATCGACAAGTCTCACCCAAACGTTCTCGACCAATGAGAAATTCTCGACAAGGAGAATCACCAAATGGTCAACCTTCCGAAGCAACTTCAACCGGGACTAAACAAGCGGTAACCTCGTCTCAATCCAATGAATCAACCAAGGGGCGTAAGCAGGCAAGGGTTCAACAGGTTAAAGACTGGTGGCATAACCTGACAAAGCCTAAAGAAACTAGCCCTCGTTCACCAGCAATTCAGATTACACCGACAACTTCCAGCAAAAAAAGTAAAAATGAAAGTGGGAATCAAACCGAGTTTTCTTTCATTCGGTTTGACGCAGCTTCAACTGCACTGGGCTTTATGTTAATTGAAAAGCTCATTATGTTCCTACCTCCAATTGCCACAGAACTACTATCATTGCGCGTTTGGCTAGGAATCATGCTAATTGGCACACTGATTCTAAACAACGTAAGTAGCATTTCACCACGTACCCGATTTATCTTCTTCACTGTTCTGATTGGGTATGGCATCCGCCTATTTTTCACGCTGACCTAAACATGTTAAACAGATTTCGTACGGCGACTCCGTCGGCTCAGTCAGATGCCTCGGAGTCGTTTGCTGCACAAAACCCGCCTAGTCACGCCATCGTTCCGGCGCAACCTACCGCCATCACCGCCCCGCCAGATATTCAAAACCAGATTATATTGGCAGTCCAAAGTGAAAACCCGACGGATGGGCTCTCGCAGCTAATTCAGTATTATCTTATCGATCAAAAGTTAATCACAGCCAACCGGTTTATCGAACTGACTTTACCCATTCTGATTCGGCATGAACAAAGTCACCCTAAGGTTGCTTATACGCTTCAAAACGTCATTAGAGTGTTTAAGTTAACCGCAGATGTTGTAGACCACTTTCGTCAATTGGTAGCTAAAGAAGTTCAAGATCAAGCGCCTGGAGTTACAGCACCGCAGACACAGGCGACCGCACATTCCGAGTTTACTCAGATTAAACTTGACCGCGATAGTCATGACCTGGGACTTCTAGCTCAACTAGGGCATGACATCCAGAAAATTTATAACGGGTTAGACTTCAAATCAGTTCAGTTTGTCGGGCCTCCAATTTTACATCTACGCATTATTCGTTTGATGTATACCTGCAAGTTAGAGGACTTCGTTCGTTTCAGTAGTATGAGTAGTGACAAAATTCGTTTTGCGCTGAAGTACTTAGGCATTGAAGACCCCACCTTTTGTAGTGGCCTGCACGGACAGTTTGAGATTCAGATTCCAATGCCAGAAAGATTCTGGCGGCATGTTCAGTTTCAAGAGCTGTTACCGTTTAACGCTCAAGGGCATGTAATCATGGCGGACCCTTGTAAGCCTCCAGTCATTCCGGTTGGCATCAATATGTCTAATCAGACTGTTCAGGTGTCTCTGCTACAGCCTGTGCTTTATGCAGGAGCTACTCGTTCGGGTAAGAGTAATCTTGCTCGACTAATGATGCTGTTTGCTGCGCTGTGCTACGACCCAAGTCACATCTGCCTGGTCATGATTGACTTGCGAATCAAATCGTTCAAAAAGTTTGATGGCCTGAGTCATCTGTGGAACGGACAGATCATTACCGATACCCAAACGGCAATATTTGCTCTGAAGACAGCTCTTGAAGAATACAAACGTCGCGATCGCCTGTTTGCAAGCGCTGGTTTTGATAACATCTGGGAGTATAACGAACATCAAAAATCAATTGGTGAACCTTTGGCTCCGACCTGGTTGATCGTTCTAGAAGAGATCGATACACTCAAGCGGAACCAGAATAAAGAGACCGTTGAGTTGCTGGATGAACTGATGGATGAAGGGTGTAAAACCACTAATTCCAACGGAATTCATTGGTTGTTTGGAGTGCATACCGCAACCCAGAAAACCATCACAACTCATGTCCGAGATGAGTGCATGACTCGTATTGTGCTGCACTGTAAAGGTCACGCCTCTCAGTACGCTCTAGATGACACAACGATTAAAGGCAAAGTTGGCGAACATCTAGTTGGGAAAGGAGACTGCTGGGTTTCTTATACAGGTAGATCGCTCGAACGGGCCCAAGTAGCAATCGTTTCTGAGGCTATTCTGACTAATACTCTTGAAGCGCTAAGGAATCGGTACCAAGGACGGAAACCAGTCTTTGACCAAAAACCGACCTGGCGGGATCTGTTATTGCCTAAAGAAAGAGAAGAGTATGAAAAAGCCATCAATGAGTCTGGTGCCTCAGACTCTCGACCTCGAAACAAGACCCGGTCTACGCCTTGTGTAGACGGGCCCTCTGCAAACCCTACAGGGACTACGACGGCTACACGCACTCGCTATCAAGCTCGGCCCAAGAGTGCCGTTAAACCAACGGAAGGTAATCATGAGCAGATCGCCGACTCCACAGTGGACTCCCTCCTCTCCACCTTTAGTCAATAAAGGTCGGCAAAAGAGGCATACTCTAACTTTCCTGGCGGTAATGTTTGGGGCCACTTTACTCTATCTTTACCATCCGATTTTTCTAAGTTTCATCTTCAAAACGGAGCCTGTAGATAACCCGGTTTCTACAGCTCCGGCTACTCAAACAAGTCCTGCTGCAGAATCAACAGCACCAGCCGGTCAATCTCATAAATCTGGGAGAGAAACGGCAAAACTAATGGCAGTTTTAGACACTATCCTAGACTCCAGTTTTGAAGTTTATCTCAAAGGATCAGCTGGTAGCGGTTTTACCCTTGTCAACGGTATTGTAGTAACTAATAAACATGTTGCAAAAGCAGTAGGTAACTCCATCAAATTGAAAAACTTTGCGTCTGGAGAAACATGTCACGGTACGGTGGAATACGTTGCCGCAAACCGTGATGTGGCCTTTATTAAAACTGACTGCACTGCGCCTCCGCTGAAATACAGCCAAGCAAACGTTGAGGACGAAGTCATTCTAGTAGGAAACCCCCTCGCCAAAGGATTAAACATTTCGCGCGGGAAGGTTACCGACTTAAATGCACCTGTGCGTACCGAAATTAATAGCTGGGAAGGCATTCAGCATACAGCAAATTCAAATAGTGGCAACTCTGGCGGTCCTTTATTAAATCTGAAAGGAGAAGTTATAGGAATGCATAGTGCTTCTTCTGGCGATCGCCGTTTAGGATTTGCTGTTAGAACCACGGACATCGTGGCCGAGTATCGTACCTACCGTCCGAATTAAAATGACGTCTTACGTTGCTTACAACCGAGTTGTTAGTCGTCGAAAGTTCTTAGAGATTTTGTTCCTAGGAACGGTGGTGTTATCCATTGGAGTTCATAAGATTCCCATTCAAGTGACTACACAAGAACCTGTATTGGGTGAAAAACCGGCAACCAAAACTCCAGTCGCAAAGTCAACAGCTAAACCAGACATGCCAAAGTCTAATCAGATCGGTCAAGTTTCACTGGAAGCCAAGTCAACCAGGGTATATGAAGATATGCTCTGGAAACAACCAGTGCAGAAATCATTAATTTGGCGATTGATTGGTGCGGCTGAAGGTTGTGTTTCAGCCGACGGACAACCGACTGGGAACTACAACGGCCACGTTGACCCAGGAAACGGGGTTTGGAACCGAGGTGCTTTCTCTTATCAATTTGGTAATGGTGAAAACTTAACTCCACAGCAGGCAGACGACCGTCAAGCTGCCAAAATCAAAACCTTCTATGACAAGTTAATTGTTAAATATGCCGATAAATATGACTTTCGGGTCATTATTAACGCACTCGACCTAGTCAACCAGGCTCCTTTAACCGTTGGTCGTGTCAGCGGTGCCAACGCAGATGGAAACGGCAGCGGCAGTGTTATTGAGTCTGCAGGCGGGTTCTTCCAGCGATACGATGAAGCGATCGCAGCCGGTAAGAAGGGCTATGATGCAGTGCTTAATGCGCGAGTTGAGTCGTTTAAGAATCCTCAAACGGGAAACTATGACACCACCTTTGTCAGCGTTTATTGGTTAACCAAAGACCAAGACCGACGGATGAGAATGATTGAGCAGGCAGTTGAAAGCTGGAACAAAGGTGTGCGTCCGGAATCATTCGACGAAGCTTTCATTGCTCTCCCAGAAAGTACTGTGAAACCTCCACACTCAAATGTTATTAATGAAAGAGCACCTAGAGTCACATCTACCGCCGCCCAGTTCTACTTAGAAGTAACTTACAACCTTCGTCAACAATGAAAGCTACGACCGTCGCTGATAACATTAACCGCGTGTTCCGAGATCAATGGACTTTACTGTTTCTATTAGGCGGGTTCACCTGTGCATCCATTGTTCTAGGAGGGGCTCTAGTCTATCTTTTTGGAGACTTCCTCATTCCATTACTCCTGGTTTGCGGGTTTGTTTTCGGCATTCAGTACCAAGCATTGTTCGTAGTGCGGCGGTCGGCTAAGACTGTAATCGAACAGTTCCCGTTTCTATTTTTGTCCAGGACACAGAAATACTTAATTGATCATCAGACTCCACTTAGAGCATCAGCCGGTTTAATTGTGCTCGCGTGCCGTCTAGAAAATCGAATCATGCTACAAGAAGTCCTCGCACCCCTCTGCGGGGACTACGGCTATGACTTTGTGCTGAAATGGCTGTTTGATGATGTTAATCTTTCCCATCAAGAATTTGAGTGGATGGTAAAGACCTTAGGGTTTCAAAAGGCAGAAAACGCAAACCATGTCTGTCACTAGACTACTAAAATTTTTACGCAGAGTTGTCGGCTCAGCGCTGTTGCTAGTTGCCATTTATCACCTAGTCCAATTCAACTCAATGGATGTGAGCGCAGCCATTAAAGCAAATAACTGGAGCTATGCCCGTTTCCCAGTCCATGCTAAAGACTTTGTCTTCTACGTCTCCCCTTTTGGCTGGCGTCCTAGCACCGGAAGTCAACATAATGGTATCGACATCGGCGTTGATTTAGATAAAGAAGTCCTAGCCTGGTGGAGTGGCACTGTAAAAGTAGCTGACTTCACCCCAGGCTGTGGCGGCGAAGTCTTTATCGTCTCTGGTAACTGGGATTCCCGATTCTGCCACTTGAATAAAATTCTGGTAAAACCCGGACAAACTGTCAAGGCAGGAGATGTTGTTGCACTATCTGGGAGTACGGGAAATTCCCAAGGTCCTCATTTGCATTGGGAAATCAGATACAAAGAAAACTTAATTGATCCTGGGGTAGTTATTAAACACATGATGGCTGCGGATAAGGGTGAAACTTTACAGGCCACAGAAAGTCAGGACTTAATTCAACTGAAGCGGGACGACTCCTGCCATGATTGCATGATCTAAATTTGCTATGCGAGTCTCAAGTGTTTTAGCCTTGGTCGTCGCAGCAACACCTCTATTTATTGTCTGGGATGTTGTTGCCGAACCATTTGGTTCCAGTTTAAGTAAACGTTTTATCGTAAAATTGCTCCAGTCATCCATTCCCAACACCCAAATTCAAACTACAGATGATAGTGCAGCAATTGTCAAACAAGTGCAGGCATTAGAACAGATTGTATTAGGAACAGTTCACGCAGAGAAGATAGTTCCAGTAGAGCAGACGACAAATACCATCTTCGGCAAAGTTACAAATTCCCGGTTGATCTATTTTGCTAAAGGTAGCAGTCAACTGGGAATTGATCTGAGAGAGCTAACCAGCGAAAGAGTTATTAACACTGCCGACAAAGTTACGGTAACCTTGCCTCCGGTAAAAGTCCTAGGTTCAACTCTAGATGTCAAAGAGTCCGAGGTGTTCAGCAAAGAAAATTCAATCTGGTTTCCTCCCATTACCGATAAGGATTTACAAACAGAGGCCCAACGGATTGCCTTGGAGAAGATTCAGGCCACTGCTTGTGCCGACCCTAGTACGATTCAGTCAATCGAGCAGCAAGCAGTAGTGACTATTGGTCGGCTACTTCAACTTGGAAACACTAAAGCAGTTGAGATTAAACCTGCCAGCACCAGTTGTTTAACACCCACAACACCATGACGTATAACCAGCTTTACTTTGAAAGCAAAAAACTAGCCGGTTTACACGATCCTAAAACCGGAATTCGAGTTTACACGATGCTACAGCACCCAGGCGAACCAGCCCCGGCGATCGCGGCGTACATGGCGGCTCGATACAGCCGGTCGCCTGATAGCATCTTTGACATTATTAACGAAGTCCAAGAAAAAGACGTGGACGCTGAGGATCGCCTGGGTAAAATCTTCAATGCTTACGGCCATGCCTCCGTTGGGGATATGGCGCACTTGTTCGTGTGCATTGAACGTGTGCCTATGCTGACGGCAATGCGCTTCTTCTATCTCAATCCTTGCCAAAGTGGGATGGAACGATCGACACGCTATCAAGATTTTAGTGAACCCCAAATCTTTAATGCCTTTCCAACTGAATTGCCACAGCCCCTCCGAGAGCAGTGGCAGCAGATCATGCTGAAGCATTTTCAGGTGTACCAAGACTTGGAATATGTTGCGGATGAGTTAGGTAAATTCTATGCGGTGACTGAATCAGCTAAAGACCGAAAAGCACTTGCTGCACGTACTTTTGACACGCTGCGGTATCTCATTCCGTGGGGCACGCTGACTAATTTTGGGGCAATCATGTCAGCGCGCGACTGGTCTACTTACATTGGTCTGATGCGAGGAAGCACACAGGTTGCTGAACGTACCGTTGGAGACATGCTCTATCACCTTTTAGGAGGTGTCGATCAAAAGCTTCTAGAAGCAGGCTATGTACCAGAGGCTGCAGCTCTAATTCGTCACGCTGAACCAAACTCAACCGCGCATAACACAGTTTTACAGCTCAAGGGTTTATGCAAAAAACTTGCCGATCAACCACTACCTAGAATAAATTGCGCCTACGGTACGGCTAGAACAGCTCTCAGTGAACACGTTTTCATGCTGAGTAAGCACACCAGTCGCCCCACTCTAACAAGATTAGCTGAATATGCCGAACTCTTTGCTCCCACCATTTTTGCCAACCACGATCAGTACACTTCGTTAGGACCAATTGGACAGCACGGAGCAATTCAGATTCGAGGTCGCACGGATATGGGCACACTCAAAGATCTTAATCGCCATCGATCGCTGGAACACTTTATTCCATTTCTAGAGAACACCGTCGATTGGGATATGTTACTAAAGCAAGGCTTCGAGCACTGTCCGTATTTATCTGACCCTGCGTTTAACCTCACGCGACAGATTCTACACGCACACTACCGCCGAACCTACGAAGCAATTTACGCTTGGGCTAAAGCTGCTCAGAGCTACCTAAGCAGTGAAAGTCTCCTAGAGTATGTGCGGTACGCTTTACCCCACGCACACTCAACAGAATACGTGTTTTATGGATCGATTAACGACCTGAACTACACACTTCGCACTCGACATCGCCCCGGAGGGCACATTAGCTACCGGAGCTTAATGTCGGACTGGGCTCAATCGCTCAGTGAGTTAGACCGTTTCTGGCAACCACTTGCCGAACATTTACCAAGCCCAGACCCACTAGACAAACAACAATTCTTCGACCGAAGTTAGAAAAAAACTGGAATGTTAATAACCTTCCGAAGTAAAGCTAAATTTATTCGCTAGGATAACCCTATGCGACCTAAAGAGAACCCCAGGCACGCACCCTGCCTGGGGTTTCCCTTCGGACATGTACGCCTGTTTTGTCAGCAAAAAACAAAGCGTAAATTCTACAAGCTTGGAAGGATTTGTAGAACTGCATTAATTCTAGCGGTTAATTAATTGTTTCTATTGCTAAGATGTTTTGCAAATCGTTATTAATTAAGCCAGATTATGCAGAGTGATCAACAGCAGTTATTTGAAGACTATCTTTCAGAGCGGCCACAAGTCTTAATTGACCTCATTCGTACAGAGGCCGACCCAATCGCGCATCAACATGCAGTGACTCAACGAGAGTTGCATGAAGCTGAGTTTAAGGCGTATGGCGCTGTTCTTCTTGTCGCTTCAGTACCAATTGTTTGTCTAGTTGGGGCCTGGGTAGTTATCGCTATCATGAAGGCCCATCAACTATGGACACTCCCGTATTAGTCTATTATCTGCGCTACCGACGTCTGTTAATAACAGCCACTACCCTCATCACCGTTTTAGCGATCGCATTCTGGGCCAAGTCCGCCCAAGCACCAGCCAGCATACAGGCACCCAACGCCTCCTTTTTATTCACACGCTCAATTGGTCTTCCTGACCGAAGAGAAAGTGCGGGGACACGGTAAATTACCCCACTCAGCAAGCGCACTTATCCCTCCCCACGCACAAGGCGATGGGGTTTCCCGAGGACACGATGAAAAATTTTAAGTCAGATGATTCTACCTGGCCTTACTTCTTAACGGGCCTAGTTAGTCTAATGTTATTTCTGGGCCTCATTATTGGTTGCTACGCATTAAAAGCAACTTTGACCGGCGCAGCTAGGTCTGATCATTCAGAAGAAATAAAGCATTTTCGGGACTAATACTCAGGATTAATAAAGATTATCTAGAGGTATTAAGCGTAGGTCACGAGCCACAGATAATGTGTATAGCAATTATTGGTGGCTCGGATGCAGTCCTTTGTCTTTTCCAATGCAAAAGGTGGAGTCGGTAAAACTACGTCTGCCGTTAGCGTAGCCTTTAACCTGAGTCAGAACGGGTATAAAACTCTGCTGATCGATTTAGACTTTCAAGTTAACGCAACCATTGCCCTTGGAGCCTACCAGAGTCCAAATGCCTTACAGTCACTTCGCACCGTCACCACTCCCATTGAGGCATTAGTTCGACCCACATCCTACCCACAACTTGATATTGTTCCAGCAGATATTAATCTGGCGGCAGGCTGCGACTTCCAACCAACAGAGTTGACTTGGTTACGGCAGCAGTTGCGCCTGCTTAACCCTTACGACTTCGTCATTATTGACACTTCTCCCACCTGGAACTTTTTGGTGAAGTCAGCGCTTATTGCTGCGGATTACGTCATTATTCCTACCACACCGACAACTTGGGCTCGTGAAGGAGTCTTAACATTTGCCCAAAATTTAGCACTTTTGCGTCAGGAAGTTCCGACCGTTGCTAGAATTTTGGGAGTGTTATTAACACAGGTTCGCAGTGATACCCAGTTAGAGCTAATTGAGAGTTTGAGACAAGAGTTGGGTGACACTGTGTTTCAGACAGAAATCTCTTACAGCCCTAAGGTAGCCGCCGCCGAGGTCAAACCGCTCGCTATCGCAGCCCCAAAAACCAAGGCAAACCAACGTTACTTAGCACTGACTATAGAACTCCTAGATCGCATTGGAGCACATAATGCCACCACGTCGTACAGCTAAGACTTCCACCGAATCCGCTAAGACCCAAAAAGCAGACGTTATTGAGGCTGAAGTAATCCCTGTAGAAGTCGTTGAACAAGCAAAAACGAATGTCTTAAATCTAGAGGTACGCAAAGCGTCTAATTTGTCTGTGAGAGGTACTGCCGATATTGGAGCCCTCACAGAATTACAGTCTGAACGGTTCAGATTTGATTACTCACAGCTTTCTCACGATCAAGCTGACACCCTACAAGGAACTGTATTAACCATTCAAACGCAGTATCGAATTCTGCACGAATCGGTTATTACCATTGGCCGTGCCTTGATCGCTGCTAAGGAATCAGTACCAGACAAAACCTTTATGAGTTGGTTCGAAACCGAACTAGCTCATCTTTTTACTTACGATACCGCTGACAACTACATGGTTGTAGCCCGACTCAGCGAAAAACGGTCTTTGTCCGAACTAGAGCGGATGTCGCTAAACACCCTTTATGTCGTTGGGCGGCGTAGTGTGCCTGAGGAAGCAGAAGACTACCTGTTCGACCTTGCTGCCACTGAAGAAGACAATTCCAAACGACCAAATAAGGCCAAGGCTAAAAAAGTCATTCGGGACTATAAAACACTGAATCTCAGCGGGTTTGATTTTGAGCCGGATGTCAAACGCACGCTAATTCAATTAGAACTAGCTGAAGAAAAAGACCAACTGCGCCAACTTGACCGTTTGTCAAAGAAAAAGCAAGAGATTGTTGTCGCTCAACTCAAACTTGCTTCATTGAGTGGCCGCAAACTAACAGTTCGGCAGGCTCTTCTAGAATTAGACGAGGCTAGTTCGGAGCAGAACGCGGGTGAAACCCAATCCACCGGCAAAGTTATAGCGCCAGTCACCAATGTTGTGACTCACAGAGGCGACTGGGTGAACTTAATCCAAGAAATTCCCTCTGAGAGTATTGACTTCTGTTTTGCAGAAGTTCCGCTCAGCCGCGAAGGTTTAACGCACTACCAACCACTTGCCCAAAATATTTATCGGATTCTTCGACCAGGCGGGTTCCTACTATCCGTTGTAGGTCAACAAAATATCCAGTTTGTGGGGCCAGAGTTAGACCCCCTAAAGGTTGCTTGGACCTTTATGATGCTCCGGCGACCGGGGCATTCTCCTCGCATCGTCGGGCGTATCACTTATGCCTCAAGTTATATTCCTTTGTCTCTGGCTTACAAGGATACACTGCGGCAAATTCCTGGCACGTTTATTAACGACGCCAGGGCTGCACATGAATTTGATCAGGATGCTTACGACCGGGATGAAAAGTTTGAACTTAATGGGCTGGAATCGTGTATGGACTACTACACTCAATTATTAACAAACCCCAGTGAAAGTATCCTTCACCTTGTCACTGACCATCGGTTTGCTTTCGACCAGGAAGTAGCAGAAGCTTTCTACCAGTCATGCCGCTCCGTTGGAGTAGCAGACATTACTGCTATTATTGGACGTTAATTTCGGATGATTAAATCGCACCACGGAGTCCTCGCGGCTCCGGTTCACATAAGCCCAGAGTGTAAAAAAGAGTTGATTCAGCGCGTGTCAGATCTTGAGCTGCATTGCGTTGCCATCAGTCAAGTTAAAACCTGGGAAGAAACAGATAAAACCGTCTCTACCTGGTTTCAGAAACTTAAACTCAGTTACCAGGAGTACTACCCAGCAGCCCCAATTGATCATGATGCCGGGTTCATGGTAGCCAACAGCTCTACTGCTCAACGCGAGACCGTTCTAAGTTCCTTTGCAAAGACTGTCTCCGGACAAAATATTCTTCATGTCGCTGGCATCATTTTTCTATCTACGGCTGAAGAGACCGTCATTGAATTTCCGCACCTTCACTTGACGGTTAAACCTAAACCGGACACCGGTTTACTGTTCCCTTGCAATTGGATCTACGAGCCCCGTATTGAGTTAGTTTCAACGCCAATTACTACAATTACGACATTTTTTGGACATGGCTAAACGTCAGCGCACCACGCCTAAAAAGGCAGATAAGATTCAACCAGCACCTTTGCAAGACCCAGCCGCATTCTTTCAAAGCGCGGTCTTCCCAATATATTTACAGAGCGTTCCACAGGGCGTTCCAGTTTTATTTAACAGTGACAATGGGTTTTATTACCCAGATAGTGCCTATGATTTAAGTCGGTTGCAGCATCTAGTTTTTGACGCTTCCCCTCGACTTACTTTTCAAGGGTACGCAACCGCCGATGCAGCCTCAGCCACTAAAGACCTTGAGACAGTACAAGCCTATCTACGTGGTGATGAGACCATTAGTCCTTACCGCATTCAACTACGGCTGTTTGATGTCTACGACACTAAGAACCCGCAGGCTCCCTACCGAGAGCGGTTGCACTTTCTCAGTCAGTTTGGCCTTGATCACGGCATTAACTATACAATGTCTTCTACAGCCACAGCGCATACGCTGAATCTGATGTTTTCGATCGCGGCTAAACTACAAACCTCTGTACTGTTCCGTGATCCAGAAGCAACATTCTACCCAGGAGAGGTAAATGGCAAGACTGGGTGTGCAGGACAGACTCAGGTTATTGACCTGAAATTTGCTGAAGCTGTTATTACACAATTGACGTTCGATCCACTCATTGTTAATATCCAGGTCGAATGTCAACTCAGACCATCGCGTCAAGTCGTTCAGGCTGAGTATCGCTGTGAATCGACTGAGGAGTACAACTTAATCGCAACTCAACAAGAGTCTTATCTTCACAAATGTTGCCTGCTTGCGACGAACGGGACGAACGATTGGTTCGTCACTCGAATGTTGAACAATTGATGACTACAATTCCATGTGAAGGCACCTATAACTCAGGGAAAATAGTTAAGGCGCTTGAAATCTACCAGACAGGCAGTTGGGTTAATCTTGGCATCGGTATAGACCCTTATACAGACCGTATAATCATGGGTCCATCGGCTCTCTTTAATGTCCTGTATCGCTTATTAACAACACAAGGACTTTTATCCACCAGTGATTTGCTCTACGTTCAGACTGAATTGATTGAAGACCAATCGCTTTTCAGGCTGGGGGCTATAAGCGATAAGTGGCAACTTTATCTCCAGACCCTACCTCAACCGCGTCAAGTTTCTGAATGTTCAGTGACGTTGCTGCCTGCATTAAACCACTTCGCTTTGTTGTTCTATGTTCAAGATTCTGTAGCGCCAGCGTCCGTGGCAACTTCAACTAGGTCTGTGTTTAAGCTTGACCTCTCACTACTGGTTGCAGAGGCTCTTATAGTGACGCTCATTGAGCACTATAAACAAATCATCCCCCCGGACCACGCTCCGCGCCTTCAGTTTCTTGAACGGTCCCTAACAGACACGGTTGCTCATGAAAAGTTATCTTCAGTCGGCTAAGCCTAGAATCAAAATTCAATCTACCTCCAGGTTCAGCTGTTGGGTCAGACGACAACTCAGGCGGGGAGCCAGTGAGCAAGTAAACTTGTTTTATCTTTGCCTATTTGGTTTATCAACTCTTTATGCCTTGACTACCAACACGGTTGCTCCTAGGCTCACCGTGGCGATCGCCACGGTAAGCCTAATCCTGTTCCCTCGCCTGCCCTTGTTGCTGCTCTGGTTGTTAGGAGTTTTTCCCTTAAGAGCTTATATTCATACCCAAACCCTTAATAACGTAAAAATTGAGCAGCTAGCTGGAGATATTCCAATGTATGTGCTGCGGGTTGATAATCTCTCTGTCACCGCACCAGACATGGTCACAGGTATGATTGAGATGGTTAACCTGGTGCAATATAACTTAGTTATCCAGTACACTCACGGCGAACGTATCCATACTACCGCCCCTTACTTAACTCTTTTAAGCTACTCGTTCAATGGGTGATAACAAGATCAAGACCATGTCGATGCCCAAAGATTTCTGGGCTGAGGTTGAGCCTTATATTCCTGAAAAAGACTTCTCAGCTTATATGCGGCTGTTTTTTCAGGCAATACAGACTGGAACAATTACGCTTGACCCGCATGAGGTCAAAATGGTGATTCACAGCGAGGCCGTTGTGACTCTAGAGGGAGTCTTTGAAGTTATTCCTGATTCTCAACCACCTCATGCTGCTGCTTATCCGGAAGTTATCGCCGATGAGCCTCCTGTGTATCATCCTCGTCCGTTGAGAGTCGAAGTTGTCAGTCCTTTGGAGGCAGTTGACTCGACGCTTATTCCTGCGACTGAACTGCGCGAGCCTGAAATTTTGGTCGAAGACTCAACGGCGGTTACACTGACTGTCTTGGGCCAAGCAGACGTCGCCTATGTTAACTCTGTGACCGACCCACTAATGGTAGAAGTCTTGCCCGGTCTAGAATGTCCTATTGACGAGTCATTCTGGTACAGCACGGCCAGCTTTATGGCTAGAAATTTATGTCTCATGCTACCCAACAAACTACAGGAAACAGCAGTCAGTTTGTTCGAGTCCTATAGCGATCTGCAAATTATTGAACCAGACGTTGAGATTGACTCGTTATTAGATGCAGCTGAAAGGACTTTCTTTGAGGTGATGGCGGCATGACCAGTGAAATTGAATTCAAACAGCTAGTCGCCAGAGTCGAATACCTCGAAGCCGTCTTTCAGGTATTAGGCGTACCAGGACTGTTGATGACCCCAAATCAAGCTGCGAAATTACTCAATGTGTCACCCACCTGGATCATTCAAGAGATCCGATTGGCCGAAGAGCTGCGACTGATTAATGAACAGCCCCATCTAAAGCTGGGCGTTCACTATGAATCTCACGAAGGGTCTACCTCTGACACTCCAGCTTGGAAAGTTAACGTTAAAGCCTTCCAAGAGTTTCTTAAACAACCGCGCGAAGCTCGTAAGCCTTCAGCTAGGGCCCTTGACCGTCGGAATCGACTGCATAGTAAGCCTGCGTAGCCTGTTGAAATTTAGTCTTAAATACATCTGGCTCCCAAAATGTGCTGTAGGTCGCACGATGAATGAACTCCGAGTGACCCATATTCTTGGAAGCCAGAAAGACATCTAAACCAGCTTCATAACAACGACGAGCGTAGGCGTGACGTAACCCGTAAGGAGGCCAGTTTACTTTTAACTTAGACCTAAACCAAGCGGTTAACTTTTTATTAAAAGCTTCATAGCTTAGTAATTTCAACTTTGGTGGCAACGACAAAGGTTCAAGGTGCATATCTTGCCATGACTTCGCTTTCAAGACAAAAATTTGCCGTTTACCAGTTTTTCCTTTACTCACAAACACATAGGGAGGATTTTCTGTCAATCCCTCAAATTGCATATTTAAGATCTCATGTGGACGACAGCCCGTATAAGCCAACGTTTGAAAAATTAATCGCCACAGTTCGTCCAACTCAAAACTTTGTTGCCAAGCCTGATAGACTTCTGCATCAGTCGGTACATAACGGACGATTTGTTTATTACTATAACTTCCTCGAAGCGATCTGAGCCGCGCTAAACTGTCAGCGGACCAACCCACAAATCTACCAAAGTGACAGAAAGCATCAACTATTTTCTTGCGAGTTGATTTATTTGGGTCAACTTCACGCACGATAGCAATTGCCAAGTCTACTGACAAAGGGTCTGTTTGAGGCAATCGTCGCAGATAAGTTAGATAATTACTATTGAATGTTGCCTCTGCATCTTTCGTATAAGTCCTGCAATCCCAATAATGTTGTTGGAACGCCTCGATTGCTTGAGCAAAAGTCTGGATGGAAGCTTGAGGTGCTTTAGCCGGTAGAATGTTATCCCAACTAAACCGATCGTACATTAGGTCTAAGTCAATCTGTCGCGCCTTTAGTTCGGCTGCTTTCAGTCCGACCAGATTGGCCTTACAGCCTGTTTTGATTGACGTACGCTTTGGCGGCTGACCGACTGTTTTAGCTGGGAAAACCCCACGAATGTAAAGTTTTTGGCCCACAACAATAATATCGCACTGATGCAAGCTGCGATTGATCGTGCTTCTTAACTCATCAAACGATTGTTTTGGCATGGATAAACTTAAAATCTATCCAGATTCTATCCAAAAGTACCGATGGGATAACTGCAAAATTTGAAAAAGTTAAAAATATCAAAATTGAAAACGGCAGCACAGGTTAGCGCTCAGTAAGCTGTCTGGCCGCCTCAAAACCTGGATGTGCCTTCAATAGCCCCTACTGCACCAATGTCAATCTGTCCTAAGTTGGGAACTTGGTCTTGTTCAAACTATACAGGCAGCTTCTCTGTCTGAAGTGAGAAATTTTGGGGCGATCGCGACCCATGATCGCCATCAATCCTTGGCCTTGCGGCCCCTTTCGGTGCTAAGCGTAGTCCCTGTTACCCAGGGAAGATGACGACCGGGCTAGGATTGAAAATATTAAAAGAAATTAACAAAACAGATTTGTAACGTCTAAATTAATGGTGAAACTGTTTTAAAACGCTAGCAGCCGTAGACCAACAAGGATCTTTTGACTTATGTCACGTACCAATACATCAGCGCCGCATCGGGTTGTCGTAATTGGCGGGGGGTTCGGTGGTCTGTATGCCGCAAAAGAACTGGGGCGATCGCCCGCCCACGTCACCCTAATCGACAAACGCAACTTTCATTTGTTTCAGCCCTTGCTCTATCAAGTGGCCACGGGTACCCTTTCCCCCGCTGATATTTCGTCGCCCTTACGCGGCATTTTGAGCAACCGTCCCAATACCCAGGTGTTGATGGATGAAGTAGTAAATATTGATCCCCACCAGCAAAAAGTCATCATGCGGAGTCAGTCGGTGGAGTATGACACGCTGGTGGTGGCGACGGGGGTGAGTCATCACTATTTTGGGAATGACCAATGGCGGACGACCGCACCGGGCCTAAAAACCGTTGAAGACGCGCTGGATATGCGGCGACGGATTTTTATGGCGTTTGAGGCAGCGGAAAAAGAAACCGATCCCGCAAAGCGGGCTGCTTGGCTGACCTTTGTGATTGTGGGGGGCGGCCCAACTGGGGTAGAACTGGCGGGGGCGATCGCGGAATTGGCCTACAACACCCTCAAAAGCGATTTCCGCAATATCGACACCACAGATACCCAAATTTTGTTACTGGAAGGGATGGATCGCATTCTGCCGCCCTACCCGCCCGATCTATCGGCCAAAGCCCAAACGGCTCTAGAAAAACTGGGGGTGACAGTGCGAACCCAAACCTTAGTTACCCAGATTGAGGAGACGGCGGTCACGGCCAAACAGGGCGATCGCGTGGAACACATCGCCACCCGCACCGTCCTTTGGGCCGCCGGGGTCAAAGCCTCTGGCCTAGGCCAAGTATTAGCCCAGGCTACGGGTGCGGCGCTGGATCGGGTAGGGCGGGTCGTGGTCGAACCGAATCTCACGGTAGCGGGCTACCCCAATATTTTTGTCATTGGCGATTTGGCCAACTATGGCCACCAGGGCGATAAACCCTTACCCGGTGTGGCTCCCGTCGCTGTGCAACAAGGGCAATTTGTCGCCAAGTTCATCAAAGCCAAACTGGCTAACCAGCCCCTCCCCACGTTTAAATACGACGATGTTGGCAATCTCGCTGTGATTGGCCAAAACAAAGCCGTTGTGGACTTTAAGTTCGTCAAATTCTGGGGGCCAATGGCCTGGTTTATCTGGGTCTTTGCCCATATTTACTACCTGATCGAGTTTGATAACAAGCTCATTGTGTTGTTGCAGTGGGGGTGGAATTACTTCACGCGCCATCGGGGTGCCCGGATCATTACGGGTGAAGCAGATTTGGTGCAGGTAGATGTGGCCGCGAATGGGGATTACCGCCCCGGCGCGAAACCGAAATCTCCCCTAGAGGTATAGGTTTTTTAAAACCAAAACAGCTAGAGTCTCCGTAAGTTTTCGTAAAGGTCGCGTTGATTTGTCGAGATTGACTTGATTAAATCTTTACAAATCCCGTTGTGTCCTGTTAAGTTGTCCCTAAATTTGCAGTTAATCCCCGAAATTCCGCTTGGAAAGCCGGAGATTAGGTAGAATGCTGAGAGCAAACCAAGGCGTTACTCCTTGGCTCCAGGTTCCTGCACAAATTAGGGGCTGCTAGTGACCAGTGGGGCCAGAGGCCGAGGGCGAACCTTTACTATACAAAGCTCACCAGAGAGACTCACCTTATGACTTTTCTGTTTCGTTCTGCTGATTCTCGCCTTGCATCTCGGCTATCGTTGCAGGCGGCTCCCAGTCAAATTGCGGCAACCCCCGCTGAGATGCAGTCTGCGGATGCTGGGCAAACTGCGAAGGTCATTCCGTTTTATCGTCAGGGTAGCGTACAGCTCGTTGGGGGGGCGATCGCCGAAGCTCCCACGGTTTCCCCGGTTTCCATTGCTGAGCGGATGGCCTGGAAAAAGCAGGCATTGGCCTCGCGGGAATACGCTAGAATTTTGCGGCGGGGCGGTTCCCTCAGTCTTTGACTGGTGCTGTTAGGGTTTAGCGGACAGATTGATAGAATTGACTGGATTTCCTTGTCCTCTGCGCTGTTGCCTGTGGTCTGGGGCCGATTTGACGCTCAATCAGGTCAGGATGGGTTGACCGTTGTTGCTTTGTTGAGGCGACGTTCAACGACGAGACTAATGGCGATAAACAGCACGGTTAGCCCCTGAATTGCGTCCACGATGGTGATGGGGACTCCGGCACTGCGTTGCATCACGTTTGCGCCGCTGCGGAGGGCACCAAAGAAGAGGGCAATTAGGCTTAGGCCAGCGAAGTTCCCACGGCTCAGGATGGCGATCGCGATCGCGGTGAAGCCATAACCGGGCGAAAAATTTTCAAACAAGCGATACCGTAACCCCATGACTTCTCCGGCTCCGGCGAGTCCGGCACAGCCGCCTGCGATCGCCAAGGCTGCCATGATGGTGCGCCGCACGGACATTCCGGCATACCGAGCGGCGATGGGATTTTGGCCCACGGCTTCGATCTGATATCCAAATGGAGTGTAAGTCAGCGCCATCCAGGCGAGGATTGTAGTCGCGATCGCCACCACAATGCCAGCGTGGGCCTGGGTTTGGGGCAAGAGGATAGGTAGTTGGGCGGTTGGCTCCAGCGGCGGACTAAACGGGCTGGGGGCATTGGGTTCCAGCATTGGCCCACTCACCAGATAGCTCACAAAATACTGGGCGACATAGTTGAGCAAGAGCGTGGTGATGACTTCGTTTACGCCGCGAAAGGCTTTGAGATAACCGGGAATAAGGCCCCAAAGCGCCCCGAACAAGAACCCGCCGCCCAAGGCCAAAGGGACATGGAGCCATAGGGGAAAGCCGTGGAGATACAACCCGGCGATCGCGCTGCCCAATCCCCCCATATAAATCTGGCCTTCGCCACCGATGTTAAATTGTCCCGCCTTCAGTGCAATCAATACGCCCAAAGCGGTTAATAACAGGGGGGCCGCTTTCGTCAGGGTGTTGCCCAGGCCATAGTAATTCAGCAATGCTTCATTGAACAGGACAGAGTAGGCTGGAAGGGGATTGACCCCGGCGATCGCGATCAGCCCTGCCCCAACGCCTAACGCTAACCCAATCGCCGCAAGGGAGGACGCGATAGGCCACAACCAATGAACTGACCGCTGCATGGAACTCATCCTGATTGAGGATAACTCTCCGCGCTGGCCCAAAGGCTCCAGACTGGGAGACAGACCAAATATTCTGTAAATACTGGTTTCGGACGTTCAGGTCAAGTCTTTGGCTAAATTTAGCGAGAGAAGGGGGCGATCGCGCGACGGTTGAGTGGGTGCGGGGCTAGGGGCCAGATGGGCCATCGGTAATCACGTCAACCACTACGCCTGCCGGTGGCCCCGGATCGGGCATTGGCGCTGGGGGAGGTGCTATTTCTATAGGGAGCGGCGGCGTTTCTTGAATGACGGGTAAATCGGGGGAATTGGGAGGATGGGCGGGCGGCGGCTCTGGGTCAAACTGGCGCGAGGGTGAGGGAGCCGAGTAAGCGGGGCGTTGGGGGGGCGAGTCGGGGTAAGAAGGGCGACGGCGACGACGACGGGGATGATGACTGAAGGTGGGTGGGGCGGGCGATCGCCACTGGGCCTGGGCAACGGTTTCGGGACGACGGCCTGAGCGACGGGCGGGAACTGAGGGGGGTGCGTATTGAACTGAGCGCAGGGTTTCGGGGGCGGCAATGGAGCGGGCTGGGGCCACAGGTTGCGGACGGACGACGCTGGTGGTAGTGGTAGGGAGCTTGGCGGGGGGGGCACTGGCGGGGGGGGCATTGGCAGCAAGACTGGGAGCCGCTGGGCTGGGGCGGGCAATCGGGCTGGGAGATGGCGAAGGGCTGGGAGATGGCGAAGGGCTGGGGGCGATCGCGAGTTTTTGGAGCAAGGCGATCGCGGTTTGGTTGGGGAGTGCCTGGGTAAATGCCTGGAACAGGTTGCCGCGCACGAGGCTTTCAACTTCCGTGGGCAACATCAGCCGCACCGGGCCAACGGCATCCCCCACCAGGGACAGGGTGAGCTTTTGGTTGGGGCCGAGTTCCAGGTTTTGCACAGCGGCATTGCCGGGAATCGCAACCTTGACCCGACCGGCCAGGACTTTGATTTGGCCCAAGGTGCCTGCCCGCTCTAACACGTAGATGGCTTTGTCGCCCGTTGCGATCGCCGCGCCCACACAGCCATCCACTCCAGCAAGCAGAATTTGCCCCTGACTGAGTTGCAAGCAATCCAATTCAAGGGTGAGGGTGGAATTTTGGCCCAAGCGAGCCACAACGGTTTCATTTTGGCGCAGGCTCGCAGCGTTGGTTGCTGTCGTGAGCTGTTGCCCCGTTGTAATGCGATCGCCGACCTGGGCCGGACGCTGATTCGCCTGGACGGTTTGTGTGTCGGTTGCGCCGATAATTTCCGCGATCGCCAACTGCCGCAGGGGTTGCGCCGCCCAGGCGACGTACATGGCCACCGTGGCCAACACTAACCCAACCCCACTCACCAGCAACGGCAACGCCCAAGAGGGGAAAGGGGAAAGTTGCCAGCGATTTCGACCAACCTGGAGCATACAAACCTCTCAACACCGGGTAGATTTAATGGAAGATCTACGCCGCTTCGGAAACACTATCCGGAGAGTTGACGGCAAGGCGTTCCAAATAGTTGCGCGGGAGGTGGGGAAATGTCCAATACGTTGGTGTCTGTGGGCTGGTTACAAGACCACTTGGCCGACCCCACGATCGCGATCGTCGATTGTCGTTTTGCCCTCACCGACCCCACCGCTGGCCAACAGCACTATCACCAGGGCCATATTCCCGGTGCCCACTATCTAGATCTCAATCGGCACCTGGCTGGCCCAGTCCAGCGCCACGGCGGACGGCATCCCCTGCCCTCAATTCCCGCGCTGACGGCCACTCTGCGCCAAATTGGGGTTAATTCTACGGGCGATCGCGGCCCGACTCTGGTCGTGGCTTACGATGATTCCCGGTTTGCCTTTGCGGCGCGGTTGTGGTGGCTGTTGCGGTATTTAGGCCATGACCGGGTAGCGGTGCTGGATGGGGGCTGGGCAGCGTGGCAGGCAGCGGGTGCCCCCATCGAGACGGCAGCCCCAACGGCTCAACCGGGGAACTTTACTCCCCAAGTGCAACCCCAGGCCGTGGTAGACATTCACCAGGTCAAAGCGCAAAAAGACCAACCCGGCGTTGTTTTGGTGGATTCGCGGGAGGGCGATCGCTATCGGGGGGAGCGGGAACCGATTGATCCCGTGGCAGGGCACATTCCTGGTGCGGTCAATTATCCCTGGGCCGAGGTGACGGATGCTCAGGGTTTGGCGCGATCGCCCGCTGAACAACGCCACCGTTGGGCCGCGATCGCCGATGCCGATACCATCATGGTGTATTGCGGTTCTGGCGTAACGGCTTGCGTCAACCTGCTGTCTCTGGATTTGGCCGGAATTACAACAGGCAAGCTCTATGTGGGCAGTTGGAGCGATTGGTGTTCCTATTTGCCCGTCGCCGAAGCCGAAGCGCCCTAGAAAATCGCTAAGTTCAACGACACGCTGACCCCCAACACAAAACTGTTAAAGTCAATGCCGGGTTCGGTTGAGTTGCCGAAGCTGATCCCGCCGTAGACGCTGGTTTGCACATTACGAACTGCCGTCCACGAAACCCGCCCTAGCAACTGATGGTAAATATCGGTGCGGGGCACCACGGTGTAGCTAGTTGCCGCCAGTTGGTAATCGAGACCGAGCTGCATATTGGTGGCCAGGTCATAATTCAGGGATAAGTAGAGGACGTTGAGAATCCGCGATCGCTCCTCTGGCTCGGCAAAACCCACGCGCAGTTGGTACACACTATTTAAAGAGAGACGCTTGGCCAACTGATCCCGCCGACTAATTTCCAGCCGCAATGCATGGTCATTCAGAAACCGTGTCCCAGCCGGAAACCCAGGTAGGTCGTCGCTCGCAATGAATAACTGTTGGTTCGTCCAGCCAATTTCTCCCCACATCACCGGGGATAGTTGCTGCAAAATCCCAGCCCGAACCCGCAACTCGTCGTAGCTGAATTCCGGGACTTGGAAATAGCGACTAAAGGCTCCGTCTACGGAAGCAATGATATAAGTGCGGGGGCCAAGCTGGGGCAACGCCAATAAGCCAATCGACGGACGCACCAGGCCATCATCTACTGGGTCGATGCCCAGTAAAACGTTGTCACTACGGAAAAAATCAACCCTGGGCACAAGGTATAACACCGGGGATTTGGGCGGTGGCGCACCCGGAAATAGGGGGTCTTGTAAGCGCAGACACCCCAACTCCGGATCGAAATTCGGACATTCTTGAAGAACTGGCGGCGGTGTGGGATTGCCGGGATCAGCGGCGATCGCGGGCATTGGCCCCAACTGACCTTGGCCCCAAAGATTAACCGGCAACGGCGGGCCAGTTTTAGCCGGAGCAGTGGGGGGCGGGGCGGGGGCCAACGGAGCCAGGGCTGTCGGGGCGATCGCCCATTGCGGTTCGTCTACAGGTGTTGGGGGCAGTGGGGCGATCGCGGACGGAGCCGCTAACAAGTCTTGCGCGGTTTGGGACTCTCGCCCCGCCAACCACTCAGTCTTCAAAACAGACTGGGGCGATCGCCGGGATGCGTCGATTTCGCCTGGTTGAGTTCCAGGGGCGATCGCGTCCAGTCGCACGGCCTCCGGCAGTGGCCCAACCCAACTTATCCCTGGGCTGTCCACGGCGCGATCGGCCCCAGCATCGCCCAACGCTTCAGCCATTGCTCGCCCAGACAGTCCTTTTTGTGGGTGCAATTGCCCATCTGGCACACCGTTTTGACCTGGCGAGGCGATCGACGGCCCCAGCGGTGCCCGAATATTTTCTCTCGACGTGGCATTTTTGCTGCTGACACGGGCAAACGGGCTGACCGAAACTCCTGGGCCTGTTGCTCCTGTTGCTTCTGTCGCCGGGGCCGCTGCTGCTAGAAACCCACTACTCGCCGCCCAAACGCCAAACCCGAACCAAAGATAAAGAAATCGAGATAAGAACAATAATTCGGCACCAAACCGACTCTGCTGAATAAAAACCGTATATCTACTGATCTTTTGGGTACTCCCCATCGTGGTTAACCTAGCGCCACTGCTATATATTCTGGGACTGGATAATAGAAATCATAGATGCTTCTGTCTATATAGGCTGAACCTGAGATCCTTTGACATCCCCCAAAGTAGGCATTGTTACAACCATCAAAGAACTTTTACAATGCTGATACCGTAAATCCCCTAAGGGAAATATGAAGATTTAATCAAGCCTGCTGGCTAATATACCCTTAAGGAAATTTACGTAGCTATGATGAGGGGGCTTCAGGAATCCTATCGCGATTTTATGAAGCGATTAAAAAGGGTACTAAAACGCTTGGAGTCTTATGGTTAGCCGCAACCTCCCTGCTTTCAGCATTGCACTGTGTAGCGCCGCGCTCTTCGCTTCGTTACCAGCCCAAGCCAATACACTCTTGACTAAGGCAACCTTGCAGCGAGTGCAAAACAGGGTTGACTTGACTAAGAACAATGCTGTGCAAGCGGCAAAACGCTCTGACACGATGGTGCCGGGGGATGCGCTGCGAACCTACCAAAGTGCCCTGGCCGATTTGAAGTTTAATGATAATTCCTTGGCGCGCATTGGCCAACAGGCGATCTTTCGGTTTCGGCCTAATACCCGTTCGTTTGAGCTTAAAAATGGTACGGCTTTATTTTTAATCCGGCCCGGTCAAGGCACAACTAAAGTCCGGACTCCTAATGCTACCGCTGGTATTCGGGGTTCTGCGCTCTTTGTGCGCTACATTGAAGCGACAAATGCCACGATGATTGGCGCACTGACGAACAGCGATATTGAGGTGGTTGTGCCCAATTGTGGGGCCAGCAAAACAAACGTTGTGAATAACCTTGAAACCGAGGAGCAGGCAACCAGCGAAACTTGCCCTAAGGTTGTCTTAAAGGCTGGGCAGATGGCGGTTGTTTATCAAAACCAACTGAGTGTATATCCATTTGACCAGCGTCGTTTTCAGGAAACTAGCCCTTTCTTTAAGGGGATTGACTGGAACGAAGCGCCGATCGCGGTGAAAGCAGAAATTGAGACGGCATTGGCTGGGCAAGCATCCTTTGGCAAGGTGGCGCAGGAAAATCCTGCTTGGCTCACGGCTGCTAGCGAATTACCCGATCGAGCAGCCTCGATGCAGTTGAATCCAGCCGTGCCGTTAGTGCCTCCTGGGGCTGCTTCGGTGTCTTCGATTGATCGGGCGGTGACGGGGGTCTTTCCGGCAAGTACGCCCGCGATCGCAGGGCCAAGCACAATCAATCAACCGCCGATTGTGGCCTCGCCACCCGTCGGGCCTGGGCCAGCTACGCCTGTTCAACCACCGGCACCACCACCAGCCGCAGGCCCAATTGGGCAGCCGATCGCCCGCCCAGAACCTTCGGCCCCCGTAGTACAACCGCCCAGCCGCCCCGAACCAACGCTGAATATGCCCGCTCCAGTGGCCCCTCCTGTCGCTCCGATCACACCACCCTCGCCGATTGCGCCCCCGCCATCAGCCCCGATCGCTGCGCCGCTGCCCCGACCTGAACCTGTGGTTACGCCGCCTACTGCGCCTGTCGTTACACCGCCTGTGGTTTCGCCGCCCTCGCCCCCTGTGGCAGCGCCCCCCGTGGCAACGCCCCCTGTGGCCCCCCCCGCTAGCCCCGTCACCAACAATACCCCCGCAGGCATCGGTGGCCAAGGCGCATCCACAGCACCGCTTGATCCGCCAGCAGTCCAACCTGGCATTGCGGCCCCCGGCCCTTCGCCGAATGCGTCGCCAGCAGCCGGGGGTGGGGTTACGCCACCTGGAGCCACTGCTCCCCGGCCTGAGCCAAGTGCGCCTTAAGGGGCGGTAGCATTGGGAATCTGTGCCCTTGGGTTCGTGCTCTATGCCGACTCCAGCGCCCTCAGGACACTCAAGGTATTGGCACAGTCAATTGCACCCTTTTCGCTGCCCTTGGCCATACTGTATTCACAAGCGTTTAACTGTACCTCTATGCCCTGCGGTAGCTCGACTGCGGGGCAGTTTTATTTTTAAAGTTTTTGATTAAAGTTTTGCTTGGTGCTTGGGGGTGGCCCTTGGCGATGGCGGGACGGGCCACCACAGCGGGGATGGCTACCATTGTGACCGACTGTTGCGACGAGATTTCTGGGCGGTGTGTCGTCGTTGAGGGGCACCGCAGGGGAGCAGGGTGAAAAAATTGCCCCTCATTTTGGCGGGTATCGTTCTAGCCATGTTCTTTAATGGGAAAGTGTATGCAGATTCGCCGAAGGGTAGCGATCGCTGATGAAACTCAAAGATCCGATTAATTTACATAAGGGAACCACTGCGCTGGTGGTATTGGCTTTGATGGTGATTTACCAAAACTTCACCCTCGGCCCGTGGATTTACTTGGCGTTGCATGGCACCTACGGGATTTTATGGTTGCTGAAAGACCGCATTTTTCCCGATCGCCAGTGGGAACAGGAGATTTCTACAGGATTGGGGATGGCGACCTTTGGGCTGGTGAGTTTATATTGGGTGGCTCCCTGGCTATTGATCAGTCGAGGGACTGTGCCGCCGCTGTGGCTGGTGGCGATCGCCGTGGCGCTTAATATTCTGGGGGTGTTCTTGCATTACACCAGTGATGCCCAAAAATACTACACCTTGAAATATCGACCGGGCTTAATCACCGACGGGTTTTTTGCCCGTTGTCGCAATACTAATTATCTGGGCGAAATTTTGATCTACGGGGCGTTTGCCTTGCTAGTTCAACACTGGTTGCCCTGGGCTATTTTGGGGCTAATCGCAATGCTTGTTTTTTGGCCCAATATGCGCCGCAAAGACCAATCCCTGTCTCGCTATCCGGAGTTTGCGGCGTATCAAGCGCGATCGGGTTTGATCTGGCCCCAACTGTGGCCCCCAGCGGCCTCGGCTGCACCGTTTACCCCGGAGGACTTGGAGTGAGGCGTTTTCCTCGGTGGCTGAATGGGGTATTGGTTGGATTGATTGTGCTGGGTGTGGTGTTTCGGTTTGTTAACCTGAATCACAAAGTTTATTGGCATGATGAGGTGTATACCACCATGCGGGCTGCGGGCTATACCCGGAGCGAGATTGATGCTGAACTGTTTCAAAATCGCCAATGGCAGGCGAGGGAACTGCAACGGTATCAACAGATTAAGCCTAATAGTACGGTGCTTGATACGGTGCGATCGCTGGCCCTGGAAGATCCCCAACATCCGCCGTTGTATTTTGTCCTGACTCGGAGTTGGATGCAGGCGCTAGACTGGCCCCTGAGCACCCTGTTCCGCAGTTCTTTAACGACTCAGCGATCGCTCCCGGCCTTGCTGGGCGTGGCGGCCCTACCTGCTATGTATGGGTTGGCCTGGGAGTTGTTTGGGTTGCCATCTGTGGCGTTACTGGCAACGACCCTCCTCGCGCTGTCGCCGTTTGATGTCTTATTTGCCCAAACTGCCCGCCAATACAGCTTTTTGACGTTGATGGTGATCGTCAGCAGTTATTGTTTGGTGCGGGCCATGCGAGTCTTGCAAGCGCAGGGGCGATCGCGGCCTTCCCCGGTGCGATCGCAATCCCTTTGGGCGGCATGGGGAAGTTATGGCCTATCGGTGGCGATCGGTCTCTATGTGCAGCCCTTTTTTGGCCTGACGGTGCTGGGCCACATCGCTTATGTCGGCGGGTTGTGGTATTTCACCGCACGGTGGCGGCGATCGCCCCTATGGCGCTGGTTTGGGGGGAGTGTGGCGGGGGCATTGGTGCTTTATAGCCCGTGGATGGCCGTGATGATTCTCAATCGCGATCGCGCCTTGGCGACAACCAATTGGTTGCAAGACCCCGTTGGCCTGGGCTATTTGCTCAAATTCTGGCTCCTGAGTTTCACCGCCCTCTTTTTTGATCTGGATTTTGGCTACACCAACCCCTGGACGTGGATTGCCCGCCTACCGTTTTTGGTTTTGATTGGAGCCTCGGTGTATGTCCTCTGTCTCCGCACGCCGCCCAAAACCTGGCTCTTGCTCGTCACGGCGATCGCGGTGCCCTTTTTAATCCTCGCTTTACCGGATCTCCTTTTTGGGAGCAAACGCTCTACCATCAGCCGTTATCTCATCAGTTGCTATCCTGCAATTCAGTTAGCTGTGGCCTACTTTTTGGCCCTGCAATTTAGCGCCAAACCGCTTTATAGTGGGCGATCGCCCAAACCACTGCCCAGCTACAGTCCGCGCACATTGTTACCAGAAACCTTCACCCGGTTGAAACCCTGGCTTTGGCGTAGTCTGTTTGCGCTTTTGGTCGTTGGCAGTTTAACGTCTTTAACCGTCAGTGCCTTATCCAATAGTTGGTGGAATCGCGATTTAAGCTATTTCAATGATCAAACCGCCGACTTACTCAATGCCCAATCCAATGTTGTGCTGGTGAGCGATCTTGGCCCGGAACAAACCAACACCGGCGACCTGATTTCCCTGAGTTATCGTCTGCGCCCCACGACTGAACTCTTGCTCTTAAAAGACGCGAACTTTGTCGATACCATGTCTTTTCAAAGTGCTTTGCAAGGCAAAACCGCGATCGCTTTTCGCCCTACACTCGCCTTACAACAACGCCTCGAAGCAATGAACGGCCCCCTATCAAAGTTGCTCGAAGGTGAACGATTGTATGCAATTTCTCTACCCTAATGTAAATAAAGTCGTTACAGAAATTCGCGATCGCCTCCGGGCCGTCTATTCCAAGTAATTCGTTCGTTTGTCCCTTGGAATCACGTAAACTCATTTGCTTACCCTGCCAAAAATGAGTAAAACAAGAAGAAATGTAAGTTAAATTTCTTAGGATTTCCACTTTGCTATTTCTAACGCTAAATTCACCTAATTTATCTTGGCATCCATTTGGGAGAAAGTAGCGCGGGATCAACCTTTCACCCTTTTTCGCAGATAACCAAACTATCGCTTGATCCCCAAATCTAGCGCAACGGAACAATCGCAATACGCCAAATCTGCCCCCAAGACTGTAAATTTATTCAACGAACCTTCATCTTTAATCAGTACATTCTCTATACTGATTATCACCAAGATCCTAAGTGGTGGGGATCACTCGTAAGCATTTTCATTAACTCCAATTACTCTATTGCTCACCAGGAGGAAGGCATGGCACTCGCGCAAAGTCATAGCTTGAAAAATATTTATGGATTACTAATGGTGAAAAGCTTCTTACTTTGGGTATTTACTCTAATTGTTTGCTTGTTAGTTGTTGGTTTTCCACTTGTGATCCTTATGGTCACAGGCGGCTCATTGTTAGCCGTTATTTTGCAGTCCGTTGTGCCCATGAGTTCAGTGTTGCTTGTGGCCGGTGGCATTATTGGGCTAAATATTTTGGCGATTATTTTTGCAGCCGCCATGCTGACGCTTAAAGGGGTACATCCTGACCAAGTAACCTGGCTCCGTTGGTTGCAAGGAGAAGACAATCCGCACAACTCTTCAGTCTATGCATCTTGCCCGTTAACCTGTGCAATCCACAACTAAGGCTGCTTGAACAGCATGGTTGTAGTGTGCGATTGGATGTTTCGATGTTTCCCCACCCACCCGGTTTTAGCCGGGTTTTTTATTGTTTTTACAAATAGTTTGGTCGGGGGCTATGAGTTTATAACTTAGTATCATCAATGGTGCATTGGAGGTCGTTTGAGGAGGGATTTTTTCGTTATCATTGTTCCGTTGCCGCCGAACAAAAGTTTTGTTTTCAATCGGGTAATCAAGGGTGTATGCCATATTTGCTGTTGGCCTCTGTGTAGTCTAAGTAAAGATTGGGCGGGGGCTTGGCCGCGATCTTTGCTGGCTTGCTCGGCGACCTTGCTTAAAAAGATGACCAAAGGCCGCTGACCCATTACGATAGGGAATGGTCTTCCGTTTCGTTTGATAGACAGAACTGCTCATGGTGCGATCCCCTATTTCCGTTGCCATTATTGTGGGCACGCGGCCCGAAGCAATTAAGATGGCTCCTGTCATTCAGGCATTTCGGTCTGCGCCTGATTTTGATACGCAAGTGATTTTGACTGGGCAGCACCGCGAAATGGTGGATCAGGTGATGGATTTGTTTGAGTTGCGGGCCGATCGCGATTTGGCGATTATGCAACCGAAGCAGACTCTTACAGATATTACAAGCCGCAGTTTGGCTGGCTTAGAGGCTCTTTATCAGGAGTTGAAGCCCCGTTTGGTGTTGGTGCAAGGAGATACGACGACGGCGTTTGCGGCGGCATTGGCGGCGTTCTACCAAAAGATTCCAGTGGGGCACGTTGAGGCGGGTTTGCGGACTGATCATCTGTATAATCCTTACCCGGAGGAGGCAAATCGGCGGCTGATTTCGCAACTGGCGCTACTCCATTTTGCGCCGACGAGTTTATCGGTGGAACATTTGCAGCGATCGCGGGTACCGGGTGAAATTCATCAAACCGGGAATACGGTGATTGATGCGTTGTTGTCTGTGGCCAAGCGCCAACCTCCCTGCGTGGTGCCGGGGTTGGAGTGGTCGCGTTATCGTGTGATTTTGGCGACGGTGCATCGGCGGGAAAACTGGGGAAAACCCTTAATGGAGATTGCGGATGGGTTTTTGACGGTGTTAGATAAATTCCCGGATACGGCGCTGCTGTTGCCGCTCCACCGTAATCCTACGGTGCGGGAGCCGTTGCAAGCTCGGTTAGGCGACCATCCCCGTGTCTTTTTGACGGAACCGCTGGATTATGCGGACTTAGTAGGAGCGATTCAACGGTGTCATTTGCTGTTGACGGATTCGGGCGGGCTGCAAGAGGAAGCGCCGAGTTTGGGGAAGCCGGTGTTGGTGTTGCGGGAAACGACGGAACGCCCCGAAGCAACGATCGCGGGAACGGCTAAGTTAGTGGGTACAGATGCCCACCGAATTGCGGCGGCGGCGAGTGAATTGTTGAGCGATCGCGGAGCCTACGAGGCGATGGCAAAAGCGGTCAATCCGTTTGGGGATGGTCATGCGAGCGATCGCATTCTGGCGATTACGCGCCAATATTTTGAACGAGAAGCGGGGAACGGGGACTTGTAGAGAAATTACAGGAAGCTGACTCGGTGCTTTGCTTCAGTCGGGGGCGATCGCGGCCAGTTTCCGATTAAATGCCTGAATGGCGCAGGCTTCCAAGGCTACAGTTTCCAGCGCATAGTGGCGGGCTTGGGCTTGCTGTTCAGCGGTTACACAATGTTGTTTGAGAAGATTCCGGCCCAGACGGAGATGAAACTGCTCATCCGGCATAATTCGCTGCATTGTCTTTTGCAGTGGGGGCGGCAAAAACGGCAAGATACTGGTGAAGGAGCGACAAGCCCCCGATTCTCCTGCCAGGTTATGGGCCGCAAGGCGAGCAATGGTATTGGGCAAGCTGCCATAGTAGGTTTCGACCCAGGCCACCATTTCGGGCAGGGGTTGCCACTGCGCGAGGGAGCCGCCCAAGGCTTCCAAGTGCTGATTGAGCCAGTTGAAATGATTGGCTTCGTCGGCAATTTGTTGACAAAGCAACACCATGACATCAGTTTCGGGGGTGGTTTGCAGCCATTTGCTGATGAACCGCATGGCCTGATATTCGTAGTAGGTTTGAAAACTGAGCCACTCGATGACTCTGGCTTGGGGCCAGGGGGCGGGGGGCTGAGCGGGGGTGGCAAATGCGGATTCGTCGGGGGCAGCGGTGAGGGCGCGATCGCGGTGGGCGTTCAGTTCGGCTTCGATCGCCTGCACAAAGGCGGCCCAAGGCGGCCCAGACTCTGTTTCTAAGGAGGCATCGGGAGCGTTCGTTACAGTCATGAGGACACCTCAAGCATTGAGCACAGCGCAACAGGATTGAACCGTCAATGGATCAACCCTGTAAAAAACTATAGCGTTGCGGCGAGGTGATATTGCTCGTGGCTAACGAATTTAGGCGTTAGGAGCTACGCACAGGTTTAATTTCAGCCATTTGTGCTAGGTCTAGCTGGGCTAGGTGAGAACAGCAGCCTAGACTAACGCGGCAGATTCGGTGGGGGCGGGTTCGGGTTCGGGGTCAAAGGGCGATCGCTCAATGTGAATGTATTCGCCCGATCGACAGACCCCTTTCACTTTCAACATTCGGTCTACGGCCAAACTGCCCCCCTGCCCATCGGTGAGCGTCGTCGGTTGATCCACCCATTCAAAAATGGTGAAATCTGCCATTTGTCCCGGTTTGAAGCCCCCAAATTCATTGGCTTTTTGTAAGGCTGCGGCCGGAAAATTCGTTACCCGCTCGACCACTTGGTTCAGGGTCAGGCCCAAATTGACAAACTTGGTCATCACTGTGGCCAAACCGCCAACGGTGTCGATGTTGAAGCAGTTGAGATCGGTAGACAACGTGTTGGGCAAAATGCCCTGGGCGATCGCGGCCTTAGCAATCTCAAGCGAAAAGTCATTGTTACTATGCCCCACGTCCAGCAATACGCCGCGATCGATCGCGGCCCGTGCCGCCGGAATCAAGTTCCCCGCCTCATCAAACAAGCCATGATGTTTTTGGAAGCAATGGGTTACAATATCCCCCGCCCGGAGTTGGGGCAACAAGTCGGCCGGCGGAATCACATCATCCTGGGGGAACCGACCCAAATGCACCATCAACGGCAGAGCAAAGCGATCGGCCAACGTCCGCGCCGCATCTAACACAGGCGAATTCCACTGCCCAGCCCGCCGAACAGGCCGCACCTTAAACCCAACAATCAGATGGCGATTGGCCTCCACCACAGCCGCCGCCCGCTCCACATCTTGGTTCCGGGGATTTGCCGCAATTTCTAACCGATGGGCAATAAAATCCGAGGTGGCAATGTACAACAACGAGGGGTCCATGAAAACATAGACCCGCGTTTTGGCCTGGTCAATCACCGAATGGCGAAAGGCATCAAAAGTCAAAATACCGGATGTCCCCGCGTCGGCGACCGTTGTCACCCCGGAGCGAATCCCCACATCATCAACGGGCAAACAAAAGTCTCCGATTGTATTGAAAATGTGAGTGTGAATATCAATCCAGCCCGGTGTCAGGTAAGCGCCATCCAGGTCGATGATTTGGGTATCCCATTGCGGAACCAAGATTGGGACGATTTTACCAACCGCCATATCGTCTTGCAGGATGCCTACAATGCGGCCATTTTCGACCAGCACATCCCCCCGCCCGTCAATGCCTTGCACCGAATCCAACAGATGAGCATTCCTGAAAATCGTCGCCATTGCAGTTCACACTCAGTTCACTATTCTTTACACGCCTCTAGCATAGTCCTTCACCGCTGTTAAGAAAAGCCTTCACTCCAGAAGAATACTGCGCGATCGCCAGAACAATGGGCCACACTGGAATTGGCTTGTTTGATGCAACCAAAACGATGACACCTGTTGCTGGGAAAATCGAACACTGGCCGCTGGCAATGGGGCTGCTGGCGATCGCACCCAAATCATTCCGGCTGTAGCGGTGCAAACCATCTCATCACGCCCAATCTGAAACCACGCTGACAACCTGTGTTTGCTGGTCGCGGATTTCCTGGGAGAATCGTCACAGACCATTTGGGGCAGGGGGTGTCTTCTCTTGGGTTCTCAGGGATCGGTATCAGACTGGGGCGTGAATTTATCCCATTCGGCAGTGATGCACTGGTATCGAATTGTTGTTAGCGGAGGGCAAATTTTTGATCCGCGCTAGTTCCATCAAGTTAGAATCCACAGGTTCCTGCCGGAACCGTTGTTCCTGACCAAAAAGTTGTATCACTCGTGGTCACAGCATTGGTTCCCAGCGAACCCGTTTCTACCGAAAGCGGCCCGCCAAAGAAATCATCCAGGGTCAGGGTGCCAATCGTGTTATTGAGGGGTTGAAAACATACCGTTCCACCGGGCGCAATGTTAAATACATCCAGGTCGCTCAAGGTGTTACCTGTAATCGTGTTCGATCGCAATGACGCTGCGGTATTCGCACTGTCTACATTATTCAGCGAAACACCCGATAAGCCATTGCCAGTAAGAATGTTGCTGCCTGCTAAAATACGAAACTGGGAAGTCCCGGAAGCACTGGTAAAAATGCCATAGCCAGAGTTATCGGCGATCGTGCTGTTGAGAATCGTTGTATTGAGCTGAGCCTGATCAGAAGACCGCAATAAGACTCCATCACTTTGGTTTCCAGTAATGGTGCTATTCGTTAGATTTAGATTGGCTTGTGAAGTCTCAGCCGCAATGACTTGAACACCGCCGAGTTGGTTGTTGTTGATCGTATTACTATCTAAGTTGAAAGTCCCTTGGGCACTATCTGATAGTAAAGCCTCAAATCCATTTAGGCCATTGCTCGATAGATTGTTACGAGCAATGTTGAAGGTACCTTGCGCGGTTGATTCTTGGCTAATAGAAATTCCGTTGAGTTGGTTCCCGGTCACTGTGTTGTCAGCGATGGTGAAGTTACCGCTGGAGCTATCAAGCTGTTGGACTTCAATCCCATTCGCTATGCCGCCACTATTGGTATTATTTGCGATCGCGTTATTGGTGACGGTAAAGTTCCCCGTTGCCCCATTCCGCAGGGTCAGGTTAACTCCATCGCCTTCGATCGAACTCCCTCCATTGTTGGTAATTTGGTTGCGGGTCAGCAGCAGGTCAACTTGTCCAGCATTATTGTCTAAGGCAACACCACTGCCTTGAGCCTGCTGAATTGTGTTATCAAAAATCTGAACTTGGCCTTGGACGTTGTTTAGTTGAATGCCTGCCCCTGCGGTATTGTTGATGGCATTATCTCGAATCACAAATTGACTGACATTATCTGCCAAAATACCGGGGCCAGTGGTTGTCCCGATCGCAAAACCCGATAACCCTGTGTTGTTACCCATCGTCACCGTGCCAGTGACCGTAGGCAAGACTCCAGCACCAGACAACGGTAACTGTAAGTTGCCAAATTCAGTAGTATTGATAAATTGATTTGGCCCAGTAGACCAAACCTGTACGCCATCTGGAATTGTGAAGGCAGGAATGCCGGGATTAGTGCCGGGTTGAACATACACAATGTCATTGGGTTGGGCAACTGCAAGAGCTTCTGCAACTGTTCCCGTTGGATTTTCAAAGGTGCCATTACCTGTACCAACGCCGACCACTGAATGACGGAACCGCCAAGGCTGCCCTGTGGTGGGGTTAGTCAAAAATCGTGTGTCTTGAACAACGGCTGAAATCGATTCTTTTTGTTCGTCAACAATGATATTGGAGTTACGAACAACCGAGTCGCCAAGTCGTTCTAAGAAAGGTTCTTTCAACTCCGACTTCCGAGGCCGACTAGTTGGCAAGTTTACGCCAACGGTGAAGGCAACGCTAGTGCCAAACACGCGATCGGTTGATAGTCCTAACCCCACATTGAGCAAGTCGGAAGGACGGGCTTCTAGGCGTGTGCGGAATCCAACGGCTCCATCGCTGCCAGGGGCTTTGAGGTAATACACACCACCATAACCCCGCAGTTCGCCGTCTTTCCCCAATTTGGCAACTTTACCGCCTGCTTCCAGGTCAAACCCAGTGGCAGCGGCTTCGTAATGGCGGTTGATTTGTTGTTGAATGGTGCGGTTAACGGCTAGAAAGTTACTGGTAAAGAAGGGGTTAGAAAAGGCCGAGACGGTGTTGTTGACGTTTTCAGAGACTAATTTGCGGGTGTCGCCAAGGGGCAGGTAGGCATTGGCCCGAACATCCCAGTTTTTGCCCAGGGTTTCTACACCTAAACCGACTTGGTTGAAGCTGGCATTCCCAGTATTCCGGTGATCAAAACCAACATATCCGCCATAGATGCGATCGCTTTTTTGGTCATAAACGCGATGCCCCAACACCACATTGCCACCAACACCGCCATTGGTGGGAATAACCATTTGACCTTCAGCAAAGGTAATATCTTTGCCTACATTTTGGCGCAATGGGACAAAACCACCAACCCCAAAGAAGGGGCCAGGATTGCCTAGCCAGTCATTACTGGAGAACTTACCCGCTGCACGGGGTAGGATGGTTGGCGGGGTTGCGGCGGTTGGGGCTGGAGTTTGGGCGATCGCATCAGCTTGAGCCTCAGCTGTATTGGTCGCAACGGGGCGATCGCGGCCAATGGCAGGTGTTGTCTTTGCGGTCGGCGTTGACTGAATAGAGACTTGATTTTGACTAGATTCTGCTAATGCTTGGCTACTCGGTACAGTTGGGGTTGTGGCGACAGTCTTAGTGGGTTGACTAGAAAGGGATTGGGGGATGATGGGTTGGGTACCGAGATCTGCCGCTTTCTGGCTAACGGTTGGCTGTACTTTAGAGGAATCCTTTGCCTGATTGGCAATGACCTGAGGCGCAGAGGGTTGCGGTTGTGAGCTAGGACGAGTTTCAACAACAACGGCTGATGTGGCGACTGGTTGAAGAACTAAATTTTGGTTCGGCTCCGTAACTGAATCTTTGAGAGATGCTTTGGGTGCTGCTGATACAGATATTTTTCCAGTCTCAGAAGTCAGTTGAGGCGGTTGAACTGGAGCTTTGGGCGTTGCCTGAGGTGGGGCTGAAATCTGGATTTGAGCCGGGGAGGCCGAGCTATTTTGGGCAAGGATGACAGGCTGGGAGGTAGACCGCGATCGCGCTGGGGTTGGCAGAGTTTCCGGGGGGGCGATCGCTGCTGAACGGGCTACTGGTGCAGGTGCGCTGATGGTTTGAGGGCGAGGAGCGGATTCAACCACGACTACGGGTTCAGGCTGGGCAACGGGGGTAACGCTGGTATCGGTTGAACGTTCTGGATGGCGATCGCCACTGCGGGGATTGGGATCACTAGGGCCGGGGGAAGAGTCTGGTTCAACCGTTTGGGCACGACTGGCTGTGACTAAATCAGAGACCAACAAACTAGCCGCACAGGTGATACAGGTCAGCTTTTTCGCGGACTTGGCGGAGATCATCATGGTTGCGATCGAAGATGAGGGGAATAAATTTTTGATCTATTCGCGTGCTTTGCTTGCCGCTCCGGAAAGTTTTGCAAGCAAATAAAGATGCGATGTAGACAACACCGAAACGCAAACCTGGTGAGTAATGAAGACAATGAAGCAGAGGCACTGGCGCAATCAATAGAGACTTAAACTAGCGTTGAATAAAACTGGCATAAGTTAATTTTGATCATTGCGGTCAATACCTGAATACATGCTGACAAGAAACTAAGCAGGGCGATCGCTACCATTGTGCAGAGATAGCCAGGGACGACTGTTGATAACCTCCATACCCATTAATCGCGATCGCCCCGTGGGATCAGGATAAAATCAGGAAACACACGATACTTTTGCTCACTTGAGTCGCTTTGAGCACAACTCAAACAGACTGGATTAACCCGGTTTTATGGGTCTAAACGACCTGGAAAGCGGTTGCCGACTGGGCAATCAAATCCGCTGCCACCACTCCTTCTAGCCGCGCCAAAAGTTCTTTTGGTTGGTTTGTGAAGACCCAGGTTTCGCCAGTGCGCTGAATGATGGAGATTTGGCCTAAGGTTAAGCCATTAGCTAAACCAATTTTGTCTTCACCCAGGCGAAAATCTTTGACCACATCTGTGCCCTCACCGGAAGCCAGGATAAACACATCGCTGCCTGCACCGCCCGTCAGGACATCAATTCCCAGGCCGCCCCGCAGGCGATCGCTCCCCGCACCGCCATACAGCAGATCATCACCATCACCACCAAACAGTGCATCGTTGCCATCATCGCCCCAGAGTTGGTCAGCCCCAGCTTCACCATAAAGAGCATCATCATCTGCGCCGCCCCAAACGCGGTCTTGGCCACCGCCAGCAAATATCTGGTCGGCCCCAGTTCCCGCCGTGATCACATCTTGACCATCCAGGCCATAGATCAGATCTTTCCCGGCAGTTCCGGCCATTGTTTCGGAGGCGTTGGTGCCCATCAGCAAGACGGGCGGCGTGGGGTTGATGGTCAACACAAAGGTATCGGTGACACTCCCGCCATAGCCATCGTCTGCTGTTACATTAAGGCTCAATGTGCCGACATTGGCATCTGTAGGAGTTCCGCTGAAGGTGCCGGTTTTGGGATCAAAGACTAACCAGGTTGGCAAGGGCGCGCCCCCTGTTAGGGTTGCGGTGTAGGTGAGGGGGTTGCCGTCAATGTCGCTGAAGGTGTTGCTGGGTACGGTGTAACTGAATGGAGCAGAGGCATTGGTGGTCTGATCGGCGATCGCATTGGCCACCGTTGGAGCCGTATTCTCCCACACCGTCGCCTGAATCACAAAGTCAAATACGCTTTCATCTGCGTCATTGTTATTGAGCACCAATGCACCGCTGTAAGTATTCACAACGGATGTATCGACTTGAATTTGGAGCGTCGCAGAACCGCCCGCCGCCACGCTACCCGGCACCGATGCCCCCACCAAACTGAAGCCAGTCGGTAAGGTGATGCTGGTCAAATCCAGGGCCGCAGTTCCCGTATTGGTCACGGTAAACTGGCGCGAAAGGGTTTGCCCTAATAGCACCGTGCCAAAGTCGATCGCTGTCGTGGTGCCATCTAGAATGTTGGTGGTGCCGTCTGCAATAGCAATTTCTGGTGCCGGGGTGGTGACTGCTGCCTGAATCACGAAGTTAAACGGATTTTCGTCGCTGTCGTTATTGGTGAGTGTAAACTCCCCAGAGTAGGTGTTGGCGACGGTGGTATCGACATTGAGCGTGAAGGTGAGGGAAGCCCCGGCGGCCAAGGCGGGGGGTAAGGGCGCGGCCAAGGAGAAGCCAGGGGGCAGGGTGGGTGGGGTGAGGGTAAGGGGGGCAACGCCGCTATTGGTGACGGTGAAACTGCGGGAGAGGGTTTGGCCGACCAGCGCACTCCCAAAGTCGATTACGGTGGGACTGCCGTCTTGAATGTCAGTATTGGTGGCGTTATCCCGCACGGCAATCTCTGGCATGGGGGTGAGGACTTCTGCCTGAATCACAAAGTCAAAGGGATTTTCGTCGCTGTCGTTGTTGGTCAGGTTGAAGGTGCCGGTTTTGATGCCTGCGGTGGTGGTGTCTACGGCGATCGCGATCGTGGTGGAAGCCCCCGCTGCAAGGCTCGGCGGTACTAGGCCAACAAGGGTAAAGCCAGCGGGCAACGCCAGAGACGATAAGGTTAAGGGCGCTGTGCCACTATTTTGCACAGTAAATGTACGGGTTAGGGTTTGCCCTTGATAAACGGTGCCGAAGTTGAGCGGGGTCGTGCTTCCATCCACAATATTGATGGTTCCATCCAACACCGCGATTTCGGGCAATGGCACCCCTGGATATTCGTAAGCGCCACTGTCCATCAGGTTGGAGCCGTTTAAATCGCCATCTTGGGGACGGGCTTGGCCGCTTTGGTCAACGGTTAAGCCGGAGTTGATGCCCCCATCGATCGCCGGACTGCCAGCTAACAAAGGATGGACTAGGGTACCGTTGATCAATTGCAATGGGCCAAGCATCGGATCGGCGAGGGTGATGGTTGCGGTGGCGTTATTGCTGGTGCTGGTACCGGGGGGAAACTGAAAATTGCCGCCGCCATCGGTTAAGTTGCGGTTTGTGTGCTGCGAAATGTTCCACGGGTTGCCGCCATTGAATGCGGTGTTGCCCGAAAAAATGGTGTTGCTGACTGTAACGGGGTCGCTCCCGGCGCTGATGGCCCCCCCGACCCAGCCGGCATAGTTATTGGCAAAGGTGCTGTTGACGATGTTGGTGGCTGCATTGGAGACGTTGATTGCGCCGCCGTTGCCGTTGAAGTCGGTGACGAGTGCCCGGTTGCCGGAAAAGGTGCTGTTGGCGATCGTGGCGGGAGCATTCGACATCCACAAGCCGCCGCCCTGGTTGGTGGCGGTATTGTTGGCAAAGGTGGTGTTGCTGATGTTGACCCCTTTGTTGTCGCTGTTGGCCAGGATCACGACGGCCCCACCATTGCCTTTTGCACCGCCGCCGTTGAGGGCTTGCACGGAGTTGTTGGTGAACTGGGTGCCTTGGATAATCACGTTATCTTGGCCACTGGCGGTAAAGAGATAGGCTGCGCCGCCTTCGCCTTCGCCTTTGTTACTGTCAAAGATGCTGTTGACGATGCGGATGGTGCCTGCGGTTTCGGTGGTGGAACTGGCGCGATCGGTGTATAGTGCGCCGCCATAGCCTCTTAGGAAGGGGTTGAGTTTGCCTGTATCGTAAAAGCCAGCGGTGGTGTCGTTATTGCGGAAAGTGGTGTTTTCAATGGTGAGTTTGCCGTTCAAGCTGTTGATGGCGGCACCGTTAATCCCTTTGTTGCCTTCAAAGAGGCTGTTGGTGACGGTGAAGGTTCCGGGACTGACAAAGGCAATGCCCCCGGCTCCGCGTTCGTCGTTGGCGGCCACTGCAATGTTGTTGGTAAAGCGACTGTTGTTGACGGAGAGGTTGGTTTCCCAGGCGCTGTAGATGCCGCCGCCGCCTTTGTCGGCCGTGTTGGCGTTGAAGGTGACGTTGTTGATGACGGTGTTGGCCCGAAATTCCGCGTAGATTGCGCCGCCATTTTCGCTGGTGTAGGCGTTGGCCAGGGTCAGGTTTTGTACCGTGAAGGTGGTGGGCTGGACTCCGGTGGATTGGACGTAGAAAATACGGGAGCTGTTGTTGCCGCTGATCGTCAGATTGGGCGCACTACTACCGTCAATAATCAGACTTTTGCCTGCGGGCACGGTGATCTGGCCGCTGGTCAGGGTGATGGTTTGGTTGGCCAAAAGGGGCGAAAACGCGATGGTGTCTCCGGGGGCTGCTGCCGCGATCGCCGCCCGCAGAGAACCAGCACCAGTGTCATTTGTGTTTGTAACGAGTTGAGTCGGCATATCTTCGGGCCTCGATAAGTGGTTAGGGTATAAAAACGAACAGGGAATATCCAGTAACGAAGGATGTTGTCGTTCTATTCAGGCGCTCTTTGACAGGACATCCACTTAAGGGGCAAGCGTTTAAGCATCAAAATGACTGTGATTCAGCCATTCCCAGCACACTTTTCCGCGTGAGCTTTGCCAATCCGGACAAGAACAATGGCGGTTGCAAAAGTTCGGTATAAATCAGCACAGAGAAATTGCTTCATATTTATGAAGTTCTGTGGTTGTACGGTTTCAAATCGCTGTTTTTGGTGGTAATCCGTGGGGCGAATGGCTGGCGAAGGGGCGATCGCGCTGGGCGGTGGGGTGAGATTTGTGCGGCGATCGCCGGGAACTGTGATACAACGTTGGCGTTCATTCAGGTAGGGTTTGACTGCCGTGAAGCCCCAGGCATCCGTTCGCAATCCGCGCCGACACCGTCGCCAACGAAGCAAAAATCCGCGTTCAACGGGGCACCTCAAACGGCAGGCGCAACGACAGACGCGATCGCCGCAGCCCATTCCCTGGTTGGCGGCCCTGGTGGCCTGGGGTCGCCAACGCCAACGCCGCGCGACCACGCATCCCGGCCCTCGGCCTGCCAGCAGTCCGCCCCTGGCTTCCCAACCCGGACGGCGATCGCGGCGCAGTTGGACATGGCAATTGATTTTGGCGATCGTCGTGGTGTGTTTTCTGACGGGGCATGGCTTGGGCTTATTGGTGGGTATTTTGCAGCGATCGCCCAGCGGCCCCGCCACTTCGGCCTTTTTCGGTGGGGGCGACCATGCCTATGCCAGTCGGCCCGTGCTCAACCCGTTGCCCGCGCCAAAAGAAACCTGGGATTGTGAAGTCGTGGTGATTGGTGGTTCTTTGGGTGGAGTGGCGGCGGCCTCCCATGCGATGCAATCCGGCGCGACTACCTGCTTGATTGAGCTAACACCCTGGCTCGGTGGGCAGATTAGTTCGCAGGGCGTTTCCGCTTTGGATGAATCCCAGGAAATGCGCTGGGAAGCCTCGTTTTCTCAAAGTTGGACAGATTTTAAGCGCCTCATTTCCCAACAATCTGTTGAGCTGCCTGCCTGGACAAAGGTGAACGGCAAACGAGTGACGGAAATTAACAGTTGTTGGGTCGGGCTATTGTGTTTTCCGCCCAAAGCGGGGGCGATCGCCGCCGAACAAGAACTTAAGGCTCTGGCTGTCCATGCGCCGGGTAGCCGCTGGAGCACTGCCACCGCCTTCAAAGGAGCCGAATTTGACCCCACAGGCCATGCAATAACCGCCGTGTATGCCGTGCGGCGATCGCCCAAAAAAACCAACGAGCGGCCCCAAGGTCGCCTTTCTGCTGAACTGCCCACCTGGTACACCTGGGACAGCGATGCCGAATTCGAGAAAACTCCCATCCGGCTCCAAGCACCACCGGGCAAGCGGTTACTGGTGATTGATGCCACCGACACCACAGAATTGGTTGGCTGGGCACGCATCCCCCACCGCCTCGGTTCCGAATCCCTGGCCACCACCGGCGAACGCAACGCCTCCCGCCTCGACAACTCCGACTGCACCCAAGCCTTCACCTATCCCTTTGCCCTCGCCATCCGGGAAGATCACGGAGCCAGCCTCAAAGCCCTCGAAGCCCTTGAATCCGTCTATCCCAAAGAAGAACACCGCAGCGACTTTGACCTGCAAGGCTTCCCCGTTTTCAAAGGGCGCAGTTTCTTCAACTATCGGCGGATTGTCAGCGTTTCTCCCACCGACCCCTACGAAAGCACGCCCCAACCAGGGGATATCACAGCCGTCAACTGGAACCGGGGCAACGACTGGAAATTTATGGACCCGCCGCTGATTCTGAATGATGACGACATCGACCAAACGGGACAACGACAAAATTGGCTCGGTGGCCTGTCGGTGGAAGCGTTAAAACACGGAGAATTTCATGCGTTGTTATTTGCCCATTGGTTGTTAGAAAACCACGCCAAAGAACTGCCGTTGGCCTACCTGTCGGGCACCGAATCGCCGATGGGGACGCAATCTGGCTTAAGCATGATGCCCTACATTCGGGAAGGTCGTCGCATTGTGGGGCAACGGGCCTATGGCCAGCGGGATTTTGCCGTCCGCGAAATGGATTTGCGACGAGATATGAAAGGAGGCCGCGACTTTAGCCCCAGCGCGATCGCCCGGATTCACTACAGCATTGATATTCACGGGTGCCGCTATCGTTCCGCCGCCCAAGATGGAGAAGCTTCCAGCGCCTCAGTCCCCGAAGATGCTGTTCGCCCCACCTTGATTCCCCTCGAAGCCCTGATTCCGCAAGGGGTTGATAACTTACTCATAGGCGGCAAAGGGATTGCCGTCACCCACATTGCCAACGGGATGACCCGAATTCATCAAGGCGAGTGGAGCATTGGCGCAGTCGCAGGGGCCACCGCAGGCTGGCTCATTGCCCAACCAGACACCGCCCTCAAACCCAGCGACATCGTGACCCGCCGCCTCATTGCCCAACTGCGGCAACATTTGCATCAACAAGGGCTAGAAATTACCGCTCCCCCGTCCTCTGCCAGCCGTCAGTTCTGGCCTGATTGGATCAGTGATCTGCACTGGAACTGGTGATGGCGATGTCCGCTCCAACGGTGGCTAAGCTCTGAATATATCAGGTTTCTTGGCGGTTGAAACGTCAGCCAAGATTGTTCTCTCTTCACCGTCGCCTCCCCAGCGAATTGTAAACTTTTGTAAAAGACTGGCATTTCCTGGAAAATTCTGTAAAAATAGATACAGAAAACAAAAACGTTCATCTTCTTGCGTTAAAGATTCATCAAATTGTCGGTGGATTCATCAGGAAGACGGAAGTAGGGAGTCATCCCGAAGGAACGCGCCTCAAATCAATCGCAACAAGATTCTAGGAGGCGAATATGAAACTCTCTTATCGCGGTGTTCAGTACGAAACGAATGCAACCCCGATCGCGCCCGATGCACCTGCAATCTATACAGGGCCGGCTGTTAACCTGAAGTATCGTGGTGCGACCTATCGGCGTGGCGAAGTTGCCAAAGTTGAGCGGTTGGGTGCGATTTTCAAATATCGCGGTGTGGCCTACAGTCAAGCGGCTGACAATCAAGCGCCTGCACCAACAACAGCGCCAGTTGTTCAACCCGTTGCCGCTTCTACCCCGACTACAACCGTAGAAGCCAAAGCCCGTCAACTGACCCTGAACCATAACCGCGAGATCAAAAATCGGCAGCATTCAGTGCTGGCCCGTACCGCAGCCAACGTTGGTTTCTCGGCTCAACTCTCCAACTATTGGAATCAAGTCCAAGGTGAGGTTGATGCAGCTTTGCTAGGCGAATACGATCGCAGCGGCGCAGCCCTCAGCTAACGCAATGGGGGAGCCTTTTCCCCTTAGGCTAATCCTAGTCAAGCTCCAGTCAATGGCTGGAGCTTGACTTTTTGCTGGGGCACAAACGATCTAAGTAATCACTAGACAATAGTTTGAGTCAGCTTAAGTTTTGACTATATCCTGCAATGATGATTACAAGTTGATGAATTTGTTGTTATTGCTTTCGTGGAAAAACTTAAATATAAGTTTACTTACAGCAGTTTTTAGATATGTACCATGCTCCAAGACATATTCTTTAAAACAAAAAATATGATTGAAAGGAGCGCCACAAATAAAAATTGCTGTAAGTGCATTACATAGTCTTATCTGGTTTACTCACAGATGCAATCGCGGGTATTGAGATCAAACCGATAACCATGCGGCAAAATGTGCAACTTGACACCACAAAGAGCTAGCGGTTCGTCTTTTAGGAGTTCGTTGACGTTGTTGTGGGTCAAATGGGCCACATCAACGACTGTGACTGCGCCATCACCAATGACTTCGACTTCGCTGCCGCTGACGGCGATAGAGGTGTTTTCATCAATGCCAAACCCAAGCACCACGGGTTGTTGAGCAACGGCGGAAAGCAACCGCCCTAACCGCCCCCGTTGCGCGAAATGCTGATCGATCACAACACCTGGTAAAAAGCCCATACCCCGATCCATCTGGGCGACCTCAGGACGAGGATTGGTTTCTGCTTCGCCGTCTACGATCATCATGTCTGGCATCATCGCTGCACCGGCACTGGTTCCGGCAATGACAATGCCTTCCGCGAATCGTTGATGCAATATTGCGTCTAGTTCGGTGTCTTTTAGAAGTTCGGTGATGCGGGCCTGGTTGCCACCAGTAAAAAATACGCCAGTAGCTTGCTGAATGTTGGCGATCGCCTGTTCACAGCTACCATCCTCTCGCCGAGCCGTATCGACAACGCGGACATCTTCTACGCCGAGACGATGAAAAATATTAATGTACTGTTCGCCAACTTCTCCTGGTAAGCCGGTGGCCACGGTCATGACGACGATTCGAGCTTGCAGCCCGCCCGCCCGTCGAATAAATTCCCGTAGAATCTTACATTCGCCTTCCTTGTCTTCTGCGCCACCGATAATCAGCAATTGTCCGTGGGTTTCGGGTAGTGCCACGCTTTTGGGTTCTGCTTCAATAACTGCTGCTGGCCCGTCTTGTTCAGTCATACCGCCTCTCAAAGGTTTTGTATCAGATTTTACTAATATCAATAAAACATGCTGGAATACTACTTCAAATCATTCGATTGGTAGAATTTTATACAGAAATAGTTTTAGTCTTTTAAGGACAGGGATAAAGCTCAATGGGATCTACCAAAGGGGAGAAAAACATGATTAAGGAGCATAAAAGAACCTGACCTAAATTGAATTAGATCAGGCGTTGCTGCTGTTTATAAAATTAGATATGTCGATGGATATAAATACCCTCAGGTAAAAGACTATGAGCTGACCTATGAATAGGCTGCTATTAACCGCAGATCGTTGGGCAATAGGAATGGGAAATATTGCCAGAAAAGGCTTTTGCGATCGCGTCAGCTTGGCAGGAAGGGCTAGGACTGTTTGGGAGCAGGCGATCGCTGAATTAAGCGAGAGAGCAAAACATAAGCACTTTTCAGGCCAATGTGTCTGGGTTTGCCCTGATAAATAATCTGATACTTATCGGCATATTCACTATCGCCGTATCCAGAAATAAGCCGAGAATGAAATGCCTTTTGGGCCAGTTGATGTACTTCGTCTCTAAAATTAGAAATTGATGTGTTCATACTGGTTACTCCAGTTGTTCGATCTTAATTCTGTGTTATATCTAATTTTGGAGGCAATGAGTGCCCTTCGGAAGATATAGGAATAAATGCCATTGGATAGATCGTTGTAGTCTAGAGATACCGCTGGTTTAAGATTAGTATAGAGATACTGTTTCCTGCTTAATCGCTCAGGGTTTTAGGATGGTAATCTACTTGGCGCGGTGAGGCTAGGGACGGTTTTAAAGGTCTGGGCAACGTATCTTAAGCCTTCCGCAGATCTCCCTTTTCTTGTATGCCTAAAGGGCTTTAATCCTTCTTAAAACAGGGGACTTTGAGCGGTTTAGCGCCCTCCTGTTGCGATGCCGCAGGTACATTTTCCCAAGGGCTTAGGAGAGGTGGGGAAGATCAAAAGGCTTTGCAGTACGCCCTAGTTGTCAATGAGTTGGTGCAAAAAGCCAATTGAGCCAAAACGTTTTATTCGAGAGTTTTGGCCGGTGTTCGTTGCCATTGGACTGCAATGAGTATGGCGATCGCTCCCGCTGCAATGGCCGCCGTCCAACTGACGCTGGTGGTTTCTACGTGCCGCAGGGCGATCGCCCCATAAGCCCACACAAACACACTACCAAAAGCCACATCGCGATATTGCCACAACGCGATCGCCGCCAGCACAGCGCCAACGAGGATTAAGGCGATCGCCCAGGTTTCAGGATTTAAGCCCCACCGATCCCAACTCGCGACATACAAGGCGGCGGCTACATTAACAATGGTGGCGACAGCAATCCAGGCTAGATAAATGCTGAAGGGAATTTGCATTGACCAACGAGATGGCCGGAAGGCGCGATCGCTCTGGATTTGGCGATAGATGAGCATTAGTGGCCCCAGAATACACGCCATTGCGACAATTGACCAACCAAAAAACTGTAAGCTAAAGAGATAAATCCACACGACTTGGGCAAGGCACGCCACAATCAGTAAAGCATCAACTCGGCGAACGAGGGGGACTAACCGTTGTCGCCACTGATAGACACAATAAGCAATTAGCCCCAGGTATATAAGCCCCCAAATACTAAAGGCATAGTTGGCGGGCAAAACGAGTAAGTTTTGGAGTTTAGTATTGGCGATTTGTCCAACGTTGAGACCACCGGGCGGGATGATATTAGAGAGCGTATTTACAATCAGCGTAGCAGCAACCGCAAAACTGGTGGCGATCGCAAGAATTAGACTAGCTTTAGGTTGGGCGGAGGGCGCAGACATAGGTGATTTGCAGCAACAAACGTCTCATTCTCACCTGAGGCTCACCATATTTCAAGCGGGGTTGTTTAAGATCTACCGCAGGCATTAATTCGGGCGGGTGGCTTCTCGTTCCAGCAGGAGGGTGACTGGGCCGTCGTTGGCGATCGCGACTTGCATCATCGCGCCAAATTTGCCTGTTTCTACTTTGAGGCCACTGCCCCGGAGCAATTGCACAAACTGGTCGTATAAAGCTTCGGCGATCGCTGGTGGCGCGGCCCGATCAAACGCCGGACGGCGACCTTTGCGACAATCTCCGTAAAGCGTGAATTGACTGATTACCAACAATTCGCCTTGAATCTCTTGCACAGAGCAATCGAAACGGCCCCCCTCAGCTTGTGGAAATAGCCGGAGTTCCAAGCATTTGCGGGCCATCCACTCTAACTCGGCGACGGTATCGGTGGCGGCAATCCCCACTAATAGATTCAAGCCGCGCCCAATTTGCCCCACGATCGCCCCATCCACAGCTACCGATGACGCACTGACTCGTTGCACAATCACTCGCATTGTTGAATTTTTCTCCTACCTTGGCTAAATGGGGTGATTATTTGTAGTATATAATACATGATATTACAACTTAAAAATCGGAAAATTGGGGGAGGCTAAAACAGCCGCTCCAGTGCTGAGATAGAGAAGTAACTCCATTTGGGTACTCAGTCATCAGCACGAAGGACAGCATTTTTAAGGGATTGAGATTTGATTTTGAATGGTTTGATTGGAAGTTTAGACTCATGTTGACACAATCCAGGGTGTTTGATGAAATTAAGGCTAGCCTACAGTTAGGAATTCCGTTAGCAACTGCCCAATTAGCGCAGTCAGCCACTGGATTTGTAGATACGCTCACAATGGGCTTGTTGGGGAGCGAAGCTTTGGCGGCGGGGGGCTTGGGGGCTGGCATTTTTGCTTACAGTATGATGCTGACGGCTGGGATTGTGTCTGCTGTCAGTCCGCTGGTGGCGGAGGCGTTTGGCGCACAGCGATCGCGCCAGGTGGGTCAGGTCACTCGTCAAGGGTTATGGCTGGCGACGTTGCTGTCGATTCCGCTGACGGGGCTAGTGTGGAATGGGGCCTGGTTGGTGCAGTTGGTGGGGTTGTCTGCCGAGGCGATCGCGCTCACCAATAGTTACCTCACGGCGATCGTTTGGGGAATCTTTCCGGGGCTTTGCTTTGCGGCCTTGCGGAGTACGGCTTCGGCTCTTTCTCAAGCCCGAATTGTGATGATTATTGTTGTTTTTGGGACGGCCCTAAACGCGATCGGGAATTATGGTTTGGCGTTGGGCAAATGGGGGCTACCGGCGTTGGGGTTGGCGGGCATCGGTTGGTCGAGTACGATTTCGCTTTGGTTCATGTTTTTGGTGTTGCTGGCCTATCTTGGCTTGCATCCGGCCTTCAAGGTTTATGCGCTTTTCCATCAGCCATTCCGCTTTAATTATCCTGTGTTCAAGGAGTTAGTCCGCATTGGTTTGCCGATTGGCGGGCTGATTAGTATCGAAGGGGGGATGTTTACCCTGGCAACGTTTTTGATGGCTCGCTTTGGCACAACGACGCTGGCCGCCCACCAAGTCGCGTTGCAGTCTGCGGCGATCGCCTTTAATGTTCCGCTGGGCATGTCCTTTGCTACTACGGTGAGAGTGGGTCAACTGCTGGGACAAAAAGATTTTCATGGGGTTCGTCTGGCCGGAATCATCGGCATTGCAATGGGGGGGTTATTCATGACTCTGACGGCAATTTTGTTTTGGACTCAGCCCCAATCTATTGTGGATTTGTATCTTGATTTGTCTGATCCTAACAATGCGGCTGTTATGGAATTAGCCAAAACGATGCTGGGGATTGCGGCTGTGTTTCAAATTGTGGACGGGCTGCAAGTTGTTGCGGCGGGAGCCTTGCGGGGTCTTAAGGATACGCGCACACCGATGTTGGTGGCGTTCTTTGCCTATTGGTGTGTTGGGTTGCCGACGGGTTTGGCTTTTGCCTATGGGCTGGGGCTGGGTGGGGCTGGAATTTGGTGGGGCATGGCTGCTGGTTTGGCCGTAGCGGCGATAATTTTAACGCATCGGTTTTCTCGTTTGAGCCAACCTCAGCGATCGCCCGCTTCATCGACTATTTAGGTCACGGTTCAAGCCACACTTTCCGCGTGAGGACAACATAAATAGATGAGGTAAAAGGATATTTTGGCGATCGCGTGAAAATCTATTCAATTAGGGGCACTCTAGGTATGGAAAAATTTACTCGCCTTTATGAAAAATTTAGACAGAGGGAAAAATTCGACTCCACCGCCCCAGATCGTCAACGCATATAGCCAAGGCAGGCTTCAGCAGGAGTTACAAAGTTATCGCCAAGAATATGACCGTTTGCAAGATGAGAGAGAAGAACTATGTGACAAGTTGGAACAAGAGCAAAGTGAAAAACTGAGCTTTCAACAACGGCTTGCCCAAGCTATGCAGGACTTAGGGATTGTTCAAGATGAAAAAAGTCAGGCAATTGATGCCCGGAACAAAGCGATCGCGTCCAGAAATTTAGTTATAGGTAAAGTTGGGGGACTAACAGCATCAAACAATCGGCTACGGGAAAAGCTCGCACTGCTCAAATCTAGATACCAAAATGACGTTGTTGTCGCAATGGAACAAGTTGTTGCAGCCAAGAGGAGGCTTGAAGAGGTACAACTAGGCTATCAGAAACTAAAAGCCAAGGCTCAAAAGCTAAAAGCTGCGTATTTACTGCTTCAGTCAAAAAACAAACAAACCCAAGAACAGAACGAACGATTAAAAGTAGAATTAAAAATCCTTAAAAAGGCTTATAAAGATTTGCAGTCTCAATAGCAAAATCTAAGTAAAAAGCATGAGAATTAATTTAAGCTTCGGAAAAAATAGGTGATATATGCCCAAAAGAAAAAATCGATCTGATGTCAATAATAGTGAGCTAGATCTACACGATCTAGACTTCGCAGAGATAGACGCTAATTTAGAAGCAATGGACGATCATCTCTTTAAGGCTGGAGTGGCAATTCTCCAATCTGCTAAAACTCAAGAAGAATTGTTCTCGACTTCAATTGAAGCAATTCAGGAAGCTTTAGAACCAAATAATGATGTTATTCAAAACCAATCTCAGCTAATTTCTCCATGTATTTCTGAGCCGTCATCCCAAGAAATTACGCTACCAGCAATTTGGGAAAGATTAAATCATATAGAAGCAAGGCTAGAGTATTTGATCAATCACCTCATTCCAGAAACAGAGCAACCATCAGTCGCTTTAGTTCAAGAGAAGCAAAGTAGTTTCAGGTCTATTCCTCAGGCTCAAGAGCACGAGACGCAAAAACAATGGACAGAAAAAACTTTAAAGAAACAATACAAAACCCTAGCCGCAGTTCGAGCAGGACTTGGGATTGCAGCTAGAACTTGGAAGCTAGCAGTGATTGAGGCAAACGCATAGGGGAACTATTAGGCTTTGCAATCCTCGACCAGGCCACAACCCGTGTGGACGATCGCGGGTAGCTCTACAGTAAACGTTGAACCTTGGCCCATTTGGCTTTCTAAGGCGATCGTTCCGCTGTGGGCTTCAACACATTGCTTGACAATGGACAAGCCCAAACCAGTGCCGGGGTGGTGGTTGGCGTTACTCCCTCGATAAAAAGGCGTAAATAATTTGGCTTGATCCTGGTGGGGAATCCCGATGCCCTGGTCTTGAATTGCTACAACGATGCGATCGCCCCAACAATTCAGTCGAAAAATGATTTCGCTCTTTTCTGGGGAATATTTAATCGCATTACTCAGCAGATTGCCAAGAATATGTTGCAGTAACTTGGGGTCAAGATTATAGTAGGGCTGGGAAATCTCCGGGGCCAAAGTAGACACAAACCGAATGGTATGGCGATCTTGGGTACGAAGCTGAAAGTCTTCTGCGATCGCCAAACAAAAATGATAAGCATCAATCAATTCCGGGCAACATTGAAATTGTTCGCGATCAATTTCACTCATCAACAGGACATCTTGAATCAGTTGATTCATCTCTTGAACGGCAGTTTTTGCCCGATGAATATAAGTTTTTTGTTTTTCTAATGGAATATTATAGTCGTGGCGTTCTAGCAACTCTAATGTAATCAGAATTGAGCTAAGGGGATTCCGAAACTCATGGGAGACAAATGAAACAAATTGAGATTTGAGGGCGTTAATTTGCTTTTCTTTTTCGAGTGCTTGCTTAACAGCAATTTCTGTTTGGTGGTTGGCCAGCGCAATTTTAATGCTGGTATTCAGGGTTTGCACGTCAAATGGTTTGACCACATAGCCGTAGGGTGTAGCTGACAAGGCTTGTTGCACGGTTGGGTCGTCGGCGTGGGCGGTTAAAAAGATAATTGGCAAGTTAAATTGATTGCGAATATCCGTTGCGGCCTGAATCCCACTTTGCCCCCCCTGTAAGTAAATATCCATCAGCACCAAGTTGGGGTTGGTGGCTTGAACTAATTCAAATGCCTGGGTGGGCGCGTTAGCAATCCCGACGACGCTATAGCCCAATTTTTTGAGATGTTGCTGGATATCCAGTGCAATAATCCATTCATCTTCAACGATAAGAATTTTGGATGTTGCTTGAAGCTGACTGAGGCCAGAACTCATAACTCAAATGTGGGGTGAAGGAACGAGGGCGCAAGCAGGATAACAATCAAGCTGTTTGTCTAAATGTGATGACAAACTGGGTGCCGCGCTGGGTGGCGGGATCTTGATACCCTAATCTTAGGGTGCCCCCTAGTTGCTGCGTTAAACCATAAACAAGTTGTAATCCAAGAGAACTGCTGGATTGGATGTAGGTCATCAAATCTTGTCCAATCTGAGGCATTCCAACGCCGTTATCTTCAATAACTAAATAGTAATAATTATTATCGAGGCTAAACCGTAAAACGATTTCACCAGCACTATGATCGGCAAAAGCATATTTGAGCGCGTTCAGGATTAATTCGTTGGCAATGAGGCCGCAGGGCAGCGCCACTTCGAGGGTCACTTCCAAGTTGGACACATCCAGGTGCAGATGAATGGTTTGGGTGGAGGTAAGGTGGGATTGCAGAATATCTTCGGCCAAGTCGCGGAAATAGGCGGCGGCGTTGATTTGAGCCAGGTTATTGGATTGATACAGGCGTTCGTGGATGAGGGCCATCGTGCGGACGCGGCTGCGACTGTCGTTGAAGAGTTTGAGGATGGCGGGGTCGTCGATCGCCCCTGCTTGCAGGCTCAGGAGGCTGGATACCATTTGCAGGTTGTTTTTGACGCGGTGATGCACTTCTTTGAGTAATACGTCTTTTTCTTCGAGGGAGGTGCGGAGTTGGGCTTCGACGATCGCCCGCTCTTGGAGTTCTTGCTGGAGTTGGGTGTATAGTTCAGATTGTTGGATGGCGATCGCCAATTGGGCGGCAATTCGTTGCACCAGGTTTTGTTCATCCTGGGTCCACTGGCGCACCGTGGCGCAACTGTGGATACTGAGGAGGCCCCAAAGGCGCTGGTCAGCGGGAGTTTGGGGCTGGGGGGAACGGGTGGCCGCTGGTAGCAAAATAGGGGCAGAAAGTTTAGATTGAATTTGCATTATTTGCAAAAATTCGGCAATGCAAGCATTTTCCTGGGCGAGGGCGGCTTGGGAGAGTGCCCGCACCGCACCGGCTTTGTAATGGGCTTGGCAGGTTTGGGGAAAACAATCATCATGGCGGTAGCGCTCAGTGAGGGTGGGAAAGTGGGGCGAAACGGATTCTTGTAGGACGCTGGCGCTGGATTCGGAGGTGAAATAGAGGATCAGGGCGCGATCGCACTGTAAAACTTCCCGGACTTCGGTGACGGCGGTGGCCAAAATTTCTTCCAGATTCAACGACTGTCGAATTCGCTGGGTGATAGCCCGGAGCAAGACTTCGCGGAGTGCCTGGTTCCGAATGGCCATTTCAGACCGTTTCTGTTCTGTGACATCGCGGATCATGACCAGCACTTGGTCGGAGGGCAAAGGCACTAAACGGGCTTCAAAAAATCGTTCGATCCCGTTGATCCACAGAGGATATTCGATCCTTGTGAGGGTTCCGGCGGCGAGGGTGGTGGCAATGGCCGTGGTAAGGGTGGTGGCAACTGGTGCGGGCAACACATCGCCCACGGTTTGGCCCAAGACTTCTGACAAAGGCCGATATAACAGCGGGTAATCAGGGGTTTTGCAATCGACAAAAGTGCCATCGACGGCGAGGGTAAAGACTAAATCTGGCACGGCCTGAAATAGGGCTTCGAGTTCGGTGGTGCGGGCAATGAGTTGGGCAGTGCGCTCTTGTACCCGTTGTTCCAAATGTTGGTTGAATTGTTGGAGTTCGGCTTCGGCTTGTTTACGGGTTTTGAGTTCGAGTTTGGCTTGTTGGTAGAGGTTCGCTTGTTGCAGCGCGATGCTGACCTGTTCTGAGAGCTGTTTGAGCAAGTCGATATCGGCGGCAGACCATTGCCGTGGCCCCTGGCAGTGATGGGCGATGAGGAGGCCCCACAGGTTGCGGTCTTGGCGAATGGGGACGACGAGGTTGGCGCGGACTCCAAACTGCCGCAAAAAATCAGCGTGGCACTGGGTCACTTCGCCACTGTTGATATCGGCGATGCAGCGGACTCGGCCTTGGAAGTATTGGTCGGTGTAGGTGGCGGAAAAGCAGGGATCGTACAGTTCTTGGCCAAAAATGGTGGGCCAACCTGATGCGACGGATTCTTCAATGATGCGGCCACTGCCTGTGGTTTCCATTTGGTAAAGCACGACGCGATCGGTTTGGAGAAACTGTCTCACTTCGTTGACGGTGGTGCGGAGAATATAACTCAGGTTGAGGGATTGGCGGATGCGGCGGGTGATGCTACCGAGGAGGCGTTCGCGATCGCGTTGTTGTCTTAGGGCGAGTTCGGCGGCTTTGCGATCGCTGATGTCTTTCATGAAGCAAAAGTGACCAATAAATTCATGCTGGCCTAGTGCTTCGGTGGTTTCATATTCGGCAATCATGACCACTTGTTTGTAGAACACGGTGCCATCTTTGCGAACTCCTTTGGCTTCCATTTCAACGGAGCCAGTTTGCAGCATCGTTTGAAAAGCGGCGGCAAGTCGTTCGTGATCATCGGGATGCACCGTAGTTTGCCAGGGTAAGCCGATTAGTTCCTCTGGCGTGTAGCCCGTTGTCGTTGCGTAGGCTTGGTTTACCATTTGGTAGCAACCTTGCTGATTGATGCGGGAAATCCCCTCGACAGCATAACTCAGGGCATTGTTGAGGCGGGTGAGTTCCTGTTCGGCTTGTTTGATTTGGGTAATGTCGCGAAAGCTGACGGATAGCCCTTCGGCAAAGGGATAGGCAAAGATCTCGAACCAGGTTGCCAGGGGGGGGTAGTAGTCTTCAAAGGCGACACTTTGTTGATGGGCAATAGCCCAGTGATAGTGGTGATACATTTTGGTGTCTACGGCTTCGGGAAAGTGATCCCAAGCTTTTTGACCGAGCAATTCTTCGCGGCTACAGTGGAGCAACTGTTCGGCTTTGCTGTTGAGATAAACGAAGCGCCATTCCCGATCTAAGGTTAGAAAGCCATCACCGATGCTATTCAAAATTCTTGATATTTGTTGTTCTGAGGTTTGGAGGGCAAGTTCGGTGGTTTTGCGATCGCTAATGTCCAAGGTGACACCATCCCAGGCAATTTCACCCGTTTCTAACTGGGTGGGTTGGGCAATGCCTTGCAGCCAGCGCTGGTGGCCATCGGGATTGACGACACGACATTCGACGGCCCACGGGGAGAGGGTTTGGGCGGCTTGGGTTAAAACGTGTTGTAAGTGGGCGGCATCTTCTGGGATGACTTGGCCCCAAAGCACTTGGTCGTCTTGTTCGATGGCGGCTTTGTCTACCCCCCAGATTTGGGCGGCGTTGGGGCTGATGTAGGCGACGTAATGACTCCCATCTGGGCGGAGGACGTACCGAAAAATGACCCCTGGTAGGTTTGCGACTAAGTGTTGAAAGCGGGTTTCGTTGGCGTGCAGTTGGGTGTAAAGCTGGGCCTGGTGAATGGCGATCGCCACTTGGTCGGCAATGCGTTGGATCAGGTCAATTTCGGCCTCCGTGTAGGACAGTGGCTCTGGGGATTTGATTGAACTGAGGCTGCCCCAAACGGTGTCGTTGACAATGAGGGGCATGAGCAACCAAGAACCGGGGGCAGTTTGGGCCATGTTTTGGTTGGTTGGATCGGTTAAGGTGTCGGTGTTGGCAATGAGGACAAACTCGCGCCGTTTTAGGCGTTCGGCCAGGGGGTTGTCGCGATCGGGAATATCGTTATCGTGGTGATCGGGCAGGTGAAAGTCGCGACGATAGGCCGCAACGTGTCGCCAACAGGCGGTTTCGGGTCGATATTGGACGATCGCCGCTTCGCCCAATTGCAATAGTTCTGCGACTTCGCGGGCGGCGGTGGTAAAAATAGTTTCTAAATCCAGGGATTGCCGAATGGTCTGAACAACGCGGTTAAAGGCTTGTTCTTGTTGGGCTTGCTGCTGGAGCGTGGTTTCAATTTGTTTGCGATCGCTAATGTCCAGGGTAATGCCATCCATTGCGACGGAATTGCCCGCATCATCGTAAATAACATGGCCCGTTGCAGAGAGCCAATGCACTGTGCCATCGGGCCAGATGACCTGATATTCAATGGCGTATTCCTCCCGGTTGGCGATCGCTTCGTTGACGGCGGTTTGTACCCGTGCGCGATCGTTGGGATGGATGATGTCAAAAACGGTTTGAAAGGAAAACTCTGCGGTTGGCTCCAAACCAAAATGGGCTTTGCATTCATCGGAGGTGACTAAATCGCCAGTGCTGAGATCGAGGTGCCAAATGCCGATCGCAACGGTTTGCAGGATTAAGGCTAAGTCCCGTTGGTGGCGGGCCAGGTTGACTTCGGCCAGTTGCAGGGTAGTCAAATCCCGAATGGTGACTAAAGCTCCGGCGATCGCCCCCGCCTCTCGGTATGGCGTATACGTTACTTCGACAAAACAGCGCTCCCCTTTGGGCCGATCAATCCAATGCTGATACCGAACGACGGCCCCCGCAAAACAACGTTGTAAGTTAGGCTGCACGATAGCTTGAAAGAAATCTGGCTCAAACAAGGTGGCAACAGGCTGGTTAAGTACGGTTGCGCGGGGTTGCTGGTGCCAGTCTAAATAGGTTTGGTTGGCCAGTCGATAGGTGTAATGGGTGTCGATTAGCGCCAAGGCATCCGGCGTTGCCGCCATCATTTGTTCGTGCTGCTGGAAGGATTGCGCTTGTTGTTTTTGGCGGGTAATGTCTGTGGCGTTGCCAATGACGTAGCTGGGACGACCGTCGCGATCGCCCATGATTTGAATTTGGGCTGAGATCCAGCGAATATCGCCATCGGGGCGAATGATGCGGTATTCCCGCACGGTGGATTGATTGGCAAATTGTTCTTCGAGGGAACGGGTGACGATACTGCGATCGCTGGGGTGAATTTGAGCCATCCAGGCCGCAGAGTTTTGATATAAACTATCGCAGGTTTGCCCCCAAATGGTTTCATAGGCGGGGCTGACATAGAGGAAGGCTCCGGTTTCCAGCGATCGCACAAACAAGAATTGATCCGTGGGATGGGTCACAGCTTGAAATAAGGCTTCACTGGTATCGAGAGACGCGATCGCCCGTTTCAACTCGGTCAGGTCGCGCAGGATGCTCAGAATCCGCGGCTCGCCCCGGTCATCAAACACCCGCGCCGAGAGTACCCCCACCCGCACTTCGCCGGATTTCAGCCGAAATTGTAGCTCGTAGTGTTCGACTAACCCGGCGGCTTGCAATTGTTGCTTACACCGTTGCCATTCGGCGGGATCAGCCCAAAGATTTAAGCTGGCAAGGGTCTGGTGTTGAATCTCTGCGGGGGTGTAGTCGGTGATTTGGTAAAAATAATGACTGACCTCTAACAAGGCATCATCACTCAATCGCGTAATCAAAACAAAATCAAGGTCAGATTTTGCAATTTCAATTGGCCAGTTCGGCGCGGCAGCGGGTGCGGCGCGATCGCCCGTTACCACCCCTGCTGAAACAGAAGCCTGGGCTTGCGTTGCTTCCAAGGCGGCTTGACTTTGGGCCAATTGTTGCTCTAGCTCGGCAATGCGGGCCAAAAGCGCTGCCACATTGGGATTGGGGTTAGCCGCGTCACTCATCACAAATTGGTCAGTACATTAAAATTGAATTAAATCAAAGCTAGCAAACGACGACAAACCACAAGCATTTGTTAGTTTGCCCAATTTCACTTTAATCGTTATTAAGGGTTGATTTTAGAGCTTTATTGACCGTAGTAAAATTTAATATTTGCTTGATTTTTCGGCTCTTGGCCGTGAATGGCCGTACCCGTAAATTGCCCAAAGAAAATGTTTGATTTGCTACTTTTTTTGTGATTCAACAGAAATTAAGCGCCGCTGTTGGGAAAATCGTGTGACTGGCCAAGCTGTTCCTGCGTTCACCTTGTTAGGCCCAGACTCTAAAACTGGCCAGCTCATCGTGCTCCTAAAATCGATAAGCATTAGCCAGAATTCAACAAGTAGAACTGGTTAAATCTAAAATTGATGGGGATTAAGTTGAAGCGAGAAAGGCGGAGTCGGCGCAGGTTGGCGATCGCGCTGCCCCCGCTTCTCAACTAATCAATTCAACAGAAAAGATTACTTACCGTAGTAAAAAGCAACTTCTTTTTCTTTAAGCGGTGCAAACCCAGCATCCAGCAACATTTGGTTCAGTTCATCTTGAGAAATGTGCTTGGCCCCAATGCGGACGATGCGCGATCGCATGGTGTTGCTCACTCCGCTGCGTTGCCGACCCGCCTCCAAAGACATCACACTGTTATACAAATCCAGTTTTGCTTGGGGAATCGGTGTACCATCAAAGTCAATACCTTCCGCGATCGCGGTGTCAACAGCATAAGCGCCCAGCGTCGCTTGGGAATTGGGGTTGGTCATGATGGGGTGCCCTCAGTTTTGTATACGCGAATTGTATCAAGAGATGCAAACTGTGACATCCGTCCTTTCGCTAGCTCTGGTCTTAAACACCTGGGTTAATTGCCAAATATACTCTCACTGAATGGTTTAGTCGTTAGGATTATGGGTGTTAAACACAAACTCAAACGGATTAAAAAACAACTCAATTTGCTGTCTCAACAATCGGCGGGAATTGCGGCAGGCTTGGCCCAAATGCGGGTATTAGTCGAAAAGCAAAGTAAACTGTTGGAGCAACAGGCCACGCTTTTGCAGGAAGTCTCCACCCAGCTTACAGGCAAAACTACGCCAGCCCCGGAAGCTAATAGTACGCCGAGCGATCGCCCGCCGGAATCCCCCTCAACGGTAACGGCGATCGCCCAGCAAACTGAAACCGCCAAACAGCAAGCAGCTTTGTTACAACTGCAAACTGAAAATATCTCTCGGTTGCTGACAATGTTAGAAAAACAGGGATAATCACAGGCTATCTTGGCGATTTGTACGGATGATCAGTAATTTGCCGCTTTTAATGGTGTCAATAAAAACTCAAATTAGGAGATAGAATGGCACGGTTTTTACATCTATCCGATATTCACTTGGGATTTGATCGTTACGACAATAAGGAGCGGACGTTAGACTTTTTTCATGCGTTTCGGGATGCATTGCAAAAATACGCGATCGCTGCTCAAGTTGACTTTGTAATTATTGCGGGAGACTTGTTTGAGCATCGCAGCATTCAGCCCAACGTGTTGAACCATGCCAAGTTTTGTTTGCAAGAGGTTGCGGCGGCGGGGATTCCAGTGATTGCGATCGAGGGGAACCACGACAATCGGCCCTTTGGGGTGAAAACCAGTTGGCTCAAGTATTTGGCGGATTGGGAGCATTTGATTTTGCTGGAACCAGAGGCCAATGAAGCGGGGGAAATGGTGTTGTTGCCGTGGGATCAGGAAGCAAAATGTGGTGGCTATATTGATCTGCCCTGTGGGGTGCGGGTGTTGGGTTCTCAGTGGTATGGGGCTTCGGCTCCCCGCGCGATCGCCCAACTAGCCACAGCAATTCAAAATCTCCCCCCCGGCCCGTCCCACACGGTGATGCTGTTTCACCACGGGCTAGAGGGCCAGATTGCTCGGTATCAAGGGGCGTTGCGCTATGCCGATTTGTTGCCGTTGCAGCAGGCGGGGGTGGATTATCTAGCCTTGGGGCATATTCACAAGAACTATGAGGAGCAGGGCTGGATTTTTAATCCGGGTTCCGTGGAGGCAAACAGCGTGGAGGAGTCTACGTTTAAGCGGGGCGTGTATCTGGTGGAGATGGATGCTAGCGGGATTCGGGCGGAGTTGAAGCAGGACTATCAGCAACGGGCGATTGTGCGGTTGCGGTTGGTGGCGAAGGGGCAGGAAAGTGCGGAGGAGATTGAAGCGGGGGCGATCGCGGGTATTGAGCAGGCGATTCAAGCGGGAAAGTTGCAACCGGAGCAAGCGCCGATTGTGGAACTGAAAATTGAAGGCAAGGTGGGGTTTGATCGCCTGGAATTGGATACGCGGCAACTCCAGCAAGCCTTACAACAGCAGAGTCAAGCGTTGATTTTTTTGCTCAAATTTGAGGCGGATTCTGTGGAGTATGCGTCGCCTATTGCGGATGATGCGAGTCGATTGGCGATCGAAGAAGATGTGTTTATGGATTTGCTGGTTGCCCATAATTCCTACAAAAAACGGGCGGTTGAATTGGCCAAAGGGTTGATTAGTTTGAAGGAAATGCAACTGGAAAATCGCCCCGAAACCGAGTTGTATGAGTTTGTCGAGTATTTGTTGCAGCCGCCGACGGCCGATGGCTCTGCACCCAACCTGTGATCCTGCGATCGCCGAGTTTTCGGTACAATGCAGGTGCGGTTTTTATAGTGTGGTTATGTTGCCTGAGTCGAGTTATTTCCAGTTCACGCCGGATTTGAAAATTTGTCGCCTGTTAAATGGAATGTGGCAGGTGTCTGGTGCTCATGGGCGGATTAATCCCGATCGGGCGATCGCAATGATGGGGGAATATCTTCAGGCGGGGTACACCACTTGGGATTTGGCGGATCACTATGGCCCAGCGGAAGATTTGATCGGGGCTTTTCGGCGACAACTACAAGCTCAGGGCGGCGGGACGGCGGCGCACCAAATTCAGGCATTTACCAAGTGGGTGCCACGACCCGCCCCGATGACGCGCCAAATTGTGCAGGAAAACATCAATATTTCTCTACGCCGGATGGATACGACAACGCTGGATTTGCTGCAATTTCATTGGTGGGATTATGGCGATCGCGGGTATTTGGATGCGCTGAAATACATGGCGGAACTCCAGCAGGAGGGCAAAATTCGGCATTTGGCGCTGACCAATTTTGATACCGAACATTTGCAAATCATTGTGGAGCAGGGCATCAAAATTGTTTCAAATCAGGTGCAATATTCCCTGGTCGATCGCCGTCCAGCAGTAGCAATGGCGCAGTTTTGCGATCAACACAACATCAAGCTATTCACCTACGGCACGCTGTGCGGGGGCTTTTTGGCGGATAAATATGTTGGTGCAAAGGAACCGGGGCGCTGGAGCGGCATTGAAACCGTATCCCAGCGCAAGTATAAGCAAATGATTGATGCCTGGGGCGGTTGGGGCTTGTTTCAGGAGTTGTTGCAAACCCTCGGCGCGATCGCCCAAAAACACCAGGTTAGTATTGCGAATGTGGCGGTACGGATGATTTTGGATCAGCCTGCGGTGGGCGGGGTCATCATTGGGGCACGGTTGGGGATTGCAGAACACCTGGAGGATAATGGGCGGGTGTTTGGCTTGCAGTTGGATGAGGGCGATCGCGCCCAGATCGACGCGATTACCGCTCAAGCAAATGATCTGTTTCGGCGGATTGGGGATTGTGGCGATGAGTATCGCCGTTAGGCCGCTTACTACAGCACTGTCACCGGATGAAAGTAGAATGCTGCGCCGAGAATAGCGTAGGTCGCCAGCAGCAGCAAGCCTTCTAGCCAGTTCGATCGCCCATCTAAGCTCACAATGTTGGCAATGATGACGGCGATCGCAACGGCAATGACTTCAAATAGATTGAAGTTTAAATCCATTGGTTGCCCAATCAACAATCCCACAATCACCAAAATTGGAGCCACCAACAGCGCCACCAACAAACTCGATCCCATTGCTACCGAGACTGACAAATCCATATTGTTTTTCATCGCCACTCGGACAGCGGTGACGTATTCTGCGGCTCCTCCGACCAGCGGCAACAAAATCACCCCCGTAAACAACGGTGTTAAGCCCAGGCCCGCCGTCGCTTCATCCACAGCCCCCACAAAAATTTCAGACACGATCGCCACGCCTACCGTCGCCGCCAGCAACACCCCCACCCAGAGGGCTAAGTTCGGTTTTTCGGCGGGGTCATGGTCATCGGTCGCGCCTTCGTGATCAACGACCCCCACATCATAAAGATAGCTGTGAGTTTTGAGGGAAAACACCAGGGACAGGGCATACACCGCAATGAGGACGATCGCCACAAAGACCGAAAGATTTTGGACGGCGCTGGCTTGCACCACGTTGGAGGTGGAAATGACCGTAGCTGGAATGACGATCGCAATCACCGCCAGGGTCATGGTAGAACCGTTCATGCGGGCAACGACAGGCTGAAATTCTTGCTCTTTGTAGCGAAACCCGCCGAGCAACATTGACAGCCCCATCACCAACAGCAAATTACTGATAATTGACCCAGTGATGCTGGCTTTCACAATGTCTACCAGTCCTTCTTTCAGCGCAATCAGCGCAATAATTAACTCCGTCGCATTGCCAAACACCGCATTGAGCAAACCGCCGATGGATGGCCCCAAGACAAGGGCAATTTCTTCGGTGGCGGTGCTGAGCCACATGGCCAGAGGCACGATCGCGATCGCGGACAACCCAAATACCGTCAGCGCACTCCACTCTAGCTTTTCGGCGGCGATCGCGATGGGAATAAACACCAACAAACCAAAGGAAATCAGATTTTTAATCGGCATAGGCTTCAGCAATTCTCCCAGCATCATACTCGGATTTTCCTGTGATGGCGGTGTCTGCAACTAACCTTCAACGGCAAACTCATCACATTGGACAATGCCCCCACGACAATTGCCTTTTACAATGTAAAGACACTGTAATCCTTCTGGTTTAATTCCCACCGCGTTTTATGGCGTTTTCTTCCATTACACGTGCTCTGGGGCGATCGCCCCTGACCAATGAACTGTTGACCAAGTTGCAACAAACCCGTTGTCTGAAGTTGGCAGGAGCGGCCCGGTTGCCCAAAGGATTGGTCAGTTCGGCCTTGGCCCAAGCGCAGGGGCGGCCTTTGGTGGTAGTGACGACGACGTTGGAAGAGGCGGGGCGGTGGACGGCGCAGCTAGAGGCGATGGGCTGGCAAACGGCGAGTTTTTACCCCACCTCAGAATCGTCGCCCTATGAACCGTTTGATCCTGAAGCGGAAATTACCTGGGGGCAGTTGCAAGTCTTGGCAGATTTGTTGCAGGCACGGCAGCAGCTTCCGGCGGAACGAGCGGAAAATGGTAAGGCAAAAGCCAATGGGGCGGGGGCGATCGCGGTGATTGCGACGGAGCGGGCGTTGCAACCCCATTTGCCCCCGGTGGAGGTGTTGCAGTCCTATTGCCTGACCTTGCAGAAGGGGATGGAGGTGAACCTGGGGCAGTTGAGCGATACCCTGGCCCGGTTGGGCTACGATCGTGTGCCCCTGGTGGAAATGGAAGGCCAGTGGAGTCGGCGGGGCGACATTATTGATGTGTTTCCGGTGGCTTCGGAGTTGCCCGTGCGGTTGGATTTGTTTGGCGATGAGTTGGATCAGATTCGGGAGTTTGACCCGGCAACCCAGCGATCGCTCGACCGGATTGAGGCGATCGCCATTACCCCCACCAGTTACACACCGATTATTCAAGCAGCCTTGGGCGATCGCCTGGAAACCCTTGCACCCTGGCTTACGGGGGAAGATCAAGAACTGGCGGAACAGGCCCAAACTTTGGAAGGGGCACGCCGTTTTCTGGGGCTGGCCTTTGAGCAGCCTGCCTCCCTGTTGGACTATTTGCCAGAACATACCCTGGTGGCCCTTGATGAGCCGGAACTGTGCGAGGCCCATTGCGATCGCTGGGTGGAACACGCGGAAGACCACTGGCAAGAGGTGGGAGCAGCCGAGGATGGCCCACAACTGCCCAAATTGCATCGTGCGTTTGCGATCGCCTTGGAGCAACTCCAGCAGTTTGAGTGTTTGCACCTGTCGGAATTGGCGGAAGAACCCATCAGTCGGCAAACCATGCCCACGATTAATTTGGCCAGTCGGCCTGTGCCCGCCATTCCCCATCAATTTGCCCGTTTAGCGGAAACCCTGCGGGGTGAGCGCGATCGCAACTTTGCCATTTGGCTCGTGTCGGCTCAACCCTCTCGCTCGGTGGCATTGTTGCAAGAGCACGATTGTCCGGCCCAATTTGTGCCGAATCCCCGTGACTATCTGGCGATCGACAAATTCCAGACCCAACACATTCCCGTTGCCGTCAAATATTCTGGGTTGGCAGAGTTAGAAGGTTTCATTCTGCCGACTTTTCGCCTGGTGGTCGTCACCGATCGCGAATTTTTTGGTCAACACACCCTGGCCACTCCCAGCTACATTCGCAAACGGCGGCGGGCGGCCTCCAAACAAATTGACCCCAACAAGCTGCAACCGGGGGATTACGTGGTTCACCGCAACCACGGCATTGGTAAATTCATCAAACTAGAAAGTCTGGCGATTAACCGAGAAACGCGGGATTACCTCGTCATTCAGTATGCCGACGGATTGCTGCGGGTGGCGGCGGATCAACTGAATGCCCTCTCGCGGTTTCGGGGCATGGGCGACGGTGCGCCAGAACTCAACAAAATGTCGGGCAAAGCCTGGGAAAAGACCAAGAGCAAGGTTCGCAAAGCCATCAAAAAAGTGGCGGTGGATTTGTTGCAACTCTATGCCCAACGGGCGCAACAGGTGGGGTTTGCCTATCCAATGGATATGCCCTGGCAACAGGAAATGGAAGATTCTTTTCCCTACCAGCCTACGCCCGACCAGTTGAAGGCGGCCCAGGATGTGAAACAGGATATGGAGAGCGATCGCCCAATGGATCGGTTGGTGTGCGGCGATGTGGGGTTTGGCAAAACTGAAGTGGCCATTCGGGCGGTGTTTAAGGCGGTGACGGCGGGTAAACAGGTGGCGCTGATGGCTCCGACGACGATCCTCACCCAGCAGCACTACCATACGCTGAAAGAACGGTTTGCCCCTTATCCCATCCAGGTCGGTTTGTTGAATCGCTTTCGCACAGCCCAGGAACGCAAAGAGATTTTACAACGGTTGAAAACGGGAGAGTTGGACATTGTGGTGGGCACCCACCAACTGTTAGGCAAAGGCGTGGAATTCCGGGATTTGGGGTTGCTGGTGGTGGATGAAGAACAGCGGTTTGGGGTGAACCAAAAGGAAAAAATTAAATCCCTCAGAACTCAGGTGGATGTGCTTACCCTCAGTGCGACTCCCATTCCCCGAACGCTTTACATGGCTTTGTCGGGGGTGCGGGAAATGAGTTTGATTACTACGCCGCCGCCTGCTCGTCGTCCGATCAAAACTCACCTCTCGCCCTATGACCCCGAAGTGGTACGCGCCGCCATTCGCCAGGAACTCGATCGCGGTGGTCAAGTGTTTTATGTGGTGCCCAGAGTCGAGGGGATTGAGGAAATTTCCGCCCGCTTGCGGGAGATGATCCCCGGTGCGCGGATTGCGATCGCCCACGGACAAATGCCAGAAGGCGAACTGGAATCAACGATGCTGACCTTCAGCGAAGGAGAAGCGGAGATTCTGTTGTGTACCACCATCATTGAGTCAGGATTAGATATTCCGCGAGTCAATACGATCCTCATCGAAGATGCTAATCGGTTTGGTTTATCCCAACTTTATCAATTGCGGGGGCGAGTCGGGCGGGCGGGCATTCAAGCCCACGCCTGGTTGTTTTATCCTCAAGGTTCGCGCCTGAGTGACACCGCACGGCAACGGTTACGGGCCATTCAAGAATTTACGCAGCTCGGTTCTGGCTATCAACTCGCTATGCGGGATATGGAGATTCGGGGGGTAGGCAATCTGCTCGGTGCGGAACAATCGGGGCAAATGGACGCGATCGGCTTTGATCTTTATGTAGAGATGTTGCAGGAAGCGATTCAAGAAATTCGAGGACAGGAAATTCCCACGGTGGATGATACCCAGATTGACCTCAACCTGACAGCCTTCATCCCTGCTGACTATATTCCCGATTTGGATCAAAAGATGGCCGCGTATCGTGCGGTGGCGACAGCCAATTCTCGGCAGGAGTTGACCCAAATTGCGGCGGACTGGAGCGATCGCTATGGCTCCTTACCAAATGCGGCTCAGCAACTCATTCGCGTCATGGAACTAAAGCAGATTGCCAAGAAACTGGGCTTCTCGCGCATCAAGCCAGACGGATCGCAACATATTGTGTTGGAAACGCCAATGGAAGAACCCGCCTGGAAACTGTTGCAGGGAAATTTGCCGGAACATTTGCAATCCCGGTTTGTTTACAGCGCAGGGAAGGTGACTGTGCGGGGATTGGGCGTGCTCAAAGCCGACCAACAACTCGAAAACCTCACGACTTGGCTCAGCAAAATGCAGGGCGCACTCCCGGAAGCAGCGGCACCGATGGAAGTGTTTACGGCCAGTTAGCGATCGCGCTTCATGCAAGTCAACAGAATACCGCCAGATGATTATTCTTCCTCGTCTTCGCTATCTTCTTCCTCGTCGTATTCTTCACTATCGTCCTCATCGTCGCTTGCCTCTTCCTCCTCTAGATCTTCGGTTTCTTCCTCCTCATCGTATTCTTCACCATCTTCCTCATCTTCAGTTTCATCTTCTTCCTCACTATCTTCTGTGCCATCAATGGTGTAGTCATAGTCTTCATCGACGGCGTATTCCGCACAGAGTGCATCTAATTCTTCAAGGAAGTCAGTCGAGTCGGCGATCGTGAGGTCAAAGTTGAGAATATCTAATTGTGTTGCTTCTCCGTCGGTTTCTTCGTAATTATAATCAAAGTAGTAGTCTTCGTCACTTTCAATGTAGTTTTGGCACAGTTCATCCAGGGCTGTAGCAAAGCCTTCTGGGTCTTCGGTCATGATGTAAAAATCGTAGAGCAAGAGAGAGTTTTCATCGGCAAAAGAAGATTCATCGTCTTCCCAAATTTCACTGGTAAATTCTAGATCGTTGACCGATTTAATAATCCAAGAGTCGTGCCCGTTGTAGTCTTGGTGCATGATGTAGTCGTAGGGCACATAGCAATAGCCGCGATCGCCCCATTCTGGCCCCCAAGAATTACGGACAATAAACATGTGATCTTTGTCGGAATAGCCCACACACAGCATGGCGTGCCACGCATGGGTCTCACGAGTGTTTTCGGATTTTTTGGGTAAGGAAATACGTCCACGATTGGTCGTTGCGTCATTAAAGGATTCAAACAAATTGAGTGCAAAGGCAATGGGATACCCTTCGGCGAGGGTTTGTCGCCATAAATCCAGATTGGTTTCTAGAAATTCAGCTTCCGTAATCGTGTAATTGGCGGCATTGTCATAGGCGGTTTGGTCGGGTTCTTCACAAATTCTTGTCTCGTCGTTGAGCCAGAGTTCTTCACAACAGGCTCCGTATTCAATCAGGCTTTCGATCGCGCAATACATCGCTGTACCGTTGTCTTCATGTTGGCTATCGTGGCGTGCTCGCGAGTTGTAATACACAAACAAACGGCTGACATCACCTGATTCACCCAGTTCTCGCTTGGCCAAGTATTCGTATGCACCCACAAAGGCATTGGCCACGCAACTATTGCCCACTTGCGCTTCGACATCGGTCATAAATTTGCGGAGGTCAACCCGATGAGGCAGTTGATCAAAGTGGGTTGCTTGGTGGGATTTGGTGTTGGCGGGGCGGGCGGCAGCTTGATAGCCACCAATGCGATAATTCAGGGTCATGGCTTCAGTTCCTATAAATCTGCCTGACGATGCGATCGCCCAGGCCACCACACCATCTCAGCAATGGAAATTGCCCCCAAACGAAGGGCTTTGTATTTAAAGTGCCCTAACTCCTCATCAAACGCTCAGACGGTAAACTAGGCAGTCAACCGAGAGTACGCGGTTGCTGAACGTGAGTGCGGCTCCGCGCGCACATTTGAGGCTGCGATTACGACTGGTGTGGCTGGCCCAGAAGGGTTGCTAGCATTGGCTCAAAACCGTACACCAATCTAGGGGTATCTGTTGGAGGTCGGACTGGGGCCGAGCGAGTCCAAATCCTTGTCCGTAATCAATTCCAAGTTCACGACAAAACTGAATATCAACTTGATTTTCTAACCCTTCAGCAAGAACGGGAATGCCTAAAGCATGGGCTGAGTGGAGCAGGTTACTGACCATAATTTGTTTCATGGGATGTTGGCTACACCCCGCAATGAGTAAGCGATCGATTTTAATGACATCGGGGCGGAATTCCATGAAGTAATGATCGATGGAAACATTGCCATATAGATCATCGATCGCGATGCCAAATCCCAAATGCCGAATCTCATCAATTAAAGTGTGCAGAGATTGATGATGAATTATTTTTTGAACTTCAGTGAGTTCAAACATAATACGTTGTGGCTCTAAGTTTAATTCATTGACATAGTGTTGAATTTGTACCAGAAAGTTTTGATGATGAATGACGGCATTAGGTAATAGATTGATATAGAATGTTTTGTTGGTGTTGAATTGGGCGATCGCGTGCAAGCACATTTCCAGGGCTAGATCGTCAAATTCATGGGTTAAACTCAGCGAAGTTGCACCATCGATCAGTTGTTGGCCGGTAAAGCGGCGATCGCCTTGTTCACTGATGGCCCGCGCCAAGCATTCGTAGGCAATTACTTCTCCGGTTTGCAAATCAAAAATGGGTTGATAGTGAAAATACAATCGTTGTTGTACCAGGATGCGGAGAAACCAAGCATGTTTGGCAGAAATGGTGATGGTGCTCAGAGGGCGAGCATCCAAAAACTCAAGCAATAGTTCTTGCGAGTCTAAGGGCGATCGCGTAATGCAGTACCGTGAATGAGCTTGAGCCGTCTCAGATAACGATTGACTCAGGTGCAAAAAAAGATCTGAGAGTTGGGGCGCTGGCACTGGTTGATAAACCAATTGATGAATCCGGGGCACTGACTGAAACCCTGACCGAAGCAGTTGTTGATAAGTCTCTTGGTCAGAAGGCTGAATAATCAGCTTTGGTAGTTCGGTCAGTGGAGTAATGATATTCACAGGCAACGCTCTTTGATCTTTGTGATAACCAAATGGCCAAATTACAGCTTGCGATCGCGCTGACTCGCCACCGCCACCGACCCCGTGGCTAAACTGACTTCGCTAGCCGACTGGCCTGGGTTTGGTTCGCGCATCGCATCATTAGCTAGTGGCTCTTTTTGCAATGTTTTTTTTTGCACATTTTGATGATTCAACTATTTGCACCCACGCTGCTTGGCAACACAATTTTATTCATCTTGATCGTGCTGGCTCCTGGTTGCGAAGTCAAGGGATCGGCTCCCTCTCAATCCGGCATTTTGGCCATTGGCTGGAGCTAAGGTCGGCTTCAATGGTAATCAATTCTAGGATGCCTATACACCTCAGAGCGTTTAGCTAACCATGCGTCACCCCAATTGATTGCGCCTTGCCACAGCGTTTTGTTTGTGTAGGCTGGGAGGCTGCGGCCCTGCAACCGTCGCAGAAACAATTTTGAGCCGGACTGGCCTGGATAAGACTCCACTTAAATGCACGCCCTGATGGCAATCGAATACTTACTTTATCCCGTTGCAATTCTTTGGTTGGTCTAGGTCAAACGGGCCTTGAATCAAACTTTTAGTACAGTAGTCGAAGCTGAAGCGACTTTACTTCTGCCCACAGGACAGATTTTAAATTGGTTGGTGTGCGGCAGGGCTGGAAATTGGGCACTCTAGGGCTAGGTCGATCATGGTTTTGACCACACAACGACCACACAACTTTATAGAACCCTGCATCAGCAATGCAATAGTTTAGTTTTTCTCTATGGCAATTTGAACTTAATGAAGTTCACCTAAGGATTGCATAAAACTCTGGCGATCGCCGTAGTGTTCTTTAGCCCATGTTGGGAGAATAGAGGCAGACAACCATGACGGTGCGTTGCGCTACTTTTGGCTCCTCCCGGAAACCGTTCGTTCAGACTGTAGTGCTAGATAAGCAGATGTGTCCTTCTTCCCGCGCCCCTTTTGAGAAATGTGCCATGAACGCCAAGACAATTTGGTTGACAACATTGGGTTTATCTTTGGCTTTAGTCGCGGCGAGTTCTATTCCCAGCGCTACGGCCCAACTGTGGAATCCGAAGGTTTCCCGTGCGGCCAAGCTTACTGCGACTCTCCTGAGAAACAAACCGATTCAACCCATTCTGTTTGCGCGGGGTCAGGTCAGTAACCAGCCATCGCGATCGCTCGTCGCCGCCAAGTTTGGGCCAGCCGATGAAATTTTGAACTACACTCTAACTCGGCGTTCTTCCCTGGATTTGCCTAAGATGCACCTAGGTGCAGTTTCAACCCGGCCCATCGTGGCGGATCAAAGTCCTTTAGCCCCTGCTATCACTCCGGATTTGGCCCTGGAACTGGAAAGCCTGGAGTTTCAGAATTGGCACGGGTCGCTGGAGTCTACCCTGAAACATCAACGGCTTCAGCTTCAAAAGGTCGAGTTGGAACTGGCTCAGCAACGCTATGCGGTGGGCGCAATTGATCGTGCTCAGTTGGCTCAAAAGCAGACGGATTACCGAATTGCGGCCCAGGAGTTCAAACAATTGTTAGATTCCTCTACAATGGCTGACTAGGATTTGAGTGAGCGTTGTCAGGATTCATGGAATTGGAGGCTAATCGGGTGGGCTTGTCGCCGCAGGTTTTGGGGATTGATCTGGGGGGGACAGCGATTAAGTTAGGCCGCTTTACGGCCAGTGGGGAATGTCTTGAGACTTTGACTGTCCCAACGCCGCAACCAGCTACACCGGAGGCTGTTTTAACGACGATGGTTGCCGCGATCGCCCAGCTAGACCCCCACCATCAGGCCCAAGCGATCGGGGTGGGCACTCCTGGCCCCGCCGATGCCAGGGGGCGGATTGCGCGAGTGGCGATCAACCTGGCAAATTGGCATGACGTGCCACTGGCTGACTGGTTAGAAGCAAAAACAGGTCGCCCCACGATCCTGGCGAATGATGCAAACTGCGCTGGATTGGGGGAAGCGTGGTTAGGGGCAGGGCGCTATTTTCAGAATTTGATTTTGTTGACCCTGGGGACGGGGGTGGGCGGTGCCATTATTTTAAATGGGCAGTTGTTTGTGGGGCATCATGGCACGGCGGGGGAACTGGGGCTGATTACGCTCAATCCGGAGGGGCCACCTTGCAATAGCGGCAACCGGGGATCGTTGGAGCAGTATGCCTCGGTGCAGGCGGTGCGGCGGCGGACGGGGCTGGAACCGGGTGAGTTAGGACGGCGGGCTGTGGCCGGGGATGCGGCGGCGATCGCTTTTTGGCAGGCGTATGGGCGCGACCTGGGGGCCGGGTTGGCGAGTTTGGTGTATGTCTTGACTCCGGAGGCGATCGTGATTGGGGGTGGGATTAGTGCGAGTGCGGACTTTTTCTTTCCGGCTGTGCTGAGTGAATTGGAGCAGCGCGTTTTACCCAGTTCGCGGGCTGGGTTGCAGCTACTTCAGGCAGAATTGGGAAATCAGGCGGGGATGGTGGGGGCGGCCAAGTTGGCGTGGCAGTTGGCCACAACTTCTGGTTAAACGGCACCGGGCCACGGGCACACACTTCATAAGAGGGATAGGCCGGTCTGTTTTTCGATGTAATCTAAGATCGCTTGATAGGTATTTGGGTCACTTTGTTGCGTAATTACAATGGTGATGTTGCCATCGAAAACGGCAAAGGAGATGCGTCCGTTTGGGGCATGGCAAAAAGCACTGATTCGCTCCAAATCAATGACATAGGTGTTGCGATCGTAGATTAGCTTCATCCAGTAAGCCACGAACTTTCCTCATCTCGTCAAACGCAGTCTTTTGCTTGCAATCGGGGTATTTTCATCTTTCCCAGTTAGGGCACCTCAGCCGGAGAGATGAGGGTGGCGGCAGAATTTTTCAGCTCAATGGCGGTAGTTGTATCCGCGTCTGTGCTGGAATCAGGGCTGCTGTGAGGGGTTGGAGTGGATTGTTGCGCCAGGGCTGCTTCAACTAGCCCCCAGAACAGGGGATGGGGTTGATTGGGGCGGGACTGAAATTCTGGATGAAATTGGGTGGCGATGAAAAAGGGGTGATCTGCTAATTCAATAATTTCGACGAGGCGACCATCGGGGGAAGTCCCACTGACGCGATAGCCCGATTCTACAAAAATGTTGCGGTAGGCGTTGTTGAATTCGTAGCGGTGGCGGTGCCGTTCATACACGACTTCTTCTTGGTAAAGTTTGAGGGCGAGGGTATCGCTGGCGAGGCGGCAGGGATATAGGCCCAACCGCATGGTGCCGCCTAAATCAACTACGTCTTGTTGTTCGGGGAGCAGGTTAATCACGGGATTTTGGGCGGCTGGGTTAAATTCGGCGCTGTGGGCATCATCCAGGTGCGCGACGTTCCGTGCCCATTCGATGACGGAGCATTGCATCCCTAAGCACAGCCCCAAGAAGGGAATTTTTTGTTCCCGTGCGTAGCAGATGGCGGCGATTTTGCCGTCTACGCCTCGGATGCCAAAGCCACCGGGAACGATGATGCCGTCTACGCCCTGGAGGTGGGCGGCGGCTCCTTTGGTTTCGATGTCTTCGGAGTTGACCCAGCGCAGGTTGAGTTCGCTGTCGAGGGCGATCGCGGCGTGGCGCAAAGCCTCGACAACCGACAGGTACGCATCACCCAGTTGGACATATTTCCCGACGATCGCAATTTCGACCCGGCGGGTAGGGCGATACATCCGGTCTACGAGGGTGGCCCACTGGGTCAAATCGGGGTTGCGGGGTTCCAGGTGTAATAGGGCCAGGGTTTGGGTGGCCAGTCCTTCCCGCTCCAACACGAGGGGCACTTCGTAAATACTGCCTGCATCTGGTGAGGCAATGACACAGTTGGAATGTACGTCGCAAAAACCGGAGATTTTTTCTTTGAGGCCAGGGGGGATGGGGCGATCGCTGCGACACACCAAAATATCGGGCTGAATCCCAATGGAGCGCAGTTCTTTGACAGAATGCTGGGTGGGCTTGGTTTTCATTTCTCCCGCTGCCGGAATCCAGGGGATCAGCGTCACGTGCATATAAAGGACATTCTGCCGTTCCACATCTTTCCGAAACTGGCGAATTGCCTCCAAAAAGGGTAACGATTCAATATCGCCGACTGTGCCCCCAATTTCAGTGATCACAACATCGGGATTGGTGTTTTTGGCAACCCGCAAAATCCGTTCTTTGATTTCGTTTGTGATGTGAGGGATGACCTGTACCGTGCCGCCTTGATAGTCGCCCCGCCGTTCTTTGTTCAACACGGCCTGATAAATTGAACCCGTGGTGACACTATTCAAGCGCGACATGGATGTATCAGTAAACCGCTCGTAGTGGCCCAAATCCAAATCGGTTTCAGCGCCGTCTTCCGTCACAAACACTTCCCCATGTTGAAACGGACTCATCGTGCCGGGATCAACATTAATATAAGGATCAAGCTTGAGAATGGAAACAGAATAATTCCGCGATTTCAATAAGCGACCCAAACTAGCGGCCACAATGCCTTTACCAATGCTGGAAACGACTCCACCGGTCACAAACACAAACTTAGTCATAAAACCCACTCAACGCGACTGGCCCGGAGAAACTATCCCGTTTATTGTACCTTTTGTCCTAGTTTCGGCTGTGTTTCCTTCCCGGCTGGCTAGATTGGCGATCGCCCCTGCCCTGCGGGGAAACTTCGGCGCAACTTCGGCCTGATCAGTTAATTTGAAGTAAAAACAGGGAACACTGGAAGAGGTCAAAACCGACGACTTATGACTCGATCGCTTGCGCTTACTGACTCTGTTGTGTTGATTACGGGTGCCTCGGCGGGGATTGGTGCGGCCCTGGCCCAACAACTGGCTACTCGCTATCCCGGCATTCGGCTGGTTTTGGCGGCTCGGCGGGTGGAACAGTTGGAGGCGATCGCGAGCCAATGCCAGCAAGCTGGGGCGACTACCCTGGTTGTCCCGACGGATATGGCCCAGATTGACCAGGCTCAAGCCCTGGCCCAAAAAGCTGTAGCACACTTTGGCCAGGTGGATGTGTTAGTCAACAATGCGGGCTATGGGCAAATGGGGCCGCTGGAACTCATGCCCCCTGCGGTTTGTCGCCGTCAATTTGAGGTCAATTTGTTGGGGCCGCTGGCCTTGACCCAGGCACTCATCCCCGGTATGCGCGATCGCGGCGGTGGCCAGATCATCAACATTAGCTCCATTGGCGGGCGCACAGCCTTCCCCTTTGGCGGGCTATACAGCGGCTCAAAATTTGCCCTGGAAGCCATGAGCGATGTTCTTCGGATGGAATTAGAACCGTTTAATATTCGGGTCAGCGTGGTTGAACCGGGAGCCGTTGACAATGAATTTCTTGTTGTTGTCAGGAACGAATTGCACGATCACATCCCCCCCTTAGAAAACACGCCCTATCAGCCGGCCCAGGCTCAATTTGCCTCCCTGGAGCAGCGCACCAAAGCCACCGCCTGGACATCGACCCAGGTGGCCAACGTGATTATCCGCGCGATGCAAGCCGACCGACCGCGCCCCCGTTATGTGGCCGCCACAGCCGGAGATTTTCTTGTTTTTTGCTTGACTAAACTGTTGCCGACCCGCGCCGTCGATCGCTTTTGGCAACGCTTCTATGGCATTGATCAGATCATTCGGACTTGGAGGCACCGTGGCCAAACTTAACAATACCTAAGTAAAACGCAACGATTGAAGCAAAAATTAGCGATTCTTATTTTTCTTGAAAAAATTAAATAGCTTCTGTAAAGCCTATTCAAGAGATCGCCATAAACCGTGACAAGCCCTGTTTGATCTGGGTAACATCAGGGCAGGATGCCGGGTCAACGCATCATCGTAGTGCAATTTAGGCCATCATTTATCTACTGAACACCCGATTGTTGTCCTTCTAGAGAGTTAAGCAAGAGCCGTGGTTGAATCTAACGGAAACGACTATCAAGTCACCATTTTGGAGCAAACCTGTCGCATTATGATTCCGCCCGTTTTTACGGTCAAGAAAGCGGTGGAGTTTAAACAAAGCTTTCAAGAAGCGTTTCAGAACAATCCTGGTCTCACTCGTGTTGCTCTTGATTTCAGCGACACGAAGTTTATGGACAGTAGCGGGATGGGCGCTTTGGTCACAAGCCTCAAAATGGCCAAAAGCCAGGGGTTTGAGCTGGTTTTGCAGAATGTGCCGAATCAGGTTTTAACGGCGTTGTCGTTAGCGGATTTGGACAAACTGTTTGTGATTGAGCAGGGGGTTGCGGTTGCGCCAGCGATCGCGGCTGAAACTCCGGCAACAACTCCAGCCGCCGCGATCGCCTCTGGGGCAGTGATGGGGCCAGGTTCGTCCAAACTGGTGCCCAAGCGGTTGATGAATATGGTGAAGCCAGATGATCAGCCGTTTGTGACCCATCCATCGGTGCGATCGGTGCCCAAGCGGATGATTGATATTGTGGGGTCTCTAATTGGGCTGGGCATTACGGGGGTGTTGTTTATTCCGTTGGCGATCGCGATCAAACTCGACAGTCCAGGGCCGTTGTTCTTTGGTCAGGTGCGTTGTTCTCAAATGGGCAAACGGTTCAAAATGTGGAAGTTTCGCTCGATGGTGACGGATGCCGAGGCTAAAAAGCATCTGGTCAAAAACGAAGCGGAGGGGGCAATTTTCAAAAACTCTAACGATCCGCGCATTACCCGTGTGGGTCGAATTTTGCGAAAAACCAGCCTGGATGAATTGCCACAGTTTTGGAATGTGCTGAAAGGCGAAATGAGTTTAGTCGGCACTCGCCCCCCCACGCCCGATGAAGTGGAAAAATACGAAATTTTGCAATGGCAACGGTTGGATATTAAACCCGGTATGACGGGGGAATGGCAAGTGAATGGGCGATCGTCGGTAAAAAGCTTTGAAGATATCGTCAAACTGGATTTGAAATATCAAGAAAATTGGAGTCTAATGTACGATTTCAAATTAATCTTCAAAACAATTTGGGTGATCTTTAATAAAGAATCAGGGGCAATGTAGACCCTAAACTGTCAACCTAATCGGTATTTGTTGCCTTTTATACTCTTTTGCTTGGCATTGATTAATTGTTGAAAATTTGACGTTTTAAGGCGTACAGTGTGCGCCTTTTTTGTGGCGTGTGCCTGTTTGCCAGGGCTGCTATTTCTCGCGCTTGGGATTGCCCACAAAAAAACAGCACCGGAAAACCAGTGCTGTCTGTAGGAATAACTCAGGTGAGGAGTGGACACTTGCTAGACCCCTAGGGGGCTAAAGCATTGCCACGGAGCAGGCTACCGATAGTTTTGGCCGTGATCTTGAGCTGCGTCAAGGGGTTCGCTGGTACAACGGTTTTGTAGAGGTAGCTGTCAAAGGTCAGCTTTTGCACATCAATGTCGGCACACATTTCCACGAAGGCTTCACGAGTTGCGTCGGAGCGGTAAAAGACTCGTTGCAACAAGTCCAGGACGAGGTAGGTGGTGCCGTACTTTTTGTCCCACTGCTTGATGTAGGTTTTTAGGTCTTGTTCGGTGGGGATGCGATCGCCGTTGTTTGAGCACTCAACAATGGTCTCTGCACACATCCGGCCTGATTTGGCGGCAAAGTAAATGCCTTCACCCGAAGATTTGGTGACGGTGCCCGCCGCATCCCCTACAAGGGCCACACGACCTACCACTCGGCGAGGTCTGGGATGTTCGGGAATCGGATGGGCTTCAACGCGGATGATTTTACCACCGCGCAGTTTCTCGGCGGCTCGTTCCCGGATACCCCGTTGGAGTTCTTTAATCCGGGCTTGGTTTGGCTTCATTGTCCCTGTGCCGACGGCAACGTGATCGTATTTGGGGAAAACCCAGGCGTAGAAATCGGGAGAAACGTCATCGCCGACGTACATTTCGGCCAGATCTTCGTAATAGGCCATTTTGTCGTCGGGAATGCGAATCCGCTCTTGGAAGGCGATCGCGTAGTTGTAATCGCCCGCATCAATGGCTTTGGCGACCCGCGAGTTGGCACCATCGGCCCCAATCACGAGGTCTACTTTTAAAGTTTTATTTTCGCCTTCTAGGGTGCCGTTGGAGTGATCCGCATAATGCAGGGTGTAGGGTTGACCATCGGTGCTCGGAATTTCTAGCTTGTGCAGAGTTCCGTTGATGACCTTAGCCCCCAGCTTTTCTGCCCGTGTTCGCAAAAAGCCATCTAAAACTTCCCGGCGGCACATCCCGATGTACTCGTCGTCCTTGAGCGTGCTGCCGATGTTGACTTCAACATTGGACGGAGAAATCATCTTCATCTTCCGCACGCGGCGATCGATGATTTCCGGGGGCAAATCAAACTCGCTCACCATGCACAGCGGAATGGCACCACCACAAGGCTTCACGTTATCTAACTTGCGTTCAATTAAATAGGTTTCAATACCTGCTTTTGCTAAAACTTCAGCGGCAGAAGAGCCAGCGGGGCCTCCACCTACCACAGCAACCCGTAGTGCCAAGGTGTTTCTCCTAATTCGTCTCTAGAAGCTACGAGAAAGCATCCTAACACGGAGGTTTTCCTCCTTTGCCCATTGGACGGCTGGATCACGGGATTTTGAAATAGAGTGTAACAATTAATGCAACAGTGCTTAACGATCGCTCGGCAGGAATAGATTTTGCTCAATGGAGTTGATATAGGGAGGCTCGATTTAACGGTGATCCGGGTTTACTCACTTTTTTGTCGGTTCTAAGTCACTAGACTGAGGGGTGGTACAAAATCAGCGATCGCCATACTAATAAATAGATGGTCGTAAATCAACAGAGTTTCTCGTAGGATGGGTTAGCGATCGCGTAACCCATGCGGTCAAAGGCTTGGATGCGTTACGGTTACGCCTAACACGTCCTACATTATGATTCAGGCTACCTACTTATTCTGGTTTAGGAAAGTAATTTAATTCAAATAAAAAGATTTTGAAAGTATTAGTTAATTGGTAAGTTAGCGAGTGAATAATTTATGGTTTAACTGAGGCAAATTTTTATGGGTTAAGTAGATTAGCCTGACAAACAGGAGGGCACTGATTAGGGCATTGAGGCTTTTGTGGCTCTTCTTTAGGTGTTACCAACTTGCTTATGATCGCGATCGCCCAAAAAGCGTTTACCATGAGCACTATATACTGCATCAAAACTGCACTCTAAATTGTATTTTATTCGAGCATGGCTGAATACTACGATCCACAACATTTGCCGAATTTTGGGTCTGTTGCTCAAGGTAGCCCCGAATTGGCGGAAAAGTTTTTTGCTTACTACAATTCAGTCTTTGCGGAAGGCGCTCTGTCAGCGCGCGAAAAAGCTCTGATTGCCCTGGCGGTGGCTCATACGGTGCAATGCCCTTATTGTATCGATGCTTACAGCAAAGCCTGTTTGCAACAAGGTTCGGACTTAGAACAAATGACTGAAGCGGTTCATGTGGCGACAGCGATTCGTGGCGGAGCTTCGCTCATTCATGGTTTACAAATGCTAGACCAGGTGAATCAATTAGGAATGTGATGGTGCAATGCCAAGTGGCGATTTGTCATGGATTTATTGCAATTTTCTGATGGTTTTAGTTTGTTGGAGCGGTTTGCTTCGGAGGCTATTCAAAGTCAGGTTTGGTTGAGGGCAATGGTTGCGATCGCGAAGCTGGGCGTAAAGGTATAAAAGGTAAAAGGTATGGTCATTGAGTGGTTAAAAGTTCGAGTGGATGAGCAATGGCGAGAACGTTATGTCCAAATTGATGAAGAGATTTGGACGGCGGCTTTGGCGCGGTATCCGGGTTTTTTGGGTAAGGAAATTTGGCTAAGTCCAAGTCACCCGGATGAGGTGATTATGATTATTCAGTGGGCGACGCGGGAACAATGGAAGGCGATTCCGGCAGCGGATTTAAAGCTGATTGAGCAACAGTTTGATCAGGCTTTGGGAACGAGGGATTACAAAATTGTGGAAGAGAAGGAATTTGTGGTACGGAAGTTTGCGCGGCAGGGTTGAGTTGAGTGACGATCGCGGTAATTCGATGGACGGAGAGTTAAACGATCGGCGTGATCGCCCAATCCAACAGTGAGGGGCGATCACGGGGTGATTGGTGGAGATCAGGCAACGCTTAATTTTGTGGCGCGGCAGGCGCGGGCGCGGGGGTTGGTGAGGTTGCAGGGGCAGGGGCGGTGCCTTGGGGCGGGGCCGGAGTGGCGGGCACTGGACTGGCCGTTGGGTTCGCGGCCATTTGCTTGATCTGATCTTTGTATTTGGCGGGGGCTAATTCTTCGGCCTTGGTGAAGAGGGGTTTGGCGGCATCAAATTTGCCTTGTTCCTTGAGGACAACAGCTTTGCCATAAACGGGGCGGAAGTCTTGCTGGTTGGTTTTGGCGGCTTCGTCGTAGATGGCGATCGCCTCGTCGTAGCGTTTTTGGCTGGCGTATACCCCACCGAGCAAAACTTGGACGGAGGGGGTATCAATGCTGTTGGGTTGGGCTTTGTTGGCTTCTGTGGCTTGCTTCAAGGTGTCTTGCAAGAGGCCAATGGCGGCTTCGGGGCGGTTTTGCTGCAATAGCAGACCGACTAAGCCATTGAGGGCATCAATATCGCCGGGGCGGTTAGTCAAAATGGTGCGATAGGTTTGGGCTGCGCCTTCGCGATCGCCGGTTTGCTGTTGGGCTTGGGCCAGAAGTACGGCGTAGAGGGATTCGTTGGGGTTGAGTTTGACTAATTTTTCGAGGGGGGCGATCGCGCCTTTAATGTCGTTTAGCGCCAGTTTGGTTTCGAGCAAGCCTCGCAACGCCGTTGGGTTTTCGGGTTCGCGCTGCAAGACTAATTCGTAGCCTTTGGCTTGGGCTTCCAGTTCTTCGCGTTTTGCGCCGGGAGTGGCGGAGGTGGTGGGAGAGGGCGAATTGCTGGCGTTGCTGGCCGTTGGCCCCTGGAACAAACCGCCTAACAAGGGGGCGATCGAGATGCCCACAAAGGCAAAGAATGCCAACCCCATGACAATGCTAACGACCCAGCGATTGCGCTTTTCTGCCACAGCCATAACCTAAACTCTCTAATTGCGACTTCTATTATGGAGGAGAAACGCCGTTTCACCAATAAATGATCGTTTCTCTCAAGACTGGTGATGGTTGACGATTTGATTGCCAGCGTAGGGCGAAATTCCGAGTCTGGCGGGCGATCGTGGGGCGAGTTGGCGCGATCGCGCTATGCTGATTGGGTTGCAAATTGCAGGAATAAGGAGTCGCCATGACCCGTGCCATTATGGAGACCGACAAAGGGACGATCCATTTAGAGTTGTTTCAGCAGGACGCGCCGAATACGGTCAAAAATTTTGTAGACCTGTCGAAGAGTGGATTTTACGATGGGTTGGCCTTTCACCGGGTGATCCCGAATTTTATGATTCAAGGCGGGTGCCCCAATACGCGGCCAGGGGAAACTGGTCGGCCTGGTACTGGTGGCCCTGGCTATCAGATTAAGTGCGAAATCAATCCCAACAAGCACGAGGCGGGCACGCTGTCGATGGCCCATGCCGGACGGAATACTGGGGGGAGCCAGTTTTTTATTTGCCATGCGCCCCAACCCCATTTGGATGGAGTCCACACGGTATTTGGCAAGACGGGGGATATGGATGTGGTTAACGCGATTCAACAGGGCGATCGCATTCTTTCCGTCAAAATTGAGGACTAGGGAACCGTGGGAGTAGCTGGGCGATCGCCCTGGTGTTCTGGCTAGAGCGATTGCCTGGGTTACTCCCGGTTTTATTGCTGGGCTTAGGTTCGGCGACGGGGTTTGCGGCTGGGTGGTTGGGCGATCGCGGCATTGTAAATCGCTTCATTGGCGGCGGCCGATTTGAACAAATCCACCACCGGTTGCGGATAATCGACGCCCAGCCGCACTTGAAACCGTTGTTGCTCCACGGGTTGCAGTTTCCAGGGTTCGTGGACTTTGCCAGGGGGGACTTGGGCCAACTCTGGCAACCAGTGTTTTACATACGCACCATCGGGGTCGTAGTCTTTTGACTGTTTGAGAATATTGAAAAAGCGAAATCCTCGCGCATCGTTGCCGACGCCAGCGGTGTAGTTCCAGTTGCCCCAATTGCTGCACACGTCGTAGTCGATCAGCAATGACTCAAACCACTCTGCGCCCATCTGCCAGTTGATGCCCAGGTTTTTGGTGAGGAAGCTGGCAACGTTTTGCCGTCCACGATTGGACATGAACCCGGTTGCTGCCAGTTCGCGCATGTTGGCATCGACGAGGGGAAATCCGGTTTGGCCTTGTCGCCAAAGATCGAAGCGGGGCCAGTCTTCTTTCCAGGGCAGGGGTTGGCCCTGAAGCCCAGACCGCCGAAAGATGCGATCGCCGTGTTTAGCACAGATAAACCGAAAATAATCTCGCCAGAGTAATTCAAAAATGAGCCAATAGGTTGAGTCGTTTTGCACTCGTTTGGTTTCGTAAGTCTGGACTTGCTCGTAGATGTAGCGCGGCGACAAGCACCCCAAAGCCAGCCAGGGCGAGAATTTGGAGGAGTAATCGGCCCCTAGCATTCCGTTGCGGGTTTCTTTGTATAGGCGGAGGCGATCGCGCTGCCAGATGTAGGTGTCTAGGCGATCGCGGCCTGCGGTTTCGCCGCCCTGGAAGGCTAAAACGGCGCGATCGTCGGGTTCTGGTGGGGCCAAGCCCAAATCGGCTAAGGTGGGCAGTTCCCCAGGGGCGATCGCGGGTAGGGCGGGCAGTTGGGACGGTGCAGGGCGCTGGGGGTTGACCGTTGCGGCCTTTTCGACCTGTTTCCGAAAGTTGGTGAAGACTTCGGGAATAGCATTGAAGGCGAAGGGCAGATCGTCGGGATGATAGAGGGTGTGGCCCCAAAAAGCGTGCAACTCTGCCCCTAAAGGCTTAAGTGCTGTTTCGATCGCGTCTTCAACGGTGATCTCTTCCGAAGTCACTTCTTCGTGGTAATAGATCGCAGTTGCTCCGGTTTGTTGCACCAGTTCGGGCAATACGTGTTCGGGGCACCCCTGCCGAATCACCAAGTCACTGCCCAGGCTCTGGAGCGATCGCCGCAGATCGGCCACACTTTCTAGCAAAAACTTGGCCCGAAATGCTCCGGTTTTGGGAAAGCCAAAGGCGGTTTGGCCAAAGTGGCGCGGATCAAAACAGTAAACCGGGATGAGGGCACCGGGCGATCGCCCTTGGGCCTGCCAGAGTTGCACGGCCTGATGCAGTGGTTCATGATCGTGCACGCGCAGATCATTCCGATACCAAATAAGAATGGTTTGAGCAGCCACAGCTTTAATGGGTTGGCAATGGGTAGGACACAACGCTGGACTCTGGTTCTGGGCGCGATCGCCCGCTCCGAGTCACTGTGGGTTAGTATGACATTTACTCTTTTATTTAGCAGCAAAAATAACTTAAGTGAGGCACTCAAACTGGAAGAAAACCAGAAACTGGCTTCAAAAATCATATTTGGGTTGGTTTTGTGGTTGGCATTCGGGCAACATCGACAAATTTTCGGGAAACCGTAACAGAAAGGTGACGGATTGAGATTGGCTGGTTACGGTAATTTCGCCTCGGAGCCGATGCACTAACTTTTTTACCAGGGCTAACCCCAATCCTGTGCCACCATAACGCCAGGGATCGCCATTGGGGATGCGATAAAACGGTTCAAAAATACGATTGAGTTCGGTTGCGGCAATTTCGACTCCTGAGTTAAAAATACAAATTTCAACGCCGCGCGGTTGATTGGGATAATCGAGGGCGATCGCGGTGGCTGTTACTACGACTTTGCCTTTGGGCGGGGTGTATTTGCAGGCGTTGTGGAGTAGCTCAGAAATAATGCGGTTGATGCTGTGTAGTTCTGTTATGAGTGGGGGCAAGTTATGGGCGATCGTGACTTCGAGCTGCTGTTCTTGTTGGCTCAATCGGTCTTGAAAGCCTTCTAATAGATGGGGCAACCAGTCTTGTAACAGGACGGGAAACACTTCCAAGGGGCAGGTTTCGGCTTCGACTGCTCGCATTTCTAGGAGGTCATTCACTAGCCGTAATTCTTGTTCGCATTGCTCTTTGAGGATATTCAGATAGCGGTTCACTCCCTGGGAAGTTTCAACGGGTTCCGCTTCCAAAACGCCTTGTTTATCCAGCACAGACTCTAGCAGATGAATCACTGTTTTAATATTGGCGATGGGGGTTCGCAGTTCGTGCGAGATGGTGACTAAAAAGTCTTCTTTGAGTTGGTTTAATTGCTGCAACTCGTTCATTTGGCGTTCTAGTTGTTGCGATCGCGCGATCGCCTGGTTGCGCTCTTCTGCTAATAGGCGTTGGGTAATATCTCGAAATACAATGACTAACCCTGCCAACTTGCCAGCGCGGTCTTGAATCGAAGCAATACTATTAGAAACAGGAAACGAAATCCCTGTTCTACCAATGAGTAAATAAGTCTGATCAAAATAGACTGGCGCGGTTTGATTCAGCGCATGGTTGACTAATTGAGCAATGACTGGTGTGTAAGACTGTTGTTCAATTAGATTAAAAACATTGGTCAGAAGCTGCTCGCGGGCTTCTTCTTGCTTCCATCCGGTCATTTCTTCGGCCCGGAGGTTAATATACTTTACCTGTAGATTTGTATCAACGACAATTACGCCGTCTCCCATGCCCTGTAACACAGTCGAGAGCAAAAACTCTCGTTCATAGCGTTGCAGCGCCGTTTCGATGGTGACGTAAAGTTCTTTCTCTTTGACGGGTTTCAAAATGTAGCCGAAGGGGGCCGTGACCTTGGCCCGTTCAAGGGTGCTTTTGTCGGAATGGCCAGTGACGTAGATGACGGGAATATGGAGTTGTTGCCAAATTTGCTCGGCGGCTTGTACCCCGTCAATTTCGCCTTTGAGGCGAATGTCCATTAAGACTAAGTCGGGTTGGTGGGCGGTGGCGGCGGCGATCGCGTTTTCGCCCGTGGCGGCCATGCCAACAACCTGATACCCCAAAGAAAGCAGGGTCTCCTTGAGGTTAATGGCAATAATGCTTTCATCTTCGACGATGAGAAGCCGGACACTTTTGGGCGGGTCTGAGGGGGGTTCGAGCATAGTCTGTACCTAGGGTTTGGGGAATGTAATTTTAAACTCAGAGCCGGGTTGGTGCCGAATTTCTAGAATACCTTCTAGCTGCTCAACCAAGCCTTGCACTAAGGTCATGCCGAGCGATCGCGTGTTTTGAATCTGGAAATCGGCAGGTAGTCCAATGCCGTTATCGCGCACAAACAATTCCAATTGGGGTGGTGCGGTTTGTGTTTTACCCTGATAAAACTCTATCTGAATGAAGCCCTCGCGGTTGTCGGGAAAAGCATACTTCAAGGCATTGGAAACGAGTTCATTGATGATCAGCCCGCAGGGAATGGCGGTTTCGATGTCAACTTCGATGGGTTCGACGTGGAGACAAAGCTGAATTTGGCTTGAACTAATTTTATAAGACTCGAACAGATGAGCAATCAAATCTGGCAGGTAATAGGCAAAATCAATGTTTGCTAGCGTGTCTGAGCAGTACAGTTTTTCGTGGACTAGGGCGATCGAGGCGATGCGACTTTGGCTATCTCGCAAGACAGCAATGATATTGGAGTCTTGACTGCGCCGGACTTGCATTTGAATCAGGCCGTCTACAATTTGCAGGTTGTTTTTGACGCGGTGATGCACTTCTTGCAGGAGGACTTCTTTTTCTTTAAGGGAGGCTCTAATTTTTTCGGCGGCATCTCGTAAGTCGGTAATTTCTACCACTACAATGCCAACGCCCATGAGGGTTTGCTGGGCGGTATGGACGGGGAAGTAGGAAGCCAGCCATGCCCGTTTGAGTCCGGGGGCTTTGGGGGTTTCGCCAATGATTTCCACATCTTTAATGGACTGGCCAGCTTCTAAAACTTGCAAGAAAATTTTGGCTTGTTGAGTTGCGAGATCGGGCACTATGTCCCAAGGGGTTTTGTGGACATGATCGGCGATCGCGACCCCGTTAATTTCGGCTAGAGCGGGATTCACGAGTGTATATTGCAGTTGACTATTTAATACGCAAAACCCGATTGGGGCTGTGTTAATAAACGTATCGAGTAATTGCTGTTTTTCAGTTAGTTTCTGTTCGAGTAAGGTTTGCTCGGTGATGTCTTGGGTGGTGCCATAGAGGCGGATTACGGTGTCAGCGGCGTTGGTTTCTGCGTAACCAGCAACGTTTAAAAAGCGCATTCCCCCCTCGGCTAAGGCCACCCGGACGGTGAGCTTGTAGGAAGCGCCAGTGGCGATCGCCTGTTGCATGGCTTGGTCTAGAAGTGCGGCATCGGCTGGATAATACAGAGCTAATGCCTCTGCATAGGTGGGTTCACCTAAGGCTGGATCGCGGTTTAGCAAACGAAATTGTTCCTGGGACCAGGTGCTGGTTTGGGTGGTCAAATCTAGTTCCCAGTTGCCGAGTTTGGCGATGTATTGGGCTTCGGTGAGCAATGCTTCGCTTTTACGACGAGCCACTTCTAGCTGTTCGCGATCGCGAATTTCCCGTTCTAATTCTCGATTGGCTGCTTCTAGCTGCGCCGCACTTGGCAATGCTAACACCTTTGGCACTAGTGGCACCGAAATCATGGCTGTGTAGACCGAGACGGCGGCGGTCAACGCTTTTACCCCACCGGAAACCCAATAAATTGGATGCCACAATGTCCACACTTCCAAAACGTGGGTGGTGCCACACGCAATAATGAACCCGGCGAAAAGGAGAAAAACCCAATGAAAGGGCAGATCCTTGCGATTTCGGACTAGGAAAAATAGGGTGATGGGGATGGAGTAATAGGCGCTGGCAATCAGCGTATCGGCAATCACATGCAGCCAGACTAAGCCTGGTTTCCACAAGTAGCAATGCCCGTGGGGAATAAATGTATAGGCAAAGAATAAACTCTTTGGTAAGACTAGCATTTGTTTCTCCGCGTCATGGGCGCTCGGTCAGGCATGGATCACCAGGGGATTTCCTGATTAGGAAATGCTGACGTAAAGAATTCAAGTATTTGTAAAGAAAATTGATTAATTTAGTTTTATCTTAACTTTGGTGCCGAAATAAAAAGTATTTTTCTAGGTTATGGCTTGGCTGGGTTTGCTTTGAATCCCGCGATCGCGCGGAGAGCGTCTGCTTTTGATCGGGGTAGGTTAGGCTCCGGGCGATCGCCGATGCTTTTGGGGTTGGCGGTGATCGGTCTGATGTTGGTCTTTTGGTTCGCATGGCAGCCATTTAAGACTTAGCACAACGTCGAATCAATCAATATTAAATTGTTGCTTAAACTGGGCTTTGAATTTAGCGGCTCCGGTGACAACAAAGGCGCGGCTCTAAATGAATTTTTGACGGTGGCGGTGTTAATAGGATTTATTAAGTTTTTCGCGATCGCGGAATAAGAATTTCTTAATCTTACAGTTTGTTGGGTTGTCTCATTAGACGGGCACCCTATGACTATTCAACTCGATCAAACTCAAATAGACTTTTCGTTTTTGGCTGGTTGCTCTGGTGCAGAATGGGCACTCTAACAGGGGGGGAAACATTCTTCATTAGGCTGTATTCGGAGCAAATGCCAGTGTGAACGGCAAAGATTTTTAACTTTGTTGAATGTTTGAAAATATGACTAATTTAAATGATTCTATTCAACCGCAACATGGCTTAAATATACTGCCATCGACCAGATTTTTGGCTGATTCTAAGGCTATTTTTGGCTCTAATAAAACAGCGTTGCTGGCCTCGGCGGCACAGCGATGGCAGCAAGGGGGCGATCGCGGGGGACAAGTGGCACTGGCTGATGTCACGGCAATGATGCAAGGGGTGCAAGCGATCGCGGCCTGTGTGGAGTGGGAAGACCTGTGGCGGCAAACGGCGGCGGTGTTGTTGCGATGGGCGCAGGGCGATCGCGGGGTTGTGCTTGGGCCTGACGGGGCAGGGCACTGGCAGATTCGGGCGATCGCGACTCCGGAGCAAACGGAGTTAGCCACAGGCGGATTGGCCGATAGGACAATGGTGCCGCGCCAGTTGATCGAAGCCGTGCAGACGAGCCAGCGGGGGTTTGTGTTTGAGGGGGCGGCGGCGGGGTTGCCTGAGGTTGACGCATATTTTGAATCGGTGGCACCGCAACGGGTGCTTTGCTTGCCGCTGTTGTATGCTGTTGCGGGTCAGGCGGCGACTTTGCGGGGCATTGTTTATGTGGAACAGGCTACTGTGACGGAGGGACTGACGGGCGATCGCTTGGTGATGCTGGAGCATTTGTGTACTCAGGCGGCGATCGCGTTCCATCATGCAGAGCAGCGTGAACTTGCGCCAGTGGCTTTGGCAACCAGGGAGGCGCGGCTGCAACGGATTGCGGCAAATTTGCCGGGTATGCTTTACCAGTTTCGGTTGGCCCCCGATGGCACAACGGCAATTCCTTATGTGAGTTCTGGTTGTTGGGATTTATATGAAGTAGCGCCAGAAGCGGTGATGGCAGGGCACACCGATTTGTATAAAATGCATCATCCTGATGACCATGCGCGGGTTGAGCAAGCGGTGGAGCGGTCTGTCCAAACGTTGACCCCGTTTTTCCAGGAATGGCGCATTGTGACTCCGGCGGGGCGCGTAAAGTGGGTGCAGGCAGCCGCCCGACCCGAAAGGCAGGCGGATGGGGCCGTGGTTTGGGATGGCGTTTTGGTGGAGGTGAGCGATCGCAAACAACTGGAGGCAGACCGAGCGGCGATCGAATTAGCCCTGCGGCGTAGCGAAGAACGCTATCGATCTTTGATTGAAATTACGTCTCAAATTGTTTGGATTGCGACACCGGATGGGCTGAGTGTGGAGTCGCCCAATTGGTGTACTTATACGGGCCAAAGTTTAGATAAACTCAAGAATTTTGGCTGGCTCGAAGCGTTGCATCCTGATGATCTGGAATATACCGGCCGGGTGTGGAATGATGCGCGGGAAAATAGAAACTGGTACAAAATTGAATACCGTATTCGATCAGCAAATGGAGAATATCACTATTTTGATGTGAAAGGTGTGCCCATTTTGGCGGAAGATGGGACGATTCGAGAATGGATCGGCAGTTGCACGGATATTGAAGATCGCAAACGGGCGGAAGCGGCTCTGAAACAGCGATCGCTGGAGTTGGAACAAACGTTGCAAGACTTGCGATCGGCCCAAACGCAAATGGTACAAACCGAAAAAATGTCGGCGTTGGGGCAATTAGTGGCGGGGGTGGCCCATGAAATTAATAATCCAGTTAATTTTATCTACGGTAATCTCAGTCATGCCAATCAATACATTAATGATTTGTTGGAATTGATCGGCGTTTATCAACAGCATTATGCTCAATCTCATCCTATCATTCAGGACAAAATTGAAGCGATCGACTTGGAGTTTTTAGCTGATGATTTGCCGAAGTTACTCGCTTCAATGCAAGTGGGGGCCGAGCGAATTCAAAACATAGTTGCTTCGCTAAGAACTTTCTCGCGCATGGATGAATCGGAAATGAAGGCAGTGGATATTCACGCCGGGATCGATAGTACACTGATGATTTTGCAACATCGGCTAAAAAGTAAAGCAAATTTTCCGGGAATTGAAATCATTAAAGCCTACGAACCTTTACCGTTAGTTGAGTGTTATGCAGGGCAACTCAACCAGGTATTTATGAATTTGCTGAGTAATGCGATCGATGCGTTGGAAGAGGCATTTACACGAGGAGTTATTACTACGCCAATCATTACAATTCAGACAAAAATGGTGTCAGAACGGGCGATCGCAATTCAAGTCATTGATAATGGGCCAGGGATTTCAAGTCAACTTCAAAAGCGGATATTTAATCCTTTTTTCACGACTAAGCCTGTAGGCAAGGGTACGGGAATGGGCCTATCTATTAGTTATCAAATTGTGGTTGAAAAGCACAAAGGGACGCTTATTTGTGAGTCTAATCCAGAGCAGTTTGGTAATACGTTTACGGTAACAATTCCAACGTTTCAGTAAGAGAAATCATCCTCCAATATGGCACATAAAAACCTCAGAAGTTTGACCAAGATCAGGGGGAGTCGCTGATGGATTGGCCAAGCTTCTGAAGTTGTGATTAGGACTGATTAAGGTTTATGACTGCTCAGGAGTCAGCAATTAATGTCCCTTTGATATGACGGTTATCGACTTAACAAAGATTGGTAGGTGGCTTCCAGGTTTTGACATTCAGTGGCGATCGCGGTTTCGACTCCTTGTAGGCGTGTTAACTCGGCATTACGATCGATTTCGCGGCTTTGTTTTTGTTGCAACAAGTTATCTAGCTCGGCCCGACGAGATTGAATGTCATCATTAACTCGTTTGATCACTTCTCGCTCGTAGCTATCAAAACACTCTTGCACAGCACTATAAATGGGTTGCCATTGCTCTTGCGCCACTTGGGGAAGGTGTTTAACCAATTCTTGTTTCATTGCTTTGATAAATTCTTTTCGGGCGTGGTCGGCTTGCAATGCACCAATGCCAAAGCTGACCAAGGCAAAGGTCAATGGCCCCAAAACAACGCCAAATAAGGTAGCCGTGGCGATCGCGACTCCGGCGGAGGTAAACAAATTCAGCAAAATACTTTTGAAGTCAAACCCCGCAACGGCCATTGCGGCCCCGGCCAAATTCCCTGTGGCCAGAGAAAACAACCCCATTGCCCATTTGGCCCAACCGGGGGCGGTATCTTCGTCGCTGGTGCGTCCGGTTTGGGCGTGAATTGCTTGTCCGGTCAGCTTTTCGGTAATTTGGTCGGTGACTTCGGTGTAGGAGGCTCCGTATTTGGCGGCGCTTTGAGACAGTTGGGTAAACGCGCCGTTGAGTTCTTTTTCTGCCGTTAATGTCCAGGCAAAAAACTTGTCGTTGACGTATTGCTGAAAGGCTTGTTGGGCGGCTGCACTAAATTCTTCCCGTCGGTTTTGGCTGAGGAAGTCGAGAAAGCGGAGTTCGCCCGGTTGATAGCGCAGAAAGTCCTGTTCAAAGGTAGTTTCTAACCCAAGCACATAGGTTTTAAAAGAGTCGGCAATTTGGCGGGCTTTGCGATCGCGCAGGGAACGAATTTCGTCGCGGAACTCGTTACAAATCTCGGCGAGTTGCACAAATTGCGGTTCAACGGAAATGATCCGCTCTTTCAGTTCTTGCAGGTCTTTATCCAGGAGGGGAATGCGGAGGGCGATCGCCTCTTGCACGCGCTTGTTGGTTTGGCGGGCGAGAGTCCGGGCTTGGCGAAATTCGGCGATCGCCCGTTCCTGGGTCAAAAACGTATTCAAGGCTCCCATAAATTTTGCGAACCCTGTACCATCTAAATCTGCATCGCTGTTTTTAATCCGCTTGCGAAGAGCTTGTAACGCTGAAACTTCAAACACTCGCTCGTCGTATAAATCCACGCCATCGCTCCAACAATAATCGGCCAAATTGGCATGAAAGACTTTGCGGAGTTTGGCTTCGGCTTCGGCTAGTTCTTCGGCATCATCGGGATCGATTAAGCTTTCTTTGACCTGATCCCAGGCGTTGACCAGGAAGAAAATCGACAAGCCCCGCTCTTTGATGTAGTTCTCTAAATAGCGCCGCTCGGCCAGGGTGCAGGGTTGGGTGGCCCGCAAAACAAATAAGATAGCGTGGCAGTTGGCAATGTAACCCAGGGATAATTCATTGCGGGCTTCGGTGTCGTTTAGCCCTGGACTGTCAACAATTTCGACCCCTTTTTTCAACAGTTCCAGCGGGTATTCGACGATCGCATGGCTGACATCGGGAAAGGCTTGTTGCTGTTTTTGCTCAAGTTGTTTGGCCTCTTCGGGATCAATGGTGTAGCGTTGCTTGAAGGTGGCAAAGTCGATGCGGTGGGCGGGTTTGCCGTCGTTGTAGTGAATGGTGACGGTTTTTTCTGGCCCATATTTGAGGATGGTGAGCAGGGCGGTGCAGGGGTTGACATCGCTGGGCAGCAGGTTTTCGCCCAGGAGTGCGTTGAGAAAGGTACTTTTGCCGCGTTTCATGTCGCCCAATACCAGTAACCGGAATACGCCTTGTTGCAAGTTGGTGCTGGCGGTGGTCAGGTCGGTAATTTCGTGGTCTAGCCCTAGTTGGCCGGAAGCTTTTTGGCCGTCAAGTTCAGATTGGGTCAGGGTGGTGGCCATTTTGCTCAGGTGCGTTGCCAGTTGCTGACGGATGCGAGCAATGCGATCGAGGTCGTTGAGGAAGCCGGTGGTTTCGAGTTTGGGTGTCATGGGTGATAGAAAAAAATTGAGTTAGGAGTGGGTGGAATGGGCTGTCAAGAGGGAGCGTTTGACCGCAAATTCAAATTGATACAGGTAGGCGGCGGCGATCGCTTTTACACCAAATTCGATGAGATACCAGGTTGAAATGGCCGGATTGGCAAAGACCAGGAGCGTGGGGGAGAGTTGCCCGGTGGCGGGGAGGGGCAGGGCGATCGCGACGCAAACGGCCCAGATGATCCCAACGAAGTAACTCACGACCCAGCCATACAAGCCTTCCCACCAACTTAAAAGTCCCGGCATTGCGCCGGTTGCAGGCAGCGGTTGGGGTAGACGACTATCTGGAAAAAATTGATCGAGGACTTGATGTGACCAGTGATGGACGGCGGCGACGAGGGCGATCGGGGCCAGGATAAAGAGGGCGACGTAAATTAAAATTCCGATTTTGGGCAGGTTGATAATGGGAAGCAGAATGGGCCAGATGGCAACACTCAGTTGTTGAATGCCGAACAGGAGGAGCAGCAACGCCAAGGCATTAAACCAGGAACGAGGGAGCGGAATCCAGGAGGGCCAGTTGTTCATGATGAATGAGGAGGGGCGATAGTCAGCGGGAAATGAGAGGGCGATCGCGTCGGGGCGAACGACCAAGCGGGGGTTCGGTAATGGCAACACCTTCCAAACCAGAATCAGGTCAGCAACCCACGATTCCGGTCAACTCAACATTGTTAGGGAGTCCGTTTCTTGTCGTCGAAAAAGATTTTGTAGGCAATCCAGGCGATCGCGCCAACCATCAAGGCTGTAGCAGCCCACATTGCAACTTTTACGGCCACAATCACTGCAACCACAATGCCCAAGAACTTGGCCACGTTGGTGGCTTGGCGTAGTCGTTGTTTGAGTTTGCTGGGGGGGGCTTCATGTTTTGTGGTGGGGTAAACCGGGATGGGGGGTTGGCTAATTTCCATTTCCAGTTCCCGCAAGCGCAAGGCTGTTTCGCGATCGCGCAGTTCTTGTTCACGCCGCCGCATTTCTTCGGTGTTGTTGTTCTGGGAAGTCATGACAATAGGCTAGCTAAGGAGCAATGGCGTTCTTGCAGATAGTGTGCCCGTTGCAAAATTGGTTCCAACTGGGTTGCTCTACCTTAACCTGTTCTTGGAGCCGTGCCCAGTTTTATTGCGAGGATGATAGGAAAACCGTTGGCGGTTTGAGGGCGATCGCTGACCATAAAACTTTTAGCTTTTGTGGGTTGGGCTGAATTTTATGAAACCAAACCGACAAGATCCGCGATCGCTGTATTGAAGTAAGATCGCTCTAGGTTGTATTCGGAAATATTCTGGTTCCAATAAATGAGTTTTCAGCCATACCCCCACCGATGGCAGGAGCCATACAACACCCCGTTCACCCGCCGCTAGTCGCTTTGAACAAAGATAAACAACCTTTTGACGGTCGGGTGCAAGCAGACGTTAGACCTCACTGCGACTCTAACAGTTCTTCAACAGTCAATTCGATGTCGCTTGCAATTTGCCGTAGAAGTCTTGGAGAAATATCCCGTCCTTTATGAAACGGAATTGTTGTTCCTCGACCATCTTCATGCCGAAACTGTTTGTGTGAACCTTTTTGACGAACCTCTACAAAACCTAGATTTTCTAGAATACGTACAACCTCTTGCGGCTTCAGAACGGGAATATTACTCATCGCTTACTGAACTACAATCTGTTGTGTCCCAACAAACTCAGTCTTGAACACTACTTCCTCATCCTCTAAAAGCATCTCAATTACTTCACGAAGATTCTCCTGTAACTCGTCCAAAGTTTCTCCTTGAGAATGCGCTCCAGAAAAGCCAGGGACATAACCAACGTAGAGATTAGTGTTAGAATCTCGCTCGACAATTGCAGTGAAAGTTCTCATAGGCTGGCTATTTTACTCGACTAGTCAACTTTTAGTTTTGCCAAGATTTTTAAACGCTCAAGATAGCTTCTCATGTGTTCAGCACTCTCTGTTGGAACACAGCCATCATTGTACAAATAAATTCTATCTGTGTTTGAGGCACCTTTGTAAGAAAGCTTTGCTGCTGTTGCTGATCCTATCCCTTGCAATTCAACACAAACAGGATAATCCTCATATTTAAGATGTTCTCTGGTTTTGAAGCCAATCGGCTTATATTTTCTGTTAAGCACCACATATCGTCCATCAGGCTGCTTGTCTAAACAGTAAGGAAAAAATACTGCCCTGAAATCGTTGAGCGTCATAAGCAATTCCCTTATTCTAAAGGCTCTAATGATAACCTTGAAGCAACTTTTCTATACCCAATAACTGAGTTCTAATTTTAGACTAAAATGTTTGGTCTAAGCTCCCAATTTAGGTGGATAGGCTGGATGCTTCGGTATAACACCCTGCTCTTACTGCTTATGCTGAATTATTCCGTATGACACGCTGTTTAAGCTGATTAGGGAGAATTTCTCTGCATAATTTCAGAGCTTTTTGAGCAATTAAATGTACTATTTGATACGCGGCGCGATCGCGCTCTGGAATGTGCAACATCACTTTAAAGCACAAAAACTGGCAGTTGTGGCTACCAGTTTGGCAAGTGAATGAGAGATTAGAGCGATCGCGATGAGGGTGTGATTATGCCTTGGCGATCGCTCACCGGAAATTTACCGTTTGGCTAGGCGTTTGGCCTTGGCGACTTTGCGGAGGCGAATTGATTCTGGTGTGATTTCCAGTAATTCGTCGGGGCCGATATATTCCAGCGCCCGCTCCAGGCTCATTTCCATTGGTGCTTGCAACTGGACGAGTTCGTCGCCACTGGCCGCACGGTGGTTGGTCAACTGTTTGGTTTTGCAGACGTTGATTTCCAGATCTTGGGGACGGTTGTGTTCCCCAATAATCATGCCTTTGTAGACGCGAGTGCCCGGTGTGATGAAGAAAACGCCGCGATCCTCCGCGTTTTTCATGGCGTAGAAGGTGGCGGTGCCTTCCTCGAAAGAAATGAGCACCCCGTTACGACGGGCATCGATATCGCCCACGATCGGACGGTAATCAAAGAAGCTATGGCTCATGATGCCGTCACCCCGCGTCAAGCGCATGAATTCACCCCGGAAGCCGATCAAGCCCCGCGCCGGAATCACGAATTCCAGTTGGGTACGACCGTTGGCCCCGACTTGCATATCTTGCATTTCGGCTTTGCGCTGCCCCAAGCGTTCGATACAGCCACCGGAGGAGTCTTCGGGCACATCCAACACCAGGGTTTCGTAGGGTTCGCAGGGTTGGCCGCTAACTTCCCGGTAGATGACCTGAGGCTGGGAGACCTGGAATTCGTAGCCTTCCCGCCGCATAGTTTCGATCAAGATGCCCAGGTGCAGTTCGCCGCGACCGGAGACCTGGAAGCGATCGGGGGAATCGGTTTCTTCGACTCGGAGAGCGACGTTGGTTTCGAGTTCTCGCATGAGGCGATCGCGCACTTGTCGTGACGTGACGAGTTTGCCTTCTTGGCCTGCGAAGGGAGAATCGTTGACTGAAAAGGTCATTTGCAGGGTGGGTTCGTCCACTTTAATCAGCGGCAACGCTTGAGGATTGTCGGGATCGGTAATCGTCTCGCCGATGTTGGCATTGGCAAAGCCAGCGACCGCCACAATGTGTCCTGCTGAGGCTTCTTCAATTTCCACCCGCTTGAGGCCATCAAAGCCCATGAGCTTGGAGATCTTGGACTTCACGATGGAGCCATCTTCTGTCATCAACGCTGCTTGTTGCCCAGCTCGCAAGATACCGTTGTGGACGCGACCAATGACGATGCGGCCCAGGTATTCTGAGTAATCCAGGGTAGTGACTTGCAGTTGCAGGGGCGCGCTGGGATCGCCGACGGGGGGCGGCACATGGCGCAAGAAGGCTTCAAACAAGGGTTGCATATCCACGCGCTCGTCATCGAGGTCGGCGATCGCAAACCCGGCTAAGCCAGAGGCAAAGAGATAGGGAAACTCGCATTGGTCATCATCTGCGCCCAATTCCAGGAACAGATCCAATACTTTGTCGATCGCCCCGTGGGGATCGGCTTGGGGGCGGTCGATCTTGTTGACCAGGACAATGGGGCGCAAGCCTTTTTCCAGTGCTTTTTTCAGGACAAAGCGAGTCTGGGGCATGGGGCCTTCGTTGGCATCGACAATCAACAGACAGCCATCGACCATGCCGAGTACCCGTTCAACTTCGCCACCAAAGTCCGCGTGGCCAGGAGTATCGACGATGTTGATCAGGGTATCTTTGTAATGAACAGCGGTGTTTTTGGACAGGATGGTAATGCCCCGTTCCCGCTCCAGATCGTTGGAGTCCATGACGCAATCCGGTACTTCTTCCCCTTCTCGGAATGTCCCTGATTGTTTCAGCAATGCATCCACAAGGGTTGTCTTTCCGTGGTCAACGTGGGCAATGATAGCAACATTGCGAATTGGCAAAGTCATAGGAACGTTCCAGTAAAAAGTAGGAAGGGTTGAGTAACCGGGGTCGCGAAAACTTAAGCGTTTGCAGGCTTTACACACATTGCGTAACAAGTTGGCGTAAAGAACCCTTCACAATTGTAACCTAGCTGTTTACAAATCAGCGCCCCGGAGTTTACTGGAATTCACAGAAAAATGCTGTGCCCCGGAGTAATGGGCTGGTGCGCCAAGGTTGTGGCTCCGGGGCGACGCGATTGTTCTATTCGAGTCTGGCTCACGGAGCATTGGGTGCCGTGATAACCGACTCTGGTTGGGCCAATGGTAAGGGCATTCCATTGGTTACAGCTAATTTTGAAGGGGGTTCGGCGCGATCGGGACTGGCCAGGTACTGCCCGGTGTGGATCGGCTCAACGATCTTGAGGTCATGCGTCCGACTGTAGTACCGATGGGTTTGCTGCGCGATCGCTCGCTCTTGAATACTTTCATTGGAGATTTTCTTTCGCAGCTTGATGATGGCATCCATGATGGCTTCCGGGCGGGGCGGGCATCCCGGCAAATACACATCGACTGGAATTAATTTGTCAACGCCACGGACAGCATTGGGGGAATCGGCGCTAAACATGCCGCCTGTGATGGTACAGGCACCCATTGCAATCACGTATTTGGGTTCGGGCATTTGCTCATATAAGCGGATCAAGGCGGGGGCGTACTTCATGGTGATGGTGCCAGCGGTGATCATCAGATCGGCTTGGCGGGGAGTCATGCGGGGGAAGATGCCGAACCGCTCTAAATCAAAGCGGGAACCCAACATGGCGCTGAATTCAATGAAGCAGCAAGCGGTGCCGAACATGAGGGGATACATGCTGGACATTTTGGCCCAACTGTAGAGGTCGTCAACGGTGGTCAAAATGACGTTTTCGGAGAGTTGTGAGGTGACTTGGGGGGCGGTGGGTGCTCGGTCTGCGGGGTTGAGCATGGATTGAGTCATAAGATCTTCTCACGATGGGTGGAGCAAGTTCCTCGCAAGTTTCCAACCGGGGACGGTGCTGCTTGGTATGGTGCGATCGCGAAAGGCAGCAGACCGTTGGCTTTCAGGGTTCACAAATCATTTTTCCGGTGGGTTGGGCCAGCTTGCTTGGTCGTCGCCCTTATGCTACTCCAGTTGTTTTGAGTCTGAGTTTCCCCCGACCGGGTGAAATATCAAGCGGATGGTGGCGATCGCGCTGGATCTCGGTGGCGGAATGGGTGAGGGGCTTGGAGGCGCGATCGCCTGCGGGGTGTCTATTGTCTATTGACCCAAGACTTCGGCACCAAGTTCGCCAGCATCGACTTTGGCGGTCACGAGTTGGCGAAACAGTGCAATTTCGCGAAAAATGTGGTCTGATGTGGGGGATTTGGTGTGGGCGATCGCGCCTTGAATCTGCTCAAACTCATCCCGCGTCACAATGCCATCGGCAGTGGCTCGTTCAATAATCTGCTTGAGCCGTTCTAGTTCTTGTTGCTCTTGGGGGGTTGGTTGTTGTAAGCCTGCACGTTCCATTTTCATGAGAGGCTGCCTCCATCGGAAGGAAATCTTGCCAGTTTTGAGCCGTTTGAGTGGCCAACGATTGATTGACTGAATACGAGTTTGAGCCGTCCGAGCTTGAGTCGGCAGAGTCTCATCGGTACGGCCCTCTGGAATCAGCAACTCAGTCGGAACGTTACGCGGCCCTGTCACCTACGGCAAACCGCCGATACTACCAACTTAGCCCTTAGATGATTTAGAAAAAAATAATGCCTAAATCATTTCAGCTTTAGGATAAAGTGTGTTGCCATTGATGCGCCGAAATGCCTGATACTATTGCTCTCGTTGCCCACGATTCTAAGAAAGATGCGATCGTGAATTTGGCGATCGCCCATGCCCCCGTGCTAGCCCGCTACCGGCTGATTGCCACTGGAACCACCGGCCAACGCATTCAATCTGCCACCAACCTCACCATTGAACAACAACTATCTGGCCCCTACGGCGGAGATACTCAAATCGCTGCCGAAATTTGTAGTGGTCGTGTCCTGGCGGTGATCTTTTTGGTCGATCCCCTCTATGCCCAGCCCCACGAACCCGACATCCAAGCCTTGCTCCGGGTCTGCAATGTTCATGGAGCAATTTTGGCGACTAACCTGGTCACCGCAGAGGCCATTCTTCAGCACTTTGCCAAGCAACAAGAAGCTCACTTAATCTTCAATCCTGTGGCCGGACAAGGCAACGCCGACCAAGAGCTGCAACTCATTCAACAACTGTTGCAGCCCCACATGAATTTGCATGTGCACTACACCACCCCAGACATTGGCCCTGCGGAACTCGTCCACATGGCCCTGGAACGACAAGCGGATATGGTGATTGGCTCCGGGGGAGATGGCACTATTTCGGCGGTGGCTGGTGCTCTGATTGGCACCAATATTCCAATGGGGATTATTCCCCGTGGTACGGCTAATGCGTTTGCGGTGGCTTTGGGGATTCCACGCCTGCTGCCTATTCGCACGGCTTGTCAGGTCATTCTGGCGGGCAATAAACAGAAGGTTGATGCTGCCTATTGCAATGGGGAGCCGATGATTTTGTTGGCGGGGATTGGCTATGAGGCGGAAACGGTCGATTTAGCAAGCCGCGAACTGAAAGATCAGTGGGGGGTAATGGCCTATCTCATGGCGGGGTGGCAAAGCTTGAGCGCCCAAGAAACCTTTGATGCTGAAATTGAGGTTGAAGGAGAGATGCGTCAGATTCAGGCGGCGGCGATTACGGTGGCCAATGCGGCTCCGCCAACGTCGGTGCTGGCACAGGGCGGCGGCGAGGTGGTTTACAACGATGGGTTGTTGGATGTGACGGTGGCGACGGCGGAGAGTAAGCTCCAGGCTGTGACCACCATGCTCACAATGCTGGGGGCAGCGTTGGTCAGAACCAAGACGCAGCAACAGAATGTGGTGCATGTGCGGGCGCGAAAGTTGCGAATTACGACGAATCCGCCGCAAAAAGTGGTCGTGGATGGGGAAATTGTGGGTACAACGCCGATTGAACTGGAGTGTATTCCCGGTGGGTTGACGGTGCTGGCTCCTACGGCAGCGAATTTGGCCGAGGCGGAGGCCAAAGAGTAGCGGGTTAGCTTTGGGAAAACTGGATAGGGCGCGATCGCCCCTCGCCTAACTCCCCAAAATTGCCACTAAAAAGCCAGGGGAAATAGCTCCACCTGGCTTCTGACCACTAATTTAGATCGACTAAATCAGCTCTGTTGGGCTTGTCGCCAGTTGAATGGCTAGGTGCTCAAGTTCCCGAAGTCCACGAGTTGATGTATTCAACTTGTTCGTCGGTGAGGGTGTCGATCGCGATGCCCATTGCTTGCAGTTTCAGCCGAGCAATTTCTTGATCCAGTTCGGTAGGGATTGAGTGCAAGCCCGGTTCCAGGGAACCCTTGTTTTTCACCAGGTACTCAACCGCTAACGCCTGGTTAGCAAAGCTCATATCCATGACGGCGCTGGGGTGGCCTTCGGCAGCAGCCAGGTTGACCAAGCGACCTTCGCCCAGAACGATGACCGATTTGCCATTTTTCAAGCGATATTCTTGGGTGAAGTTACGGACATCTTTCACGTCGGTGGCTTCGGCGCCCAGGGATTTGAGGTCAATTTCAATGTCAAAGTGGCCGGAGTTGCAGACGATCGCCCCATCTTTCATGGCGGCAAAGTGTTCGCCCCGGATGACGTGCTTGTTCCCGGTCACGGTGACGAAAATATCGCCCAAGGCGGCGGCTTCGGCCATCGGCAACACGCGGAACCCATCCATTACGGCTTCGATCGCCTTGACTGGGTTGATTTCGGTGACGATGACGTTTGCGCCCATGCCCCGTGCCCGGAGTGCTGTCCCCTTACCGCACCAGCCGTAGCCAGCGACGACAAGGGTTTTGCCCGCCAGCAGAATGTTGGTGGCGCGGATGATGCCATCCAGGGTGGATTGCCCGGTGCCGTAGCGGTTGTCGAAGAAGTGCTTGGTTTCGGCATCGTTCACGTTCATGGCGGGGAAGGTCAACACACCGTCTTTGAACATGGCCTGGAGGCGCACGATCCCGGTGGTGGTTTCTTCGGTGGTACCAATCAGGTCGGCGATTTGGGCCTTCCGGGTTTGGACGAGGGTGGCAACCACATCGGAGCCGTCGTCAATGATGACGTTGGGCCGATGATCAAGGGCGATTTCGACGTGACGGTGATAGGTGTCGTTGTCTTCGCCTTTGATAGCAAAAACGGGGATCCCGTAGTCGGCGACGAGGCTGGCCGCAACATCATCCTGGGTGGAGAGGGGGTTGCTGGCGATGAGGACTGCGTCGGCACCACCATTTTTGAGGGCGATCGCCAGGTGGGCGGTCTCCGTGGTGACGTGGCAGCACGCCGCAATCCGAATGCCGGCGAGGGGTTTTTCGCTGGCAAAGCGGTCTTGAATCTGACGCAGAACTGGCATTTCCCGCCCTGCCCATTCAATCCGCTGTTTTCCGAGGCGGGCAAGAGTTAAGTCCTTAACTTCGTGCTTTAGTTCTGTTGGACGAACGGGAGTCACAGTCATGAAATTTAATCCTCAAAATTTGGTCGAGACGATGCGAGCAAGGTGCATTTGCTTTGATGTGCTTTGAATTGGAATCTTTAAGCGACCAGCCAATGCATATTAAGCGATTTCGGCGGTAAGCTGCAAAGCTCAATACAAAAGCTGATTGATTTGATAAATCTTTATAAGCTTAACGTCTGTTTTGGAATTAATTCAATCCTGGGGCCAATGGTTTGTTGGGGCGCGGAGGACGGGCAATGGAGTCTCCTATAATCTGTAGGCAATGATTTGCGCTTCCTGCACTTGGGCGATCGCGATCCTAAATTTGCTGGTTGAGGGGTGTGGTTAAGAGCAGGCGGGCTGAATCAGGGCTGGGTTGGCGGCGGTATGACTCGCGGTGCGATGGGCGTTTATGGTTGTGGCCCAGTGTTGTGGTTTTGGTTGCTTGGCAAATGTTTTAGGAGTCGCGTTGTATGATTTGGCGTTTCCCCCAACCCAAACGGGCTTTCGGTCGCTGGCGATCGCGCCGTTTATTGTGGAATCGAGGCGGTCGGTGGCGCTGTTTGGCGGTCTTGCTGTTTGGCCTGACGGTGGTGCTGTGTGGGATGAAGGGGCCAGGTCTGGCGCAGGGGGTGGCGGTGCCAGGGGCGGAAGTGGGGGCGATCGCGCAGGCTACGCCCGGAGAGAACGCGCTGGAGGAAGGCCGCCAATTGTATGAGGCGGGGCGCTATCGGGAGGCGTTGACGGCGTTGCAAGGGGCGATGGCTACATTTCAACAGCGGGGCGATCGCCTGCGGACGGCCATGACCCTTAGTAATTTGGCGTTGGTGCAGCAGCAGTTGGGGCAAATCACCGCTGCTCTGCAAGCGATTGACCAAAGTTTGCAGTTGCTAGACTCCACGACGGCTCAAGAACAGCCGCAGATTTTGGCCCAAACCCTGGAGGTGCAGGGGGGCTTGCAGTTGGAGCAGGGGCAGACGGAAACGGCGTTGCAGACGTGGCAAAGGGCGGAAACGCTTTATCGCCAATTGGATGATCCGACGGGTTTGGTGCGATCGCGGGTGAACCAGGCGCAGGCGTTGCAAATTTTGGGGTTTTATCGGCGATCGCTGGCGGTGTTGACGGAACTGCAACCCTTGCTGCAAACTCAGCCCAATTCGGTAGCCAAAGTGGCGGCGTTGCGATCGCTGGGGGAGGCGTTGCAACTGGCGGGGGATCTGGAGCGATCGCGCCAAACCCTGGAAAACAGTCTGGCTCTGGCACGGCAACTCCAGGCGAAGGACGAAATGAGTGCGGTGTTGAGCAGTTTGGGGAATACGGCCCGTGCCCAGCAACAAACGTCAGCGGCGATCGCTTACTACGAAGAGGCGAGGGCGATCGCCCCTACCGCCCTCGGCCAAGCCCAGGCCCAGGTCAATCTGTTGACGCTGTTGGTGAATGCGGGCCAAACGGCCCAGGCCCAAGCCTTGCGATCGTCTTTGCAAACTCAACTGGCGGCGTTACCGTTGAGCCAGGGCCGGATTTATGCCCAGATTAGCTTGGCCCAAAGTGTGATGAAGCTGGGACGACCGGAACGGGCGATCGCGGTGGAACTGGCGCAGAATTTGGCAACAGCGGCACAACAGGCCAAAAGCCTGGGAGACATCCGGGCGGAATCCTATGCATTGGGTACGCTGGGGCAGGTGTATGAGCAGGCGGGGCAATGGCAAAACGCGCAAACCGTGACGCAACAAGCCCTGACCCTGGCTCGCACGCTCAATGCGGCGGATATTAGCTATCGCTGGTACTGGCAATTGGGTCGTCTCCAGCGCCAACAAGGGGAGATTGCGGGGGCGATCGCGGCCTATGACAAGGCGGTGAGCGATTTGCAAACCCTCCGAGGCGATCTGGTCTCGGTGAATCGGGATGTGCAGTTTTCGTTTCGGGAAAGCGTTGAGCCAGTTTATCGGGAGTCGGTGGCTTTATTGCTAGAATCCCAAGGCCAACAACCGAGTGAGGCAACCCTGGATAAGGCACGGCAACGGATTGAAGCCTTGCAACTGGCCGAACTGGACAATTTTTTCCAGGAAGCCTGTTTGAACGAGCGCACGGTGTTGTTGGACAAAATTGTGGATCAGGACAATCCCACGGCGGCCATTATTTACCCGATTATTTTGCCGAACGAGTTGCAGGTGATTGTCAAGATTCCCAAGCAGCCGTTGCGGTATCACACGATCAGTAAACCCCAAGGGGAAGTGGAGGCGATCGCGACGAAGTTGCAGCAGCGATTGGTGGAACCGGATGCAGTCGGTGAAGTGAAAAATCTTTCGCAACAGGTTTACAGTTGGCTGGTTGCGCCGATTGCGTCTGAGTTGCAAGCCAATGGGGTGAATACGTTGGTATTTGTGCTGGATGGGGCGTTGCGGAGTGTGCCGATGGCGGCGCTGTATGACGGCAAACAATACCTGGTTGAAAATTATGCCGTTGCGTTGAGTCTTGGCTTGCAGTTGCTGAACCCCAAACCTTTGTCTACCGAGAAGCTGCAAGTTTTGGCGGCTGGGCTGGTGCAACCGCCGCCGCCCTATGAACAGTTGCCGCCGCTGCCGGAAATTAAGTCAGAGTTTGAGCTAATTACCCAGGCGGGGGTGTCGGGACGGCAATTGCTGGATGCAGCGTTTACCAGTCGATCGCTGGCCACAACGGTAAATGCGGCTCCATTTAATGTGGTGCATTTGGCGACCCACGGCCAATTTAGCTCTCAGGCGAAGGATACGTTTATTTTGGCGGCGGATGGCCCGATTAATGTGACAGAGTTGGATTCGCTGTTGCGGAGTCGGGGCCAAGCCCAGACTGAGGCGATCGAGTTGTTGGTGCTGAGTGCGTGTCAGACGGCAACGGGCGATCGCCGCGCGACGTTGGGCTTGGCGGGGGTCGCGGTGCGGGCGGGAGCACGGAGTACGCTGGCTTCCCTGTGGCAAATTAGCGATCGCTCAACGGCGCTATTTATTGGTGAATTTTATAAACAACTGGCCCAGGCCAATGTCACGAAGGCGGAGGCGTTGCGACAGGCCCAATTGGCATTGATGAAGGAATATCCCAACTTTAGTCGGCCCCTCTACTGGGCACCCTATGTCCTGGTGGGCAACTGGCTATGAGGCGCGGGTTTGGCTGAGCGGGTTCCGCTTAAGGCTGGCGGTCGGCTTCGGTTCCCAGCAATTAATCCCCCCACCGCTTGACTTTCCAGTTGACCGGATGGTTCACACTAGTATCCATAAAGTTTAATGGCTAAACCGTTTGGAGGTTTTATGACATTGCAGTTCAAAGTTCCGAGTATGGCGTGCTCTGCCTGTGTGGATACGATCAGTCAGGCGGTGAAGGCGGTTGATCCGGCGGCGGCGATCGCGGCAGACCCGAAAACGAAACTGGTAGAAGTTGAGACAAATCAACCGGAAACATCGATTAAGCAGGCGATCGAGGCGGCGGGCTATCCTATTGGGTAAGCCGTTGGTGGGTGCCACCGTGGGGGAGGCCGCTGATTGGGGTGACTGATCAAAGTCCACAGATTGCGGCATCCCTGCATCCCTGGCGGAAGGATTTGTCGTTTATACTGACAAATAACCTTTTGCCAGTCCATTCTTTGTCAGAGTGACTAAATCTTCGTGCCTGCAATCGTTTCGAGTGTTAATTTTGTCGTGGAGTCTGACTTGTGCGACCCGATGACCTAACCAAACCTTTGTCTATGGCCGCTTGCCCAGTCCCAACCGAGCAGTTACCGCTGAATGAATACGACGATTTAAAAGAGTCTTGGTTCTTTCGGTGGGCGACGTTAGACTTGCACCTGTATTTGCGGAAGCTGCTGTGGGTGTGGGCGTGGGGGTTGGCGATCGCGGCTCCGGTGGCGGCGGCTAGTTTCCCGCCAGCGAAGTACCCCGTGCAATTTGGGTTGCTCAGTGCGGGGGGGGCAATGTTTTTTGTGCTGCTGGCGTTGGCGCGGTTGTACCTGGGCTGGGCCTATGTGTCGTCGCGGCTGGCCGATGCGACGGTGGTTTATGAGGAGTCGGGCTGGTACGATGGCCAAATTTGGACGAAGCCAACGGAGGTGCTGGTGCGCGATCGCTTGGTGGTTTCTTACCAAATTCAACCGTTGTTATGGCGAATGCAGAAAACCTTTGGTGGGGTGCTGGCGCTCTTGGTGGCGGGGGCTTTGGTGTGGACGGTGCTGTAGAGTGTGACCAGACGGAGTTCGGCGATCGCGCCACGTTTACGCCAGAAATTAAGCCACCGAAACCCGCTGAAAGCAATACACTATTAGGGTAGAAGTAGACGTGCCAGTTGGTACGGCAGGGATTACAGCTAAACGCATGACATCATCACGGGGACGACGGACACAGACCGCTGAGTTGGAAGTACAGCTTTTGCGGGAAGGCATTGTAGAATCGACGCATCGGGTACAGGCAACGGTGTGCGACGATCGCGGGCGGACGATGCTGGTTGCCGGTAGCGCGGAAACGGCGACCTTTGTGCGATCGGCGCTGAAACCGTTTCAAGCGTTGGCCGTTTCGACCACGGGAACGCTGGAACGCTATGGGCTGGGCGATCGCGATTTGGCTATTATGTGCAGTTCCCATCGCGGCAAGATTGAGCAGGTACGGCAGGTATTTAATATTTTGTGGCGGGCAGATATTGATCCGCTGATGTTGCAGTGTCCGATGCCGAAGGGGGCCAAAAGTCCGCTGGAACACAACTGCTCTGGGAAGCACGCGGGGATGTTGGCAGTGTGTCAACAGCGGAACTGGGCTTTGGGGGGCTATTTGCAGCGATCGCACCCGATTCAGCAATTGATTCTCAACAAAATTGCCGAGATTCTAGGGATGCCTGCCGCTGAGTTCATCGGGGCACGGGATGATTGCGGCGCACCGACTTACTTTATGCAATTGAGCCAAATGGCAACGCTGTATGCACGGCTGGCCTCTGGAAATAGTCTGGATTTGGAACGGATTATTCGGGCGATGGTGCACCACCCAGAGTTGATTGCCGCCGAGGGGGAGTTTGATACTGAGCTGATGAAGCTGACCGAGGGCGAACTGGTGAGTAAAGCCGGGGCGGAAGGCGTGCAGTGTGTGGGGCGTGTGGGCGAAGGCTTGGGTCTGGCGATTAAGGCGATGGATGGTTCTCGCCGTGCTAAGTATGCGGTGGCGGTGCATGTCCTGAAGCAGATGGGCTGGATTACGCCATCGGTGTCGGAAACGCTCTCAGAGCAATTTTTGGCCCTGGGTGAAGTGACGCGGCTGGAAGTGTCGGGGGATCTGTCGATGATTTAGTGCCTTGACGCAATGGGATGCGCCGTTGACGGGGGTAAGGCATGGATCTATTTGACCAACACCGACAGACGGTGACGGAAGCGGAAGCGCCTTTGGCGGCTCGGATGCGCCCGCGATCGCTGGATGAGTTTGTGGGCCAGGGGGCGATCGTGGGGCCGGGACGATTGTTGCGGCGGGCGATTCAGGCGGATCAACTGGCATCATTGATTTTTTATGGCCCACCGGGGACGGGCAAAACGACCCTGGCGCGGATTATTGCCAACACCACTAAGGCCCATTTCATTGCGATTAATGCAGTGTTATCTGGGGTGAAGGAGATCCGCGCGGCGATCGCCCAGGCCCAAGAACGGCGCGGGGTATACAGTCAGCGCACGATTTTGTTTGTGGATGAGGTGCATCGGTTTAATAAGTCCCAACAGGATGCTTTGCTGCCGTGGGTGGAAAATGGCATGGTGATTTTGATTGGTGCAACGACTGAAAATCCCTATTTTGAAGTGAATCAAGCGTTGGTGAGTCGATCGCGGCTGTTTCAGCTGAAGCCGCTGGATGAGGACAGTTTGCGGGCAATTGTGGCGCAGACGTTGACGGATGGGGAGCGAGGCTATGGCGATCGAGCGATTTCCCTGGAACCAGCGGCCCTTGACCATCTGGTGAATGTGGCCAATGGGGATGCTCGCGCCTTGCTGAATGCGCTGGAACTGGCGATCGAAACCACACCCCCCACTACCGAGGGGCAAATTGTGATTTCCTTGACGGTGGCGGAAGAATCGATTCAGCAACGGGCCGTATTGTATGACAAAGAAGGGGATGCTCATTTTGATACCATCAGCGCCTTCATCAAAAGTGTGCGGGGTTCTGACCCGGATGCGGCGTTGTACTGGTTAGCCCGGATGGTTTATGCGGGCGAAGATCCCCGGTTTATCTTGCGGCGATTGTTGATTTTGGCCAGTGAAGATGTGGGATTGGCTGATCCCCAGGCGATCGCAGTGGTCAATGCCTGTGCCCAAGCGTTTGATCGGGTGGGCCTGCCGGAAGGTCGCTATCCGCTGGCCCAAGCCACGTTGTATTTGGCGACTGCGCCCAAGTCGAATAGTGTGATGGCCTTTTTTGATGCTCTGGCCACTGTGGAACGGGAACGGGAAGCTGAAGTGCCGCTGCCGTTGCGCGATGGAACCCGCGATCGCGCCGGGTTTGGCCACGGAGCGAATTACCTTTATCCCCATGCCTATCGGGATCATTGGGTGGCTCAGCAATATTTGCCTGCGGCGTTGCAAGGACAGGTGTTTTATCGTCCTTCTGGCCAGGGATATGAAGCCCAGATTCAAACTACGGTGGCCCGCCAACGGGAAGCCCAACTCGCGGCGCTGACGACGGTTACTGGATTTATCCCGTTAGAGCCGCTCACGTTTAGTCCAACGGATTCGCACCAGGAACGCTGGTTGCAACGGACAGTCGGACAAGTTGGCAATTATTTGGGCCACATGCGCGCTCGTCTGTTTAAGCTCATGGCTTTGCAACGTCATCATTTGGTGCTGGATCTCAATGCTGGGAGTGGCCTGCTGACCTGGGAAGCGGTGCGCCAAGTCCCGGAAGGTGGGGTCTATGCTTGTGTGGCGGGATCGGCGGATGCAGCGGCGCTGATGGAAGCTAGCCAGATGTTACCAGAATTAGCGCGGCCTGTGGTTTGGCCGGTTGCCCTGGCGGATTTACGGAGCCATCTTGCCAGCCAGACTCCCCCACTACGGTTTGATTATTTAATGGGTCGTAATGTGCTCATGGCTACTGGCAGTCTGGAACATGGAACGACACTCCTTGCCCAGATTCTCCAGCAGTTCACTGTTCAAGACACCCCGCGATCGCCTCTTGTATTGGCAGAATCAGTGCCCCAACAGACTCAACGGTTGTATGAGTTGTTGCAGCGAGACTGGGTTGGTCGCAAGCTGTATGAACAGGTCGCCAGTGGCGAAGAAGCCATCTATCATCAATCTGCTGGAACACGACTGACTTGGAACGTCACGGACTTTCAGCACGCTTTGCAACAGGCAGGAATAACGGCTGAAATTCAACTTGAGTACATGCAAACGGAACTGTTGATTACACCAGCTCTCATCAACCGTTGGTTTAGTCAGGGAACGGAGGAACAACCGACTTATGCTGACTATCTCAAGCTGCATCTTTCAACAACCGCAATTCACAAAATTCATGATTGCTTTGTGCGGTACTTGTGCCATCAAACTGTACCCTGGAAAAATGCGATCGCTTTTATTCAAGGACGAATCGCTTAGTCCATCTCGGATTCAACACCAAAAGGTTCGCTCAAACTCCAGACAGTTGCGACCAGTTTTGCCGCTAGCTCGGTGGTATCCAGCCAACCCCAAAAATGGGTGGGGTGAATTTGCTTTTGGTGAGATGCATTGACAGGGGTAGAAGTCATATCATGTACCTCTCGTATTGCTCAAGAATGTTGCTCTTGACTCAATATGCCCGATTTCCACCGCAATGAACAGCCGGGTTAAACCCCCTGAAGATGGGCGTTCAGTAAAGTTCTCAGTATTTTCCGAGGCAAAGCCTAAATGATTAAGTCCGTGATTTTGCGAAGTTTCGTGCTGTTTAATGCTAAAGGTCGCTAAAATTTTCCAAGTTTGTAAGAAATTCCCTCAAGTTTGTGGCGATCGCTGGGGAAGAGGAATACCCTAAGCTCGTGAAATAACGGATAAAACTTTGGCTGCTAATTTTAGCGTAAAAATATATTTCAATGGTTCTAGCACAAAGACTGGTGGCGATCGCATCACTCCCAGGACGTAATTTTTGGGTTTAGTCTTGGGGAGCGGCAGCCTCGGTCTCTGCGTCCCGGCGATCGACTTCATAGACAAAAGCTGCTTTTTCGGCCACCGACATCAAATATTTGGCCGAGGCCCGCGTTGGAAGATAAACTTCCTGTTCCCATTCGCTGATGGTTTGTTGACGCACACCCAGCTCTGCGGCCAGTTCGGCCTGGGTGAGGCCCATGTGCTGACGCAATGCCTTGATCAAATCCCCATTCCACTGAATAACGTTATTGACCTGCTGCACTTTGTACACTGTAGGAGGTTTACTGAACAGGACTTGCTCTTGCTGGAGATCAACCCGCTTGACCAGATACCCCGCTTGCATCCAGGCTGCTGCCTGCAAAGCCCCTTTACTGCGGTTGCTCCACCAAGCGCGTTGACGGCGGGCAGACTCTGGCAGGGGACTGGCGATCAATGCTTCAATTTCCGCAAAACTCAGGGTGATGGGCGATCGCGCACTACGCTGAAGATAGGTTTGTAGCGGCTGATATTTGCTCGCACCTTTCATAACGCTCTGGCTTGGTTACGGCGCATTTATCATACTGCCACAGGGGCAGGGCGATCGGGCCAAACCCCATGATTAACTTCTAATGATCTAAAAATCCGGCACAATAAAATAGCCGCTTCTCCTAACCCTATGCAATGGATTCAACAGCTCTTTCAACAAATCTTCACGGCTCTAGCGAAAATATTCACAACTCCGATGTTTGAAATTGGGGGAACGCACTATTCTCTCAGTTTTATTACAACTCTAATTCTTATCGTCATCGCTGTTTTCTGGGTTGCCCAATTTTTGAGTACGTGGCTCAAAAAACGAGTGTTGATTCGCATGATTATGGATCGTGGCACACGAGAAGTCATTGCGGCATTTATCCGATATTTCTTGACTTTTCTCGCCTTGGTGATTGTCCTGCAAACCGCTGGGGTGAACCTGAGTTCGCTGACAATTTTTGCGGGTGTTATTGGTATTGGTTTGGGGTTTGGTCTGCAAAATTTAGCGAGTAATTTTATTAGCGGTTTGACGTTGTTACTTGAGCAGCCAATCCGGGTTGGAGATTACATTCAAGTTGATGATCTGCTCGGAACAGTTGAAAGTATTTCCGTGCGTTCTACCATTGTGCGGACTCAAGATGGTGTGTTTGTCATTGTGCCGAACATTAAGTTTGTTGAAAATAATGTCGTGAATTGGAGTTATCAAGATCCCCGGTGTCGAATTCGGATTCCTGTGGGAGTAGAGTATGGGTGTGATACGTTGCTGGTATCGGAAGCCTTGCTAGAAGCGGCACGCCGAGAACCTAGGGTTTTATCTGATCCGCCTGCGCGAGTCTGGTTTCAGAATTTTGGGGATAGTTCGCTTCATTTTGAGCTATTGGTTTGGATTAATCAACCGGCGGAATATGAACCGATCAAAAGTGCGCTGAATTTCGCGATTTACCAAGCTTTTCGGAACCGAGGGATTGAAATTCCTTTTCCTCAACGGGAGCTTTATATCCGTAATGTTGATGAGTTTAAGTTTTTATTTGCTGGTAATGGCACGAAAGGTGAAACTGGTAATGGCAAGGCTTTTCATCCCGATGAACACGAGGCTAGTACGGCGGCGGGAGGACAGAAGTCAACTTCACTGAATAATTTGGCTCTACGCAATTTGTTACGACGAATTAGTTATTTTGAGCAATGTTCAGATCTGGAGATTTTGCAATTGATTGAGTATGGTTATCGGCAGATTTATCCGGCGGATCAGGTTGTGTGTGAGGAGGGGGAGCCGGGGGATTCGTTTTATCTAATTTTGAAGGGGTCGGTGGAAATTTTTTCGCGCCGGGTGGAACAATATATTGCGACGTTGAATGAGGGGGAGTTTTTTGGGGAAATGTCGTTGTTGATGGGGATTCCGCGATCGGCTAGTGTCCGAACGTTGGAAGAGTCGGTGTTGTTTGTGATTGAGCGGGCGGATTTGCAGCGGTTATTGGAGAATCATCGGGAGTTGGCGGATCAGATTGCTCAGAAGTTGATGGAACGGCAGCAGATTTTACGGGATATGGGGATTTTGTCGGATTTTTCGGAGGAAACTCCTCTGTTTCGGATTCGCAAGCGCCTGCAAACGTTGTTTGGCATTTAGCCGTGGCGGTGGGACGGTTTAGGGGGGGGAAATTCTGGCGCTGTGGCTCAAGATTTGGTGTAGTCTTGGGGCGATCGCGCTGAAATAGTTGAAGTGTTTTGCCGCTTTCGATGCCAGTTTAAATAGAACTACGCAGGGCTTACCGTTGGAGCGTTTTGGGAGGAGTTGAGATGTTTGATGATCGCGAGATTGATTTGGGGCCGTTGATTGATCATGCGCTGTTGGTGCCGACGGCGACCCCGGAACAGGTTGAGCAGTGGTGTGAAGCGGTGGATCGGTTTCAGTTTGCCTCGGTGTGTTTGCATCCGTGTTATGTCCGGCAGGCGGCAGAGTTGTTGCATGGGCGGCGGGCGCGGGTGTGTACGGTGATTGGGTTTCCTTATGGGGCGACGACGACGGAGACGAAGCTGTATGAGGCGGCGGAGGCGGTTGAGCAGGGGGCGACGGAGTTGGATGTGGTGATTAATTTGGGTTGGTTGAAGACGGGAAAAACGGAGGCGGTGCATCGAGAAATTGCGGAAATTTGCGCGGAGACGGGCCAAACGGTGAAGGCGATTTTGGAGATGGGGCTGTTGTCGGAGGGGGAGAAAAAGTTGGCGGCGGAGTTGTGTATGGATGCGGGGGCACGGTTTTTGAAGACGAGTACGGGGTTGTATGGGGGGGCGACGGTGGCGGATGTGCGGTTGCTGAAGGAGTTGGGGGGCGATCGCGTGGAAATTAAGGCTGCGGGGGGAATTCGGACGGTGGCTCAGGCGCTAGAATTGGTAGCCGCTGGGGCAACTCGGTTGGGGACTTCGCGGGGGGTGGAGTTGATGCGGCAGCGGGAAGCCCAAGGCCGCGAGGGGGTTTAGGGCGTAAGTTGGGGCTGGGGTGTGACATTGGATGAGCAATAAGCGGTGTAGGCCGGATACTGTATGAGTCGTACTTATAAGGCTACGGGGATTAATCTCAAAAGCAGCCCGTTGGGGGAGGCTGATCGCGTGTTGACGATTTTGACGCGGGAGCATGGGTTGGTGCGGGCGGTGGCGATGGGGGCACGGAAACACAATTCCAGGTTGGCGGGGCGCAGTGGGCTGTTTGTGGTGAATCAGTTGTTGATTGCGCGGGGGCGATCGCTGGATAAAGTGACTCAGGCGGAAACGGTGGAATCCTATCCGGGGTTGGCGCGGGATTTGAAGAAGCTGACGGTGGGGCAGTATATTGCGGAGTTGTGTTTGTTTCAGGCGCTGAGCGACCAACCTCAAGAGGCGCTGTTTGTGTTGCTGAATCGGTATTTGAAGCAGTTGGAGCGATCGCCGAGTGAGTTGGTGTTGCCGTTGTTGACGTTGACCTTGTTCCAATTGTTGATGTTGGAGGGGGTTACGCCGGAGGTGCAGGTGTGTTGTGCGACGCGACAACCGTTGGTGCCCCAGTGGGATGATCCCCAGTGGCGGGTGGGGTTTAGCTTGCCAGCGGGGGGGACGGTGACACTGGAGGTGTTGGAAGAGTTGCAGCAACGCCAGTTGCCCCACTATCGAACGCTGAACCGGGCGATCGCGACGACGAAGCGCCAAAAGGGGCAGTTATATTTTCCGTTAGCGGCGGCAGAGTTGGCTTTGCTTCAGGCGATCGCCCAGGCGGCCCAGGCAAGCCAAGCCGATCCTGAAACCCTGCCTCTGGCCCAACTCGTGGATCTGTCTGCCTCTCTACAATGTTGGTTATCTATTGAGCAATTGCTCCGGGCCTATGCCCAATACCAGTTTGATCGCTTAATTCAGTCCGCCACATTAATTGAGCGGTGTTTTCTAGATGCTCATCCGAATTAGGGATTTGGCCCGCAGGCGATTGTGCCTAAGGGCGGAAGCGATGGCTCTTGTCAATCCGGCAGGATTCAGATCACCGGAACTCCAAGACTTTGCTAAGATGCTGTTCGAGATGAGTAAATTCCAACTCTGCCTTGTCCGAGAGGCCCAACCTCAGGCAAGATAGTAGATGGGATAGAGACGAGGATGAGGAGAACGCTACGTTCATGTTCCGATCCGAGGAAGAAGCGTTGGAAATGATGGAAGAGCTGAAAGGCTCTGTGTCGGCCTCTGCGTCGCTGCATGGGCGATCGCCAGCCGTTTCCAGCCAGCCAACGGCCACTCCACCACCGCATCACAACGGGCCAGAACCAGAGTCGGGGTTTTTACCCGTGCTCAAGAACCGCAATTTTCTGACCCTTTGGGGTGGCCAGGTTTTTTCGCAACTGGCCGACAAAGTTTATCTAGTATTGATGATTGCCTTGATTGCTAGCCGCTTCCAGGCCGCAGATCAAACCATCAGCGGTTGGGTCTCGTCGATCATGATTGCGTTTACTATCCCTGCTGTTCTGTTTGGGTCGATCGCTGGGGTTTACGTCGATCGCTGGTCGAAGAAAACGGTGCTTGTTAGCACAAACTTATTGCGGGGTGGGTTGGTCTTTGCCTTGCCGCCGCTGCTTTGGTTAACGCACACCTGGGCACCCTGGTTTGGGTTGCCCGTCGGGTTCTGTATTCTTTTGGCGATTACCTTTTTCGTCTCAACATTTACCCAATTTTTTGCCCCCGCTGAACAATCGGCGATGCCTCTGATTGTGGAGAAGCGGCATTTGCTCTCGGCTAACTCCCTTTACACAACGACAATGATGGCTTCTGTCATTATTGGTTTTGCTGTGGGGGAACCGTTGTTAGAGCTAGCAGACGTGTTAGCTGCGCACTTGGGTTGGTCAGCGGTGGGCGTTGGCAAGGAAGTGGTGGTGGCAAGCTGCTACACGATCGCGGGGTTGGTCTTATTGCTGTTGAAATTTCAAGAACGGACTTCACCAAACCGTAGCAGCCAATCCGATAATGGCACTGATCCAGTTCCCGAAGAACACCCCCATGTGTTTGCCGATATTCGCGATGGTCTTAGCTATCTGGGCAAACAGCATCGGGTGCGGAGTGCCATGCTGCAATTGGTGCTGCTGTTCTCTGTGTTTGCGGCGTTGGCGGTGCTGGCGGTGCGCTTGGCTGAGCTGATCCCCGAAATTAAATCCTCGCAGTTTGGTTTCTTGTTGGCGGCGGGGGGCGTGGGAATGGCGATCGGGGCGGCGATCGTAGGGCAATTTGGGCAGCGGTTTCCCCATGCCCGCTTGGGTCTGTATGGCTCTTTGGGGATGGCAGGCTGTTTGTTTGGTTTGGCCCTTTTCGCGGAACGCCTGATTCCGGCCCTGGGGCTGATTGCGCTGTTGGGAGGGTTTGCTGCCATTATTGGCGTACCGATGCAAACCACGATCCAGGAAGAAACTCCAGAGGACATGCGCGGCAAGGTGTTTGGCCTGCAAAATAATGCGATCAATATCGCGCTGAGCTTACCGCTGGCCCTGGCGGGTGTGGCAGAAACCTTTTTTGGCATTCATGCGGTTTTTCTGGGTCTTGCCCTTCTGATGGTCACAGGCGGCAGCTTAACCTGGTATAGTTCTCGCACGGGCTTAACAAAGCGTTAGCTTTCTACTCATACCCTAAAATCCTTGGGAGTAGGGCTAAGTCAGTTGGCCCTAGAGTAATACAGGTTGATAACTCAGAATGCATATCGCGTGGCTTGGAAAAAAGGCTCCTTTCTGTGGCAATGTGACCTACAGCCGGGAAGTAACGACTGCTCTACAGTCCCTAGGGCATCAGGTTAGTTTTTTTCATTTTGCCCAAGATGCGCCACCGCCGGATAATTGGCCTGTTGTGCTGGATGCTCAGGATACGCGCCAAGAAATTTCTCTACCTTATCTGCTGAAATATCAAATTTATACGATTCCCACGTTCCAGTCGCGCAAAGTATTGACGCAGGCTTTAGCGGATTTGCGGCCTGATGTGGTGCACGCTTCTTTGACGTTGTCGCCGTTGGATTTTGCGTTACCAGATATTTGCCAAGAGCTGAAAATCCCTTTGGTGGCGACGTTTCATCCGGCTTTCGATCGCGAGCAGCGGAATTTGAGTGCCCGTACTCAGCATTTGACGTATCAACTGTATGCGCCGTGTTTGGCGAAGTACGATCGCGTCATTGTTTTTTCGCGGTTGCAGCGAAAAGTGTTGATGCGGTTGGGGGTGCCTGGGCGGCGGGTGGTGGTGATTCCAAATGGAGTGGATGTTCACAAGTATGCGCCTGGTGAGTCTACCTTTAAGGCGGAGATTGGCGCGGAACGAGTCTTTTTATATCAAGGGCGAATTTCTCCTGAAAAGAATGTGGAGTCTTTGCTGAAAGCCTGGAAGCAAGCTCGTATGGGGCCAAAGGCTAAGTTGGTGATTGTGGGGAATCATGGCCCACTGGCGACTTCGCTGTTGCCATTTTATGGGCCGGAGCACGGGATCGAGTGGTTGGGCTTTATTGCAGACGAACAGCGCCGAATTGAAATTTTGCGTGGCGCGGATGTCTTTGTCTTGCCGTCGTTGGTTGAGGGGTTGTCGCTATCGTTACTGGAAGCGATGGCCTGCGGGTTGGCGTGTGTGGCGACGGATGTGGGAGCGGATGGAGAAGTGCTGGAGCGGGAGGCGGGGGTGGTGTTGTCGCGGCAGCAACCCGTGGCGGGCCAGCTCAAAACGTTGTTGCCGCAGTTGCGGGATCACACTCAGTGGACGGCGATTTTGGGCCAAAATGCGCGGCGGCGGGTGGAAGAACGCTATACGTTGACGAACAATATTGCTGAGGTTGAGGCGTTGTATGCGGAGTTGTTGGGGGCGCGGTTGCCGTCGTTTACGCGATCGCCCCACTATGCGGCTTCGGTTCCGGGGCTGCTGGGGAAGGTGTGGTGAGGTGGTTAGGGGGTGGGCGCTGGCGGGCGTTGGTGCGATTGGTAGTGTCGGCCATAAGCTCCCAGCCACAGGGCTTTGGGATGCAGTTCAAAGCGCGTGACTTCGATCATGCAGAGTAGGAGGTTTCTGCGCTTGAGCAGTTGCTTTCGGTAAACGGCTCTGGCTTGTTCGTGGGCTTGGTAGGTTTCCCAGGCAACATCGGTTTGCAGGGCAATGCCTAAGTCCTGCATCATGGCTTGGCGGAATTGCAAATGGCGCTGAAAGACTTGCTTGATCGAGCTTTCGTCGTTTGTGGGGTTGAAGACTACAACGCCTTTGGGCGATCGCCATAGATAAGACAGGCTATTGGCAATGGCGACAGGCTGGTTAATGTGGGCCAATGACCAGTGATCTTCCATGAAACTAAGAATCACACAGGTTGATGCTGGGGCTTGATTTTGGGCGCAAGATTGGTTGATTTCACAAAAACAAAGCGCCGTCGGATGGCTAAAGCAACGGGCCATTCCTTCTAATGAAGTGTGGCGCAGCTTGTAATCCCGCAGTTGTTCAAAGCCGAGGGCTTCCAAGGCGGTGGTGGTGTGCTGAAACCAGGCGCGATCGAGGTTGGGGCAATCGTCCAGGTGGGCCGGCTCCACGTCAAACGAGTCTGGTTGGGACGCTAAAATCGCCATTTTGACGGTATGAATAAAGGCGATCGCGCTGAGTAACCCCAGTACCCCGACGACAAAAGCAGCCTTGAAACCCGCGAGGCTATAAGCGATCGCGACAAGTAGCAAAATGAAAAAGCCGATATTGCCCAACTGGTTCCAAAAATTTTGCGTGCCAGGATTTAATTTCATGATCCAACCTTGTTGACACTGCGATCGCGCCACTCCAGCCTAGCTCCAAACATTCTTTGAAGCACGAATAATTTAGGGCTTGTTATCCAGGGGAGGCGATTTATTGCGTGGCATTCCGGCCCAAGTTGCCAACGGCCTTTGTGCTAGGACTGAACTGAGGAAATTCTGGCCCCTAGAGCATTAAAAAATTTAAGCTAATTCATCATTTGCAGGCGAAACAGAGTAAGAGAGAAGTAAGCAATATTTTGATCGTTCTGGTCAGAAGAACCCGGTAAAATGGGGTGATTTTGACGCGATCGCTGACCCGATTGCTGGATTTTCCAACCCACTTTTGCTCACGTCTACGCTTAGTATCACAATGTCACAACCCACGATTGAATCCATCCTGCACGAAAACCGCTTGTTTCAGCCGGCGGCAGAATTTTCTCAGAAAGCTCGGATCAAGAGTCTGGAAGAGTACCAACAGCTTTACGATCAAGCGAAGGCAAATCCAGAGGCGTTTTGGGCGGAGTTGGCGGAAAGGGAACTGCATTGGTTTCAACCGTGGGATACGGTGTTGGATTGGCAACCGCCGTTTGCAAAGTGGTTTGTGAATGGCAAGATTAATATTTCTTACAACTGTCTGGATCGGCATTTGACGACGTGGCGACGGAACAAGGCGGCGTTGATCTGGGAGGGGGAACCGGGAGATTCGCGGACGCTGACCTATGCTCAGTTGCATCGGGAAGTGTGTCAGTTTGCCAATGTGCTGAAGCAGTTGGGTGTACAGAAGGGCGATCGCGTGGGGATTTATATGCCCATGATTCCGGAGGCAGCGATCGCCATGTTGGCCTGTGCCCGGATTGGTGCGCCTCATTCGGTGGTGTTTGGGGGCTTTAGTGCAGAGGCGTTGCGCGATCGCCTGGTGGATGCGGAGGCGAAGTTAGTGATTACGGCGGATGGGGGTTGGCGGAAAGACGCGATCGTCCCCCTGAAGGAGCAGGTAGACAAAGCCCTGGCTGACAACAGTGCCCCCTCGGTGGATAACGTGCTGGTCGTTAAACGGACGGGCCAAAAGACCCAGATGGAGCCGGGTCGGGATCATTGGTGGCACGACTTGCAGCAAGGGGTTTCTGCTGATTGCCCCGCTGAGCCGATGGATAGCGAAGATATGCTGTTTATCCTCTACACATCTGGCAGCACGGGCAAGCCGAAGGGGGTTGTGCACACCACGGGGGGCTACAACCTGTATACCCACATGACCACTCAGTGGATTTTTGACCTGAATGATACTGATGTGTATTGGTGTACGGCGGATGTGGGCTGGATTACGGGGCACAGCTACATTGTTTATGGGCCGTTGTCCAATGGGGCGACCACGCTAATGTATGAAGGGGCACCCCGCGCTTCTAATCCGGGTTGTTTTTGGGATGTGATTGAGAAATACGGGGTCAATATTTTCTACACTGCGCCGACGGCGATTCGGGCGTTTATCAAAATGGGTGAGCATTTGCCCAAGGCGCGGGATTTGTCGTCGTTGCGGTTGCTGGGGACGGTGGGTGAACCGATTAATCCGGAGGCGTGGATGTGGTATCACCGGATTATTGGCCAGGAGCGGTGCCCGATTGTGGATACGTGGTGGCAGACGGAGACGGGGGGCATTATGATTACGGCGTTGCCGGGGGCGATCGCGACGAAGCCGGGTTCAGCGACGTTGCCGTTTCCTGGCATTCAGGCGAACATTGTGGATTTGGAAGGGAATCCGGTAAACCCCAATGATGGCGGGTATTTGGCGGTGAATTATCCCTGGCCGGGGATGATGCGGACGGTCTATGGCGATCCGGAACGGTTCCGCCGGACTTATTGGGAACACATTCCGCCGAAGGATGGGCATTACATTTATTTTGCGGGCGATGGGGCACGGCAAGACAGCGATGGTTATTTCTGGGTGATGGGCCGGGTGGACGATGTGATCAACGTGGCGGGGCATCGCTTGGGGACGATGGAAATTGAGTCGGCGTTGGTGTCGCATCCAGCGGTGGCGGAGGCGGCAGTTGTGGGCAAACCGGATGAGGTAAAGGGGCAGGACATTGTGGCGTTTATTACCCTGGAAGGAAACTATGCGGCGAATGATGCGCTGAAAGATGAACTGAAGAAGCACGTTGTCCAGGAAATTGGCGCGATCGCCCGTCCGGGAGAGATTAAGTTTGCGGAGGCGTTGCCCAAAACGCGATCGGGTAAGATTATGCGGCGGTTGTTGCGATCGCTGGCGGCGGGTGAGGAGGTGTCCGGCGATACTTCGACATTAGAAGATCGGGGAGTGCTGGATAAACTGCGGGAGGGCGCTTAACTCGGGGCTTTGGGGAGGTGATTTGAGCCGATCGCCTCCCTCGCTGATTGGTAGGGGTGTGCTGGCGATCGCGCTGCTTACTGCATCCCATTGCATCCGTAAAACTACGGTTACGACTAAAGCATTTGGCAGCAAGTAGGATTAGAACCGCCCAAACCTACAAAAACTTAATGTTTGTAAATGGTGAGTTCATGTTCAAGGTGTGCGGTTCTTTCCAGCTTAAAACGTTGCAAAGGGCGGCGAGATAAGCTGTGGACAAGGATAGAGCGATCGCACCTGGGTTGAACGGCTTGGATGATCTCGTTGAAAATACAGACACGAAAAGTAGGTTGGCCAAAAAATCCGCAATCCCCACTAAGGTTTTGGTGGCGAAGTTTGGCATCTTAAGGAAGGCACACCATCAACCCAGTTTGAAGCCTTGAATCCATGTCGCTGCTGGATGGGTCACTGGTTGAATCTTGGTATTGCTCCATCCTGTTATATGACTCTATCCATCATGATTTCACTCCGCACTTTTACCCGTTTCCCCGTTTGGCCATTTCTCAATCAGCCTGTGTTTAGCCCTCGCCGTAAGTTAATTTTGAATCCCCATCAGTTTTGGCGAGTATATCAAATCAGTTTATTTGAACGCTGTTTATTGTTAAAAATTGAATCAACGGATGTGCCCCACGAACAGTAATTTGGGGTTTGACTGATGGACTTACAAAAAGCGTTTTGGGGTCTAGGTTCGTGATGGCACAAAAGATTATGCCAATCTTAACTAGGTTTTGCACTGTTGAGCGATCGCTAACCTTCGCGATGATTATCAGTGGCCAAAGATGGGTTACTGAGTTCAATTCTGTTGAATATAACCTTAGGTATTGCTCGATTTGCTCTGGCAGAAGTAGTGGCGATCGCTAATCATTATAGTTATGTTTTTTTGGGCGATTCGGCAAGTTTTAACCTACGCTTGCAGCCAACCCTGCACTGAAAAACGAGAAGCCTATGGAGTTATGCATTCGGCCTGGACAACCAGAAGAATTAGCCGCATTAATTGAGTTGCAAAATCTGGCGATCGAAGCACTGTGTTGTCTAGATTACAACAGTAAACAAATCGTTGCTATTGTTGAGGAGCAAGTGCGGGCGCGGCAAGCCCGTGATGAACATTGGTTTGTGGCGGAAGTCGAGGGCCAAATGGTTGGTTTCTCGGCGATCGCCAAGCATCAGCCTGAAATCGGGGGGGTGTATGTCCATCCGGCGTGGACCCGGCGTGGTGTGGGCGCACAACTCATCGCGGCGCTGGAGCAACAGGCCCAAACTCAGCATTTTGGTACTTTGACCGTATTATCGTCACTGACGGCGATCGCGTTTTATACCAAACAAGGATATCGGCAGCGCCACCGCAGTGGCTTTTGGACGAATCAGCACATTTGGATTCCGTGTGTTTTGCTGGAAAAGCAACTCGTGCCGACAACTGCAAATCCGCGATCGCAGGCTCAAGGCTGCTTCTGGTGGCTGCTTCTGCTGTTTGGTCTGGGAGGCTTGGCCCTGGTTCACATTCATCCCTCCCGATCGCCCGCGCCGCCCCGTCCCACTTCAGCCATGATAGATGCTGGGGTTTAATTGAATTGCGATCGGCCACCCCGACAAAGGTGGAAAAACCCTTGCTCAACGGGTGTGTTGTTGCGAATATATTGAAGAATCTACCCATCGAATCTATCTATCAGCGCATCTTCCAAGGCTAAAAATTGGTTAGATTTTAAACTGAAGTGATATGAGTCAGCTTTAATCTAGCTGGAAAAGATGCATGAAATATTCTGATCAAGAACTAAACCGCAAAGAACAAAAAACTTTTGAAGAAGATCTATTACTTACGACTGAAGACCAAGGGATTAACCAAGAAGCGATTCATCCAGAAGTTACTGTAGACACGGTAAATAGACACTCAATGCTTGACCGGGATGTGACAGGAGGCGACTTGGACACTGATCCTTTGCAGGCTGAGTTGGCTGGCGAAGAAGCGGTTGGTGGGACGGCCCCAACGCCGGAGCAAAACCGAGTTGAGGATGTGGCGATCGCGGCCGGAGTGCCTCTGTATGATCAACAACCTGTGCAGATTCGTGATATGGTGGAACGCCGCGATGAGCATCGGTGGGAGCTTGATCCGGCTTCCGGTGATAGGGACATTTAGTGAGGCGATCGCAAGTCAGCGATTGGGCGCGGGGTGATGCCATTATCGACTATAGCAAACTCCGCGATAGGTCAAAATGATGTCCATTTTGGGAGCGGGGCAGAGGCTAGAGAAAGTCGTTTTAGCCCCGCGATAGAGGCAGATTGGTGCTGGTCGCAAGAGGGTGACTTTGGCGGGGGCAGTCTCATTCGGTTGGCAGAGAAAGGTAAGGAGCATGGGATTTGTCCTAAACATGTGCTTCGATAGCTTTATAATCCCAGCTTTCTGCCTTTGGATGGGTGACAGAAACTGCCTTGTGTGCATGCATCTCAGCACAATCTGGGGGTTCGATTCTCACGCGGTTCGTGTGATGTGAATCACGATTTTTCAATTAATAGCAGTTTAAGGTTCAGGTTGTCCTGGAACTCCCAAGTCGGCCCTGCATAAGTGATTGGCAGGGCCGAAATTGAGTGGAGGAAGGAAACAGGACGGCAAAGTTGCTCTTAGGGGTTGGGGTCTGGGACGGCAACGACTGGATCGGGTTTGAGTAGTTCGGCGATCGCTTGTCCTTCGGCGGGGGGAATGTTCGGGAGTTCCTGGCGGCGATCGGTAATCAGCCAATCCAGGGCAGCAGCCTGGAGATCGATAGTTGCACCCGTTTTGTCTACACAGTAGCGCCCAAAGACGAGCTTATCGACCAGGCGCACCCCTGGCCCTAGGCGGGAGTAGTCGAAAATGACGCTGTTGTCTACCACTGCCCCGCTGCAAATCCAACAGTTTGGCCCAATCATGGTTGGCCCTTTGATCTTGGCTCCGTCTTCGATGTGGGTCATGCCACCGATATACACTGGGCCTTCAATGTCTACTTTGTCCAGGTTCATGGCGACGTTTAAGCCAGTGTAAATACCGGGAGCAACTTCGTGGCCGGGAATTTGCACGTTTTTGACTTCGCCGGATAAAACAGCGCGGATGGCGTGCCAGTAATCGGGGACTTTGCCGATATCGACCCACTCAAATTCCATCGGTAGGCCGTAGAAGGGTTCTCCGGCTGCGACTAGTTTGGGGAAGAGGTCGCCGCCAATGTCGTATTCTTGGCCGGAGGGAATGTGGTTGAAGATTTCTGGTTCAAAGATGTAAATTCCGGTGTTGATGCAGTTGCTGAGGGCTTCTTCGACGGCGGGCTTTTCTTGGAAAGCTTTGATGCGGCCATCGTCATCGGTGACGACTACCCCGTAGCTGGAGACTTCTTCGTGGGGGACTTCTTTCATGATGATGGTGGCGATCGAACCTTTTTCTTTGTGCCATTTCACGGCGGCTGAGAGATCCAGGTCGATCAGGGCATCGCCACACAGGACAACAAATGTATCGTCAAAAAAAGGAGAAAAATCTTGAATCCGGCGCATACCTCCGGCGGAACCGAGGGCTTTTCCCTGGAGTTTGCCATCTTGGTCGATGTAGCCTTCAAAGGAGTAGGCAATTTGGACTCCGAAGCGTTGGCCATCGCGAAAGTAGCTTTCGATTTCTTCGGCGAGGTGGCTGACGTTAACCATTATTTGGTCAAACCCATGCTGACGGAGCAGTTCGAGCAAAAATTCCATGACTGGTTTTTGCAGGATGGGGATCATCGGCTTGGGGATTTCATGGGTAATGGGGCGAACCCGTGTCCCTTTGCCGGCGGCCAGAATCATGGCTTTCATATGGTTATTCTTCTCTCAATCCTTCAGGGTCATTTTAACTGTCTGATCTACCAAACGTCTCATATCTGGTGACGATTCGCTGCTGTATCGGAGGAAAGAGGATGGGGGAGCCTGGGGCTAGGCGGGGCCGTCGCTGGTTTCTAGTTCGATCGCGCAAAAGGGGCGGACGCGCAGGTCTTGGTAGAATTCGTCTTGAGCAAGTTCGACTTTGGATTGGGCGGAGAGGAGGAGTAAGGCCCAAAAGATGCCGACGCGATCGCGGTGGGCGGGGGGATGGTGCTGGCTGGGGGTGACTGTGGGTTGGTCGGCTTGGGCTTGAGTCCACAGTTCGAGCAAGAGTTCAAAGTCAAGCCAGCCCTGGGTTAGCGTGTTGTCGGCCCAATAACTAGCAAAAAATTGTTCGAGGGCGGTGGCCATTTCGGAGAGGTTTTCTTGGTGGGCCAGTTGGGCGATCGCGCGGACGGCCTGGGAACGGGATTGGCTGGGGGGGCGGTTGACTCGTTTGCGGGGGGTGGGGGAGTCGAGGGCGACGGCGATCGCCCGCAATTGCTCGATCAGGTCTTTGAGGGTGACTTTGCGCCGTTGACCGGGTTGGGCGACGGCGCGGCGTTGAATGCGTCTTTCCAGATTGGGGGGGAGGGGGGCGCGGGCAAAATCGTCTGGGGTCAGAAATTCGGCATCGTCTGCTAGTTCGTCGTTGGCGGGGGCTTCGGCTTGGCCCAGGCTGTCGGCTTTGAGCAACACTAACATGGAGGCATACAAAAAAGCCTGCCCGGAGGATGACAGACTTTTTTCGTAGAGTTCTTGCCCCGTGGTGACTGGGGTGAGTTCGCTCAGGAAGCGATCGATGACTTCGATGACGTTGACGTTCCAGGGATCGATTTCCCCTTGTTCGGCCATTTCGATGAGGAGGGCGATCGCCTCTTCGGCCAGAGAGCGGGTCATAGGCCAAATACCTTAGCGGAGGGAAACTCGGACAAACCAAATGGCGGCCACCACGATGATTCCTAGGAGGAAACCGGGGACCCACAAGCTCCAGGGATTTAAGGGAGTAATCAAATCAATTGCTGACATGATTGCATCCTAGCCGATGTTTTTGCGATCGCACCGCTGTTTTTGGTGAGGGGATGAGAGCGGCTCCAAATTTTGGGTTCTGGCGCTGAGATGAGCCTTATGGTCGGTTACTGGGTGACGAGTTCAGCATCGGTGGCGGGTTCGGGTGGGGTGTTGGCTTGGGCGGCGGGGAGGAGGCGTTGTTGCTCGATTTCGGCTTTGTACCGCTCTACGTCTTCTTGCAATTCTTGGATGCGGTTTTCGCGGGTTTTGAGTTCTCGACCCACTTCGACCAGCCGTTGTACCCGTGTCCACACGCTAAAGACCCAGGCCAAGACGGCCCCGATGCCCATCGCTAGAATTAACTCAATCGACAGGGGTGCCTGAAAATCAATCCCGTTTACTACGTGGATGGTGGCGGGTTCGGTATTCTCGATGCCAAACACGACCAGGGCTAAACAAATCACGAAAATAACGACAAAATTAATTTGTTTCATAGCGGTCAAATGCTCTCAAGAGGCTTCCAAATAGGGCTTCCGAATAACAGATTATAACGGTCTTGTTCCCGCTTGGCACTGGGTGGTGTGGATAGGCAGCACTGAGTCTGGGGCGATCGCGGGGGGCTATAGTTTTTCGGGGGTTGGGGCGGCTGGGGCGGTTGGTTGGTACTGGTTATACCGGAAAATGTCGAGGGAACCTTTGATTGTGCCCGCAATGGGGACGGCGACGACAATACCTAGAAACCCGCCAATTTGCAGGCCGACGAGGAGGGCAATAAAGATCCAGATGGGGTTGAGGCCGGTGAAGTCGCCCATCATTTTGGGGGCGAGGATGTTGTCGCGAATTTGTTGGAGGACGGTGGCGGCGATCGCGACTTGGAAGGCTAGCCACGGGGTTTGCAGCAATAGGAGGCAGCACACGAGGCCAATGCCTAGGGTTGGCCCAACGAGGGGGATGACTTCGGAGACCCCAATGAGGACGGCAAACAACAGGGCAAAGGGTACTTTCAGCAAGATGAATACTGGCAGTAGGGTTACGCCCATGAAGATGGCGAGGAGGATTTGGCTGATGATGAAGTTGTGAAAGTTGAGTTCGAGGGAATCGCGAAAGGCAATACCATAGCGGGCGGGGAGCAGGTTGAGCAATCCACTCCAGAGGCGGCTACCGTACATCAACATGTAAAAGGCGAGGACTAAAATTAGGAGACTGGTGACTACCCAATTGAGGGTGATCAATGCGAGGCCGAGGGCTTGTTTGGCGACGGTTTCGAGTTGGCTTTCGATTTGGTTGTTGACGCGATCGCTAAACCCCAGGAGGTCGATGGGAATGTTGCGTTGCTTGGCCCAGTTGTCCAGGCTGCGGAGGTTTTGGGCACTGGCTTCGAGCCAACCGGGAATTTTGCTGAAGAGTTGGGCGGTTTGGTCGGCGATGACGGGCACCAGGGTGACAATGAGCACGCCGAGGACAGCGACGGTGATGGCAAGTACGACAATGACGGCACTGGTGCGGGTGAGGCGGGCACGTTGAAAAAAGCGGACAGGATAGTTGAGGAGGAAGGCGAGGATGGCGGCGGTGACGAGGATGGTGATGAGTCCTTCAAAGTACCGGAAGACTTGGGTGACGAGCCAAATGTTGAGCGCGATGATCGGCCCTGCTAATCCCCAGAACAGTAGAAATTGCAGTTGGTTGGAACGGTACATGCCGGTTTTGCGATCGCTAGAGGAATATCATCATCAAACACAATTTACCTAAATCCTGACAATCAACTTACTGGCGGAAATTTTGGGAGAGCGGTTTGAGGGCGATGCCGCCGCTGACCAGGAGCAGGATCAGCACGGTGCCAAGGCCGAGGCGATTGGGCACCCAAAAGACGCAATCGATTTGGTTCAGTTCGCCGGGAAGGAGGGGCCAGGTGAGGTGGCGGCGATCGCCGGTGGGGGCTGGGGCGTTGGGGGCGATCGCCTGGTTTTGTGCGCCCCAGGGGGTTTCCAGGGTGAGATTGAGGTGGATTAATCCGGTGGGGCTGACGAGGATGTCGCCGGTGGCCGCCGCTACGCCTAGCGATCGCAGGTCGAGTTCGTAGTGCAACTGGTGGCGTTCGATGACTAAAAAGTTGGTGTTGGTGACGGTGAGATGGGAGGCCAGTTGGGGCGGACGGGTGGCGGTGGGCGCGTTGGCGGTTAAAATGGCGGCCAGTAGTTGGTTAAATTTTGTTTCGAGGTCGGCGCTGTTGTAAAAGGGGAGGGCGATCGTGAGGGTGTCGGCGGTGGTGGTTTTGCCGCCGAGGCTGGTGGCGCGGCGATCGATGGCCTGGAACCAGGTTGCGACTTCGGCGGCGTTTAATTGTTTGAGGGGTTTGCCAAGCTGGAGCTGTTGCACTATTTCGCCTCGGTGGGCGGTGTGGTAGTGAATTTGTAGATCGGAGTCGATGCAGCCGGTTAGCCCCAGGGCGATCGCCCCCAGCATTCCCAGGAATAGCCCCCGCCCCATTCGCACTAGCCGCGTCCAAGCCAGACTTTCCCGGAAAACTGAATGCCAAAAGGAGCCGTGTTGCATGGGTGCCAATTGATTGGAGCAGGAGATTGGATGGAGCGAATTTACCATGTTCTTGCCCCAATTTTGCTGGGTTGTGGCTCAAAGCCTAACTGAGCCAGACTAGACTGCCCAAAATAACTAAGGCGGCCAGCAATGCGACCCATACAAAACGATTATCTTCAGTGTTGACCTGGCTTAAGTCGATGGGTTCGGCGGGAAATTTGGGCTTGGGGGCGGGTTTGGGGCGGGAACTGGGGGAGCGGCCTGCACCGACGCGATCGCGGGGGTTGCCGTCATCCAGGGTGGCGAGGTCGGGAATTTGGGTAAGCCATTCGGGGCGGGATTTGAGTTTGGGTGCTTCCAGGATGTATAAGATCCGTCGCCCTTCTTTGCGGGTTTTGAGGTGGGGGTGGTGGGTGAGTTGTTTGCAGAGGGTGATGGCGGCGGTGCGATCGCCTGCGGCTTCGTAGGCGGTGACTAGCCAGGTTTGGATTTCGCCACCCAGGGCGGTGTTGGGGTTGGTGGCGGCGGTGGCTTTTTCTAGGAGGTCTACGGCTTTGCGGTATTCGCCCCGTTCAAAGGCTTGTTGTCCGGCGCGATATTCGGCTTGGGCCAGGTCGGTGGTGGTGGGGTCAGAATTGGCAGTCATGCGGTCGGTGGCTAGCGGGGTTTAGGGCGCGATCGCGATTAGCTCAGGCGTGGTCTGGTTGAGCGGTCGAGTTTTAAACTAGGGACTGGCGATCGCGGGGTTTCTGTCTATTTTAGCGATTTGCTCCCGCGCACACCGTCAGGGCACCATTTTCATGAGGGTGACTTCCCAGACTAGGCGGGGATTGACGTTTTGCAGCAGATAGCTCCGGGCTTGTTCCAGGAGGTGTAGGGGGGCGAGGTCGCTGGGGGCTGGGGTGGGGCGATCGCTGCTGCGCCAGTACCGTTGTTGCAGGTAGCCAATTAACCAGAGTTGGGCTTCTAGGCTGAGTTCGCGGCTGAGTTGTTGGGCCAGGGTGAGGGCTTGGCGGTGGTTGCGGGGCCGTTGGCTGAGGTGTTGGAGGAGGTCGGTGGCGATGGTTTGTTGCTGTTGCCAGTGGGCGATCGCGGCTCCTGGTGAGCCTTCGGCGAGGGTCAAAATTTCGGGCTGGGCCAGGAGGTCGGCGTGGTCTGTTTGGGCGAGGACTTGTTGCATTTGGGCTTGGGATAAGCGCCGAAAGGGAATGCGTTGACACCGGGAAACCAGGGTGGGTAAGAGGGCATCGACGGTGGGGGCAAGCAAGATTAGGGTGGCTTGGCCGGGTTCTTCCAGGGTTTTGAGGAGGGCATTGGCGGCGGCTTCGGCCATTGCGTTGGCTTGGGCCAGGATGACGAGCGATCGCGGCCCTTCCAGGGTGGAACGGGCGACGAATTGCCCAACCTCGCGAATTTGGTCTAGCCGGATGATGGGCGGGGTTTTGGGTTTTTCGCCGGCGGCAGTGGCGGCGGTGACGGTGACGCGCTTGCCCTGGATCATGTAGGTTGGTTCGACCCACATTAAATCGGGGTGGTTGCCCTGGTCGATGCGCGATCGCAGGGTGGCCTGTTTGGCGGGGGCAAGGGTTTGGCTAAAGATGGCTTCGGCAAAACAGCGGGCGGCTAAACTGCGACCGATTCCTTCTGGCCCAACGAATAGGTAGGCGGGGGCAATCCGATTTTTGGCGATCGCTTGGGTGAGCAGGGCGACGGCTTGGGGTTGACCGATGAGGCGATCGAAGGGGGACATGGCAGTTGAGCGGGGGCGATAGATTGGGGCGATGGATTAGGGTAAGGGGGCGTACCAACGGCTGAGGTGGGTATGTAAGATATTTTGGACTTGGGCGGCGACGGTGGCGGCGGGTTGGCTGGCATCAATGGGGATGATGCGCTGGGGAAATTGCTGGGCTAGAGCTTGGAACCCGTGTTGTACTCGCTGATGGAAGGTGAGGTCGGCTTGTTCGATGCGATCGCTGGCACCTCGTTGGCGGGTGCGGGCTAAGCCCAGTTCGACGGGGAGGTCAAACCAGAGGGTCAGGTCGCTTTGTAGGCCGTTGGTGGCGATGTGATTCAGTTGGTCAATGAGGGCCAAATCAAGCTGGCGGCCATAGCCTTGATAGGCGACGGTGGAGTCGGTGTAGCGATCGCACAAAATCAGGGTGTCGGCGGCAAGGAGGGGCCGCAAATAGCCTTCGACGTGTTGGGCGCGATCGGCGGCATAGAGCAGGAGTTCGGTGCGATCGGTGAGTGGTTCTGCGCCAGCGTAATTCAGCAAGACGTGCCGGAGTTCTTGGCCCAGGCTGGTGCCTCCGGGTTCTCGTGTTTGGACTACGCCGCGCACATAGCCCTGGGTTTGTAGAAATTCTAGCCAGCCACTCTCGGCCAGCCATTGTTGCGATCGCTGGATTTGAGTTGTTTTGCCCCCACCTTCTACCCCTTCAAAGACCACCAATCGCCCGGTCATGCTGTTGCCCAATCGTTGTTACTGCGCTTCTCATTGACGCACAAAAGGACGCACACACGCACTCAACTAGCAAACCTGATGGCCATTTTCAGTGGGGTTGTCGTTGACCTAAAATTGCCGCCTGACCAGGGGCGATCGGGCGGCACTCATTAAATTGGATGTAGCGGTTTGAACGGGCCATCCAGGCAGCATTTTCTAGGGGGAACCGGGCTTGAAGGTTTGCCACTGTAAATCGCCCCGGTTGAGCACCCGCGAATCGTTTAACAAGTCTTTTGCGCCGGGAAATTTGGTCAGTGCCCAGGGGCCGCCCCAACTCGTCCAGTAGGCAAATTGGGGATAGCGATTGGCTAGACGATTGATGTAAACCCGATTGTTAAACAGTTTGGTGCCGGGATTAGGGGAAAACTCGGCGAGGGCCAGGGGCTTTTTGAATTGGCGATAACTGTCGAAGTCGCTCACATACATATTGTTGGCGTAGGCGGTGCCACCCACAATGTCCACCACATTGTCTCCAGGATAGGCCCAATCCACCGGGCGACAGCGTACCTTATCTTTGCAAGTGGCGTAGTGGTTTGGGGAATAAACCCACAGCAAGTTATCCAGGTGGCGTTCTTCGGTGAAATAGGTAAACAGTTGGCGATACAGGCGGTTGAATGGCTCTGGATCGTCAAGATGGGAGGCTGAACCCCACCAAAACCAAAAGCCGTTCATTTCATTAAACGGTCGCCACAAGACGACAACCCCGGCATCCCGCAGTTCGGTCAGGGCATCGGCAACGCGGGTGAGGCTGGCGCGCCATTTGTTGTAGGTTGGGGTGCCGGGAGTGAGCAGTTCATCGAAGTTGACGCTGGCGTTGAAGTCAAAATCGAAGGGCCAGTTGCCTTTGTCGTTCCAGGGGTTGACTGGCCCCCAGTTGATGGCGATGAGGCCGCCTTGGTTCCAGTAGTCGATCAGGATGCGGTTGGCGGCGGCGAGGCGTTGCCGGGAGTAGCGTTGGTCAAATTCGTAGTCGATCGCTAAGATTCCTGGCCATTTGCCGGTCTGTTGGTGCAATCCCTCGATTTCGATCGCAAATTCGTTGACTAAGCCATCGCCATGCCCAGACATTTGCCCAGAAATTACGCCGGGGATTTGGTCGGTTGACAGGGCGTTGAGATAGCGGAGTACGGCTGTTGCTTCGGCGGTGGCTTTGGGGTTGGCGGGAGTGCCGAGTTGGGGAGGACGGGCAAAGGCCAGTGGCAGGATGAGGCCGAGGGCGGCAAAGCAGAGGGCCAGCAACACAGGAAGTTGTTTGAGTGACTTAAGCGGTTGCGGCAACAAGGCTCCAGGTTTTCGCTTCAGGTGCATGGGGGAGCGGTTTTGAACAGTGCATTTCTATTTTGAGAGATAAATTTGTGGTGGCGGCAGGGGCTTGATGATTATCAATATCTAGCGATAAACCGTAATGTAAATGCAGCGCGATCGCCCCGGTGCGGTCTGCCCGTTCGGTGACTCAAGAAAAAAAGAGGATAAGTGTTTGCTTATCCCCTCATCAGTTAAAACTGCTAAATCAATTAAATCAATTAAATCAATTAAATCAGTTAAAACTGCTGTTATGTCAGCGATTAAAATGCTGATAATAAAAGCACGAAAGTAAATAAACAGAATAATCCTCCCATGACCATAAAGATTGTGAAGTAGGGAGCATGATTAATCGATTCTAAGTATTCATTCTGTCGGCGTTCGGCATCGGTGAGGGGGCCAAACCGCATTCCACCCATTTCTCGAATACTCATAATGTAACCTCCAGTCCGTCAATGACGTAACAGTAGTGATCTGCAACCAAAAATTACTTTTTTGGCTACACTTGCCACGATAATCCTATTTTTCTCAGTAGGCTCTATCTGTTTAAACAACACAATTTTTGTTTAAATTTAGATGCGTTTAGGGAGAAAAATTAAAGGTAGGCGATACTAACAGATTCACTCGCGATCGCGTTGCTATTTCCAGATTTTCCTTCTAAAACGGCAACGGTCAGGGGCTTGAATTGCTTTAAATTGGCGCACAAAACTTCATTCTTTTCAATATTGTATTTGGGTTGGTTTACATCTTTAACTTGATCGCTTTGGCGATCGCTTGCTGGGATGGATCAGCCTCGATTCGTGGAAAGACGGTTGCGTTTTGTTAAGCGGTGCGATCGCGCTGACGTTGACAGCCCAGGATGCACAGCGACGGTAGCACTCTCATCCATTCCCTCACTCGATTAATTAAGTTTCATGAATTGAAACCTATCCCAAGGGGAATAGAGAAAAGGCTTTGCCTAACCTAAGGTATAAGAATACACTTTTGCAATTCTGCCCTTTGTCATGGTGAAATCCCTCCAGGCACACTTTTCACCCTTGGTTGCCGCTATCTGTAGTGTCAGTGTTGCACTGTTGTTGATGCTGGCCCTTGATCCTGTCGCCCAAATGACTCAAACACCGTTTTTACTTTTTTTTGGTGCAGTCGTTGTCAGTGCGTGGTTGGGCTATGGCAAAGGCGGGATTATTGCGACGTTCTTGTCAGCCTTCATCAGTAATTATTTTTTCACAGAACCACTTTATACGCTGCGGCTCGATTTAAGTGCGAGTGTTCGGAGTGTTGTTTTTGTTATTGAATGCCTTATCATCAGTCTGATTTGTAGTTCGTTGCGTAATACGAGCCATCGTTTGAGTCGCAATCAACTCCAACTGCAAGCAACTGAAGACTCGTTCCGACAGAGTGAAGGTAAGTTCCACCGTTTGGTTGCAGCTAATATTTTTGGTGTTGCGATTTCTAATCAAAGAGAAGTAATTGTTCAGGCTAATGATGCGCTGCTGAGTATGCTGGGTTATACGCAGGCCGAGGTCGAGAACCGAGCGTTATGTTTGTCTGATATAACTCCACCGGAATATCAAGATCTCGATCAAAAAGCTATTGCTGAGTTGCAAAGTTTTGGAGTCTACCATCCCTATGAGAAGGAGTTCTATCATAAAGATGGGCATCGCGTTCCTATTTTAGTCGGTGGCGCTTTGCTAGACCCAGTTGGGACTTTAGAAGCGCAGACGATTTGTTTTTATTTAGATCTGACGGAACAAAAGCGCACAGAGTTTGCACTAAAACACAGCGAAGAACGTTTTCGGTTGGCGGCTCAGGCTATTGATGGTGTTGTTTATGATTGGGATCTTCAAGCTCAAACGATTTTCCGCTCAGAAGGACTTTATGCTTTGAATGGGTTACATCCCAATGAAGTCTCTGCCGATCGCGCGACCTGGTTTGAGCGAATGCATCCTGATGATCGACTCCGCATTGCAAGTCAGTTGGATGCTGTTTTGGCTGATGATGGCGATCGCTACGAGTTTGAATACCGTACCTGGCATGAACAGGGCTACTGGGTTATTGTTTTAGATCGGGCCTATGTTGTCCGCGATACAAACAGTCAGCCGATACGAATTGTTGGCTTTTGTAATAACATCACAGCGCGGAAACAGGCAGAAGAAGCCTTAAGACATAGCGAGAACCTTTACCGGGCGATCGGTGAAACGATTGATTATGGGATTTGGGTGTGTGATCCAGAGGGCAAAAATACTTATGTAAGTGAGTCATTTTTAAGTCTTGTTGGTTTGACACAAGAGCAATGTTCAGGATTGGGTTGGGCGGCTGTTTTACATCCTGACCAAGCCGAGGCTATAGTTAACGCTTGGCAAGAGTGTGTCCAGGCTGGTGCTAACTGGGATCGGGAACATCTTTTTCGAGGCTGCGATGGAGAGTGGCATCCTATCTTGGCGCGAGGTGTACCTGTACGTGATGAACAGGGCAATATTGTGTGTTGGGCGGGGATTAATTTAGATATTAGTCGTCAAAAAAAGGTTGAGGCTCAGCTCCGCTCTAGTGAAGAACGTTTTAGAGCTTTAATTGAACACGCTTCTGATGCGATCTTTATTGCTGATCTGGAGGGCAACTACCTCAATGTTAACTCTAGTGCTTGCCAATTATTGGGTTATTCGCGTGAGGCTTTAATTGGTCAAAATATTAAAAACTTAGTTCACCCTGAGCAACTGTCGCGCCTCAAAATGACGATGCAAGCTCTGTTGGCAGGGCAAACGCATGTGGCTGAATGGCAGTTGAAACGGCAAGATGGCAGTTTTGTGACGGTAGAAATTAGTACGAAAATTTTGCCCGATCGCCGTTGGCAAGCGTTTGCCCGTGATGTGAGCGATCGCAAAGTGTCTGAGGTCGCTCTCCGCATCAGTGAAGATCGGTATCGGACTTTGGCTAATGCTGTGCCCCAACTGATGTGGGTGAATGATGCGGCAGGGAATGTGCAATTCTACAATCAACGGTGGGATGAATATGCGGGGTTTTCCTTGCAGGGTTTAACGACTTTACCTGAAAAAATAATTCATCCTGAAGATTGGCCGTTGCTAATGGAAACTCGTACCCATGCCCTTCAACATCGCATTGCTTACGAGATTGAAGTGCGGCTGAAACGTTTTGATGATCTTTACTGCTGGCATTTAGCCCGCATTGTGCCGCTTAAAGATGCTCAGGGTAATGTCACCCAGTGGTTTGGGACGGCGACAGATATTCAAGACTTTAAACAAGTAGAAATTGCGCTACGTCATAGTGAAGAACGGTATCGCTATTTGGCGGAGTCGATTCCTCAGCTTGTTTGGACGGCGAACGCCGCTGGTGTCATCACGGATGTTAATCAACGCTGGCTGGATTATACGGGCCTAACCCTGGCCCAGATTCAGTTAGAGGGTTGGGAGTTTCTGATTTATCCCGATGATTTGCCGACGTTGAGCCAACATTGGACAGCAGCCCAACACAATGGGACTTTCTATAAGGCGGAAGGCCGAATGCGTCGGCAAGATGGGGCGTTTCGTTGGTTTTTGCACCAAGCTGTGCCCTTGAAAAATGAGCAAGGTGCGGTGGTTCGCTGGTTTGGGACGGCGACAGATATTGAAGATCAAAAATCTCTGGAACAACAACGGGATTATCTGTTGCAAAAGGAGCAAGCCGCACGCGAAACGGCGGAACGGGCTAATCGTTTGAAAGATGAGTTTTTGGCGGTGTTGTCCCATGAGTTGCGATCGCCACTCAATCCAATTCTCGGTTGGACAAAGCTGTTGCAAAGCCGCAAAATTAGCGAAGCCCAGGCTCAACTGGCGCTGGAAACAATTGAGCGCAATGCTAAATTGCAAACTCAACTGATTGATGATTTGCTGGATGTTTCGCGCATTCTGCGGGGTAAAACGGTATTAAACCCAACCTCTGTCAATCTAGCTCAAATTGTCAAAGCCGCTTTGGATACGGTGCAGCTTTCTGCTGATGCTAAACAGATTCAAATCCAAACGCACTTTGCACAGAACTTAGTTAACATCACTGGTGACTCAACTCGGATTCAACAAATTATTTGGAATCTTTTGTCGAATGCTGTTAAATTTACGCCTGAAAATGGTGAAATTGAAATTTACTTAGACCAAAGTAAAACTCATACTCAGATTCGAGTGAGTGACAATGGCAAAGGGATCAATCCTCAGTTTTTGCCCTATGTGTTTGAATATTTCCGCCAAGAAGATGGCACCACAACGCGGCAGTTTGGTGGATTGGGGCTAGGTTTGGCGATCGTACGGCATCTCACGGAACTGCACGGGGGCACGGTGCAGGCAGAGAGTGATGGAGAGGGGCAAGGAGCCACGTTTACCGTTAGGCTGCCCTTGTTGCCAGCGCCTGCGGCTTTGGTTGATTCCGGCATGGCTGTTGCGGGCACAGTCTCTTTGACGAATGTTCCAATTTTGGTGGTGGATGATGAAGCGGATATGTGTGATTTAATGAGCTTTTTATTAAAGCAGCAGGGTGCAAAGGTTTGTGTTGCACGTTCGGCGCAGGAAGCATTGGTTGCTTTGGATACATTTCAGCCTGCGATAATGATCAGTGACATTGGGATGCCCCAAGTTGATGGTTATATGTTGATGCGTCAAATTCGGCAGCGATCGCCGGAACACGGTGGTCAAATTCCCGCGATCGCCTTAACTGCTTATGCTGGAGAAGCCGATCAGAAACAAGCTTTGGAGGTTGGCTTTGCGCGGCATTTGGCAAAGCCTGTTAATCCTGATGAATTGATTGCAGCAATTGTGGCTCTTTTGCGATCGCCGCAATCAACGCCATCAGTGTCTTAGTAGCAAAATCGCTGCACTCTCTCGTTGCACCTATTTACCCCAAGTCTGTCGCTTTGCGATGCTGTTTGCCTAGCACATAGGTTGCATGGATAGCGCGATCGTCACCCAGGATCATGACTGTAAAGACTCGCTCAGCCAATTCGGCGATCGTTGAAGCGTGGGGATTGGGTGTACGGAAAGCCATGAGCGGAGTTGATTGCAAATCTAACACGACAAAATCGGCTTCTTTCCCAACATTAAAGTTACCCAACTTATCGTCTAAATAAAGTGCCTGCGCTCCCCCCAGGGTGGCTAAAAATAAGGCGCGGAAGGGTGAGAGTTTTTGGTTTTGTAGTTGTGCAACTTTGTAAGCTTCGTGGGCTGTCCGTAACATTGAGAAACTTGTCCCACCACCAATATCTGTACCTAAGCCAACCAAAACGGGATGCTCTGGAGATTTTGCTTGGGCCAACTTGAACAGCCCACTTCCTAAAAATAAGTTGGATGTTGGACAAAAGGCGATCGCGGCTTTTGTTGCTGCTAATCGGCGGAACTCATCATCGCGCAGCTGCACGCCGTGAGCAAAAATGGAGCGCGGTTGCACAAACCCGAAGCGATCGTAAACATCAAGGTAGCCAGCGGACTCCGGAAATAATTGAGCTACTAATTCAACTTCGTTGACATTTTCCGATAGGTGAGTGTGAAGATAAACATCGGGAAACTCGGTTAGTAATCGCTGTGCTTGCTGGAGTTGCTCGTTGCTAGAAGTGACTGCAAACCGAGGGGTGACAGCGTAAAGTAACCGATTATGTTTATGCCATTTTTGAATTAAAGCCTTACTCTCTTGATAGGAAGTCTCGGCTGTATCCATCAAAAAGTCAGGCGCATTACGATCCATCATCACTTTGCCGGTAATCATCCGTAGATTGCGGCGATCGGCTTCTTCAAAAAAAGCCTCGACTGACTCTGGATGCACAGTTGCAAATACTAACGCTGTTGTTGTGCCATTGCGTAACAATTCATCTAAGAAGAAAGCTGCAACTTTTTGAGCATAGTCTTGGTTGTGAAATTTGCGCTCAGCTGGAAAGGTGTATGTTGTCAGCCATTCCAATAGTTGTTCGCCGTAGGAAGCTAAGATTTCGACTTGAGGAAAATGAATATGGGTATCAATAAAACCTGGCAGGATGAGTTTGTCGGGATAGGTTATTGTTGGCAAGTTTGTATACTGGGCAGATAGTTCGGAGTATGGGCCAAAGTCTTTGATTTTGCCATCTTCTAAAACTAAAAGACCATCTTCCAGATAGCGCACACTATCTTGTTCTGAAACTAGGAAAGGATCAGCTATAAAATCTAAAAATGCACTCCGAATGGCAGTTAACGTCACGGTGGTCTTCTTTCTGAGTAGGTGAACAATAAGCGAACTGGTTTGCGATCACCAGACATTTTCCCATTTGAGGTCAGGGGGTGGATGCTATCGCCAGAACATAGCCTAGCATTACTCACCGGAAGTCGGGATAGAACTGTTCGTTCGCGATCGCCCCTTGCCGTTGAGCGGCACCAGAAGCACGATTTTCACAGTTTCGGCTTTCTTTGGGTGTTGTACTGCTCTTTGGCGCGGGCTACATTCAGAGCATTTGGTCACTGATAGCCAGCCGCTTGGAGGGTAAACAAGTGAGCATAGCGGCCATTTTGCTGCACTAATTCATCATGACTTCCCTGTTCCAGCACTTTGCCATTGGCTAAGACTAGAATTTGGTCAGCCATCCGCACAGTAGAAAAGCGATGGGAGATTAAAATTGCCATTTGATTTTTTGTTAGTTCACGGAAGCGATCGAAAATTTGTATTTCCGCCTCAATATCAATGGCTGAGGTTGGTTCATCTAGCACTAAAATATCGGCTCCTACCCGCATAAATGCACGGGACAAGGCAATTTTTTGCCATTGTCCACCGGAGAGTTCACGCCCGTCTTTGAACCATCTTCCCAGGCGAGTATGGTAGCGATCGGCCATTGTTTCAATGAAGCTATTTGCGGTGCCTTTGTAGGCCGCTTCGTCCCATCGTCTTTCATTATCAATGTGGTCAACATCTCCTGCACCAATATTTTCGCCAACTGTGAATTGATACCGAGCAAAGCCCTGAAAGATGACACCAATTCGTTGCTGTAGAGCATCAATATCCCAGGCTTGTAAGTCTAAGCCATCAAGTAAAATTCGGCCTGTTGTTGGTGCATAAAGACGAGTTAAAAGTTTAATTAAGGTGGTTTTACCAGAACCGTTTTCTCCAACGATCGCGAGTTTTTCTCCTGGATGTAGATGGAATGAAATATCTTGTAATGCGGGTTTGTCGTTACCGGGATAGGTAAAACTCACAGCCTCGAACCGCACGCCATCGTCAGGATTTGGGCCGTAGCGGGCCTGCCCAGAATAGTCAGGAATTGGCTGTTCTAGATAGTCATAAAGATTGGAAAGGTAGAGACTATCTTCATACATACCACTGATGGACGCGAGACTATTGGCAAAAGTTGTTTGGCCTTGGCGGAAGACGACAAGGTACATGGTTAAATCGCCTAAGGAGATCTGACCGGCGATCGCCTCTAGTACAATCCAAATGTAAGCCCCATAGAATGCACCTGTGCTAAGTAGGCCCAATCCATAAGTCCAAAAGCTCCGTTGAATGGCGAGGTTACGGTCAGCTAAATATAATTGATCAAAGTTTGTTTGATAGCGATTAAGGAAACGGGGGCCAAGTTGAAATAGCTTAATTTCCATTGCGGCTGACTCGGTGGTCATGAGCCATTCCAAATAACTTTGTTCCCGCATTTCAGGGGCACGCCGTTGGAATAGGCGAAAAGCTTGCCCTGCAAAACGAGTTTCGGCGATAAATGCAGGGATTGCCGCGATCGCTAAAATGGCCACTGCACCAGCAGAAAATTTTAGCAACAATGCGCCATAGGTGATCAATGCTAAGGAGTCTTGCACTAATCCAAATGTGCGCCCAACTAAACTTAAGGGCCGACTAGAGGCTTCCCGCCGTGCCCGCACCATTTTGTCGTAAAATTCGGCATCTTCAAAATGGGCAATCGTTAAGGTTAAGGCTTTTTGCAAAATTAAGACATTAACGGCTTGTCCTAATAGCATCCTCAGCAAAGATTGACACAGGGTTAGACCTTGTTTACTGCCTGCTAGCAAGGCGACAACAAGTGCTTCTAAGGCTAAGTAGGAAAGCGCCTGTTGGCGATCGCTCAGTGCTCCACTTTGCGCGGCGGTGATTACACTATCTACAATGAGTTTGCCTAAGTAGGCGACAAGAGCAGGTAACAAACCCGCAATGAGAGTCAGTATAGCGATCGCGATCGTGAGACGACGATCTGTATTCCAAACTAGTTCAACTGCTTTGCCGCAGAACCGATAAATTGAAAGCGATTGTCGCAATTGCCGCCAACGTTGGCGCAAATTTTTTGCACTTTTTTCTGTCATGATTCTAAGATAGCGATTCAATTTAGCAACGACCAGTCTTCTGAATTAGCCTAAGCAATTTTCGATATTATTGCCTGTTAAACGCTGATCGATTGCTCCCTCTAATACTGATGTAAACCCTTATCAGTTAATCGATGCTGAGATTGTGGAGGCGATGCCGCAGGGCATGGAAAAGTTTGCGTGCTCTCATCTGAAAAATACGGAATTGCGATTATTAAGGGCGTGCGAATGGTTGCTGGAATTGCTGTAAGGCGGGCTGTGGCTGCGTCGCCAGGGACAACGTTTCAGATGGTTGTGGGCGATCACGCAGGTTTGTTAGTGCTGTTTGTTGAGAGAGTCTGCAAGTTGTCTCATTGATCTCGTTTGCGTCTTGATATAGGTCTACCGAAGAGAATCAAGCGAGAATAACAAGACTAAAGTGGGCGAGGATTGGCTTGATGGTCTTGCTGTCTAATTTTCGTCTTGCATTGAGTCTACTAAAAGGACTCAAATAAGATTTTGAGATTATTGAAGGCGATCGACCGAAAAATTTAGGCCAGGACGACCACCAATTCCATCAAGTCTTATTGGTCTTATTTTGATCTTTTTGTTGGACTTATAAAAAGACTTGGACGAGATTAGTGAGACTAGGTGTTGGAGTGGTGCAGATGGTGGCGATCGCCGCCACGCTTATTTGGGACTCAATATAAGTCTAATCAAAAGACTTCGGCGAGACTTTTGAGACTCATTGAAGGCTAAATCTACCGCGATCGAAGGCGATGAAGGTTGAGGTTTTTTGTTGGGGCTGGCAAGCCTCTGACGGAATTGAGGCGGGCTTTTCTGTAGTGATAACAAATGCTTCGGATTGGCTCATCTGGGCCAGACTTAGGGCATCCTACGGACAGATTTTGGGACTGTATATGGGCTTTTTAATTTTCATTGTCATGCTGGTGCTGGTGATTGGTGTTGTTGTGATGAATGCTTACAACAGTCTGGTGACGTTACGGAATCGTTACAAAAATGCGTTTAGCCAAATTGATGTGCAGTTGCAGCGACGGTATGATTTGATTCCGAATTTGGTGGAGACGGCGAAGGGGTATATGAAGTATGAGCGGGAGACGCTGGAGGCGGTGATTACGGCTCGGAATGCGGCGATATCGGCAAACAGTCGGGCGGCGCGATCGCCGGGAGAACCGGGGGCAATGCAGGAGCTAGGGCAGGCGGAGGCCGCTTTGACGGGAACGCTGGGGCGATTTTTTGCGTTATCGGAGGCATACCCTGAACTCAAGGCTGACCAAACGATGACTCAGTTGATGGAGGAGTTGTCTTCGACGGAAAACCGGATTGCGTTTGCGCGGCAGGCGTTCAATGATGCGGTGACGCTTTACAACACGAAGCGTGAGGTGTTTCCGAGTAATGTGATTGCCAATGGATTCAATTTTGCTGAGGCCGATTTGTTGGAGGAGGCGGCACCGGAAGTCCGGCAAGCGCCCCGGATTTCGTTTTAAGCCTGGGTTGATTGGTTTTGGGGTTGAGATTCTGGCAGAAATTTTTTGATGGGTCGAAGGTCTACCAAATTTAACCCCAAGCGGCTTTCTAAGGAATGGCAACTAATCAACAATTGATGGACTGATTTTAGATAAATGCAGGGCTTTCGGCGAAGGGTTAAGCGGTGAGAGACTATGAATTTTTTTGAGCATCAAGATCAGGCACGGCAAAATACCAGGCAGTTGATTGGGCTGTTTGTGGCGGCGGTGTTGTGTATTATTTTGACGATTTACTTGTTGGCGGTTGGGTTGTTTGGCGGCAGCATGGGCTATACGTCAAAGTCTTCGCGGCGTTCTGGTAGTTATTCTCGTCAGTATGATTCTGTGTCGCAATCACCTACTGTGCAGTCTTCGCGGCGTTTACAACTTTGGAATCCGTCGTTGTTTGGGATGGTATCTTTGCCGACTCTGTTGCTGATTGGTGGGGGGAGTCTTTATAAGGTGCAGCGGTTGCGAGCGGGTGGGTCGGTGATTGCTCAGGAGATGGGTGGAAAGTTGGTGACGCTGGAGACGACTGATCCGGCGGAGCAGCGGTTGCTCAATGTCGTGGAGGAGATGGCGATCGCGGCGGGAATTTCGGTGCCAGCGGTGTATATTTTGGAGCGGGAACAGGGCATCAATGCGTTTGCGGCGGGGTTTACACCGAATGATGCGGTGATTGGGGTGACGCGGGGTTGTGTGGAGGTGTTGTCGCGGGATGAGTTGCAAGGGGTGATTGGGCATGAGTTTAGCCATATTTTGAATGGGGATATGCGGCTCAATTTGAATTTGATTGGGGTGTTAAATGGGTTGTTGTTGATTTATATTTTGGGTCGCATTTTGTCTGATTTGCGCGGATCTGTGCGCGATCGTGAGGGGAAGGATGTGCCAATTGCGTTGTTTGGTCTAGGTTTGATTTTAATTGGTTTAATTGGTTTGTTTTTTGGGCGATTAATTAAGGCGGCGGTGTCTCGTCAGCGTGAGTTTTTGGCGGATGCTTCGGCGGTGCAATTTACGCGCAATCCAAAAGGCATTGCTGGGGCATTACGGAAGATTTCGCAGCATTCTCGTCAGGCTTTGGTGGACTCGCCCTATGCGGAAGAAAATAGTCATATGTTTTTTGGCAGTGCGTTGCGGTTTAGTTTTTTGGGGGATATGTTTGCAACGCATCCGCCGTTGAGTCAGCGCATTCGGCGCATTGAGGGTGGGGCGAGTCAGTGGTTGCGGGAGGATGTTGATCAGGTTGGGACGGCGATCGCCCAGGCGGAAACAGGGGCTATGGGATTGGCGGGCGATTCTAGTGCTGTAGATCTGGGGCCGCAACGCCGGGTGAATCCAGCGGGGGTTGTGGCGCAGGTGGGGACGGTTGATCCGGAGCATTATGCCTATGCGAAGGCGTTGGTGGCCCAGTTGCCAGAGGTGTTGCAGGGGGCGTTACGATCGCGGCGGGAGGCGATCGCGGTGGTGTATTGTTTGTTTTTGGATGCGCCTGGTTCGGAGATCCGGCAGAAGCAGTTGGATTGGTTGCAGAAGGTAGAGGTGGCGGAGTTACTAGAATTGGTGACAATGCTGAGTTTGGCGGTTGATCAGTTGGATGTTGGTGTGCGGTTGCCGTTGCTAGATCTGACGGTTCCGGCGTTGCGGCAATGTTCGGCGCAGGAGTGTCAGCAGTTATTTAAGGTGGTGCAAGGTTTGGTGCGGGCGGATGGATGCTGGGCGTTGAATGAGTTTACGCTGCAAGTGGTGTTGTGGTATCGGTTACAGCCGTGTGTGCAGACGGATTTGACGGTGCCAGTGAAGTTTAAGACGGTTGAGTCGGTGTGGGGAGAGTGTATGCTGTTGGTTTCAGTGTTGGCCCAGGTGGGAGAAACCAGGCCGGAGGCGATCGCCTATGCGTTTCGGACGGGGGCTTTTCGGTTGTCGGGAGCGAATCAACAGGTGGTGCCAGCGCAACCCTTGGCGTGTACTGTGGCGGATTTGCAACGCAGTTTGGAAAAGTTGCGATTTGCGGCTCCGAAGGTGAAGCAAGGAATTGTGGATGCCTGTGCTCATACGGTGTTGTTGGATAGTGTGGTCACGGTGCAGGAGTCGGATTTGTTACGGGCGATCGCGATTGTGCTGGATTGTCCGCTCCCACCGTTTTTGAGTGTGCAACAAGGGCCGCGCAAGGGCGGGGCTAAGTCTCAAATGAGCCAATGATACAGTGCGTAATTGGTTTGAATCTGTTTGTCGGTGGGCTGGCAAAAATGGTGAAGGACTGGGGTGCGATCGTGGAGAATGGGGCATGATAATAGGTGTTGTTCAGATTGTGCTTATCTATGTCGCGATCAGTTGAGTGTGTGAACCGTTATCGGTGTTTTGATGGCACTTTGGGCTTTTATCAACATCAGTCGCAGGTGTGTCGTGGAGTTATGCGTTTTGCGGTATACGAGCCACCGCAGGCACAGCAAGAAGTATTACCTGTTTTATATTTTTTGTCGGGCCTGACTTGCACAGAAGAGAATTTCATGGTGAAGTCTGGGGTGCAGCGTCTGGCGGCGGAGTATGGGTTGGTGATTGTGGCTCCGGATACGAGTCCTCGCAATACGGGCACTGTGGGGGAAGAGACTGATTGGGATCTGGGTATGGGGGCTGGTTTTTATGTGAATGCAACTCAGGTGCCGTGGCAGGCTCATTATCAGATGTATGATTATGTGGTGCAGGAATTGCCGGAGTTGGTGGGGGCGGAGTTTCCGGTACGGCGCGATCGCCAGGGTATTTTTGGACATTCGATGGGGGGGCATGGGGCGTTGGTGTGTGCGTTGCGGAATCGCGATCGCTATCGCTCGGTTTCGGCGTTTGCACCCATTGTTGCGCCGATGCGGTGTCCGTGGGGCCAGAAGGCGTTTACGCATTACCTGGGGGCGGATCAAGCCACTTGGCAGGAGTATGATGCGAGTGAGTTAGTCCAGCAGGGGCCGTTGGAGTACCCAATTTTGATTGATCAGGGGTTGGCGGATAGTTTTTTGGTGGAGCAGTTACAACCGGAGTTGTTTGAGCAGGCGTGCGCGAAGGTGGGTCAAGAGTTGAGGCTGCGGCGGCAGGAGGGCTATGACCATAGCTACTATTTCATTGCCACTTTTTTGGCTGATCACCTGCAACATCATGCGGCGGCGTTACACAGTTAAAGCCGAGAAAAGGGGGGCGATCGCCCCGGCAATGGCCGAAAATACCCCATCAAAAACTAGTCCAAATTTAGGCCAAAGCTCAAAAGCGGATAAATCGAAATACCTGAAGTGACTTCCAAGAAAGCGATACAGGTGAAAAGGTAGGAATGGACTAATTGCGGGATACGCAATTAGGCAAGAGGCTTTATTCCTTTGCGGGTGACTTGCTGCCTACAATTGAGCGATCGCCTCCATCAATCTGTTTTCTGTTGAGTTGCGTAGAGTAGAAAGGGATGATTGAGGCGAGAAGGAAGGGCAGATGCAACGGCGATCGCTACTGAAACGGATATTGCAAGTATCGGGTGGTTTCATTGGAGCCAACTTGATCATGGGAGGTTGTGGCCAACAGGGGCGATCGCGCGACTTGATGTTCATGCTCAATTTGCGCTCCGCCGAGACTCCCCTCCCCAAACATTTGGTCACTGCGGTAGGCGACTTTTATGTGCAATCCTACGGGCTGCCTGTGGCCGTCAATGCAGACACCTGGAAACTCGAAATTACTGGAGCAGTGGCACAACCCTTAACGTTAACATTGGCAGAAATTTTGGCGGCACCGCAAGACAACTTTTATTTAACGATGGAATGTATTGGGAATCCGACTGGGGGCGACCAGATTGGGAATGCATTGTGGCAAGGGACTGCGCTCCTGCCATTTTTGCAACGGGCACAGGTCAAACCCGAAGCAACTGACTGGCTACTCCACGGGGCCGACTCCTACGAAACCAACTTGCCTGTTGCCGCCTTAATGCAACCAGAGGTGCGATTGGTACATCAGATGAATGGCGCGCCGCTGACCAAAGAACATGGCTATCCAATGCGAATTATCGTGCCAGGGCGGTTCGGGCAAAAACAACCCAAATGGCTGGTGAAACTGGAGGCGATCGCCCGACCCAAACAAGGCTATTGGGAACGGCAGGGCTGGTCGAATACAGCCGAAATTCCCACCCACAGCATGATCCGTCAAGTGCAGGGCGATCGCGTCTGGAATCGGCGGAACAGCGTCACCCTGGAAAAATCAGGGGATTTGGGCTGGGATCTGGGGATTTTGATCGCAGGAGTTGCGTTAGACAAGAACAGCCCGATTCAACGGATCGAAGTGAGTACCGACGCAGGCCAAACCTGGCACCAAGCCGAACACAACACACCACCCTCCCCCCACGAATGGACACTCTGGCGCTACACCTGGACACCCGATCGCCCCGGCAAATATACGCTGCTTGCCCGTGCCCAAACCGCCAAGCAAACCCAACCCCTCGAAGATGGCGATCGCCAAGACGGCAGCGCCGGAATTTTGAAAATCTATGTCACCCTCAATGCAGCCTAAAACCAGCCACCCAACATTCCTCCATTTGCACCCCGATCCGGGCAAAGCCAAAATGCAACCCCAATCGCATTTAGGCAGCTCCATGCCCGTCGGAACAGTGGGCTTCCAGCCTTTCAAGAATGCGGCGATTCTCCGTTTGCAGGCCCCGAATATCTGACTGGATTTCGCGAATTTCGCCCTGCATCGTATGCATTTCTGCTGCGAGGCTACCAATCATCCCAACAGTGTCGGCCACGCTCTCCCGTAAATCACCAATCTGGGTTTGTTGCTGTTGCACAGCGAGCAAAATTGTTTCGGCCAGTGCCTCTAGTCGATCCAATCGTTCAGCCATCGTGTAGATCTATCTTCCTCTGCTTCTCGCCAAATGCTTCAATCATTTTAAGCGAACCTTACCCCCCAAACCTGGGGCGATCGCCATTCAACTACAGCAATGTCGCGATCGCTTGAAGTCAGAAGGCCCAACCAATGCAAAAGGATCGGTGTTGACCTACCAAGAATGGACTCTACAAAATCGGCGATCGCTTTAAGATAGGGAGAGATGTATCTCCGGCCGACCTGATGACTGCGATCCAAACTGTTTCCCAAACGCCTGCTTGGAAAAACGCCATCTTGCAAACAGCTCAAGAATTTGGGCCTGTTGCTTTAAAGGTTTTGACCGGCAAAATTCCCTCCGGCTTGCATGGTTCCCTCTATCGCAACGGGCCGGGTCGCCTGACTCGGAATGGCATGACTGTGGGGCATTGGTTTGATGGCGATGGCGGGATTTTAGGGGTTCACTTTGCCGATGGTCAAGCAACGGGGCTGTATCGGTATGTGCAAACTAGCGGCTTACAGCAAGAAGCACAAGCCGGACGCTACCTGTTTGCCGGGTATGGCATGGTGCCGCCCGGTGCTTGGTGGGCGCGGTTGAGGAAAGAGGTCAAAAATGCGGCAAATACGTCGGTGTTGGCCTTGGACGATCGCCTCCTGGCCTTGTGGGAAGGGGGCGCACCGCACGCCCTGACCCTGGATACCCTGGCCACCATTGGGTTAGACAACCTCCCTGGCTTAAACCATCGCCCTTTTTCGGCCCACCCCAAGCGCGATCGCCAAACAGGAGCCATTTACAACTTCGGAGTCACAATTGGAGCCACCACTCAGCTCAACGTTTACCAGCTTAATGCCACCGGCACCATTCAGCGCGAGGCCATCATTCCCCTAACGGGCATTCCCCTAGTGCATGATTGGGCGATCGCCGGACGCTATCTCATCTTTTGCATTCCGCCCGTACGCATCCAGCCCCTACCCGTGCTGGCGCGGCTCAAAAGTTTTAGTGCCGCAATGGAATGGCAACCCCAGCAAGGCACCGAAATCATTGTGCTCGATCGCGCCACCCTAGCAGTCGTCAGCCGCACCACCACCGATCCCTGGTTTCAATGGCACTTCGGCAACGGGTCGGAACTGGCAGATGGTACCGTAGTCATAGCTATCGCCCGGTACGAAAATTTTCAGACCAATCAACGCCTCACCGAAATTGTCTCCGGCCAACTGCACACCAGCGCCAAAGCCACCCTCTGGCGCTTGCACCTGCACCCCCAAACGGGCACCGTCCTCACAATGGAACAAATCCTCGATCGCAGTTGTGAATTTCCGGTTAGCCCACCGCAGGAAGTTGGTCAGCCCGCCCGCACCACCTACCTATCCCTCCATCGCCGGGACACTAACCTACAAACCGAAATCTTCGACACGATCGCCCGCTTCGATCATCAAACCAACACCCTCACCGAAGCCAACCTGGGTCAGGGTTGCTATCCCAACGAACCCATCTATGCCGCCGACCTTGATGCCGCCCACCCCGGTTGGGTGCTGACGGTGTTGTATAACCAGCCCCGCGATCGCAGCGAACTATGGATCTTTGCCGCCGACCAATTAGACCAGGAACCAGCCTGTCGGTTACGCTTACCCCAACTTGTCCCTCTGGGGTTTCACGGCACCTGGAACGCCGCATCCTAAGACTCACAAGCAGTGCCCTGTGAAAACACTGGGAGTCCACATTCCGCGTCTACAATATCACCTAAACTTTTCACTATTTCTTGACAATTCTCCCGCGCAGGCTGCTATATTCATAGTTTCTCAATCGCCGAACCCAAAAAGTCAATCGCAAATGCAAAGAACCGACTAACTTGCGGCCCCTCAGTTGCCCAAAAACTGAGGTGAAAGCGCAACCTTAAGCTTTGGGGTAGCACTGAATCATCATCGCGGCCTGATCAAATCACAGTCAAACTGGTGTTCATCAAGAGGCTGCCATCCAAAGAGCGATCGCAACTAGGCTTTGATCCGTTTTTAAGCCCAACGCTTGTAACGAAAAGATCAAAATAGTTCCACGTTTTCGCTCTAGTCATCAGGGCTTTCGTCCACTCACAATAGTATTCTTTAGCTCGCTACCGGATATTTAGGCAAGTGCAGCGGCAACTTTCCTCATGAAACCGTTGCATAGCAAGCATCCCACAGCACAGACAGACGGAAAAGGCTGGATTGCGACGAGGCAGAGTTAAGTTGAATGGCGAGAATTTTGATTGTTGAAGATGAAATCGTGGCACTTCAGAGCATTCAGCTTTTTTTAGCCGACTCTGACCATCAGCCTGTGGGCATGGCCGACACAGGAACAACTGCGGTGCACCAAGCCCAAAGTCTGAATCCTGACTTAGTCTTAATGGATATTTATTTACGCGGCGAAATTGATGGCATCACCGCCGCAAATCAGATTTATCAACAACTGAAAATTCCGATTATTTACTTAAGTGCAAGTACGGAAGATGCCACCTTGCAACGGGCGATCGCCACCCAACCCTTTGGGTATCTCGTCAAACCCTTCACCCAAACCCAACTGCTCACCGTCATTAACATCGCCCTCCATCGTTACCACCTAGAAAAGCAACTCGAACAAACCGAGCAATGGCTCGCAACCACCCTGGCCAGCATTGGCGACGGCACCATCGCCACCGATCCCACCGGCCTCATCACCTTCATGAACCCAATGGCCGAACGGCTCACCGGCTGGCCCCAAGCCGAAGCCCTGGGCACCGCCATTCAGCAAGTCTTGCAACTGATAGACCCCGCCACCCAAACCCCCATCACCAACCCCCTCTTACAAGCCATTGACCAGGGCGATCGCATCACCCGCACCCACAACTGCATTCTCCGCACCAAAGACGGACTAGAACGATCTATCCGAGATACAGCCGCACCAATTCGCAACAACAAAGGAGAAATTATGGGCGGTGTCCTCGTCTTTCAAGACATAACCGAGCACCAGCAAGCCGAAGAATTGTTGTACCGTCGCGAACAAGAATTTCGGGCACTCGTCGAAAACTCACCCGATGTCGTCGCCCGCTTCGATCGCCAGCTCCGCCACCTCTACGTCAACCCCTCCGTTGAACGCCTCACCGGCATTCCCGCCGCCGCCTTCCTCGGCCGCACCAACCGCGAACTGGGGATGCCCACCGCCACCGTCAATCTGTGGGATGCGTGCCTGCGCCATGTGTTTGATAGTGGGCAAGAACACACCCTGGAATTTGAAGTCATGACCCTAGACGGGTTGCGCTGGTTTCAGGCCCGGTTAGTCCCAGAATTCGATCAAGATGGCACAATTCCAACCGTTTTAAGCGTCGCCAGAGATATTAGCGATCGCAAACAAATCGAACAAGCCCTCCAACTACAAGCCGAACGCGAACAACTCCTGGGAGCCATCACCCAACGCATCCGCGAATCCCTGGAAGTAGACACCCTCCTCAACACCGCCGTCCAAGACCTGCGCTCCGTCCTCCACGCCGATCGCGTCGTCGTCTACCGCTTTGAACCCAACTGGAGCGGTTTCGTCATCGTCGAAGCCCTCGCACCGGGCTGGCATTCCATGCTGGGCCGCGAAATCTACGATCCCTGCCTTGCCACCGAAACCTGCCTCCTCCCCTTTACCCGTGGGCAACCCGGCATCATCCATGATGTCCAGCGGGCCGGCCTCGCAGACTGCTACGTAGCATTACTAGAACAATTCCAAATTCGGGCCAATCTAGTCATCCCCATTTTGCACGGCGACCAACTCTGGGGCCTCCTCTCCGTACAACAATGCACCGCCCCCCGCACCTGGCAAGACTGGGAAATTGACTTTCTCACCCGCTTATCCGGCAAACTCTCCCTCGCCTTGCAACAAAGCGAACTGTATCAACAAACCCAGTTGCAAATGCAGCGGCAACAAGCCCTGAACCGCGTCATTCAGTCTGTCCGCAACTCCCTCGACTTACACATTGTCTTTGAAACAGCCGTCGCCGAAATTGGCCACTTACTCCAAGTCGAGCAAGCCCACATCAGCCAATACTTTCCGCGCCAAAACGTCTGGGTACATCAAGCCAGCTATTGCCAACACCCAAGCCAACACGACCTATCCCACGGGCTAGAAATCCCCGATGCCGGCAACCCCCAAGCCACCCAACTAAAACAAGGGCAGATTGTCCGCATCGATAACGCCGCCCTGCTAGAAGACGAGTTTAGTCAAATTTTGGCAGAAACATTTCCCGGTGCGTGGCTAGCAATTCCCCTCCATGTCAACGGCAAAGTGTGGGGCAACATTAGCCTGATCCACAATCATCAACCCTTTGTTTGGCAAGATTGGCAGGTAGAATTGACGCTTCAGATTGCCGATCAATTGGCGATCGCCATTTACCAATCCCAATTATTTAGCGAAGTCCAACGGCTCAATGCCCAACTCGAAAGCCAAGTTTTAGAGCGCACCGCCCTCCTGCAACGCGCCCTGAACTTTGAAGCCCTCCTCAAACGCATTACCGACAAAGTCCGCGATTCCCTAGACGAAAACCAAATTTTGCAAGCTGCCGTGCAAGAACTGGGGGCTGGGCTGGGCGTAGAGTATTGCAGCGCCGCCCTGTATAACGCCGACCAAACGATCGCCACCATTACCCACGAATTTTTGACAGCCACACCAACCCCCAGCCCCCAGCGCACCTTTCCCCTGACCAATCCCCTAACCAACACCATTCACACCCACTTGTGGCAACAAGAATATTGTCAATTTTGTTTTTTAACCGCCAATCCCGTGCGACCCACAGACCAACACGTAACGATTTTGGCCTGTTCCGTATGGGATGACCAGGGAGCCTTGGGAGATTTGTGGCTCCAGCGCCCACCGGGAAGCACATTTGACGAAAGCGAAATTCGCCTCGTGCAACAGGTGGCCAACCAATGCGCGATCGCCCTCCGCCAGTCGCGCCTATTCCAAGCCGCCCAAACCCAAGTCAGCGAACTCGAACGCTTAAGCCACCTCAAAGACGACTTTTTAAGCACCATTTCCCACGAACTCCGCACCCCAATGGCCAGCATCAAAATGGCCATTCAAATGTTAGAAATTGCCCTAACCCCCCTCGGCGTATTTGAAGCGAACCGGACAACCAGCCAATACTTTGAGATTTTGCAAACCGCCTGCGATCGCGAAATTGGCCTGATCGACGACCTCCTGAAAATGTCCCAACTGGATGCCGAAACCGAACCGTTGATCCTCTCCACGATCGCCCCCGAAGTTTGGCTCCGCCACGCCGCCGAACCCTTCGCCGAAGACCTGCAAGCCCAGCAACACACCCTCACCTTCGCGATCGCCGCCCCCCTGCCCACCCTCCACACCGACCTATCCTGCCTCGGTCGCATCCTCACAGAATTGCTCACCAATGCCAATAAATATTCCCCCCCCGGCAGCGCGATCGAAATCTTCGCCTACGTCCAAGGTTCCCACCTCCACCTGGGCGTAACCAACACCGGCATTGAAATTGCCCCCACCGAACAAAACCGCATCTTTGAAAAGTTTTACCGCATCCCCAACCAAGATCCCTGGCGCTATGGCGGCACCGGCATTGGCCTCGCCCTGGTCAAAAAACTAGTCAACCATATCAGCGGTCAGATCACCGTCACCAGTCAAAACCACCAAACCACATTCACCGTTGCGCTACCCCTTTCTCCCTCTTGAGAGAGTCGGTTTTTTCGCTGGCAACGTTTATGCTAAGTTCTAAAACCTCAGTTTGATGCTAATTGTAGAAACAGGAATTCCTGCTTCGTCCCAGCATTCACTCAATCCCCTGGCTTTTAGACAACAGCTTGAACAGAAGCTGTAACCGAACTATGTATGTGATTGGCCTCATGAGCGGCACCTCCGTCGATGGGATTGATGCGGCTCTAGTGGAAATTTCCGGCACCACGGCTGACTTAACAACAAAATTGATTGCAGGGAAAACCTTTCCCTACCCCTCTGCGCTCAAAGAAAAAATTCTGGCGGTTTGTGGTGGGGCACCCCTCTCCATGCTGGAACTGGCAATGCTGGATGATGCGATCGCTTATCAATTTGCCAAAGCCGCGATCGCCCTCCAAGCCGAAACCCTACCCGCCCAACTCATCGGCTCCCACGGCCAAACCATCTTTCATCGGCCCGCCGCCACCACACCCCAAATGCAAGCCACCGGGCAACCCGCCTATACCCCCCCCTTTCAAGCCCTCGCCTACAGTTTGCAAATCGGGCGCGGTGCCTTAATCGCCCAGATCACCGGGCTACCGACAATCAGCAATTTCCGGGCCGCCGATATTGCCGCTGGTGGCGAAGGTGCGCCCCTCGTGCCCAAAGTCGATGCCTACCTCCTGGGCGACCCCGATCGCGCCTGCTGCGTCCAAAACATTGGCGGGATCGGCAACGTCACCTATTTACCCCCGCGATCGCACCCCAACTGGGAAACCCACGTCCTCGGCTGGGATACTGGCCCCGGCAACAGCCTCGTCGATCTAGCCGTCAGCCACCTCACCTATGGCGACAAACAATATGACCATAACGGACGGTGGGCCGCCGCCGGCACCCCTTGCCAAGCCCTCGTCGCCCAATGGCTACAACACCCCTATTTTCAGCAACCCCCCCCCAAATCCACCGGGCGCGAACTATTCGGGATGGATTACTTACGCCAATGTGTCCGCGATTGCCAAACCCAGGGCATTACCCTCTCCGCCGATATTTTAGCCACATTGACAGAACTAACCGCCGCCGCCATTGTGCATAGTTATCAAACCTTTTTGCCCCGCTTGCCCGATCGCGTCCTATTATGCGGAGGCGGCAGCAAAAACCGCTATCTGACCCAACGCCTTCAGGCCCGCCTGGGGCGGATTCCCGTCCAGTCAACCGATGCCGCCGGAGTCGATGCTGACTTCAAAGAAGCGATCGCCTTTGCCGTCCTGGCCTACTGGCGCATCCGCCAGATTCCGGGCAACCTCCCCACCGTCACCGGAGCCAAAAGCCCCATGCTCCTGGGCGAGTGTCACAAACCCTGAGTTTTTTCGCCCCAGGTTTTTGATTGTTTGCCAATCACTCCCAGCAATGCGTGATAGCATTGATTACCGAATCATGAACTGATCGAGTCAACGGCATGAATGGGTGTCGTCGAGCTTTAAGGATAACGCTGTGGCTCATACATTTTTAATCCAGCCAGGTCGTTGGACCATGCAAGGAAATTGGCTCGAACGGAATGGTATGCCAGTTTCAGTCATCGGGAAAACATTGGTTGGTTGGAGCCGGGATGACTGGTTTACGATGGTAACAAAGCTGGTCTTTCCAGGCAGCGATCGCGAAGAGATTTCTCTTCAATATCGCGGTCGGTTAGACGCAGGCGAACGGCAATACACCTTTGTATTGCAACATAGTCTATTGGGGCGCGTCGAAGGGGAAGGATGGGTCGCGCAAGAGTCCATCGTGCAGCGGTATTGGGTGCTGGGCGATCGACAACGGCGCAGCGGGTTTGAAACCCTCTACCGAGTGGATGAAAACACCTACTATCTTTCCAGTGGCATCATGGCAGGGCACTATCTCACGAGTACGATGGAAGCAAAAGTCGAACGACACCTGGAATAGATGGTAGCCATTGCAAACAATTTATAACATTGTGAATGACTACAATGGCCTCACGGGATAAATAGGTGATAGAAGGGTGTGGGTACCAAGCGATTGCTCTCGGCCTGGTGCGTGCTCCCGTCAATTTATGGGTTAATCAGTTCCCGATCTAGCGGCAAAGCAGGCTGAAAACCGCCCAGACCCAAATAGTGCAATTGGCTTCTTGTATGACGACAGACGATCCCAATGTTGGACGATTGGTTGCGAACCGCTATCAGCTCGTTGAGTTGGTTGGTAAGGGCGCGATGGGGCGGGTCTATCGGGCTGAAGATGTCCTCTTGGGCAGCGTGATAGCAGTTAAATTTTTGGTACAAACCCTGCTATCAGCAAAAATGCGCGATCGCTTCAAAACCGAAGCCCGGACTTGCGCCCAGCTCGGCCAAAAAAGTTTACACATTGTCCGCGTCACCGACTACGGCGTAAACGAAGACGACATCCCGTTCTACGTCATGGAATATCTACAAGGTCAGAGCCTCAGCGAAATCATCAATACCCAAAACCTAGCCCTGCCCCGCTTCCTCAGCCTCGCCCGCCAAATTTGTCTGGGCCTGCAATGCGCCCACCAAGGGATCACCATCGAAGGCCAACGCTGCCCCATCATCCACCGCGACATCAAACCCAGCAACATTCTAGTGAGCCACGATGCCGGTTTTGGTGAACTCGTCAAAATCTTGGACTTTGGGATTGCCAAACTGATCCAGGAAGACAGCGGCCAGACCAACTCCTTTATGGGAACGTTGCCCTACTCCTCGCCAGAGCAAATGGAAGGGCAAGATTTAGATGCCCGCTCCGATATCTACAGCCTCGGCGTAATGCTGTACGAAATGCTGACCAACAAACTACCGCTCCATGCCGAAACCAACACCTTTGGAGCCTGGTACAAAGTCCATCATTTTCAAACTCCTCGCCCCTTTATCGTCGCCAATCCCAGTTTGCGCTTACCCAAAGCCCTGGAAAACCTGGTGATGGGGTGTTTAGAGAAACGCCCTGGCGATCGCCCCCAGAACATTGCCGAAGTCCTCAAGGCATTGATGCCCTTGGAAGAGCGATTTAGCGCCAACCGCCAGATCGGCAGTCGCATCGGGGAAGCCCTCGCCAAACGCACCCCCGCCGAAGAGCGCCCCGTCAACAAACCACTTTCCACCCTCGAAGAAATTCGGCAAATTGCCACCTGGCCCAAGGATAAACCCGTGGCCCAAATTGTCTTTCCCCGCGCCTATCTAGCCGGACGAGAAACCCTGCCCACAATTTGGGTCATGTTGCCCCAAGAAGAAATTCGGAATCTGCAAACCAACCGCCTGTATAACCAGATCTACCGCAATTTTCTATGTACCATGTCGCCGCACCCCATGTTGCTGTGGCTTACAGCCGTTTATAATCGCTTACACAGCAAAGCCAATGGGCCACGGTGGTTACCCTGCTACCTGGATCTCAAAACCCCGCAAGGGCAAGAACTGACGCGGTTGTTAGCAACCCACGGTCAATACCAAATCATGCTATTTGCCAAAGAAAGTCCGCATCAGTGTGCCCATATCATCACCGTGAAAATTCATGAGTCCCAGTGTTCTGGCCTGAAGCAGTGGGCGATCATGGCCCAAACGTCGCCTTCTGTGAGTTCGCCAGCCACCTCGAAGAAGCTGTTACAAGATGAATTTGCAAATCTCAAACCCCGCATTGTCAGCGATTTGGAGAATGCGGGCGAAACGACCTCCTGGGGCGTCTAGCGGTTGTGTGGGCCAGCACCAAGGGCAAAGGTAGAAGAATGGTCGCCGCGCAAAATTAGCTAGCCCTGGAGTTAGGCTTGGAGGCGTTGCTGGAGGGCGATCGCAACCGCTTGCATCACCGTGGCCCAATCATTTTCCACCGATTGCCGGAATAGCCGCATGGTGGGATACCAGGGACTATCAGCGCGATCGCTCATCCACCGCCAATCTGGCACCTGAGTCAGCAAGACCCAAACTGGTTTACCCAGCGCCCCCGCCAAATGGGCCACCGAGGTATCCACGGTGATCACCAAATCCAGTTGGGCGATCGCGGCAGCAGTATCCGCCATATCCCGTAACTGCGGAGACAAATCCTGCAACTGGTGCTGCCACCCCAACGCCACAATTTCCGCCTGGGGAATCCCCTTTTGTAAACTGTAAAACGCCACCTGAGGCACCGCCAACACCGGCCCATAATCCGCCAAAGCACACGACCGCACCTGATTGCGCTTATACAAATTGCCCCCCGACCAGACCAGACCCACCTTGAGCTTGGCCTGGGGATGAAAAGGCCGAGGCAGCGTAAAATCCGGGCTAGTAGGCCGGAGATAAGGCACCTCAATGGGAACCGTGTCTAGGGTGGTGCCAAAAATTTTCGGCAAGCTCAGCAACGGCGCATAAACTTGAAACTCTGGGAGCGGCGTGCCCAGGGGGGTAATTTGGTCAATTCCCGGCACCCCCGACAACAACCGCATCAAGGGCCGATGGCAGGTGAGGATGACCCGCCCCCCTCGTTGGGCCACCAGCGGCGCATACCGAATGAACTGAAGCGTATCCCCCAACCCCTGCTCGGCATGGAGCAACAGGGTTTTGCCCTGGAGGGGGGAACCATCCCACAGCGGTTGAGTAAAGGGACAAGGCGGAAACTCATTCGTTTTGAATCGCCATTCGTATTCCCCAAACCCTTCTTGAAACTGCCCTTGTTGCAACAGCAAAAGGGCACGGTTGTAGCGGGCGATCGCGTGGTTCGGTTGCAGAGCTAAAGCCCGTTTGAGGTAATTCAGCGCCACCGCCTGTTTGCCCTGATCCATCATGGCTTTGGCCAGACTAATCAGCGTATCCACATTTTGGGGTTGCAAGGCCAGCGATCGCTCGTGAAAATGCACCGCTAGCTCACCTTTGCCCTGCTGCTGCAAAACTGCACCAATCCGATTCAGCAAATCCGCATTCGTGGGGGCAATATCCAACGCCACCTGAAAATGAGACAGCGCCTGATCCAGCAAGCCCTGCTCGTGATACAGCGACCCCAGCAAAATTTGTGGCTGCGGATTTCCAGGCTGCATATTGGCGATCAGGTTAAGGGTTTTGGTGGCTTCGTCGATCAGTTGCCGTCCGTGCTTAAACAGCGCCATGTTCAAATTCTCGCGGGCTTGCCGATGGTCTGGTCGCAGGGCCAACGCTTGCCGATAAAGGGCAATGCCTTCGTCGAGGCGATTATGCTGGCACGCAACGACCCCCAACAGCGCGATCGCATCTACATTTTGGGGATATTGGTGCAAAATTTGCCGATAAACTTGTTCCGCTTGGGCCAGTTGGCCAGCCTGGTGCTGAGCGATCGCCGCATTCAACAACGCCATCACCTCAGGGGGAGAAGTCGGATTTTGGGGAGACAGATGCATCACACTAAAACCTCTGAAGCCGCGATCGCCAATGTCAGGATTAGTCTAGCTCCTACCACCAAAATCCAGCCGTTGCTCCACAGAAACTTAATCTCCCGCGATCGTGCCTGGGGAGAGAAAAACATCGCAGCCCGCCCCCGACCAATGCTATAACCGCAGTACCTTTCTCCACAATTTATTTATCGAGAGAAGCCCTATGATTTTGACCACCACCAGCACCCTCCAAGGGAAAACGATTGTGGAATACTACGGCGTTGTCAGCGGAGAAGCCATCTTAGGCACCAACATTTTCCGCGATTTCTTCGCTGGCATCCGTGACATCGTGGGTGGACGCTCCGGGAGTTACGAGCGATCGCTCCGCGAAGCCAAAGAAACCGCCATGCGCGAAATGATGGATGCCGCGCGATCGCTCGGTGCCAATGGCATCATCGGCATTGATATTGACTACGAAACGATCACCATTGGCGATGGCGGCGGCATGATGATGGTGGCCGCCAGTGGCACAGCCATCCGCTACAGCGATTAAAGCTTGACCCCAATGGCAGGCGATCGCCGCTTCGGCCACCGCAAAATCCTCAATTTTGGTTCACAAATAGCGGTCGAAATTACCCGCTTGGTGTAAATTATCGTTAATTAATCTTGCGTTAATCTACCTTCCCGTCGTTTTGCCAGAAGGAGCCGCGAGTGAATGCAGCCGAGCAGGCCAACAGCCTGGAAATCACAAGCAAAATCGCCGCCATTGTCAACCTGTTTAAGTCGGAGTTTCCCGATGCCAAAGCCGATCTCAAGCCGTGGATGAATGATCCCGACACCCTGAAGCTCGTGGATCCCGACTCAATTGATATTGGGTTTCACCTTCCTGGGTTTTCCCGTCGCTTCCAGAGCCGGAGCATTCTGCTGCAAATCCGCTTCCATGCCGATCCGACCACTGATCATCGGCGGGCGATCGGGGCAGAAGTGGCTGGGTTTGGCCACCAGGGAAAACAATGGAGCCTTTCCACTGTCCACGATTGGGCGTTTGAGGGAGAAGTCACACCAGCGGCGGAAGTCGCAGACAAACTGAAAATCTTTTTGCAACAAGCCTTGGCGTTGTTCAATCAGCCTTCTTCACTGCACTGACTTGGCGCTCCTGCTTTGGCGCTCAGGCCCTTCCTTCAGCGTTTCCCCCGCAGCTTGGCCGCCCATCTACTGCGACAATAGGAGAGTAGGCAGGCGAGCAACCTTACTCGCTGAGGCCATGAATTAAATCAAAGCTGGTTTTATGACCGTTCACCCTACCACCTCGCAACAGCGGGCCGTAGCCAGGATGAGTGATGCAGCAAATGGAATGATTTAATCGGGATGACCTAGCCTAGGCGAGTGGGCGATCGCGCCAGTCCTAGCCCCGTTCGTGGCATAAAACTAAGGCATGAGTCTCAAAATCTATGGCAATCGCACCCTAAAGACCCTCCCCGGTCAACTCACCCGGCCCACCCTGGCACGGGTCAGAGCAGCGGTGTTTAACATTTGGCAAGGCACCATTCCAGAGTGTGCTTGGCTCGATCTGTGCGCGGGCACAGGGGCAATGGGGGCTGAGGCATTAGCGCGGGGAGCGCGACAGGTCGTTGGGATTGAGCGATCGCGACAGGCGTGCGCCATCATTCAGCAAAACTGGGCCAAGCTAGCCACCGATACCCAACAGATCCAAATTTTGCGCGGCGACATCCGGCAAAAGCTCGTGACCCTGGCAGGCCAGCAGTTTGACCGCATTTATTTTGACCCACCCTACGCCAGTGACCTGTATGACCCGGTGCTATTGGCGATCGCCAATGGACAGCTCCTGGCCCCCGGCGGTGAACTGGCTGTGGAACACGACCAAACCCAGCAACCCAAAACTTGGACGGCCGTTGTCACTGAACAATTAATTGAGTGTCGCCACAAACGCTATGGCAACACCCATCTCACTTTTCTCCAAGTCCCCGATTAGCCGCACAAATCAGATAGTTGTCTCCGCAGACATCGGCTCAGCAGGCATCGTTCTTAAGCAACACATTGGCCACGGTTTTGCCCAAAAGCACCACATCATACAGCGGATGCCAGCGGCTTTGGTACCGCACGTCCAATTGCACAATGTCCTCAAAATCCTGAATCAGCGATCGCCCGTGGGCTTGCCACTCTCCCGTAATGCCAGGTTTCACGTTTAACCGCTGCCAGTGGTGAGGAGCATAGTTAGCAACTTCATCCGGCGTGGGCGGGCGCGTCCCCACCAAACTCATCTCCCCCTTCAACACGTTCCAAAATTGGGGAAATTCATCCAGGCTGGTTTTGCGGAGAAAGCGGCCCACACGAGTCACTCGCGGATCGCGGGTATTTTTAAAGATCAACCCTTTCGCTTCATTGTGAACTTGCGCCTTCAGGGCTTCCGCATCTACAACCATTGACCGAAACTTATACATCGTAAACGAGCGACCTAACAAACCCCGACGCTCCTGGGCAAAAAAGACTGGCCCTGGACTGTCCAGCTTAATTGCGATCGCAACGGGAACGACCAACACCAAAAGTATCCCCAAGCCTACCAAACCACCCAACACATCCAACAACCGCTTCGCCCAAGAAAAAGCTGAAGGATGAGCACAACCGACCTGCCATTCCGAGGCACCAGCAGGGGCCAAACAAACCGGCGCTGGTTCTGGAGAAGCAAAGATAGCTTGTTGCGGAAAAATCGACTTCATAGGTCACACGTCAAAAAATAGATGCCGTATAAACACGTAATCAGGTATGCACAATCTTAAACTGAGACTTGTAGAAAATTGTGTGTCCCGTGATAACACCGAGGCTTTCTTTACAAAAAACTTACAACTATCGCGCTTTATGAAATTTCGATGAAGTTTAGATGAAATTATTTCAAGTGACTAGGATCTAGACAGGTAAAGGCCCTTCTGATTTAACGGGCGATCGCCGCCAAGCACATTACCGCCGCCCACAGCATTTTGCGGGCCAAAGAGCACCCGGAAAGGCAGCCCAAAGCGCAGGGGCCACAAACAGCACCAAGGACGGGCGATCTCACCCGCTACAGTCACACAACCGATAGGCAGGCTGACCCAGGCATCTCCTGCTTGAAAACGCTTTTATGGACAGTTAGCTGATTAAGGTAGTCCCAGTTGGGTGAGTTGAGGCCGGAGTAACTCAAAAGCCAGCCCCCGATGGCTAATCGCCTGTTTAAGGTCGGGCGACATTTCGGCAAACGTCTGCTGGTGTTCGGGAACCAGAAAAATCGGATCGTACCCAAAGCCCCCCTGACCGCGCGGTGCCGTCAAGATTTCGCCAGCACAAATGCCTTCGGCCTGGGCCACGATCGCCCCGTCAGGTCGGGCGATCGCAATGACGCACACAAAATGGGCCGTTCGGTTTGGCGCTCCTGCCAGTTCCTGCAAAACGCGCTCAATACAGGCACTTTCCGTTGCAGCATAGCGGGCCGAATAAATCCCCGGTGCCCCCCCCAACGCCGCGATCGCCAAGCCAGAATCATCAGCGATCGCCCATTGGCCAGTCGCCTGGGCCACTTGCGAAGCTTTCAAGCAAGCATTCTCCGCAAAGGTCGATCCAGTTTCCTCCACTTCCAGTTCCGTCGGTTTGAGGCGCAACTCCCAGGCTCCATCCGTCAGATACGCCTGCATCTCTTTCAGTTTGCCGGGATTACCAGTGGCAACGACTAAAACAGTCATGGGTGTTCCTACCTTCTCCTGAGCGCACTCCAATTCGCACGATCCACGCACTGCCTATCGGTCAAGCACAGTGGGCGATCGCCCCCACCTGCTCTTGCAGCGCCGCCCACCCCAACACATCATCCAACAACGCCTGATACCCATTCACATTTGGATGCAGCCCATCTTCTAAAAGCTGCGCCTGACACCAAGCCGCACCCCGACTTTGCCAGCGCGCAAACACATCAAGATAGGGAATTTGGCGCAGTTGGCACGCCATCCGCGTCGCCTCTTTGTACCGAAACTGATCCGCATGGGTGTAATGCAAGCAATCCAAAAAGGGCATTTTGCTGGGGTCAATCGGCACCATGCCCACAAACAACACCGGACACAGTTGCGTTGCCCGGTCTAACACCATTTCCAGAGTGGTTTGAAATGTATCAAAATCAGTGAAGTTTTTGCCATCAGGCCGCCCCAACCGAGCCGAATCATTCACGCCTACGGACAAAATCATCAAATCCGGTACACGGTTTCGGAGTTCGCCCCGGTTCCGGAATTCATTTTCCAATCGGGCGGCAACCTGCTGCACCCCATCGCCCCGAATGCCCAAGTTATACACAGCATGGCCCAAACTTCCGGGCATCATCCAACTACGCCGCAACCGTTCCACCCAGCCGCCACCCACCGGATCGCCGTAGCCATAGATCAAACTATCGCCAAGGGCCACAATCTTTAACGGATGGGTTGCCGATTGCAGGGGCGATCGCACGGATTCGAGGGTTGCTTGCATAGACCAGTCAGGTGTTTCTATCAGGCCAAAATGTGATGAGCAGTACATTTAGCAGTAAGTTACCATCGAAATCAATACTTTGTAAATCTTGACATTTTGATAAGGAGCCACATCAGGGAATTTGCGTTTTATGTCGCCGTGCTTGAGGCTACCGACGAACAGGCACCAAGCCACAGATCGATCGCCCCACCCGCAATCTGTAGCCATCAGGCAAGCATGGCCCAAATCCACTGCCCCCCATTCAGGATATAAAACGACCCCACCAGCACCAGTAGGACACTGGCACAGCGCACAATCAGGTCAGAGTGCAGCAACAAGCCACGGGTCTGCTTGGCAAGGCCAGTGAACAAACTGGCAAAGAAAATAATGGCGGTGTACCCCAGAGCGTAGCTCACCATCATGCTGACACTAAGCACCTGCGACCCAGTTGCCGCCGCAACGGCCAACACCGAAAACATCACCGGACTGGTACAGGGCGAACTCACAAGGGCAAAGGTCAACCCAACTCCATAGGGGCCAGTGAAAAACGCTTTGGCCAGTTGCCGCAACAGTGCCCAACGGGAAGACGCTTGGGGCGATCGCGCCTGGGCAGAGCGCCACCGATTTTTGGGCATTGGCAACTTAACCCATCCCACCAGGCTCAACCCCATCAGCAAAATAATGATGCCCACAGCGAGATGAAAATAGCCCCGATAGCTGACAAACACCACCCCCGCAAAAGAGGAAAATAGCCCCAGCACACTCAAAACCGTCACTACCCCCAACACAAACGCCCCCGACTTAAAGAACGCATCGCGCCGCGAGCAAATGTCACGGGTGCCGATGTAGCTCAGGTTAACGGGCAAAAGAGATAGGATACACGGGGAAACGCTAGCAATTAGCCCCCCCGCAAAGGAGAGGAGAATCAGCCAGATGGGGTTCGTTGTAGCTTGCTGGCTAAACCAGGCCGTGTAGCCTTCGCCGATCTGGAAAGCAAATTGCTCGATCGCCCCATAGAAATCGCTTCGCAGCCAATAGTCTAAGCCCCAAATCAGGGCCGCCACCGCCACCGCCACCCCAGCTAAAGCCAGGAATTTGTTCGTTGGATGTTTGGCGATCGCCCGCCGCCACAACTTCACCGGTGTCATACGCTAAATCCTATCCGTTGAGTTTGCCGAAATTCCGTGCCAAGCCATTCATCCCCATCGGTTGGCCTCCTCAAGCCCCCCGCCGATCATGGCTCAAAATTAGTGGCTCCGGAATACCCCGAAAGCGCGGCCAACTCTGACAAAGACCGCAAACCACGATAGAGCTTACCGTTAATTTTCCAGGTGGGATAGCTACTAATGCCAGCCTGGTCACACACTTGGGGTTGGGGATGATCCCCCTTGGGGTCACATTCCACGATGGGCACATATTTTTCAGCGTCACCAAACAATTCTTTTTGGCGTTTGCAATACGGGCACCAATACGTCCCAAACATTTGGGCACCGTTTTTAGTTAAATGGTCAGCCAGCGCCACCTTAGCAGATTTGGCAATTTCGGCAGTCGTTGGCGGTTGGACGGGGCCATTAGAAAAGGCCTGCTTACGCTCACACCCCCCCAGCGCCAGGGCGATCGCGATCGCCCCCAGCACCACACCAGGAACCGCGCGCGACCGGAACACAGCGGTAGAAAAGCGTATAGACTTGGGGCACAAAGACATAGCTCAACCAAAAAACAGTAGGGTTAACGGGCAAAAAATTAACAGGCACATTTTGCAGGGAGCCACGGGAGGAATTAACTACAATGCCCAAAAAACAAGTTTAGGAAACAAAGGTTCCGTTGCAATACTGAAACCGACAATTGGGCCGCCACAGTTTGGACGCGAATTGGCATCGAACGCTTGCAGGGTTGCCTGAGCCGCACCAGAATTGCCAGTTCTCGATCGCCAACGAATAAGAAAATCCCTCGGAACGTGGATTCAAGGGATTTCTATGCCTGTTCTAACTTCACTTCAGTGTAAGATTCAACTTGACCAAATGCTTTCAGTGAATTTGTCTATATCTGTTGAACTATTTTGCGGCAATGAACGAGGCATGGGCGATCGCCCCCATCGGTTCCGATCAAAATCGTTCAGCCAAGTCCAAGTTCCTAGCCTACACTGCTGAAAGTGGGGGCGATCGCGGTTCAGTCCCATCGAGGCACAGGGCGCATTGCACCTAGCAGGCTCTATTCCCCCAACTGATGTCTTCCGCCACCGAAACGGCACAAAATCCAGCAACCTTGGGAGTTCAACATGGCCGGTAAAACAATATTGATGCTCGTGGGCGATTTCGTCGAAGATTATGAAGTGATGGTGCCGTTCCAAGCCTTGCAAATGGTGGGGCATACCGTTCATGCCGTATGTCCGAAGAAGCCAGCAGGGGCCACTGTCCGAACTGCCGTGCACGACTTTGAGGGCGACCAGACCTATTCCGAAAAACCAGGCCATAATTTTCAACTCAATGCCACCTTTGCCGAAATCAATGCGACGACCTACGATGCGCTAGTGATTCCCGGCGGGCGGGCACCGGAATATTTACGGCTTGACCCAGAAGTCCTTCGCATCGTGCAGCATTTTGCCCAGGCCAATAAACCCATCGCCGCGATTTGTCATGGGGTGCAACTGTTGGCAGCAGCCCAGGTGCTCCAGGGCAAGCAGTGTTCCGCCTATCCTGCCTGTGCGCCAGAAGTGCAGTTAGCGGGGGGCATCTATGCTGAGATTCCGGTGCATGAGGCGATCGCCGATGGCAACTTAGTCACCGCCCCCGCTTGGCCCGCCCATCCGCAATGGTTGGCTAAATTTCTAGCGGTTCTGGGTACCCGCATTGAACACAACACGCTGACAGCGGTGTGAGCGATCGCCAAGAGGGAGGTGCGACAGACAGCATGGACAAGTTCGCCCTATTGGTTGGAGTCAGTGATTGTGCCGCTGGTTTACCCACGCTGCGGAAAGCCCGTACCAATGGGCAAATCTTGGCGCGATCGCTGCGGGAGACCAACTCCGGTTTTCAGGTGAAATGGTTGCACAATTGGCCCCAAATCGAAATGGCCGAGGCGATCGAACAATTCTTTCGCTATCGCCAAGCCACCGATCAAGTGCTGTGTTTAATTTCGGGTTATGGCATTCGCGATCGCGATGGCCAACTGTATTTCGCCACCCCAGAAACCGTGTTCGACCACCAGGGCAACCTGATTCGCGCCCGCACCCTCCCCGCCCGCTTTTTGCTCAACGTCATGGACAGCAGCCCCGCCGAACAGCAAGTCTTGATCTTCGATGGGTGTGTGCGGTTGCCCGGTGGCATTGCCGACACAGACCAAGAACTGTTGCTGGAAGGGACGTTTGACCAGATGATTGGCGATCGCCGCATCCTCCTCGTCAACGACACCTACACCCGCCACATCCCCGAACCCGACAGCCTGGAAAGCTGGAGTTATACCCGCTACCTGGCCAACGGCCTCACCACAGGCGGCGCTGACCAAGACTGCGATGGCCAACTCACCGTAGAAGAACTACACCGCTACGCCGCCGCCAAAGTCCAAAAAGCCGCCCCCGCCCAGCACCCCCAATTCTACGGATCGCCCAAAGTGGCTAGTCAGGTGCTATTGCAAGTGCCCAGCCGTAGCCCCACCGTACAATTTCGGCAATTTTTAGAAAAACTGGCCCAATCAGACGAAACTGAGATTGACCTGACAGAATTTCGGATTTTGACCGGGCGGAATCGGCTCAATGCCCTACGCCGCCATTTGGGGTTATCGCCCCAGGAAGCCAGCGAGATTGAGGCAGAAGTGCTCCGGCCAGAACGGGAATATGCCCAGCGGCAACAGTTGTATCAGGATGTGTTAGCCAAATTGGCACGGGAAGCGGAATGAAGGCCAACGAACCAGATGACCCCACGTTGATCCAGGCGCGCAAAGCCTTGAGTTTGCCCAATGAAACCTCGCCCCCGGCTGCGCCCCCGCCCCAATCGCCCCCGGTACCGGCGCGATCCATTCCAGCTGACCCCGCTCCCAAGGCTGCCAATGCTCCAGCCCAGTCGGAGGATCTAAAGTTATATGAACAAATGCTGCGGGAAGCCATGCAGCGGCAACGGCCTTTGCTGGAGCGCGATCGCAAAGAGCTAGATTATCTGCAACAGATTTTTCATCTGCGGCAAGAGGATGTGAACCAGATTCAGGCCAAAGTGGCAACAGAGGTCGTCGGAGCCGATCCCGGTGGCGCTCCGCCTTCGCCAGTCCATGAGCCGGATGCCCCCACGACGGCAACCCCAGCCAACCCTGATCCTGGTGCGGCTGCAACCTCGGCCCACGCTTCAGCGGGAACTGCCCCCCCCGCCCCGCCTAACCCCGCGATCGCAGAAACTACCCCGCCCCAAGCCGCCCCAGTAGACAGTCCCCCCCAGCGATCGTTTCCTCGCAGCAAGCCAACAGGTGGAGCCGGAGCCAGCACCCCCGAACCTGAGGCCAACCCTGGAACGGCAGAACCCACTGGCGACCCAACCCAAACCGCCAGCAGCAATCCGTCAGGAGCCAATCCCACAAACACCGCACTAGCCCAGCCTGAAGCCACGCCCGCCACCGTTGAAGCCACCCCGACTACCACTGCCAACGCCACCCCAGAAACCAATGCCTCGGCCCCACCGCCCAACGAACCCGCCGCCCACCCGCCCGCCAAGACAACCCGCAAACCCAGTCTGGCTCCCCTGGTGGTTGGGTTTGGGTTGCTAGCGGTGATGGGGGCGTTGTTTGGGATTTGGTTAGCAGTGCGGCCCCTGTGGCAAGGGCGATCGCAGGATGGGCCAGTTGCACCAGAACAGGTACAAAGTGCGGAAACCTTTGTGCAAGACGGCATCACCAAAAATCAACAAGGGCAGTATCAAGCCGCGATCGAGATTCTGAATCAGGCGATCCGGCTCAATCCCCAGGATGCCAGAGCGTTTGTGAATCGGGGCTATGCCTACCACCAATCGGGGGAGTTAAAGCCAGCGATCGCCGACTACAACAAAGCCATTGAAATTGACCCGAATTTGGCCGAAGCATATAGCAACCGGAGCCATGCCCACTTTGACCAGCGCCGATACGGTGACGCTTTGAGCGATGCCACCAAAGCGATCGAACTCAAACCCGATCTTGCTGCCGCCTATCTCAATCTAGGCAATGCCCAATCCATGCAGGGCAACCCCAACGAAGCGCTGCAAAATTTTCAGAAAACCCTGGAATTGCAAACCAGCCCGATCATTCAATCCCGCGCCTACAACAACATTGGGAATATTCAGCAAGCCCAAAAGCAACTGGATCAGGCGATCGCCAGCTACGACCAAGCCACCCAACGAGATGCCCAATACGCCGATGCCTTCTACAACCGGGGGCTAGCCTTCGAGCAAAAAGGCGATCGCACCTCAGCCATCCGCGACTTCCAGGGAGCCGCAACCCTCTACGAAAAACAGGGCAACGCCGACATGACCAAACGGGCCAAACGACGGGCCGAACAACTAGCCAAAGGCCAAACGACTACGCCCCTCCCGCCCGAAACCGCCCCAACGCCCACGCCCACGCCTTCTACCCAATCCATCTAGGGCATACCCCCAGGCTCTTGTTTGGTTAGCGATAAGGCCAAGTCGTCACCAAAAACACCGCCAGCGTCGCGATCGCCAACAAACCCTGAATCAAATTGCCAATCACCGTACCTACCACAATGCCCAGGGCCGCTTTGAACGCAATGCCCAAATCCCGCCGATACAAAAACTCACCCACCACAGCCCCTAGCACCGACCCCAACAGCAGCCCAACAATCGGCCCCAGCGGCCCCCCAATCACCACCGTTGGCAACAGGCCAAACATCCCCAGCAACAAACCCACAAACGCCCCAATCTGGCCCCATTTGCTGGCTCCGGCTTGCTTGGCCCCCAGATAGCCCGCCAAAAAGTCAATCCCCACCCCCAACAGTAACACCACCACGGCCACCACCAGCGGAATCACCGCACTGTTGGCAAACTGCGTCGCGATCGCCCACACCAACGCCGCGATCGTAATCAAACTAATACCCGGAATCGCGGGCACCACCGCACCCACCACCCCCACCAACATCACAACCACCAACGACCAATACAAAATCAACATAGAAAATCCATCACCAAAGAGTAAACAAACAGCAAGAGTAAAAAGACTATGGTTTCAAATCGAGCAGTGCTTCGCCAACCGCCTTGAGGTCAGTTTGGGCCAGCGTATAGGCTAGTTTATCGGCGATCGCCGCAATCCATTGTTCATCTTGCTTGGTATAACTACGTGGCGCATCCGCCCCCAAAATCAGCACGCCCCCCTCGCCCACCGGTTGACAGATCACCCCTTGAGTATTCTCCGGCAAATACGTAAATTCAATTTTGCCGGGATACACATTTAACGCCACCAGATAGACCGGCTTTTGCTTATCCAAAACGCGCTGCACAATTGGGCCAGGACTCAGTTCTCTTGATTCTGGCAAAATTCCCCGCCGCATCAAAATGTGACCGTGATGCCACAAAATCAGCGATCGCGTGACCGTATTCGTCAGCAGCAAATGGGAAGCCCAGGCCAATTCCGCTTGCACCCCTTCCGGCAAAGACGGCGCTAGCTCAAACACCTCTGTCCCCACCAACTCCACCCGATCCGGCCGCCGGGGCTGCACCTGTTGCCACAACAACCCCGTCAAAATTAAGATGGCACAAGCAATCACCCCCACCACATCCGATCGCGACTGAGAAGCCGTCAACGCTGGAGTCAACAGCCGATTCACAAAGAGTAATGTCCCGGCGATCGCCCCCACCACCAGCGGCAGCGATCGTAAAACCCGATTTGGATCTGAGTTAACCATCCGAAAATTCAAGAAGCATCTATACTGACTCTAACGAATTTCCGTACCCAACTTAAGGAGAAAACCGTGCTGGATTTGGTGAGTGCTGGAATGGTTTCAGTGTGGCTATCCCTGGCCAACGTATCCGCAACCCTAAACTCCACCGTGACCGACCTACAAGACACCCCCTGGCTAGCCGAACCCGCCCAAACCGATCGCACCACCCAAGCCATCCTCCAACAATACCTCAAAGGGCTGGCCGCCAAAGGACTAGCCCCCACAACCCAGGGCATTTGGCTTCAATCAGGGCCAGTAGTTCTCGCCAACAACCAGGGCACCACCCCCCTACCCGCCGCCTCCCTCACCAAAGTTGCCACCAGCCTCGTCGCCCTCGAAACCTGGGGCACCGACCACCGCTTTGAAACCCTGATCAGCACCAACGGCACCATTCAAAACGGAGTCCTACAAGGCGATCTGATCATTCAGGGCGGCGGCGATCCCCTGTTTGTCTGGGAAGAAGGGTTCGCCCTGGGCAACAGCCTGCAACAAATGGGGATTCGCAAAGTCACAGGAAATCTCATCATTGTAGGCGCGTTCCAGATGAACTTTGAGGTTGAGCCGCGCAAAGCCGGAGCATTGCTCAAAGAGTCTTTCAATGCCGCCACTTGGGGCGAAGATGCCGCCTATCAACACTCGGAGATGACTCCGCCCCCGCCCAAACCCACCGTGGCCATTGCCGGGACAGTCCAGGTCATGGCCGCAGAGGCTCCGTTGCCCAGCCAACCCAAGTTGTTAATCCGACATGCCTCGTTACCGCTCACGCAAATTTTGAAGTTGATGAACGTGAACAGTAACAACGTGATTTCTGAGTCTTTGGCGGTGATGGCCGGGGGGCATCAGGTGGTGGCCCAAAAGGCTGCCATGCTAGCAAATGTGCCCCCCAACGAAATTTTGTTGATCAATGGATCAGGATTAGGCGTAGAAAACCGCATTTCCCCCAGAGCGGTGACGGCGATGTATGCGGTAATGCAGCGGTATTTGGAACCGAAGGGATTGACGATCGCCGATCTATTCCCCGTATCAGGTTTGGATTTGGGAACAATTGATTACCGCAAAATTCCCAAAGCGGCAGTGGTAAAAACAGGAACCTTAAACGAGGTGAGTGCCCTGGCCGGAGTCTTGCCCACCCGCGATCGCGGCCTGATTTGGTTTACCATCATCAACCGGGGCACCGATTTAGACGACCTGCGCGACCAACAGGATCGACTCCTCCAACAACTTGTGACCCAGTGGGGCGCTGTACCCACCGTGCCCACCGCGATCGCGTCCCAACAACCGGGCCAAATCGCCAAATTGCTGGGTGCGCCCCAACGCAATGTCATTCAACCCCATCCCGATCTGGCCATTGGCAACTTGCAATAGCGCTAACAACGGCATTCTTGGTGACAAACCTGGGGCCACAGCAGGCCGCGATCGCCCCTCTCTGCGTTATGCATCCGACCGGGGAGCCACAGCATAAGCCTGAGGCCGACTAGAAGCCAAGATGGGGTGCAAATTGACCACAGCCCCCACCACTACGATCGCCGGGGCTTCAAATTGCGCAGCTTCCACCTGCGCCACAATCGACTCCAACACCCCACAGAGTTCGGCTTGTTCTGGCCGCGTCCCCCACCGAATCAGCGCCACCGGAGTTTGGGGCGCAAGCCCAGCTTGAAGCAGTTCCTCCACAATATGGGCCAGATTATGAATCCCCATATAAATGACAATCGTCTCCGAGCCGTGGGCGATCGCGGGCCAATCAACCTTGGGGCGATACTTTCCTGCGCCTTCGTGCCCCGTCACAAACGTCACCGAAGAACTATAACTGCGATGGGTCAGCGGAATGCCCGCATAGGCCGGAGCCGAAATCCCAGAAGTAATACCAGGCACCACTTCCACCGCAATACCAGCAGCCACCAGCTCCTCCATTTCTTCACCACCCCGCCCAAAAATGAACGGATCGCCCCCCTTCAGCCGCACGACGATCGCCGCTTTCTGGGCCTTCCGCATCAACAGTTGGGAAATATCCTCCTGCAACATGGAGTGCATCCCCTTCCGCTTACCGGCATTAATTTGCTCGGCCTGGGGATTAATCATAGCCAAAATGGGCGAACTAACCAGCGCATCATAAACAACAACATCCGCGCATTCCAGCAGGGCTTTGCCTTTCAGCGTCATTAAGCCCGGATCACCAGGGCCAGCCCCCACCAGATAAACTTTGCCAGATTGTGCCATAACAGATAACTCAGAGTGAAATGCAGCGTGATTGTGTGGTTTGTCATCAGGCTGGATCAGCCAGGGCGCACGGGGCGGGCCAAGGCGATCGCCCCAAAAGTTGCTCAACCGTTTGAGCGCTGGGCCAAAGCGACTAAAATATCGGCGATCGCGGCGTTGTGATCCAGGGTTTCGGCTAATGATAGCGACAGGTTGGGATCGCGTTGGGTCAACGTTGTTACGGTTTGGCTGATCGCATCAGTAATTCCCCCAGAAGACAGAAAGTAGGGCAAAATGCCAATGCGCCGTCGTCCCTGCTGCTGCAAAGCTTGGATCTGAGTCGCCAAATCGGGCGGGGTTGCCCAATAGGCCGTGATCGCCCCCACCTCTGCGGCGAGGGTCTCAATCACTTGGTTTGCCCCAGGTCGCCGACTCCCGTGAGCCAGCAAAATCCACCCATCCAGCGGCGTTGCCGTCAACCGCTGCCGCACCAGTTGATGCAGCTCCGCACAACTGCCTAGATGATGAGTGATTTCCCACTGAACGGTGGGTGGCAATTGGGCTTGGGCGATCGCCACTGCCGCCGGAATATCCTCCCGCACATGCACCCCCGCCAACAGCAACACAGGAATAACCTGTACTCGCAGTGGGCCATCCCGCCCAGGCAATTCCCCCGTGGCCTGTTGCACAATCTGCACCAATTGTTCAGACAACGGCAACGGCTGACATTCCAAATAAGCATCCGCGATCGCCAGCGGCGCTACAGGCGCGATCGCGACCGTTTCCGCTTGCCGCCCCCAGGGCGACTGCCCCCCAGAGCTTGCTGCCGGCACCGCTGGACAACGTTGAGAAAGTTGCATCTGGTGTTGCACCTGTTGGGTGATGACCGTAGCCGCCTGTTGCGATCGCGGATCACGACTGCCATGAAACACCAACACCCAAACCGAACCAATCGCTGCACTCAAATGCGGGTAATCTCCATGCTTAAGGTTGAGCAAGTGATCCGATTATTACGCAAATTTGCACTCCGTGGTCACTGTGCTGATTGTTATAGTTTGACTTTAAATTTTAATTTTTAAGGTCTGTAGCAAAAATCACGAAACCCATAAAAAAGAGGTGCCGCAACACCCCCATCATGGTTGTCTATTCAGTTTGGCTGCAATGAGCGCCAACTCAGCATTGACCAAGAAAATTTATCCCAGCCAAAAGCAATTAATTGTTGGTAACAACGTAAGCCAAGGTGAGGCTATCGTGTGCCAGAAAATGGGCCAGATGAAAAGCCCGATCTTCAGTTTCTAATAACATTTGTTCGTACATATAACGAGTGGCGCGATCGCCCAAACTTTCAGCCTGCCCCGCTTGCCGCCGCAAGAGGTTAATAACCGCCTGTTCTGCGGCTAAATCGTGCTCCAGCATTTGCCGACAGGTATAAATACCATCAGTTTCCGGCGTAAAACAACATAACTCTGCCAACTTAGCAAAACTCGCCACAGGCACACCACCCAGCCCATTTAACCGCTCACCAATTTTGTGCACATAGTCCTGAACCTGACCGTAACTTTCGGCAAAGAATTCATGCAATGAATAAAACTCCGCCCCTTCAATCACAAAGTGGTGTTTTTGATATTGAAGATACAACGCTTGAAAACTAGCTAAAGCAATATTCATGCCTTCACAAATAGGCGTTGTGACCGATTGCTCAAACAAGACCGGATTGCCATTTATCTGGTCAAAGGCTTGTATCGGAGCGTGAACTTCGGGCATGGTGTCCTCCTCCGGATCAATCCGGTATTTGCAATAACGTGCAGTATTGATAACTGTACCACGCTAAATTTAAGCGTCAATGTTCAAACCATTAGTTATCAAGAAAAATTCGCAATTTATCACAATCACTCTTACAAGGTATGGCCGACTATACCTTTACCCAGCTTGCTTTCAAGGGGTCTAGCTAGCATTAAGCCAGGTTAATACTTGAGTCAAAATCAATCTTTTTCGCATTAATTTTGGGCACTTCTGGTTCTCATTAGAGGCGTGGTCGGGGAAATAAAACAGTAGCCCCATCGAATTTATGGCTCTGGCTGCACCGCAATGAGGGCTTGGTGCATAGCGGCTTTTTGGGCGGCATCATAACCCCAGCGCTCCAGAAAAGGTTGATAGTCTCCAGTGGGCGTGGTGAGGCTGGTTTGCATGGCCTGGAGTTGGGCGGTTAATTCTGGCAAATCGAGCAACTGTTGGATGAGGTCGCGCGATCGCCCTTGCACCTGCGCTGACCCCTGGGCCAGATCGGCGCGATCGTGCCGTTGATGCGTCAGGATCATCGCGGTAGACATCACCAGATTTTTGACCAGGAGGGGCGCAACGATCGCCGGGGCCGTGCGTAAAGCCGCCAAAACCGCCGCAGAAGTCGTATCTGCAAACGATCGCTCATCACTCAAATACGTGACAAAAAACCCTCTTGCGCCGTTTTCCGTGGCCACCAACCGGGCGATCGCCGCTTCGAGTTCCGGCTCCGACCATTGCCCCGCTGCCAGTTTGTCCACCAGGTCAGTGGTGAGGGCGATCGCCGCTTCAAACGTGAGATCTTCCGGCACCATAAAACTAGATTCAGCAGCCATTGTCAAAATCCTCGGTATGATGAACTAAACCATTCGTACTAATTTTTCTCGCTTGCCTATCAGGGGGAGGCGGCGATCAAGTCGCAGCAATCGATAGCAACCGCTTGAATGGGTCTGTGTGTTGCAATTTCCTGCAATTTTCTTCTTTCAGCCTATGGCAATCATCTCCTCGAAGAAACATCCCGATGCCGATGGCGACTCCGCAGCCAATTCGGCAGACTCCAAGGCAATGCCCCCAGAGCCGATCGCGGTTTCTGCTACGCGCTTTTCCCACCTCAGCGATCGCACCGAGTCCTTAGTCGAGCCAGCGGTGACCCCAGCGGAAATTGGGCAACCAGAAGAATCCCTCCGGCCCCAGCGCCTCGCCGACTACATTGGGCAACGCGCCTTAAAAGAAGTATTGGAAATTGCCATCCAAGCCGCCAAAGGCCGACAAGAAACCCTGGATCATTTGTTGCTGTATGGCCCCCCCGGTCTAGGCAAAACGACCCTATCGCTAATTTTGGCCGCCGAAATGGGCGTGGGTTGCAAGATTACCACAGCCCCAGCCCTGGAACGACCGCGCGATATTGTGGGCCTGCTGGTCAACCTCAAACCGGGAGATGTCCTCTTTATTGATGAAATTCACCGCTTGCCCAAAGTGACCGAGGAAATTTTATATCCGGCGATGGAAGACTTTCGGTTGGATATTACCATCGGCAAAGGCTCCAGTGCGCGGACGCGATCGCTCCCATTGCAACGGTTTACCCTGGTCGGCGCAACAACCCGTGTGGGCGCGTTAACCTCCCCCCTGCGCGATCGCTTTGGCCTCATTCAACGGCTCCGATTCTACGAACTGGAAGAACTGGTGCCCATTGTGCTACGGACAGCCGGTATTCTCAACGCACCCATCACCGAAGACGGGGCCGCAGAAGTAGCACGGCGATCGCGCGGAACCCCCCGGATTGCCAACCGTCTGTTAAAACGGGTGCGCGACTACGTGCAAGTGAAAGCGGCGGGCACCATTACCCAGGCGATCGCCGCCGAAGCCCTAGAACTGTTCAACGTTGACCCCTGTGGCCTCGATTGGACCGATCGCCGCCTCCTCAGCGTCATGATCGAACACTTCAACGGCGGGCCAGTGGGCCTGGAAACCGTCGCCGCCGCCACCGGAGAAGACGCTCAAACCATCGAAGAAGTCTACGAACCTTACCTGCTCCAAATCGGCTATCTCAACCGCACCCCCAGAGGCCGGATTGCCACGCCTGCCGCCTGGAAACACCTGGGGTACGCCCCTCCCGACAGCCAGCTTTCCATGCTGTAGCTGCGCTGAATCGACAAAAATATGCAATCCTTAAAAGAAAGCAACATTCCCGATGTGTATGTCTGTAGCCACCGCCAGCGACTTGAAAACCCGCGCCAAACGGTTTGTTAAAAAGCTGCTGAATTATTCAGCCGTCCCCGCCGCGCCCCTCCCCCAGACTTCGCAACCCCTCCCCCTCTTGGGCGATTCCCTGCGGAAAACGGTGGCCGACTTTTACCTCCGGGGCAACGGCATTGAGGTGGGGGCACTACACAATCCGCTCCAGGTGCCAGATTGGGTTACGGTCAAATACGTCGATCGCCTCTCTGTAGCCGATTTGAAGCAACAATATCCCGAATTAGCCGAACTGCCCCTGGTCGAAGTGGATATCCTAGATGACGGCGAACGCCTTGCCAGTATCACCGATGGCTCCCAAGATTTTGTGATCGCCAACCACTTTATTGAGCACTGCCAAGATCCCATCCGGGCGATCGAAAATGCCCTGCGCGTGCTGAAATCCGGCGGCATTCTCTACATGGGCGTACCCGACAAGCGATTTACCTTTGATCAATATCGAGCACTCACCCCAATCGACCATTTGCTCAAGGATTACCACGAAGGGCCAGCTTGGTCACGGGAAGCCCATTTTCTGGATTACGCAAAGCACGCCTATCTGGCATATAAAACCGCCGAAGAAGGCCAGGACGATCCCCGCATTGCCGAGGAAGCCGCCCGCTTTATGGCAATGGATTACAGCATTCATTTCCATGTCTGGACACAGGCCGAAATTTTGGAATTGCTCACAACGCTGAAGCAACAACTCAAGTTTGAGTTTGATGTAGAACTCTTTGTGCAGAACAAAGAAGAGATGATTTTTGTTTTAAGAAAATATTAGGCCGTTGATAAGGATTCAGGTGGGCAAATGAGACTGCGGCGCATACCAATCATTCAGTTTTTGTTAGTGGCCTTGAGTGTGCTGGGTTTGAGTCTGGGGGCTGGGCCAAGGCCGGGGTGGGCCGCTGAGGTCGAGGCTCCGGCAACGGCTCCCGCCGCCATTCCGCAGCCCTCGGTGACGAATTTATTTGAAGAGTTGGAAACGTTGTACGACCAGGCGATCGCTGCCACCAACAAACAAGACTTTGCCACCGCCGAAACCTATTGGACGCAGATGCTCGATCGCTTCCCCTACAACCCTGCGGTGTGGAGCAATCGCGGGAACTCACGGGTCAGCCAAAATAAACTCGACCTGGCGATCGCAGACTATCAAAAAGCCATTGAACTCGCTCCCGATGCCCCCGATCCCTACCTTAACCTGGGAGCCGCCTTGGAAGGGGTGGGCCGCTGGGATGAGGCGATCGCCAACTACAACCACGTCCTCGAACTTGATCCCGACGATCCCCTCGCTTACAACAACCGGGGCAACGCCAAAACCGGGAAAGGCCAATGGGCAGAAGCGATCGCCGACTTCCAACAGGCTTCCACCCTCGCGCCCGACTTTGCCTTCGCCCGCGCCAACGAAGCCCTCGCTTACTACCAACTGGGGGAAACCGATAAAGCCATCAAAATGATGTATTCCCTGGTGCGAAAATATCCCAAATTTGCGGATATGCGGGCCGCCCTCACAGCAGCCTTGTGGGTACAGGGCAAACGCGGCGAGGCCGAAAGCGAATGGGTATCGGCGGTCGCCCTCGATTCCCGCTACAAAGATCGAGATTGGCTGAAGACTGTGCGCCGATGGCCACCCGATTTGGTCGTGGCAATGGATAAGTTTCTCACCCTCAAGTCTTAGGCCATAAGGAACGCTGCCATGAACAGTGCGATCGCCCGTCAACTCTTGCTGTGGCTGCTGTGGCTAGGCTTTGGGGTTTATGCCTTTGCCTTTGCCCCCCCCGACCAACCGGAGCAAACCTTCGACTTAATTAAGCGCCTGTCCACCGGGCAATTCGATGGGATTAATCCGCTCATCATTGCCCTGTTCAACATCATGGGCGTGTGGCCGATGATCTACAGCGCCCTGTTGTATGTCGATGGGCGGGGGCAACGAGTCAAAGCTTGGCCCTTTGTCGCCGCCTCCTTTGGCATCGGAGCCTTTGCCCTCCTCCCCTATCTGGCCCTGCGCCAACCCAGCCCAGAATTCACTGGCCCCAAAAATCTTTGGCTCAAATTCTGGGATTCCCGCTGGTTAGGCGTAGTCCTGGCGATCGCCACCCTGAGCTTATTGACCTATGGCTTTACCCAGGGCAACTGGGCCGACTTTGCAACGCAATGGCGCACGCAGCGGTTTATCCATGTCATGAGTTTAGATTTCTGTGCCCTATGTCTCCTGTTTCCCCTCTTACTGCGGGATGACATGGCGCGGCGACAGCTTTACTCTCCAGCCCTGTTCTGGGCGATCGCCCTCTTACCACTGCTAGGGCCAGCCCTTTACTTAATCGTGCGTCCTCCCGTTGCCCCCACTGCCACCGCCACATCCCTGGCCCCCAACCCCAATTAATTGCCCGCAAACTCCGGCGATCGCGGGTATCGCCACCCCCAAATTGGCCCTTTTCTTCCTATGAACTACCGCCCGATCGCCACAGCCCTACTCACCGTGTGGCTCAGCAGTTGGCTCTGGTGGATGAGCCTCAGCCTGCCCCTCATTGTCCTGCCCGCGATCGCCGCCCCCCAGCCCCAGCCAACCGCATCCCCCGTTCTACCCGCCACCGCTAGCCCCCTAGATGTCAACAACATTCCCACCGAAAAAATCAGCCGTTTCGTCCACGCTTGTTTACAAGTTGTCACGCTGATCGAGCAAAAAGAAACCACCCTGCAAGCCGCCGAAACCGAAACCGAATCCCTCCGCATCGAGCAAGAAATCGAAGCCGCCGCGATCGCCATCATCGAAGCCGCCGGATTAACCCACCAAGAATACCTCCAACTGCTGGGCCTAGCCAACACCGACCCCGAATTTGGAGAGCGCGTCGCCATCCAACTCCAAGAAGCCTCCAGTTGATCCCCAGCGGGGATCACAACCCACCCGTCCCACCCCAAAAAATTGCCGGGAGAAACCTTGCAGAAACTGGAATGAGTGATTAAATGAGAAGAGCCATTGAGGCCCACGCCCACGCGCAGGCCGTAACGTCGGCTTCAGCCAACGCTCAATCGCTCACCCTCACACACGGATGCTAAAGACGGTTCCATGACTGGAAACTTTTCGCCCACCTCCCAAACAGATTTGGCCCAACGGCGACATCGGTTGCGGCGGCAGCGACGAGTACGGCTCTTTCAAATGCTCTGGAGAGTTGTCGCCGTGGGTGGGTTAGCCGGGGGGCTAGTGTGGGTCAGCACCCAACCCATTTGGCTCATTCAAAAACCCGAACAAATCAAAATCGAAGGCAACCGCTTTTTGCCTGCCGACACGATCCGGTCAGTCATGCCCCTCACCTATCCCAAATCCCTGTTGCAATTAGAACCCCAAACCCTCTCAGAACAGCTTAAAACCAGAGCACCCATCTCAGAGGCGATCGTCAGTCGGCAACTGTTCCCCCCCGGCATCACCGTCCGGATTCGAGAACGCTATCCCGTCGCGATCACTTTTCTCGCCGCCAAAGATATCCAATTCCTAGCGCAACAATCCGCGACCGAACTGGCTCAAACAGAGCGAGTAGGGCTATTAGATGAAAACGGCATGGCCATCCCTCTAGAAAACTACGAACTCCTCAAGCGATCGGTAAAATTGCCAGAGTTAAAAGTAATTGGTAACCGCGAACACTTTTTACCCCATTGGTCTACCTTGTATCAGGCAACCCGCCAAAGCCCTGTTAAGATCACTGAGCTTGATTTTCAAAATCCTGCTAACCTCGTACTAAAAACAGAACTCGGTATTGTCCATTTAGGCCCCTATACTTCGCGGTTTCCGGCCCAAGTTAAAACGTTAGATCGAATGCGAAAACTTCCTAATCAAATGGATTTGAAACAGATTGCTTATATAGACTTGAGGAGTCCAGTCTCACCCGTCCTCCAAATGAAAGGAACAGCAAGTGCCGTGAAACCCCCATTGGATGAGTTGCAGGAGGAGACCCAAGAGGAGCCACAATGACCTAGTTCTATTCGCGGGATCAATCTCGCAAAGCCATATCCCAACGTTGTTTCAGTCTTTTTCTCGCTTTTTAATAAGATTGGATTTTTAAACAACTTCCTCTATAGTTGATCAATGTCGTTTGACTCGGAAGGTTGTTTAGAGCGATCCACTGAATCCCACTTGTATTGTTAAGTTTCTAAATCCATGACACTTAATAACGGCTTAGGAAATGAGCACGACAACTCTAACCCCGCTGGACAGACAACCTCCCCGCTGGCGACAGACACCTTAAACCTACTTGATAACTCCGGTACCCCTATGAACTCGTCTAGCTATCATGCAAAACTAACCGGAGAAACTTCTAGGAGTGATGATATTGTGCCAGGTAATGTAGCGAAAATTAAGGTCATTGGTGTCGGCGGTGGTGGTGGGAATGCCGTCAATCGAATGATTGCCAGTGAAGTGACAGGCGTTGAATTTTGGTCGATTAATACAGATGCTCAAGCCCTGAAGCACACGACAGCCCAGCAATTTCTCCAAGTTGGTCAGAAGTTAACTCGCGGGCTGGGGGCTGGAGGTAACCCAGCGATCGGGCAAAAGGCCGCCGAGGAATCGCGAGATGAGATCGCATCGGCCCTGGAAGGTTCCGATCTAGTGTTCATTACGGCTGGTATGGGCGGTGGCACAGGTACCGGGGCCGCACCAATTGTGGCAGAAGTGGCAAAAGAATTGGGTGCGCTGACCGTTGGGATTGTGACTCGTCCGTTCACTTTTGAAGGACGGCGGCGGGCGAACCAAGCCGCAGAGGGCATTGAGGCATTGCAGAGCCGAGTCGATACGCTCATTGTCATCCCCAATGACAAGTTACTGTCAGTCATTTCTGAGCAAACCCCTGTGCAGGAAGCCTTTCGAGCCGCCGATGACATCTTGCGGCAAGGGGTACAAGGGATTTCGGACATTATTATGATTCCAGGCTTGGTCAATGTGGACTTTGCTGATGTCAGGGCCGTTATGGCAGACGCGGGTTCGGCGCTGATGGGGATTGGGGTTGGTACAGGGAAGTCTAGAGCGCGGGAAGCGGCAATGGCTTCGATCTCTTCGCCCCTGTTGGAATCGTCAATTGAAGGGGCACAGGGCGTTGTCTTCAATATTACGGGTGGCGATGATTTGACCTTACATGAGGTGAATGCTGCTGCTGAGATTATCTATGAAGTGGTTGACCCGAATGCCAATATTATTTTTGGGGCGGTGATTGATGAGCGGTTACAGGGTGAGTTGCGGATCACGGTGATTGCCACTGGCTTTACTGGAGAGACTCAACCCCGTGCCAGCGCGAAACCCACGATGGTGAAACGGCCGGCGGCTCCGTCGCCTGGAATTGCAGTGCCCCCGCCGTTACCTCCTGAACCCCGGACAAAACCAGGGCTGGATATTCCTGAGTTTCTACAGCGGCGGCGACCTCCTCGCTAGGGTAGGTTTTGAGCCTGGATTGGGTCGGGGGACTGGCTCCGAGGCTAAGCACCGATCGCCAGCTCAATGGGAGTGCCAGCTTGTGGAACCAAAAACTGGGTGTTTAGCCCGGTTTGCGCTATCCGGTCTTGTAACTCTGCCAAACTACCTACGGTTTTCAGGAATTTGGGTAGGATGCCGCTGGTTTCGATGTCGCCACGGGTAGTGGGTAGATAAAACTGGGGTTGAAGGGCTTGCAGCATTGCGAGGGTTTGTTGTGGCCCCATAATGACCTGGCCTAATAGGGGGAAAATTTGCCCGATCGCGGGGGCGATCGCCACATCCACCCGACCGATTCGGGAGGCAGCTTGGGCTGGAAAACTGTGAGGTTCGTAATAAACCGTTTGATGGTGCCGCAAGCCAGTGAGCAAGTAGCCATTTTCCACTTGCCCCGGTTGGAGTTCGGCTCCGGGGATGGCGGTGATGCTCAACTGGTCAGCGATCGCGTGGGTTTGCCAAGGTTGCAGGGAAATCACCGTTTGAAACCCCAGTTGCCGCACAATTTTGGCCGCAGTCGGGGAGGCAATGACGGGAAGGGTGCGATCGAGGTGCTGCAAAGTGGGAACGTGGCAATGATCATCCAGCCCTTGAGACAAAAGGATGCAATCCAAGGGCGGCAGGGTCGCCGGGGTAAACGCGGGCGGAGTTTTATGGCGGGCGGTAAATAGCCACGGTTGGCCGTAGAATGTCATTGGATCGACCAGCCAGGGATCAACCAGGATAGTCAATCCGGCCATTTGAAACAACCAGCTATTCAGATCGATCCAGGTGAGTTTCATCAGAATTACAATATTTCTTAACAATCTTTTTTAATGATACCGAATGGACTCCTGAGAGCCAATGCCGCGATCGCGTCCAATCAACTTTAGGCTTAGTTAATAAGGGCTGAAAGTTCTGGCAAGAGAAAACATCTTGGTAAGAGAAAATGACCCATGTGCCTTCGCCCACTGCCATTCCTGTCGCCTTGACAGTCGCCGGTTCCGATAGCGGAGGCGGGGCCGGAATTCAGGCCGACCTGCGAACCTTTGCCTTTCACCAAGTGCATGGAACCAGTGCCTTAACCTGCGTGACCGCGCAAAATACCCTGGGGGTTTCCCGCGTGGATGCCTTGCCCCCGGAGTCCGTCGTGGCCCAGATTCAAGCCGTCGTCACGGATATTGGCGTGCAGGCCGTCAAAACCGGGATGTTGCTGAATGGAGAGATTATCGCCAACGTGGCGGCGACGTTAGCCGCACTCTCTTTAACAACGGTGGTAGTTGATCCCGTCATGGTTTCGCGGACAGGCGCTCAGTTGATTGCAGACGACGCGATCGCCACCTTGCGCCAAACCCTGTTGCCCCTGGCCACCATCGCCACCCCCAATCGCTACGAAGCCCAAATCCTCGCCAACATGGAAATTCAGACCTTGGAGGCCATGCAAACCGCCGCCCAACGCATCCACCAACTCGGCCCCCAGGCCGTTTTAGTCAAAGGTGGAGGCATGGCGGGCGACCTGCGCGGCGTAGATGTGTGGTTTGACGGAGACACCCTGCACGTTTTACAAACTCAATGCGTAGCCACGCCCCATACCCACGGAACCGGCTGCACATTATCCGCTGCGATCGCCGCCAATCTGGCCTTAGGGCGCGCGCCCCTGGTCGCCACCCAAAACGCTAAAGCCTACGTCACCCAAGCCCTGCACCACGCCTTAGCAATTGGCCAGGGCCAAGGGCCAGTGGGCCACTTTTTTCCCTTGCTGACCCAGCCGCCACAGTCCGCCTAAAAGCCAGTCGTCAACCCCAGCGCGATCGCCCTAAGACTGCCAGGTTGATTCCCAATCCGGGCAGGTTTCCTCCTCCCAACCGTAGGGATGCATCCCACACACAAACATCACCCCGTTGTAAGCCTGTCCATGATAGTGTTGGCACCCGACACAGGCCGAATGCTCATTAAACACAGGCTCAACAGTGCGCCGCATAGGCCGCAGGGATTCCTCCAGCGACTCTTCCGAGGCCCATAGAGCTTCCTCGATCGCCACCTCAAACCCCAAATAGGCTTCCAAAATGGGATCAAAAAAGTGATTGATGCGCTCTTCCAAATCCGGCGCGATCGCCTCCTGCATCTGTCCCGCAAAATCTTCCGTCACATCCACCAACGTTTCCACCATTTGCCCCAAATCCTTGGCAATATCGGTGAACATTTGTTCAATTTCTTCTACAACTTCTTGCATCATGACCGCAAACTCGCTTGCCCAATCATTCATAACAGTGTCCTTGCAACAGCTTCCTTGCCAGGATTGGCACCCCCTCAACGACCGTGCGGAAACTGCTGTCAACTCAACTGATTAAAGGCAGAATGAACCCACATCTGCGGGATAGCGATCGCAATTTCCGAGAATCAATGCCGCTATCATAGCTCAGATCACCCGAACCAGGTATTTGGGTTCTCCAGACAGGCTAAACCCCCAGCCTTCTACACCGCACAGCTTAGCCCGTATACATCCTACAAATCCTTCAGCCGCCGCAATTCGTCCTGCAACTCCATCACCCGTCGCCGCATTTCATCCACCTCATCGCCCGCAGCCGCGCCGGTTTCCGTTCCTGGCTCATCGTCCACAATTTCAATTTGGCGAGGCTCCGTTGACTGGCTCGGCGCACCCCCAGTCGGTGTGGGTTGTTGCGCTTTCGCCACCATATCATCAACAAACTTACGGGCTTCCTCCGTCGTCATCTCGCCCCGTTCCACCATCTCATCAGCCAATTTTTGCACCTGAGTCCGCAACTCGCCCAGCTTCTCCCCGGCCTTCTCCCCCGCATAGGAAGCCAAACCCACCCCTAGATACACCGCTTTTTGCACTAAATCGCCCAAGCCCATCGCTGCTTACTCCTCTAATTGAATTGCCTACCCTAACCGCCCTCCGCTTGGAGCCTTAGGTATCTTCAGCATACGAATTCTACTTAAGCTTTGCCTAGATTGCGACAGGTGAGAAAACCGTCCTCATCGGCGATCGCGCCAGACTGGCTCCACCCGCAGCCCGTAAACAGCCTTTAAAAGCAGGAGACCCGGAGTCTACGCCTATCCCAAGCATCCCGTATTGCTGCTACCTTCCGGTCCTGACAAGATTTGGGCGTTGAAATCGCATAGATCCGAGTCGTATATAGCATAACACTTTTATGCCACCACAACGCCACCCTCATTCAACAACAATCCGCCACTCATATAACTTGTATTCCACACACCCATTGACGATCAATGGATCTTGCGCCACGATCGCCTGAGCCTCCGCCAGGGAAGCCGCCTGGAACAGCAACATCCCCCCACCCCGGCAGCCCCAATAGCCCGACTTCGCCTGATGCCCCTGCGCCACTAATTCCCGGACAAACTCCTTGTGCGCTGGCACAAACTGGTCAAACTTAGCCCGATCAACCACGCCAGATTCAATCTTGACAAACCAGGGCATTGTCCCTCAACCTCCCTATCTCCACCCAAGCTGACCTCAGCTCAAAGTCTCAGGTCAAGCCTCGTTCTAAACTATAGCCTTAGCTGGCCCAGGAAGTTGCCCTCAAAAGGGAGCTAGGATTAAGTACACTGCTGGCTAGACTAACAGGATACGACTGTACGACTTATCACCTATTCCCGTATTGCGGCTGTACCAATGGTGACGACTTCTACCCGCCAACGATTCTTTGTGGCCCTCATTCCCCCGCCGCCCTTTCAGGCCGAGGCAAACGCGATCAAACAACATTTTAGCGATCGCTACCAGAGCCGCGCCGCCCAAAAATCGCCCCCTCACATCACCCTTCAGGCTCCCTTCGAGTGGCCCTCAACCGCCCTACCCGACCTAACCACAGCCCTCACCCAATTTGCCCAGTCATCCCCTGCGGTGCCAGTGACGTTAGACGGGTTTGCCGCCTTTCCACCCCGCGTCATTTACATTGATGTCCACCCAACTCCGGCGCTGCTGCTGCTGCAAACCCAACTAACAGCCCACCTCCAAACCCAGATCGGCTTGCCCCCGCCCAAATCCCAACGTCCCTTTGTCCCCCACATGACCGTGGCGTTCCGGGATTTGACTAAACCCAACTTTGCCGCCGCCTGGGCCGAATTTCGCGATCGCCCCCTCCACTACAGCTTCACAGCAACGGCCCTCACCCTGCTTCAGCACAACGGGCAACAGTGGGTCGCGGCTTCGGAACATCCCCTAACGGCTGCTCCCGCCGGACTGTTGCCCTCAGGCAGCGCGAACCTACTCAGCTAAAGCTTGCGGTTTTCATAACGCCCATACTTTTGCCAATGTTCGTAGCCGTTTCTGTACCGTTTGTTCCGAATCGCTTCGGCCACATCAGGATTGTTGGATAGATAGCTGGCCTCGTTAAAGCGGGGGAACCGACCTTCATACCGTCCATTGCGCTTGTAGTGATCGCACGCATTGCGGACGCGGCCCTGGCGAATCGCAGCCTCCACATCCGAATACGCTTCCAGGTAAAACTTTTCGTCAAACCCTGAAATATCACAACGGCCGGAACTCCCAGAGTTGTCGTTAAAGCGATCGTCGTTGTCGAAGCGATCGTCTTCATTGACTGGACGACCGCAGACCACTTGCCCCCGCGAGGTTTCCACACAGACTCGGCGTTGCGCCTGGGCTGGCATGGCCCACATGGCCAGATTCACAATAGAAAGTGCCGCCAAGACCCCGACCGATCGCGTTGTTGGTTGTGTCAGCATGATTCACTCCTGCCTTTTTTCGATTCTTCAAATAAAACCCGGCACCAAAACTGGCTTGATTGACGTATGGCCCGCTGGTTTGTTCCAAATTTTATTTACCAATACCGTTTAAAGAGTTCGTTTTTTTGAGCCGAACTAAATATTTTTATTTTTCTTAGGCTAAATTAAATCCCGACTTTTTGAGGCGATCGCCCCCGTGGCCAGTCGCCCCAGTTTTCTGAGCCAGATCGCCCCCAGTGATTTAACCTGGGTGGAGGTTCAATGGCATACCCCTCAGGAATATCCCTAACTTATGAAGCTTGCTGCGTTGTTCCCCCTCTACACCGCTGTGGCGATCGCCAGTCCCCTTGGGCTTACGGCTGCGGCCCAGGCTCAGGCAGCGTTGTCAGTGGTTTATCCCGCTGACCAACACGAAACCACAGCTCAGCAAATTTTCTTGATTGGGACTGCGCCCCCACGGGGCACGGTGACGGTCAACGGGCAGGCGATCGCCCGGAATGCGGCAGGCCACTTTGCCCCCAGTTTTCCGCTCCAACCAGGAGCCAATCGCTTCACGTTGCGCTACGGCGAGCAAACCCTACAACTGACAGTGAACCGCACGACGACGGCCACTACCATCCCACCAGCAGGCCAGTTTGCGCCCAACTCCTTGACCCCGGCGGTGAACATCGGTCGCTTGCCCAATGAATGGGTTTGTTTTGGCGCGATCGCCCCACCAGCCGCCACCGTGCGCGTTCGGTTTGGCGATCGCCAGGTCATTCCCCTCTTGCCCCAAGCGCAGTATATCGAGCTGCCCCCCAATTCTGCCGTGCTCACAGCCCAGAACCAGCCCACCACTTTGCCCAGTGCCGGATTTTATCAAGGCTGTATGCGCCCCGTGGTGCAAGGCAACTTGGGTAAACCCCTGTTCGAGCTAACCCAAGCCAACCAAACCGTGCAACAGGCGGGTACTGGCGAGATTCAGATCCTTTCGCCCACCCAGCTAGAGATCGCCACAGTCACCGCCAATCCCGGTGCGGCGCGGACTGGCCCCAGCACCGATTATTCCCGGTTAACGCCCTTGCCCAAAGGCACCCAGGCCAGCATCACAGGATACGAAGGCGAGTGGGTACGGCTAGATTATGGGGCGTGGATTAAACGGAGCGAAGTCCAACTTCGGCAGGGCGCGGTGCCGCCCTCCTCCTTAATTCGCAGTGTAAAAGCCAAGCGGGTAGGCGATTGGACAGAAATTTTGTTTCCGTTGCAAGTGCCGGTGCCAGTCAGTGTGCAACAGGGCGATCGCACCTTTACCCTGACCCTGCACAACACAACCGCCCAAACCGACACCATTCGCCTGGATGATGACCCCCTGATCAAACGGCTCGACTGGAGCCAACCCCAGCCCGGACAGGTGCAATACATCTTTAACCTAAAAACCGAACAACAGTGGGGCTACAAATTGCGGTATGAGGGCACCAGTCTCATTCTTTCGCTCAAGCATCCGCCAACCTTGAGTCAAGGGCGATCGCGGGCCACATCCCTCCAGGGAATCAAAGTCGTCCTTGATCCGGGGCACGGCGGGCCAGACGACCTAGGCGCACGGGGGCCAACGGGGCTGCCCGAAAAAACGGTGACGCTCAAAATCTCTCAATTGGTGCGCGATGAACTGCAACAACGAGGGGCAACGGTAGTGATGACGCGGGAAACCGATGTGGACTTGGGCTTGCGGGAACGAATGGATGCGATCGCCGCCGCCGAACCCACCCTCGCCCTGAGCCTCCACTACAACGCCCTGCCCGACGATGGTGACGCGATCAAAACCAAAGGGGTTGGGGTCTTTTGGTATCACACCCAAGCCCACAACCTATCGGTTTTCCTCGAAGATTACCTCGTCAAAACGCTAAATCGCCCCTCCTATGGCGTGTTCTGGAATAACCTGGCGTTGACCCGGCCCGAAGTCGCCCCCACCGCCTTGCTGGAACTAGGCTTTATGATCAATCCTGATGAGTTTGAGTGGATTATTAACCCCCAAGCGCAACGGCAACTGGCGCGGGCGATCGCCGATGGCATCACCGAATGGCTCCGTCGCCGCACCGGAAGCCCAACCTCCTCCCCCAATCGAGAAAAAATAGGTATTTAGACGCAGCGTATTCTGGTGATACTATAAATAAGTTAAACTTTCCCTCTCCAAGCGACGTGGCCCTATGGAAGCTTTCGGCATCAAGCGACTCCTTCACCGAGCCAGTATAGCTGTGCTCTCCACCCTTGCAGTTTCATCGGTTGCCTGTCCGCTTGCGGTGTCTGCTCAGGATCTCCCCACCGGCCCCAACCAGGCGCGGCCCATTGATCCCAACGATCCCAACGTGATCAGCCCGACCAACAACGCGGATACTGGTATTCTGAGCCTTGCTGCGGGTAAACGGCTCTTGACCGAAGCGAACAGTGCTGTTGCTGCCCAAGATTACCAAACAGCAGTCAAGAAACTGCAAGAAGCCCGTCAGATCTTTAACCAGCTTTCCAACTTTCACCAGCAATTAGCCGGTATCTTTTCGGGCATCGAAAACCGCATTGCTGAGAGCCGCCGTCGCCAAGCCTTAGAAACCGCCCAACTGCGGGATGAAGCCACCTACGAGTTGGCCGTGGTGCACCGCACCCAACGGCAACCCGAATTGGCCGTGCCGCTGCTCGTGCAGATTATCGGCAGCCAACAGCCCACCCGTGAACTCGGTAAAAAAGCCTATCAGCAACTCTTTGAACTGGGTTTTGCCGAAATCCCCTACCCTCGGCCGGAGGGCACTGAGGCGGCCACCCCCGAAGGAACGACCCCAGCCAACCCGGTCGATACTGGCATCTTGAATCCGGTCGTGGGCAACCAGTTGCTGACAGAAGCCAACAGCGCAGTCACAGCCCAAGATTACAAAACAGCCGTTAAGAAACTCCAAGAGTCCCGGCAGATTTTCAACCAGTTGTCTAACTTCCATCAACAGTTGGCGGGCTATTTTTCGGGGATTGACAGCGCGATCGCCGATAACCATCGCCGTAAAGCCCTGGAAACCGCCCAATCGCGGGACGAAGCCACCTATCAGTTAGCCCTGGTACACCGGGCGCAGCGGCAACCCGAATTGTCTGTCCCCCTATTGGTCCAAATTGTGGCCAGCCAACAGCCCACCCGTGAACTTGGCAAAAAAGCCTATCAGCAACTCTTTGAACTGGGCTTTGCCGATTCTCCCTATCCCCGGCGTTCCGATGCTTCGACCTCGTCATCCTTGCGTTAGGCTAGGTAGTAGTTGCGCCGGAGCTGGGATGGAAAAGTCGTTTGGGCTTCAGTGGTAAGACTGCGTGATAATCTACCCCACAGGGCACGCTGGGTCGGGGCGATCGCCAATGGTCAGCCTTAAGAAAAATCACTGAATCGCAACGGCAAAAATCGTGATTTCACCCGCTACACTGAGGAGTGCAGTGCCAGTTGGGTGCCGAGCAACCATCAAGCAGGCGATAAGCACAGCCTGGGTTGAGCAAAAGCGTTTGAGAATGCAGGTAATCAAGCAGACAAAAGGAGTGCGAATGGTTAGCCCTGATCAGGTTGAAGCGATGATCAAAGCTCAAATGCCTGAGGCGCAAGTAAAGGTGATGACCCCCGACGGTGAACACTATGAAGTTGTTGTCGTATCATCTGAGTTTGAAGGTAAGCGGTTAGTGCAACAGCATCAACTCGTTTATCGCGCGATTCAAAAAGAAATGTTGGATGGCACGATCCATGCAATGGCGGTCAAGACTTACACGCCAGAAGCTTGGCAGGCTGCCGGACAAACCGTTTAAGCGCATGTACGGATAGATTTTGTGTATACCCAGTTAGGGAGCGAAAAGCAATGGTACCAGAAACGCAAGCCCGAATTGAAAACCTGATTCAGCAGAACAAGATTATGGTGTTCATGAAGGGGAATAAGCTCATGCCCCAGTGTGGCTTCTCCAACAACGTGGTGCAGATCCTGAACCATTTGGGTGTACCCTACGAAACCTGTGATGTGCTGGAAGATGCAGAAATTCGGCAGGGTATCAAGGAATATTCCAGCTGGCCGACTATTCCCCAAGTGTATGTCAATGGTGAATTTGTGGGCGGCTCCGACATCATGATTGAGCTGTTCCAAAAAGGCGAGTTGCAACAAATGGTTGAAGTAGCACTGGCTTCCTAAAACTGCTCCGGCGGCGGGGGCGGTTCAGTCAAGCGCGATCGCTAGCCCGACCAGCATTACTCTTCCCTACAAAGAGAAAATCATGGGCCACCCCCGCTGCCAAAGGTCGCGCCTAAAGGGATCGCATGATCCCTGCGCCGAGCCTTACTGCCGCCAACTGCGAGCAAACCAGCAAAAAATAGACCCCCAAGGTCATCGCCCTGAGGGTAGTTACTCCTATTGGTAGTAATCGGGTTCCGGTTGAACGTTCTCGAAGTTAGATGGATCGTGGAGATACCGTGAAATTTCTTCTTCTAAGCGATGAATCAGGTAGGGTTCAAGGCTGTTAGCATGGCGGAGTGCAGCCAAGTAACCGTCGATATACATCCGCAAGTCATCAAAACGGTAGCCTCGGTTCCACAACTCCACCAAAGCATCCGAGAGTTTTTGATAGAAGCGGATGGTCTGAGTGTCCTGCAACATAAGTTTGGGTCTGTTTCTTAAACACCTACTCTCAGTATTCCTTACCTGAAGCTGGACAGCAACAGACTTGTTGCGTTGCTTACAGATCTGATGACGAACCATCAGCCAAAACCTGAGCCTGTGTCTATTTTAACGCGATTCCTGGGCGTTCTGGGGAAAAACGGCAGTGACGCGATCGCGCGACCCCAATTTGGCGTAGGTACAGTCCAGAGCGGCCAGTTGACTTGCGTAACGAGAACTACAAACACAATATCAACCCTTTGTTAGAGTTAAAAGCACGGAATTTAGGGGAATCGAGCCTCTGTGGGAGCTTTTTGTATTCAGATCATCGAAGGCAATCCTCACCTGCGATCGCTGCTAGGTTGGCACTTGCAACAGGCTGGTCACACTGTTTATCAGTCCGCTGATATTCACCAGGGCCGCGAAGTCTTTCAACACCGCCAGCCTGCGCTCATCATCCTTGACTCAGACTTGCCCGATGGGGACGGGGTGGAATTTTGTCGGTGGTTGAGCCAACAGCAGACGTTGATACTTATGTTGTCAGCTCGGAACACAGAGTCGGATATTGTGGCCGGTCTGCGGGCCGGTGCCGACGACTACCTCACCAAGCCCTTTGGGATGCAGGAATTTTTGGCGCGAGTTGAAGCGTTGACCCGACGGCGCATCGCGATGCCACCACCGGCCTCGCTAGAGTGCGGCGACCTGCAAATCGATTTGGTGCATCGGCGGGTGCGGTTCAAAGGCGAACTCATTGAGCTAACACCGCAGGAATTTAGTCTACTCTATGTGCTGGCCCAGGCAGGAGGGTTGCCGCTGAGCCGCTCGGAACTGTTACGCCGTGCATGGCCCGATGCGATTGATAACCCCAGAACGGTAGATACCCATGTGCTATCGCTACGCAAAAAAGTTGAGCTAGACCCTCGGCAACCCAATTTAATTCAGACCGTGCGGAATGTGGGCTATCGGCTCAATTTAGAAGGGTTGGCCCCAAAGTATCCCACTACCCATGATTACGCTGCGACGGCTCGGCGGAAGCCTTTGGCCCAGTCGGGGGGCACCCATCGAACCGCAGTACCTGAGTGGATTGGCTCCTAGAAGGGCGAGACAGGCAAAACTCCAGACTTAGCGAGTAAGGACAAGGTTGTCGCGATGAATAATGGTATCTGGACAGGGATAACCCAGGATCGCTTCGATCGCCTCAGACTGCTGCCCTTTGATCTGAACCAACTCAGTGCTGCTGTAGTTCACTAGCCCCCGTGCAACTTCGTTTTCCTGGCGATCGCACACCACAACGGCATCTTGGGGTTCAAAGGTTCCTTCCACAGCGGCAACCCCAGCGGCCAACAGCGATTTACCAGCCTTTTGAATCGCATAGACAGCACCATCATCTAAATACAGCTTGCCCATCGGAATCAGGCCGTGGGCAATCCAGCGTTTGCGGGCACTCACCGGGCGTGGTTGGGGGGCAAACTGAGTGCCCAGGGGTTCCCCTTGCAAAGCTGCTTCGATTTTGTGGGGGGATTTACCTTCCGTGATCACCGTTCGGACCCCCGCCCCGACTGCAATCCGCGCCGCCGCAATTTTCGTCATCATCCCCCCCGTCCCCCAATTAGAGCCGCGATCGCCCACTTGCACTTGCATCTGTTCCAACTCTTCCAGCCGATTCACGAGGGTAATGGGTTGGGCATCGGGATTGTGCCGGGGGTCGGCAGAATACAACCGATCCACATCCGTCAGCAAAAACAGCCAATCCGCCCGCACCAGACTGGCCACCAAGGCCGACAGCGTATCATTGTCGCCAAATTTGAGTTTCAATTCATCCACGGCAACAGTATCATTTTCGTTCACAATCGGAATTACCCCTAGCCCCAGCAACGCTTGAAAAGTGCGTTCAATGTTTAAGTAACTGCTGCGTTGCACCAGATCTGTCCGGGTTAATAACACCTGGGCGATCGGCTGTTGCAGGGCTGTAAACAGATCGTCGTAAACCCGAATTAAGCGCCCCTGGCCCACTGCGGCCACCGCTTGTTTCACGGCAATATCTTTGGGCCGTTCGGCCAACCCCAACCGCGCACAGCCAACCCCCACCGCCCCAGAAGAAACCAAAACCACTCGGTGGCCCGATCGCCGCAAGCGACTGAGCGTTTCCACCAGATTAGCGATCGTGGAAAGCGCCAAGCTGCCAGTTTCCGGTTGGGTCAGACTGGATGTGCCAATCTTGACCACGAGGGTTTGCGTTGAGTTCGGAGCCATAAAAATGTATTAGCGCCTGCATGATGTCCTGCTTTTATTAGAGCAAGTTTAGGCCCGATCGCGGCAGAAAGGGGCGATCGAAAACCAGGCTTTCTCAGCCCACAGGCGCAACCCAAAACCAACTACTGAATCGCTTTCATCAAGAATTCCGCCAGTTCAATCAACTGAGCCTTGTTGAACGCATCCAACAACACCCGCGCAGCGGCCCGTGGTTCCAACGGCACCATCACCTGCGCCCGATTACCCACCATCACCACCTCCGGCGGCTGACTGGGAGCCGAAACCGGGGCAACAACCGGGGGCGGCGGCGCAACAGGTTTGGGGGCAGCGGGTTGGGAGGCCACACTGGCCCGCTGGGCCAAAGTCTGCAATTCGCGGCTGGGGATAATTTCGGTGCTGCGGTTCGTCGTCAGCAACGCCCCCGCTTGCTTCATTTCTTTGATGATGAGAGGAGCCAGGGTTTGATAGGAGTTTGCCGACCGGGCGATCGCCCCCTGCGTGGTGTCTAGCAGTTCATGCCACTCCGGGCTAGTGCTCAGTTGCTTCAACTTGCCACACAGCGCCCCCAACTGTTGCCGCCCTGCCGCCGAATCTCCCTGTTTGAACAACAGCAACATTTTCTTCAAAGCCGCCATCAAAATCGCCGCCGCATTGGGCATCGTCTTCACTGCGGGAGCCGCCGTCCCCCCCTTCAGCAAATTCTCTAAATAAGTTTCCAGTTCCTGAAAAACAGGTTGCGCCGTTTGCACCAATTGCTCCGCCTGAGCCGGTTGAAACCCATAGGGCGATTGCAACAATTCCACCAGGTCTTTGAGCGTATCAAACCCTTTGAGAAATAAATCTTCGAGGGGGCGATCGGGCTGGATCGCGTTATCTTTCAGCGTTTTGAAGTGGTCTTCGAGATGGTGGGCAACTTGGTGGATGCTATCAAACCCCAACATCGCCGCCCCTCCTTTCACAGAGTGAGCCGCCCGAAATAGCTCATTCAACCGTTCAGAATCGGCCATTGTTGCCTGCAAATCCAACAATCCCTGTTCAATCGTATCGAGGTGCTCCCGCGCTTCCTCGATAAAGAACCCCATAATTTGCTGTTGCTTTGTCGCTTGCACAACTGTTTCCTCTTCCTACTAATGTTGCGCGACAGAGATGCAGTCCTCCGTTGCCTGTCCCCCTAGTGTTCCCGTTGCGGCCTGAGTTGTATCTATATTTCACGATAAAAATCAGACTTTTGGACTATTTTTCTGAAATTTTAGTCCCCAGAGAGATACTGGCAGCGCTGTTCTAGTAGCGTTGGGTTTTGGTGGGTTAACTCAGCGGGCGATCGCCAGGGACAGACAACCACCAAACATCAAAACTTAAGGCGTTGGCGGAAATTGGCCACCGATTCCACCACCCCGATCGCCATCAAGTTCATCACCAACGAGGACTTCCCATAACTCAAAAACGGCAGCGGAATCCCCGTCACTGGCGACAGGCCAATCGTCATCCCAATATTGACCGAAACCTGGAACACAATCATCGAGAACACGCCGATCGCAATCAAAGACCCAAAATCATCCTTCGCATTTTGGGCAATAATGACCAGGCGCAAACAGATCAACCAAAACGCTACTAATACTAGAAAGCCCCCCACAAACCCCAACTCTTCCCCAATAGCAGCAAAAATAAAGTCAGTATGCTGCTCTGGAATAAAATTCAACTGAGTTTGGGTGCCCTGGTGCAACCCCCGGCCCCACAGCCCCCCCGCCCCAATACCAATGCGAGATTGAATCAGGTGGTAGCCACCCCCCAGCGGATCTTGGTCAGGATTGAGGAAAATAATCAACCGTTGCTTTTGATAGTCCTTAAGCAAGCCCCACAGCAAGTGCCCCAAGCCACCGGAAACCAGGTTCACCACTACCGCCCCCAGCGTCCCCACCTTGTACCACGGCAAACTCCGCCACGCCACCACGCCAATCACCCCGATCCACAGCACCCACAGGGGCAAAATAATCCAAACTGGCACGATGGTATTCAGGTTAAACAAAATTGCGGAAATCAGGGGCGACAGCACCAGCACCAGCCAGCCCGGATTGGCATTGCCCCAATACAACATGCCCATTGTGATGGCCCCGAAGACCAGCGAGGTACCCAGGTTCGGCTCCAAGAAAACGAGAATCCACGGGACAGCGGTCACGGCAAGCGCCCGGAGGGCCGCAGGAATAGTGGAAGCAGGCCGCGTACTCAACATCGCTGCCATCGTAATAATCGCCCCCAGTTTGGCAAATTCCGAGGGTTGGAGGTTAAAGCCCAGGATGGTGATCCAGCGCTGTGCGCCCAAGCCCTCCGTCCCAAAAAATTTCACGGCGAGGAGTAAGCAAATCGTGGCCCCGTAGAACAGCCAGTGCCACTGCAACAGCATTTCGTAGCGCGATCGCGCAATCAACAGGGCAATGGCCAGACCGATCGCGCCCGTAATGAAATGTTGGGCCGCCCAGTTTGCACCAGCCTGGTTAATTTCAACGCTGCGGATCATGACTCCGCCGAGCACCGTAAGGGCAATGGGCAGCAGCAACAGCCACAGATCAATATTCTGCCAGGGTTGAATCAGGGATTTCCACCGAAACCGAGTGAGAGAGCGTTGAAACATGAAGGTGGTACGTCGCGGTTGGTTAAGAGCATAGGAATTTATAACTAGGGTCTATTTTAGCTTCCTCTGTTGCGCTTTCGGTGCTAAACGGGGCCAAAGCCACTTGGGCAAGGCGATCGCGGGCTTAATGACCAAGCAGCGCATCAACGGCCCCAAAAATCAATCTCTTGAGTGCTGAGGTAACTCAAAACAATTGGGCTAGCGGTGGCCAACACCGTCACAAAAACCACCACCACCACCTGACTATCATTCAGTTTGGGAAGAATATCTGCAAATTGAATCGGAGCATCACCAATATTAATGTCTTGGTAAGCGACATAGGTGGCATTGCAGGTGAGGGAGGTAAACAAGTCAAACAACAACGCCAATGCCCAAATCAACCGCAGGAGAACATAGGCCGCAGGCTCTGCGGCGGCGACACTGGGAGGCGGAGTCCAGATCGATTTGGTCGAAAAGTTAAATGCACCCACGATGAGAGTGCCCACCAGGCTGATCCCAATTTGGACAAAACCGGGACTGCCGAGCAAAAGCAAAGTGCCGAGAAAGGTGGTAATCAAGTCCCACAAGGCACTCAGCCACAGGGCACCGTTAAGGATAAGACGGTTAATGGGCATAGCGGGGGGCGATCGCTAGTAGGGCTGTTTATCAGGTTGATTGGCCCAAGCTTCAAACGCGGCCTCAGCCGCCGTTGGCAACAGTTGAATCAGGGGCAGTTGGCGTTGATTAAGCGGCAAAGCCAGTTCTTGATAAATCGCCTGACTCCCAAAGCCATAGGCCGCCGCAGTTTCTTTGGTGTTGGCGTAATAAACCCGATCCAGCCGCGCCCAGTAAATCGCCGCCAGACACATCGGGCAGGGTTCGCAACTGGTGTAGAGTTCGCAGCCCACGAGTTGCCAGGTCTGGAGGCGATCGCAGGCTTCCCGAATGGCCAACATTTCGGCGTGGGCGGTGGGATCGTGGGTGAGCGTCACAAGATTCATCCCCCGACCAATGATGGTGTGATCTTTGACGACCACAGCCCCATACGGCCCCCCTTTGCGCGTCTGCACACTTTCCAGTGACAGGGCGATCGCCGCTTCCATAAAAGCGTTATTGGCCTCAGTCATAATCGGGCCTCCAAGTCCCCAGTACCAGCAGTTTAGCCTTTGCCAGTGTATCTCGTTTGGGCGATCGTCCCGGAGCTAGACGAGGAAACTATTCGCCGCAACGGGGTTTTTAACGGTTACAGCCAGGGCAAACACTTATAGCGATCGTTCAGCTCATATCTTCCAATAAAAAAAGAGAGAGTCGTAACTCCCTCTCAGTCTGTTTTGGATCCACATCGATAAAAGATGATCAAGTAAATCCACTTTTTTAGTAGGCAAGACCCATACTACGGGTGGTTTCTGCCCCTAGATAAACACGAATGCTTAAGAAGTCGGTGGGGCAAGCCGTTTCGCAACGTTTGCAACCAACACAATCTTCTGTTCTAGGAGAAGAAGCAATTTGCCCTGCTCGACACCCATCCCAAGGAACCATTTCTAAAACGTCCGTAGGACAGGCACGAACGCACTGGGTACACCCAATGCAAGTGTCATAGATTTTGACAGTATGAGACATTATTAAAGGCTCCAAAGATTGCTAAGAGATTCGCAATAATTTCAGCCCGTCGATTTAACAGCGATTTGCCGTCAAACCTTTGGTTCATGGCTAGTGTACCTTACGGTCTGAAAGGCTCTCGGTAAAAGCCTGCAAAAGTTTAAAGAACGTAATAGTCATAGTTACTTAGAGACTAAAATCACCGCCCCTAGCACAAAGTGGCGATCGCGCTCGACTTTATAAAACCTTACAAACAGCAATAGATTGAATTCAATTACACCGCGATCGCAGTACCAATAATGCGCCATTAACAGGGGCGATCGACTGGATTGCCACAGTGACCAACGGGGTTTTGGCCCACCGCCCGCCGCAAGCCTTACGTGAAAATGAAGAAACCAGTCTTCCTATTTTGGCATTGATATGATAAGTAGCGATCAATGAGTGGGGTACTCTCCTTATGGCTACTGCAACTGTTCTGAAATTCATGCAGAAGACGGCAGAAGACGATGCTCTGCGCCAACAACTCGAAAAGTTATTAGGAGTTGGAGATGGCAACATTAGCAGCGAAAGTGAGTTAGATGCCGCCGAATCTGAGGCATTAAAAGGGGAGCGTGCGCCAGTTGTCGCTGAGTTTGCGGCGCTCAACGGGTTCGATTTTTCGGTAGATGAGTTGGTGTCGGTGATAGATGCCTTCCAAAAGCACCAAGGGGGCGAAATATCAGATGATGAGTTTGCCAAGGTTTTAGGGATTGTTGTGCCGTCAGCCAGTGAAGGTGGGATGGCCGGAGTCTCAAAGCTGAAAAAGTGGTTTACGCGCACCTATTTGGGTTACTAGGCTAAGGAGCATGAACTCAACCAGATCTGATTTGGTTGAGCGCCCCTTTCCCGAAGGCCACAGGCGGGGGGAGGGTTGCCGGGAAATTGGTTAGGGTTCATTCCTAAACGCTAAATTCGGTGACATAAGCCTTACTTGGGCCTAGAACGCCGAACGGTTCAGGTTGAAGGGGCATGGGGTTCAGTGTAGCTCCATGCCTTTTTGTTGCGGTGGGTTTGTTGCGGTGGGCTAATTGGGGGCAACGAGGGTTGGGGCGGGCGGTGGGCTGGCCTCGATCGCTTCGAGCGATCGCCCAGTGGTTTCAACGCGGAAGGCATAGGTGCAGCCAGCGGCGACCAGACAAACACCAGCCAGGGCCATTAACAGACTAAAAGTGCCCAGCGATCGCTGCCAGAGGGGTAAGGTAAATGTCCCCAAAACTGCGCCAGCTTTCGCGATCGCCGCAGCAAAACCCGCCCCACTCGCCCGAATTTGGGTCGGAAACACTTCGCCAGACAGCAGAAAGGTCGTTGAGTTTGGCCCCAAATTCATCAACAGATTAAAGACCACAAACCCAACAAACACCAAAACAAACCGCGTTTGGCCGCCAAAATTGGCCAGGTTGGAAAGGGCCAACACCAACAGACCCAGCGCCATCCCAATAAACCCAATCACTTGAAGGCGAATGCGCCCAACGCGATCGACCCAAAGCACCGCCCCCAAAAAGCCAGCAATCAGGAATAAATCAACAAAGGCCGCCCCTCGCATTGCCGCCGTTTGTTGGGCCAGAAAATCAGACTCTTGAGCAAACACCAGCGTCGCAATGATCACAGGGGTAAAAATGCCAATGCCGTAGGTGGCAATGTCTTGCAGAAACCACGGCACAGCGGCCAGGAAAGTGCGCCGCCAGTAGGTAGCTGAAAATAACGCCCAATAGTTCAGTGGGTCGGGGGGCTGTGGGTCGGTGGCGGGGGTGAGGGTGATAGGTTGGCCCAGGAGGGTGGAGGCAGCGGTAGAGGCGGCAGGGTAATCCCCTTGGGCGATGTAGTAGCGGGGACTTTCCAGCAGAAATTGAAAGCGCAGGATGGCAACGGCGATCGCCAATCCTAGCCCCACCCCCAACATCCAACGCCAAGCATAGTGAATAGCAGGCCCAGGAGAATCGGGATAAATAGCCTGAAACCCAGCCAGCACAGCCAGTCCAGTCAGTGCGCCACCCAACGCCCCGATCGCCTGAAACGTAAAAGCCCCAATCACCATTCGCCCCCGCCAACGGGCAGGCACATTCTCCGTGATGTAGGCCACGCTGATGGGATAATCCGCCCCGATCGCCACCCCCACCAAAAACCGAAACCCAATCAGGGAAGCCGCATCCCAGGCACAAGCCGTAGCCGCCGACGCAAGCACAAACAAGGCCACATCAATCACCAACATGCGCTGTCGCCCGATGCGATCAGTCAGGGGGCCAAGGGTCAACGCCCCCACCAACGAGCCAAGGAGAGCCGCCACCGCGATCGCCCCCGTCGTACTGGCACCCAGGCCAAAATCCTGCTCAATGAACGGCAGGGCGACACCAATAATAAAAAAATCGAACCCATCCAAAGCAATCAACCCGGCGGAGAGCAACCACAACCACCCCATTGGGCGGGTCAGAGGGGAAGCATCTAATTGTTGCTCAAAGGCGGCGGCGGAAATGACCGTGCTCATGCAGAAATCTAATCCTGAAAAACCTGATCCTGAAACATTGATCCTGATCGGCGCAGGGGCTTCTGGTCAAAAATAGCATTTTGGGGCGATCGCCATCGCTTGGGACTCGAATTCAGTGACTTTTTGCCCAATTTATTGGCCGGGAGTCTGGGTACGGCAAAGCCGAGGGTGTAGTTAGGCAGAGGGGGCCGCAGGCGTGCTATGTCGCAGGCGCGATCGCTCCGCACCGTTCATTTCTGGGACAAAACCCATGACTGTTGCCATTTTTGACTCGTTGACCCGGCAGGCCACGGCCCAATCCATCAATTTTTACCAGCGGTATCTCTCGCCGCACAAAGGGTTTGCCTGTGCCCACCGGGTGCTGCATCACGGGGAGTCCTGTTCTCAGTATGTCAAGCGGGTGGTGGTGGAACGGGGTTGGGGGGAGGCTGTGCCGTTGATTCGCGATCGCTTCCGGGCCTGCAAAGCCGCTAAATACGAGCTACAACAGCGCCAAGCCCTCGCCATGTCCCAGGAAGACACCGACCCAGAGCCGCAGCGCAAAGAACAAAACTCCGCCTCTGGCTGCTCCAGTTGGGATACTTCCGGGTGCGATGGAACTGGCTGTGACCTGTTGGAGTGCGGCTCCCTGGGGGATGGGTTGGCCTGTGCCGACTGCTCCGGAGTCGATTGCGGCAGTTGGGAGGCGTGTAGCTGCGATGGGGGCGACTGCGGCGTGGGCAGTTGCAGCTTTGGCTAGGGCGGGCAAGGGGCCGTTGCCAAAGGCTGGGGCGTGCGGGTTTGGGGTTGGGCGGCAATCCAGTCCAGCACCCGGTTCCAGGCCCACCACCCATCGCGATCGCCCAGTTGCCGCTGATTTTGCCGACTGCTAAGGTAGCCAACGTGGCCGCCTTGCTGAGTTAAGCACAGATCGAGGTAAGGATTGGCCGCGCAACTGGCCTGTAATTCTGGGATTAACATTGGGTCAAACAGGGGATCATCTGCGGCATACAGGATCAGGGTGGGTTTTTGGAGTGCGGATAGCTGGTATAACCCGCTGGTGGCTTGATAGTAGGCGGCAACAGAGTCGAACCCAAGGGACTCAATCACCAATTCCTGATCAAACGACCAAATATCGTGGATGCGGTCGATCGCGGCGGCGGCGATCGCGGTGGGATGATACTCGTGCAATTGCCACGCTAACCGCTGGAGCTGACGGGCGATCGCCTGCTCCAAACGGCGACCGATCGCACTGCGTTGCAAATATTGAAAGGAACGGGTCGATTCTAGCGACGGGCAAATTACGGCTCCCCCGGCAATCTCTGTTGCAGTCAATTCCAGATCTGTGCCCCACTGATCCAGGGTTTGGGCCGCTTTGATGGCCCAGAAAACCAGTTGCCCTCCCAGGGAGTACGCGGTGAACCAAAATGGAGCCGGACAGCCCAATTGTTTCGCAGCGGCAGCAATTCGCACAAAATCTTCGCCTTCGTAGATGCCATCGGAGGTCAAAGCCGGAGACAGAACGGCGGTTTGCCCGTGTGCCCGCCAGTCAAATAGGGCGATCGCGTAACCCTGGGCATAGGCTTTCTGGGCCAGCAGGTGCAAAAACCACTGGTTATCTAGACTGCCTGTAATGCCGTAGGTGGCGACAACAGTGCTGTGGGCGTTGGGCGGAATAGCGATGAGGCCATAAATGGGCGTACCCAGAGCACCGATAAAGACCTGGGGTTGGTAAGGCAGGGGCGAGGCCAGGGCAGGGCGGGCCAACGTTTCCCCCCGATAGGCGGTATAAAGCGTCATCGCTAGCCCATTGGAGAGCCACCAGGGCGGTGTATAGGCAGTGTTGAGCATGGTAGATGGCTAAATAAACGGAGAGAGTAACCTTTGGGGCAGAGCGGATGGGGCTACGAGAATAAGGTAATTCCCGCGATCGCCCAGGGCAAAAGGAGTATTACCGCAAAAGCACGTTACTCAAAACGCTTGTTACCCGAAAATACTCAGATTCAGCGATCGCGCCAAATGCATCAGCACCAAAATTCCCGCGACGGAGTTACCCGTTTCATCCAGGGCCGGACTGTAGCAGGCGATCGCCCCCTGTCGCGGCATGACCGCCAACAACGCCCCACTCACACCAGATTTGGCTGGTAAACCCAACTGCACCGCAAACGTTCCCGATGCTTCGTATAGGCCACAGGTCAGCATGAGGGCATTCACCGTGCGTTGGTGGGCCGGGGCAATCTGGGGGTGGCAGCTTGCCAGCAATAAACCCAGCCGCGCCAGATCATCCACCGTGCCAGATAAACAACAAATTTGGTTATAGGTGTCCAGGGTGGTTTCAACGGCAGTGATGATGTGGGCCGTTTGCAACAGAGTGGCCAGCGCACGGTTGGTTTCGTTACCCACCGATCGCACCGAAGCCAGCATGGTTTCATCCAGCCACAGTTTGGCCCCAGAAACCTCATTCAGCCATTGGCACAAAGCCTGACAACGGGCGGTGCCCGTCGCTCCGGGTAACAGACTGGCCAGAGCGATCGCGCCACTATTAATCATGGGGTTGCGGGGAAACCCTCCATCCGCCGACAGTTGGGCCACCGAATGAAACGGTAGATCCGACGGCACCATCCCCACTTTGGTAAACACAACCGATTCACCCGCATGGTGCAACAAATAGAGCAACACAAAGGGCTTAATCACGCTCATCAGCGCAAAGGCACGATCGGTATCCCCCAGGGCTTGAGTGACCCCACTCACACACTGTAATTGGACGGCCAACCACTCAGAGTTAGCTTCCGCAAGACGGGGAATGTAGGTCGGGATTTGCCCCGATCGCGCACCCAATCGGGCTTGTGTCATCCAAGCTGCTAATTGTTCTGTGCCCAGGCGATCAGGGTGTAACCAAGAACTGTGCAAGCCAAACTCCATTGAGACGGCGAAGATTTTCCAAGTCTAGTCGCCTTGGGCGATCGCGGAAGAATAGCCGCGCCATCGACAGCCAAACCCAAACTAGCCAACCCAAACTGAGCTAAATTAATGCGTTTATTGCCCACTACCCAGCAGTGGCCGCCCATCAGTCGCCATGCGGAATCGCTCCACGCTTTCTGGGAACCCAATCGGCAACACGACTTCCACGTTTTCATGGGGATTGGGAATGATCACCCAGGTTTCAACCGTGCCCCCCTCAACCCGACTCGCCGCATCGATCCCCGCTTCGACCGACCGTTTCACCTCAGACACGTCGCCGCGAATGATCACCGTAAACCGCGCACTCCCCGCCCGGATGTAGCCCACCAGGGTGATCCGCCCTGCTTTTACCATTGCGTCGGCCGCGGCCAACACCGCCGGAAAACCTTTCGTTTCAATTGAACCAACCGCTTGCGGCATTTCGAGTCTCCCAATCCAATAAATAATAAACCACGTAACAACTTCAAAAGCGCTTTAGCCACGCTATTTGGCACAACGCCAACGCCATTGCCCACGCCAAGAATGGGCGATCGCCCAGTTAAACCCGGAATCGCTCCACTTCACTCGGAAAGTCAATATCCATCACCGCTTCCACATTCTCCGGCGGATTGGGCACGATGTAATGGGAAATCAACCGCCCCCCCGGCGGCGCAGTATCAGCCGCCACAATCCCCGCTTCGACGGCCCGTTTGACTTCGGCAGTCCGCCCGCGAACCGCCACCAAAAATTGGGCCCGCTCAGCCAAGCCAAAATACACCAAGGTCACATGCCCCGTTTTTACCATTGCGTCCGCAGCCGCTAAAACTGGGGGAAACCCATCTGTTTGAATCACTCCAACCGCAAGCGGCATCCCATTCTCCTGCAACGCTCTCATGGCACAAACAATATTCTATGCGGCTTTTGGCTTATTTAATGCAACAGCTTGTGTTCTTTTATGTGAGTTCTTTGAGGAAGGGCGGGGAGGGCGAAGACCCGCTGGGTTCAATGGAATTTACCCGCAACTCAGGCGGTGGTTACTTGGGTCGGTTGGGGGTGGCGATCGCTCAACAACACCTCCCGCACCAACATCCAATCCTGATCCACCCAAACCAGGGCTGCTTCTACCACCTGGCGATCGCGGAGTTTCACGATAGAAAAATTGCGCTGACTCCCGACCACATGCTTCACAATCCGTGGCACTCTAGCCGCATTAAGATACACTGTTCCCGCCTCATCGATCGCCAGACTTTGCCGTTGGTACTCCTTCGTGTGGCGCAACCCATGATGCATGTGCCCAAAAGCCACGAGGGGAACGGTTTTGCCCAATTGCCGCGTCTGGGCGATCGCCGCCGCCAAATCCGGATCACCATGATCACCGCCAATCGGCTGCCAATCCTTGCCACAGGGCGCTTCCGGGCGATCGCCCAACCCCAACGGCCCGCAATGGCCCAAATAAAGCACCGTGTCGAACTGCGCCGCCTGGGCCGCCGCCACCATTCGCTGGGTAGACTCAGTGAAATTGCCCACGCCGTAACGCTCCTGGTAAAACTCCCCGTTCTTCCAGTCCGACCCACCCCAACTAAACGGCCGCCCCCCCACCACCGACAAATTCAACGTGGGAAAGTCCAGATAGGTATAGCCCACATGGGTTGCGCCCAAACAATCCAGTTGTTGCTGCACCCGGTCTTCCTGTTGGCGATCGTAGGGACATTTGCGCCGCCCCCACTCCGAAGCCGAATACCACGCATCATGATTGCCCAAAATCACGGCTTTCGGCAAATCCAGCGCCGCAATGCTCCGCACCACCTCTACCGCTTCGTTGCCAAAGTCACCCACAAACAGAGCCAAGTCTACTCCCAAATGCTGCAAGGCTTCACCATCTGCGGCTTCCCACTGATCATGCACATCCCCGATGATGGCGATCGCGACCTCTGCCTTGCTTGCTCCCTCTACCATAATTGCTTCATATCTCATCCACTCTTTACCAGCATAGTTTCCTGCTCGTGGGATTGCATGACAAAACCAGCCCCAATCTCCTTGAGTTAATCTAGCCGTCCGCTGCAACTTTATTATTCCGCTATACTAAAATATTAGCCTCCCTGATGCAGAGAGGCTCTGGACGCGGGGAATAGAAACACGGTTCAAGCACGCCCTCGTCTTGCGCGTTGCATCGCTAAATTTTCCCAATCTGCTTTAGCACAATCTCCTGTGCTCGTTGAGACAGTTTATCCAAATGCACCAGGCGATCGTCGTCAATCAGATCTTCTTTCTGCATCAGTTCAATCATGGTCTGAAATAGGATATCTTCGACCTGGGCCGCCCGTTCCGCTAACCATTGGTGGGTTTCGGTATCTTCTGGAAACTGCTCAATGCAGCTTGTCGTGTAGTATCGAAACGATCGCACCTGGCGCAAAATCCGGGCAATGTAGCCTGGACATTCACACGCAATAACCTCTGCTGAACGACAAATTTCCAATAACGTATCATCTGAAAGTTCTGTTAGCTGAACAACGCGAGTCAAATCGTTCATTAATTTAGCCCCGTAACAAGGTGTCCCTAGCTAGTCAAACCATTTAAATTTAAGCTTAGCAATCCCTGACCTACCACCGCGATCGCCACGACTGAGCCGCCCAAAGACAACCCCCGCCAAGGCATGGCGCTGCTCCATCTTCTCTACATTTATTGATAAATTTACCTATCCTGAGAGGGATATCATGTTCTCAATTTGGGTGTGTTGAATATCGCTTGTAAGGAATTAGCCACGGCTGGAGTGGCGGCACCGGGCTAGTTTTTACCAACGCTGGATAGAACCAACTCGCTTTAGCCTAACTCCTATTCTTCCAAATCGCATTCATTTATGCGCTTTCAAGAAGCCGATCACACCAAATTAGAACTTGCGTAAATTTACTCTATAAATTTGTTTCGGTTGTTATCAATTTAGCAATACTAGCAACAAAAGATTCCGTTAGAGAGCATTTCGCGACAATATCAAAAAACAGCCATCGAGCATCAGGGCCAAAGTTAGCCGTCTGCTCGGTTGAAACCGCCCAACAAAATCTAACATTGCAGCTAGCTAGGGTACTCTGATCCTAGCAAGAACAGGCGGACGAAAGTTCGTGGCTTTTGCCGAATAATTTTGCTGAGTTCTGGGCTGTTCGGGAGCGCTGATTACGTCTAAAGCGCTTTGATGAGCGTGGCAGCAGGGGCGGCAGCGGCGATCGCCGCCCATAGCCTGACCTCTTACCGTCTAGGGAAAAAAACGTGAAAGCGATTGTGATGACCACCCCCGGCAACCCCGCAGTGCTCCAACTGGCAGAGGTGCCCACCCCCACCCTCAAGCGGGATACAGACCTGCTGGTACAAATCCACGCCGCTGGCCTGAACCCCATCGACACCAAACTCCGCCAACGGGGGACGTTCTATCCCCAGGCGGGGCCAGCCATTTTGGGGTGTGACGGCGCGGGGGCGATCGCCGCCGTAGGGCCAGGAGTCCAGCGCTTTCGGCCAGGGGATGCGGTGTATTTTTGCCAGGGGGGACTGGGCCAGCAACCCGGTAACTATGCGGAATGGGCCGTTGTGGATGAACGATTTGTCGCGCCGAAACCCCAGCGATTGAGTTTTGCTGAGGCGGCGGCTTGCCCCTTGGTCTTAATCACCGCCTGGGAAGCGTTGTACGATCGCGCGCGGTTGCAACCAGGGCAAACCGTCTTAGTCCATGCGGGAGCAGGCGGGGTCGGCCATGTGGCGATTCAACTAGCGCGGTTGCAGGGGGCACGGGTAGCGACCACGGTGAGTTCGGCAGAAAAGGCAGAGTTTGTTCGCCGATTAGGAGCGGAGTTGGTCATCAACTATCGGCAAACGGATGTGGTCGAAGCAGTGTTGGCCTGGACAGAGGGGCGGGGCGTGGATATTACCTTTGATACGGTGGGTGGGCCGACTTTGGGGCAAAGTTTCGCGGCTACCCAGATTTATGGCGATGTGGTGACGTTGTTGGCCCCTGACCCAGCGACAGACTGGAAACCCGCCCGCGATCGCAACCAACGGGTTAGTTTTGAATTAATGCTGACCCCCATGCTGCAAGCGATTGAATCAGAGCAAATCGCCCAAGCCAAAATTCTGTCCCAGTGTGCCCGGTTGATCGATAATGGCGAACTGGTGATCCATCTGGCCCAAACCTTTCCCCTGGCGGAGGCCGCAGCGGCCCATCAGCGGTTGGAGTCGGGAGGCTTTCTGGGCAAATTGGCCCTGGTGATGGCGGACTAGACTGGCGGCAACTGGGCGATCGCCGATAGTCAAACCCTTGAATTCATAACATGTTGCAACGGGGAGGCAAGCAGCACTTCTGGAAGCGCAAAAATCGGAATACCATAATAGGTGTGCCAGAAAATAGGTGTGCTAGAGAGAATCGAAATGTTTAAGACAGTGTTGTTTCCGATTGATCAAAGTCGCGAATCCCATCAGGCGGCGGAAACGGTTGCGAAGCTAGTCAAAGTACACGCCAGTCGCCTGGTATTGTTATCGGTAGTGGAAACCAGCGAAGGGGAAGAACCCGTTGCCATGTCTGACCCGGAGGCGATCGCAAAAATGCTGACCACCGCCAAAGACTTTTTTTCCCAGCAAGGGATCGAAGCCGAAGTGCTAGAGCGGGAAGGCAAACCAGCGTTTACCATTTGCGATGTCGCCGATGAAATTGATGCCAACTTGATCATCATGGGGTGTCGGGGCATTGGCCTGACCGAAGAAGGGGCCGCCGACAGCGTGACCAATCGAGTCATCAATCTCTCGCCCTGTCCTGTTCTTATCGTGCCGTAAATCATGTCAACTCCTCCAATTCAGTGGTATCCCGGCCACATTGCCAAAGCCGAAAAAGCCCTCCAAGAGCAACTCCGGCGCGTCGATGTGGTCTTAGAGGTGCGGGATGCGCGGATTCCCCTGGCCACGGCCCACCCCAATGTCAAACAATGGATTGGGGAAAAGGAACGGGTTTTGGTGCTCAATCGCATGGATATGGTGCCAGAGCAAGCCCAACTGGCCTGGACAGATTGGTTCAAGGCCCAGGGTGAACTGCCGATTTTTACCGATGCCCAACATGGTAAAGGGATCAACGGGGTCAAGCGGGCGGCGCAAGTGGTGGGCGCAGTGGTCAACCAACGGCGGCGCGATCGCGGCATGTTGGATCGGCCCGTTCGGGCGGTGGTCGTGGGTTTTCCCAATGTGGGCAAATCGGCCTTGATCAATCGGCTGTTGCGACGACGAGTGGTAGACAGTGCCCGACGGCCCGGTGTCACCCGCCAACTCCGCTGGATTCGCGTCTCTGACCAAATTGAACTGTTGGATGCGCCAGGAGTATTGCCCTCCCGTTTGGACGACCAGGAAGCCGCATTAAAACTGGCCATTTGCGACGATATTGGCGAAGCGGCCTACGACAACCAACGGGTCGCAGCGGCATTGGTGGATTTGTTGCACGATCGCCAACTCGCAGCCATTTTGAACAAACGCTATGCCGTGCCCCTGGCGGATTTGACCGGAGAAAGTTATCTCCACACCCTGGCCGCACAAAACTTTAAGCGAGATGTGGAACGCGCCGCCCGCCATTTGTTGAACGATTTTCGGGTGGGCCAACTGGGAGCGATCGCCCTGGAAGCCCCGCCCCTAGACCCGGAGGAGCCTTAACCCCGACAACTCGCCACCACGATGAGCGAGGCCGGTCGCCCCGTGTGGGGATGCAGCGGTTCGTGGAGTGCCTGCAACCGGAAACCGCAGCGATGCAGCAACTCAATCCAACTGGCGATCGTGCGGAAATACCACGGGGGCGGATCGGTAAAGGTATCGCTAAACCCCGCCCAAGACCCAGTGCGCCACCCATCCTGGTAAGGCAAATCGCCACAGGCCACAACCGGGTGCAGCGTTTGCACAATCAACACCCCATCGGCAGTGAGCAGAGCGGGAATGGCCCGGAATAATTGCTCAACGATCGCCTCGCCAAACAACGCAAAATTACACACCACCGCATCCACCGTGAGGGCCAACTCCCCCGCCGCGATCGCCTCATAATCCATCACCCGAAACTCGCCCCCCCCTGCCGTTTGGGCCGCTGCAACCAACGCCGGAATTGCATCGATCCCCACGGCCGCAATGCCTTTCGCCGCCGCCGCCCGCACCAACCACCCCTCGCCACAGCCCAAATCCAACAGCGATCGCGGCGCTTGGGCCAAGATTGTGTCCAGAATCGCCCGGTTTGTTACCGCTTCCCGACTGGCAATTTGGCGATCGCGCACCGCCTGCACCCACGGTGCCACATTTTTGTGCCAGGATTCGACAATTTGGCGATCGCTAAAACCAGAATCCGTCATGCCATCCGTGCCTCAAACTTTTTGGATCAATCTCCGCCCTAACAAACCTTGAGGTCGCACCAACAAAATCACAAACAATAACCCAAACGCGACCGCATCCTTAAATCCAGACGCATCACCCGGAACAAACGCCTCGGCCACCCCAATCACTAAACCACCCACCACCGCACCGGGAATACTGCCCAACCCCCCCAGCACAATCACCGCCAATCCTTTCAACCCATAATTGATCCCAAAATAAGGGCCAGCAATACTCACACTGGCACCCACCAACGTACCGGCGATCCCCGCCAAAAAACTACTCACAAAAAACGTGAGAACAATGTAGCGATCGGTATTAATCCCCAACAGGCTAGCAGTCACCGGATCTTCCGCCACCGCCCGCATCGCTTTGCCATATTTTGTTCCATTGATCAAATACGTCAACACCGTCAGCACTACACCAGAAACCAAAAAAATCACAATTTGCACCGTCCGAATGGGGATCGGATTGGTCGCCGTACCAAAGTTAATCGCCGCTGGCAAATTCCCCAAAGCTCCGGCGGGAAAAGTATAGTTTTCGGCCCCCACTAAATACTGAATCACGTTGACAATCACCAACGCCACTCCCAGGCTGGAAACCACCGTCAGCAAGGGATCGGCCCCCCGGCGACGCAGCGGACAAAACGCCAACCGCTCGATCGCCACACCCACCAACCCCACCAACACCCCACTCAGCCCCATCGCCGCCCAAAAAGACAGGGCAAACGGCAGCCGCCCATTGGCCAGGAGGCCATTAAACCCGATCGCCCCACCCATCAAAAAATAGGTGAAATAGGCTCCCAAGGTGAAAACGGCTCCATGAGCAAAGTTAATAATGCCCAAAATCGAAAACACGAGGGTATATCCCAACGCAAAAATGGCATACACACTGCCGATGGAGAGACCGTTCAGCAAATTTTGGAGCAACAAAGTCCAGGACATAGCAGGGAAAGACAACTGGCTAATACTATCTGCGTTGATTAAACCATGCGCGTTAAATCTTTGGCGGATAATTCTCTGGTTAGTAAGTTAGTGAGGCGCGATCGCAAAGGAGTTTAAATTCAAAGGAATGGTTCGCAAAAGTGAGCGATCGCTGATAATCGAGGACGGGTAACGCTGAACGCAAGGGGAAAGCTATGGGCGATCGTCGTTGGCAACCGTTGGCCTGGTTGGCCGTGGGCATTTTGTGGCTGTTGCCCGTGTTGACGGGGTGTAGCTTGCCGCAGGTCAGCGCCGAAGATCGGCTATTCTTACCGCTGTCACTGGAGTTTTTGGATGCCCAGGTGATCCCCAAGCAAGAGTTTCAACAGACCCAAGTGGGCGGGCTGTCTGCCTTAACCTACGATCGCCAGCGCGATCGTTTTTATGCCCTATCCGATGATCGCAGCGAGTATGCCCCAGCCCGGTTTTATACCCTGTCCCTGGCGCTGGATGCGACCGACCCCGCCACCCCCAAGATTGCCACCCTTAAGTTTACAAACGTCACTCCGCTGACCGATGAGGCCGGTGCGCCCTATGCCCCTGGCACTGTTGATCCCGAAGGCATTGCGCTGTCGCCTTTGGGCACCTTGTTCATCGCCAGTGAAGGGATCGCCCGTGATGGCATTCCCCCCTTCTTGAGGGAGTATGACCTGCAAACCGGAGCCTGGAAGCGCAGTTTGCCCATTCCCACCCGCTATGCCCCCCAAAAAGAAGAGGGGGAATTGATGCAGGGCGTGGGAGATAACCTGGGTTTTGAAGCATTGACCCTGAATATGACCGGGGGCAGCACGATCGCGATCGAACCTTTTCGGCTATTTACCGCGACCGAATCAGCCTTGACCCAAGACAGTTCGCCTGACCATCCCCAGCAGGGAACCAGCCGCAATCGCTGGTTGCATTATTCCATCACCCCCACCCAAGCCTTGTTAGTCTCCGAGCACCTTTACCCGATGGAGCCGCCACCCGAAGGGGCGCTGTATCATGGCTTAGTTGAACTGTTGGCGATCGACCAGGGGGGGCATTTCCTCAGCTTGGAGCGATCGTTTGGGGCCAACGGGATCACGGCGAAGGTGTTTCAACTGGCCTTAGGGGGCGCAACGGATACCTCCACCATTGAACGGTTTCAGGGGCCAATGACCACCGTTCAACCCATTCAAAAAAGGCTGCTGCTTGACCTGACGACTTTAGACATTCCCCTGGATAACCTGGAGGGCATGGCCTTTGGCCCCCAGCTTCCCGACGGTTCCCGGAGTCTAGTGCTTTTAAGCGATGACAATTTCCGTCGAGAGCAAATGACACAGTTCTTGTTGTTTCGCTTGCAAGGCTTAAAGTAACGCTAACAAAGGGCGATCGCGCCTACAGGCCCACACTTGTATCAATTTATTCTGGCAGGCTTGTTTTGACGGGTTGATCAATTCAGGGCAACAGCCTGCATCCCAACCTCCGCCAAAGTAACAGTTTAGGGCGTGATCTCCAGGTTTTTCGGGCTGCCGAGTTCCAATGGTGCATCCAAAAAGATGGATTAAAAATCACCGCAGACGCTCATCAAAAAACTGGAGGATTGGAGGTCGGACAAAGTGCAAGCTGTAGTCCTGAATACAAGCATAGAAACTATATTAATCATTGAGATAAACCGACCAGCAGGCTTTATCATTCCAGTGATTAAGACTCTTGAAAGAAAGCGAAATCTTGCTTGAGACAGGCGATCACTTTCAGGGATCGATGGCATATTAAAGATCAAACTCAGCATTAGGGAGAAATCTGAATATGAACCGTGCGATCGCAACACTTCAGGCTGGAACAGTAGGAGCCTTCATCCTTTGGGCGGGTTTAGCCTCAGTGACCCAGGCGCAAACCCCAAGTGCGGCGGATCTTCTGAGCGGGGTACAAGAGCGATCGATTCAGAACACCTCGTTTAGCTCCCAGCGGTCTTACGGGACAAATGAGTACAGCCAAACCGACGCGGATAAATCGGCTGGGATCAAGCTCGATCAAAACCTTCAGCTTCAGGTCGAGTCCGAGCGAGAGGCTCTGCCCATTGGGGCTTACCCCACCGACGACAACGCGAAAGGCAACCGAGTGCAATTAATTTATCAGTTCGATGAGCCAACGTTGCCGATCCGATAAACCGAAGCCGGGGCGATGCAGATGCCGCGATCTCCAGTTCGGGCAGCGCGATGCATTTATGGCTCGTCCTCCTCATAATCATCGTAATCGTCATAATCTTCCCAATTTTCGTCCCAGTCCTGTTGCGCCCAATCATCTAGCTCTGCCCGTAGCTCAAGGGGTTGGCTAGTTTGAGGGTCAAAGGGTTGCGATCGCACCACTAAAGGCGCTTTCTGGCGAGACAACGGGGGCAAGGGCATGGCATCCAGTTCCTCCGGGGGTTCCTCCAGGTCGAGTTCTGCCTGGGATGGCAACAGCTCATCTAGATGCAGGGGCTTCACGACGCGGGTAATCGCCTCTTGCACAAAAGATTTCACAAACTCATCTTTACGGTTGAGTTGAAACTGACGCTGCACCACCTCCGTAATGCCGCCATCCCCCCAGTCTTGGTCATGCCGGAAATATTCAATAAAGCTCTTGCCCGCAATGCGCGTGAGGTAAGCAGCGGTTACAGCTTGGATGGCACGGCCTACAATCAACCCGCCAATACTGAGTTGTAACGCAGTGGTGACAATAGTGATCGCCCCTTTGACAATGCCCAGTCCAGTCAGGGTTTTGGCGAGGGAAAGTGCCATTTCGCGGCCTCGCTCCATGTTGATGTCGCAACCGTAGACTTTGCCAATTTCCACCACCATTTGGGCATTCACGGCGGCAGTACCCAACATATCAATTACCGGGAGGGGCGTAGCGGCAATGACTCCGGCCCCGATCCACTGGAACCGTTCCACGATTTTGTCGGCTTGGCGGCGGCGTTGGCCATCAATTAAATTACGGGCTTTGTCGGCCAGCCGTTGGGATTGCAGCAGGATGTTATCGGCGAGGAGATCTTCTCCTTCGGCCCGGAGAACGGCGACCATGCGACGGATGAGGGGCATGATGTCGGGGTCGGGGTGCACCAGGGTGCCATCGTCCAGGCGGACGGCTTGGGGATTGGCGGCAACAGCAACGATATCGGTAGCGGCGATCGCCCCTCGGAGGCGGTGTTGCAAATGGGCAATGATGGTGGCCTGGTCTTCTTCGAGATACAGATCGGATTTATTCAGGACAACGAGCGATCGCTTGCCAATTTCCGCCAACATCCGCAGGGGATCGTATTCCGACTGCCGCAAATCGTTATCCAAGACAAAGAGCAATAAATCTGCTTCCGTGGCCAGTTGGCGTGCCCGTTGTTCCCGTTCAGTGCCCGCGACCCCAGCCTCCAAAATGCCCGGTGTGTCAGTCACCAAAATTTCCCGGCCAATCCCTTTCAGGGGCAAAGAGTAGGTTTGGCCCGTATCCGTTGTGCCCATCGGTGCCCCCACTTCCCCCACCATGCGCCCAATTAAAGCATTCACTAGAGAAGTTTTCCCGGCTGATCCCGTACCAAACACCACCACCCGTAACTGCCCCCGCGCCAGGTTTTGTTCAATTTCCTGGGATTGCAATAAGAGTTCTTGCCGTGCTACTTCGTCTTGAATTTGGGTGACTTGTTGCCGTACCGCTTTGAGGTTTTCGCCAGCGGCTTCGGCTTTGGCGGCGGGGACTCTGGGCGCGCGGCGTTTGCGGCGTTGGGCGCGGCGCGGCAGCAGAAAGAGGTAATACACCAGGGAGGCCACCAGGGTGCCAATCAGGGCGATGATGACAAAAATCAGGGCTTGAGACAGCAGTGGATAGTAACCCACCTGCCAAAATAACCGCTGGAGGGATTCGATTAACCAAATCATGAGGCCCAAGATGACGATGAGACCGATGATCAGGGTTAATAAACGAGGCAAGGGCATGGCGATCGCGCCTAACGCGGAGAACTAAGCTCCATTCTAAGGCTCTGGGCAGGGGACGGAAGGAGTCCAGGGAGATTGCAACTGGGGGTGCGCCGCAGTGCTCACCAGTTGGACAGAACCATCGGGGGCGATCGCCATGCCCTGAGCTTCGACGATCACCGGGGTCGTTGCGGTGGCTGGTGAGGCGGGATCAGGCCGGACTGCGGTTTGGGGGGTGTCAATAGGTTCAACCAAGGACGTTAAGGCGCGATCGCTGCTCCCAGACTCAAAGGGCGTAGTTGGCAACCCTCCTGGCCCCGTGACCACAAATCGACCGCGATTTTTTCCTTGTGCCACACAGGTTTGGCTGATCCGGCCCGTTGCGTCGGCAAAGTTTACGGGCAGGCTGACCAACCCCCGATTGGGATCAACATTCAGCGTATTCAGCGTCACCGTACCGCTGAGGCCAAACTCAGAACTGGCCGTAATATCACTGAAGGGGGTGTTGCTGGGCCGGAAGCGAAGGCCAAAGATCCCCAAGGCATTGATCGTAATTTGTCCCCCCTGGCCGGTGAACGCATTGGCCCGAATATCGTTATCCTCTGACAACACACTGATAATAAACGGGGTGGTAATGCGGATATTGCCACCATCGCCCCCGGCTTGGGCAGTGCCTGCGGTAGCGGAAATCAAGCTATTGCGCCGCAGGATAATCAAATCCCGAAAAGCCAGGGTAATATCGCCACCCTGAGCACTAGCGGTTTCGGCCGTAATCAAGCCGCGATCGCTCAAACTGAGTCGTCGGCCTTGCAAATCGATACTGCCGCCAGTGCCACTGCCCTTGCTATCCACAGAGATAGCGGCTCCATTTTTAACGTTGGTGTCTCTGGCCGCCACAAAAATACTGCCGCCGTTCCCCGTGGAACCCAGGCGCGTATCGGCAAACAACCCAGTTGTGGCATCGGTTAAGTTCAGATCCCCAGTTAGGGCCAGTTGAATATTGCCCGCCTGTCCCGCATTGGAGGCCGTTGTCCGAATTTGGCCCCCCTGGGATGCCGTCAACTGACCGCCCCGAACGGCAATACTGCCCCCATTGCCCTGGCCAGCGGCAGTGGCGGTAATGGCTCCCCCCGTCGTGAGGTTGAGCGATCGCGCTTGCAGATCAATGCTGCCACCGGGGCCACCCCCCCGACTATCGGCAGAAATCGCGGCAGACTGGGCCAGTTGCAGTGTCCTGACCGAAGCCAAAATGCTGCCCCCGCTGCCTGTAGACCCAGAAGCGGTATCGGCAAACAGCCCGGTTGTGGCATCGGTCAAGCGCAAGTCCCCGGTTAAGGCCAAGCGAATATTCCCGGCTGGCCCTGCGCTGGAAGCAGTAGTCCGAATTTGGCCCCCTTGGGTGGCGGTGAGTTGCTCGCCTTGAATGTTAATGCTGCCCCCACTGCCGCTGCTGGCAGCGGTTGCCGTAATTGCACCGCCCGTGGTGAGGTTGACCGATCGCGACTGGAGATCGATGCTGCCACCGGGGCCATTCCCTCGGCTATCAACAGCGATCGCCGCCCCATTGCTGACCTGTACCCCTGGAGTCGTGACTGCAATACTGCCCCCGGCCCCCGCCGAACCACTCGCGGTATCGGCAAATAAGCCCGTGCCCCCATCGGTTAAGGTGAGCCACTCAGCGATCGCCAAATTGATATTGCCCGCCTGTCCGGCATTAAATGTCGTGGTTCGCACCTGGCCACCACTGGCCGCATCAAACTGGTTTGCCGTCACAAAAATGCTGCCACCTGTCGAGGTCGTGTGGGTTTCGGCGCTGAGTTGCGCCCCATTGGCCAGCCGTACCGTTGGCGCTGTCACCCGGATATTGGCCCCCACCCCAATCCCAGCCCCTTGATTTTGGGTATTGCCGCTGCCCGACCGAATGGCACTGTTTGCCCCGGTCATGGTAACTGCCGTGCTGGCATTGACCTGGATCGCCCCCGCCTCGCCACTGCCCAGAGTTTGGGACTGGATCAACCCCTGATTGGTGATATCCAGGGTTTGGGTTTGCACCGCAATGCCGCCGCTGCTGCCACTGGCCCCCGGAGCCACACCGCTCAAAATCGAACCGTTGTCTACCACAAGGCGATTGGTATTCAGCGCGATCGCCCCACCGCCCCCCGACCCAAACGTTGTCGTCGCGATCGCCGCCTGATTGGCGATCGTTAAATTGGGGGTGTCCACCTGAATTGTCCCTGCGGCCCCCGTTGCCCCAGCCGTACTTTGACTAAAAATGCCACTGGGAAACAAGCGTTGCTCCGGGGTCGTAATCGCGCCCAAGTTCCCCGATGGGATGTAGCCGCCAATATAGGTGCCGGGGGGAATGCCCGCAAAGCCGCTGGGGGTGCCATACAGGCCCGTTGGATCAATTGTCAGGGGCAGAATGCCAGAAATTTGCACCGCCTCACTGGCCCGTACCCGCACATTGCCAGCATTGCCGCGATCGTGGGCCGAAGCCGTTGCCTGGGCACCCACGGACAGTTGCACAGTCTTGGCGGTGATGGTGATATCGCCCCCGCGCCCCGGCCCAAAGGTATCACTGGTAATAATGCCGTTGCCCACCTGGTTATTGGGCCTAACCGTGCCACCAGAGTTAATATTGATTGCGCCCGAACCAGTAAACCCGGTTGAATTCAGGGTTGTAAAGGGAACATCGCTGATCGCGTCAATATTAATCGACCCGCCTTGGCCCCGACGCGACAAACTAAACAGCGCCAGCGATCGCTCAATCCCCGGTGCCCCAGCAACAACGTTAATATCCCCCCCTTTCCCTGCCGCATAGGAATGGGCTAAGACCAGCTTAGTGGCCATTTTGCCTTGTGGAGACAAAATACTGACATTGCCCGCATCACCTGCCGCATAGGAAAAGACCCGATCCAGGCTGATGTTGCCGTTCCCCGTGCTGACAGTAATGTTGCCGCCGTTGCCGCTACAGCCGGCCACATTGTCTAAACAGGCGCGGGTTTGGATATCGGAATTTTGCGGCATGATGATGTCGCCTTTGGTCGTTGTGAGGGTGACATTGCCACCATTGCCATTGTCCGCATAGGCCAGAATGCTGGTGGTGGGGGTGATGTTGCCGTTGGTGGTGGCCAGGGTGACGTTACCCGCTCTGGCATTGGCAGCCCAGGTTTGGATGCGCCCCGTGGAAATGTTGCCCACAGTGGGACTATCCCCGCGATCGCCCGCCACAACCTCGACGTTGCCCCCGTTGCCGCTGCCCACTGCCGCCACAAACACATTGCCCACCGTCACATTGCCATTGCCCGTTGCCAGCCGCACATTGGCTCCATTCCCGTTAATCCCCAGCCCAAAAATACTGGCTACCGTCACATTGCCATTGGGCGCGGAGACAGAAATGTTGCCAGCAGGGCCACCCAGCGTATTCAGCGCCCCTGTAGTCACGTTCCCTTGGCCCGCCTCCAAAATGATTGGCCCCGCGACACCGCCCCCCGTGGAAACACCGCCCGTAATCGTAATCCCTGGGGGAAGATTACTCCCGGCTTGAAACGTGCCGCCATTCAGCGCCGTAGGTAAGGGGGTGGGGGCATAGGCCAAGGTGCTCTTGCCGGAGCGAATAATCAACGCCTTGGAACTGGCTAAAAGGGCGGTATCGGCATCCACTGGGGCGATCGCGGCATCCGGAGTCGTAATTGAAATATTGCCCTGGACAAACACATTGCCCAACGACTCAATCAACAGCGCGGCTCCGGTGTAATTGCCGGAAATCGTGATATCGCCAGCAGCACTAATGATGGGGTCGTACAAACTGGTGAGTTGAGCCGCCTGCCCAGATAGGCTTGCCACCTGGAAGTTGCCCCCGATCGCAAAGTGAGCATCCGCCGAAATTATCCCATCGCTAATTAGGCGCGTATCGCCCCCACTCACAAACGCCTTTTGGGGTAAATGGTTTAAAGCAAGCAGATCAACGCCCTGGTTGCCCTGAATGGTCAAATGGCGACTGGCCTGGGCCAAAAATGGCGTGCTCACCGTATCTCGCGCTTGTACCGTATCCGTGGCGAGTAACGTCAGATCGCGGCCCGCTTGCAAAGTACCTTGCAAGTCCAGGCGATCGCCCTGGAGCGTCAGATCTTGGCCCACCGTCAAAGTACCCCGATTGGCGATCGTCGCCCCCGGTGCATTAGGGCCATACTGCAAACCGGGGGTAATATTTACGGTTAATAACGGCGGAGCCTGGGGATTTGTCGCACTGAACTCCGAGCCATCCGCAAACTGAAAACTGCTAGCCGTACTGGCATGAAACGAGCCACCAATTTCCAAACGGGCATTTGGGCCAAACACAACCCCATTGGGATTGAGGAAAAATAAATTGGCTGTCCCATTTGTTTTCAGCAGCCCATCAATGTTAGAGATAGTGCTGCCTGTAACCCGCGTCAAAATATTTTGAATGGTGGCCGCATTATTAAACCAGGCTGCCCCCCCCGTCGGCACGGAAAAAGTCTGAAAACTATGAAACAGATTGCTGCCGCGTACCGTGCCCCCCTCAATCACGCACTGCTGACATCCCATTGGAACAACAGAATTACTGGGCAATGTGGAGTCTGGAACAATCTGGGCTTGGGCTGGTGCTAGCAAAATTTGGGCAAAGACAAGACTACTGGCAACCCAATAGCTCAGTTGATTCAGGCTCATGGCGGCGGCGGGAGTGATAGAGTGGCGACTTTAAGGGTCTATTTAGTTATGCCCAGAGTTATACCCGGAAATTACAGAGGACAGCAGGGATTTATCAGAGTCAATCAAAACTTCATAAAGTAACAATTGATTGAGCTTAATAGTGCTGAGTCGAGGGGCGATCGCGGCTTTGGCCCCCTGGAGATGCTATCGCTCAGTCGCGCGTTACCCCATCAGACGGATAATGGCGCAGAATGACTCTGGCAATTATGTAGAGGCACCAAACTCACAAGCTGATTTATACTCATCGTGCAGCCTTGAGTTATTCAATCATGCTTCGCAATCCATTTTTGCTCAGTCGGGTGTTACTTCGCTTACGGCCTGGTTCAGAGGATTTAATTGCTGATTTATCGGCGATCGCTCACACCCCCGATGGCAGTTTGTGGCTCGGTTCCGATGAACTCAACACGTTAGAACGGCTGTCTCCGATTGGGCCAATGATATTTGGCGAACATCAATCTTTTGCTATTCAAGACTTTATTCCGCTAGCGAATAACGAGGATGAAATTGATATTGAAGGAATGGATTATAGTGACTCCTATTTATGGTTTACAGGGTCGCATTGTCCAACGCGCAAAAAGCCAAAAGGTAAAGATACTGCTAAGGATATTGCCCGATTAACAGAAGTTGAAATTAAACCAAATCGCTGCATTTTAGGGCGTATTCCGATTATGAATGGGGAGCCAGTCAAAGCCTGTTCTATGCTGAACGAGGATGGCAACGATCGCCTCTTACGCGCTGCCCAGTTACAGCCCACTGATACCGGCAATTGTTTGTTGACTGCATTAATTACCGACCCCCACTTAGGGCCATTTATCACCAGCAATTTACCCAGTAAAGAAAACGGTTTTGATGTAGAAGGATTAGCCGTACACCAAAACCGCTTGTTTCTGGGATTGCGCGGGCCAGTCATCCGTGGGTGGGCCATCATTCTGGAAATTATTGTAGAAGAAACTAGCGAAGGGATGCTGACCTTGCAACCCATTGGCGAGAGCGATCGCCCCTACAAAAAGCACTTTGTTAACCTCAGTGGGTTGGGCATCCGGGAATTGTGTTTTCACGGTGATGATCTCCTGATCATGGCTGGCCCCACAATGGAACTCGAAGGCGAGATGCAGGTCTATCGCTTAACAGAATTACTCGATCAACCCACCGACTCCCTCACCGACACAAGTTCTGACGCGCTCACCGTTTTATTTGACTTTCCGTTTACCGTTGGCAGCGACCACGCAGAAGGCTTAGCAATCTTTCCAGCCCTCGATCAAACGGGCCTCCTGGTGGTTTATGATTCCCCCAATCCAGTGCGTTGGCTGGCGCAGGAAGCAGTCTTTGCCGATGTCTTTTGGCTCGATCGCGCTTAGTCCAGCCTGCGATCGCTTCAAGCCGTAACATAGTCGTGCGCTTGAGTACCAACAGAACGTAAACGGGGCTGATAGGTTGTCAATACACCCTGGCTTAACCAGTGCTCAATCGACTCCAACGTTATGCCTTGAGCTACTATCGTTTCGACCGTGGTTGGGAAAGAAAATTGTTGCAATAGAGTCATTAGCTTAGAGTCAGTTTCGTAGCCATAGTGATAGTCATTGTAAAGTCCTTTAGAAGTCTGGTAACACCAGGTTGGAATTTTGAGCCAGTCCTTTGGTGAGAGGCGATCGCAATACTGTTCAGCCAGCGGTTCCGACAACGTGAGCGTGGCCAAAGTGTGTTCATACTGCCGGAGCATTTGCTCATAGGAATAGTGGGTTGCCAGAAACTCGCGGGCGGCAGCGGTGTCATAGGGAGTCGCGATCGCCGCCAGGACAGCCTCAACGGTAGCTTCCGTATCCCCATAGTCAACTTTTGCAGTCAAATGATCGGGCAATACATGCCGATAGGAACCTACTCGCGCCACCACACACGGCGTACCACAAGCGATCGACTCTAATTGAACATTGCCAAAAGCTTCCACAAAGTTGCCAATGCACAACGTCGCTGCACCCAGCGAATAATATTCTGGCAACAGGTCATAGCCGACCCAGGGATGAAACACCAACAAGTCATCTACTCCCAGCTCCACCGCTTGGCGATAAACGGCCTTATATTCGTTGGCAGGGGCTTCTGGCGTGGCGGCAGGGGTGGGCGGGGTTTGAGGCGAAACTGCCGGGGTTGACCACACCGGAATCAACAACCGCAGGCGATCGCCCGTTGGCCCTAGCCGTTGTCGGAGGCGTTGCAAAACCGCCAGCGCCTCGTAAATCCCCTTTTTCGGGTCGGAACGGTGGGGATACAAAATAGGAATGGCATCCTCCGGCAAAGCTATTTGTGCCCGTAAACGAGTGGGTGGTGTGGGCCGAAATCGAGTTAACTCACACCCGTTTGCAATCACTTGAATGCGATTTGCGATCGCCGGACAAAACGATGAAAAAGTATCCGCCACACAACCGGCTAAATACTGCGAACTGAGGATTAAGCGATCGCGCCGTACCGACAAGCCACTCGCCAAATTATCAGGGTAGACAAAATCACGAAACGAAACCGCCGTCGGAATTTCCCGATATAAAAAATGAAATGGAAACTCGCCCCCATGCACATAAAACACATCGGAACTATCAAGACAACGATGGACATCTCGAATTAAACCCGATAGATTGTACGGCGCAGTATAATATGGTTCGGGAAAGCTTTCTTTAAGTCGTAAAATCGGTAAAACCGTGACATTAGGGCCAAGAATAAAGGATTCAGAATTGTGGCGATGACTGGCACACAAAATTTTAACCTGATGTCCCGCTTGTCCCAGATAAAGCGCTACTTCTCTTAAAATTTTCTGAGCACCGCCATACCCTTGATTGGGAAAGACAGAACCAATTAAAAAAATAGTAATTCTCAAGCGTATTGCTCCTTGATGGGCACGAATAATTAACAGTTTTTTAAGAAAAGGTTAGCAAATCACTTTACCTTTTCATACAACAGAGCAGCACAAATTTAGCAAACTTGTTGTTCGTAAAATAATCAACTAGCAGATATAGCGGATGTTTTGTTCAGATGCAATCACTTTGATCTAAAACTTAATTTTGCCACGATCGCACCAGTGCGATCGTGGCATTTTGGGCTTGACAGTTTTCAATTAATGGTTCAATAGTATCTAGACGGATGCAGTTGAAGCGCAGACGGAATGGAAGCGGCTAAACTAGAGGGGAAAAAGCGGTTCCCCTCACGCGGCGTTTATTTGGACATTTTTGTCAAGATTTTATGATCGTGCATTCCCGTCTGCCAACGTAGGGGGCCAAAACGGAGTGCGATCGCTCAATACATCAAAGTTTCATTCAAAGCCACTGCGCCAAAAGTAGCATCAAACTGACGCTACCAAATAGCACCGTGAGCATTCCAAGTGACGACATTTATATCCCTGCGTCCCTCCACACAATTGCTCCTGTTTGACGACATCATCACAGTAAAGGGTTACACAAGCAGCATGTAACCCTTAAGTCCTTTATTTAGAGTTGTGCTGCCCTAAAAATGGGCAAACTTATGTTTAAAATTAGGTGGAATAGGAAGCTGAAGTCACTAAATCTGGTGAACTTTGCGCCGAGTTTGGCAAAGAATTGCGTAGGCGATCGCCATACAAAGCTAATGAATTACCAGCCAAGAGTTGGGCAAGATGGGCGCGATCGTAGTTACCTTTTTGCGCTGCATCGCGAACACAATTTTGCAACACACCATCCCAATGCCCATAGTCACCAGAAAAGCAAACAATCCGTTTCCCAACTTCACCCATTGCTTGGGGCAAGTATGCTGGAGCCGGATCATCTGATTCAAAAGAGACATAAATTTGTCCCCGTTCAAAATATTCCAGTGGGTCGCGATGACGCAGGCTGTAATGTTCATACAAACTTTCGTCATCAATACTCATTGAGTCATGTTCAGCCGACCAAAGCAAATTAAATAAGTTTTTAACTTGGCTGATTACATTGGTGCTGTTGTGAGTACCGCGCTCCTGTAACATCAGACGAGTAATATCCATCGTTGACGGATGATAAGGATGCTTTGGATCAAAGTCACGAACACGTTTTTCCCAATGTTCATGCATTGCATGGGATAAGTCAGGCAACCAGCCACACCCGCCCTCAAGAAAGCCAACTCGTAATGTTGGGAACTGTTCAAAGGCCCCATCAAATACCATACGAGTCATCGCATGTTGTTGTTGGTTTCGCTGTACAAAAATATGAGTCAAAACAAACGTTTCCATGTGGTCTGCAATGCCACCCATCATGTATGAACCGGGGGCACCATGAATACCAAGGGCTACATCTAGATCGACTGCGGCTTGGAGTACAGGGCGAAAATCAGGATGGCTAATGGCTTTGCAAGTACGAATTTCGGGGAAGGCTTCGGGGGCACGGGGATGGGGTACAGGCAGATTCGGCGGTACAGCAACACCAACCATACCAAGCTCATGCACACAGCGATACATCTCTTTAATCGCTGCGTCTACATCTTGGAGGGGCAAAACCCCAATCGGCTTGAGGCGATCGCCATAAGGGCGACAATCTTCGGCCATATAGGTATTGTAGGCTTGGCAAAGGGCGATCGCTAACTCTTTATCCAATAATGATGCAAACACCAAATTTAGGGTGCCATAGATAATATGAACATCGATTCCTTCCGCATCCATTTGTTCGATACGAGGTCGATTGAACATTGCACCTAAAGTTGTTTCGGGATGCAACGTGCGGAACCCACCTTTACCTAAACCACTGGGTTGAGGAAAAAGTTGAGTGAGATCGTTCGCGCCAGTTTTGGGGTTGAAATCTACAATGCGAACTCGCTGATCTCCCAACCGATCAATCACCAGGCCAATGCGATCGCGATACTGGGGATCTAAGTAATCTCGCATAATCAAGGGATTTTCGAGCTTATGGGCATCCGCATCAATGACTAATAGTCCTTCGTACATAGGTTTAAGTCCAAATTAAGAAGAAGTCGGAAATAGAGCAAACAAATAACAGAATACAAGTGAAATATTGTGATAAATGACAAAAAATTAAGCAGTTTTTCAGCTTAGTATTGTCAAATACATTGACATTTATTTTTTGACGCAAAAGCAAAGATACGGGTGGAATAAAGTTGAAGTTTTGCTTAAAATTATTAGCATTTCTTACTCTTCAAGCTGTTTTGCCCGCTGTAAAATCTGACGCAAACCAAACCAGTGTTCAAAAGACCAGGATAAAGAAGCCAAAATAGTAATTCCAGGGTATTTTACAAAAGCAGGTTCGTTTTTCTCAAAAAAAGCATGACCACCTAGCGCAAAGACTTGGGTCAAAACCAGACAAACAATTGTTAATCGCCAATCAACCCAAAGACTAATAATTGCCGCGATCACAAGGAGATTTGTTAAGTGATGCAACGCCTGATTCACTGGATTTTGATGGCAGGCAACAAAGTGGGCTTTGGCTTCTTGAAAATAGCTCATAGCTCAGTTTTTCCCATTTTATAACATACAGACAGACGATTTGAAGGCACAATAGCACAAGCTTTTTGTTTAGGTTGCATAAGCCAAGAAAAACTTTGGAATTCTTTTTTATCTGACAATTAGATCTTAAGAAAAAGTTTAAATTAGAAGATCCTGTTATCGGGGATCGTGATCCCAGTTTCAGTCTTAATGAAACTAAAGGAAACAAGTCAAAAACAGCTTAACGCCTCTTTGGGAAGCATTTGCGAAGAGGGAAAAGGCGGCTGACCGTAAAAGTAAATTTACTTTTCGATCGCTCCACAGAGTTGATCTCACTGAGTTCTGGTTGCGGATCAGGTTATTGCCATTGCACGAAGAGATCCACGATACAAAGGACAGCGCAGTCCCAAAAATGCCACCAGGAGCCAACGGCCCGATTGACGGCAAAATCTTGGAGGTCGGCCGCGAGTTCCGAGCTGCCGCCAAAAAATTTTCAGAGAGGGGATGGATACACGCTCTTAGGTAGCACAAAAATCTGCTAGTGCATTTGTTTTGTTCATTCAAATGTATTTTATCATTACAGAACAGGGCGGAATCGATTACGCTGGAACGGGCCGCGCCACATTTAACTTGATTGAGATCAACGCACAATGGAAATCTTGTCGGTTACGCTGAAAAATTTCAAATCTCACAGCGATCGCCAGTTTAACTTCCAACCAGGAACAAACGCTATTTGTGGGGAAAATGGCGCTGGTAAAACCAGTATTCTAGAGGCGATCGCCTGGGTTTTATTTGATTATTCGGGCGACTATAACAAGGATGACTTGATTCGCAATGGGGCAGGCAGCGCCCAGGCAAGGGTAGCGTTTGTATCCAGTCGGGATGGGCGTACCTACGAGGCGCAACGCTGCACAACAAAAGGGTACACGCTGTATGATCCGCAGTTAAACGAACGCTTGTCTTACAGCCGCATTCGGGAAGAAATTTTACCCTGGTTACGACAACAGCTAGGAGTCGCACCGGGAACTGACTTGGGGCAGTTGTTTTCGAGTACCATCGGCGTACCGCAGGGAACCTTCACCGCCGATTTTTTGCTGACCAAAGAGAAGCGTAAACCCATCTTCGACAAAATTCTAAAGGTAGAAGAATATCAACAGACTTGGAAACAGTTGATTGATCTCGAAAAGTATGCCAAAGCTCAAGTTGAGAGTTTGGAACGAGAGATGACGCGCTATGCCGAAGAGTTGGAAGCATTGCCATTAAAAGAAGCACAGTATCAACAACATCATCAGGCGATTGAACAAAGTCAAACTGAGCTGCAACAAGCTGAAGTACAATTAGCAGAACTTGTAATAGAGCAAAAAAAGTTTAATGAATTAAGCCAGCGATCGCAACAATTGGATGCACAGTTTAGTCAACTCGAAGCCCAAATTCAAACTCAGCAACGCGGACGCGATCGCTTGTTAGAAAATCTCAAAAGTGCAGATGCGGCAGTGGCAATTTGTACCGAATTGAGACCAGCCTTCCAAGCCTTTCAGCAAGCCGAAGAGTGCATCAAAATTCTGGAGCAAAAACGACGGACTGAACAAACTCTGTATCGACAAAAGCAGCAGCAGGAAAAACAATTGAGCGATCGCCAACGAGAACTAGATGCAGTAGCTTTGAAACTAGAGCGAGTGACGATGGCACAACACGCAATGACTCAATTAGAACCCCTTGCAACTCAACAGACTGAACTCGAACGCGCGCATCAAGCCTTAATGCAACAGTTGCAGGAATTACATCGCGATCGCCAAACATTGAGCGATCGCAAAACTCAACTCAGCAAAATCCAAATTCGACAGAAAAAACTAGATCAAGAAATTGCTCATCTAAACACTTTGTCAGCTTCAGTGCAAGCTATTCCTAGCCTCGAAATAAAGGCTCAACGACTCCAAGAACAACTGAGCCGAGTTGGTGCAGCAGCACAATTTGAAGCGGAACTACGACAGTTGCTGGAACAAGCTCAGATTTCCGGGAGTGATTTTCCAACTCAACGCCACCAGGCCGAGTTAATTTTGCAGCACCTACAACAAGCAGCCCCCGCTTGGACAGAAGCGATCGCACCCATTTTCACAGCACTTCAACAGGGCGGACAGCTCCACACCGTCCTAACGACTGGCTTAGAGTCGATTCTTGCCGATTTCACTACGCAAACCTCTGCGGAACATCTGCAACAGCAGCTAGCCACCCTACACACCCAACTGCAAACAGCGCGCCACCAGCAAGCCCAAGTTGCAAATCTGGAACGATTACTTGCGGAACAAGCCGAACTATCAGCGGAAATCGTAACCCTTCAGGCCGCGATCGCCCAATTGCTCCAGCAATTGACAACAGAACCCACCCTACAAACTCAGGCCCAGCAACTTCAGGCAGATTTAGCCGTATTGAATAATCCCAAGGGGCAGATTCAACTACATCAGGCCGAACTGGCCCAGGCAGATACCTGGCGATCGCAACAGGCAACCATTGAAACTGCGATCGCTCAGCAACAGGCTCAGTTAACCCAGTTAGATGCCCAACTGGCTGAGTTTGCAGCACTAAATGATGAAATGCAGACCCAGCAAACGATTCGGGACGAGAACCGCACCGCCTATGAAACCTATACAGCCTATCGCGAAATGGCCAATACCCGGAAACAAATCGCGACCCAAGTCGAAGAAACTACCACCGAGTTGAGTGCCCTAGAACAACAAAAACAAGGGTGTCAAGAAGAGCGCGATCGCTTGCGGCAGAGTTTTGATCCAGAGCAATTTCAAACCGTGCAAACCGCCTACCAAGCCATGAATGAAATCGTGATTACGCTCAAAGCCCGATTACCCGAAATGCACAACACCCTCGCCGAATTAGCTCAACAATGTCAGCGTTTAATCGAGATACAAACCAAACATCAGCACGCAACAATAACGTTAGAACGTAAAAAGAAAACCGAGCGATTTATTAAGTTTTCTCGTAAGGCATTTAAGGAAGCTGGCCCCCGTATCACTGAACGTTACATTCAAAATATTGCCTACGAAGCCGATCGCCTATTCCGTGAACTGCTCAATCGCCCCAACGTGAATTTACAATGGACACGAGATTATGAAATTTTAGTGCAGGAAGGGGGCCATCCACGCCGATTTATTAATCTTTCTGGCGGCGAACAAATGTGTGCAGCTTTAGCGGTGCGGCTGGCATTGCTTAAGGTTTTAGCCGATATCGATATTGCCTTTTTTGATGAACCAACAACAAATATGGATCGACCGCGACGGGTGCAATTAGCAGAGGCGATCGCCAACATTCGGACTTTTCGCCAACTATTTGTCATTAGTCATGATGACACTTTTGAAAGTGTGACCGAAAACGTCATCATAGTGCAACGAGAGTTCTAAGCCGAGCCACTGAATCAGCGTAAACTCGGACTTTAATAAATCTTTGATCTGCTTCAGCCTTGGTCATCATCGGAACGGCAAATAGCAAACCAAGGATAAAATCAAATAGAAAATTTTTCATCTTGAGCTTAATGATCTCACTCTTTTGCTAACAGGATTAATGCCTTCTCAGTCGATACTGCCAATCAATACCTGCTAGAGAGTAGTGTGCACAGGCGCGCGATCGCTCCCGCGTTTAAAGGTAGTAAGTGCAGAGTAGTTCCAGATACTGAACATCAGATAGCAAGCAAAGACTTAGACTGCATCAAAATTTATATTTAAATCAGTTAAGTCAATTAAGCCAGATGAATTGCAAAATTTCTTATTTGCAAAACAAAAAGGTTGACGAGTTTCCCTTCTTCGTTCATATTAGTCTCCATCGCTTTATTTCTCACACATCAAAATCACAAATTAATCATGACGACAATGCCGTTGAATTGAACTCAGCGGCGTGATGGTGTTGAGGAGAAATTGCATCGTGAAGCCTTCCAAAGCGGAATACAGAGGTGTTGCCCATGTCCTTTTGGGACTGGTTGCAGGGACAGCGATTTGTAGCTACGAGCTAATGAAGCCAGCCCCGACTGAGGCGCAACAAGTGACCTTGCCAACGCCGGATAGTTCGATCGTCCTGCAAACAAGCGCACCAGGCCGCTGTGCTAACGTTGGCGACTGGTACACCACCAACGGGGCATCCAATATCACTCCTGGCGAAACATTATCTACAACAGTTCCTCCCCTGTGCGGCCCCAATGATCCGAGTCCAGTCGGCAATACCACCACACCAGGCAATTTCATCCACCGCTTTTTGATTAACATTTCACCCGCCTTGGCAACAACCGGCACCACCGTTCGAGTTCTGGGGGCGGGGTCTGGCGGGGCACGGGATGAAGTGGACGGACAATCAATCGGAACTCCGGGCACTCCCGACCCTACTCGCTTTGCCTTGATTAGTCCAAGTGGGGCAGTGCTGGGTACGCAGACGTTTAATGGGCCAGGAGATGCAGCCTTCACGATTCCAGCCGGATCGCCTCCTGGTTCATACATCGTCACCAGCGAAACTGGGGAGCAACTGATCAATCCATCCGCGCCCTTTAATCCGTTGCTAAATAATGACGACAATGGCTTTTTAATCCAGGTAGACGGGGATGCCAGCTTGGTCGTGGGGCAGTTTCAAGGTACGTTTCAGAATGCACGAGTCCCGCTGAACACAGATTTTAGTTTGTATTTTCTTGTTGGGCCAGATACGGGTGCCGTTGACCTGTTGAACTTTGACTTTGATTTTGATCCTAACAATAATAACGTCACGCTTGATTACATCGCGCCGACAGGGGGAGCGGCTGTTAGAGGGACACCATCCAGGGGCGGAGAGTGGAACGATCGCAGCGGCACTCCGCAAAAACCAACCAGTCTTGCGGCTCCGGATAGCTTTGATGTGGCGATCGCCAATGCCGGACGCTGGGAGATTCGGATTAGCGGTTATGGTAATGGCTTTACGAACCAATCCATCCTGGAAGTGCGGGAGCGACTCCGCCAGACACCGTTGCCCATCATTGAAATTCCGCCAACCACCGCCGGGAATATCACGGTTGTCGATACGGGCCGTCGGGTGAATGGTCGCTGTGTGGTGCGAGTGACCAATAACTTTTTTACCACCGACATTGTGAATTTGCAAGGCGATGTGTTGGCGGCGGACGGTACAACAGCGTTGCCCAATACCGATGCGGCGATCGGGGATACCTTACCGGATACAGGGGTTTTGCGCCCAACGGAATTTCGTGAGGTGACGATTTTGGGCACAGTTAACGCCTTCTCCTTCATGCAACGAAAAGTGAGTGGAGCGAGTACCCCGATTCCCATTACCTGCGGCCCAGCGCCAACCACAGGCACCAGTAACTTGATTTTGGTCAAACGCATTACCAATGTCACGCGCAATGGTGCCGTGTTGCCCGGAGTGAACTTTAGCAGCGTGATTGATGATCCCGGTTCAACCAATGATAATGATCCGGGTTGGTCACAGATTCCGTTGACCGGGGTGTTAGCGGTGCCGGAAACCAATCCTGTGCAAAGCGGAGACGAAGTGACCTACACGGTTTACTACCTTGCCAATGGGTCGGCTCCCGCCCTTGACACGAATATTTGTGATTTGATCCCAACTGGAACTACTTATGTGCTGGGTAGCTTGCAACGTCGCCAAGCTAACGATCAGCCAACCAGTGTTGGAGATTATTTCACGCCCTTAGCCCCCTTACCCGCAAACAACTCTTGTCCAATTCAAACCAATCCTAACGGAGCGGCGATTGTCCAATTGGGCACAGTCTCCAATGGGGCAGGTAGCAATTTTGGCTTTATCCAATTTCGTGTCCGGGTCGATTAGTGTGGCTCTATCTCTCCTCCAACCCAATTCTGGGTTGACGGCAACGCCCTCTTCCCCGATATTGGTAAACATTGCTCTGTTTCGCTGCTCACATCCTGGTAACGTAAATTCAACAGAGGGAAATCCCACCGTGGGTTTCCTGCCTTGCCGCGATCGCCCACTCTTACCTCGATCTTAGGAGGTGGGGCTGGTTGGGCGCTGTGCTGTTTGGTGTTAGTGGTTTGTGAGGAGAGAGAACGTGAAACAGTTAAATCAGGGCGATCGCAGCAAAAAATCCCTACTATGGCTAACCGGAGGTGCCAACCTCGCCCTGGCCTTGCTCCTGGGCCAAAAAACCGTTCTGGCCCAGACTGTTTTTCCTAGCAACCCCAACATCGTTTTTCAAACCAGTGGTTCCCAGCGACCACCCGGTATTGGTGATTGGTATACAACAACAAACCCAGCCACAGCTAGTACGGTGCGTCGCCATGAATTTTTCATTAACGTTACTGCCGACGACTTAGCTGCTGTTGGTGGACAGTTAACAATCACGGTCAGGGATCCAGCTTCCTCAACAACTCCGCCTATTGATGAGCCTCCTCCTGCTCCTGGTACTCCTCGAATCGATGAAGTTTTCGGAACTCCTGATCCCACCCGATTCCAACTCTTAGGGCCGGGAGGTGCAGTGTTAGATGATAGGCTAATCGCTTCTGGTGCCGATAATAGGGCGATTGAATTTAGAATTACCACGCCTGGCGTATACACGGTGACAAGCCAAACGGGAGATGGCACAGGCAATGTGGCGACTAACAACGACGATAACGGGTTTACAATTTCTGCGCCGATTTCCAACTTGCTGATTGGTCAAGTGCGAGGCACCTTCCAAAACCCCATTCCTGGCCCACCCAGACCGCCAATCCCTTTCTATTTTCTAGTTGGCCCTGGAACCGACAGTCTGTTTCTACGAAACTTTGATCTTGACCGGGGTGCAATGGGGACAATCAACGGAGTACCAGTAACAGAGAATTCCACCATTTCCTATACCCGACCGTCAGGTGCTAGTATTCCTGGCTCTCCAACTAGTCAGGATGCTCTCTGGAATAATGGTGGCACACGGAATGACGGAGGGGATCTAGTACCTGGGCTTGATCCGACTGGCGATGCTGGAGTTTGGCGCATTGACTTGTTGGGGTTTGGTGCCGCGTTCACTAATCAGTCGTTGTTACAGGTGAATACTGGGTCAGCGGCAACGCCGACTTCTATCATTCCAATTTTTGATACGCCCCCCCAGCGGGCCGGGAACGTTCAGATTACGCCGTCTCCCAACCCTCCCACGCCCGTTAACCAAGATCAGTGCAAGACGTTTACGGTCACAAACCTGTTTTTTGTCTCTGACATCATCAATTTGGAGCTAGATCCTAATGACCCAAATTTCACCAGTCAATTTCGGGATGTAAATGGGCAAAATCCTGTGACGGATACTGATGGCGATGGCCGACCCGATACCGGAATTCTGCAACCGAACGAGTCTCGGACTTATACGCTGTGTGTGGCGCAAAACCCTAACGCTCCAGCTCAGTTAAATACCCAGATTGTGGGTATATCCTTTTTGGATGTCAAGATTCGCCAACAAGCTGGCAACCCCCAACCGCCAACTCGCCGTCTGGCTCCAGTTGCATTTGACTTTTCAACGGGAGGCGCGGGCGCGGGGAATGGGTCGGGGTCAGCCGTGCCTAGTTTTGTGTTGGTGAAGCGGATTACGAATGTGACGCGGAATGGGGCAGTGTTGCCAGGAGTGAACTTTGGGGCGGTGATTGATGATCCGGGGTCGGCGGATGATAATGCAGCGGGGTGGTCGCAGATTCCGTTGACGGGGGTGTTGGCGGTGCCGGAACGAAATCCGGTGCAAAGTGGCGATGAGGTGACTTATACGGTCTACTTCTTGTCCGGGGGGACGGCTCCGGCGCTGGATGTGAATATTTGCGATTTAATTCCGGGCGGGACGACCTATGTGTTGGGGAGTCTGGAGTTGAGCCAGAATAATGCGGCCCCGGCGGCGGTGGGGGATTACTTTACGCCCTTGGCTCCGTTGCCGGCCAATAATTCCTGTCCGCTCCAGACGAATCCAAATGGAGCCACGGTGGTGCAGTTGGGTACGGTGTCGAATGTGGCGGGGAGTAACTTTGGGTTTATTCGCTTCCGGGTGCGGATTAACTAGGTTTAGCCCTCTGCCAAAAGCCCTCTCCCGTGGGAGAGGGCTTTTAAGGTTGGCGTGTTGGCCGGGGGGACCTTTAGTAGCCTGCGGCGGCCAGGTCGAGGGTGCAACTATAGGCGATGCGTTCAATTTGGGTCTGCCAGGTGCCGTCGGGGTGGAGTTCTAGGAGGCGAAAACCGGGGGCGACTGGATCAAGGGCAAAGGTGGGGCTGTCGGGTTTGAATTGGATGCAGGTGGAGGGGCTACCGAGATAGTGGACGTGGTTGTGGGTGTGGTGGAAGGGTTGGTGGATGTGGCCGAAGAGGACGAGTTTGACTTGGGGATAGCGATCGCAAATCGCCAACAAACCTGCTGTATTGTGCAAGCCGATATCGTTCATCCAGGTTGCGCCGACGGGAAAAGGGGGATGGTGGAGGGCGATCGCGACGGAATGGGCCTGGGTGTGTTGCAGTTCGCGATCGAGCCAGTCCAACGTTTCTGGGGTGAGGACACCGTGGACTTTATCGGGGACTGACGAATCCAGCAGCAGCAATTGCCAACCTTGACAGAAAATCGATTTTTGGGCCGAGATGGGCGGTTGGTGAAAAACCTGCGCCATGACAGCGGGGCGATCGTGGTTGCCCGGTAGCCAATAGGCCGGAATGCCAAGGGGCGCAAGCAACCCCTGCAACCGTTCGTAGGATGCGGCCGAACCATCTTGGGATAAATCCCCCGTGAGCAGCAGCAGATCGGGCTGGCGCTCCAGACCCCTGATCCAATCCAGCACGGTTTGGCAAGAGTCGGCGGTGTTGACCCCCAACAGGCATTCATCGGCAGTGGCGAAAAGGTGGGTATCGGTAACTTGGGCAACCAGTAGGGTGCGAGATTCTGACATAGCGATCGCAGACAAAAGATTACAATTCGGCAAAGATTTATCAAAGTGTTCAACCCCGACGAGAGGGATCACGCGATTGCGCGATCGCCCTACCCCCCAGGACGACCCTTGATTGGAGCGGCACCCTAAACCCTCCAAGCCATCGGCCTCTAATGTATCTAATCATACTCGACCCCTTGCCGTCAGCGTACCCGCTCCGCGATCGCCCCTCAGCTTAACTTTAGGGGCAGCCTGCTTGAACTGGCCGCGATCTCGATCAGTCATCAATAGCCGATACAATAGGCTGTAGCTGGCGACGTGTCAGGGATTGGCAACCATCGACCGACCAAGCCTGAGATAATCTACCCCCCACCGAATTTATGTTTCAGGAACCCGTCATCGCGATCGACCGCGTGAACCATTACTACGGCTCCGGCCGACTCCGCAAGCAGATTTTGTTTGACGTGACAAACGCCATCCAACCGGGCGAAATTGTGATCATGATGGGGCCATCAGGTTCCGGCAAAACCACCCTGTTGACCCTAATTGGCGCGTTGCGATCGACCCAGGCCGGGAGTATGCAAGTGCTGGGCCAAGAATTACGCAACGCCTCCCAACGGCGACTCACCAAACTGCGCCGCAACATTGGGTACATCTTTCAGGGCCACAACCTGCTCAACTCCCTCACCGCGCGGCAAAACGTGCAAATGGCGCTGGAACTGCACAAACTGCCGGGGGCGGAGTGTCGGCGGCGGGCTGATGCCATGCTCGAAGCCGTGGGTTTATTGGATTGGGCCAATTACTATCCCCACGACCTATCCGGGGGCCAAAAGCAACGAGTCGCGATCGCCCGTGCCCTTGCCAGTCATCCCAGAATCATCCTGGCCGACGAACCCACCTCCGCCCTCGATAAACAGTCTGGGCGCGACATCGTCAACATCATGCAAAAACTTGCCAAACAGCAAGGGTCGGCAATTTTACTCGTCACCCACGACAACCGCATTCTGGATATTGCCGATCGCATCTTGTACATGGAAGACGGCCACCTAGCAACCCTGGATGCGGCCCCCATCTGATCCAACTCACCCCACAAGCGATAACGGGCGAGAACTTAGTTTAAAAAATAAAGGTTCGGTAATCACTACCTCTTTGACTCCGTTCACTCCGTCGCCCTCATTTCATCCTATCGGTAGAGGACACACCACCAAGCGATCGCTGCTTTAGCCCTAGGCTTGATATATCAGCCTTTTTAGAGAGCGATCGCCCCCAGTCCATCGCCCGATCTCTGCCCAGAGAGGCTCGTCTTTATCTTTGTAAACTAATGATAATGGCACTGTCAGGTTCGGTTTACCGTGCCTTTTTTGGCCCCCGCGCACAGCTAATCTGGCTTATAATCTGCGACATCCGACAGCACTCTTTCCTCTGTTAGTGAAGCGCAATTCGGCGTAGGTGCGGTCTACCTGCAATGCAGTCAATCGTGGAGGTTAACACGATGTCAAACAGCCCAGGGTTGTATATTCTACTCATCAGTGTTCATGGTTTGATCCGAGGCGACAATCTAGAGCTAGGCCGAGATGCCGATACTGGTGGGCAAACGAAGTACGTAGTTGAGTTAGCTCGTGCCCTTGCTGACAATCCTCAGGTTGCTCGTGTTGATCTGGTGACCCGTCTGGTCAACGATCCCAAAGTTAGTCCTGATTACGCTCAACCCATTGAGCCTTTAAGTGACAAAGCCCAAATTGTGCGCCTTACCTGCGGCCCCCGCCGGTATCTCCGCAAAGAAGTCTTGTGGCCCCATTTAGATCAGTTCGCCGATGATTTATTGCGGCACATTCGCCAAGTGGGGCGTATCCCCGATGTCATCCACACCCACTATGCCGATGCCGGTTATGTTGGTTGTCGAGTGGCCGGTTGGTTAGGGGTGCCCCTAGTCCACACTGGTCACTCCTTGGGTCGTGTGAAGCAGCAACGTTTATTAGAGCAAGGGACAAAACCAGACGCGATCGAAGACAACTTTCATATCAGCACCCGGATTGAGGCGGAAGAAACTACTCTGGCCAGTGCGGCATTGATTATTGCCAGTACACGGCAAGAAGTCACCGATCAGTACGGCATCTATGATCAATACCAGCCGCAACGAATGGTGGTGATCCCTCCTGGCGTTGCTTTGGAGCGGTTTTATCCCGTCCCACCCGATTGGCAAGAGCCAGCCATTTACGCTGACCTCAAGCGATTTTTGAAGGATCCAGAAAAGCCCATCATCATGGCCCTGTCGCGTCCGGCAATGCGAAAAAACGTGGCGCGTCTCGTCAAAGCCTATGGTGAAGATCCAGAGTTGCGAGAATTGGCAAATCTAGTTTTGGTGTTGGGTAATCGGGATGATGTCACCACGATGGAAGCTGGCCCCCGGCAGGTGATGACGGAAATTTTCCAGCTCGTCGATCGCTACGACTTGTACGGTCATGTGGCCTATCCCAAGCACCACGCCGCTGATGATGTCCCAGAGTTATATCGGCTGCTGGCCAAAACTCAAGGGGTTTTCATTAACCCGGCCTTGACCGAACCCTTTGGGCTGACGCTCATTGAAGCAACAGCCTGTGGGGTGCCGATTATTGCCACCTCCGACGGCGGGCCACGGGATATTTTGGCCGCGTGTCAAAATGGGCTGTTGATCGATCCGTTGAACATTCAGGATATGCAGAATGCCTTGCGCACGGCACTACGCGATCGCACCCAATGGCAAACCTGGTCAGACAACGGCTTACACAACGTCCGGCAACATTTCTCGTGGTCGAGCCATGTCGAGACCTATCTAGAGCAAGTCATGCAACTGCCCAAACGCCGCGTTCAACCCTTGCTCAGCCCCCTGCTCAAAGCACCAGCAACCGACCAACCCGGCTGGAACGTGCCCTACGCCAACCGTCTACCCACCGCCGATCGCTTCTTGATTTGCGAAATCGACAACACCTTGCTAGGCGACCAAGAAGCCTTGCAAACCTTGATTGAGCGGCTGAACCGGGAAGGCACAACGACTGGAGTGGGCATTGCCACCGGGCGCAGCCTGAACAGCGCAATGGAAATGCTAGAGGAATGGCGTTTTCCCCTGCCCGATGTGTTAATTACCGCCGCTGGCAGTGAAATCTACTATGGCCCCCAAGTTGTACCCGATACCAACTGGCAACGCCACATTAGTTATCGTTGGCAGGCTAGGGCCATTCGTGAAGCAATGGCAGACCTACCGGGAGTCGAGTTACAACCCGACGAGGCCCAAGGACGCTACAAAGTAAGCTACTTTGTAGATGCATCAAAAGCGCCTAGTTTCCGAGAAATTATGCGGCATTTGCGACGCAATCGGCTGCATGTCAAAGGCATCTACAGCCACAACATGTATCTCGACTTGTTGCCCATCCGCGCCTCCAAAGGGGATGCCTTGCGCTACTGTGCCCTGAAATGGGGGTTGCCGATCAAGCGGTTTTTAGTCGCAGGCGCATCGGGGAATGATGAATCCATGCTAGCGGGGAATACGCTGGGGGTTGTGGTCGGCAACCACAGCAAAGAACTGGTAAAGCTCAAAAGTTATCCTCAAACCTACTTTGCCAAAGGTGAGTATGCCTGGGGGATTTTGGAAGCATTGGATCATTACGACTTCTTTGGTTCTTTGGCCCAAGCGTGGCCTCAAGCGGATGATCTTGTGTTACCCGAAATCGCGGTAAAGCTAACCGAAGGGCAACCCACCGAACAACTACCAGAAATAGCACAGGCTAACGGTGCGATCGACAAGCCCCCGCCTGGGCCAGTGGAAGTGATGACCTCACCGCTATTTACGCCGGAGAACACTCCTTCCGAACCGGAAGAATTGTTGGTTAGTTAAACTAACGAGTTGGGCTTAATCACTCAAACAACTGAACCCGCGATCGCCCGCTCTAACTGTGGCGATCGCGGGTTTTTAGGCTTTCATAGAGAATGGATTACTCGCAAAGGTTAGTACCCAAAGCGATCGCGATAAAACCGTTCAAAACTCCTAAAAGAATTTTCTGGTTCAACAGATTGCTGCCCCGGTTGCATTAGCTGAGGTTCAGCATTGACACTAGGTTCTGGCTTTGGCGGCATCATTTGATTTTGCATAGTCTGGCTTTCCATGATTTGAGATTGCATGGGTTTGGTTTGCTCCACACCTTCGGGCAATTGCGAATATTTTGGAATCAGTTCTGGCCGGATGGCGTGGGCATTAGGAGCAACGACTAAAGACAGCACACTGGTCGCAAAGATAGTAGAAAAAATACGATTCATAATCATGATAAATTCTCCAAAATGAAGGGCTGAAAGCAATCATCACCAGGCGTTAGGTCGGAGGCGAACAGGCTCAATCCAGCGCAGTGTTCAAAGATGGATTGCAATGGCTAACCGACTCAGAGTATCTGGATGAAGTCAACAGACGCTCTGTGCAGCGACGGAGCTAATCTTGATCAAGGATTGTCATGGATATTGCCTGACTGGCGATCGCAAATCTTGTTTATAGCAATCCCACTGTTGAGCAATAATTGAGTTAGTTATTCGCCTATTGAAACCTGAAGTCGGCTTCAAGGCGATCGCACCTTTTTTCATTGGCAGTCTCCTGAATGAAGGGAATTGAGGCTGTTCCTTCATCTGCTATGAGTATGGATTGCCATCCTGAGTAACACCTGACCCGTAACTGAAAACATTCAAGGATTCAACTGAAAATTACCTGAGAACCCACTACCGAAACCAGAATCGCGATCGACCAGCCCTGGGCGACTGCCCCCGCCACCCTAAACATCACTGACCTCATCGCCGACCAACCCCTTAAACTGACTAATGTCCGAGTGTTGCTCCAGATAATCCAACAAATTCAAAAAGTCAGCCTTAGGAACGCACTTACCCCCAACACGGGTAAAGGCCAACTGAGGCTCCTCGCCACTGTAAATGTGATATCCCCAATAAAAAAGTTGCTTACTATTCCGAATCGCCACCTCATCTGGATCAATAAATTGAAAGCGGGTTTCTTGTTCAGACAACTTGGCAAAATATTTTTTATATTGGTCTTTAATAATTTGAGCTTTTTGAGTTTCGTCGTGAAAATAGTTATTAATTAAAACAAAAATATAAGCTGTTTTATTCACACTCCGAATGGCTTTAACCGTATTTTTAATCACATAACCATTCTTATTTAAACCCAGTGGATTGAGAGTCGTGGGAATAATGCAGTAAGAGAACTTTTTAATAATTTCAATGGGGTTTTCTTCAAACACAGGTGAACAATCACAGACTACCATTTTGATGTCAGGTGGGGGCGGTTCCGTAGTCCACTCTTCAATACTAAATACCCGCACACGGTTGGCGGGGCGATCGCCCTCTGCCGGCAAAATGACCCCATCATTCAGTAAGGTGGTGAGGTTCCGTTGGGGGTCTAAATCAATTAACGCCACATTGTAGCCAGAAAGCGCGATCGCCCCAGCTAGATGAGCACTGACTGTAGTTTTGCCCACACCACCTTTGCAGGTAAACACGCCAACATGAATAATTTCCCGTGGGGCAGCATGAACCTGTTTTGTGTCAAAGCGAATCCAGCGCACCGTCTGATCTTGGATGACAGCAAGGCGAACTTTTTGGCTCTGAATTTCTGAAAAATATGTCAATGAGTTCCGGCTAAAACCATTGGTTGAAACCATTAAGCCCCGTGTAAAACGACGGGCAACAGGCAAATCAAAAAAGTTCAAAAATCGCTCAATCTGGGGAACTTTGACCGGAACCTTATGGTTTTTTACCTGCACCGCAATTAGTTCTTGGCCACGAGTCGCCTCAAAGTCATAGCCCGTTGTATTCGGTGGCGGCAACATAACCGACCATCCCGCCTTTTCCAATTGTTTTGCGACAGTCATTTCTGCCTCTCGCAATCCAGCAATCTCAGCCATACCCGCTCCACTCCTCTCCCTGACAGCCCGACGGCGATCGCCCACTAATCAGAAGCTACGACCTTCTACCCTAAACCGCCCCATCTGTTTGTTAATTTTCTTGACTGGACGCGCCCCCATACTGTTCTCAATCAACAGTTTTTGGCTGACATTGCAAGAATAAACGCTACAATTTGAAGCACCTTGTGCTAACAAGTTCAAACATTGTAGCTGTGGTTTTTCATTCCTCTCGTTCAATTTCAACCTTGTCTACGGCTTTACCCGCCCAACGATGGCAAATTGCTAACCCAAACTCGGACTTAGTGCAGGCGATCGCCACCCAGGCCAACGTTTCGCCCCTCTTAGCCCAGGTGATGATTAACCGGGATTTGACAGAACTTGAGCAGGTGCAGGTGTTCCTCAACCCCGAAACTCAGGTCTTACCCTCGCCTTTAACTGAGTTTGTTGATCTACCTGTGAGCCTGGAACTGTTGATTAATGCCATCAATCAACGCCAGCGGATTGCCATTTGTGGGGATTATGATGCCGATGGTATGACGAGTACCGCCTTGTTGTTGCGGGCGTTGCGATCGCTGGGAGGCATTGTAGACTACGCCATTCCCAGCCGCATGAGCGAAGGCTACGGCATTAATCGGCGCATCATCGAAGAATTTTATGAGGAAGGGGTGCGGCTGATTTTGACTGTGGATAACGGCATCGCCGCCCACGCCCCGATCGCCCGCGCCCGTGAACTGGGGATGGCCGTTATCATTACCGATCACCACGATTTGCCACCCAAATTGCCCGACGCAAATGCGATTTTGAATCCTAAACAACTGCCAAACCATTCGCCCTACAAGGGGTTGGCCGGGGTGGGGGTGGCTTATGTGTTGGCGCGGGCACTGGCTGATAGTTTAGGCAATCCGGCAGATTTAGGTAATTCCCTGCTGGAGTTGTTTACGTTGGGGACGATCGCCGATTTGGCTCCGTTGACTGGGGTCAATCGGCGGTGGGTGCAAGCGGGGTTACGGCATTTGCCGAAATCGCGCATGGCCGGGGTGCAGGCGCTAGTGGAGGCGACAGGGTTGGGTGGCGAAAAAAACCTGAAGCCAGAGGCGATCGGGTTTCGGCTTGGCCCCCGCATCAACGCGGTAGGCCGCATCGCTGATCCGGTGATTGTCATTGAATTGTTGACCACCGATGACCCGGCAGTGGCCCAGGAACGCGCAACGGCGTGTGAGCAAATTAATTTGCAACGCCAAGGTTTGTGTGCCGCCATTGAACAAGAGGCGATCGCGCTGTGTGAGGCGGGGGCGTTGGATGTCACGGGCGATCGCGTCTTGGTGTTGGTGCAACACGGCTGGCATCACGGCGTGATTGGGATTGTGGCCTCGCGCCTGGTCGAGCGTTACGGCGTACCCGTGTTTATTGGCACCTATGAAGACGAGGCAGGCACCGTGATTCGGGGTTCTGCCCGGAGCATCCCCGAATTCCATATTTTTGAAGCTCTGGAATATTGCAAAGACTTACTGGAGAAACACGGTGGGCACCAGGCCGCAGGGGGCTTTTCCCTCAAAGCAGACAACCTGGAGCACCTGCGATCGCGGTTACGCGACTTTGCCCATCAATACCTGGAACCAGAGCACCTCAAACCATTAGTCAAAATTGATGCCCAAGCCGCGATCGCAAACTTGGACTTTGGGGTATTACACGAGTTGGACGTGCTGCAACCCTGCGGCATTCAAAATAATCAGCCAGTCTTTTGGTCGGCCAATGTCCGCATTCACGATCAAAAAATAGTCGGCAAAGATCATCTCAAATTCACCGTCAGCGATGACTCCGCCGCCAACGGTAGCCCGCGCAAACTGGCGGCGATCGCGTGGCGTTGGGGCACCTACTATCCCTTGCCCACCCGCGTTGATATCGCCTACACCTTGGAGACGAATGATTGGAACGGCGAACAAACCCTGCAACTGAATATTGCCGGGGTGCGACCATCCAGCGTGCCAGAGCAACGCGCCAATTTTGTCTATAATGATCGCACCTATGTCTGTCGCTTGGTGGAATTACCGCAAGGCAAAGAGTTACGCATTCGCAACGATCAGGGCAAAGTTTTATCCGTGCAGCAGGGCCAGCGGATAGGCACCCTGACGAAAAACACCACCGATCAACAAACCGTGAATGTGTGTCAAGCGCCGTATTTTGAACTGATTAAAGCCGCAAAAACAGCCTTACAGCTTGAATAAGAATCATGCGAATGCAACGATGGTTAGGTCAAACATTTAGTGGGAAAATAGTGCGATCGCTCCTGTTTCTCTATCTACTGTTGAATGGATTTGCCTTCTTTGCAGCGGAACGATTTATCTTCCGCCCGCCTGCCGCCAGCTACCAAAATACAAACGCTATTCTCAAACTCAAAACTGCCGATGGGGCAACCATTTCAGCCCTCTATTTGCCGCAGCCAAACTCGGCCTTTACCCTCATCTATAGTCATGGCAATGGTGAAGATTTAGGGGATATTCGATCGCGGCTAGAGCGACTCCGCACCTTGGGCTTTGCGGTCTTTGCCTATGATTACCGAGGCTATGGCACCAGTGAAGGCTTCCCAGCAGAGCGGTTTGCCTACCAGGATATCAATGCTGCCTACCAGTATGTGACAGAAATCTTGAAGGTGCCTGCCAGTCAAATTGTGTTGTACGGACGCTCGGTTGGTAGTGGCCCCAGTGTGGATTTAGCCAGTCGCGAACCCGTTGGCGGCATGATTTTAGAAAGCCCTTTCATCAGTACCTTTCGAGTGATTACTCACCTTCCGATCTTGCCTTGGGATCGGTTCAATAACTTAGCAAAATTAAAGTCTGTTCGATGTTCCGTATTGATTATGCATGGCACCCGCGATCGCGTCATTCCCTACTACCACAGCCAAGTTTTATTCACTCGCTTCCAAACCCCAAAAACCTTGTTAACCATAGAAAACGCCGACCATAATGATTTGCTCACCGTGGCTGGCGATCGCTATGATCAAGCCATCCGCGCCTTCCAGCAAGAGCTTAATCTTCATCAATCTCAAGCAGTTTCCGCCGCTCCGTCTCCCCCGCTTTGATCCGAATGGCCCCCTTGGCCACCCCAAAATGCTTCGCCACGAGTTGAATCAATTCAGCATTGGCTTTTCCATCCAGCGGCGGCGAGTGCAGCCGCGCCGTGAAAGAACCATCAGCCTCCAGTTGCAAACTCTGCTGCTTGGCATTGGGTTTGACCTTGACTTGAATAATTTTCATCCCTTAGATGTTGAGGTTCTTAACTGATGTCAATGGCGAACGACGACAATAAAACTGTAAGCTATCCGATGGGGTTCCATTCTGCTCCGACTCGACTCACGAACAGCCCCAGACAGACTCGAAGCCGCGATCGCCAAACCTCACCGAATTTTGGCCAAACCAGCGACGTGAAAGCCACCCTGATTTCTTAAAATAAGCTTAGTGCGGCCTTGAGCTATTTTTAACAAACCCGCGCCAGAGACTCAGGTACGCTAGCAAAGGCGTGGTAGAGTCTCGCCCCGACCCCTCGCAAAAGGCAACCCCCAGATCCATGACCACCCTGTTTGATTATCTCGTGAAAGGTGGCCCAGTGATGATTCCCATCGTTGGGCTATCGGTGATTACCCTGGCCTGCACGCTGGATCGAGCCGTCTTTTGGTTTCGGTTATTGCAGCGAGAAGATCGAATTGTCAATGCCGTTTTGCGGGCCGCCCGCACCGATCTCCAGCAAGCTGCCACGATCGCCCAAGAAGCCCAAGATCTGGCCATCGGTCGGTTTTTATTAGCCCCCCTCAAGCTCAACCAACCCACCCCAGAAACCTTTCGCCTAGCGTTGGAAACCGTAGCCGACCAGGAATTTGCCCGGATGCGGCGGGGCGATCGCCTCTTGGAAAGTGTCGTCGGGTTAGCCCCCTTGTTGGGCCTGTTGGGCACCGTCACTGGCTTAATCGCCACATTTAATAACCTCAACATCGGCGGCGGCCAAGGGGCAGACACCAGCAAAGCCGCAGCCGGGATCGGCGAAGCCCTGATCACCACAGCCGGTGGCATGATCGTCGCAATCCTGGCCCTGGCCGTCTTTCGGGTACTCGTCTCCCTCCAGGCGCGACAGATGGATTACTTCTCCCAGGTCGGCAGCGAGCTAGAGCTAATCTACCGCCAAGTCTGGTACGAACCCCTGTTTCAGCGGCCTGTTTTCTCCAGCGAAGTGCCCCCCGCCCCGCCCAGCGAGATGAGTTACCGAGGTTGATATGCCCCTGCGATCGCGCCGTCCCACCAATCGAATGCCCGAAATTGACATGATTCCCATGCTCGGAGTCATGCTGGTCGTACTGGCCTTTTTTGTCTTGGTCACAACCACCCTCAACAGCCAACAAACCGCCAACCTCATCTTGCCCACCGCCCAAACCGGCACCGGCGCAGTCAAAGCCGCCCAACCCCTGATCGTCACCCTCGATCAACAAGAACAGATCACCCTGGCCAACAAACCCATCCCCTTAGAAAAGCTGTCGCCGCTCCTCGTCGCCTACCTGGAAGCCAACCCCAAAGGCGCGATCGTGTTGAAAGCCGATCGCCAATTGCCCTACAAAAAAGTGCTGCCCCTATTGGAAACCCTAAAAGCCATCGGGGGCGATCGCGTCTCCCTGGCCATCTCCACGTCTTAGGCTCCCGCTTCTCCCCCAGCGCCCACCCACCAAACCTTCCAGCCGTCACGCCCCAGTGTGTCCATGCGCTTCAAAACCCAACGCCCCACCCAAATGCCCGGTGTTAATCTTGTCCCCATGATGGACGTGATTATGACCATCCTGACCTTTTTTATCATCGTTTCCATGAGTTTGAGTCGGTTGCAAGCAGTCGATACAGTGGTGCCACCCGCCAATTCAGGGAACACCCAAACCAAATTGCCCGACCCATTACTGATCGGCATGGACGCACAACGACAATTGTTGCTCAACAACACCGTCACCAGCGAAGCCACAGTCAACCAGCAACTTGTGATTTACTTGAAACAAAATCCCCAAGGGGCCGTCATCTTTTTGCCCGCCGCCGAAATTCCCTACGAGGTTGTCGTCCAAACCATTGGTAAACTGCAAGCCGTTGGCGGTGAACGGGTTTCCCTTGGCGTGAACTGAGGATAGAGCAGACGAGCCGCAAAAGCTGGCGATCGCCGCGATCGGGCCAGCCAATACGCACCATTCCCCCCGCAAACCCAGCGATCTCAGAAAAAATTCTGTAAACTTAGTTAACGTTGACACAGTATCGGTTGAAATGGCAAAGCATACCCAAGCCCATCTAACCCGCTCCGTGCAGAAAAATGCCTCGGAAGCCTGGAAAGAAATGACCCGCCGCAAAATGGAATACTACATGGGGGCCAAACTTTTGGAAATTGGCGTTGAACCCAAAAGCGCCATCTATCGTTGGTCAAGCGAAATCAAAGGCAGCAGCGAAGCCATCACCTGTAGCGCCTACTGGGGCGATTCCAAAGCAACCCTCCTCGCCGAAGAAGGTACCCCCGCCGATGCCAACCCCTGAGGCGATCGCGCCTCCCTAAATCTCCCCGGTAGTCAGCAGGGCTGTGGCTGCAACAACAGTGTCCTCAAACGCGCCTGACAAACTGGGGAACAGAGTTTTCCAGGTACGCCCCAGGAATGATCCCATCACTCCACGGCCCCTCCTTGTCGCCTTGGCCGTTGCTGGCTCCGAGTCCCGCTGGGTTAAATTGATGGCAATGGGTTTTCCCCGTCATCCCTCCGGCCCCAGCGATCGCCCCCCTCTGCAACTTCAATCATGCCCAAACAAGACCAACTGACCCCGCTCCAGGAGCAACCCTTCTCGACGGAACCCCAAGTTGACCTTGCCCAACCCCAGTTTAGTTTCTGGCAAATCTGGAACATGAACCTGGGCTTCCTGGGCATCCAGTTTGGCTGGGCCTTACAAATGGCCAACATGAGCGCCATTTTTGAATATTTAGGAGCCGATGCCCACCAAATCCCGATCTTGTGGATCGCCGCCCCCCTCACGGGCCTCCTCCTCCAACCCATCATCGGCAACCTGAGCGATTACACCTGGGGGCCACTAGGACGGCGACGGCCCTACTTCCTCGTCGGAGCCATTTTCGCCTCCCTTGCCCTCATCCTCATGCCCTTCTCCAGTGCCCTTTGGATGGCCGCAGGCTTGCTCTGGCTGTTAGATAGCTTCTCCAACATCAGCATGGTGCCCTTCCGGGCCTTCGTGGGGGACTTACTGCCCAAAGAACAGCGCACCTGGGGCTTTGCCATGCAGAGCTTCATGATTGGCATTGGCTCAGTTTCGGCCTCAGCCTTACCCTGGATTCTGCGCCATCTATTCGCCATCAACGGGGCCACCCATCCCGATCGCCCCATTCCCCTCACCGTCGAATTGTCATTTTATATCGGGGCCGCCATGTTTTTGGGCACCGTCCTGTGGACTGTGATCAGCACCCCCGAACCGCCCCCCGCCGACCTAGAGCAACTCGCCCAACAAAAACAGGGTCGCAGCGGCATCTGGGGTAGTTTAGGCGAAATCCGGCGATCGCTCCAGGCCATGCCCCCCACCATGCAACAACTCGCCTGGGTGCAATTCTTCACCTGGATGGGAATCTTCTGCTTCTTCCTCTACTTCCCCCCCGCCGTCGCCTGGAATATTTTCAGTGCCCCCAGCCAAGAATCCGAACTCTATACCGACGGCATCGAATGGGCCGGCATTTGTTTTGCCGTCTACAACGGAGCCTGCGTTGGGTTTTCAGTTTTTCTTGCCCGCCTGACCCAACGCTGGAGCCGCCAGCGGGTACACGGTTTCTGCCTGGGCTGTGGCGGTTTGGGCCTTCTTTCCCTCATCACCATTCATAATCCCTACCTGCTCCTCGTCGCCATGCTAGCCGTCGGAATTGCCTGGGCCAGCATCCTCTCCCTGCCCTACGCCATGTTAGTCGGAGCCATCCCCGCCAAGCGCCAAGGCATTTACATGGGCATCTTCAACCTCTTTATTGTCGTCCCCCAAATTTTAGTGTCCTTAAGTTTTGGGTGGGTCATGGAATATTGGCTTGGCGACAATCGCCTGCTGGCCGTTGTCCTGGGGGGTGGGTTCCTGTTAATCGCCGCCTTTCTGACCCAATTTATCCAGCTTTCGCCGCGCCCAGAAGGCCAAACTGTCCCAGCGCCAGAAGTTCCTCCCCCAGCCTTATGACCCGGCCCCCCTTAGCCATTAAGATAAACCCATAGTCTTAATCTACCCAAACCGCAAGCTCTCATGGTCAATCAGTTGCTTGAGCAACGCTCCAGTTTTGCAACCTGGAAAATGGGCCGATTAACTCAGCTTTTGCTCCTGGCTGTCTCCGTGCTGGTCTACAGCGTCATGTCCATCACCGCTGCCAACTCCTTGTTTGTGAGCCACCTCGGAGCCACCAACCTACCGATCGCCTTCATTTTGATTGGGTTATTTTCCATGCCCGCCTATGCGGTCTTTTCCAACGTTGTCGATCGCTACAGTCGGCCTCAACTGTTCCGAGCGGCCCTGCTCATTCAAATCATCATCATTCTCGGTTTGCGGGGGTTGCTCTCCGTCGATACGCCTTATGTCTATTACGCCGTTTTAATCGTCTGCTTTTTTCAGTGGGATTTTCACAACAATATCCTTTACGCCAGCCTCCTCACCGATTACCTCACCACCCTGGAATACAAACGCGCCGCCCCGTTCATTGGCATCGCCCAAGCCGTAGGCGTTTTACTGGGTGGTAGTATCACCGCCATTTGTTCGCGATTTTTAAGTACACCCAATTTATTATTGTGTGTTCCCCTGGTCTTTGGTGTGGTCATTGCCCAGTTATTTTACCTGGAAGCTACACAACAACGCCTGGATACGGTCAATCCCCCCGATCATGTCGGCGTGTTAGAAGCCTTGCAAGCCTTTCCAGATTTAATCAAACGCTATCCGCTAGTCCTCTTATTAGCCGCCAGTAGTTTTTTACTGGTGATTATTTACCTGACCTCAGAGTTTCTCTGGTTTAGTATTTATGCCCGCTATTTCACCAACGAAACCCTAACCGGATTTTTAGGGTTCATGCGAATGTTGGTGAGTATTTTGCAAGTCATCGTGTTGTACTGTTTCACACGCCCTTTGTTGCATTGGCTAGGAGTGGCACGCATGAACATTGTGTACCCACTGACAACATTAGCCAGTTTTATTAGCCTCATCGCACAGGTTAATTTAGGCACCGCGATCGCCCTCCAATTGAACGGCGATTCTTTATACAAAAGCATTAATTTACCGATTCACCAACTAAATTACAATGCTGTACCCCGCGAATTTCTGGGTCGAGTTCGCACCTTAAGCGACGGGTTGATCTACTCCATTGGGCTGACTTTAGCCGGAGTTGTACTGCTGGTGTGTCGGACATTTTTGGAGTTAACGCAAATTGCCTATCTGGCGATCGCCCTGACCCTGCTCTTTCTCCTCATCCGCCTTCCGATGGGCAAACTCTACGCCACGGGCCTGGAAGCGATGATCCGCTCTGACACCATTGATCTGGACGATGTTGCGCCCTATCCAGTGCAGCTCCCGCCCCAAGCCGCCACCCTGGTTTACGACTTTTTGCGTGACAGCGATCGCTACACCCAAATCCGAGGACTGGAACTCGCCACCCACTTAGGGCATCCGGGCCAATTTCTCAACGCCGTGCAACCCTTGCTGGCCACCCCCCATGCCGATGTGCGACGGGCAATTGTGCGGCTGTTTAGCACCCAGGTTGAACCAGAAACCCTCCGCTTTTTCCACGGCTTATTGCCCGCGACACCCCCGGCCCTGCCCGCGATCGCCCTAGAAATTTTGATCATCAATCGCCATTCCTTCACCCCGGCAGAACTGCACCCCCTATTCACCCATCCCCAGGCCGAGGTACGTGCCCTGGCTCACGTTGCCGCCATCCAAATGGCCCTGGTTGAGTCGCCCCAACATGGCATCGTTTGCGACCCCATTTGGCAAATCCAAACCGACGAAACGGCTGCTGCTGCTATCGTCCGAGTTGTTGCCAGTCGCCGCGATCGCACCCTGCTGCCATTGTTAACCTGCTTACTCCCCCAGAGTAATGCGGCCCTTAAACAAGAAGTATTGACCACGCTAACCACCTTGGCCCAACCGGGAGATCGCGCCCTGGCCGAAGCGGCGATCGCCGAATTGCACCACCCAGAGCCAATGGTACGAGCCACAGCGATCGCGGTACTGGGCCAAGTGCAGAGCGAAGACACGTTAGACCAGGTGGCCCAGGGCTTGCACGATGCCGACCCACGAGTGCGCCAACACGCCGCCACCGCCCTCATTGCCTTTGGTCAAGCCGGGTTACTTGTTGCCCAAGCCCACTTAACAGCCCCCCAGCCCGAAACCGTCCAGGCCGCGATCGCCGCGATCGGCCAAGTCCGCACCAAACATGCCAGCAATCTGCTGTTTAATCACCTGGCCCCCGATTTCCAAACCATTGCCCAAACCCGCAAATGGCAACAGCAATTGCCCAAAGACGATCGCAACTGGCAACCCTTACGGGTCGCGATCGCCGACTACCATCAGCGGGTCATCCAAAAAGTGCTCTATGTCCTATCCTGCATGGGCCACTCCCGCACCGTCACCACCGTCAACCGGATTCTCTACACCACCGACCAACAGGATCTCGCCAATGCCGTTGAAGTCTTAGCCTCTCTGAGCGATCGCCGCTTTGTCCTCCCGCTCATGCCCATTCTGGAACAGTTGGCCCAACCCAACCCACCCGCCCCCCGTCAGGCACCCGATGCCCAATGGTTCCCCACAAAAGGCTATAAGCTTTTACTCGAAACCCTAACCATTCAAGATCGCTGGATTAAAATTGGCGCATTAATTGCATTAGCCTCCATTCCATCAGCCTTTATTCATGACCCCGACCCCATCGTTCAACGTTTTGTCAAAAATATTTTCCCAAACAGCGACCAATTTACTCCTTTTAATGCCGCCTGTATGAACCGATTGCTCCTCCTCAAAGATGTTGCCTTGTTCAAAAACCTATCCCTCGATCAACTCTTACTCATTGATCAAGCGATCGAACAAGAGACGATCTTAGCCGGAGCCACAATTTTTGCGGAAGGCAGTTGGTGCACCCACTTCTACATCATTGCCGAAGGGTGTGTCCGCATTGTTAAAACGATTGACGGAGTACAACGAGAACTCAAACAACTCTCTGTCGGGCAACACTTTGGCGAAATTGCGTTGTTTGATGATGCCCCCCACTGGGATGGCGCGATCGCCCTCCAAGACACCACCCTACTTAAACTGGACAAAAACCGTTTTCTCGATTTGATTACGCAACGCCCCCACATCATGCTAGAAATTTGTCGCTTTCTGAGCCAACGAGTGCGCGAAACAGACCACTATCGCTCAACCCATCCGTTTGCGGCCCCCTTACCCGAAGAACAAAAATAAGGGCGGCCCCACACTTTACCGCACTAGCCCCCGGTTAACGAACCCCGGTTTTCCCAGCCCACAAACCCCGGTCAGAAAAAGCTGGCGCTTGAGTGATAGTAACGCTTTCATGACAAAAAACGGTTTAACTATTCCCTGTCCCCAGGGCCGCATCAAGCCAGGGTTGCGTGAGTCACCGCCCGCCTCACCCCTCTACCCGTAACAATCGGCCACCCCGCGCAAAAAGTCACGATATTAGTTCAAATTATGCCTGGATGAACGGTCAAATGGAAGCGATATGCTGTTATCTACAACCTTATCGGCCCCGGCATTGGATGGTTACGGTTTATGGCTTTGCTTTATCACATTACGCCGCGATCGCAGTGGGCACAGGCCCAGGAAACAGGGGTGTATCAAGCCGAAAGTTTAGCCACAGAAGGCTTTATTCATTGTTCAACTATTTCACAAGTTATTCGTGTGGCCAACCTGTTTTACCAGGGCCAGACTGATCTCGTGTTGCTATGTATTGCTCCAGCCAAAGTGCAAGCCCCTCTGCGATACGACCCGATTGACACTGGGGAAGCGTTTCCGCATATCTACGGCCCATTGAATTTAGATGCCGTGGTACAGGTTCTAGATTTTGATGCCACCAGCGACGGAACCTTTACGTTACCTTCCGCTTTATCATCAGAAAGCTGATGAAAGCACCATCGGCCAACCCTGACCCAGGCTCCGCCCGCGCCCTTAGGCCAGTGGCCTTTAGCCTTGGAGACCCCGGCCCGGTGGTGCCTTTAACCCAATGGCTTGGTCGCCAGTGGCCCTAGGAGAGTAATGGCGATCGCCCACTGGGGCGAAGATTTTGCCCAGCAACGGAAGGATAAACTGCCTGGATCGGGATCTGAATCCGAAAGGTGGTGCCGCCATCGGGACTGCTATCGTAATCTAAATGGCCTTGATGCTTGTCTACAATAATTTGATAGCTAATGGACAAGCCCAAGCCCGTCCCTTTCCCAACGGGTTTAGTCGTGAAAAAGGGATCAAACAACCGCGATCGCGCCGCTGCTGGAATACCTGCGCCATTATCAGCAATCTCAATTTGTACCGTTTGGGCATTAATCTGCTGCGTAGAAATCCGAATTTGGGGCGTAAAAGACTTGCCTAAAGCCGTTTGATTGGCAGCAGCACTATCCGTCAAAGCTACTATTTTTTCCTGCAATGCATCAATCGCGTTACTCAACAAATTCATAAAAACCTGATTGAGTTGCCCCGCATAACACTCCACCAGCGGCAAGTCCGCATACTGAGTTAAGACTTCAATCCCAGGCTGGATTGAGTTTGCTTTTAAGCGGTGTTGCAAGATTAGCAAGGTACTGTCTAACCCATCATGGATATTAACAGCCTTCATATCAGCTTGATCAAGTCGTGAGAAATTACGCAGAGATAAAACGATCTGACGAATGCGATCGGTACCCAACTTCATCGAGTTTAAAATCTTGGGCAAATCTTCTCGCAAAAAGTCTAATTCAATTTCATCAATATAGTTACGAATTTCTAAGGTTGGCTGTGGGTAGTTACGTTGGAAACGCCGGATTAGTTCCAACAGGTAATCCGTATATTGCTGGACGTGATTTAAGTTGCCATAGATAAAGTTGATAGGATTATTAATTTCGTGGGCCACTCCGGCGACTAATTGACCCAGACTTGACATTTTTTCCGCTTGAATGAGTTGGTTCTGAGCTTTTTGGAAATTGGTCAAAGCCATTTCGGCAGCCACCTTTGCCTCCTTCAGTTGGTTTTCTGCCTGCTTATAAGCGGTAATGTCTTCGTAGGAGCCTAATAAACCAATCGTGTCATTCTGATCATTTTGTAGGGGCAATAGACTGACCCGGAGCCAAACGCCTTGCCCCTGGTTATCCACCCGATACTCATCAACATTGTGCTTGGCAACGCCGGTGGCCAATACTTGTTCGTCTTCAATGCGGAAAACTTCGGTGCGATCGCTCCAAGTCATTTCAGCATCACTTTTACCAATAACATCGGCAGAAGCATTAAAGCCAACATCCGCTGCAAACAAGCGATTACAACCCAAATATTTCCCTTCACAATCTTGCCAAAAAATTCGCTGGGGAAACGTATCAATCACCAGTTGCAACATCTTTTGGGATTGTTGGAGAGCCGCTTCAACGGTTTGGCGCTCGTGAATTTCGGCTTCTAGTTTTTGGTTGGCCAGGAGGATATCTTTAGGGCTGGGAATGGCCAGAATTTGCGGAATTAGAGTCACTAAAACGAGGGCTGTACCAATAGAAATTGCTGCCGTAAAGGACTTCAAAAGGCTCGACAACCAATAGGTCGGATGCCACAAAGTCCACACCTCCATTAAGTGCCCACTGCCGCACGCAACAATGAATCCACCGAACAAACAAAAAACCCAATCAAAGGGAATATCACCCCGTTTACGAACGATGTAGAGCAGTTGAATTGGAATGGAATAGTAGGCGAGGAAGATAACGATATCTGAGATAACGTTCAACCAAACTAAACCTGGTTTCCAAAGATAACAGTGACCGTGGGGAACAAACGACTCAGAAAAAAGCGTTTGGAGCAGTTCATTCATAATTAAGTGCTGTATTCAATGGAAGAACAAGGTTTTGGCAAGGGAAAATGGTTCCAAGCTAAAACATGTCAGCTTGTGTGGGCGCTCAGTGGGTAGATGGGGCAATTGATAGCTAAATCGAGACTTGGCACGGGGGTGGAACCCGCTGCGGGCTAATGCCTCCTGCCGTTGGCGTTGGGCGAGGCTTGATTGGAGGGAGCGGTTGCCAGTGGGGCCAAGGTTACCGTTTATCCTCCGGGCCGATCGCCACCATCTTGAAGCAAGCAAAAGCATGGATGCCTTGGCTTAACAGAGACACATCAGCAGATGCACAACAGGGAACTTGTAACCGGGAGTTTTCACCAGGGAAACGATCTAGCCTTTTGGGGGGATGCACCCAGAAGCTTGGACAAGATTCGCTACATCACCAGAATTGGGGTAATTCCTAAGATGTAGTGTCGTAATGTTAACGTGAAAGTAATGACGCTAAAAACAAAACTTAATTCAAGTATTCCCTATTTTAGAAACCATATCAGCATATCAGCTAAAAAAATTTCAGCTATTTTGCTTGTAGCCTCAAAAGCGTGGTGCCAGTTCTACCTAGGTAGATTGCGATCGCCTGGAGTCGGCAATCTAAGTATAATTACGCAAATTTGCAAGACTGATTCAGTAACAATCGAATCAGCTTCACGGAGATTTGGGTCAGTGTCATCGCGGTGGGCGATCGCGGCGGGGAGCCTTAGCGTCCCAGGGCAATAATTTTTTCTGCGATCGCGGTGGGTACTGGCATCACCGATAATCGATTGCCTTGCCGCACGACCCACAAGTCGTCTGGGTTAAAGGTCGCTCGCAATTGCTCTAACGTGACCATTTGGGGCAGGGTTTCCACATAGGCCACGGTGACGGTTTGCCAGCGGGGTTGAGCGGGGGTAGATTTGGGATCAAAATATTTGCTCTGAGGCTCAAATTGAGTGGGGTCAACTTGGTTGGTCTTTGTAATTTGCATCAATCCCACAACACCGGGCGGGGTCGCGTTAGAGTGGTAAAACAAGGCCAGATCCCCTGACTGCATTGAACGCAAGAAGTTGCGGGCTTGGTAGTTTCGCACTCCGTCCCAGAGGGTTTCGCGATCGCGGCGCAAGTCATCAATGCCGTAAACATTGGGTTCCGATTTCATCAACCAGTAATTCATGGAAACAGCGGTCAGCAGGCTGGAAAAAACAACCACTAGCCTACCCCAAACCAACGCCAATCTGGCTCAGGCTTGTCCGGGGTTAAAGGCATTGGAGCGGCGAACCGCCAGCATGGGGGAGTCGGTGGGTCGCCGTGAGCAGACACCAAGCAGCCGATGTACTGGGCACACGGATAGAAGCGAACTAAACTGATAAGCGAACCAACACCGCAAAAGAACTGACGGTGAGGCTAAAAGTTGTGAGCAAGATTTAGCAGTGGGATAGGCCGCCCTTGAGGCTAAGATCTGGAGGGTGGGGGCGGCAAACAACGGGGATAGAGGGGCATGGGAGTAACGCGACGAGAGTTTTTACACACGGCGGGTACCGCACTGACGGGATGGGGGTTGAGCAATTTGGGGTTATGGGCTGCGTGCGATCGCTATCGAGCGGCGCTGGCCATCCCGACTCCTCGCAAGCTGGCATTGTTGGTGGGCATTAACCAATATCCCAATGGCACCAAGCTAGAAGGGTGTTTGACGGATGTGGAACTGCAACGGGAATTGTTAATCCATCGCTTTGGGTTTCAGCCATCAGATATCTTAGTGCTGACGGATAAAGCCGCAACCCGACAGGCGGTAGAACTGGCCTTTGTCGAGCATTTGATCAACCAGGCCCAAGCGGGGGATGTGGTGGTGTTTCATTTCAGTGGGCTGGGCAGTACCCTGACTGGGCCAATTTTGGAAGCGAATCAGAATACACTGCTGATGGCTGATCCGGTGGCGATGACGGCGGAACCCGTGGTTAATGATTTGCTGGAGGAAACACTGTGGTTGCTGGTGCGATCGCTCAAAACAGATAAAGTCACCACCGTGTTGGATACCAGTCACGCCTACCCCGGCAGTCCCCTCCAGGGCAATCTCCGGGTGCGCTCCTATCCCAATCCATCCACGGCCCAAGCGGCAGAAGCGGAGTTGGCGTTCCAAGGGCAGTTTCTCAGCCTGCTGGGGATGGATCGAGAGCAACTGCAAACCCAACGGCGATCGGGCATGATTCGGGGGGTGTTGCTCACAGCGGCCAAGGATGAAGAGGTGGCTACAGAAGGAGAATGGCACGAAGAACAAGCCGGACTTTTTACTGCTGCATTGACTCAGGTACTTTGGCAAGCCACAGCAGCGACAACGGTGCGGAGTCGGTTGCGGATAGTCTCGGAGCAGGTGGCCCGCTTAGCGACCCAGCAACATCCCCAAATTCAAGGCCAAAAAAGCCAGGAACCCTCCTCAGTGCCCTATTTTACGCCCGTGGCAGCAGCAGCGGCGGATGGGGTAATTTTGGCGATCGAAGACAATGGCAAAGCCGCGCGGCTGTGGCTGGGGGGGGTCGCGGCTCCCTTATTGGAAAACTACGGCGATGATGGGTTGTTTGCGGTGGTGCCAACGGCAGGAGCGATCGCCCCTGTGGCCACCCCAGTTTTACTCCAGGTGACAAGCCGCTCTGGTTTTTTGGCCAAGGGTAAACTGTATTCGCCGGATAATGCCAGTCGGGATCTATCCATGCTGCAACCGGGCCAACTGGTGCGCGAAACGGTGCGGATGTTGCCCCATAATGTAGGGCTGACGGTGGCCTTAGATGCTTGCCTGGAACGGATTGAACGGGTGGATGCAGTGAGCGCCTTTTCGGCCATTCCCCATATTTCAGCGGCGATCGCAGGCACCCAAACCGCCGACTATTTATTTAGCAAAGTCCAATCCCATCCGCCCCAAATTGCCACGTTGCCCTCCGACTCCTTTCCCATTCAAACCGCCTCCACCACTACCTATGGGTTATTCTCCCCCGGACGGGATATCCTCTTTGGCACCACCAGCGACACCGGCGAGGCCATTAAGGGAGCAGTGCGGCGGCTAACCCCCAAGCTACGCACCCTACTCGCGACAAAACTGCTGAGTTTAACAGAGAATAGCCATACCTCCCGCTTGGGAGTCCGCGTGCAGTTAGAAATGTTGGCTCCCCAGGAACGGGTATTGTTGGAACAGCAGACTGTCCGCAGTCTCAGTGTGCCACCAGTGTTGCAAACCACGGCAACCCCGCAAACCGGGAAGGTGTTGCAGGTGCCGGTCGAAAGTCGGCTGCGTTATCGGGTGGAAAACTACGGTACCGAGCCACTCTATTTGCTGGCAATGGGCCTTGCGAGTTCCAATCATCTCATTTGGTTTGCCCAAAAAGATCAGACCTTGCCCTTGGTTTCCTCCGATACGCTCACCGCGATCGCGCCAGGGGAAACCTTGTTGTTGCCGCCCATCTTGGCTGGGTCAGAATGGAAAGTGCAAAAAACGACAGGGGTGGCAGAAACCTATTTGATTTGCAGCCGCGCCCCGTTTACCCAGACCTTGGCGGTGTTGGACAATCAGCCCCGATTAGAACCCACGCCATCCGGCGGAACCGTCATCACCAATCCGTTGGAGGTAGCACAAGCCATGTTGCAAGATCTGACCCAGGCCAGTACCCGCCACTCAGCGATCGCCACCCCGGATAGTTACAGCCTGGATGTGGACGCTTGGGCGACATTGCAATTCATTTATCAAATCGTCTAGCGCCCAACTCCTGCATGGCTCAACGGGCCGCTCAAACTCGGCTTAGACATGGACACCGGAGACTGAACTGATCCTGGCCTCCCTGCCCATGACTGGCTCCAGTGATGGCCAATCCTTTGCCGTGCCAAGCCTACAACCCTAGCAAATCATCCAATTCGTTGAGGGCATCGCAGGTCGCAGGAGAAGGGGGGTGGGCAGCAACAGGCTGGGGCCGGGGGGGCGGTGCCGCACTCAGCGGGGGTGGCTCCGGCGATCGCCGCGCCAAGTATTCATCAGCATAGCGCCGAAACACCGCCTCAACCGCAGCCCGCGCATTCTTCAAGCCCCATTCCTGAGCAATCAACTCGGCCTTCTCCAGCACATCTTGACTCAGCCTTATTTTGTTGTCGTACATAAGTGCAATCCCTCCGCGATCGGAAATAGCCCACGCACATTGGCAAATTGAGGATCGGGAATGACCGCAAACAGCTTACGGCCCATCAACCGCTCGGTGATTAGATGGGAGCCGCCGCCCGTCACCAAAAAACGGGTCACTCGGTTTAGGTAGGGGGTGTATTGCGCTTTCACCGTTTGGAAAACACCCAAAAACCACGGTTCCAGGTATTCGTTAAACCAGGGTGCCCACGACAATCCAGTGTCCGCATAGGTATGCCCCGTCTGGAAGCCATCCATCACGATGCCTGGATCGGCTGTGGTTCCCAAGGCATTGGTCAGACGGCGATCAAAACTGATGGAAACAGCCAGCTCATAGGTGCCACCCCGATCCATCACGTTTTCATCAATGACATCGCCTTCAGCATCGACCAATCGCGTAAGCCAAGTGCCACCGCCGATATCAATCACCACCGTGAAGCCCTTGTCGGGCACTAACCCTAGCCGTTGAGCATAGCGATAGGCTCCCATGCCTTCCCGCTCAACCTCTACGTGGTCTACCGTAACACTAAACGGCACGCCATTCCGGGTAAATTCATGGACTCCTAATAGTTGCGATCGCAACGCGGCTTCTGTCCGGGCCTTGTCTGGAGTCGAAATACTTAAGTTGAGATGAAAATCCGTGGCGTTGTCGTTGGGCACTAAGCACGCATACAAATGCAACCGGGCCAGATCCACCTTATTTTCGATCACGGTTTGCTGTTGGCGGCGGTATTTGTAAGCTTGCACCCCAAAATGATACCGGGCACCATTGGGCAACTCAATCAGCGGCGATCGCTCCGAATAACGCACCGGATCGCGCCCTTGGGGCAATTGATACCGCACCGACCGAATCGCCTGAGGATTGTTCACCCCATCCCAAAATTTGAGGTCATAGTTGCCCGCATCCAGGGCCAGAGTACGGGTAGCATCCGCCACCGTTGCCATTGCTTTCACCGTTTTGGTGCGCTTCGTTTCAATCGGGGCCATGAGTTTTTTCTCCAGCATCACAACGAAAAGCGAAATTACTTAAATCAAACAAAATGAGTAACAAACGCGACAAAACTACTACCGATAGTGTTTTGCATAAAAATTTTGATCACTTTCCCCTAGCAATAGCGAGGACGCTTTATTGTATAGCAGACTTTTGGGAGTTGGCTTGCACCGAAGCTAATCTTTGTCCCCGTTTGCCCTCAAACTTGTCTATTCAATACGCCCGTACTATAAATGATGCGGTCTATCGTGTCAATGGGAGGCAGCTTGGAGAAGCGGCGCGATCGCCCAGGAGTTGCAGCTTTTAGCGGCGTGGGAACGCCTTTTTCTACCTTCAGATGGAGCCATGATTCAACTTTTTGGGGAGGGAACTGCCCCACCCAATCCGTAACATTGAGACCAAGAAAGCCTGACTTTTTCCCACTCATCTGGGAGAAACCGCTAGGCATCATCTGAGGGGATCGACATGAACTACACCGAAGATAAGCACAACACCAAGACCATCGTTGAGGCAACGGATCGTCCAGTTGTTTTGACGGAATCCACCGACTACATGCGGGGCTATCGGACAGGGTTGCGGGATGGAGCCAAGCGACCACAGCGATTTTCGGGCGATGGCATTCTCGGCGCATTGTTGGCGATCGCGCTTATGCTGGGCCTTGGGTACCTAGGGTTGAACTATGTGCGAACGGGATCGTTCTTGCCCTTTGGGGTAGAGTTTGAGGCTCCTGTCAAGATTACGCCGCCAGAAGCCAATTAACAGCACCAACGCTAGACTGATTCGGTGCTAGCAGCGGCAGACTTCAGGGCGCAACTAACCATCGAATGACCATCTAAAACGAACACAAGCCGACAAACGGAAACTCGTGCAGGGTCAAAGGTTTGAGCTATGGTTGAGAGTAGTTCATATCAGCTTGGCTCTGCATTTTCATGGCGGCTCAATCTTCATCCGTGTCATCGCACTACGTCCTGCGGGATGCAAACTCGACCCACCAGGCCGGACGGCAACTGGGCGAGCAATTAGCGGCGGGGGCCGTGTTGCTGTTGCAGGGGGATTTGGGGGCAGGCAAAACAACCTTAATCCAGGGTTTGGGCGCAGGGTTGGGGATTGCAGAAAGTATTGATAGTCCAACCTTTACCCTGGTCAACGAATATTTGGATGGACGGGTGCCACTGTACCATCTGGATTTGTATCGCTTGAATGGGGCGGAGGTGGCAGATTTATTCCTGGAAACCTACTGGGAAGGGGCCGAGGTAGAACCGGGGATTGTGGCGATTGAGTGGGCGGAACGATTGGTGCATCGGCCTGAAGAGTATCTATGGGTGGAGTTGACTCAGCGGGAGGCGGGCGGGCGATCGCTGGCGATTACGGCCATCGGTACGGCTTCATTGCCCCCACTGCACCTCGATGAACCAGGGGCATAGACGACTAGGTGCGGTGTGATTTATTTAATTACGGTGAACTATTATTCGGCTGACTTGGTGCAAACGTTGCTGGAGTCGGTGCAATCGCAGGGAGCTGAGTTTTGTCTGGTAATCGTCAATAATTCACCAGAAGATCATCAGGTGCGATCGCTGGTGGGGCCACAGGTAGAACTGCTAGAAATGGGTTACAACGCGGGGTTCGGCGCTGGCTGCAATCGCGGGTTGCAGTGGGTATACGAACGGGCACCGGGGGCGATCGCCTGGTTGATTAATCCAGATACCACCCTGCAAGCCGATGCCCTGGCCCAAGCCCAGCACTACTGCACCGCCCATCCAGAAATTTCGCTGTTGGGGACGGTGATTGACCAACCGGACGGGACAATCTGGTTTGCGGGGGGAGCGTTTAACCCAGCGACCGGGCGGATTGTGGCGCAGGAACAGCTACCGTCACCCACGATCGCCGCTTGGGAAACAGCCTGGATTACAGGATGCAGCCTGATAATAAATTTGCGCCACTTTGCGACTTGCCCAGAATTTGACCCCGCCTTTTTTCTGTATTACGAAGATTTTGATTTCTGCCGGCGCTATTTGGCCCAAGGGCATCTACTGCGGGTTGTTGCCGCCATCCGCGTGACCCATCGCCCCTCGTCTATTGCCCACCGCGATCGCCCCAAAGCCCTGGAACACAGCACCTACAGCTATTTGGTGGCCCTGGAACGCCACACATCGCCCCTGGTGTTACTCTATCGGTTGGCGCGGATCGTGGCCCACGCAGCGCGGCGCTATCCCGTTGATTCTGCCAGGGCGATCGCTATAATCAAGGGTGTTCTGCACTATGGGGAGCGGGTGAGTCGCTTTGGCCAGTCCCGTCAGCATTAATTTAGCCTTTTTGCCGCTCAAGCCGACCGGGTTGGCAACCTATGCCCTGAATCTCTTGCCCCACCTGCGATCGCTCGATCCCCTCCTGTTCGCCGCCCAACCCCAACCCGGTTTTGAGACTCGGCTAATTCCCGCCAACCTGACCCATGAACAAGGGCGCAAAGGCCATTTTTCGCGGCTCCTTTGGACGCAGTTACAGTTGCCGTCGCTGTATCGTCAAGCGCGATCGCCCCTTTTATTCTCGCCCATACCCGAAGCGCCTCTGTGGTCAGGTTGTCGCTATGTTGTCACCGTCCATGACCTGATTCCCCTGCGCTTCTTCAAACCCAACACGCCCCTGTGGGCCTATCAACGGTATTATCTGCCCCTGGTGTTGCAGCAAGCCGCGCATATTCTCTGCAACTCCCAGGCGACCGCAACGGATGTGATGGACTTTTTCCATATTCCAGCCCACAAGCTAACTCCCATTCCCCTGGCCCACGATGCCCAGCACTTTCGGCCTTTGTCGCTACCCACCCGCAATTATTTTCTCTACCTGGGCCGCAACGATCCCTACAAAAATCTGGCAGGGGCGATCGCCGCCTTTGCCCAGTTGCCCCACCGCGCCGACTACGAACTGTGGATTGCGGGGCCAATGGACGATCGCTACACTCCGGCCTTGCTGGCCCAAATTGCAGAACTGGGTGTGGAGGCTCAGATCAAATTTCTCAGTTACGTGCCCTATGCCGAGTTGCCCACCGTGATCAATCAAGCGATCGCCCTGGTGATGCCCAGCCTGTGGGAAGGGTTTGGGTTGCCCGTCCTGGAAGCGATGGCCTGTGGCACTCCGGTTATTACCTCCAACCTATCGTCCTTACCCGAAGTGACCGGGGAAGCGGCCTTACTCGTCGATCCCTATGACCCTGCCGCGATCGCCCAGGCCATGCACCAATTACTCCAAGATCCGAGTTTGCGATCGCACCTCCAAACCGCTAGTCTCCACCGCGCCAGCCAATTCAGTTGGGCCAAAACCGGACAAGCCACCATTGAAATTCTCCAAACCTACCTCTGACCCCTTGAACTGTCAGACCAGGCTTTATTTACGCACCACCAAAATTACTCCACACATCACAAAAGCGAGACCAATCCAATGTTGGATAGTAAGGGATTCCTTAAAGAAAAAATAGCCCATCAACACCGAAAAGACATAGCTGATGGACAAGGCAGGGCCAGCCACACTCAGGTTAACCCGCGTCAGCACCAGGATAAACAAAACGGCGCTTAAACCGTAAATCAACAGACCAATAATGAGTTCTGGTGTAAAGATAATATTCATGATGAGATTCATGAAATTACCAGTATTCACCCGGCCTAATTTAGATGCCCCCAGTTTGAGCAACGCTTGCCCACTGGATGACAAAATGACTGCCGTTAAAAAAAGAAGAAATTCGGGTAGGCTCACAGGAGCATGACACAAAGAAGAACGTCTTACAGTTTACCGCCAAGAAGGACGCAGAACGGGCTAGAATCGTCTCAAGGTGAATGAGTGTCTAGAAGAAAACATGACTGGCACTACAAACAAGTCGGCGTATACCAACGAGCAAACAACAGTCTGGATTCGGGGGTTGGTGGCTCTAGCCTGGGCAGATGGGCACTTTGACCCGGAAGAACAAGCGATTATCACCAGTCTGTTGCACCAAGATGTGTCGGAGGCGCAACGCTCCAGCGCTTTGGAACCTGTCTCCGATGACGAATTGGCCGCAGCTCTAGGAAATGATCCCCATTTGGCGGAAAATTTCTTGCGGACAGCGGTGATGGTGGCGCTGGCGGATAGTGACTATTCGGCGGCTGAGGATCAGTTGCTTCAGCATTATTGTCAGGTGTTGGGCCAAACGCCAGAGGCACTGGTGGTGTTGCGGAGTGCGTTGCAGAATTTAGCGGAGGCGCAACCCCTTGAGGGCGAAATGCAACCCGCGATCGCCCCCCCTGATGCTTCTCCGATTGATGGCGCTCACCATGATGGTGATCATTTAGATGTGTTGCATCCAGTGCGGGAATGGCTAGATCACATGGATGTGCAAGATCCAAAAGTGGCCAAGATGTTATGCAAAGTGATTCCGCCCCAATGTCCCTTCGAGCGGGATATTAAATTGTTTGGTCGCCAACTGGTACATATTCCGCCCCTTTGCAAGTTGAACCCCCTCTATGAGCAATTGGTAGGGTTGCGGTTCCGAGCCTTGTCCTACTTGGCCGATGATTGTGGCGAAGATATTTCCGAGTACATCTAGTTCAAGGTCAGGGGCGCGATCGCCCTCACCGAGATAAATTCTTTCACCGTCTTGCACAGCATACGCCTACACCCCAGGCGCTAAAACCTGAAGGCGTAGGCGATCGCAGGGCGGCAAATTGGGCAACTTGGCTAGGCTGCTTGGAGCAGCACAGGATCGAAATTGGGGGTCACTCCTGGCGTTGCCCCTGCCGCTTCATCCCAAATTTCAAACAACTCATCCAGACGCGCAATTTCCAGCACCATTTTGACGGAGGGGTGCGGATTTTGGAGCACAAAGCGAACCTGGTGGGTTTTGGCTAAATGTAAACCATTGATCAAGGCACCCATCCCAGCACTATCCAAAAAATCGACTTTGGCCAGGTCAACCACCCAACACTCATAGGGCTGCTGGCTGATGTCTTGGAGCTTCCGTTTAAGCACCAGATTAGACTCTGCATCAAGATGCCCATTCAGTTGAATCAACAGAGATTGTTCAGACGTAGCTTGAGTGTAGATGATCATAGACGGTTTTGCTCTCAGGAAAAATAAGTTGCGGCACCAGAGGCTCTAGCACCCCTGGGAACGTCTGTGAACTATGGGGTTAGCCTGCTTCAGGCGGCCCAGAGTCTCTCATCCAAGCTTAGGCATCCAAAGTTAGAAATAAACTGGACGAGAGATTATTATGCTTCTGAGTATAGGGATATATACACATGTGAAAGTGTTCGCTTTGACACTTTTACGGAAGCTTCATACTTTGGATAGAGCGGATTCCGGGTTTCCCGAAGCGGGCTGAATGCCGACTAGAATGGGAGAGGGCGCGATCGCGGCGGGGCGACAGGGTGGCCGAAGTGCCGACATTGACAGAATTCCTGTCTCCAAGCCAAGATCGAACGGTGAATGAAATTTTGTAAAGGCTAACTCAGTATGTCGTTGGAGTTTATCTCCCTGGATGCGATCCAGGAGTTTGCCCAGGTCTATGGCTATTGGGCTGTGTTCTTGGGAATCTTGCTAGAGAATATTGGATTGCCAATTCCGGGCGAGACGGTGACGTTGGCTGGGGGCTTTTTAGCTGGGAGTGACCAGTTAAACTATTGGGTTGTGTTGGCCGATGCCTCGCTCGGAGCCATTCTGGGCGGCAATGTGGGGTATTGGATTGGGCGGGCTGGGGGCTGGCCTTTGCTGGTGCGGGTCGGAAAACTGGTGCGGGTGCAGGAACCCCAACTGGAAGCAATGCGAAACCAGTTTAGTGAGAATGCCTCGAAGGCGGTGGTGCTGGGGCGGTTTGTGGCGCTGTTGCGGGTGTTTGCCAGCCCACTGGCAGGAATTGTAGCCATGCCCTATCCCCAGTTTTTGTTTTACAATTCGCTGGGTGCAACCCTGTGGGCCGCGACGATGGTTTCCCTGGCGTTTTTTGCTGGGCAGGTAGTGCCGCTGGAAACGCTGGTGTCTTGGGCAAGCCAGTTTGCGGTGTTAACACTGGTGCTAGTAGCGGCGTTTTTGTTGGTGCCCATTTGGCTGGAAACACGGAAGGCGAAGCAAGACGCGATCGCGGCCCAACCCTCCGATGAGTAAGGCTTTTGCGATCGCAGTTCCCTACCCGATACCGCGACCGCAAAAGCTGCTTTGCATGAGTGGCTAGTGCAGCTCCGGGTCTGACTTGCCCCGCGTTCTCCTAACAATCTGAATCGCCCCCAAAACAGGAGACGTTGAAAGCCAACGAGGGCTTCGAGCAATTTAGCTCTCTCCTGTTGCCATCCCAGCGATCGCCTGCCAATCTTACTCGCGGGGTAAGGCCGGATCTTGGCGGCAGACCCGTAATGCCTGTTGTTTGACGCGATAAATCTGGGTGATACGGCGAGTCTTAGGGTTGGCCGTTACGTTTAGACAAGCACAGGCATAGCCATAGCTGCGGTTGGTCGTCACATAGTCCCCTTGGCTCAGATCGGGAATATTGTCCATTCCCGCTGCCTGAAAACCGCCCTGGACAGAGATCGTCCACCGGCCATCGCCGTCTACTAGCCACCAGTTGGCTGGAGTTGGATTTTGTAACCACCCACAGCGGGTTTCGGCCGCGATGCTACTGGAGCCAAACAACGTTCCAGCAAACAAGACAGCGAGGCTCCACACTAAAGTTGTTTTCATCGTTGTTACTCGCAGGAATAGCCAGCCATTGCCTCAATAGAGACATCCCTTTAGTTTCCCACTTAAACTGCACAACGCGGTAAAGCTTGAATAAGGTGTTGACGAAGCTGGCGCTACCAGCACATTGGAACCTTTCACCGATGGAACCGGGAACATGGGCTAATTCAAGGCGTTCCTGGCTTTCTTTTAAGGCGGCTTCTGCCTGTTTGCGATCGGTAATATCCTGGAAAATTCCGACAATTCAGTACGGGTCTCCGCGTCAAGTATTGGTTAAAACAGCACTTCAAGTGCCACCATCAAATGCTTATCGTGATTGACCGAATGGCTTGGAACCATCAGCATCTGCCGATGGTGAGTGTTGTCTATCAAAAACGAGCCATTCCAGTTCATTGGCACCACAACAGCAAGGTCTCCGTCCGGTGCTTGAGGTGGTGCGACGGGATCAACCCGTTGAGTTGGGAGACCGCGAATTTCACAGTGTGGCGTTGGCTGCTTGGCTCACCCAACAGCGTGTGCAGTTTGTCCTGCGATCGCCCAAGAGCACGACGGTTGAGCCGACTCCCAAGACTGACTTCCAACGCCTTGATGAGTTAGTTGCCCCAGTTCTCGGTCATCGCAGTTCATGAAGTACAGGTGCAGGTGACGCAACAGCAGGACTTTGGTCGTTTCAATTTCGTCACCTAAATGGTGCTTTGCATTTGCATAAGTTTTCGGATTTTGCCGTATAAATCATTAGCCTGAATAGTTCACCCCGCATTAAGCCACTCACCGATTTGGATTCTCCGAGCGGAATTTGGAACGAATGACCCAGTGGCATGAGTAGTGGGGGGCTGATTCTGAACTAGTCAAGCAGGTGCAACAAGCAACGTTTTCTGAGGCGGGAGTTTTGATCATGACGGCAGTGCTGCAAGTTGGCAACCAAACGATTCAAGCGGATGAAATGTTGACGCTGTTGAAGCGGTACCAAGTTTTACCGCAAGTAATTCGGGGAATTGTGATCGATGAGGCGATCGCGACCCAAACCTGGACAGAGGCAGAACAGCAGCAGGCGATCGCGACCTTAAAGCACCACCACAAGCTGGAATCGGCAGCCACATTTGCCACCTGGTTGCAGCAAAATGACACGACCCCAGAACAATTTGCCGAAATGGCCCTTCGGCCTATACTGCTGGAAAAATTCAAACAATCCCAATGGTCACATCTGGTTGACTCTTACTTTCTAAAGCGAAAAAGTGCTCTGGATCATGTAATTTATTCGCTGATTCGGACGAAAGATTTTGGCCTTGCAAACGAGCTATACTTCCGCATTCTGGATGGGGAGCAATCGTTTGAAGAATTGGCGCGGAAATATTCTCAAGGGGCCGAAGCCCATGCAGGTGGCGTATTAGGGCCAGTACCGTTGAGCCAGCCTCATCCCGCGATCGCCAAACTGTTAGCCGCCAGCCAACCCGGCAAAGTGCTGATGCCCCGCCTGTTGGGCGACTGGGTGGTCATTTTGCGTCTCGAAAAACTAGTCCCTGCCCAGATGAATGAAGGGATGCAACAGCAAATGCTCAACGAAATGTTTGAACAATGGGTGCAAACGCAAGTCGAGGAGCGCCTGAAGGCTGTTGCGGGTTCAGGGGGTGACAGTGAGGCTGAAAGGGTTACCAGGAGACAGAAATGAGCCACTTCAACGAATGAAAGTAGAGCGAATTCCTTAAACTCTCTCTACCCAATTCAAATATGTTGCCCCCATTCTATGCAGGCTTGTCTAGCGGCTCAACTATCTCAGATTCAACTGATTACCCTCCAGATATTATTGGAATTGTTGCAAAAAGAACAACAGGTATCACTGGAACGATTAGCCACCCTGGTTGCTCAACCGATTCAATTTGAAAGTCGTCGTCGAACTCTGCAACGATTTTTGCTGGTGCCTCAGTTAAGTGCCCAAGCACAGTGGTTTCCAATCATTCAGCATTGGCTCAAGCAACACTTTAGACTTAATCGGAAATAAGTTAGACTTGAACCCAACTTTGATTAAATCCCATCCCAACTATGAAAACCTACGTTCCTACGGCATGATAGCCTTCTAAGTCTGTCCAGACCATCGTGAAATTCAAAGGCTTGTCTAAAAATGACTATTAGACGGACTTATCCACCCGCGTGAACCCCTGTTTAGCAGCTTTGACTCACTTAGAGCGTGTCTTCGATGTGGCGTTCGGCCTGGTGGGCGATCGCGCGGAGTTGGTCGAGCAGGGTGGGGTCAACCTGTTGCCACAGACCGCGTTGGTGGGCTTCAAGTAAGCGTTCCGCAATGTCGCGCAAGGCCCAAGGATTGTTGGCTTGCAGGAAGGCTTGCACAGTGGAATCTAGAACGTAGGCCGTGGCCACGCCTGCATACATAAAGTCCCGCACACAGTGGGTTGTAGCATCATAAGCAAACAAATAATCGACGGTGGCCGCCAGTTCAAAAGCCCCTTTATACCCGTGCCGCATAACCCCGGCAATCCATTTGGGGTTAATCACCCGCGATCGATAGACCTTGGCAATCTCTTCGTCTAAACGGCGGATTTTTGGGGCTTCCGATCGCGAGTGATCGCCAAAGTATACCACCGGGTCTTTTCCCTGGATTGAACGAACAGCGGCGGTGAGTCCTCCCTGAAACTGATAGTAGTCATCGGAATCAAGCAAATCATGCTCTCGGTTATCCTGATTATGGAGTACAACTTGCATTTGTTGCAGCCGTTGGCTAAACGCTTCGGGAGCAGATTCTCCGAGTCCTTGGCCAGTATAAGCGTAACTACTCCAGTTGATATAAGCCTGGGCTAAATCGCGATCGCTCGTCCAATTTTGGGCTTCGATTAGTCCTTGCAAGCCTGCTCCATAGGCTCCAGGTTTTGACCCGAAGATGCGATGTCGCGATCGCGTCTGGGCCTTGTCAAGGGTAAGTCCAGCCTGTTGCCAACGTTGAGTTTCCTGTTGTACTTGGGCCGCTAGAGGATTTTGTTCTATCGGTTCGTCCAATGCCGCTACTGCGATTACTGCGCGATCAAATAAATCAATCAGATTCGCGAATGCATCCCGAAAAAAGCCAGAAATTCTCAAGGTGACATCCACGCGGGGTCGGCCCAAAATCGAGAGCGGGATAATTTCAAAATCAATCACGCGGCGGGCCATCCCTTCCCAGACGGGCTGTACCCCCAACAAGGCCAAGGCTTCAGCGATGTCGTCGCCCCCGGTACGCATGGTGGAGGTGCCCCAAACCGATAGCCCCAGCGATCGGGGATACTCGCCCTGTTCCTGGGTATAGCGTTCAATCAAGGCTTCTGCGGCTTTTTGACCCACGGCCCAAGCCGTTTCGGTGGGAATCGCTCGAATATCCACAGAGTAGAAATTGCGGCCCGTTGGTAATACATCGGCACGGCCACGAGTTGGTGCACCAGAGGCTCCAGCAGGTACAAATTTTCCGGCTAATCCATTGAGGAAATTCTGAGTTTCTTGCGTTGTCTTTTGTAAGTTTGGTAAGAGTTGAATTTGAATCCAATCTAATTCTTTCGCGATCGCGGGATAGTTTTGCTGATCAATCGTTAACCGGGTCTGAAGCAGATCATCGATCAGGGTTTCAGCATAGTCTTCGATGGCACTCACCAAGTCGCCCATTGTGTGTAGGGATTGGCTACCCGGCCAGCCAGAGTTTGGGGCCGCAATGGGCAGCGACGGATCGACCAAGAGCGGATCGCAGTCGAGGTGATAGTCTTGGGCGATCGCACGAGTCAGGCCCAACCGCCCCGCCTCTGGATACCGCGCGATCGCCAGGATCAAATCTCGCAACTGTCGCCCCTGGGGACACTGCCCCAAAATGTGCAGACCATCGCGAATTTGGGCTTCTTTGAGTTCACACAGGTAGCCATCGAGCTGGGTCAAGGTTTCGGCAAAGGTCGGAGTTTGCGGAGTGCCGGGGCGTAAGGCCAAGTCTTGCTGGAGTTGTTCCTGCTCCAAAAGCTGCACCAAGCGATCGCGAATTAGTGGCAACCGCGACGGGTCAAGGCTTTGGGCCTCGTAATATTCATCTACTAACCCTTCGACTTGCTGCAAGGGGCCATAGAGTTCTGCGCGGGTCATGGGCGGCGTGAGATGGTCGATGATCACCGCTTGCGATCGCCGCTTAGCCTGAGACCCTTCTCCCGGATCGTTCACGATAAAGGGGTAGAGATGGGGCAGGGCACCCAATGCCACTTCGGGATAACAGGTTGCCGACAGGGCAATTCCCTTGCCAGGGAGCCATTCCAGGTTGCCGTGCTTGCCAACGTGGGCGATCGCCTGTGCTCCAAATTCGTGGCGCAGCCAGTGATAAAACGCAAGATAGGCGTGGGTGGGTTCCAGGTCGGGGGCGTGGTAGTTGAGGCTGGGGTCTTGGTCGTAGCCCCGCGCGGGTTGAATGCCCACAAAAATATGGCCAAATTGTCGGCCCGGAATGGGGATCAACGGGGTTTCCGCTATTGCCTGTTCTGGCGTACCCCAGCGATCGCTCAGCCCCTGTTGCACCGTGGGCGGTAAACTCGCAAAATACTGCTGATAGGCTGCCTGAGAGAGACTTTGCTGCACCGGACGGGTTTGCTGGCCTTCGGGGTCGTTGGTCGGCCCCTGAGTCAATTGGCGCATTAACTCATCACTGGTTTGGGGATAGTCTCCTAGGGTGTATCCCGCTTGGTGGAGGGCTTTGAGGATTTCTACACAACTGGCCGGCGTATCCAACCCCACCCCATTGGCCAAGCGCCCATCGCGGGTGGGATAGTTGGCCAAAATCAACGCCACTTTGCGATCGCAGGCTGGAGTGCGCCGTAACTGCACCCAATTCGCCGCCAACTCTGCCACAAACGCCACGCGATCGCCCACAGGTTCATAGGTCACGACATCAGTTTCCAGTTGGGCATGGCGGGCTTGCACTGTTTTGAAAGAAATGGCACGAGTAATAATGCGCCCATCTACTTCGGGTAAGGCCACATTCATCGCAATATCACGGGGCGACAACCCACGGGGCTGCTCGGCCCACTGCGCCTGAGTGCCCCCACTCAAAATCACCTGCAACACGGGGACATCCAAGGTCTGCCAGAGCCGAGGACTTGATCCCTCCGGCGACGCGATCGCAAAACTGGTGGTATTTAAAATCAGGTCAACGGCAGGCCCATCTTTCGGCTGGCACCAGGTTTGCACCTCCGTTTGCACCTCTGGATCGCGCAAGGAAGCCACAAACAACGGGAGGGGAGCCAAGCCGCGATCGCACAATGCCTGACACAAGCCATCGATCGGGGCCAAATTCCCAGCCAGATAATGCGCCCGATAAAACAAAATACCCACGCGAGGAGCCAACGGCGCGATCGCCCCCGTCAGCGGCGGTGTGTAGCACCCAACAGCGGGGATCGGCTGCACCGGAGCAGGCCGATAGTCTGTACCCAAGCTCGTATCCGCCAAAAATTGCAGGGCATGGATCAAATTCTCAACACCGCCTTCCGTCAAATAGCGCCAGAGTTGGTTCACCTGGGCCAGCGATACCGTAGAATGGCTGACCAAATCGGGATCGGGGCGATCATCCCCCGGCAACACCCACACCGCCGCCCCCGTCGTCTCCGCCACCTCCCGCACCACTTCCAGGCCATAGCTCCAGTAGCCCCGCCCACCCAACAGCCGCACCACGATCGCTTGCGCGTGACTCAGCACCGTTTCTCCATAAGTGTCAATCGACAAATGTTGTTGAAGATTGAGCAGATTGGCCACCCGCACCCCCGGAAAGTCTGCCGGGAGGCGATCGCGGGCTGCCGCCAACCCTTGAATATCCGTATCCGCTGCGGTCAAAATTACAATTGGAGCCGGAGTTTGCTCCACAAATACAACCCCTTCTGCCTCTGGATTCCACCCACCGGGCATCGCCGCAATTCGATGCATCACTCACCTGCTAGTTGTCCGGGTTCTACTGTAGCGCGTTGATGGAATCCTGATCGGCCAATGTCGGCGGTACAAATCGAATTTTCTCAAGGAGCCGCAAGATTAGGCGCGATCGCCAATCTAAGGAATCACCGTACCTAACCACTAGGAGGATGGCTAAAAGCTTCAAAAATCTTCATCATAAACAAAAGAAAGATTACTGAGAGTACAAGATGTTGAGTGTTTTTCAGACCCTCCACCCCAATCAACGTCGGAGCTTGCTGGTCTTATTTGTGACTGGGTTATTGTTCTGGGCCAGCTTGACCACGCTGTTGCCCACCCTGTCCCTTTACATCAGCGAAACTGGTGCGAGTGATTGGGAAGTGGGTGTGGTCATGGGGGGGTTCGCCATTGGGCTGTTGCTCTTTCGCCCGTGGTTGGGGCGGTTGGCCGATCGCCGCGATCGCAAAATTGTGCTGCTGATTGGGCTGGCCTCGGTGGCTCTATCGCCCCTGGCCTATCTCACCACCCAAGCGATTCCCCTGCTGATCTTGATTCGGGCCTTGCACGGCATCAGCGTCGCCGCCTTTACCACGGGGTTTAGTGCTCTCGTTGCCGATATTTCCCCCCCAGAGTCGCGCGGTGAAATTATTGGCTACATGACCCTGGTCAATCCGCTTGGGGTGGCGATTGGGCCAGCCTTGGGGGGCTTTTTACAAGCCGGGATGGGCTACGCGGCTTTGTTCTCGGTTTCGGCGGGCTTGGGGTTGGTTGGCATTGGTTGTATTCAGGGGTTGCGATCGCCCACGGTGGCCCCGGTCTTGCCCACGGCAAACCCCGCCAACTCCCCCAGTTTGCCCGCTAAAAAAATGCCATTTTGGCGACTGTTGTTCAGTGACCGCCTGCGCATTCCTGCCCTGGTTTTATCGTTAATTGGCATTGCTTTTGGCACCCTGGCCATTTTCGTGCCTTTGTATATTAAAGAACGGGGAGTAGACCTGAATCCGGGTTTATTCTACACCGCCGCCGCGATCGCCAGTTTCTCTGCCCGGATCGCCGTCGGACGCGCCTCCGATCGCCTGGGTCGGGGGCGGTTCATCAGCGGTAGTTTGCTGGTTTACGGTGCGGCAATGGTGTTGTTGTCGATCGCTCAGACTGCCCCAGAATTTTTACTGGCTGGATTTTTAGAAGGGGCAGGCGGCGGCGTTTTCATTCCCATGATGATTACCCTCGCTGCCGATCGCTCAGCCCCCCACGAACGGGGCCGGATTTTTGGCCTTGCCCTGGCAGGATTTGACCTGGGTATGGCCTTGGCGGGGCCAATTTGTGGCTACCTCACCGCCGGAATTGGGTATAGCGGCATCTTTGCCGTCGCCGGAATTTTGTCCTTTGCCGCCTTTCTCATCTTTATTACGTTGTCCAGCAAAACGTTAGCTTACTCATTGAAGTTTGCGTTAGGGAGTGGCCGCGACCTCTATGCAGTGTCATCGGGAACATCCCATTAAACTCGATTTGGGGGCGATCGCGACTTAATCAATCACCAAGTCAGCAATCACCGGGAGATGATCAGAAGCCACATTTGGCCCCACCCGAAACTGCTGAACGTGTACCTGAGAATTTACCAATACATGATCAATGGGAATCCATGCAAACAGCTTTAAGAATGCAATCACTGGACTGGGTTTGGAATGAGGTGTAGGCGCTGGCCAAGTTGGCAAAATCCCAAACCCCTGGCGGCCATTCCGTAAGCCTGCTTTTTGTACCAATTGCCGATAATAAGGCGACCACATGGTGGTGTTTAAGTCGCCGATTAATACGAGCGGTAATTGGGGATCTTGTTGTTGGATAAAGTCTGCGACCCGCTCAAATTCTGCGTTGCGTTCGGCAAAGCGATCGGGCCGGGGTGGCAAAGGATGCGTCGCCACAATCATCACCGATTGTCCACCAATGTCCACGGTCACGGCCAGACTGGGAGCGTGGGGAGGGCCAAATAGGCGTTGGGTTCGCAGCGGGAGCCGACTGTAGAGGGTTAAGTCTGATGGGGCGGCAAACCGATAGGGCATTTGCGATCGCAACGACTGCAACGCGGCTGACCACCGATGATCCACCTCCATAAACAGGGCAATATCAGGTTGTTCTCGTTTCACCAAGGCGGGCACCTGGGTTTTGTCTTGGTTGCGGACATACACATTGGACAGCAAAATGCGGAGGTTGGGCGACTCCGTTGTGCTTGGACTCGGCGGCATATACCAGGCGACTAACTCCGCCCCTTGCACCATGACACAAAACAATGCCACCCAGAGCCAGCGCCCCGATCGCCCCCGCCCCAATCGCCCCCAAATCAACCCCAGCACCGCCAACCCACTCAAACAAAAATATTGCACCCGGAAGTGCGAAGCCAACTCCAAATAAGGATGCCACGCTACCGGCCCCAGCAAACTGAGGAGCGTTAGCCCCATCGTCGCGATCGCCAAGCCCAATCCCATCCATTGTTTGATCATGCCAACCCAGATTTATGCTCCTGTTCGAGTCTATTTAAACCCCAGGCCCGCGCGATCGCCAGGAAATTTAGGCCAAAGGCTGACCGACGACTCAAACAAACGCTATGCTACTTTTTATGAAGATTTCTCAGCACCCTTAACCCTATGAGTCCAGACATTCTGCAATCCCTCAAAGTATGGAGCCAGTTTTTACACCCCCTCCTGATGTGGGTCTTGCTTGCCCTCACCATTTACGCCCTGTATTTGGGGATGCAAGTCCGTAAAACCCGCTCAGCCCAAGGCGACGAGAAGAAAGAACTGATCAAGGGCAAATACAACATCAAACACTATCAAATCGGTTCTTTGGTATTAGCCTTGATGGTGTTAGGTTCCCTGGGCGCAATGGGCGCAACCTATATCAACAGCGGCAAGTTATTTGTCAACCCGCACCTGTTGGCAGGCTTGAGCATGACTGGCATGATCGCGATTTCTGCATCCCTGTCCCCCTTTATGCAAAAAGGGCAAGATTGGGCGCGGAATACTCACATTTTGTTAAACACCATCATCGTGGGGTTATTTGGCTGGCAAGCTATCACCGGCATGGGCATTGTTAAAAAAATCATTGAACGCATGTAACGGCGAGGCAATTGCGGGCCTTTGATTTTGGGCCTTTGATTTTGGGCCTCTGAGTTTGAGCTTTTGATTGCGGAATTCCCTATGGCATGGCTGTGGGGAATTTTTGCTGCGATCGCGCCAACCTCTGATCAGACGATGGAGCACGGTCGGCCCAGATCACGCCTGTGGCACATGGCTCAAATCCAGCGATCGCAGCTTGAGGCTAACGCCGTTACGATGTTCGTAACTCTTATTCCCCTGACGTTGGCCCTATGGATGCCCTATTCGCCCTACCCAAAGCCGAGTTGCATTTGCACCTGGAAGGCGCACCCCGCTGGGCCACGCTCCGAGCCGCCCATCACCGCTACTACAACACGATCCTCCCAGAGCAACCCCCGTGGTTTGCCCCTAATTTTCGCTTTGCCCACTTTAGCGAGTTTCAAAACTTATTCCGGCAATATATTCATCCCTGGCTACGCACCCCCAATGGCTATGCAGAGGTGCTTCGCGATGTGGTTGATGGCTTAATCGCGCAAAACGTGCGTTATGCCGAACTTAACTTTGCCCCCGCAATGGCGGCCCAGCACGGCGCTTCTCTCCCGCACCTCTGGGAACTGTTTGCTGCCGAACTAGATCGCGCTCAAGCCCAGCACTGCATCATTCGGATTTTTGTTGGCTTGATGCGTCCGCAAGGGGTCGAAGCCGCGATCGCCTGGGTCAAGCAAACGCGATCGCTGGCGATCGTCTCTGGCTACGATCTTCAGGGGGCCGAAGTGGGCTGGCCCGTGGCTGACTTTCAGCCTGCTCTCGATTTAGCCAGAGAAGCGGGCAAACGAATCAAAGTCCATGCGGGCGAAATGACTGGGCCAGAAAGCATTTGGAGCGCCGTAACAGACTTGGGTATTACGCAGATTGGCCACGGCGTAACCGCCATCCAAGATCCAGCCCTCGTCGAACTATTGCGCGATCGCCAAATCACCCTGGAAATGTGCCCCACCTCTAACGAACGCCTCCAAAATGTCTCCTCCTACCAAGCCCATCCCCTGTTAGCTCTGGATGCTGCGGGGGTGGCCATCACCATCAATTCCGATGATCCCACCTTCTTCGGGGTCACGCTTACCGATGAATTGATGCGGCTCATAACCGAACGCAACGTCGCGATCGCCGATATCAAACGCTGGACTCGTAACGCCTTCCAAGCTGCCCTCTTAGATGAATCCACCCGGCAGCAGTTGCTGGCAGAACTGGAACTCTAACCCGCCCCCAGGCAGCCAATGAAGGATTCACAATTTTTCTTCTGGATTAGCCCCCAGTGCAGACTGGACGCATGGGCAAATTCATAGTAGCCTAAATCTAAGTAATGCCGATGTGGCTCAGTGGTAGAGCACTCGATTCGTAATCGAGCGGTCGCGGGTTCAAATCCCGCCATCGGCTTTTTAATAAAATTAGTGGACACAAGCTGTGTATTGGCTTCTAGTGCTGACGTGTTGGCCCTTAATCGTCACCTCTACCCCTGTGAGTGCGGTGAAGTCAGAAAACCCCATCATCCCTGGCTCGTGGCGCAATTGAACATCACATCCCGCGCTTTACCATGCAGGGCTTTCCATTCTTGCACTCGTCGTTGCAAGAGCGCTATCCCTGAGGGGATTGTCCGGGATAGCGCTCTTGCAGATGCTCGAATAGGGTCATGGGCGTTAACCCTGGCTCTCGTTCTAGCATCGGTTTCAATTCGCTTTCCCAGACCTCGGCTAGTGGATCATGACCCGTACGGCGAGGGCGCTCTTGCCCTCACTTTGGTTGATGGGTGCCAGCCTCAATGCTGTTGGCTAGTCCGTTCTGAAAATTTGGCAATGGTAGCCGCATCCACCTGAGTCAACCCCAGTTCTCGTGCATTCATGTACACTCGTATTTGAAAACTTTCAGTTGTTTTGCTATTGATTTTGTCTGATACCTAAGTGTCAATTGGCAATCTCTCAGTTGCTCGTCAAATCCGCCTACTGCACTGTCGCCACCCGACACGTGCATTGTCGCCTGACAGGTGTCGTTCAAAGCTTAACCCCCTGTCCAATTTTCGGGGATCACCTCAGTATTCCACAACCATTCAAAGGGGCTATTACTCTGCCAATCGACATTGCTGAAAAGCAGATAGAATGAGCATCACAGCGTTCCGTGGCACTAAATTATACTGATCCTGATTACACCCCAAGATAGCGAAGCTCATTCGCGCAGTGCTGTAACGACATTAATCTGAGTTGCACGCAGAGCCGGGAAAAAGCTAGAGCCAACCCCGACCCCGATCGCGGCTCCCATTGACAAAGCCGCATTTTGCCATGAAAAGGTGTAAGGAGCCTGAATGAGAGTCGTAGTGGTGAGTTGGGTTAATCCATGCACACTGGCGATCGCGGTAACTCCGCCTAAAATGCTCAAGACTACAGATTCTAGAATGAATTGCAGCATAATCTCGAAGCGAGTTGCCCCGATCGCCCGCCGTAGCCCAATTTCTTTCGTGCGTTCCAGCACTGCCGCGATCGTAATATTGGCAATTCCAACACCGCCAATTCCCAGGGCAATTAATCCTACAAGGGCGAGTGCTTTGGCAGACGTTTGGTGCAATTCTCGTTCTTTGACTAAATCCTTAGCATTTCCGTAGCTAAAAGCGGTGGTATGAGGATGGCGTTTCTCTAGCACTTGCTTAACTTTCGTTTCCAAACTGGACAGATCTTCCAGGCGATAGGGGGAAATTTGCAAGGTACTAAAGCTAAAACTAGCAAAACTTTGAGCCAGCGGTTGGGGAAGCCAGAGAACTCCCGCCGATCGCATATATTCCTCTCCTTCTGACTTGGTCTCCACAACGCCCACGACGATTAATCGATTCCCATAGGCATAGATGGGTTGGTTAATCGGAGCTTGCTGCTTAAATAACGTTGTAGCCAGCTTTTGATCGATGATCGCCACTGGATTGTATTGCACAAAATCGACCGGACTGAAGAAGCGCCCCTGGAGAATGCGGCGTCCAGTCGTGTGAATAAAGTTTTGCGATACGCCGAAGGTTTGCACCTCTTTCACTTCCGTTCCTTCAAATTGCACAGCTCGAATCACCCACACTTGGGAAATGCTGCTAATCGCGCGGATTTCTGGCACGGCTCGTTTTAATGCTATCTGATCAGCCTCCGTAAGGTCAGGCGGTTCAAAGCCACTCTCCGTATCCAGGTAGGGGACAATATACGGCTGATCCCGTTCTGCCAGTTTTTGCTGAATTTGGGCATCAGTAATGTCAGCGATGTTTAAGGTGGCACTCACTGCGGCTACGCCCATAAACACTCCCAAGCCCGTCAAACCGGAGCGGACCCAGTCACTTTGCAGCGATCGCCAGGTTAGTTTCAGCAAATCTGGAAATGAAATTGCCATAGTTAAGGTGAGACCGGGAGGGCATTCGGTGGGTCGGTACGTTCCTGGAGCACCGTACCGGGCGTGAGAGATTGGGTCGGTGGCGGCAACACAATCGTTTCACCCAATTGCAAGCCAGAGAGGATTTCAGTAGTGGTCAAACTTTGTAACCCTAGTTTTACCGAACGTTTTTCCGCTTGTCCGGCACGATTTTTGATCCAAACGAAGGGATCGCCCTCCAGTTGTTGAATCGCTTCCAGCGGTAGGGTTAAAACATTGCGTCGTTGATTTAGCACAATGTCTACACTCACCTGACTGCCCGGAATCAGCACATTCGTGGGACGATCTAGAACCACCGACGCATCCACTTTGGCTTGCGGTTGAGAGCCAAAGGAATTTTCGGATTTCTGAGCGGCAGCTTGCGGCGATAGACTGACCACCCGGCCCAAAAAGGTTTTGGGATTTGGGCCAATCATACTGACACGAGCAATCTGGTTGATTCTAACTTTCGTTGCATTGAGGGTGGTCAATTTCAGGTTCACGGTTTCGCGCGCTGGATCGCCCAGGGTCAACAGAGCCGTTTCGCGCTTGGCACCATCTCCCGGTCTTACTTCCACGCGCAAAATTAACGCATCAATTGGGCTAGTAAGGCGATTGTCTCCCAACCGTTGCTGAATTTCTTGCAAAGCGGCCTGCCCTTTCTGCACCTCTAATTCAGTTTTGCGTTGTTCAATCTGGGCATTGCTAACTTCGGACCGGGCATTGCGAACCTGATCGCGATCATTCTGTACATCGCTGCGACGGATAATGCCCTGACTGAGCAAGGCTTGCGACTCTTGAAGCCGTTGCTTTGCATCCTTCAACTTTGCCTGCTGTTCTTGCACAATTTCTCGTTTTCGCACCAGATCCAACAGCGTTTTTTGATTGTCAATTATCTGATCTTTCTGGCGTTGTTGATCATTGCGATTCCGCAGCACGATCAGCGGCGCACCGGCTCTGACGCGATCGCCCTCCCGCACAAAGACCTGCTCCACCGTAACATCCTCTGGTGATTTAAGGGTTTGTTCACCCTCTAACGCCACCGTTCCACTTTCACTAATGGTTTGTTCAACGGTTCCTCGTTTGACTGGAATCAGGCTGACTGCAACCGGGGTGGAATTGGGTTGGAGAAACCGCTGGTAGCCGAACCAACTGCCGATTCCCAGGATCGCGATCGCCCCTGAAAGCGTCAGCCAGCGAATCCCGCTGCGATACTTCCCACGCGATTTAATGATCGCCGCAGAAGAATAACCCGCAACAGGGTGTGGGGCATCGGCTGATAGGTTGTTTGCCTCAGGTTTTGTCGGTGCTTTTGGTTCCATTCACAGTCCGTTGCTAATCAGCATAAACGGTGCCCAGTAGAAGGGATGACTTAAATTATCCTTGACTTTTGGCTCAATTTTAGCGTCGGAGAAATTTTGAGCATTAAGGGGTCGGTTAAAACAACTGGCCCATTTTTGCTAGCTAGGCTTCCCTCCTAAGCGAACTTACAGCAACGGTAAATCAAGGCTTTCATCATGCAACTGTCGATTGAGAATTGCAAATGGACAGTTGCATAATGCCTGAGATCAGGACGTAAAAATTGAATCGTCTGCTACAATCTTTTCCCTGTAGGCTTTCAAGCTTAATGCTCATTTTTTCTTTAATGTAATCAAGCCAATAAGCAGTTTTTAATTTCACCAAAATCCCTGTGAGGGATTCGGGGGTTTTGCGACCTCAATCAATCGACCGTATTGTTTAATCGCTTCAGTTTCAATCCCTGTGAGGGATTCGGGGGTTTTGCGACGCGGATTGCCCCCAACGTGCGGGGCACTTGGCAAGTTTCAATCCCTGTGAGGGATTCGGGGGTTTTGCGACGCGGCAATGTTCACCGTTGCGTCGGCATCTTCCGCAATGGTGTTTCAATCCCTGTGAGGGATTCGGGGGTTTTGCGACTTGTACCTGGCAGGGCAGATTTACGAATCACAAGTTTCAATCCCTGTGAGGGATTCGGGGGTTTTGCGACCTCTGAAATCTCGATTCCAGATTGTAAAGCAGGATTGTTTCAATCCCTGTGAGGGATTCGGGGGTTTTGCGACACCGCTTGGCCTGCCAGCGATCTATTGTGAGGCGCTGTTTCAATCCCTGTGAGGGATTCGGGGGTTTTGCGACAGTCTGGGAGAGGTAAAGGTCATTAAGGATAGTACCTGTTTCAATCCCTGTGAGGGATTCGGGGGTTTTGCGACAAGGAATACAAAGTTCTTGGCGAGTATCGGAGCCGAGTTTCAATCCCTGTGAGGGATTCGGGGGTTTTGCGACGCAATTACTCGCCTGTCTCAGTTGCCGCTGCACATTGTTTCAATCCCTGTGAGGGATTCGGGGGTTTTGCGACTTTGTTGCTTACTACCTGAAGAGTTCCCACCATCTGTTTCAATCCCTGTGAGGGATTCGGGGGTTTTGCGACTTCTTATTGATTGCGTCGAGCGTCTCAAAGTTCAGTTTCAATCCCTGTGAGGGATTCGGGGGTTTTGCGACGCGATAATCCACCCTCGGTAAAGCATAGCCAACTCCGTTTCAATCCCTGTGAGGGATTCGGGGGTTTTGCGACCCCCGGACAAACCAAAGCAGGGCACTGGAAGGATAGGTTTCAATCCCTGTGAGGGATTCGGGGGTTTTGCGACTCGTCTTGCACTCGTCGGCGCATCTCGGCAAAGTGTTTCAATCCCTGTGAGGGATTCGGGGGTTTTGCGACTAGAGCGGCAGCTTATGAGCGGATCGGATTCTCCAGTTTCAATCCCTGTGAGGGATTCGGGGGTTTTGCGACACCCCCTTACCCGGCATTGGGCTGGGGGCAGCAAGTTTCAATCCCTGTGAGGGATTCGGGGGTTTTGCGACGTCTTATGTCTTGTAGGATTGTCCTACCGTCTTGGTGTTTCAATCCCTGTGAGGGATTCGGGGGTTTTGCGACCACTGCCATTTTTCCCGGCCTTAGTGAAGCGGAAGCCGGTTTCAATCCCTGTGAGGGATTCGGGGGTTTTGCGACCCCCAGACCAGCACAGCGGCCAAGCTCTTTAATAAGGTTTCAATCCCTGTGAGGGATTCGGGGGTTTTGCGACCATCTAGTATTTGACTGGCTGTAAGCACGGCAAGGTTTCAATCCCTGTGAGGGATTCGGGGGTTTTGCGACCATTGACCCGCGCACGATGGCCGAATTCGACGCGGCCTTTGTTTCAATCCCTGTGAGGGATTCGGGGGTTTTGCGACTGCCCACGAATCCGGCGGCTTGCAATGGTTGCAAGGTTTCAATCCCTGTGAGGGATTCGGGGGTTTTGCGACGCATAATATTAGTGTCCCCGCGATCGCCCGTACTATGTTTCAATCCCTGTGAGGGATTCGGGGGTTTTGCGACATTAGTATCCTATACCCTTAAACAGGTAGTTTTACAGTTTCAATCCCTGTGAGGGATTCGGGGGTTTTGCGACGTTGTAGCGATTACAGATTCTATTAATAATAACTGTTTCAATCCCTGTGAGGGATTCGGGGGTTTTGCGACCCGGCAAGAGTCCACCGAAAGCCGCGACTAGGCGTGTCGGTTTCAATCCCTGTGAGGGATTCGGGGGTTTTGCGACCTGGTATGCCGCCAGCGGCTACGATCCCTATGACGTTTCAATCCCTGTGAGGGATTCGGGGGTTTTGCGACGAAAGGAATTCTGTCTTACACTGATGTTTTCATTGTTTCAATCCCTGTGAGGGATTCGGGGGTTTTGCGACGGGCTTGAAAAAGGCCGCAATCATCCGAAACGGAAAGGTGTTTCAATCCCTGTGAGGGATTCGGGGGTTTTGCGACGACTTCATTCTGGTCGTTTACCTGGCTGGTGACAGCCTCCGCGTTTCAATCCCTGTGAGGGATTCGGGGGTTTTGCGACAGCGTTCAACCAGCAGGCCCGCGCCAAAGGTTTGGTTTCAATCCCTGTGAGGGATTCGGGGGTTTTGCGACCCAAGTTTTTACATTCAAAAATTTTAAATATCAGGTTTCAATCCCTGTGAGGGATTCGGGGGTTTTGCGACATTTACCACTCTCCTCGATACATTTTCACAGCTAAGTTTCAATCCCTGTGAGGGATTCGGGGGTTTTGCGACAAAGAATCCGCCGCTGTGAAAGTAGCGCGTTCCTTGTTTCAATCCCTGTGAGGGATTCGGGGGTTTTGCGACAGGGTGGGGGCACCAGAGCGGGTGGATGTCTATATGTTTCAATCCCTGTGAGGGATTCGGGGGTTTTGCGACACGAATCCGGTGGCCTCAAATGGCTGAAAGAGTTGTTTCAATCCCTGTGAGGGATTCGGGGGTTTTGCGACACAAGCACCGGCGTATGGTCGATCGCTATCAATGAGTTTCAATCCCTGTGAGGGATTCGGGGGTTTTGCGACCAGGGGTTTATCTATCCCATTCATGGCGCAGTGTTGTTTCAATCCCTGTGAGGGATTCGGGGGTTTTGCGACAAGCTGTTTTTGCCACAATCACAGCCTGCTATTTTGTTTCAATCCCTGTGAGGGATTCGGGGGTTTTGCGACAAAATTCTTGGCAAGTTGTCCCGCCTCTCCATTGAGTTTCAATCCCTGTGAGGGATTCGGGGGTTTTGCGACTTATCGTGGGCAAACCTGAGTTTGCTGAACAACTGGTTTCAATCCCTGTGAGGGATTCGGGGGTTTTGCGACGCTATCGGTCGTCTTCGTTTAAGGCGATCGCGGAGCGTTTCAATCCCTGTGAGGGATTCGGGGGTTTTGCGACCATGAAGCTTGCCGTACCGGAAACCCCCAGTCGAGTGTTTCAATCCCTGTGAGGGATTCGGGGGTTTTGCGACTTTCTTGGCGGGCATCTAAGAAATCGGGTGGTTGGGTTTCAATCCCTGTGAGGGATTCGGGGGTTTTGCGACCGCATGGCGCTCATGTTTTTGAGGCCAATCGTTTCGTTTCAATCCCTGTGAGGGATTCGGGGGTTTTGCGACTGTGATTGGAGGCCACCAGGGACTCACCAGCACCATCTAGTATTTGTTTCAATCCCTGTGAGGGATTCGGGGGTTTTGCGACCCCTCAGTCCCACTTGAACGGAACTAATTATGACCATATCAGTTTCAATCCCTGTGAGGGATTCGGGGGTTTTGCGACCAAAGTGCCATAGCTTTTGCCATTCCCCAAATACGTTTCAATCCCTGTGAGGGATTCGGGGGTTTTGCGACATTGACAGAGCGTTTTGTGCTGTCGTAAACTAGAAGTTTCAATCCCTGTGAGGGATTCGGGGGTTTTGCGACTTGGCGACGACGTTGGCCCTGCTCGTCGATGCGTTGTGTTTCAATCCCTGTGAGGGATTCGGGGGTTTTGCGACTCGGGATTTGTTCAACCGCTGACTGTTCGGGTTCTGTTTCAATCCCTGTGAGGGATTCGGGGGTTTTGCGACGCACTGGCTGACCATTAGGGTAGCGAGTTGTCCCATGTTTCAATCCCTGTGAGGGATTCGGGGGTTTTGCGACAAATTGAGTTTGAGGTGGTTGACCTCGAACAGATGAGTTTCAATCCCTGTGAGGGATTCGGGGGTTTTGCGACTCCCTCACCCTAGAGGAAAAAGCTAAGTTAGAGAGTTTCAATCCCTGTGAGGGATTCGGGGGTTTTGCGACGATCGCGTCACTATCCAGGCTGCCCTTACGGCGATTTCGTTTCAATCCCTGTGAGGGATTCGGGGGTTTTGCGACCTGCCAGCGATTTGCAAAAGCGCACTGCCCGCCAAGTTTCAATCCCTGTGAGGGATTCGGGGGTTTTGCGACAAACTATCCCCCGGCATCTCTGGATCGCAGCCAGAGGTTTCAATCCCTGTGAGGGATTCGGGGGTTTTGCGACGCGATCGCGGTCAACGGTACGCAAGGCGATTTCTTGTTTCAATCCCTGTGAGGGATTCGGGGGTTTTGCGACATCGGAGCGCCTGCTGTGTTTGCCCCGCAACAGAATCGTTTCAATCCCTGTGAGGGATTCGGGGGTTTTGCGACCTACGTTTCGGTGTGATGAAGTCACCCCCAAAGGGGTTTCAATCCCTGTGAGGGATTCGGGGGTTTTGCGACGTGTTGGCCCGGTGCGCGGAAGAAGGTTTGGATCCTAGTTTCAATCCCTGTGAGGGATTCGGGGGTTTTGCGACCACTGGTGGGCGATTCGCTTCGCGAGGCTTACGCCAACGCTGTTTCAATCCCTGTGAGGGATTCGGGGGTTTTGCGACCCAATTCAAACACAGGCGATAGTTTTTCCTTAGCTGTTTCAATCCCTGTGAGGGATTCGGGGGTTTTGCGACACCTTAGCCAAATCGCGCAATTGATGGCCATGCCTTGTTTCAATCCCTGTGAGGGATTCGGGGGTTTTGCGACTTCAAACTCGCATCTGGGATGAACTCATAGGAGGCGTTTCAATCCCTGTGAGGGATTCGGGGGTTTTGCGACGTACAAGTGCAACTCCGCCATTACGCAACCAAAGGTTTCAATCCCTGTGAGGGATTCGGGGGTTTTGCGACTCGAACGGGTTGAGCGAGAGTGGCAACCAAGCAATCTGTTTCAATCCCTGTGAGGGATTCGGGGGTTTTGCGACTTGTTAGCGTCGGTAAATTGCGCCACTTGCGGACTGTTTCAATCCCTGTGAGGGATTCGGGGGTTTTGCGACCATTTGAGGGCGATCGCCCCCTCATTCCCGTGCGGTTTCAATCCCTGTGAGGGATTCGGGGGTTTTGCGACCAGTTGGTCGGCAGTCGTGCGTCGTCCTAGTGACTTAGGCTACGTTTCAATCCCTGTGAGGGATTCGGGGGTTTTGCGACGCGACGCCCCGCTTTTTTAATTTCGGCTTTGGCAGACTCGTTTCAATCCCTGTGAGGGATTCGGGGGTTTTGCGACAATGTCAGCAATTAATAGATCGCTTTGTAGCCCTAGTTTCAATCCCTGTGAGGGATTCGGGGGTTTTGCGACGATTTTTGTCCCCTTTGATAGGAACAAGCCCTCTAGTTTCAATCCCTGTGAGGGATTCGGGGGTTTTGCGACTTCCACACCCCAAAATTCCCGGAGGGGATACCGGAGTTTCAATCCCTGTGAGGGATTCGGGGGTTTTGCGACAGAACAACAGCGGCGACTCAAGAGTGAGTTAGAGGTTTCAATCCCTGTGAGGGATTCGGGGGTTTTGCGACTTGCAAGTAGGTAGATTGCGCGCCCCGAACCGGGGGCCTTGTTTCAATCCCTGTGAGGGATTCGGGGGTTTTGCGACGTCGGAGCGAAATAGAATCGCCCTGGTTGCTTCCGTTTCAATCCCTGTGAGGGATTCGGGGGTTTTGCGACGCGATGTTCCCTAATATGGTTGGCACACTGCTATAAGTTTCAATCCCTGTGAGGGATTCGGGGGTTTTGCGACAATTTCTTGGCAATGGAGCCAATTCGCGATTGCTAGGTTTCAATCCCTGTGAGGGATTCGGGGGTTTTGCGACTTCAGCCGCATTGGCGGGTGGCGCTGTATAGGGCGTTTCAATCCCTGTGAGGGATTCGGGGGTTTTGCGACCAGAGCGAGGGCCGACCAGGGGAGCATCAACGCATGGAGTTTCAATCCCTGTGAGGGATTCGGGGGTTTTGCGACGGCGCTGGCGGCAGTTTGGCGATCTGCTTCTTTTTGGTTTCAATCCCTGTGAGGGATTCGGGGGTTTTGCGACCATTGCCTCCGGCTGGGATGGCAAACGCCACTAGGGTTTCAATCCCTGTGAGGGATTCGGGGGTTTTGCGACGTCGGAGTCGCGACCACTTCCAGGCTGCGCTTGAGTTTCAATCCCTGTGAGGGATTCGGGGGTTTTGCGACGTAACAGTGAGGGCGATGGCCCTTCGTTACCCTAAGTTTCAATCCCTGTGAGGGATTCGGGGGTTTTGCGACATGACGCGGAAAAACGGGCCGCCGAAACTGCATTTCGTTTCAATCCCTGTGAGGGATTCGGGGGTTTTGCGACGCAGAACCCTGCTGTACGTCCGCAGATTTGACATGGTTTCAATCCCTGTGAGGGATTCGGGGGTTTTGCGACCGTCCAGCCGTCGCTAGCATCCTCAATCTTGAGGTGAGTTTCAATCCCTGTGAGGGATTCGGGGGTTTTGCGACCCCCAGACGCGATCGCGCGTTCCGGACGACGCGGGGTTTCAATCCCTGTGAGGGATTCGGGGGTTTTGCGACGGCGGGAGTCTGGAAGTATTGATATATTTCGTTTTCAAGGTGCGATCGCGCGAATCGCTTCGATCATAGCATTGACATCCTTGAAGTGCAGCAAATCTGACCGCATGATTTAAGCTCAATTGCCGCTCTGGTAACTCTTTGACGATTTGCGCGGATCGAAAATTGCTGCAAAATCGCTGCAACCCTTTAAGGAGTCGTGGATCTAGCGGTTGGAAATAAGTCTTGTCCACAAACACCGACCCATTCGCGCCTCAAACCAAAAAGATAGCATCATCCCGCACCGGTTCGCCGCCAATGCGTTCAATTTTAGCGTGGCAGCACGCACACAAAAAGTAGAAGCGAATGCTGTCCTGATCGGGCTGAGTCAGCTTCTTGAGCCGAGCGCGTAACTTGGCATACTGCGTTTCGGTGAGGTCGCATTCAAACACGCTGTACTGCATCCATTGCCCGTAAGACTTCAGGATCTTATGAATCTTGGTGCGCCGTTTATCTTCGGGGATGTCGTAGGAGATGGCGAAGTGCATGGAGATGGGGGGGGGGGTGTGGATGGGTGGATGGGGATGGGTGGATGGGTATTCTGATCAGGTTGGGGCGTTTGTGGCTGGTGAGACATGGCGGACAATTGGTTAAAGTGTATCGAGAGTTGGAGGTTTATCAAGCAGCGTTTGCGGCGGCGATGGAAATTTTTGAGGTTTCTAAACGATTTCCAATCGAGGAAAGATATTCATTAACCGATCAAATTCGCCGGTCTTCTCGGTCTGTTTGTGCAAATCTGGGTGAAGCATGGCGTAAGCGCAGATATCAAGCGGCATTCATTGCGAAATTAACCGACTGCCAAGCAGAAGCCACAGAAACGCAGATTTGGTTAGAATTTGCGGTGAACTGCCAGTATCTTGATGCAGAAATCGGTAGAGCGCTAGCTCAACGATATGACCAAATTTTGGGACAACTGGTAAATATGGTGAAAAACGCTTCCAGTTGGACAATCCCATAACCCATCTCCCCGCGTGACTTTTTGTGAATGAGCGGAGGGTGGATGAGTAGATGTTTCACCATGCACCCATCCACTTATCTACCCATCCACTTATCTACCCATCCACTTATCTACCCATCCACTTATCTACCCATC